>ERZ650309.6-NODE-6-length-255495-cov-18.864403_pt1 | contig 255495 bp, 241 predicted proteins | sample MGYA00376245_ERZ650309 | MGnify/ENA primary metagenome ERZ650309 (study PRJEB26733, sample SAMN07839294) | wastewater metagenome | biome: urban; feature: wastewater treatment plant; material: waste water | place: USA: North Carolina | collected 2016-04-26 ... | reverse complement strand
GCCATGGATCACTACTCTACGCAAATCAATTGCACTAGCTTAAACTCTATTCAACCTCTTGGATTACATGACCCCTCTACTTTAAGGGCAAATCCTACCACCTTCAAATGAGACATGCCCCTTATTTTCTTGTAGCAACTAAAACTCCTGCACTATAAGCATCATATATATGCTCTATTAAAAAATCGTTTGATATTTTCTTGGCTATATATTTGTAATTTTTATCTTCGGATATATTATGATATTCCATTATTATTTTTTTAACATTATCTCTTATAAACGCGTAATCTTCTTCAAATATATCATACTCTGAGCCTTCTATATCCATTTTTAACAAATCAATTGTAGGTAAATTTTCTTGCTTTGCTAGACTGCTGAGTTTTATGGATTCGACATTTTTATTCCCTGTTCGAGAAACAAAAATCGCATCGGGTCTGACAGAGGTATCAATATTTACTGTTCCATCAATATCAGTACATGCTTTTTGTATTATTTTTATTTGAGTTATGTTGTTTATTCTTATATTTTCTTGCAGAATTAAAGTATTTTTTTCAAATGGTTCAAGAGTTATAATGCGGATGTTTTTTAGTGGGTTATTATGTAATAAGTAAATTGAAAATAATCCAATGTTGCCACCTAAATCGATAACTATAGCGTTATTTTCCAGATTAATATGTTTTATTGGATATTCCTCGCCTGTAAAAATTACAACTGCTTCATTGATATCAGAAGATTTAGAGCGGCAGCATAATTTAATATTAGTATTTCTTATTCTATAATAAAATTTTTTTTTTATCCCTAACTTGTCAACTATAATTAAAGGCCAGTTGGAGATGATTTTCGTGGCAATACAAGCTTTCTTGAATTTGTTATGAAAGCCTAGGTGTTTAGTCATTATTAAGTTCTCATTATGTCAAAGCTGTTTATGGTTTCAATTAAAGAAGTTCTGATATTCGTTTGTGGTGAGAACTCTAGTAGTTCACGTGCCTTTGAAAAGTCAGCAAAATTGCGCTCAACCTCTCCAACTCTTTTGGGGTTGCAGATAATAGGGTGGTTGGGTTTTCCTAAAACATCACAAATCATTTTTGCAAGATCAAAAATGCTTGTTTCTTGTCCGCTCGACAAATGAATAGGATGAAATCCAGGTAGGTTTTTATCTAAAGCAGATTTTATGCCTTGACATAGGTCTTCAACATATAGAAAGTCTCTAGTTGCAGTACCATCCCCATAAATTATTATTGGTGAGTTGTTTAATATAGCTTTTATGAAGGCTGTTGTTGCACCTTTTTTATGCTGGCTATTGGGGCCTATAACATTTGCAAATCTTAATGCAGTAATGTTGATTCTATAACTTTCTGCAAATGCACAACAATAGGCTTCTGCACAAAGCTTGCTTGCCCCATAGGGAGATATTGGTCTAGGTATGGATTCTTCATTCACAGGAGGAGCAGCGTTACCAATAAGTGCTCCACCTGTAGATGAAAAAATAATTTGTTTAATCCCTTGATGTCTAGCCTCTTGTAAAATATTGAATGTACCCAACACATTGATGTCAAAATTTTCGCTTGGGTCTTCAACGGAATCAACTACTGAACCATAAGCTGCTAAATGAATAATGGCATCTATGTTATTTAATGCTTTTTTTAATGCTAATCTATCTCTTATATCACCTTCGATTATGTCTATGTCATGTGGTAAATAATGTCTTTGGCCTTTAGAAAAATTATCATAAATTCTTAATTTATATTTTGAGCTATTGAGAATTTTCACAAGATTAGAGCCGATAAATCCAGCTCCACCAGTAATCAGTAAATTTTTCATCTTTTTCCTTTTTAGTGTGTTGCGCCTTCAGCTTGCTTTTTGTTCCAATAGGAAATACAAGGTATTTTTTCAAGATTACAGTTATTGCTATATTTCCTAGCAATATCTATTATCTCTGAAACTAGCCCATCATTTAGTGTGATCGGATTTAGTCCATGCCCTAAAAACTTATTATTTTCGACGTATAGCTCGTTTTCAGCAGCTTCATTCCTTGGGTTTTGTATATAAGCAATTTTTGCTCCAGTTTGCTTGGAAACTATTTCTGCTAGATTTTTTACTGTATGGGTTTCAGTCATTTGATTGAATATTTCAACGCGATCATTTTTATTTGGAGGGTTATTTAATGCAATTTCCAAACATTTCACGGTATCTTTTATATGAATGAATGCACGCGTTTGCCCACCTGATCCATGAACTGTTAAGGGATAACCTATAACTGCTTGCATGAGAAAGCGATTTAAAACTGTTCCATAATCGCCATCATAATCAAATCTATTAATTAGTCGGTCATCAATTAGAGTTTCTTGTGTTTGCGTACCCCATACAATTCCTTGATGCAAATCAGTCACTCTGACTCCATCATTTTTATTATAGTAGGCGAACATTAGTTGGTCTTGTGTCTTTGTTAAATGATATATGCTTCCAGGATTCGCTGGGTAGAGAATTTCTTTCTCAACACTTAAACCTTGATCTGTTTCAAGTTTTATTTTTAGATAGCCTTCTGGAATTTTCATTCCTGATGTTCCATATCCATATACACCCATTGTGCCTAAATGGATTAAGTGAATATCAATACCCGACTCTACTATGGCAGCAAGAAGGTTATGTGTAGCGTTTAAATTATTATCAATAGTATACCTTTTGTGAAAAGAGCTTTTCATTGAGTATGGCGCAGCTCGTTGTTCTGCAAAATGAATAACTGCATCTGGTGTTGTTTCTTTGAGAAGTGTAAGTAGTCGATGATAGTTGTGTGCAACATCGATATTATAAAATTTTATATTTTTCCCTGTTTTCTCTTTCCAGGTTTTCAGCCTTATTCCCATTGGTTGTATTGGGGTCAAGCTATTTGACTCTAATTCATTATCTATGTTTCTACGTGATAGATTATCTATTATGGTTATGTCATGTCCCTTGGATGATAAATATAAAGCAGTAGGCCACCCACAGAAACCATCACCACCTAATATTAGTACTCTCATTTTAACCTCTCTTTTTTCCAAAATAAAGTTTAAGTCTAAAATTAACTGAAAGTGTTAGATCTTTTTCATAAATAGTTTATTAATTAATTTAAAATATAAAATCAATAGTGGGTCATGATTTAGAGGAGTTGAAGTGCTCTGAATCATGAACTATGCTACAGCTGTCACTCGTATGATTTCCACAGGACTAAGTGATGGCTACGATAGCCGTGAAGTATCGTTATTGTGATAGTGAGTTAGTGTACAAATAGGGTCATGCCCGTAGTGGTGAACCTCGTTATCGTTGTCGAAACTGTCAACGCAGTTTCCAAGTGGCTTACCGTTATGAAGGTAACAAAGAAGGTACTCCCGAAAAGATTATCCAAATGGCGATGAACGGCATTAGTGTCCGTGACACCAGTCGAGTGCTAGGGGTGAGTATCACGACGGTGATTGCGCACTTAAAAAAAATTAAAACCCGTCAAGGTCAATCCACAACCGATTCAAGCGATCATGGAGCATCATGAGGTCGAGTTAGGGTGTGAAATAGATAGCAGTGGTCGTTTGTGAGCCATAAAAAGCAGCAGCGCTGGCTGTGGTATGCGTGGCAGCCCCACCTCAAAACGGTGTTAGCTTATGAGTTGGGAACACGAGCGGCTGCGACTTTAACACGGTTGTTGACCTTACTGAGCGCCTTCAAGATTCGAGTCTATTGTACCGATGGTTGGGAGGCCTACCAGCGATTACTACCAGTCGATAAGCATCTAATCACTAAACGCTATACTCAGTCCATCGAGCGGCAAAATCTTAACTTCCAGACCCGCACTAAACGCTTAGCCCGCAAAACCTTGTGCTTCTCGAGGTTCGTTGACATTCATGACAAGGTCATCGGTGAGTTTATTAATCAGATGTTCTTCCACTCTTCTAAATCATGACCCAGTAGTTTTCGTGGATTACGATAATAAGTTCTGAGTATTTTAAAGAATTTTTGGTTGTGTATTTAATTAGTTGAAAGAATGTCTGACAATGTACTGGCCGATGACCTTATTATGGATTTCCACCGACTTCGAAAAGCAAAGAGTTCGCCGTGCGAGATGCTTTAAGTGTGTCCTGAAATTCAGGTTCTGTCGCTCAATGCTCTGGGTGTGTAACGTTTAGTGATCAGATGTTGGTCCTCTGGCAGCAACCGTTCATAAGCCCTCCAATCATCTGTACAATACAAACGGAACGCGAATCGCTCTAGTAAGCCAAGGAGTTGCTTCAAACACTCCTTCACCCGTCGTCCGAAGGTGTACGCAAAGATACGTTTGAAGTGCGGTGACCATGCATACCACAACCAGCGGGGTTCGGATTTCTTCCCCACATACGACCACTGTTCATCCAACTCACACACCAGTTCTAACCCGTGTTCCAAAGCGACCGCTTCTAGCGCTAAGGGATTCACCGGTGCTGGGCTGAGTTTTTTAAATGCCGCACCACGGTCGTTGGACTGACCTTCAGCACCCGACCCGTATTACGAACCCGGAGCGATTCATCGCCATGTCAATGATTTGTTCCACCACGCCAGGACGATTCGCTTCATAACGATAGTTCAACTGAAAACAGTGATGACATCCGCGGCAGCGATAACGCGCTTCTCCAATGGAGGCCTTACCGTGTCGATACACTGCACTCGAACACTTCGGACATAACAGCCATGGATCACTACTCTACGCAAATCAATTGCACTAGCTTAAACTCTATTCAACTTCTTGGATACATGACCGAATTTTGAAGCGGCAACAGCATACTTTATTACCAGGCTATGCTGTACATAGTATGTTTTTATATTCAGTAAAAACGCTACCGCCCTTCTATAACCCATTAAGAGTTTTTTTGAGCACTGGCGTTTATAATTATTTATAGAATATAGAGATATGTTTATTTTTTGGACACTGACACTGATGAGTGGCGTAATGCTATAATAAGTTGTAGGAGAGATCTATAGTAATTGTTCACCTTTTAATTATTCAAATTATTAATGCGGGGATCAATTTGTTTGTAAAATGTATTTTATCTTTCTTTCTACTTAGTAGTACTGCTAAGGCTTTAGAGAATGAGTCCATTTACTTCGCTCCTTTTGAAATAGGAAGAAAATTTATTGTTTCTCAAGGCTTTAATGGCAAGGAAACGCATAATGATGCTGTTAATCGTTATGCTGTAGATTTAGTAATGCCACAAGGAGAGAGTGTTTGCGCGGCTCAAACTGGTGAAGTGCTTGATTTATACGATGGGCGTGGGTGGTTTAGTACAGATTATAAAAAATCTAGTTTTGTGCGTATTGAGCATTCCAATGGAGAAATCACCGATTATCAACATCTTCTACCGGGTAGTATTCAAGTAAGCAGGGGGCAATTACTACAAGCTCATCAATGTTTTGCTCAAGTGGGAAACACCGGTAAGACAACTGGCCCTCATTTGCATTTTGCTGTTTTAAAAGAAAAAAATGGTGAGTTAGTCTCTATACCATTCAAGTTTATTGATCCTCAAGGTAGGGCTTATACTCCAGAGTATCTGCAATGGGTGCGGAATTGATTGGAAAGTATTTGTGTTTTTCGTTAGCTGCTTTTCAGTGGAGTATGCTATAAACTCCCCCTTCAACAAGCATCCCAGCAGGAGAGTGCTTCTTTGAGAAGCCGCCGAAGGCGCATAGCCCGTAAACGCTCAGGCAAAAGGACTGTTGGTGATGGTTGACTCTGGAGAGTGGTGCGGCTGCATCCACCGAAGGGTAGTAACTTATTGTGCTTACAATAAGGAATCTCTCAGGTAGCAAGGACAGAGGGGCGGTAGATAGAGATGATCTGCCGCCCTTTTTTCATGTTAACGGGAGAACGTTATGCAACATACCCCTTTTTACCAAAAGCATCTCGAAGCTGGCGCGAAAATGGTTGATTTCGCTGGCTGGGAAATGCCGATTCATTACGGCTCACAATTACAAGAGCATAGGCAAGTGCGTAGTGATGCAGGCATGTTTGATGTCTCACATATGGTTGTATTAGACCTGCAAGGCGCGCAAGCCAAACCTTATCTACTCAAACTACTTGCTAATAATGTCGATAAACTCAAAGAATCCGGCAAAGCCTTATACAGCTGCATGTTGAATAAGCAGGGTGGGGTGATCGACGATCTACTCGTCTATTATTTGTCGGACACTGCTTATCGGATCGTGGTTAATGCGGGCACTCGCGCCAAAGATTTGGCTTGGATGCAGCAGCAACTACAAGGCTTCGATGTCCAACTCACTGAGCGCTCGGATTTAGCTATGCTCGCCGTTCAAGGCCCGAATGCACGCGCTAAAGTCTTCTCACTTATGCCTGAAAATGAAATGGCTCTCGCTGAACCCTTACAGCCCTTTTATGGTGCACAGATTGGGTCTTGGTTTATCGCACGCACCGGCTACACTGGCGAGGATGGTTTTGAACTGATGTTTCCAGCCGAGCAAGCTAATAAAGTCTGGGATGCTTTAGTTGGTGCAGGTATTCCACCCACTGGTTTAGGTGCTCGTGATACTTTACGCCTTGAAGCCGGAATGAATTTATATGGCACGGATATGGATGAAACCACTTCGCCGCTGGTTTCAGGTCTGGGCTGGACGATTGCTTGGCAACCTACTGAGCGTGAGTTCATCGGTCGTAAAGCGTTAGAAGCAGAAAAAGCAGCCGGCGTGAAGCAAAAGTTTGTCGGTTTAGTATTAGAAGGCAAAGGCGTGCTACGTAATCATATGAAAGTCACTTGTGAGGCAGGTGAAGGTGAAATTACCAGTGGTACTTTCTCGCCCAGTTTAGGTGTTGCGATTGCTTTGGCACGCGTACCTGCTGCATGTGGTGAACGGTGTTCTATTGATATTCGCGGTAAACTTTATCCTGCCAAAGTAGTTAAGCCTGTGTTCGTGCGGCATGGTCAATCGGTTTTAAGTTAATTGTTTAGTTAATTAGGAGATTTCAAATGAGTAAAGTTCCAGCTAATTTAAAATATGCCGATTCCCATGAGTGGGTGCGTGACAATGGCGATGGCACGGTCACGATTGGAATTACTGATCATGCCCAAGCTTTATTAGGGGATTTAGTCTTCGTCGAGTTGCCCGAAGTTGGGGCTAATTTAACGACGGGTACTGAATGTGGGGTCGTCGAATCAGTGAAAGCAGCTTCAGATATTTATGCGCCGATTAGCGGCGAAGTCGTGGAAGTGAATGAAGAATTAGATGGCAGCCCCGAATTAGTGAATAGCGATCCCTATGAAACAGGCTGGATTTTCAAATTAAAGCCCGCCGATGCTAGCGAAGTGGCTGCACTACTCACCGCGGAAGCTTATGGCGAATTAGTCGCTTCCGAAGCTTAATCATTCACTGAGTAATACAAGATGACAAACCAGTTAACCGTTGCTATGACTGATTTAGAGCAGCGTGAGGATTTTATTGCCCGCCATATCGGCCCGACGGAAGCTGATACCAAAGCTATGCTAGCAGTAGTGGGTGCTGATTCTTTAGACGCACTGATTCAAAGCACGGTTCCCGCTAATATCCTCACCAATGCAGCCTTAGCGATGGGCAATAGCCAAACGGAAGCTGCAAGCTTGGCTTATTTAAAAAGCTTAGCAGCACAGAATAAGGTCAATAAGTCTTATATCGGCCTTGGCTATTACGACACGATTGTGCCGCCAGTGATTTTGCGCAATGTAATGGAAAATCCGGGTTGGTATACCGCCTATACACCTTACCAACCGGAGATTTCGCAAGGGCGTTTGGAAGGTTTGCTGAATTATCAGCAAATGGTGACTGACCTGAGCGGCATGGACATTGCTAATGCGTCTTTGTTGGATGAAGCCACGGCTGCTGCGGAGGCGATGAGCTTATGTAAGCGCTCCAGCAAGCTAAAATCCGATAAGTTTTTTATCAGTGATGATGTGTTTCCGCAGACCATCGATGTCTTAAAAACTCGTGCACAATATTTCGGATTTGAGCTGATTATTGGCAAAGTGTCAGAACTGGCACAGCACGAAGTGTTTGGTGTATTGCTGCAATATCCCTCTGCTACGGGTGAAGTGGTCGATATTGAGGCTACCATTAAACAAGCGCATGCACAGAAGGCTTTAGTCTGTGTCGCAGCCGATGTAATGGCGTTAGTGATGCTCAAATCGCCTGGCGAACTGGGTGCGGATGTGGTGATTGGTAATACCCAGCGCTTTGGCGTGCCGATGGGATTTGGTGGGCCACATGCGGCTTACTTTGCGACCAAAGATGCTTATAAGCGTACCATGCCTGGGCGAGTGATTGGCGTGTCGATTGATAGTCACGGCAAGCAAGCCTTGCGTATGGCAATGCAAACTCGTGAGCAACATATTCGCCGTGAAAAAGCCACCTCGAATATTTGTACTGCCCAAGCCTTATTGGCGAATATGGCAGGCTTCTATGCGGTGTATCATGGCCCTGAAGGTTTGAAGAAAATCGCTGGTCGCATTCAGCGTTTAACCTCGATCTTAGCCAAAGGCTTGCAACAAAAAGGCGCGAAACTGCTACATGATACGTGGTTCGATACCATTGTCGTGGAGAGTGCAGGGGCGTATGAACGGGCTTTAGCAGCGGGGATTAATCTGCGCAAAGTATCGGATACGCAAGTCGGGATTAGTGTGGATGAAACTAAAACCCGCGCGGATATTGCCGAATTATTTGATGTATTACTCGGTACAGGGCATGGTTTAACGCTTGATGCACTCGATCAAGCCCTCATGGCAGAAAATGTCACTGGTATTCCAGTTGGCTATCAACGCAGTTCCAATTTCCTCACTCATCCGGTGTTCAATGCCCATCATTCCGAATCGGAAATGCTGCGGTATTTGAAGCGTTTGGAAAATAAAGACTTTTCCTTGGCGCACGGCATGATTCCGCTCGGTTCGTGCACCATGAAATTGAATGCCACGGCGGAAATGATTCCCGTGACTTGGCCTGAGTTTGCCAATATTCACCCGTTTGCACCCAATGAGCAAACCGTGGGCTATCGTGCCATGATTAAGGAATTGGAAGATTGGCTGGTGGAAATTACCGGCTATGATGCGATTTCGATGCAGCCGAATTCGGGCGCGCAAGGTGAATATGCAGGTTTGGTGGCAATTCGCCGTTATCAAGCCAGCATCGGGCAAGGGCATCGTGATGTATGCTTAATCCCCAGTTCCGCGCATGGCACGAATCCAGCTTCCGCTGCGATGGTGAATCTCAAAGTTGTGGTGGTGGAGTGTGATGCGAATGGCAATGTGGACGTGGCCGATTTACGTGCCAAAGCTGAGCAGCACGCGGCGAATTTGTCCTGTTTAATGGTGACTTATCCATCAACACATGGCGTATTCGAGCAGGAAATTGTGGAGATTTGCCAGATCGTACATCAGTACGGCGGGCAGGTTTACATGGATGGCGCGAATATGAATGCGCAAGTCGGTTTGTCCAAACCAGGCAAATTTGGTTCGGATGTGTCGCACCTCAATCTGCATAAAACCTTTGCAATTCCCCACGGCGGTGGTGGTCCAGGCATGGGGCCGATTGGCGTGAAAGCACATCTTGCACCGTTCTTATCCAGCAATGTGGTCAATCCGCCTTTCGATGCACCGGTGGGCAATAGCGCGATTTCCGCCGCTCCCTATGGTAGTGGCTCGATTCTGCCGATTTCATGGACTTACATTAAGCTCATGGGCGCAAATGGCCTGAAACAAGCCACGCAAATGGCAATTCTGAATGCCAATTACATGATGCAGCGCTTGTCTGAGCATTACCCAGTACTATTCCGTGGTGCGAATGGGCGCGTGGCGCATGAATGTATTATCGACATTCGCCCACTGAAAGCCGCGTCCGGCATTACTGAAGAAGATATTGCTAAGCGTTTGATGGATTATGGTTTCCATGCGCCCACTATGTCCTTCCCCGTGGCGGGTACGCTGATGATTGAACCGACCGAATCCGAACCGAAAGAGGAGTTAGATCGTTTCTGCGATGCCATGATTGCGATTCGCGAAGAAATTCGCAAAGTGCAAGAGGGTGTGTGGCCTGCCGATAATAATCCGTTGGTGAATGCGCCGCATACGCTCGATGATCTAACTCAAGCGTGGGAACGCCCTTATTCGCAAACGGAAGCGGTCTTTCCTAAAGGTGTGATTCATACTGCGAAATATTGGCCGACCGTGAATCGAATTGATAATGTCTACGGGGATCGGAATTTGGTTTGCTCTTGTCCGCCGATGGAGAGTTATCGGTAACTAATTTAGGAGGAAGAGCTTATGCTATTCTTCCTATTTCTTTTGTATAAAGCTGAGCTGAAGTATAGTTAGTGAGCTAGTTTTTTAAAAGGATGTTTAAATGAGTGAAGAATTACAGCTTCTACAAAATGTAGTTCGCTTAGGTTGTGATATAGTAATTGATGGCAGAAAGTGGAGTATTGAATCTCTACAGCTTTTAGTTCCACATGCTAAGCAGAGTGGAGCTAAAATTACTTTGCGTTATGCTACAGCCTTGCTCAGAGGCATAGGCAAAACTAAGGTTGAGCTTTTAGCTTCGATAGGAAAAAGTGTTCTTATATTCGATTTTTCTGAGTAAAATCTAGTTTAAAAGTATGGAAGTTAACGGCCTCTTTTGAAAAACTTTTAATTTTTATATCGTAGCAAAGCCTGTATGCTTTCTAACTGATACAGGTTTAAACCCAAACACAATATCCTCTCGCTCAACACCTTGATCTAATAAAGACTGTGCTAAATCTTCCTCCGTTCCATTGTACTGCAACCACACCTTGCCATTCATAATATCCATGTGAATCACAGCACCATAAATACGTCGCCCATTTTGCCAACCTACATACATTAATTGGTAATGATCGTTTTCATTATCAAATAAAAGTTGTGTAGTTACTTCATTAGTAGAGGGTGATAAAGACGCATAGTCCTTCAAAATATATTTAACTGCTTCACGATATTTTTTTAGTTTATCCATTGTGCAATCACCTCATCATCAGGCTTAAACACGATCAATTTGACTTGATATTGCTGCAAAACATCTTGAATAAAAGGCAGTATAAAAAATGAATCGTAAGTTTCTTTAGGAACCGCCAAATACAATACACGGTCAGGTTCTTGCTGCTGTAAAGCAAGTTTGTAATTCATAAATTGCCCAAGAGCAACATGAAACTCGGCTAAATCAGAGGCTTGTAAAAAGCACTTAACCTCAACTGCTATTTTCTCTTGTCCGTTGTCTGCTGCTAGTAAACGCTCTGCACCGAGATCGATGTACATAGAGATAGTGCCAGCTTTGAGCAAGTAAGGATCAGCAGTGACTTGCCAGCCACTTTTCTCTAAAGCGTTGCGTACATGACTATGGTAAATATCACGAGCTGGCATGAAGCATTTCTATAAATTAAGGTACTCTAAAGTCTAGCAAAAGGCTTAGTAGCACGCGAGTCATCCTAACAATCTTTAAAACTGTTTAGCTCCTCCCCCATTTAAGGGAGCTAAAATTCAGCAGTGCACCTTATTTAAGGGAGTTTCCAGCAGCCAGCTTTCACTCATACTCTGCTCCATGGTCACGGACAAAGACCACTTCAAATTAACCTCAGAATTAGGAGTTCAGGTATGAAAATTCGTCATTTGCTTGCTGGTGTTTTGGCTTTAAGTATCACTGCGGTTTCAGGGGCGAGCTTTGCAGATAGCCGTAGCCATACTTATGTGGATTACCCTATCACTAATATTCCTCATCATGGACAACCACGCGTTAATGCCAGTATTGATGTGATTGATTCAGAGGATCTAGGCAGTCGCCCAGCGATGCGTGTGGAGCATCGTGGTGATTACTACAAAAATAGATTCGAAAAACGTTGGGGTAAAGATTGGAAGAAAAAATCACATTATAAAGTGATTGTAGTTAAGCCTGGTGATAGCCTTTCCAAAATTGCAGCACGCTATGGTACTAGTGTGAAACGCTTGATGAAACTAAACAATATTAGCGCTTATGAAGCTAATCATATTGAAATCGGCCAAATGCTGCGCGTTGCTTAATTAATTAAACCTCCTTTCCCTCAGGTGGATTCGGATTCGAGTCCACCTAACTCATTTCATAATTCCTAAATTCTTATTCATAACAATAACTTGCGTTTCTGATTCTAAATCTTAAAATCAAAATAATCTATAATTAAAAACGAATAATAACAAGCAGTTATTTCAATTAAGATCTATTCAAAGTTTGAATTTAAAGACTAAAGATTTATTAAGTTTTAATAAATACTTTGCATTATAAGCTGCAGTCCTACGAAATAAATTCTTATAAAAATGGGCTGCTTTAAATGAAAATAACAAGACTATTACAAAGCTTATGTTTGTCAGTCGGCGTGGCTACTGTGCTCGCTGCTTGTGGCGGAGGGAGTGATTCTTCCAATTCAGGCTCGACGAATCATCAACCTACAGCGGATGCAGGTGCTAATCAAACGGTGCTAGTGAATGCTGAAGTCAGCTTAGATGGCAGTAATAGCAAAGATCCAGACGGTGATGCCTTAACTTATGCTTGGCGGATTATTAGTAAGCCAGCTACTAGCAACAGCAGTTTGAGCAATTCAACTACTATCAAGCCCAAAATTCTGGTGGATAAAGTCGGTGATTATGTTTTAGGTCTGATCGTCAAAGACGGCAGCTTAACCAGTGTTACTGACACGATGATCATTAAAGTTACTGCTAATACAGCCACTAATCATGCGCCGATTGCCCAAGCAGGTGCTGATAGGACAGCTAGTTTAGGACAGGTGATTACTCTAGATGGCTCAGCAAGTTCAGATGCAGACAATGATGCTTTGAGCTATCAATGGACACTGACCACTAAACCAACCAATAGCGCTGCCACTTTAACTACAACTACTGTAGCTAAAACTAATCTGACGCTTGATAAAGCGGGTAAATATATTGCGTCCTTAATCGTCAACGACGGCACGTTGAATAGCGCAGTAGATACCGTTGTACTTACTGTGCCGAGTAGTAATGAAGCGCCTAGCGTGAATCTTGGTGCTGATCGTAATGCAGCCGTCACGACGTTAGGCACTAGTGCTGTGAGCTTACCGGCCACTATCCTAGATCCGAATGGCGATACCTTAAGCTATCAATGGGCGATTCTGAGCAAGCCTACTACGAGTGCCTTGACTAATATCCAAGTGGATGCCCAAGGCAATGGCAGCTTTATTCCAGATGTCTTAGGTAGTTATGAGCTTAAACTAACCGCAAGCGACGGCAGTTTAAGCGGGGCAGATAGCATTATTCTTAATGTCATCAAAGCAAATACTGGTGCACCCATTGCCAGAAGCACGGATAAATATTTGTTGTTAGGTAAAACCATCGTCTTAGATGCCAGTACCAGTTCTGACCCAGATAACGACACGCTCACTTATAAATGGGTCTTAAAATCTGCACCGAGCGCAAGTACTGCTAGTTTATCCTCCCTAACTGCCGTCAAACCTAATTTCACGCCCGATAAATTAGGCGATTATCTGTTTGAATTAACCGTATCGGATGGCTCCTTAACCAGTGAAGCCATAAGCGTCAAAGTCTCGGCGCAGCCAGCGATCAATGGCTTAAACTATCAAGTGATTGATGCTGAATACAGCAAGGCTTTAGATAAAGTCATTATGCTCTCCAGCAGCCCTAATCAATTACATATCTATGATGCCGCAACTAATACCGAGCAAGCGATTAGCTTACCCTTAGTTCCAACTAGCGTTTCAGTTGGGCTGGATGGTTTATATGCAGCAGTGGGGCATGATGCCAATATTTCTTATGTCGATTTGAAAAACGCCAAGTTACTCAAGACTTTACCCGTTGCGGCCAAGGTGCTGGATATTGTGTTAGCAGGGAATGGTTATGCTTATGCTTTCCCTAAAGAAGATCAGTGGCAGGATATTTATTCGGTTAATTTGAATACAGGCGAGGTCACTGGCGGTTCTGGATACACTATTTATGCGGGTACTTTGGCTAAATTGCATCCTAATGGCACTAGCATGTATGGCGCGAACAATGGCTTAAGCCCTGATGATATTGAGAAATACGATATTCAAACCGGTAAAGCTAGCAAGCTCTATGATTCGCCTTATCATGGGGATTATCCAATGTGTGGTAATTTGTGGTTCTCAGAAGAGGGTAAACGCATTTTCACTGCTTGTGGCAATGTGTTCAGGGCGGCTGACTTAAAAGTTCAGGATATGTTGTATAACGGTTCACTGGCTGAACTCACACATATTCAAGATTTAGCGCATTCAGCGACTGCTGCTAAAGTTGCGGCGATTCCTAAGTATGTACAGTACGCTAATCTCAGTGAGTCAGTTGATAATCAGGTCTTAACTTATGATTATGAATATTTAACGCCAAGTGATACCTTCCATTTGCCTTATTTCGTGGTGAATGACAAGGGCTTTATGGGGCATGGCAAATTTGTATTCTTTAATAAAGTTGCAGACAGCTTAATCGTGATTCTCAAAGCGGATGCTAGCTCTGCGATGCTGAACGATTATGGTGTTTATAACTTTAAGCGCTAACTGACCAAGACTAAGCGGCCTGTTAAAATAGGTCGCTTTTCAGGGTTAAGCAGCTTCACACAAGCTTTTTATATCATTCGCAAACGCTTCCACCGTTTCGATTTGCGTATCCCAAGCACACATAAACCGACAGCCGCCCGCTCCAATAAATTGATGAAAACGCCAGCCTTTGGCATGTAAACCTTTAATAATTGGCAGAGGAAGTTCAGCAAAGACTGCGTTGGCTTGCCGTGGAAACATAATGCGCAGCTTAGGTAAATCTTTAATCCGTTGATAAAGTAGCTCCGCCATCGCATTTGCATGCTGTGCATTCTTAAGCCAAATATTATTTTCGAGTAAACCGAGCCAAGGGGCAGATAAATAGCGCATTTTTGAAGCTAATTGCCCTGCCTGTTTGACGCGATAGGCAAAATCTTCAGCCAAGTGCCGATCAAAAAAAACCACAGCTTCACCCACCGGTAAGCCATTTTTAGTACCACCAAAACACAGCACATCAACGCCAGCTCGCCACGTCAATTCCGAAGGATGCACATTTAAAGAGGCAACCGCATTGGCAAAACGTGCACCATCCATCTGTACGGTCAGGTGGCGACGTTTAGCAATCGCGGCAATCGCACGAATTTCTTCAACGCTATACACCGTGCCGACTTCAGTCGATTGGGTGAGTGAGACGACTTTAGGCTTAGGAAAGTGTAGATCGCTGCGTTTGGTAACCATCGCTTCAATAATATTGGGCGTAAGCTTGCCATGCTCCCCTTTACCTACTAAAAGTTTCGAGCCATTCGAGAAAAATTCGGGGCCGCCACATTCGTCGGTTTCAATATGCGCAAGTTCATGGCAAATCACAGAATGATAGCTTTGGCATAAAGCAGATAAGGCTAAGGAATTGGCAGCAGTGCCATTAAAAACGAAGAAAACCTCACAATCAGTTTGGAATAGATCACGCAAGGAGTCACAGACTTTTTGTGTCCAAATATCCTCACCATACGCTAATTCATGGCCGGATTGATTAGCTTGTTGGAAATAATTAAAAGCAGCGGGGCATATACCCGCATAATTATCTGAAGCGAATTGTTGCATCATGGTAACTAGCCTGCTGTGGTGTCAGTGATGCTTTAACTTAGTGCGCGCAAGAAGGGGATTCAAGCAATTTTTAGAACTGCATTAAGCTAGGCTGCCCACAAGAGAAAGTGGTCAGCCACGAGTTGTTTAAAATTTAAAGTTCACGCCCGCATTGTCTGACCTTTAAACCTTTAGGAGCGGCATAGAACTTCACAATATTGTTTAAAGCCATGCCAGAAATGCCTGTTGGATTAGGGGCTTTGTCAATACAAAACTCCATTGTATCGCCTACCATTGAATAGCGATATTCACCGAAGGGAGGGCCACCATCTGTTAAGTACACAGCAATCAAAGCATGACTAGCAAAATTCACTTGGCTGGTAGCACGTTTCACCATTTCATCTGCTAAAGAACTTTTTTTACCTGCAGGAACTTCAGCAACTAATTTTAAACGCTGCAAACTATCTGCTTTTAGGGCATCTGCTGAATTGAAGCTGGCGACACGCTGGCTAAAACCTAAATTTCTTGAGCTATTCGCATTGCTAAAACTAATCGCTGAAAAGATTTGCACCCAATCCATCGGTGCACCCACAGTACTCAAATCAGTATCCAGTTTGATTTCTTTCAGTGCATTTTGCCCAGCAGTGGATTTATTTTTCGTAGGTGTTACTTTAGGTAGTTGAGGCTGAGACACGGCAGGCAGCACTACAGGTTTGGGTGCAGCGGGTAGCTGTGGCGCTGGATGGCTACAGGCGAAGCTGGCTGCACAAATGGGTATAAGTAGGAGGTATGTTTTTTTCATAATTTAGCCCTATTATTATTAAGCCCTGCATCTTACACCTTAAAAATTTATTGAAAATAGCGCGGGAAATAAATTCAATTTATTTCCATTTTTGCTTCTGCTCGCTAAGTTTTAGGTGCTTTCTGCGGCTGACTTAAGACAGCAAGGAGCGGCTAGGCTACAGTAAGAGTACTAGCTGATGCTCAATAGTTTTCAAAGGATGACTCTTGAATAGTACCCAGAATAATCACCCACCTAGGGTGACCTACACCTTAATCGGTTTATGTGTCTTAATCTTTTTTGCTTTAGACGCTACTCGTTTGCCGCAAGCCGATTTGTTAGCTTTATATATTCCCGAAAATCCTAATTTTCAGTATTGGCAGTACCTTACTAGCATGTTTATGCACGGTAGCCTGTCGCATTTATTATTCAATATGCTAGCACTGTGGATGTTTGGGGTGGCCTTGGAGCGGTTATGGGGCTCGCCGCGTTTTTTACTGTTTTATCTAGCTTGTGGGATTGGGGCAGGTCTTATTTATAATGCGATTAATACTTATCAATTTGGGCAGCTAACTCAACAACTACAAGCTTTGGGGTTAACGCCTGAAGATTTACAGCGCTTAGTCACCCGTGGTGAATATCGAGCAAATGTAGCAGGTTTGAGTAAGGAGTTGGTCGGTTATTATTATATTGCCTATAACGTGTCTACGGTAGGCGCTTCAGGTGCGATTTATGGGATTTTAGTCGCGTTTGCTTTCTGCTTTCCGAATACCAAACTGCTTTTCTTATTTGTTCCGGTGCCGATTGCAGCTAAATACTTTGTCCCCGCGATTATTGGTTTAGATTTATTATCAGGAATTACTGGCTTCTCGATTTTCGGGGATAATGTTGCGCATTTTGCCCATGTAGGTGGTGGTGTCGTGGGCTTGATTTTAATGCTCCTATTCGGTTGTGGTGGGGCAAGACGTTTAGAATCGTATTGAAGTAGTTAAAAGCTGTTTGAATGCATTAACTTCAAACAGCAAACACTGGATAATAAGCACTTTGCTTAGCCTAACCATCTCATGAAACCTAGCGAACTCGAAGTTTATTTACATACTCATATTCCACTGACCCGCGCTATGCAAGTTTCAGTGTTGAGCATTGAACCAGCCCAATTGATTCTGCAAGCACCTTTAGCACCGAATATTAACCCGCACCATACCGTATTTGGCGGAAGTGTGGCGACGCTGGCGACCCTTGCAGCTTGGTGTTTGCTACATACCCGTTTAGAAGCAGAAGGTTTGGCGAATAGTTTAGTCGTGCGCCGTAGTACACTCGATTATGACAAGCCGATTGCTGGCGATTTTCAGGCGATTGCTAGTTTAGAAACACCTGAGCAATGGGAACAAGCTGTAAAAATGTTCCAGCAGCGCGGCAAAGCTAAACTAGCAGTCTTATCAGTATTAGAATACCAGCAACAAATAACTGGCCGGTTTCGCGGCGAATTTGTCGCCTTAAAGGCCTAATTGCAGAGAAAAATGAGGAGCAGCCATGGCAAACACGGAAGAAAAATTAGCAGATTTGAAAAGCCGTTTGCTGGAAGTCAGTGATTTAGAAGGTGCGAATGCAGTATTAGGTTGGGATCAATCGACCTATATGCCGAATGCTGGAGCAAATGCACGCGGACGGCAAATGGCGACTTTAGGACGCTTGGCACAGGAGAAATTTACTGATCCAGCTATAGGACAATTATTGGACGATTTGCAGCCTTATGCCGCGAGTTTGCCTTATGAGCATGATGATGCCGCTTTAATTCGTGCCACAGAGCGCCGTTATCAACGGGATACTCAAGTACCGCCCGCGTTTATCGCCCGTTTGTATGCACATGCTGCACAAACTTATCAGGTCTGGGCGGAAGCACGTCCAGCCAATGATTTTAAGCGCGTGCAACCTTATTTGGAGAAAACGCTCGAGTTAAGTCGGCAAATGGCCGAGTTCTACACCGGCTATGAGCATATTGCTGACCCGCTGATTGGTCTTGCTGATTACGGCATGAAGGCTTCCAGTGTGCGCCAAGTGTTTGCGGAATTGCGCAGCCAATTAGTGCCTTTGGTGGAAACTATTACTGCCCAACCTTTAGCGGATGATGCTTGCTTAAAGCAACGCTTCTCTGAAGATGAGCAACTGGCATTTGGGCGCAAGGTGATTGAGCGCTTTGGTTATGACTTTAATAGTGGACGCCAAGATAAAACTCATCATCCGTTTATGACCAAACTGGGCAGTGGTGATGTGCGCATTACCACCCGTGTAAAAGAAGATAGTTTCGCTGAAGCGTTTTTCTCAACCACCCATGAAGCGGGGCATGCGCTTTATGAGCAGGGTGTAAATCCCGCTTACGCGGGTACACCGTTGGATGGCGGTACTAGTAATGGCGTGCACGAGTCGCAATCACGTACTTGGGAAAATTTAGTCTCACGCAGTCGCGGTTTCTGGGAGCATTATTACCCCGAATTGCAGCAAGCTTTCCCTGCACAATTTAAGTCTGTGTCTTTAGATAGTTTCTACCGCGCGATTAACAAAGTAGAGCGTTCGCTGATTCGCACCGAAGCGGATGAAGTGACTTACAATTTGCATGTGATGATTCGTTTTGAATTAGAACTGCAAATGCTCGAAGGTAAGCTTGCCGTGAAAGATTTGCCAGAAGCTTGGCATGCTGCGTATCAAGCTGATCTCGGCATACATGCGCCGAATGACATCAATGGTTGTATGCAAGATGTGCATTGGTACGGCGGGCATATTGGTGGTGTATTCCAAGCTTATACCTTAGGTAATATTCTCTCCGCCCAATTCTTTAGCGAAGCGGTGAAAGCACAGCCAGCAATTCCAAGCGAAATTGCGCAAGGCGAATTTTCTAGTTTACATGGCTGGTTGAAGGAAAATATCTATCAATATGGCAGTAAATATACTGCACCAGAATTGATTGAGCGTGTCACCGGACGTGGCTTAGATATTGCGCCGTATATGCAGTATTTACGCAGCAAATATGGTGAGCTTTATCAGCTTTAAGCTTGCTCGAATCAGCTGCTCTAACGCAGAGTAGCTGATTGCAAATACCCACTGATTTTATCGCAGCGGTTAAACTGTGCAAACTTTTGCAGTTCCACAGTTAAATCACTCCAAAATTCATCGGGTTGTTCAAGTTTGGCTTCTGTCCAAACGCGATTGATGACTAAGCAGCGTTCTTTACGTTCTGCTTTACAGTCTACGCGAGCGACTAATTCACCTTGCCATAAAATCGGTAAAACAAAATAACCGTATTTGCGCTTGGCTTCAGGCACATAGCATTCAATTTGATAATCAAAATCGAAGAGTCTATGTAAGCGCTCACGCTGAATCACGAGATTATCGAAGGGTGAAAGGATTTTGAGCTGAGTTCTGCTAGGAAGATTGAGAAGCTTAAGTTGTTCTGGTGTGCTGAACCAGGTTTGTTCATTAATCTTAAGCTCAATTAATTGACCTTCCGCTAATAAGCGTTTAATGGCTGGTTTGAGTTTAGCTTTAATACCTTTAATTAGATGACCAAAATCAGTGGCTTGAGCTAAACCTTGCGCTTTTAAATAATGCAGGATTAGGTAGTCTAAATATTCTTGTTCGCTGGGTGGGCGCGTGTCGAGGTTAGCTGGCAAAACCCGCTCAGTCAGGTCATAAACTTTATGAAAATTTTTGCGGCAAGGAATCATTAAATCGCCTTGCATGAATAAATATTCCAAGGCGCGTTTACTCGGTTTGCTCTGCCAGTCGGCGGCTTTTTCATTCCTATCAAAGTCTTTAGCCATCAATGGGCCTTCGGTGCGAATCCGCGTTAGCACTTCATCAATGAGTTTATTATCGCGCTCATACCAATGCGCTAAGTGACCATTGAGAAAAGCTTGTTTACGCCAAAGACTAAAGCGGTAATCGCACATCGGTAGATAAGCAGCAGCATGCGACCAGTATTCAAAAATCTGTTTTTTTTCTAAGAGTTGTTCTAGATGCTGCGCTTGATAAGTCGGATTACGTGTCCAGAGGGTATGATGATGAGCACGCTCTACCACCGAAATCGTGTCAATTTGGATATAGCCTAGCTGTTCGATAATTTGCTGAGTAGAGGCTAAGGAGTCTGCATTGGGTGACGAGTTGCTCAAAAGTTGGCTGCTTACAACCAGTTGACGGGCTTCGCTAGGGCTAAGGCTAAAAGGTGGCATAATGGAGTGCTCAAAAGAAGGCTAGGCAGACTATCAAGCTTAGTAAGTTTTATGCTAGTAAATAAAGTTTTCGAACCAGCTTTAAATGTTTATGTACGAATCTAAATCCCAACAGCCAGTTACACGGGCTAAATTTGTCCAGCGCATTGGCGTACATAGTTTATTAGTCGCTTTGATTGTGGCTGGGTCTTTGGGGTTAGGTATAGCCGGTTATATGTATTTCGAAAATTTAAGCGCGATGGATGCTTTTTTGAATGCCGCTATGCTGTTAGGAGGGATGGGGCCAGTCAATCCACCTTTAACTCAAGCAGGTAAGTTGTTTGCTGGTTTATATGCCTTGTATGCGGGCTTAGTGTTTATTGCTACAGCCGCTTTATTGTTCACTCCATTTTTGCACCGAATCTTGCATAAATTTCACTGGGACTTAAAAGATTAAATTTTGATTTTTCTGCAAAAATAGCCGTTTTGTATACTGTTCTGAGCCTTTCTGGGGATAGTTACTTGACAGTTTTTGAGGAGATCAAGCAGGATGAAAGCCTCTATCCTGTTGGTTAGATTTAAATTTCTTTTCACTGAAGATTGTTCAGGATAGCCAAGGTGAAAAGCAGAGCTGCCGAGGAGAAAAGTCATGCCTACCTTTACTAAAGATTCGCCGATCTATACCTATTATCCTGTGTTTAAATGGGGGGTCTATGGCCTTTTGGCTATTAATGTTGTGCTATTTTTTCTGCATGAAACCTTTATTGAGGGGTTAGAAACTTTAGCTTGGGTCGCTTTACTCCTGTTATTTGAATGGGAAACCTCACAACTTGATAAACCTTATATCAATCAATGGGAAAAATACGCCATTCACATCGGGCGCTTTATTGCTTATGTAATTATTCTCTATTCAGCTTATGAGTATGCCACTCCTGAATATCGTGCAGAACATGGTCCTTTAGATATGTATAACTCTTTGACTTGGCTTGGGATTGTTGCGCTCTTAGAGTATGACGTATATGCCAATGGCTTATACGGACGGGTTGAATGGACTATCCGCAATACTATAAAAATTATTCTGTATGCTGCTTTATTCGTCTATGCAGGTATGTGGGCTTATGAAGGCGGGATTTTAGATTTTTATGATGCAACCCTATGGATTATTTGCTTTTTCGCGATTGAGTTGAATATCTTCAAGTTCGAAGAAACGCTGCCTTATAGTGGCGAAGAACAGGTAAAAGATAAATCAGTTAGTTAATTAGTGCTTATAGGTCAAATCTTAAAAGACTTAGTGAGATTACTACGTCTTTTTAGCTTTAGTTGTGGTGGTTTTCTTCGCTGTTGAGCTGGCATTGGTGCTTGAACTCTTTTGACTGCTAGCCCGAGAGCGGCGGTATTTTAAATAGCCCAAATACAAAATAGTTGCTAAAGCAAAAACAAAATAGGGCAGGGAAGAACGCTGATTAAAAATCAGTAGATAGAGTTCATCGATCCAGTCACGCTCTACAGCTTCCACTTGCTTGCTATCTAAATGCTGATAGCGGGTGACATAAGGGTTGTCATTGCCTTGTGCTTGGCGAATGAGTTCATTGCGCTGTTGTTCCCAAGTATCCACCGGATCAAGATTATTCCAAGCAGTAAATAATTGAAGTTGTTGATTACTGAGTGCTAAGTGATAGCGATCCCGCATATAGAAATTAATCCGTGCCACATCGCCGTAGACATTATCAGGGGGTTCTGCAGTGTGCGTTTTAAAGTCAATTTCCATATTAACTTTTGCTCCATAAGCACGTGCTTCACCATTGACCATCCCATAAGGAAAATTAGTCCGATCCCCATTTAGCTCGCCAATAGCGGGTACTAAATTATGCATATCGGCTTCCATTTGCCGAAAGGTGGCGCTGTGATCCCGACAATAAGCGCGTCCACCTTGCTGCCAACATTGCAATTGATGCCCAAAAGTCCAAGCTGGTACTACATGCTCCCACTCAATCCGTTTAGCGCGCTCAGGGTTTTTACGCGCTTGATAGCCGCAAGTTTTCCAATCCGGCACGAGGAGTTTTTGCTGAGCATGAAAACGGCAGCCACTATAAAAGCCAATAGGATGGTCTTTATAAATCTTTTGCGCTAACACCAGTTTCGATTGGCTAAAAGAATAATCACTACTACGTGCTGCTAAGGGAGCTTGCTCTAAACTGGCGATATCTTCATCAATCAAGTCGCCATCTTGGGTCATATAGCGCGGTAGTCCGGCTAAGAAAACTCTGCGCAAAGCTTGTTGGTCAGCGGTATAAACATCGGCTTGTTCATAGCTGAATAAAGCTTGGGCATTAAGAGACGAATTGTTATTGGTTTCAGCTTGAGCTGTTGAAGAAATAACAAAAGCGATTAATAAGAAAAAACAAGAGCGCATAAAGTCAAAGCTTTGGCTGCAAACCTTAAACCTTAAGCTGAATTTTGCAAGGATGCAATGAGTACGGTTGATTAGTTTGAAGTTTGCCGAAAACTAAGAGGTGCTAGGTTAGCACCTCAGTTAAGGCTTAAAGTGGCACTAATTAAGCACTCACCATGCCTAAAGCTGCTTCTACTTGATGGATGAATTGGTTTTCACGGAGATCGTTCTTGTCCGCTGCAGCAATATGCCTCAATACGGCTAAGCATTGGTTTTTTGCTTCAGAGTTGGTGAACAACACACATTGCTGCTGAATAAAAGTTTCAGTTTTCTCGGGTGTTTCTAAAGCCTTACGTACACTGGCAATTTCACGCATAGTAAACATGGTGACATCGGTCACCGAATGCCATTCGATTTTTTGCAGGCTACGATTAAAAGCATCTTGCTCACTGAGGGATAACTTTTTATCTTGGTAGCGTGCTAACAGCATTAAACGCACTAAAGCTTCGTTTTGGGTTTGTTTAGCTAGCTGCTCTTGTTGTTTTAGGGCTGATTTTTTCATCTCTCGACTCTCGACTCTTGTTTGTTATGTTTATTAATTAAGCTAATGAGCTTGGCTCAAGAAAATCCTAATCGACTAGGTAAAATTATACGCAGCTCTTAATAAAACAAGCAAATAAATTGCTTGATATAAAACGAGTTAATTAGCCTGCTTCCCATAGATAGGCATCCATTGCCAAGGCGCCATAAGTCACTTCTGGGGTGAAGCGCTTGAGCTGATCTTCAGCAGTACTTGCACCAAATGCAACGAATAACGGCAGAATGTGGTCTTCTGTCGGATGAGCGGCTGCTCCATAAGGTGCTTGGGTACGATAAGCCACTAGCTCGTCTTCTGCCCGTTGCTGTAATTTTTCAGCTAACCAATCGCTAAATTCTAAAGCAGCAGGTAAAGGCTTAGCCGCACGGGATAACCACCCAAAATTATGCGTTACCGCTCCAGAGGCAATAATTAAAATGTCAGCTGCACGTAGGCTTTGTAAAGCTTGACCTAATTTCACATGCCAAGCAGGCCCTGCTTGAGTTTGAATAGACAGTTGAGCCACTGGAACATCTGCTTTTGGAAAAATAGATAACAAGGGTATCCAAGCACCATGATCCAAGCCGCGTTGCGGGTCGATACGCAATGGCAATTCTGCCTGATTAAAAGCTGTTTGTACTAAAGTCGTTATCTCAGGTGCACCCTCAGCAGGATAGGTCATCCGGTATAAAGGTGCTGGAAAGCCACCAAAGTCATAAATAGTTTGCGGATGTGCGGCTGTACTAAAAGTAGGGGTAGAGGTTTCCCAATGAGCCGAAACCACTAAAATCGCTTTTGGACGCGCTAAATAAGCACCTAATTGCTGCCAACAGACGAGAGTAGGCGCTTGTGTTTGTAAAGCAATATCGGGAGCGCCATGCGAAACAAATAAAACAGGAGTAGACATGTTAACGTCCTCAAATTAGTCAGACGGTTTATTTTACCTTTAACTATAATTTGATAAAACTAGCTTTTAATTAAGTTATTCTTCTCTATAAGTTAATAATAAAGGCTTCCCATTCTAAGGGATGGGGTCGCCAACGATATTGTTTTAACAAAACACGTCCTAACGAGCTGAATTCAACTCCTTCTTGCAATAAACGCTCGCGCTGTTCGGCTGCACCACTAAGTGAGAGCTTAGCTAAGCTAAGTTGGCCTTGGCTATTCACAACTCGATACCAAGGAATATCGGTCTGAGCGCTTAAGGCATTTAAGGCATAACCAACTAAACGCGCATGGCGTGGTAAACCGGCCAAGTTAGCAATGTCCCCATAAGTTGAGACGCTTCCTGCTGGAATTTGCTTAATAACTTCATAAATGCGTGCTTGTTTACTGAGTTTAGACATCTTTAGCTCACTAGTCGGAGCAAGCAGTTTTAAGCAGAGCAGCTCGGTCCAAGAGTTTTAAATAGCCTTTGGTCTCGCTGATAAAGCCTTTACGCTTCCACTCAGAAATAAAACGGCTGACGGTTTCAATGGTTAAGCCCAATAGTTCGCCCATTTCACCTCGAGCTAGGGGTAGAGCAACGCCTTCTGTAGTGATATGGCCACTGTCATACCAATTCACTAAGAAGGAGGCCAAACGTTCGGGAGCTTTCATCACGCCTAGAGCTAACATATGATTTTCAGCAGCGCGTAGATATTGCAACCAGCGCTGGGTCATGGCGGCATCAATCTCAGCATACTGCTTTTTTAAGTGTACGAGTTCAGCAAAAGGTAGGCGACAGACTTCAATGGTGCATAAAGGGGTAGCACTATGACTGTAGTTTTCATCAGCGAACCCATCGAAACCAAATAATTCACCTGCTCCCAGGACTCGGATAATTTGGGTGCGGCCATTAGGTAAACTTTTAGTCAGTTTGATCATGCCTTTCCGCAAGGTATAAGCACTTTGTGCGAGCGCACCTTGATGATAAATAGTTTCACCTGCTTGATAGTGCATTACAGCAGGTTGGAAGTTTTGAATTTGTCCTAAACGCTCTACAGGTAATTCAGCAAAAATACTTAAATGCCGAATCGGACAAGTTGAACAATGGCCTTTACCTTTAATGCTAGACATAGTAGTTCCTAACGCTGTGTAGTGCTGTAAACGAACAATAAGCATAGATCTATAAGGAAAGTCTAACATACTAAAACAGATAGTTTAAAAAACTATAGCTTTTGCCAGTAGCTGCTGCGCCACTAGTCGCTTAAGTTGAAGGCTTACTACTAATGTTTAGCAAGTGAATAGCCTTGTTTATGACAGTATTCCAGTTCGGTTTGTTGTTGAGAGAAGTCTATGTTAAAGCTTATTGTGAGTATTAGTTGTGGGCTAGTGCTAAGTGCTCAGGTACAAGCAGAGATGCGTGTGTCTAGTGTGAAGGCTAATTCAGGGCAAGCAACTAGTGTATCGGCATCTATTGTGATTCGAGTGCATATTCCAGTACGTGCCACACTTAAACTGAGTAGTGATGCTCAGAAGGTTACTAGTGAAACTAATTTACAGCAGAATCAGGGCTTAATCCTTAGTTGCAATAATCAGCAAGGCTTGCCTTTAACTCATTGCTCTACTCGGCAAACAGGACAGGTTTATACCTTAACAACACTCTAGCTTGATTAGTTTTGAGAAAAAACCTACAAGTAGTTGTGGATTCGCAAATTGCTGAGTAGCTTGCCGAAGTCGTTTCACTCTTAAAAAATTAAATTGAAAGTAGAGTGAAAAGGACTGTTTTCAGCTAACTAGGTAGCTACCTCACCTCTCTTCAGAGCTTTCGCAATATAATACCTGGCTGCAGTGCTTCAGAGCTTGACAATTCCAGTAACTGCTGAATGGCTTTAGGCAAATGGAGAGTAAGGTCTAATACCATACTTAACTCTACGTGCATTGCACCAATTTACTGCTGTTTTGAATTGCTGGAACAGACAAAAAGAGGCACAATATCGCAAATTAACATAGGGATTGCAGGGAATGGCAGCCAGTGGCAACACAGGTTTAAAACGGATCATTAAGGCAGGACAATACTCATGGCAGGGCATCCGGGCTGCTTACCAACATGAAGAAGCCTTTCGCCAAGAAGTCTGGATTCTACTGATCGCTATCCCGCTTGCTTTATGGTTTGGAGCTGATGGTTTAGAGAGGGCATTACTGATTGGTAGTATTTTTTTGCTACTAATTGTTGAGCTGTTGAATTCAGCTGTTGAAGCAGTAGTTGATCGAATCGGTGTTGAGCGTCATGAATTGGCCGGTCGAGCTAAGGATATGGGTTCAGCAGCAGTCACAATTGCCATTATAAATGCAATTGTACTCTGGCTAGTTGTGCTTTTTTGATAAACATCATGTTGAGAGGTTTCCGAAAAGTGCATTCTGGCACACACTCCCAGCGGAATATTACAGTTTTCTTAAATAGACACTTGGTATATTCTTGCGCGCTTAGTAAGAGTTTTGTTGGTTTTGGTTTTTTTTAAATTTAGTGTTGAGGGCAAGTGATGGCTCATAGTGCAGTAGTCTCTTCGGAGCAATATAACTATGAAATCGTGAAGAAATTCGCGATTGCCGCTATTGTCTGGGGTATCGCTGGCATGACAGCCGGGGTGTATATCGCGTCAGAATTGGCTTGGCCATTTTTGAATTTCGATATCGCTCAGATCACCTTTGGACGGTTGCGGCCGGTGCATACAAGCGGTGTTATCTTCGGCTTCGGCGGTAATGCTTTGTTTGCAACGTCCTATTACATTGTACAGCGTACCTGTCAAACTCGTTTAGCAGGCGGAACCTTTTGGCCGAATTTCACCTTCTGGGGTTGGAATTTATGTATAGCTATTGCTGGTACAGGCTATTTATTTGGTATTTCACAAGGCCGTGAGTATGCTGAGCCAGAGTGGTATATTGATCTTGCTATCGCAGTAGTCTGGGTAGTTTACTTCCTGATTTATACTGTCACTTTAGTCCGTCGGAACCAGCCACATATTTATGTTGCTAACTGGTTCTTCATGTCCTTTATTTTAGCGACGGCTTTACTGCACATCTTCAATAACTTGGCGATGCCAGTTAGCTTATTGGGTGTTAAATCGTATAGCTTATTCTCAGGCGTACAAGACGCAATGACCCAGTGGTGGTATGGACATAATGCAGTTGGCTTCTTCTTAACAGCGGCCTTCTTAGGCATGATGTACTACTTCGTACCTAAGCAAGCAGGTCGTCCGGTTTATTCATATCGTTTATCGATCGTACACTTCTGGGCATTGAGTTTCATGTACATGTGGGTAGGTACTCACCATTTACACTGGACTGCAATCCCTGATTGGACTTCTTCTTTAGCAGCAGTGTTCTCTATTCTGTTATTGATGCCATCTTGGGGTGGGATGATCAATGGCATTATGACTCTGTCAGGTGCTTGGGACAAACTGCGTACTGACCCCATCATGATGTTCTTGATCACTTCATTATCTTTCTACGGTATGTCTACCTTTGAAGGTCCAATGATGTCACTGAAGAGTGTAAACGCACTTTCTCACTATACTGACTGGACTGTTGGTCATGTGCATTCAGGTGCTTTAGGTTGGGTTGCGATGGTATCGATTGGTTCGTTCTATCACATGATTCCACGTCTATGGAACACCACTATTTATAGTAGCAAGTTGATTTATACTCACTTCTTCTTAGCCACTATCGGTGTCATTCTCTATATCACTGCTTTGTGGGTATCCGGTATCGGTCAAGGTTTAATGTTACGTGCTTTCGATGAGTACGGTAACTTAGCTTATACCTTCGTAGAAACCGTAACCTTCATGCATGGCCCTCTGGTTGCACGTGCTATCGGTGGTATGTTCTTCGTGTCTGGTATGTTAGTCATGGCTTATAACGTCTATATGACTATTACACGTGCTAAACAAGAAGAGAAAACACCAGTCATTGCTGTTGCACAGGCCTAAGGAGAGGGAAGGATGTTAAAACACGAAAGTATTGAAACCAACTCGGGCTTGTTGATCGTTCTCACTTTAGTGGCGATTGGTATCGGTGGTTTGGTTGAAATCGTACCTTTGCATTACATTGATAGTACGATTGAAGATGTAAAAGACCCGCAAACTGGCGTGGAAATGGTTCGCCCCTACTCACCGTTAGAATTGCGTGGTCGGGACATTTATATTCGTGAGGGCTGCTACACTTGCCACTCACAAATGATTCGTCCTTTCCGTGATGAGGATTTACGCTATGGTCACTATTCTCTGGCAGCAGAGTCTAAATATGATCATCCCTTCCAATGGGGTTCTAAGCGGACAGGTCCAGACTTAGCGCGCGTTGGTGGCAAATACTCAAATGCATGGCATACCCAGCATTTAACAGCGCCACGTTCAGTAGTGCCTGAGTCAATCATGCCTAATTATCCTTGGTTAATGCAAACTGAGTTGGACTACTCGGATGTAGGCGCTCGGATGGCAGCGCTGAAAAAAGTAGGTGTACCTTATACTCTAACTAAAGATGAGTATGCAGGTTGGACAGATGAGAAAGGTCAAAAGCATCCAGGTACAGTAGAGCGTTTTGGTGAGAAAGTTGCCAATACCTTAGACATCAATCGTGCTGAAGATAACTTATTAGCCCAAGCTAAGGCTGGTAACTACGATGGCGATCCCTCTTCTATTAGTGAGATGGATGCTTTAGTCGCTTACTTACAAGTTTTAGGGACAATGGTTGATTTCAGTAAGTTTGACGAAGACTACTTTATCCAGTTCCGTTGATCTGGCCCATAGAGATTGTGTGATACTGACTGGTTAGGAGAACTAATGATGCTAGCAGATTTGTGGATGTGGATTACCGATTTAGGTAATAGCAAAATGGTGGCTTTAGTGATTTTCTTCACCACATTTGTTGGTATTGTGCTGTATGTCTATTCGAATAAAGCCCGTAGCGAGCGCCTTGAGTCGTATCGCTATGTGCCTTTCTTGGATGATGATGAGCATAAACCACAAGCAGGATCACCAAAGCAAGGTGAGAAATAAATTATGGCAACTCCTGTAAAAGATCCTTTGACTGGGGCCGAAACCACCGGACACGTGTGGGATGAAACCCTACAAGAATTTAATAACCCCTTACCTCGTTGGTGGTTATGGACTTTCTATGCAACGATAATATTTGCGTTGGTGTATTGGTTCACTTATCCATCTTGGCCGATTGGTAGCACTTATACCAAGGGTTTCAGCAGTATCACTTATAAAACGGATGCTGGCGAAACGAAAACTACGCATTGGAATATGCGTGCGCTTCTTGCACAAGATATGCAAACAGGCGAGCAAGCACTGAAGCAAAAGGCTTATTTAGAGAAAGTTTCAGCAGCTTCTTATGAGCAAATTGCCCAAGACCCTGACATGAGTGCCTTCGTGCGTTCTTATGGCAATGGTATTTTCGGTGATAAATGCGCTGCTTGTCACCAAGCAGGCGGCCAAGGCGTTGCAGGTTTATTCCCAACCCTAGTTGATGATGACTGGTTATGGGGTGGTAATGTTGAGCAAATCCACCAAACAATCGTAGGCGGTCGTAATGGTTATATGCCTGCTTTCAATACCACTTTAAATCCAGAGCAAGTTGATGAAGTGGCTAACTATGTTCTGAGTTTATCAGGTATTGAGCACAATGCTGATGCGGCTGCTAAAGGCCAGAAGATTTTCAACGGTTATGCAGGTGGTTGCTATCAATGCCACACTACTGCGGGTAAAGGTTTAACTTCACAAGGTTCTGCTAATTTAACCGATAAAATCTGGACAGTTGCTGATACCACTGCTGAGGAAACACCAGCTGAGCGTTTGAAGTTAGTGAAAAACGTAATCACTAATGGGATTCAACGTCAAATGCCAGTGTTTGGTGCGAAATTAAGCGAAACTGAAATTAAAGTTTTAGTTGCGTACTTAAAGCAAATGTCTACTACTCAACAGCAGTAAACTCTTGTTGTCCTCCTCTACTCAATGTAGAGGAGGATCTCTCTACAACCCTCATTCGTTTTTCCTAAGTATCTTCCAAGTTTATTGTCAAGCTCTTCAAAGCTTTGCTACACTCTTTCCGCGCTCTCGGGGTGTCCAGTTGGACTGAGATGCTGTTACAGCGAACCCGTAGAACCTGATCCGGCTCATACCGGCGTAGGGAAGAGAAGTGTCTTCTACCATATCCCCTGTGCCGTTGTGTTCCTTAGTAACTGACTAAAGGTACTCAACATGAAAAAGTCCTACTTTCTATCCCTGTTAACCCTGCTAAGTCTAGGCTCTGTTCAAGCAGCCGATAAACCTGTCCTAACCGTTTATACCTATGATTCGTTTGTAACTGAATGGGGGTCTGGCCCTAAACTTGAAGCTGCTTTTGAGAAAATTTGCAATTGTGATTTAAAACTCGTTGCAGTTGAGGATGGGGTGAGCATCCTTAATCGCTTGAAGGTAGAAGGTGATAAGGCTAAAGCTGATGTGATTTTGGGGATTGATGATGGTTTGATGGAGGAAGCACGGGCTACTAAGCTAATTGCTGAACATGGTCAAACCTTAGATAAATTATCAGCTAACCTGAAATGGGAAGACAAAGACTTTCTACCTTATGATTACGGCTATTTCGCTTTTATTTATGACAGCAGCAAAATTGCTAAACCGGTTAGCTCTTTAAAAGAGTTAGTTGAATCGGATGCAAAGATTATCTACCAAGACCCACGCACGAGCACACCTGGGCAAGGTTTGATGCTATGGATGAAAGCCGTTTATGGTGAGCAAACAACGCCCGCTTGGCAACAATTAGCTAAGCATACCGTGACAGTAACTAAAGGCTGGTGGGAAGCTTACAGCATGTTTTTAGAGGGTGGCGCAGATTATGTACTCAGCTATAACACTTCACCTGCTTATCATGTGATTTCTGATCAGAAAGAGCAGTATAAAGCTGCACTGTTTAGTGAGGGCCATGTCGCTCAAGTTGAATTAGCCGCTCTACTCAAAGCTAGCCAGCAACCTGAGCTAGGCAAACAGTTTTTAAGTTTCCTGATCTCTCCAGAGGCTCAAGGCATTATTCCTGTTACGAATTGGATGTTGCCAGTGGTGGATGGCGTTGAATTGCCACCGGTATTTAGTCAGTTGATCCAGCCGCAGCGGATCGGTTTTACACCAACTGAAATTGCCGAAAAACGCGCCGATTGGATCAAAGAGTGGCGCAGCGCAGCGTCCAAATAATTGGCTATCTAGCGCTGAGTTGCTTGATGCTAGTGACTGCTTGGGCTTTTTATGGCCTAGGCAGTCTTGCCGAAGGGCGTTTATCTTGGACGGTTTTCACTGATCCTTATATCCATCGTATTTTAGGATTTTCCCTCAAACAAGCGGCTTTAAGTGCAACTATCGCGGTTTTATTAGCCTTGCCAGTGGCGCGTGCCCTTTATTATTTACCTGAGTTAGTAGGTAAATCTACCTTCCTAGCTTTGTGTTTGCTCTGTTTTGTCCTGCCTACCTTGGTTCTTATTACAGGCTTAGTCGCCTTGCTGGGCAGCTCCGGTTGGTTGACACCCTATCTAGGTAAATCATGGAGTCTGTATGGAATGCAAGGTATTTTACTAGCGCATTTATTCTTAAATTCGCCTTTTGCGATTCGTGCCTTTTACCTACAGTTGCAAGCTTTGCCGGCGAGTTCATGGCTATTAGCGCGCCAATTAAAGCTAAGTAGTTGGCAACAATGGACTTTACTAGAATGGCCACAATTACGTGCACGCTTACTCACAGTCTGGGTCTTTATCTTTGTGCTGTGTTTTAATAGCTTTGCAGTGGTTTTATCTTTGGGGGGCGGGCCACAAGCTACAACGTTGGAAGTCGCCATTTATCAAGCGCTTAAATATGATTTTAATATTCCGGAAGCTTTGAGTTTAGCGTGGTTGCAACTGTTGATTGCAGGTAGTTTATATCTGCTAATGACTCGTTTTGGTTCTAGCGGGTGGTTGTCAGCTGATACGGCAAAACTACAGTTTTTACCTATTCCGCCGCGCTGGCAGGCGCGTTTACATCAGTTAAGCTATTACTTAGCTTGGGTCGTTTTATTATTGCCGTTACTGGCTTTGATCCCTAACTTATTGCAGATTAATGCTGAGCGCTTCAGTAAGCTTACTATCATGAAACCTTTATTGACGACGCTCAGCTTAGGGGTGACGGCTGCGGGTTTAGCAGTTTTACTTGCCCTTTTAATCCTCAGCCCCATTCGTAAAGCACGGCTTGAATATCAGACCCGTAAGCAATGGTTATTAGATGGGCTAGCGAATCATCATTTAGTAATGCCCGCAATGGTGCTATCAGTGGGTTTATATGTTTGGTGTTTAAAGCATCTAAATTTAGAAACTTGGGGTATGGCTTTCGTCGTTCTCGTAAATACTCTCGGGTTAGTACCTTTTGCGATTCAGCAACTAAAACCTCGGTTATTTCAATTTGATGATCAATACCAGCACTTAGCTCAGCAATTAAAACTTAATACCTTAATCTATTGGCACGTGTTATTACCTTGGCTAGCACGGGATTTACAAGCTGCTTTTTTATTATGCTTATTATTAGCTATGGGGGATGTGGCAATATTTTCGATCTTTGCGAATGATAGTTGGATCAGTCTACCTTGGTTAATCTATAGTTATGCGGGTAGTTATCGAATTGTAGAAGCTTCTGTTTTATCTTTTCTATTTTTATTGATTTGTGCTGTCTTAGTTTTTTGGTTAGAAAAAATAAAAAATCAATAAAAAACTATGAACTCTTTTTTAGACTCAGCGTCTATGCTGATAGCTAAGTCAATAACAAGGTTAAAATCATGCAACGTATTTGCTTACTAATAATTTGCTGTTTTCTCATGCCCAGTAGTTTATTTGCCCAAGCTTTAGATGATAAACAAGGGCTATTAAAGCCCATCTCCTTTGAACAACTCGAACAACAACTAAAAACAGAATTAAAGTCACGTATCATTGTGAATGATTATCGACCTATGCCCACGATTCAACCTCCCTCGGTGATGGCTCAGGCTAGCCCAGAGCCCAGAGCGGCTCAAGCTAGACCGAGTATGAGAGCGCGAGCTTCTGCAGGTCAGGTATCTAGTACCAATCTACAAGAACAAGGTGTAGATGAAGCCGATATGGTGAAAACGGATGGTCGTTACTTATATGGTGCTAATCAACAGGGTGGCGGAATTCGCGTGTTTGATACGCAAGCAATCTCAGGTTCGACGCTCAAACAAATTACCACCATTGGCATGCCAGCCAATTCACAATTGCACGGTTTGTATTTAATCCCTAGCAAAAAGCAGTTGGTTGCAGTTACCAGTTCCTATCAAAGCATGCGTCCAATGGGGATGCGATCTAGATATCATGCTTATATGGGTGTTGGGCAAATACAAGTCTTAATTTTTAATACGAGCAATGCAGTTAAGCCGCAATTAATTCGCCAACTCGACATCGAGGGTGGTTTTTTTCAAACTAGAAGAATCAACAATCGCCTGTATTTATTTTTGAATCATTATCTTTCAGGTATGCCTGGGACTTATAAAAGTATTGAAACCAAGCAGCCTTTAACTGAAGCGCAAAAAGAAGTTGAAAAACAGAAAATTAGTGCTGCTATTGATCAATGGAGCGTGAAGGAGTTTTTGCCAAATTATTTTGAAAAGGGCAATAAAGAGGCTAAGCCTTTATTTAAAAATAATTCACTTTATGCAGTTAATCAAAAAGCGGAAGCAGTTTATCAGTTAAGCTCACTGATTAGCTTAGATCTAGATAATCCTAGTCAAGCACCTGAGGCAATTGCATATTTCGGTAATGTTGGCAATTTCTATATGTCAGATAAAGCTGCGTATTTAGTTTCACCGTATGATGCTTTAGTAAAAGTACCGATCAGTTCTATGCAAGGCAATCTGGTGCATAAATTTGCAGTGAGTGGTAAAAGCTTTAATTATCGGGGTTCGGGTGCTTTCTTTGGCACACTCAATTGGAATGAGCTGAGTAGTTTTCAATTTGATGAAGACCAGCGCGGCAATTTACGGGTGGTGACTTACAATATGGCGCAGACTAATAAACATCCTGATCCTATTACGCGCTCTCCGGTGATTTTAACAGTATTAGCTGAAGCGCCTAAGGCTAAACAGCTAGTAACGGTCGGTCGCTTGCCGAATGCTAAATATCCACAAGCAATTGGCAAACCCGGTGAACGCTTGTATGGCGCACGTTTGTTTAACAATTATGCTTATTTTGTCACTTTCCGTAACACCGACCCACTTTATGTGGTGGATTTACGTGATCCACGGGATCCTAAAGTGACAGGTGAATTAGTCATACCCGGCTTTTCAGATTATTTGCATCCCGTCACTCCTAACCTACTTTTAGGTGTAGGCAAAGTGGCTGATGCTCAAGCTGGTGGTGCTCAACAAGGCTGGAAACTATCGTTGTTTGATATTAGTAATCCTAATCGCCCGCAAGAAGTCGATAAACTGGAGTTGGGTGGTTCTGGTTCCAATAGCCCCGCCAATCGTAATCATCATGCGATTACTTCCCTAGCGATCAATAACAATACGCTCACTCGTGTAGCCTTGCCAGTTATGGTTTCTGACCCAAATACTGCGACCATCAAAAATGGTTTACATCGTTTTGAAGTCACTCATGCGCAGCGCAAACTGAAGCATTTGGGTGGATTTTCAGTGAATCCGGCTAAAGATTGGTATTGGGATGAGAATGATCGCAGCATTCTGATTGATAATACCGTGTATTATTTCCACAATGGTAATTTCTATGCGAGTGCTTGGGCTGCAAAATAATTCATGTTAGTGATTCAAAATCTGTTATTGCGTCGCGGCTCTTGGCAGCGGCGTTATGACTTACAAGTAGAACCCAGTTCTATTGTCACCATTCAAGGCCGCAGCGGAGCAGGGAAGTCAGCCCTATTGGCTGCGATTGCTGGTTTTGAATCAGTCGTTGACGGTGACATTCAATGGCAAGGTCAATCTTTGTTACCCTTGGCGATTGAGCAGCGTCCAGTCAGTATGTTGTTTCAAGAGCATAATCTATTTGAGCATTTGAGCATCGCACAGAATTTAAAATTAGGTTTAAAGTTTAGCTCTGAGGCAGCCAGACAAACCGCCATTCAAGCTGCTGCAGAACGCCTAGAAATCTCAGCTTATTTACGCAAAAGACCCAGTGAGTTATCGGGTGGTCAACGCCAACGAGTCGCTTTACTCCGTACTCTATTACGTCCAGAACCCATTATTTTACTCGATGAGCCTTTTGCTGAATTAGATGCGTATACCCGTGAACTGGCGGCTTGGTGGGTGAGAGAGACGGCTAAAGCTGTGCAAAAAACCGTGCTGTTGGTGACTCATCAACATGAAGATGTCGAGCGTTTAGCCGATCAGAATCTTATTTTTGAGTAGCTCCTAAGTTTTGCAAATAGCGCACAGCACCTAAACCCGCTTGCTTACCCGTTGCCAAACAAGCGGTGAGTAAATAGCCACCTGTAGGGGCTTCCCAATCGAGCATTTCGCCTGCACAGAACACGCCCGCTAAGCCTTTAAGCATTAAATCGGGGGTAAGTGCTGCAAACTCGATCCCGCCAGCGGTACTAATCGCTTCATCTAAAGGTGTTATCCCACTGATGGAAATAGGTAGATTTTTTAAGAGCTGAGCGAGGTAATCTGCGGTTGGAGCTTGGGTTCTATCGAGTTTCTCAAAAACTAAAGCTGTTTTAATCGTATCGAGTTTCAGTTGGGTTTTTAAAAAACTGCCAAGGGTTTTTTTCGATGAGCGTTTTGCTAGGATGCCTGCTAATTGAACTTGGGTTTGATGCGGGCACAAATCTAAATAAAAACTAGCACTGCCGCGTTGTTCTAGGCAATCACGCAAACGAGCAGCGAAAGCATAAATTAAACTGCCCTCAACACCTTGCTCGGTAATAATGAATTCACCTTGACGGGTCTCAAGATTTCCTGCTAAATCCGTGAAACTTAAGCTGACTGGTTTAACAGGTGAACCAGCCAAAGATTTTAGATAATCACTCCAAGCACAGAGAAAACCATTATTGGCAGGGCGCAAGGGGTTAATAGGAATCTGTTGCTTACCTAACCAGTCTACCCAAGCACCATCACTCCCTAGTTTTTTCCAACTAGCGCCGCCTAAAGCAAGTACAGTCACTGGGTATTGTTTAGCGATAAGGCCAGTTGGCGTTTGAAACAGCCATTCCTGAGTAGGGCTTAAGCCTAAACAGCGATGACGTGGGTAGAGATTTAAACCCTGAGTTTTTAAACGACTCAGCCAAGCACGCAGCAGTGGGGCAGCTTTCATTTCTTTGGGGAAGATTCGGCCTGAGCTGCCAATAAAAGTTTCCACTCCCAAATCATTACACCATTGGCGTAAAGCTTCTGGGCTAAAGGCTTGTAAATAAGGTTCAAGCTCCGTAGCCCGCTCGGCATAACGAGCAATGAAGCTTGCGAAATCTTCAGAATGCGTGAGGTTTAAGCCACCAATGCCAGCCAGTAGAAATTTACGCCCAACTGAAGGCATAGCGTCATATAAATCAACTGCAAACCCTGCTTGAGTCAGTTGCTCCGCCGCCATTAAACCCGCAGGGCCACCACCGATCACAGCAGCCATCGGTTGATTATTCATACTGCGTCCACTCGTTGTGAGCGCAACCAAGCAGGTACACGCTCATCCAGCCAATAGCTTAATTTCCACGGTACACGCCCGCTAATAAAGCCGACATGCCCACCGTGTTCGGTGATTTCTAAACTGACATTAGGACTAGTTTGTTCTGCACTCGGGACGATACTTGGGCGCATAAACGGATCATCAAGGGCATGAATAATGAGAGTAGGCGTTTGAATCTTGCCTAAGAACCGCGCACTGCTAGAGCGCTGGTAATAATCGGCAGCATTCGCAAAACCATTTAAAGGTGCAGTTACTTGATCATCAAATTGATAGATAGTGCTGAGGGCAGTTAAATCAATTGGTGTTGGCTCGGGTAGGCTTTGAAATTTAGTGCGATAAGAATTTTTCAGTTGTTTTAAGAGATATTGCCCATACACGCGCGCAAAGCCATGTTCAAGTTTTTTAGCACAGACAGCGAGTTGAAAAGGCGTGGAAATAGCCACTGCTGCGTTTAAACCAGAATTGGCTCCGGTTTCACCTAAATATTTAAGCAGCAAGTTCGCACTTAAAGACACACCAATGGCTGCTGCTGGCATTTGTCCACGTGCTTTCAACTGTGCTAAGACTTCAGCTAAATCGGCTGAAGCGCCCGAATGATAACTTTTGGCTAAGCGATTCGGCTCAAGGCCGCGTCCACGTAGCAGCATAAAAACTACACTGAAACCCGCTTGGTGTAAGGCTTGTACCAAAGTAGAGGCATAATGTGAGTTTAAAGAGCCTTCTAAACCATGCATCATCAGCACTAAAGGCGCTTGTGGACGTGGATACCAAGCTAGATCAATAAAGTCGCCATCCTTAAGTTCTAGTCGTTCCCAAGTGAGGTCTAGTTGTGGGCGTTTACGTATTAAAGTCGGTAATATAGTTTGCAGATGCGGTGATTTTAACCACCACGGTGCACGATAACTGCTATTAATTCTTTGACCCATAAACGCCGAGGTTCTGCCGCAAAATAAGCACTGCATGATACCATGCGTGCTCTAGAAATCCTCCTCTAAGGTGTCGCCAGTCATGCAGGTTCGTGCTGAACAAATCACTGAACATCTACGCCTAGGTTTAAAACCTGTGTATTTAATTAGTGGCGATGAACCGCTGCAAGTCATGGAAGTCGCCGATGCAGTGCGCACCGCCGCTAAACAGCAAGGCTTTAGCGAGCGGGAAATTCTCAATGTGGATGCGCAATTTGATTGGAGTCTGCTGTTAGCCGCGAGCGAGGCTTTATCTTTATTCTCTGAACAAAAGCTCCTCGATTTACGCCTGACTTCTTGCAAGATTGGTGCTGCAGGTAGCAAGGCCATGCAGCACTATTTAGCGCATCCACCGAGTGATAAAGTCTTGTTGATTCAATGCGGGCGCTTGGATAAAGCGTGCCGCAGTGCAGCTTGGGTGAAAGCAATTGAACACCAAGGTGTACTCGTGCAAGTCTGGGACTTATCTCCACAACAAGCCTTGGCTTGGCTAGCTAAGCGTATGCGGGAGACGGGCTTGAACGCGAGTGAAGCTGCCGTGCGCTATTTAAGTGAGCATGTCGAGGGTAATTTATTGGCGGCAGTGCAGGAAATTAATAAATTAAAACTACTGTATGACCAAGAACTCATCAGTGTCGAGCAAATGGCTGCGGCGATTTCAGATAGTTCACGCTTTACAGTATTTGATTTGGCTGATGCTATTCTGGCGCAAGACCTCAAGCGCTTACAGCATATTCTGCAAGTTTTGAAAGAAGAAGATACCGCTTTGCCTTTATTGGTTTGGGCTTTGGGTGATTTACTGCGCCAATTGTACGAGGCTGGTGAAAACCAGCGCCAACAACGTTCTAATCAAGCACTCATTATGCGCTTACCTAAAAATCGACAAGTACCCTTTCAAGCTGCAATTAAACGCATGGAGCGGGCGAATTGGCCGAGTTTATTTAAGCGTCTAGCGGTGTTGGATCAGCATAGTAAAGGCGTGGGCTTAGATGTTTCACGCCATCCGGATCGCTTGTGGGATGGGGTATTTGATATGGCTTTGGCAATGATGGGGCAACGATTATACAGGTGAAAATACGAAAACCCCTAAGATTACACATCAATTGGCAGTAGTTCTTATCATGAGTCATGGATTTCTATTTGATTTTACTAAAAACAAAAGACTTACATTTTCAGATAGGTCTTTTGTGTGTGATTTAATATAGCCATTTTTTTCATAAAGCTGAATATTGCTAACACTTTTACTACCCGTAAATAACTCAAAGCTATTTATATCATCATGCATTTTCTCAATATGTTTTAATAATGCAGTGCCTATGCCTTGTTTTTGAAATGCGGGATCTACAATAAGACGGCCGATTTTACAAACGCCCTTGTCAACTTTAGCTCGAACAGAGCCAACGATTTGATTATTAACAATCGCCTTGAGAATAACTGAGTCTTCAAACTCTTGATGCAATGAATCAAGCGTTTGTGTTAACGCTGGTAAAGACCAGTCATTATAGAGTTTAGCTTCAGATTGATAGGCAAGGACTTGTAGTTTAAGTATTTCTTTTGCGTCTTTTGACTCTGCAGCAAGAATCTCTACCATCTTTTTTCTCTAAAAATGTATTAGGAGGTAATGTATATACCATCTTCGCTGTTATTCCGTCTAGTCTAGGCCGTTGCACTTGTATACCTCTGATACCACCCCCAAAGAGATACCCCACCTTAACTCTACAGAGATAGATAACTTCACTTTAAGTTCAAGCAAATAAGCGTAGACTAATGCAGTCTTGACAGGCTGTGATAGCAATAAGAATGCAGTTCATTACCCAATTTCTTTACCCGTTTTTGCTCTGGTTGCCGAAGGTTAATCGTGAAACCTTAAAAGCGGATTTAGTGGCTGGTTTAACCGGCGCGGTGATTGTGTTACCGCAAGGCGTAGCCTTCGCAACCATTGCGGGTTTGCCACCAGAATATGGCTTGTATACTGCAATGGTGACGCCAATCGTGGCTGCCTTGTTTGGCTCATCTTGGCATTTGATTTCGGGGCCCACCACGGCGATTTCGATTGTGGTGTTTTCAGCAGTGAGTGGACATGCCGAACCAGGCAGTGCCACTTTTATTCAATATACTCTGACTTTGACTTTTCTAGCCGGTGTCTACCAGCTGGCTTTTGCACTGGCGCGTTTGGGTGTCTTGGTTAATTTTGTCTCGCACACGGTAGTGATTGGCTTTACGGCAGGAGCTGCAATTCTGATTGCCACTAGCCAGATGAATCAAGTGTTTGGTGTGACCGTGCCACGTGGTGAATCATTCATGGTTACGTGGTTTGATATTTTCCAGCAGTTGCCCCAGATGAATGTCTATGTGTTTACGGTGGCGATTCTCACGCTGGTGATTGCCTTAGTCTTAAAAACTTGGGTGAAGCGCTTACCGAATCTATTACTGGCTTTAGTGGCAGGTAGTTTCATCGCCTATCTACTCGGTGGCAAAGAAGTCGGTATTAAATTAGTCACGGAAATTCCTGCACATTTACCACCGATCTCTGTGCCTGACTTTTCGCTAGCCACGATTAAACGCTTGGCTCCACAAGCTTTTGCGGTGGCTTTATTAGGTTTAATTGAAGCGGTATCAATCAGCCGAGCGATTGCGTCTAAGTCTCATCAACGGATTGATGGCAATCAGGAGTTTTTTGGGCAAGGTTTATCGAATATCGTGGGTAGTTTCTTCTCAAGTTATGCAGGTTCAGGTTCTTTCACGCGTTCAGGTTTGAATTATACTTCAGGCGCACAAACTCCCTTGTCCGCTATCTTTGCAGCTATTTTACTCGCATTGATTATTCTATTGGTTGCCCCCTTGACCGCTTATTTGCCAATTCCTGCAATGGCGGGTGTGATCATGATGGTAGCGTGGAATTTGGTCGATTTCGGGCATATTAAAAAAATCTTTGAAACCAGCCGTGCTGAAACCAGTATTCTCCTTACCACTTTCTTTGCGACTTTATTTTTAGAGTTGGAATTTGCGATTTATTTAGGCGTATTGCTCTCGCTAATTTTGTTCTTAGCACGTACCTCGATTCCTGATGTAGTCAGCTTAGTACCAACCACCGAAGCTGCGACGGGTAAAAGTATTCTGGTCAATAAATACCGTGATGAACGTTTGCCTGAATGCCCACAATTAAAAGTGGTGCGGATTGATATGTCGGTTTATTTTGGTTCAGCCAATCATATTCAAAATCGCCTGCATTATATGAGTGAGCAGCAAGGTTATAAGCGCATTCTGGTGATTGGTTCAGGAATTAACTTTATTGACCTAACCGGTGCGGAAATGCTTGAGCAGGAGTCAGCACGCCTTAAAGCAGCCGGTGGCGGCCTGTATTTTGCAGGTTTGAAGCGCAAGGTGAATACCTTTATCCATAAAGGGCATTTTGATGAACATATTGGTAGCGCTTTTTTCTTTGAAAATAAACGTGAAGCGATTGAGCAAATCACCCGTACTATTCTGAATCATGATTATTGCCACAACTGTGCTTTGCGCGTTTTCCAAGAATGCCATCAGCCGCCTTTGACACCACCGGAGCCAACTAAGCCTCAGGGTTGATGTACAGAAAATTTTCGACAGCTTTCTAAGCTCAGGCTATGCTTGGCACTGAGTTTAGATCAGCAATAGGAATAAAAATGCGCATTCACGTCATCTTAACCGGCGGCACCATTGATAAGCTTTACAACCCTTTAAAAGGTGAATTGGGTTTCACACAAACGCATATTCCCGCAGCCTTAGAGCAAGGTCGTTGCGGAGTCGATTTAGAAGTTCAACAGCTGGGTTTGAAAGATAGTCTCGACATGACCGAGGAAGATCGGGCACAAATTTTAGAGGCTTGTCGTAATAGCGCACATCAGCATATCGTTATCACGCATGGCACGGACACGATGGCAGAAACCGCACGCTATTTAATTGCGGCTAACCCTAATAAAACTATTGTCCTCACGGGGGCAATGATTCCCTTGAGTGTGCATGGTTCAGATGGCTTATTTAATCTAGGTTCAGCTTTAGTCGCGGCACAAATCATGCCTGTAGGTGTTTATATTGCTATGAATGGGCGCGTGTTTAATGGCGCGCAAGTGACCAAAAATCGCAGTTTAGGGGTATTTGAAGCTTTACATTAAGGGCGGACTCACCCCAAATCGCCTAAGCTTTAGGCTTAGGCATCCACTCATTAAGGCTTATGAATAACAACCAGCGCCGCCCTTTAAAAGTCCGCAGTTTAAGCATTTTCCAAACTTTAGCGCGCAAGCTCAGCCAAACCGCGCTGACACCCAATCAAATTTCGGTTTTTAGCATCGTCTTTGCTGCTTTAGCGGCAGCTTGTTTAGGTATGCTTGCGCAAGCTGGCTCGAATGCTTGGTTTTTGTTAGTTGCAGTCTTTATCCAATTACGTTTGCTCTGCAATCTTTTGGATGGAATGGTGGCCGTTGAAGGTGGTAAAAGCACCAAATCGGGGGAGCTTTTTAATGATATTCCCGACCGCATTGCTGACCCCCTTATTTTAGTCAGCGCCGGTTATGCGACTCAATTGCCGTGGGGTATGGAGTTGGGTTGGGCTGCTGGTTTATTAGCAGTACTCACTGCTTATATTCGTAGTTTAGCGGTCAGTATCGGTGCACCGGCCGATTTTCGTGGGCCGATGGCTAAACAGCAACGCATGGCCGTATTAACGCTAGCTTGTGTGCTGAGTCTATTTGAATCTTTGTTCTGGGCTGAACATTGGCTATTGTTTTATACCTTAGTCCTCATTGTGCTGGGCGCTATCTGGACAGCAGTGCGTCGCACTGTAGCTGCTTACCGTTATTTGGAGGCAGCTTAAATGCTAAATATTCCCAGTCATTCTCTCTATACCATGCTCTTAGTTTTAGGCTTAATGGGCTTAGCCTCTGGGATCCAATATGCCCTAAGGCTTAAACATCCTGAGCGTGATTATGAAGAGCTAAAAAAGCGTATTAACTCATGGTGGTGGATGATTGGCATTTTATTTATTTGCCTTACAGTCAGCACAACCACGGCTATTGTTTTATTTGCCTTTATTAGCTTTTTGGCATTAAAAGAATTCTTTTCAATTGTACCGTTGCGCTTAAATGATCGGCGGGTGGTGTTTTTGGCTTATCTTGCAATTCCACTGCAATACTATTGGGTAGGCGTTGGCTGGTATGGGATGTTTATTATTTTTATTCCAGTCTATGTATTTTTGCTATTACCAGCGCGTATGGTTTTGATTGGTGAAACTAAAGGCTTTATTCAGTCAGCAGGCATTATTCATTGGGCAACCATGCTCACAGTTTATTGTATTAGCCATGTTGCTTATTTACTGGTTTTGCCTGAAAAAAATCCTCAGGCTGGTGGTTTGGGGTTAGTGATTTTTATTTTGTTTATGACCGAGCTGAATGATATTAGTCAATATATTGCTGGTAAATTATTCGGTAAGCATAAGATTATTCCTAAAGTGAGTCCGAATAAAACTTGGGAAGGGTTTATTGGTGGCTTAGCATGTATTAGTTTATTAGCTACACTGATTGCACCTTGGCTCACACCTTTATCCGCTATACAGGGTTTGGGGGCAGGGTTATTGATTAGTTGCGCCGGCTTTATTGGTGATGTGGTAATTTCTTCAGTGAAGCGTGATTTAGCGATTAAAGATAGTGGAACTTTAATTCCTGGACATGGCGGGATTTTAGATCGTTTCGACAGCCTGACTTACACTGCACCCTTGTTTTTCCACTACTGCTATTACTTAGCTTATTAAGTGCTATGATTAAGATGCTATTTTTTGCGCTCTTCATTAAACCGATCGTGTTTATTGTGTTGGGCTTAAATCTACAAGGTTACAAGCAACTGCCTTTAAAAGGCCCTGCAGTGGTGGCAGCCAATCATAATAGTCATTTAGATGTGTTGGTACTGATGAGCCTTTATCCTTTGCGGCGCTTAAAATATATTCGCCCCGTTGCAGCTGCGGATTACTTTTTTCAGAATAAACTCTGGGCTTGGATTGCCACCCGCTGCATCGATATTATTCCAATTCAGCGTTCTGGACAGTCAGCGGAACAGGTTTTGGAGGCTTGCCATCAGGCTTTGGAGGCAGGACAGATCTTGATTCTGTTTCCTGAAGGCAGTCGTGGTCAGCCTGAGCAAATCGGGAAAATTAAAAAGGGGCTATTTTATCTAATGCAACAGCATCCTCAAGTTCCTATCACGCCGGTTTTTATGCGCGGTTTAGGTAAAGCCTTACCACGTGGTGAAGCTTTATTTGTGCCATTTAATTGCGATGTGATTATTAGTGAACCCTTGGGGCTAGCGATCAATTCGCGGGAGTTTGTCATCCACATACGAAAAGTATTTGATGAGTTGAGTCAGCGTTGTTTGGGACAAGGTTTTTAGATTTCAATTAATTAAGAGCATAATCAGCCAAAAACTTAAGCATTGTATCCCAAGCATGTTCTACATTCTGACGTGAACTAATAATATGTCCTTCGCCACCATAGGTGACTAATTTAACTGGCTTATTCTGCAACATAAGGGCAGTGTACATTTGTTGCGCTGGATAGCATCTGACAGTAAAGTCTTGTTCGCCGTGAAGCATGAGGATTGGGGTGTCTATCTTAGGTACTAAAAACAAAGGTGAAGATGCAATATAGTGCTGTGGATCTTCCCAAGGATGGAGAGAGCTTGAGACAGTAACTTGTGCAGTACCGCTGGAGTGTGACTCGCCTACTACCGCCTCGACTTCAACAGCTATATCAAACACGCCATACTCCCCCATCGGGTTATAAATTCCAGCTGAGGCGATACACGCTTTAAATATTTTTAAATAAGCTAGCACACCTGAAGCCGCATAGCCGCCCCAGCTATGTCCGTAAATAAATAATCGGTCTGGATTGATTAAACCTAAACTAGTTGCTTGCTCCAGAGCCATCTCGATGATGCGCGCCAACTCCACCAAAATTCCAGTATCCTGTATTTTGGCTGGATTTAAAGGTAAACCAAGATTCAACACACCATAACCATGAGCAGCAAAGATATGCGGATTGAATATAGGCTGCATATCGCAGTTGTGAGCATAAGTATTTTCATGTGGCCTATATTGTGCACTGGGATAAATGCAGACAACGGTAGCATACCCTGTTGTTGCGTCTGCATTGACTGGGAAAATCATCTCACAATAACTGCGATCATGTTCATTGCCCGCAGTAAAGAATTCGGTTTTGGCTTGTTGTCTATGTTTTAAATGCGTATTAAAGCGAGCTAAAGTTTGAGTGTTTTCAGTGGAAACAGCCAGAATATCATTGCCTGCAAGGTGCGTGTGCAAAGCTATTACTTTAGAGTCAAGCGCTTCATGGGTAACTATCAAAGGTCTGGCATGATCTGGCAGCGTGATAGGTGTAAATTGTTGGGCATCTGCAGTTAAAAAATATTCAAAGCCATCATCGGTAAACTTTTGAATCAAACAGGGGGCTGCTGGGGCAGCCGGTTCAAAGATATAGCGGGATTTATAATAGAGTCGTTTGAGTAAGGCTAAAGAATAAATAATCGTTGCTGCTTTAGGTTCTGTTGTGTCTTCACCTAGAAAGATTAGAGTTTGTTTTACTGTTTGCTTAGCGAATTCATAACGGGCTAGCTGCTTTTGCGGGCAGCCTAGAAAAACTCCTCCGCCACAGTGGAATAAAATTTCAGGTACGCTTGCAAACTCAGTTGAAAGGTTGAAATAGGCTTTACTGACGCTATCAAAGCGAAACCAATCAAACTCATGTGTATGGTTGCTGTCTAACAGACTGGCTGAGAAATAAATCTGGCCTTCAGCTTCGACTAAGATGCTTGCGTATTCGCGAACATCATAAGGAAATAGGGTATCCGTATACGCTTCCCATTCCCCTGATTCATAATCAATTTTCCCCAAACAAGCATAGTGCTCTTCAAGATGGACTAGCCATACCCAGATAGTCGTTGAATTCTTCGACCATAGGACATTCAATAGTTTTGTTTGATAAGGTGCAATCTCCACTCGATGTTTAACGCCTGCCTCACCAATTACGCCTAGACTGAGTGTATTAAAGTAGTCTTCATTTGCTCTTTTAAAGGGGTGAGTCGATTGGCTAGGTACTAGATAGGATGATTTTGAGGGAGAAACCAATACATCAAATTGATACTCATAAGCTGTGCTGTCGATTGACCACAAAACTTGATTAGGTTGGTGAATATCGAAAAGGCTAGTCTCAGTCAATGCATCGGCTAATTCTATGCAAGTTGATGCAGACTCTAGAACAGCTCGATTATCATAAACGCTTGTGGTTTGCTTAGTATTAAATCTCGCTGCATACAATTGTACTAAAGAGCGTTCAGTTGGATTAATAAGTAAATCAAAGCTTTTAGTGGTTTTATCTTTAGCCGATTTGATGAGGAGTTCAGATTCATTCAACCAACGAAAGACTTGTTTCCTATGATGTTGATTAACAGCAGCGACCTTGGCTATTTTAGTGATTTGCTGTGTTACCTTAGACCATATAGCCACAGAGTAGCTGAATTCATACAGTTTAAGGGTGTCAGTGGTTTTCTGATATTCAACTAAAATAAACGCTAAGTAACTTCCTTTAGGACTCCATGAGGGTGCATAAGACTGAACCTGAATAGCAGAGTCGGGTGTATTAGTAACCAGTAGTCTAGCGCTGTTTTCTTTAGTCAAGTCAGCGATATAAATATCGAATTCTTCATGCTGAGCACCATATTCGGTTGTTCCCAACACTGACTGAATAATAGGTCTGCCTATCTCAAAGGCTATTAAATTATTGTCTGCTGAGACCACACAAGCACAATTATCATTGAAAGAATTTAATTCAAGAAGATCAGAAAGAGTGAAGGCTTGCATATTTAATCTTTTTAACCTTAGTCTTATTTAAGGGATCTGCTTTATTAAACGATTAAGGTTTCATAAGCAAGGCTTTGTCAGGCAGCTAAGCATGCTGAAGCCGAGGAAGGTTTGCAAAATCACGATTCTTCGCTAAGCTTCATGTACCTCACCTCAACTATATATGCTTAATGAAAACAATAGGAAAGTGGGTGTTGCTGCTCTTGGTCGTCGTCACCCTAGCAGTCACCTTGGTTGCGTTTTACTACTCTAACTTTAAAAAAACTGAAGCTACCAGTGTAAAGACGCCAACTCCATCTGTAGTCACAGCGCCAAGTTCAACGCAGGCAACTGTGCACAAAGCACCTGAGCCACTGACCGCTGAAATCCCACTGATTCCCCCTGCGCAAGTGCGTCCGCTAATTGGAGTGAATGTGAATGAGCTGCATTATGAGGATGCCAGCTTTCCTTTTGTGGATTTATTTCGTCAGTCTGCGCCTTTCCACGACAATGTGTTAGAGCAAGCCGATGCGGATAAGGTTGAATATGATGCTCAGGGCTGGCCGCTGCGTTTACATGGAGCGACGATTGCTACCAAATTCATTGGCAAGATGCCACCGGCTGCGCTAGTTGAGGGTGATTATGTAGTGCTTTACGATGGAGCGGGGCAGTTAAGTTATGGGCAGGGGGTAGAAACCCTTAGCCAAAGTCCAAACCGCGATGTGATTCGTTTAAAGCCGGGCGAAGATGGCGAGATCAATGCGAGTTTATTGATTACTGCCTTGGATGAAACTGATCCGATTCGGAATATTCGGATTTTACCGCCTGGGGGGATTTGCCAAGATAATCCCTATCAGCGCGTGTTTGCGCAGTCTGAATGTAGTGCGGGGTCTAGTTATTTGCCCTTTGAGCAGTACTACACGAGTATTCGTTTTACGCCGGAGTATCTCAATTATCTCAAGGATTTCAGCACGATTCGCTTTATGGCGATGTCAGGGATTACGCGTAATCCTGAAAGTCATTGGTCAGAGCGCCCGAATCTGCAAGAAGCGACTTGGGGTGGTGGTTACGGTGCACGAGGTGCGCCTCTGGAGATTGAAGTCGATTTAGCCAATCGTATGCAAGCTGATGCTTGGTTTAATCTGCCGCATGCGGCGGATGATGAATACATTCGGAATTTTGCGACTTATGTGCGTGATCATCTCCAGCCACAAGCACAGATTTATGTCGAATACACCAATGAAGTTTGGAATACCTCATTTTCACATAGCGAATACACCCAAAAACAAGGCATTGCCGCTGGTTTTAGCATCAATTCAGTGGAAGCTGGCTATCAGTATTACATTAAGCGTGCCGGTGAGGTTTTCGCGATTTGGGAACAAGTGTTTGGTGGGCGTGAGCGGTTAACACGGGTGATTGGTTCTTGGGATACCCGTCCGGATATTTCCAAAAAGTTTTTAGGCGAATATGGTGGGGCACAAATTGCGGATGCAATGGCGATAGCGCCTTATTTTGGTGGGAATACCAAAGGCTATCGGGAATCGACCACTGTGGATCAAATCTTTGATTTGACTACCGCCAAAGACTCTTTCCGCTCTCTGCCGCAGATTTTAGAGCATGTGCGTGAACAGGCTGAAATCGCCCATCATTATGGCTTAAAACTGATTGCTTATGAGGGCGGGCAAGGTTTGGTCGACTGGGCGACGCGTGAACCGACTCAGCACCCAAATCCTTTATTTTTTGCCGCCAATCGTGATCCGCGGATGGGCGAACTTTATACCGAATTACTCAATGGCTGGAAGGAGGCGGGTGGTGAGCTATTTATGGCGTTTTCTTCACCGCGTACTTGCCAATGGTTTGGTTGTTGGGGTTTAAAAGAACATATTCGCCAGCCGCGTGAAACGGCCTATAAATACAATGCGGTGTTAAATTTTATTGATGCACATCGCGATTGGGTATTGAATTCCGCAACTGCTGAGCATCCAGCCACCCAGCAAACCGCTCTGCTCGAAGCGTTACCCGCTGAGAAAAAGCCGCATAAGCCGGGGGATCCATTAATTGTCTTCCGCCCCGCTAAAGATCCGGAGCGCTATTTTTTCCTCGAAAATCCCCGAACTTTAGATACTTTAATTGCAGGCGAGGATTGGGCGAAGCGTGATTTATTTGGTAAATGGGAAGGGAAGTGGGATGAAAATTATCTGTATTTAGCAGTGCGCGTCTATGATGAATCGATTAAAGCGGATTCTGAGAACCCCGAAGATGATGATTCAGTGGAGTTGTATATTGACGCGGATAATAGCCGGAAAGCGAGCTATGACGGGATTAACGATTATCGTATGACCTTTGCTTGGGGACGTAAGCAAGTGATTCTTGATCCTAAATCACCGCAAACCATTTCCCCTGATTTAAGTTATGACTTGAAAACCACCGCCGATGGCTATGTGCTTGAAGCGAAGATTCCGTGGAAGATGTTGGGCGTGAATATTGGCATTAAAAGCCGGGTCGGGATTGAAGTCGAGGTAAATGATGATGACGATGGTGGAGCGCGCGATAAGAAAATCTCTTGGCTCGCGCGCGAAGATAATGCAATGAATGATCCACGTTTATTTGGGGTGGTGTTAATTAGTGGGCGCTAAGCGGTCAGACTCAGAGTCCATGCTAGCCATGAGAGCGGACGTATAACGCTGGCCTTGTACGGTGGTTTCATTAATTAATTCGTTCAAAGCAGCTACCGTGCTAGAGCTTAATTGAATATCACCCGCACCAGCGTTTTCGAGCAGATAGTCAAGATGCTTAGTGCCCGGAATTGGAATCAAAGTGGCTGCACCTTGCGGGTTCTTTTGCGCTAATACCCAAGCCAAAGCTAGTTGGGCGAGCGTGCAGCCTTGTTGTTTGGCTAATTCAGCGAAGGGTTGGAGTAGCTTGCTGTTGGCTGCAAAGGCTTCTGGCTCAAAGCGTGGACGCGCATTAGTACAACGCACATCGTCTTTAGTTAAATACGTGACATCTTGCGCTTTGCCAGTTAAAAAACCACGACCTAACGGTGAGAAGGGCACAAAGGCCACGCCTAATTCTGCACAAGCGGCTAGTAAGCTGGTTTCTGGGGTGCGTGACCATAAAGAATATTCGGATTGTACTGCGGTGACCGGATGTTCGGCTTGAGCACGGCGTAAGGTCGTGGTGGATATTTCTGATAAGCCTAGACTTCGAATTTTACCGGCGCGAATTAAATCCGCTAAGCCACCAACGCTTTCTTCTACAGGCACCTTTGGATCAAGGCGATGTAAGTAGTACAAATCAATCACCTCAGTTTGTAAGCGCTTGAGGCTGTCTTCGCATTGCTTTTTTAGAACTTCTGGGCGGCCATTAACGACTGGTTTGCCAGTCTCATCTTTACTAAACCCACATTTGCTAGCCAGTACATATTCTTGGCGGCGCTGCTTTAAACTTGCTCCAATTAAGCTTTCATTATGTCCACCGCCATACATAGAGGCTGTGTCCAAAAAGCTATAGCCCGCATCTAAAGCAGCATGCAATAAACCTGCTGATTCCTCATCATCCGCAGGGCCATAACCCATTGAAAAGCTCATACAACCTAAGCCAATCGCTGATACTTGGAAGGGGCCGAGTGTGCGGGTATGCATAGAATCTCACTAAAATGGACGAAAATAGGCTTTAAAGCTTAAAGGTAAACTTAACAAATTGGTAGCAGGCCGCTTAGTATGTGCAGAAACCCAGTCTAAAGAGACAAAAGCATGCAGGCAAAAGCTTTATTAGGAATGGATTTACCGATTATTCAAGCGCCAATGGCAGGTGTGCAGGGCAGTGCATTAGCACTTGCCGTCTCAAATGCAGGCGGTTTAGGCTCTTTGCCGTGTGCTACGTTAAGCCCTAAGCAAATCAAAACTGAACTCAGTCAACTGCAGGCAAACACCGCCAAGCCTTATAATGTGAATTTCTTTTGCCACCAGCCACCGCTGATTGATGAAGCAAAACAGCAAGCTTGGCTACAAGTCTTAGCGCCTTATTATGCTGAATTCGGAGTCGATCTAGCCCAAGTACCTACGGGGGCAGGACGTGTGCCTTTTGATCAAACGGCTTTAGCAATTTTGCAGCAATGTCGCCCACCCGTAGTTAGCTTCCATTTTGGTTTACCTAGCCAAGCGCTTTTGCAGCCGATTCGGGCATGGGGCGCGAAAATTCTCTCCAGCGCAACTACTGTAGCTGAAGCGCGTTGGTTAGAAGCACAAGGTGTAGATGCGATTATCGCTCAAGGTTTGGAGGCGGGTGGGCATCGTGGGATGTTTTTGACAGAGGATTTAAGCACTCAAATTGGTAGTCTTGCCTTAATTCGACAGCTGGTAAAAACAGTCAAGATTCCAGTGATTGCAGCCGGTGGGATTGCCGATGCTCAGGGTGTGAAAGCGGTTTTGGAATTAGGCGCTATCGCAGCCCAAATCGGTACCGCTTATTTGCTGTGCCCAGAAGCAACCACCAGCGCTTTGCATCGGCAAGCACTAAGCTCTGAAGTTGCCCAACATACCGCTTTAACCAATTTATTTACTGGCCGACCTGCGCGCGGGATTGTGAATCGTTTTATGCGTGAATTAGGGGCTATTAATCCACAAGCCCCTGCGTTTCCGCTAGCAACGAATTCAGTGTTACCTTTACGGGCTAAAGCTGAGGCTCTAGGGCTGAATGATTTTTCAGCCTTGTGGGCAGGGCAGAATGTTCAGGGGTGTAAAGCGATTGGTGCTGCTGAATTGACTAAGGAGTTAGTCGCTTTTAATTAGGTTGCTATAAGTTTTTAGGGTTAAATACTATTCAATAACATCAATTCACTCGGATGGGGTTTTAAATAGTATTGCCGCCCAATATAGGGGTGTGGGTGTTTACGAAAATGATGCTTTAGCAAAGTAATCGGGACAATCAAAGGTAAATAGCCTTGTTGATATTGTTGGATCGTTTCTACTAGTTCAGCACGATCAGCGCGTTCTAAACTGTCTGGCAAATAACCCATTAAATGTGCTAGGACATTGCCTTGCTGTCCACGAGAGGCTCGTTTGGCTAAGATTTGCATCAGTTTTTGAATATATTCTTGCTGCAAAATAGCTAAGTCCGTTTTGCCTGCTAGTGCGACAAGTTGCCCTAACTCTTTTAGACCCGTTTGGTCATGCGCCATAATGAGATATTTATGGTCGGCGTGAAATTCTACTAAGGCATTAGCCGTTAAAGGCGTTTGTAGCAAGTGTTGCCAACGTTGATAAACAAATACACGCCCAATAAAGTTTTCACGCAAGATCGGATCACATAAGCGGCCTTCTTCTTCCAATGGTAATGGTGGAAATTGCTTTTGTAATTGAGCTGCAAACAAACCTACGCCATTGCGTTCAGGTGCTTGGCTAGTAGCTGGCTCTTCATAAACCTTGACGCGCTCCATGCCACAACTAGGTGAATCTTTTTTTAGAATAAACCCACTTAAGTTAAATAGATTAAGGTTTTTTAGTAATTGCTCGCTAGCTGCTTGCAGTGGTGCAGTGACATCAATAGCGTGGTTTTTAACTTGCAAAGCGCGCAGATCTTGGTCGCGTCTGACTAAATGAATAGCTGGGCGTGGAATACCTAAACCGGCAGTAACTTCGGGGCAAAAAGGTACAAACTCAAAATAATGCCCTAAAGTTTCGGTGATATAGGCGTTGTGCTTATGTCCGCTATCAAAGCGCACCGAGTTACCAAGTAAACAACTACTAATGCCTAGAAGCGGTTTATTCTTATCCATTTTCAATTCATACCCTTAGTCAGTAACAGTGAGTCTTTGATTTTTCGCATTTTGCTGGCGGACAGCACCAATGCTAAATACAACTAAAGCAATCCAAATAAACATAAAGGCAATCAGTTGTTGATGGTTAAATGGTTCTTTCAGTAAGTAAATAGCGGTCAAAAACTGCATGGTTGGGTTGATATACATCATAAAGCCCACTGCGGTCAGGCTTAAGCGATTGGCTGCTGAGGCAAATAATAATAAAGGTGCTGCTGTGAGTACTCCAGAAAAAATCAACAGAAAAGTCGTTTGGACGTTTTCTGAAAATAATTGGCTTTGCCCCTGCCATTCGAGCCATAAAAACCAAGTAAAGGCAAAGGGAAATAGCAACCCTGTTTCCACTAGCAAGCCAGTTAAAGAATCCACAGGAACTTTTTTCCGGACTAAACCATAAAAACCAAAAGTGACTGCTAAGGAAATAGATACCCACGGCACGACGCCTAATTGCAAGACTAACCAGCACACGCCCATCACCGCTAATAAACAAGCCGTTAAGCGATAACTATCCAGTGATTCTTTCAGAAAAAACCGAGCCAAGACTACACTTACCAAGGGCGTAATGAAGTAACCAAGGCTGGATTCCACTACACGACCTTGCCCCACCGCCCAAATAAATATTAGCCAATTGGCGGCAATCAAGAGTGAAGATAGTAATAAACCTAAGAGAATCTTACGCTGATTGATGGCTGCTTTAATCAGTGACCCATGGCGAATGAATAGAGCAATCACAGAAACGAGTAGAAATGACCAAATAATCCGCTGGGTGAGGACTTGCCACGGATTCACATGGGTTAAAAAATGAAAATACCAAGGAAATAAGCCCCAAATAGTATAAGCCGTCAGGCCATATACCAGACCGAGTTTTTGTTGTGAAAGCATGATGATCTTAGGCTAAGTGCCTTATACCTCGTTAAGTCTAGGCATGAGCATGACTAAATTGCAGGGTTGGGTACGGTAATCCAATTGTGCCTCAATCAGTTGATCCCAAGCTAAGCGACAGGCATCACCTGAACCGGGCAAACAAAAGATATAAGTGCTATTAGCAACCCCCGCAATGGCGCGCGATTGAAGCGTCGAGGTTTTGATTTCTTGATAAGAAAGCACCCGAAACATTTCCCCAAAGCCTTCTAATTCTTTATCTAACAAAGGCTTAATGGCTTCAGGCGTGCCATCGCGACCTGTGACCCCTGTACCGCCCGTGCTGAGAATCACATTAATCTTTTCATCTAAAATCCAACCTGATACCACCGCACGAATCGCATATTTACTATCAGGCACTAAGTCGCGCTCAATACACTGATGCCCACTGGCTGTGAGTTTATCGACCAACAATTGACCTGAACTATCGGTGGCGAGTGTGCGTGTGTCGGAAATGGTTAAAACAGCAATGGCTAAAGGTTTAAAAGCAACTGTGCTCATAAAAATTTGGGTGCTAACTGAAAAAACTTAGTATAAGCCAAACGCTGTTCTAAACGTTACAACCACTTTTTCCAGCGGAAAATACCGAGAATCGCTAGGACGATGGCTAACATGCCAACAATTACCAAGGTAAAGCCATAAGGGGCACTTAAACCCGGCATATGCTCAAAGTTCATTCCATAAATCCCTGCTAACAGATTCAGCGGTAAGAAAATCACCGAAGCAATCGTAAGCACGCGCATAATGTCGTTCATACGTTGATTGGTCGCAGAAAAATAAATTTGTACTAGATTTTCTAAATCATTTTGGCAGATTTCTGCATCACGATTCACCCGACTAAAATGCTCTTGTACATCGGCTAAACGCGTTGTAATCCGTGAATCCATCTCCATGCGCTCGTCACGCCATTCATCCAAGGCGGTTTCTTGTGGCTCAATAATGGCTAAGCGATATTGGCGTAAATGGCTACTGGCTTTCAATAAACTGAGCCAATCATTGAACCGTTTTGAAGGGTGTAGGAGTTGAGTTTGCCAATGTTCAATTTGCTCGACAAATGCTACACGGAGACTTAAATATTGATCCGTCAGCCAACTCAGAAGTAAACAGGTAATCCCATCGGGTGTCAGTGGAGCGCGAATCCGTGAACCACGTAACCAACGGCTACGGATCTCATCGAAATTAGTTTTTGCAGTGGGGTGGATGCTGATCAGCAGATTTTTATAAGTAATGAAAACAATCGGTGCAGAGTCGACTTCAAAGCTACCCAACTTTCCATTAGGAATGCTTAAAGCCCGAAAAATCAGCATTTCATAGCCATCTGTATCATCATGAAAAGGCGGGTGATGTGGATTGCGTGTATCTAGCATATGCTGTTCTTCTAGCACCAAACCAAATTCTTTTTCCACGAAACTTTGCCAGTTGGTATCTGTGCTTAAAACATCTAACCAAATCATGCCTTGGCAGTTTTTTAGCTGTTCGGGTTGAATCAGCTGCGCTTGTTGAGTTTGCGCGTCAAAATAAGTGATATGCACGAAGCTGGCCTATAGCTAAAAGTTGCCTAGTTTAAGCGCTAACTGACTTAGAAGTTAAACACTCGCAGCACCATAAAGTTTGCGATATAAACCATCCTGCTTGATTAACTCTTGATGGCTGCCTTGTTCAATAATAGTACCGCCTTCAAATACTAAAATCCGATCCGCCTGCCTCACTGCACTTAAGCGGTGTGCAATGATTAAAGTAGTCCGCCCCTGTAAAAAAGCTTGTAAAGCAGTATGCAGTTTGTATTCGGTTTCCATATCTAAAGCTGAGGTGGCTTCATCCAAAATCACTACTTTAGGATCGGATAAAATCATGCGGGCAATCGCTAAGCGTTGGCGCTGACCGCCAGATAGACGCATGCCTTGCCGACCGACAATGGTATCTAAGCCATTGGCCTGTTCGCGCACGGTAGCTTCCAGTTGAGCAATGCCTAAAGCTTCCCACAATTTTTCATCAGGTAAGTGTTGTCCTAAAGTCAAATTAGCGCGCAAGGTGTCATTGAATAACGCAGGCTGTTGTAACACTGTCGCGACATGCTCACGCACTCTATCTAAACCGATTTCAGTGATCGGTACTTCATCGAAATACAGCTGGCCTTGTTGCGGCTGATAAAGCCCGAGTAAAACTTGTACGAAGGTTGATTTGCCACCCCCACTCGCTCCAACTAACGCCACTTTTTCGCCCGCTGCAATTTTTAGGTTTACATCGACCAGTACTGGCGGTTTGTCTCCATAAGCAAAAGTAATATGATCAGCACGTAAGCTGACGGTATGCTTATTTTTAAAGGGATCTTGTATAGGTGGATAAACGGGTTCGGCTTGCAAAGCAATTAAATCATTAATTCGATTTAAAGCGGCTTTTGCACCAAACCAGCCATATTGAATATTTAGAATTTCTTGGACTGGGCCCATCATAAACCAGAGATAACTAAACACCGCGAGCATTTCACCAATGGTAAGATCGGAAAATACGACCATTAACATGGCGACTGCGCGGAAAATGTCAAAACCAGAGATAAAGATACTAAACGATAATTTATTCGCGGCATCGCTACGCCAAGCATATTGAGCTGCGTTTTCTTTCACCTCAGCGGCTAAGTTGACAATCCGCCCAAAAAAACTCTGAGCACGATTACTCGCTCGAATCTGTTGAATCGTTTCTAAGGTTTCTGTCAGGGCTTGCTGGAAGAGTTCAAAAGCACTGTTTTCCTTTTTTTTCAGTTCTTTTACATAGCTGCCCATTTTGGTAGTCAGCAGAATTACCACAGGATTGAGAATCAGAATGAAGAGTGCCAATTGCCAGTGGAGCCACAGCATGACTGCAGTAACACCGATTAAGGTTAAGACTGAGACAATGAAGCGGCTAATCGTAATCCCAAGGAAGTTATCAATCGTTTCAACATCAACGACTAGGCGGGAACTAACGGTACCGCTACCAAGGGTTTCATATTCAGCCATGGCGATGGTTTCAATATGTTGCAGGAGGCGCTTACGAATGTTGTAAGTGATGTCTTTGCCGATTAAGGTAAATTCCCGAGTTTGCCAGACTGAAAATAACAACCAAGCAAGCCTTAAAACAATAGTCACCAGTGTCACAATCAGGACGTAGAGAATCGGGCCGTGCCAGCTAGTAGGAAAAATCTGGTCAATGGCATGAGTAAGTGGGCCCGCTTGCTTGAGTAAGACCTCATCTACTAATAAGGGAATTAACAGCGGAATGGGTACGCTTAAAAATGCCGTCAGAATTGCAATTAGATTAGCGCGTACCAATAAGCCACGATGGCGCATGGTTTGGCGAAATAGATCATTCCAGGTATAAGCAGGAGCTTGGCTAGTTGGCATAAGCGCTCAGCAAGTTTGAAGAAAGGGACTATTGTACGGGGAAACTAGAGGGCTTGCTAAAGGCTAAGTATTCAATACGTTTAATCTAGAAATACTCCTGTATGAATTTAAAAGACCAAAGGTTGGTTTTTGGTAATTTTTTGGTTTAAGGTTCTATACTTGAGGAGTGTGTATTGAAGGAGTAAACCAATGTCTCAGTTGTCACATCTAGTTAGACGCATAAATCGTCCACAAAGGTGGTTATTGGCTAGTCTATTGATATTGAGTACTGCACTTTATGCTCTTGATGAAGTAAGCCCTAGTGCAACTACTGTTATGCCGAGTCCATTCGCAAGCCCAGATGCAGAACGTGCCCCCATTAAGCGGACTTTAACCATGCTCATACGTGGTACTGGGAGCGGTAGAGTCACTTCAACACCCGCTGGAGTGAATTGTACAACTGATTGTACTGCACAATTTAATAATGGGCGGGTAGTCACTTTAAAAGCTACGCCTGTATCAGGTTCGGTTTTAAAAAAATGGGGTGGTGCTTGCTTGGGTGTTGCGGGTGATACTTGCCGAGTGACCATGAACGCCGTCAAAACAGCACGTGCTGTTTTTGCTTTAGCCATTCCTAGTCAACCTACTAATGTGCAAGCAACAGCAGGGGATAAAAAAGTCACCTTAAGTTGGTCACCTTCCTCTAGTGCTACTGCTTACGATATTTGTATGGCAACTGAAGCTATCAATGATTTTAACAATTGCAATAGCCTTGCTGATGGTGAATTACTGCTTGATCAAGTAAGCCCTGCCGTAATTGATGCACTAGATAATGGGGTTGAGTATCACTTTAGAGTAGTAGCTCGTAACTCAGGTGGAACTAGCCCAAGCAGTAATGAGGTTACTGCAACTCCTCAAGCAAGTATCATTCTTGGTGCGGGTGGTTATCATAGCTGCGCGATAGTAGAAGGTGATAGCTACTGTTGGGGGTTAAATTCCACAGGTCAGCTGGGTGATGGGTCTACAACTGATAGTACGAGTCCAGAACCGGTTGCAATGAATCTTCAAGCTTTACAAATCGATGGCGGTGAGGGTTATACCTGTGCAGTGGTGTCAGGTGGGGTGAAGTGTTGGGGTCTCAACAATCAAGGGCAGCTGGGTGACGGGACTACGACTAATCGGACTTCGCCAGTTACTGCGGTTGATCCTAATAGTGGGGCTACTGAGGTCAGCGCTAATTATGAGCATAGCTGTGCGATTGTACAAGGGGCTGTGGATTGCTGGGGCGATAATACTTATGGGCAACTAGGTAGCTTGTTGCCTAGTACTGGCGTCACGCACATTGCGACGGGTTGGTATCATACTTGTGTTGTACTAAATGGAGGCGTCAAGTGTTGGGGGCGTAATAATTCAGGACAGCTAGGTGATGGTACTAATAGTAATAGCACCACTCCAGTCGAGGCCATCCCCTCTAATAGTGGTGTAGTTGGGATTAGTGCGGGCTATCAACACACTTGTGCCTTGTTAAATGGTGGGGTTCAATGCTGGGGCTTGAATGCGCAGGGTCAATTAGGTAATGGCAATAACGCTAATAGTAATGTACCTGTACGTGCCATTAGCGCAAATCGTGGGGCAACTGATTTGTCAGCAGGTGGCTTACATACTTGTGCAGTCCTCAATAGTGGTGTCCAATGTTGGGGGTACAATGGGTTTGGTCAACTGGGTGATCGCTCTAATGTGGATAAAACCTCTCCAGTGAATGCAGTAACTGCGAATGCAGGCGCTACCAGCGTCGTTACTGGCTTTTATCACACTTGTGCTTTAGTCCGTGATGATGTGAAGTGCTGGGGTCTAAATGGTCAAGGTCAATTTGGCAATGGTACTACTACTAATAGCAATCGGCCTATTGATGGCGCTACTTTCTAACTAATCTTCAATTTAGTTTCTACAACTGCGGCACATCCTTAAGTGCCGCAGTGTTTTAGTTCCTAGAGACTACTCTCATCCAAGTTATTCAAGCATTTATTGACTACAGTTAGCTAATTTTGAATAGTAAGGTTTTTTTTTCTAAAGAATAAACATGGAACAATTCGGTGTTCACAGTTATTTAACTTATATGCTGGGTGTGATTATGATTGTGCTTTTACCCGGCCCTAACTCAGTATTTGTCTTGGCTTTATCCGCTCAGCAAGGGGTGCGTGCCGGTTGGAAAGCTGCCACAGGGATTTTTGTGGGCGATGCGATATTGATGTTAGCTAGTGCTGCGGGGGCAGTGACCTTACTCAAAACTTATCCTTTACTCTTCCATATTGTGCAGTATGCGGGTGCAGCCTATTTAATCTATTTAGGCTTGCGCCTGATTATCGCCGCCATCAAAACTTGGCCGAAAGACACGTCTTTGCAAGAGGCTATTGAGCAACCACTGGCTGAACCAAAATTGGCGAAACAATCTTCACCTTTTATAAAAGCTTTAATTATTAGCTTACTCAATCCTAAAGCTATTCTATTTTTCTTATCTTTCTTTGTGCAGTTTGTAGACCCACAGTATCCACAGCCAGCTGTATCATTCTTGATTCTAGCCGTCACTTTGCAATTTTTTAGTGCCTTGTATTTGGCAGCCTTAATTTATGGTGGAAGTTATTTAGCAGACGCTTTTCGTCAACGTAAACGTTTAAGTGCAGTATCTACGGGTGGTACAGGTATGGCTTTTCTAGGCTTTGCTGCTAAGTTAGCAACTGCATCAGCGCTGACTTGAATCAACCATCTGAACACAGCTTTGTGGCATATTTACCTCAGGCTTAAAGGGTAGTCGCAGTCACTACTGAGTAGTTGCGCTTTATGTATTTTATCTAGCTGTTTTCTTTCAACTTCCTGTGCAATCTCATTCTGTCTAAGTGCTTTTTAGTCTGTTGTAGATTTGCACTTAACTTTGCTTGTAGAAATTTACTTTGTAATTAATCTAGGAAAATTTTAAAAAAATATTGCAGTGCACAGGAATTTTGTTAACAATCTAGGAAGTTATCTTCCATTTGCTGAGATAAATGGTATATTTGCTGCACTGATTGTCAACAATCCGGAGCAATCATGTCAGCCCAGTTAGATTTAGACGAAGAAAGAACTTTATCCGATAAAGCCTCCAGCCGATTAACCCAAGCGATTGTCACCGGGGAGTTGGCTCAAGGGCAAAAGTTAAGCGAAGCCGATTTGGCGACCCGCTTCGGTATTAGCCGTGGCCCCTTACGTGAAGCGATTCGCCAACTAGAAGGGATGCGCTTAGTCACCCGAGTGCCGCATGCTGGTGCAAGGGTGGTAATGCTTGATAAGCCCATGCTGGCAGATTTATATCGAGTACGCGAAGCCTTAGAAGGTATGGCTTGCCGGATGGCGGCTCAAGCAATGAGCCAAGAAGAGATTGATACCTTGTTTGTGCTGTTGAATCGGCATGAAGAGGCAATCAATGCAGCAGATGGTTTAGCGTATTTTCAGAGCGAAGGGGATTTTGATTTTCACTTTCATATTGCTCTGGGTAGCCGTAATCAAATGCTTATAGATTTGTTAGTAGGTGAGTTATATCAGTTGCTGAGAATGTGTCGCTATCGCACTAGTCACTTAGCTAAACGAACTCGACCTGCCTTGCAACAACACCGTCAGATCGCCGAAGCCATTGCTGAACGCGACGGGGATCTCGCCGAATTGCTCATGCGTCGCCATATCAGTGGTGCATGGAAAAGTATTAGCCAAATAATGGAGACTAACCCATGACTGACCAATTGACCCCCGGCCAAAAATTTCGCCGTGCCGTAGAGGAAAATCATCCTCTGCAAGTAGTCGGGGCCGTAACCGCCAATAGCGCCATTATCGCCGAAAAAGTCGGTCATAAAGCTTTGTACTTATCGGGTGGTGGGGTTGCCGCGTCATCTTTGGGAATTCCCGACTTAGGCATCACCACGCTGCATGATGTAGTGGAAGACATTAAACGCATTACTGGCGTTACTTCTGCCCCTTTATTAGTCGATATCGACACGGGCTGGGGTGGTGCATTCAATATTGCGCGCGCGACTCGCGAAGTGGCAATGGCAGGGGCGGCAGGTTTCCATATTGAAGACCAAGTGATGCAAAAGCGCTGTGGTCATCGCCCGAATAAAGCCATTGTAAGCCTTGAAGAAATGGTGGATCGCGTGAAAGCCGCCGTTGATGCACGTACTGATCAAAGCTTTGTGATTATGGCGCGTACTGATGCTTTGGCGGTGGAGGGGATGCAATCGGCGATTGACCGTGCAATGGCTTGTGTGGAAGCAGGCGCGGACATGATCTTCCCTGAAGCGATGAATAAGCTGGAGCAATATGCCGAATTCACTAAAGCAGTGAAAGTTCCAGTTTTAGCTAATATTACCGAGTTCGGTGCTACCCCCCTTTACACCACCACCGAATTATCTAGCGTTGGTGTGAAATTAGTGTTGTACCCGTTGTCTGCGTTCCGCGCCATGTGCAAAGCAGCGGAAAATGTTTATACCCATTTATTACAAGAGGGCACGCAAAAGAATGTGCTCGACACGATGCAAACCCGCATGGAGCTTTACGACACCATTGGCTACCACGCATACGAGCAAAAACTCGATGCATTATTCGCCAAGCAGGGCGCAGAATAAGGAGTAAAGTTAAATGTTTGAACAAGTTCTGCCAAAGACTAAAAAGTCCGTTGCACTTTCTGGTATTGCCGCAGGCAACACGGCGATTTGTACGGTAGGGCGTACCGGCAATGACTTACATTATCGCGGCTATGACATTCTCGATTTTGCGGAAAAAGCCGAGTTTGAAGAAATTGCGCATTTATTGATTCATGGGGTATTGCCCAATCCAGCGCAATTAAAAGCTTATAAAGCTAAATTACGTTCCATGCGCGGTTTACCCTTAGCGGTAAAACAAGCGATGGAAGCGTTGCCACCGTCTGCACATCCGATGGATGTTATGCGTACTGGCTGTTCTGTACTGGGTACTTGCTTACCAGAGAAAGAAGATCATCCGGTTGCTGAAACGCGCTTAATGCTGGATCGTTTGGTGGCAAGCTTCGGTTCTATGCTGCTGTACTGGTATCACTTTGCAGTAAACGGCAAACGTATTGATGTCGAAAGCGATGAAGACTCGGTAGGCGGTCACTTCCTGCACTTATTGCACGGCAAAAAACCGAGAGAATCTTGGGTGCGCGCGATGCATACCTCCTTGATTCTGTATGCTGAGCATGAATTTAATGCTTCAACCTTCACCTCTCGCGTCATTGCGGGCACCAATTCGGATATTTATTCCTGCATTACCGGTTCGATTGGTGCATTACGTGGTTCCAAACACGGTGGCGCGAATGAAGTAGCGTTCCGCATTCAAAGCCGCTATTTCACGCCAGATCAAGCGGAAGCTGATATTCGTAAGCGTGTTGAAAACAAAGAGGTGATCATTGGTTTTGGTCATCCGGTTTACACCATTGCTGACCCACGCAATGAAGTGATCAAGCGGGTAGCGAAGCAGCTTTCGGACGAAAATGGCGATATGACCATGTACAACGTGGCTGAGCGCTTAGAAAGTGTGATGAAAGAAGCCAAGAACATGTTCCCGAACCTTGATTGGTTCTCGGCGGTGTCTTACAACCAAATGGGCGTACCAACCGATATGTTCACTCCGTTATTCGTGATTGCGCGTACCACTGGTTGGGGTGCGCATGTGATCGAACAACGTGAAGACGGCAAGATTATTCGTCCAAGTGCTCATTATACCGGCCCAGAAGATTTGAAATGGGTTCCCTTGAGCGAGCGTAAGTAATTAAGAGAACCCCTCCCTAACCCTCCCCTTATCAAGGGAGGGATAAGCCGCTTCGAGCTAGTTGGGAAGCTCCTCCCCTAATAAGGGGAGGTTGGGAGGGGTTTAATAACCCTGATACCAGTTGAATACACATGAATTCTCAATACCGTAAAAAACTACCTAACTCGACTGTCGACTATTTCGACACTCGTGCGGCTGTCGAAGCGATTCAAGCAGGCAGCTATGACACTTTACCTTACACCTCGCGCGTTTTAGCTGAGCAATTAGTCCGTCGTTGCGAGCCAGAAGCTTTAACCGATTCGTTAAAGCAATTAATCAAGCGCAAGCAAGATTTAGATTTCCCTTGGTATCCCGCTCGCGTCGTATGCCATGACATTTTAGGTCAAACGGCATTAGTGGACTTAGCAGGCTTGCGTGACGCGATTGCCGATCAAGGTGGCGATCCTTCTAAAGTTAATCCAGTCGTTCCAACGCAATTAATCGTTGACCACTCTTTAGCTGTCGAGTGTGGCGGTTTTGATCCAGACGCATTTGCGAAAAACCGTGCGATTGAAGATCGTCGTAACGAAGACCGTTTCCACTTTATCGATTGGACTAAAACCGCATTCAAAAACGTCGATGTGATTCCAGCAGGCAACGGTATCATGCACCAAATCAACTTGGAGAAAATGTCTCCAGTGATTCAAGTGCGCGATGGTGTGGCTTTCCCTGATACTTGTGTTGGTACAGATTCTCACACACCACACGTCGATGCCTTAGGCGTTATTGCGATTGGTGTGGGTGGTTTGGAAGCAGAAACCGTAATGCTTGGTCATCCGTCTATGATGCGTCTGCCTGACATCGTCGGGGTGAAGTTAACAGGCAAGCGTCAACCTGGCATTACTGCAACGGATATCGTCTTAGCTTTAACTGAATTCTTACGTAAAGAGCGCGTAGTCGGTGCTTATGTAGAATTCTTTGGTGATGGTGCAGACAGTCTTTCTATCGGTGACCGCGCGACCATTTCTAATATGTGCCCTGAATATGGCGCAACCGCTGCGATGTTCTACATCGATGGTCAAACCATTGATTATTTGAAGCTTACAGGTCGTGAGCCAGAGCAAGTTGCCTTAGTAGAAAACTATGCCAAAACCACTGGTTTGTGGTCAGACTCGCTGAAAACCGCACAGTACCCACGCGTATTGTCGTTTGATCTGTCGACTGTTGTGCGCAATATGGCGGGGCCTTCTAATCCGCACAAACGTTTACCAACTTCAGCTTTACAAGAACGTGGTATTGCGGACGAAGCTAAATTAGTCGCCGCCAAAGCCGAAGAAGCTAAAGGTTTATTGCCCGATGGCGCGGTTATCATTGCTGCCATTACTTCTTGTACTAATACTTCTAATCCGCGCAACGTGGTTGCGGCTGCCTTATTAGCACGCAAAGCTAATGAATTAGGTTTAGTGCGTAAACCTTGGGTGAAATCGTCTTTTGCTCCTGGTTCAAAAGTGGCTGAGCTGTATTTGAAAGAAGCGGGTTTATTGCCTGAGTTGGAAAAATTAGGCTTTGGTATCGTGGCATTTGCTTGTACGACCTGTAATGGTATGTCGGGTGCGCTTGATCCAAAAATTCAGCAAGAAATTATTGACCGCGATTTGTATACAACCGCAGTATTATCCGGCAATCGTAACTTCGATGGTCGTATTCACCCTTATGCGAAACAAGCCTTCTTAGCGTCTCCACCCTTAGTCGTGGCTTATGCAATTGCAGGTACAGTACGTTTAGACATCGAGCAAGATGCATTAGGTACGGACAAAAACGGTAAAGCGATTACCTTAAAAGACATTTGGCCTTCTGACGAAGAAATCGATGCTATCGTGGCGAAGTCAGTAAAACCTGAGCAGTTCAAACAGGTTTACATCCCGATGTTCGATTTAGGCAAGGTGGAAGAAGCGGCAAGTCCTTTATACGACTGGCGCCCGATGTCTACCTATATCCGTCGTCCACCCTATTGGGAAGGTGCATTGGCAGGTGAGCGTACTTTAAAAGGTATGCGTCCGCTCGCAGTATTGCCAGACAATATTACCACTGACCACTTATCACCGTCGAATGCGATTCTATTGAATAGTGCGGCCGGTGAGTACTTGGCGAAAATGGGCTTGCCTGAGGAAGACTTTAACTCTTATGCAACCCATCGTGGCGACCACTTAACCGCACAACGTGCGACTTTCGCTAATCCACAATTAGTCAATGAAATGGCAGTGGTCAATGGCGAAGTGAAAAAAGGTTCGCTGGCTCGTGTTGAGCCAGAAGGCAAAGTAATGCGCATGTGGGAAGCGATTGAAACCTACATGAACCGCAAGCAAAACCTGATCATTATCGCCGGTGCGGATTACGGTCAAGGTTCCAGCCGTGACTGGGCTGCTAAAGGTGTACGTTTAGCAGGTGTGGAAGCGATTGTAGCCGAAGGTTTTGAGCGTATTCACCGTACCAACTTAGTGGGTATGGGCGTATTGCCGCTGGAATTCAAAGCTGGCGAAACGCGCAAAACTTACAACATCGATGGGACTGAAACCTTTGATGTGGAAGGTGAAATTGCACCTCGCACAAGTTTGACGGTGGTTATGCATCGCAAAAATGGCGAAGTCGTACGCATTCCAGTGACCTGCCGTTTAGACACGGCGGCAGAAGTACGCGTGTATAAAGCGGGCGGTGTATTACAACGCTTTGCACAAGACTTCTTGGAAGGTTCTGTCTAATAGCTCAAAAAGGTGGATACAATTCCACCTTTTTAAACCTTAGTACAAAACCATGATAATTGAACACTCTATTATTACCACAGCTAAACCCGAAACTGTTTTTGCTATTTATGCGCAAGTGGATGAATGGAAGAACTGGGATCCTGATACCAAAGCCTCTTATTTGAGCAATGGCTTAACCTTAGGTTCTCAAGGCAAGTTGACACCTACCAAAGGCAATACCGTGCCTATGGAAGTCACCGCCGTAGTACCCCATCAATCCTTTACCGTAACTAGTAAAATTCCCTTGTTTAAGATGGTATTCGACCATGAATTAACCACTACTCAACAAGGTACACGCATTACCCATCGCGTACAGTTTTCAGGATTGCTGTCCTTTGTACTAGGAAAAATGCTAGGTAAACAAGTCGATCAAGGCTTGCCCATTACCTTACAGCGTTTAAAAGAGTTAGCAGAATCGCTTGAAACTAAAGGATAAATTATGGCTAATGTTCCTCAAGTAAAAGTCCCTGCCACCTATCTGCGGGGTGGTACGAGTAAAGGCGTATTTTTCCGTCTTGAAGACCTACCTGTATCCGCCCAAGTACCCGGTAAGGCACGCGACAAATTATTTCAACGGGTGATTGGTAGTCCAGACCCTTATGCTGCACATATTGACGGCATGGGTGGTGCAACTTCCAGTACCAGCAAATGCGTTATTTTATCAAAAAGCAGCAAACCCGATCACGATGTTGATTATCTGTACGGACAGATTTCCATTGATAAGGATTTCGTCGATTGGAGCGGTAACTGCGGTAACTTATCTACGGGTGCGGGCGCATTCGCGATTCATGCAGGCTATGTGGACAAGTCACGTATTCCTGACAATGGCGTGTGTACTGTGCGGATTTGGCAGGCGAATATTAGCAAAACTATCATTGCTCATGTCCCTGTCACTAATGGGCAAGTACAAGAAACGGGTGATTTTGAACTGGATGGTGTGACCTTCCCTGCGGCGGAGATCGTACTAGAATTCCTTGATCCGTCTGATGAAGGTGAAGATGGCGGTAGTCTATTCCCAACGGGTAATCTGGTTGATCAATTAGAAGTACCTGATGTTGGCACGTTCCCCGCCACGATGATCACTGCGGGTATTCCTACTGTGTTCGTGAATGCCGAAGATATTGGTTACACCGGTACAGAGTTACGTGAAGCGATTAATACTGATCCAAAAGCCTTAGCGCGTTTGGAAAAAATCCGTGTCGCGGGTGCGTTACGTATGGGCTTGATTAAGACCCCAGAAGAAGCCGCTACGCGTCAACATACCCCGAAAGTCGCGTTTGTTTCTAAACCGAAAGATTATAAGTCTTCCAGCGGCAAGCAAATTAATGCTTCTGACGTAGACTTATTAGTACGTGCCTTATCAATGGGTAAACTACACCATGCCATGATGGGTACGGCGGCGGTCGCGATTGGTACAGCGGCTGCGATTCCAGGTACTTTAGTGAATTTAGCTGCGGGTGGTGGCGAGCGTACTTCCGTTAATTTCGGACATCCTTCTGGCACATTGCGCGTGGGTGCAGAAGCGAAGTTAGACAATGGCGAATGGAAAGTGACCAAAGCCATTATGAGCCGTAGCGCACGTATTTTAATGGAAGGCTGGGTACGCGTACCAGACGATGCGTTTTAAGTTTTATAAAAGGAGGAGATTAACGTGAGTTATAAAGCAGAATACGAACGTTCTATGAATGATCCTGAAGGTTTCTGGAAGGAAAAAGCAGAAGCCCTGAAGTGGTACAAATTCCCTGAAACTATTTTATCTCAAGATGAACACGGTATTTATCGCTGGTTTAAAGATGGCGAGATGAATACCTCCTACATGGCGCTCGATTATCATGTTGAGCAAGGCCGTGGTGATCAAGTTGCCATTATCTATGATTCACCTGTTAGCAATACTAAAACTAAAGTCACTTATGCTGAACTCTTAGATCAGGTCGCACGCACCGCGGGCATGCTCAAAGGTTTAGGAGTAGGTAAGGGTGATCGTGTCATTATCTATATGCCCATGATGGTTGAAGCCGTGGTTGGGATGTTAGCAGTTGCGCGTTTAGGTGCGATTCACTCGGTAGTCTTTGGTGGGTTTGCGCCACCTGAGCTTGCAGTACGTTTAGAAGATGCTCAGCCTAAAGTCATTTTGTCTTCTTCTTGCGGTATTGAAATCAGTCGTGTGATTGAATACAAACCTTTGTTAGATAAAGCGATTGAGCTATCTTCTCACAAACCACAAGCATGCGTCATTTTCCAACGCCCACAAGCAACTTCCACCTTAATTGCTGGTCGTGATCACGATTGGGCACAAATGATGGCTAATGCAGAGCCTGCTGCTTGTGTACCTGTAAAAGGTACTGATCCACTGTATATTCTTTATACTTCGGGTACTACGGGCAAGCCTAAAGGTGTAGTTCGTGAGAATGGTGGCCATGCAGTAGCACTGAATTACAGTATGCAGGCCATTTATAATGTGGGTGTGGGTGATGTATTCTGGGCGGCGTCTGATGTCGGTTGGGTCGTGGGTCACTCTTATATTGTCTATGCGCCTTTGATTCGTGGTTGTACCACCATTGTATACGAAGGCAAACCGATCATGACCCCCGATGCTGGTGCATTCTGGCGGGTGTGTGAAGAATATGGCGTAAAAGCCTTATTTACTGCACCAACGGCTTTCCGTGCTATCAAGAAAGAGGATTCTGAAGGCGAGTTCTTAAAGAAATACGATTTAAGTCAATTAAAAACTATTTTTTCAGCGGGTGAGCGCTTAGACCCACCAAGCCAAGAATGGCTGATGGAAAAAAGTGGCAAACCGGTGATTGATCACTGGTGGCAAACTGAAACCGGTTGGGGTATCACTGCTAACTTACAAGGTATCGAACCGATGCCAATTAAGTTAGGTTCATCTACTATGCCTACCCCTGGTTTTAATGTGCAGATTTTGGATGAGTCTGGCCAGCAGCTGAAAAATAGTGAGCAAGGTTATATTGCGATTAAATTGCCTTTACCACCTGCTTGCTTAGCAACCGTTTGGGGTAATGTCGATAAATTCAAAGAAAGCTATTTGTCTACCTTCGAAGGCTATTATGCTTCAGGTGATGGTGGCTATATCGACCAAGATGGCTATGTTTTCGTCATGGGTCGGGTTGATGACGTGATCAACGTAGCAGGCCATCGCTTGTCAACGGGTGAAATGGAAGAAATCATTGGCGGGCATGCAGCAGTAGCAGAGTGTGCAGTCGTTGGGCGGGATGATGATCTGAAAGGCCAAATTCCTATTGGCTTAGTTGTGTTGAAGTCTGGTGTAACTATTGATGAAGCTACTTTATCGAAAGAGTTAATCAATATGATCCGTGGCAGTATTGGTGCGATTGCTTGCTACAAAGACACTTATATTGTTAAACGCTTACCCAAAACACGTTCCGGCAAAATCTTACGTAAGAATATGCGTCAGATGATTAATGGTGAGAAATATATAGTGCCTTCCACCATTGATGATCCAGGCATTATGCCAGAGATCGAAGCACAATTAAGAGAGTGTGGTGTAATTCGGTCTTAATTGGTATCTGCTAACAAGGGAGCTTGATGCTCCCTTGTGTTACGATTGACTATATTTTATGCAATATAAAATCTTTTATTAGTCAATAACACTGTACTTAGTTTTATTAAATCTTAGTTAAGATCTTGCAGTTTTTGTCAATTTCATACAGCTAGCAAAATTTTTCGTGCATAATTGCTGCTATTGCGGTTTTTGGTGCGATTTGAATGAAAGTGTTTTCTCAGTGTGGCGTTCCGGCCGTCGGCTTATCCTTTCTTGTTAGTCTTTTATTGGGTCTAGCAATGCCGAGCTTAGCGGCTGAAGATAAAAAAGTTACCGAAGCAATTCCCGTTGAAGCTACTCCAGCTAAAGATGAGGTAGATGAGGCCGGCTCGCCCGTTGCTGACCCTCCCATTGATCTGACCAATACTGAGGCCGATGAGATGGCGCAGTCGATTGTGAAGATTTATACCACTGCCGAAAAAAATTCAACCTTAGCACCGTGGAATTCTGATAGTGAGTCCATGATTGGTACTGGCTTTGTGATTAAAGGCAATCGTATCTTGACCAATGCACATGTGGTAGAAAGTAATACTTTCATTGAGTTACAGCGGGATGGTAAACCTGATCGTTATGAGGCAGAGGTTCTTGCTATTTCACATGAGGCAGATTTAGCACTGCTGAAAGTAAAAGATGAAAGCTTCTTTAAGAAAGGCAAATTTTTAGAGATTGGTGAGTTGCCACGCGTGCATCAAGAAATCAGCGTCTATGGTTTCCCTACAGGTGGTGATACTTTAAGTGTCACTAAAGGCATTGTGTCGCGCATTGAATATTTAGAATATGCACATAGTGGTTTGGCTTCTCAAGCGATTCAAATTGATGCAGCAATTAATCCGGGGAATAGTGGTGGCCCTGCTTTAGCAGGCAATAAAGTCGTGGGTGTAGCCATGCAAGTTGCTGCGAATGGGGAGGAAAATATTGGTTATATGATCCCTCCCTCAATCATTAATCACTTTTTAAAAGATTTAGAAGATGGTCGTTATGACGGCTTCCCTGAGTTTGCGATAGTCACTGAACAATTGGTGAACCCAGCTTTACGCAGTAAGCACAATCTGTCTAAAGAACAGACCGGAGTGTTGATTACCAAAGTCTGCGCAGGGGCTACACCTGAGCAATATTTGAAAGTTGGCGATATTATTACCAAGATTGATAATGAACCTGTTGAGAATAACGGCACGGTGTTATTTCAGCCTAGCAAATATATCGATTTTAATTATCGGGTGGATCAACATCAGTTAAATGATACTTTGCATCTGGATATTATCCGTGATGGTAAGGCATTAACAGTGCAGTTACCCTTAGATAGAGCGGTGACTTCGGTATATAGCCACGATACCAAGCCACGCTACTTTATTTATGGTGGTTATGTCTTCACCCCAACTGAATTATCTGACGCTTGCCAGCACCGTAAAGACTATGACAAAAATGAATTTAAGAATAAAACCGAAAATGTCAGTATTGTCAAAGTCTTAGCATCGAGTAGTAATGTTGGTTATCATGATTTGGCAATGCGGGTGCAAATGATTAATGGGCAAACTTTCAATGATTTCCGCGAGTTTTATAAGCTAATGAAGCAGGTCAAAACGCCTTACATTACTTTAGAAGACTTAGATGGTTATCAAGTCGTTATTGATCGTCAAGCAGCTGAAGCTGAGCATGTGGAGTTATTGAAGCGTTATAACATGGAAAGCAGTCAGTCGCCTGATCTGGATGATTTAGAGTCTGAATTAGCTAAAGCTAAACCTTAGCCGCTTATCGTTTTGTGTCTAAAGGCCATCTTAGTTCTATTATAATTTTTAGTTATTGAATATAAAATTAATATTATTCTTAATTAAAAACTAAATTTGTTGGACTATGTCATGACAAAGACGAACAGCTTTCTACTCCTCAGCCTAGTGCTGTCGCTAGGCTGTTTATTAGGCCAAGCTCAAGCGGGCAATCTATATCGGTGGGTCGATAGCAGTGGCACGGTACATTATGCTGATAGTGTGCCGCCTAACTATTCACAGACTGGTCATGCCGAGCTAAATGCCTTGGGGATGACACTAAAAAATGTTCCTGCTGCTAAAACCACTGAGCAAGCGCAGGAGGATGACTGGATCAAAGATTTAGAAGGTAAGCGCCAGAAATTTAAAGATCGCCAACAGCAAGAAGATAGAGAGCTACTTACAACTTTCACGGATGTTAAACAGCTCGATGAGTCGCATCAAAGCCGCATCAAAATGTTGCAAGATAGCCGTAAGCAAATGGAGCTACTGCGCGATAAACTCAAATTAGAAATTGCTGATTTACAAGCTGCTTTAACTAAATCTAAAGATGCTGAGCAAAAGCGGGTACAAGGTTTTATTGATACTAAGCAAAAAAGCATGAGTGATTATGAAATGGCTATTCAGCAAAGTTTGGCAGAAGAAAAAAGTGCTGAGCTAGCTTTTCAAAAGCAGCGTAGCCGTTTCATAGAGCTACTGGATAAACAGAAAGCGCGTGAGGCCAGCTAAGCTTGGTTAAGCTGCTGTAAAATAGCAGATGCATCCGTATAAGAGTGTTGAATTCTGAATAGCTGATCCTTAGTTTGTAAAATCAAACTAGGAAAGCTATGCACACCTAATTGATCAGCTAAAGCTAGATTTTCCTTAAGTTGTTCTTGTATGGTACTTGAGTTTAAGTCACTGACAAAACGTGTAGTGTCCAAACCTATTTCAGTTGTAAGTTCAATCAAAGTAGTTGTATCAGCAGGGTTGCGCGCCTGCAGATAGTAGGCATTTTGAATTGCTGTCAGCATTGCTTGCCCTGTCTGAGCTTGCTGCAGTTCCGTTGCTAAAACGGCTCGACAAGCAGGATAAGTTGAGCGGCGTGGTTGGCATGTCGTCCAAAAACTAAAATTAAATTCCGTACCCGGTACAGTTTGCATAATCTTATACCAATTTGCCTGCACCATACTTTGTGTAGCAAGTGGCATCGGCTCAGCGGTGTCAGGTGCTAAGCCACCTAATACAGTTTTTACGCGAATTCTATCAGACAATAGTTGTTGGACTTGCTGCCAAATGGGGCGAAATGCATAACACCAGCTACACATAGGATCATAAATATAATAAAGCGTTGACTGGTTCGGAGTTTCGGCTGCAGTTGGCATAGACTAACTATATCAAGGGTTTAGGTTGAGTCTAAAGCTTAGCACAAGGACTGAAGAATGTTACAAACTCGTATTCCACCACCAGTTTATGCTTTATTAGCTGCTGTAACGATGGGGCTGTTAGATAGTTATTGGCCTATCGTTAATATTTTCACTGCTCCTTGGCATCGTTTAGGTTTGGGGTTAATTATTTTAGCTTTACTGGCAGATGTATGGTCTCTGTGGTTATTTTTCCAAGCACGGACTACACCTAATCCTCTGAAGCCACAAAATACTAGCCAATTAGTTACTACAGGTTTGTACCGTTACACACGTAATCCTATGTATGTAGGGATGCTAGTCATGCTACTAGGTTGGGCAATTTATTTAGGTAGTTTAAGCCCTTGGCTGCTGTTGCCAGTCTTTATTTGGGTGATTAATGAGCAGCAGATTCTGCCTGAAGAGGTGCTTTTAGGGCAGAAGTTTGGTGCCAGTTATCAAGCCTATAAACAGTCAGTACCTCGTTGGCTATGGCGCTAAGCGTAGGCATTCGTGGCCTAAACTAATTAAGGCTTTTTCTACAACAGGTGACCAGGGTTGGGCGCAATTAATGCGAATACAGTTGGTATATTTAGCACTTGCAGTAAACAAGCGTCCAGGGGCTATGCTAACTTTATGTTCAATCATCTGGTGGGCAAGAGCGAGTGTGTCTAGGTTGTTCGGTAATTCCACCCAAAGCACGAAACCGCCTTTCGGTTGTGAAATCCGTGTGCCTTCTGGTAGATATTTATTCAAAGTGCGCGCAAACAAGCTGACTTGTTGTTGATATTGCAACTGCACTTGGCGTAAATAACGTTCATGTCCACCATGCTCTAGATAATCTGCAATCGCAAGCTGTGACAAAGTAGGGGCTGCGAGATTAGTGACATATTTGAAATACGTAGCGCGCTCTAAATCCTTTGGGGGGAGGAGCATCCAACCCAAACGTAAACCTTGAGCCACTGTTTTTGAGAAAGATGAGCAATAAATCACACATTGATGGATATCAAAGCTATGTAAAGAGCGTGGACGTTCACCGTTGTAGGCTAAATCGGCATAAATATCATCTTCAATCAAGGGCACTTGGTATTTATGTGCGAGTTTTACCAAAGCTTGCTTGTGGGAATCACTCAGTAGACAGCCTAACGGGTTATGAAAATTAGGAATCAAGACACAAGCTTTAATTGGCCATTGCTCTAAAGCTAATTCTAGGGCAGGTAAGCTGATACCACTTTGGGGATCAGTAGGGATTTCTAAAGCTTTCATACCCAAAGAATCAATGACTTGCAATAAGCCATAAAAGGTCGGGGATTCGATAGCAATAATATCGCCTGCTTGTGCAACGGTACGTAAAGCTAAAGTGAGGGCTTCGTGCCCGCCATTCGTGATAAGAATATCTTCAGGATGAACTCGATCACCACTAGCTAACATGCGTCGCGCAATTTGCTGCTGTAAACTTGGCAAGCCAGGGGGGAAGGCATAATTAGCCGCACGATTATCATAATTGCGCACTACTTTGTTTAAACTGCGCTGTAAAGCCCGCATAGGTAGAAAGCTTGCATGCGGAACGGCCGCACCTAGTTGAATAAAATCCTCTTGATTGACTACCCGCGCTAAATGTAAAGATAGCTCTTGCCCCGTCACTGGCATCGGGCGCTGTGGTGGACTAGAGGGTGAGGGCAGTTCCGGCTTAATCCACGGGCGTTCACAAATGTAATATCCTGAGCGTGGGCGTGCTTCTAAAGTTCCCTCATTTTCCAGTTGGCGTTGGGCTTGCACGATAGTGGACACACTCACGCCAAATTGCTGGCTTAATAACCGCACGCCTGGTAAACGCTCACCTATCTTATATAAACCAGCTTCAATATGTTGGTGCAGTCGATTGGCAATATCTTGATATAAAAGTGTCATAAAGGTTCACACGCACCAAAACAGCACAGCTAGTTAGGAGTGAGGCAGTACAGTTATTAAAAAAACATAACTGTGCTGGCTAAATAGATTTTTTCTAAATCTGTACTGCTAATTTAACACGTTTTATCCTGAACTCACTATAAAAACCTGAGTTAGAACATTATGGAGCTTCAGTTAATCGCAGCAATGTTTAGTTTCGCTTTTGTGACCTCGGTAACTCCGGGGCCAAATAATTTAATGCTGTTAGCGTCTGGAGCCAACTTTGGCTTTAAGCGCACAATTCCGCACATGCTTGGGATTGCTTGCGGTATGATTTTGCTCTTACTCGTGACTTTGCTAGGTTTAGGCGAAATTTTTAATCGTTTGCCCAGTGCGCAATTGGCTTTAAAGGTAATCGGTGTGTTGTACTTATTGTGGTTAGCGTGGAAAATTGCCAGTGCACCGATAGCAGAAACAGGTGACAATCCTAAATCCGAAGCCTTGAGTACTGCTCAACCGATGCGTTGTTGGCAAGCCGCTGCTTTCCAGTTTGTAAACCCTAAAGCTTGGATGATGGCTTTGGGAGCCGTGAGTAGTTTCACGCTAACTGGTGAACAGTATTGGCTATCAGGCTTAGCTTTAATCATCGTATTCTTTTTAGTGAACCTGCCTTCTATCTCCCTGTGGGCAGGCTTTGGTGTAGTCATTCAACAGTTTTTGTCCAGTGCGCGGCGTAAGCGTCAATTTAATATAATCATGGGCTTGTTAACTGCAGCAACCGTTTGGATGATTGTTGGTGTATAAAAATTTTGGAGCAAAAGAAATCATGTTTGAACATGCACGTTGTTGGGTAAATGGCAAATTAGTCCCTGCAGAGCAGGCGAGCGTTTCAGTCTTTGATCACGGCTTTTTATATGGGGATGGTATTTTTGAAGGGGTGCGCTTTTATAATAAACGTGCGTTTCGTTTGCCCTTACATTTAAAACGTTTACGCCGTTCAGCGGCTGCTTTGCAACTTAAGATTCCTAGCGAAGAGGTGTTTACCCAAGCCGTATATGCAGTAATTGAAGCTTCTGATTTAAACGACGGCTATTTACGGATTATTGCGACGCGTGGAGTAGGGGTGCTTGGGATTAACCCAGCAACTTGTAAAGAACCGGGGGTGATTGTAATCGCTGACCAATTACAAATGGTGAGTGACGCTGAGCGTGCTAAGGGCATTCGTGCAATTATCACGTCTACTCGCCGTTCACAGCCTGATCGCTTAGATCCGCGCATCAAAAGCCTAAACTATTTAACTTCTATCTTTGCGCGCATGGAAGCGAACTTTGCAGGGGTAGAAGAGGGCATTTTATTAAATGATCGTGGTTGTGTAGCTGAAGGCACAGCAGAGAATATCTTTATTACTCGTGATGGTGAGTTGCTTACTCCAGCCCCAACCGAAGGTGCTTTAGCAGGCATTACCCGTGGTACGGTTTTAGAGTTAGCTGCACAATTGGGTATCAAAACTTGTGAAACTGTATTGACGCCGTATGATTTGTATTCAGCTGATGAATGCTTCTTCACTGGAACAGGCGCACGATTAATTCCAGTACGAGAAATTGATGGGCGCGTGATTCAAACTTGCCCAGGACCTGCTTATCAGCAATTAGCTGCGGCCTTTGCTGAGTTAGTTCAGCGAGAAACTACTGATTAATTAAGCACTTAATCTAGGTAGATATAATGGCGTATCTACCTGGCTCTTCCTCTGAATAAACTTACAGTCTCTAAGGCAGTGCGATATACTTTTAAGTTAACAGGTAAAATTAATTAAGTGTTGTTAAAGTGATGGCACTAGCTGGAGAGGCTAGTTAAAAGGAGGAGGTGTATGCAGCAGTTTTCAAGCACAGGCTTAGCCAAACGACGCAAGCTCATCGAATCCGAATGGAGTCAATTTGTTGCAGGGAGTGTACCCTTAGGCAGTGAAGCGATTCGGCGCGATATTATTGGCTCATGGCAACGCAGTGCACAGATTGCTTCCATCCAGCAAGGGCAAGCACCTGCGGATGATGCCTATACCACTTCAACCCTCTGGAAAGAATCCATCCTCCGCCAAGCCGCTGAGCGTGAACAAGAGCAAATTATTCAATTAGCCCGCGAAGGCGAATTAGTTGCGGCGATTGCTGATGCTTCTGGACGTTTACTTTGGACTTATGCCAGTCGCCATATGCAACCCAAGGCTGAAGCAGTGAATTTTACCGCCGGTGGGCATTGGGATGAGCGCTCCGTGGGGACCAATGCAGTGGGTTTATCCTTAAATCTTAAGTCAGCAGTAACCGTATTTTCCTCTGAGCATTATCAACCTTTTGTACATGATTGGGTCTGCTATGCTGCACCGATTATTCATCCGCAATCAGGCGAGTGTGTAGGTATTTTAGATTTATCCACCACTTGGAAACGGCACACACCTTTAGGCCAAGCGGCAGTAACGGAGTTAGCCCGTTCGATTGCGCGCTGTTTGCCCAATCATTTGCCACGTGCTGAGTTAGAAATTCACGCGCTTGGGCAGCCCCAAGTAATTTATCGAGGTAAGCCTATCGCTTTGCCGCAGCGTTATTTAGAAATGCTCTGTTTGTTGGTACTGAATCCACAGGGTTTGAGTTTAGAAGCTTTCCATGCTGCTTTATATGGCGATGCACTGGCCTCAACGGCAACTTTAAAAGCTGAAATCTCGCATTTACGCCGCCTTCTGGATGGGCAAATTGGTTCACGTCCATATCGTTTATTAATTCCTGCTTGGGCGGACTTTATTCAAGTTTGGCAGGCTTTGCGTGAGCAAAAAACCAATGAAGCCTTGGCTTTGTATCGTGGGCCTTTAATGCCACAATCGAATGCTCCGGAGCTGAGCGAATGGCGCTATTGTATTGATGCAGTGATGGATCAGGTGCTAGATACTTGTGCTGAACCCAGTTTATTGGTGGATAAAATCTGCCAAAACCCAGCAGGTAGCGATTTAGTGCGCGCACGTTTAGCAGAGTTAATCGCAAGGCCGCGCTTACGTTGGTGATTCAAAAGTCGCTAGATAACTTGCTTCATAAGTTTCTAAGGCTGCTTTTAAGTCTGAGGTTTCAATCAGTGGCGATAAAGTGCGTGCTAAAATATTGCAATTCCACAATCCGACTACGGGCTGCTGAGCAAAAGCATAACGGCCTTTTTCATCGGCAGGACTACTGACAAAATCCGCTGTATATTCAGGATTGAATGAGCTCTCTCCTAAATCCAAACTAAGGCCAAGAATTGATTGATTGTCAGTATTCATCATCCCATGTACAAAACCAACCCTTTGCCAGTGTGCAATAAGCCTAGCAGTGCGTTCAATGACTGCTTGGAAAAAGGCAGCATAGGGTTTTGGCGTGTTTAAACAGTCTGGATAATAATGCTGGATGACAAAATCCGTTAATTGCTGAAGTTCTGGGTATTTGCGTTCGAAGTAATATAGCTCAAAATGCCCAAAGCGAATAAAGCTAGCTGCTAGGCGCGTTAACATCGCTGCTGCTTGAAAACCTTGGCGATAAACTAAATTCTTTCCAACAGTTAAGGCCAAACACTTAACCGCAGGCACGCCTAAAGCAGTTAATTGTTCACTCATGTGGTATTCGTGCAAGGCTTCCTTTAAGCCTGCCAAACCGTCAGCATGGCGCGCATAATGGGTTTTGCCAGCCCCTTTGAGCTGCCATTCTACATAGCCCTGATTAGTTTCAATACCACCCAAAAGCACACTACGGCCGTCACCTAAAAAGGGATTAAACTTGCCTAATTGATGCCCTGCATAGGCTTGTGCAAGTGGTTGCATGCCTTTAAGTAGTAGATGACCGCTACAAACTTGCAAGGCCTCAGTGCTGGAAAAGAAGTTTGAACCCAAGCCAAGTTGTTCAGCTAGCGTGGCATTAGTTCGAACGAAATAAGGCTCGCTTAAACCTTGCGGCGTAGTTAAAGCAAAAAAGCCCGCTCCTAAAGTATAGAAGCGGTTGGAAAACACGAGCTCAGAACAAGACTTGTGCATAAAATCGAGAATTACAGTTTGGTGCAATTCTCGAACACGAGGAGGAAACTTAGAAGAAACCCAATGGATTGATGTCGTAGCTCACCAACAGGTTTTTAGTTTGTTGATAATGATCGAGCATCATCTTGTGGGTTTCACGGCCTACACCAGATTTTTTGTAACCACCGAAGGCAGCATGGGCTGGATAGAGGTGGTAGCAGTTAGTCCATACGCGACCTGCTTGGATGCCACGACCCATGCGATAAGACAGGTTCATATCCCGTGTCCACACGCCAGCACCTAAACCAAATTCAGTGTCGTTGGCGATGGCTAACGCTTCAGCTTCATCTTTGAAGGTGGCTACAGACACAACTGGACCAAAAATTTCTTCTTGGAAGACACGCATATTATTGGTGCCTTTTAACAAGGTTGGCTTAACATAGAAACCATCTTTGTAGTCACCTTCTAATTGCTCAACTCCGCCACCCATCAGCACTTCAGCACCTTCTTCTTTACCAATGCTGATATAACTGAGGATTTTCTCAAATTGCTCTTGAGAAGCCTGAGCGCCAACCATGACCTCGGTATCTAATGGATTGCCACGTTTAATCTTCGCTGCACGTTCAGCAACCAGGCCAATGAACTTTTCATAGATAGATTCTTGAATCAGTAAACGTGAAGGGCAAGTACAAACTTCACCTTGGTTGAAGAAGGCTAATACGGCACCCTCAACAGCTTTGCTCACGAATGCGTCTTCTTGATCTAAAACATCAGCGAAGTAGATATTCGGTGACTTACCACCTAATTCAACAGTGGAGGGAATAATATTTTCTGCGGCATAGCCCATGATTAGTGAGCCAACTGGAGTAGAGCCAGTGAAGGCGATCTTAGCGATCCGCTTATTAGTGGCTAAAGCTTTACCTGCTTCTGCACCGAAACCATTGACGATGTTTAAAACCCCAGCAGGTAATAAATCGCTGATCAGTTCAGCAAAGAGCAGAATCGAGGCTGGAGTTTGCTCAGCAGGCTTCAGAACCACGCAGTTACCAGCGGCTAGAGCAGGAGCTAATTTCCAAGCTGCCATTAGCAAGGGGAAGTTCCAAGGAATAATTTGACCAACAACACCTAATGGCTCATGGAATTGATAGGAAACGGTATTGTGATCGATTTCGCCCATTGTGCCTTCTTGGGCACGGATGCAACCTGCGAAATAACGGAAATGGTCAACGAATAACGGAATATCCGCATTCAACGTTTCACGAACTGCTTTACCATTATCCCAAGTTTCGGCAACGGCTAATTTTTCCAGATTGGCTTCAACGCGATCCGCGATTTTCAGCAGGATATTAGAACGTGCCGTAATAGAGGTTTTGCCCCAAGCATCTTTGGCAGCATGGGCTGCATCTAAAGCTAATTCAATGTCTTCAGCGCTAGAGCGTGGAATTTTAGTGAAGGCTTTGCCATTGACTGGAGAAATATTATCGAAGTATTCGCCTTTAACCGGAGCAACCCATTTGCCACCGATAAAGTTTTCGTATTGTGATTTGAAATTAACGACTGCGCCTTCAGTATTTGGATTGGCGTATTGCATACTCCTAGCACTCCTCTTTGCAATTTGAATATGAACATCATTAGGCAGGTCTAGCCTGTTATGATCAGCTTAGAGCAAGGAGGGTAGGGAAACGGTAGGTTTCAAAACCTACCAATTACCAACGTGTTTCCACTTCTTCTGGTGGATAATAATGAAAGGGTGGTTCTTCCTGTACTTGCGGACGCATGGTTTTTATTGGAGTGCGCTGTGGCTTAGGCGCTAACTCAGGTATCGGGATAGGCATCTCTAAATCTAATCGAATCGGCTCTGGCTCGGCCTGAATAGGCTCATCAGTTTTCAAAGCTTGAGTAAATAGCTGAACTTCTTCAGCTGTCGGTGGTAAATAAGTGTCACGTAATCGATACAAGGCATCTCGCAAGCCTTGTGTATGAGAAAAGCTCATGATAGTTCCCCCCGCAGAACCCAACAGTACGGTTAGTTTATACCTAAGGTTTGCGCGCAATAAAGGCGGAAACTGGCCGCCCATCTTCTAATATTTCAATCTCATCTAATAGATAGTCAAAGCCCTGAAATTGCTCAGCTAATTCCTTGGGGGCTAATAAAAACTTTGGGTTGCGGGGGCGACCCATCGCAGTCTGTTCACAGCCTTGCATAAAGGTTTGATAGATAATAATCCCACCGGGTTTTAATAAAGCCTCTAGCAGTGGAAATAAAGGGCGATGCAAATAGCGTGCAACACAAATGAGATCAAAACTGCCTAAGTCAAACTCAGGTAAAGGCATGGCTTCTGTTTCTAAATCACGCAAGAGTGTAGTGATCTGTAAATTCTGGCTCACTGCTAATTGCTGAACTCTTTGTAAGGAATCTGCAGACCAATCCACACCGGTCATTTGCCAACCGTGCTGCGCTAAGTAAATTAAATCTCGCCCCGCACCACAAGCTAAATCCAAACCTCGTCCAGTAGGAATTTGATAGTGTGGCATGAGCTCCTGCACAAACCGTTGGAGTAGCAGTGCGGCTTGCCAGCATTGTTTAGATTGAGAACCAGTTTCCCATTGCCCTGTGGTTTGTAGGTGCTGAACGAAATGTTCATTCCATATGAGATCGTCTTGTAGTTGATAACCCCGTTCAAGTAAAAACGCCCTTGCTAATTTTAAATCCTCAAGCTTGCCACAGAGTTGTAAAGTTTGAGTACGTTTAGGTAATTCATGTAAACGCGCAAACAGTTCTTGAGCAGGGACTGAACAAGCCCCTGTAGCATGGCCTAGTTGGTATTCAGCTTGGGGGCGGCAATCGATTAAAACAGCAGTTGACATAATTAATGAGCGGGTGTGGTAGTTTTGGGTTTCAGGATATAAAAGCGGGTTTTTTGTTTCATATGTCCTGCCCAAGTTTCGGCTTGTTGACCCGTACCAAAGAAAAAGTCACCACGTAAATCACCTTTAATCGCACCACCCGTATCTTGGGCAAACATCAAACGCTGCAAAGGCTGATTGGTGTCAGGATAGGTCGTATCAATCCACATCAAGCTACCTAGATCAATCACTTTACGATCTACTGCTAAACTACGTCCCGCAGTTAACGGTACACCTAAAGATCCTACTGGCCCTTGCTCGATATTTTCCCGCAGACTAAAAAACACATAGCTTGGATTTTCATTCAGCAGCTTATCGGCTTCAGTGGGATTATCGCGAATCCATTGTTTAATTGAGAACATATTAATCGTGCCCGGCTTTAATTTGCCCCATTCTTGCAAGCGTTTACCAATCGCGACATAAGGCAAGCCATTTTGATTCGCATAAGCGACCCCGATTACTTTGCCGTCTGGTAATTGCACTCGTCCTGAACCTTGAATATGCAGGAAAAACAGGTCTTCTTTATTATCTACCCAAACGATTTCTTGACCTGCTAAGGGTTTATTTACGCCATCAATAGTGGCGCGGTCGTAATAGGGGACGACCCGATTCCCTTCTACCAAGCGTCCGCGCACACGTTTATCTTTCAATTCTGGATAAAGCTCAGCTAGTTCAATAGTCAGCATGTCTTTAGGTGGGCTATAAATTGGATATTGAAAGCGTTCGCTTGGGGTAAAACTGCCTTGTAGCAAAGGTTCATAATAGCCAGTCAACAAACCTTCAGCTTTTAGGTTTTCCCCGAATAATTGATAAGGGGTGAAATATTGCTCAAAGAATAAGCGCGCACTCGCTGCATCATTAGCCGGATTCATTTGAGCTGCTTGGCAAACCGTTTCCCAAAAAGCTTCTTTTTTTGCCATTGCTAAGCAGTTACTGAGCAAGGCTGGCCAAGCCTCTTGTGCTTGATCTTGACTCCAGCCTGGGAGTTTATCCCAACTCAGTGCTTCACTCGTGATTGGGCCAGTAGGCTTGGCAGGTGGTTGGCTGGGTTTCTGATCGTCGCAAGCACTTAAGAATAAAGCAGTAGTTAAAGTCAGAACGAGTTTCCAGCGAGAGCAAGCATTAAGCATCACAGCATCCTTGATGAGCAAGCTGGGCATTATCGGGAAAAATACTATTAACTACAATTTAAGCAACTGTATTGTAGCATTTAACTTGGCTGTTAATTTCTATCTTTATGCCAATTGCAGCAGGGCACGCTTATGTATAAAGTAAGTCGCCAAGTTTAGGGGTATTTTCCAGCTTAAATTTGTAGTTTTTTACTACAGATGATTTATTCAGGGATCGAGATTCGGGCTTAACATTGATGAAAAAATTCCTTAAAACCGCGCTATTTATGGCTTTAGCGTGTAGCTTGTCGTTGGTTCAAGCAGAAACCCAACCAACTACTCAAACCACCGCCACCATTGTACAGACGGCTGCAACTCCAAGCGATGTGCGTTTAATTCCGATGGAAAATAAAGCACAACCTTATGAGCTAGCCGCTAAATTGCAATGGAATCCACATGATAAACGCTGGGATAAAGTCTTAGTTTTATACAATGGAGCGAGTAAGCCGCCCGCGGATCATCCCGTTTGGGCTTATTTCAAAGCTTTAGGTTTACCGGATCGCGCACCGAGCAAACCGGGTGAAAATCTTGCTTATCGACCTTTTCATACGAATGCTTATTGTGATGGCACTACACCCTTGACGAGTGGTAAAGCCATGCGAATTAGCTTTGATAATGATGAACTGGGTAGTTATGGGCAAAAAGATTATTTTCGTGATTGGAACTGTCCACAATGGGGGATGGGTTTAAAAAATCTGGCGATTGTGAATGGTAAAGAGTCACGCACCGGCAAAGATCACACCTTGCGTATCAAACTCTTAAAAGGTCTATCAGGTTGCGATAATGAAGTGAGTTGTATTAATTGGAAGCCACTCATCGGTCAAAAACTTGATAGTTTGTATTATTCCTATTGGGTGAAGTTCCCTGAGAATTTCGATCCGGTTTTAGGCGGAAAATTACCGGGCATTGGTAATGATAATGCGCGCACAGGCGGTGGCAAACCCACAGGGCATGATGGCTGGAGTGTGCGTGTCATGTGGGATCGACATGGAACCTTAGGCCAATATGTCTACCACATGGATCAACGGAGTCATTTTGGTGACTTTTTTGAATGGGATGGTGCTGAGATTCAAAAAGGTAAATGGCAGCAAATTAAAACTTTTGTGAAGCTGAATTCTGCGGGTAAAAATGATGGTGTGATTAAAACTTGGTTGGATGGCAAAGAGGTTTTAGATAAACACGATTTGCGCTTTCAGTCTGGCGATGATTTAAAAATCGAACGCTTCTTGTTTTCGGTGTTTTATGGAGGCTCAGGGCCAGAGTGGGCGCCCGCTTTCGATAATGTGATTTATTTGGATGATTTCACTTTATCAGTGCAGCCTTTATAAGTTTAAGGTAGTTTAGAAAGAAAAAAGCCAGCATCAAGCTGGCTTTTTTGTGTGCTAGAGATTCAACCGCCTTTCGGCCCCGCAACGAACCAAACAATTAAACCAATCAGCGGGAAGAATAAGATAAACAGAATCCACAGCAATTTACTGATACCGCTGGCTGAGCTTTGTGCCACTTTAATAATCGCCCAAATTGCCACGATTAAATGGATTAAGCCGAGTAAACCACCGACTTCAATACCCATGTAGAACTCCTTTACTAGCTATTAGCAGCGTGCTTGGTTTCTAAAAAAAATTATTTAAACTGCCTGCTAGCTTACCTGAGGATGAATTGGGGGTCTAAAAACCGCATTTCCTTTAGAGGGTTTGGCGTGAAGTAGCTTATTTTGCTACTGGCAGCCGCGCACTTTTCTACTTCTTGGGTTAGCTTTGCTTAGTCTGCGGTAGCGCTTTAAGCTTAGATCCATCAACTAACCGCAACCCCCAATGAGGTCAAAATGGAAAACAACAATATCGCCTTACCAAGTTCAACGAGCTGGGTGCTCTTTGTCAAAATCACCTTTGTGGTTGCTTTACTCGCGATGGGAGCGTTTGTGTTTTTCTTAGAAGGCAGCTTATTAACCAAAGGTTATCTGGCTTTAAATTCCTTATTCTTAGTTAGCTCCACCATTATGCTCTCGAAGACTTTACGCGATGAATACGAGGCTGAGCGTTTACTCAATAAAATTAATGAAGCAAAAACTAACAAAATCTTAAAAGAGTACGGTGCTTAATTCAGCGAGGAGTGAAGGCATGTTTTATTTATTAGATAAATTAGCCACTGCTTTACGCGGTGGCACGCGTGAAGTCTTAGAGTCAGCGGTGGATGCAAATGCGCTTCGGATTTTAGCTCAGGAAATTTATGAAGCAGAAGCGGGTGTACGTCAAGCCAAGCAGCATTTAGCTCAAGTAATGGCGAATAAATTAAAGATGCAGCGCCAGTTAGAGCAAAGCCGCCAACGCTTAGCCGCGGAAGAGGACACGATTCGTGAGCATTTAGAGCGTCAAGAGGAACAACAAGCGAGTGCTTTAGCAGAAGATTTAGTCGTGCAGGAAGAGTTAGTCACGCAGCAAACCGAGCAACTGAAGCAACTAGAAGCTTATGAGCAACGTTTGCTGCAAACTCTGAAGCTGACGGCTAGCAAGTTAGAGCATTATCGAGCGCAGTTAGCGATGGCACAAACGACACAACAGGCTCAACAAGCAGCGGGGAAATTGGCGCAACAAAGCAATCGGCATAGTAATAGCTTTGAACGCATGCAAGATAGTTTAGACCGAATTCAAACTCAGCAGTCTGGCTTTGAGGATCATTTGCTAGCGATGGAGCAAATTGATCGTTACCTCAAAACTGGCTCTCAGCGAGGGAATAATAAAGATAAAAAAATCCAAGCAGCTTTAGAGCGTTTGCGCCCGAAAGCTGCTTAATTGATGAGTGAGCTAGGCTAATTGCTGCACTATTTTCGCCAGTGCCGAGGAGTCTAGCTCACCATTGCCTTGTGCTACTAACTGATGCATATAGTGAATCGCCAATTGTGAACTCGGCAGATTCAAACTCAAACTCTGAATGGTATTCGCTGCAATCCGCATATCTTTATCATGCAATTTCGCTTTAAAACCAGGGGTGTAATTATCTTCAATAATGCGTTTCGCATGTACCTCCATTACTTTAGAACCCGCAAAACCACCGGCTAAGGCAGTACGCATTTTCTCCAAATCTACGCCTGAGGCTTGTGCCAGCGCAAAGGCTTCACTGACCGCAATTACGGTTTGCGCAATAATCAAGTTATTACAAGCTTTCACGACTTGCCCCGCGCCATGATCGCCAATCAAGGTAATAGTTTTACCTAAGGCCGAAAGAATAGGGAGCGCTTCTGCAAAATCAGCAGCTTGTCCACCAACCATAATGGTTAGAGTGCCTGCGATTGCACCGGCTTCGCCACCTGAAACCGGTGCATCCAGCATCCGTAAGCCTCGATCTGCTAAACGTTGCGCCATGTCTTTAGTCGTTACGGGGGAAATGGTGCTCATATCAATGATGAGTAAGCCGGCTTGAGCGCCTTGGACAATCCCCTCTGTGCCAAAGACGACAGCCTCCACATCCGGTGTATCTGAAACCATGGTAATAATGACATCAGTTTCAGCAGCTAAGCCAGCGGTATTCGAGTATAGCTTCGCGCCTGAATTGACTAGATCAGTTGCTGTTTCAGGGCGGCGCGCATATACACCTAGGGAATAACCTGCTTTTAACAGATTTAAGCCCATCGGTTTACCCATGATGCCAGCGCCCACTAAACCAATACGTGGCAAATTCGCAGTAGACATAGCCGTTCCAGTGACTTAACAAAGTAAGAAGTTTAACAAAGCTTAGTGAAAACTGCTCTTATATCCCGTTTGGAAAGGCTGCCTTATTTGGGAGCGTGCCGGCTCTCATGTAGAATTAGCACCTAATAAAACTGTTGAGGAGCTATGCATGGAACTAACGCGCAACCAAGTCGAAGCACAATTAGCGAGTATCCAAGATCGATATCTAGGCCAAGATCTCATGGCTGCCAAAATGCTGAAAGAGCTTACTGTAGCTGGCGATCAGGTTACGCTAAAACTTGTGCAAGGCTATCCAGCAGGTGCTTATAAAGCGGAGTTACAAGCAGAGGTCACTCAGAAGCTTCAGCAAGTAGGAGCCACAAGCGTTAAGGTACAGATTGATACTGTCATTAGTGCACATGCGGTGCAGAAAACGGTTAAGCGCCATGATGGGATTAAAAATATTATTGCAGTGGCTTCCGGCAAAGGTGGAGTAGGGAAGTCGACTACTGCAGTGAATTTAGCTTTAGCTTTATTAGCAGATGGTGCCAAGGTGGGGATTTTAGATGCGGATATTTATGGCCCTAGTCAACCACGCATGTTAGGTATTTCTGGGCAGCCAGTCTCTGAAGATGGCCGCAGTTTGCAGCCGATGCAAAATCATGGTCTGAAAGCGATGTCGATTGGTTTTCTAATTGAAGAAGATACCCCAATGATTTGGCGCGGCCCGATGGTCACTCAAGCTTTAGAACAGCTATTGAATGATACCCAATGGGGTGATTTAGACTATTTAGTGGTCGATTTGCCACCCGGCACGGGGGATATTCAATTGACTTTATCGCAGAAAATTCCTGTTTCCGGTGCAATTATTGTTACCACACCACAAGATATTGCACTCCTCGATGCACGCAAAGGCTTAAAAATGTTTGAAAAGGTCGAAGTGCCAATTCTGGGTGTAGTAGAAAATATGAGTATGCATGTCTGTAGTAATTGTGGCCATGTGGAGCATATTTTCGGTTCGGGTGGTGGTGAAGCGATGGCGGAGCAGTATCAAGTAACTTATTTAGGTGGCCTGCCGTTAGATATTCAAATTCGCGAGCAAGCGGATAGTGGTAATCCAAGCGTAGTTGCTGACCCACAGGGTAAAGTGGCTGGTTTGTATCATGAGATTGCCCGTAAAGCTTCAGCCCGCTTAGCACGCCAATCCAAAGACTATAGTGCTAAATTCCCAACGATTAAGATTCAAAACGTCTAGAGCTGTTAATCTTACAGCTCTCCGGCCACGGTTTGCGCCGTGGCCTTTTTGTTTTAGTATGCCTTGAAAAATCAACTGGAAAGCATGTATGAGCATTAAGTCTGATCATTGGATACGGCGTATGGCCGAGCAACAACAAATGATTGAACCCTTTGAACCCAATCAAGTGCGTTCAGTCAACGGTGAAAAAATTATCTCTTATGGTACCTCCAGCTATGGCTATGATGTGCGTTGTGCGAATGAATTTAAAATTTTTACTAATATTAATTCAGCCATTGTTGACCCTAAACACTTCGATGCAAATAGCTTTGTTGATTTTGTCGGTGATGTTTGCATTATTCCGCCTAATTCCTTCGCACTCGCCCGCACCGTTGAATATTTCCGGATTCCGCGTTCAGTTCTGACGATTTGTTTAGGAAAATCCACCTATGCACGTTGCGGAATTATTGTAAACGTCACACCTCTAGAGCCAGAGTGGGAAGGGCATGTCACTTTAGAATTTTCTAATACCACGACCTTGCCAGCTAAAATTTATGCGAATGAGGGTGTGGCGCAAATGCTATTTTTAGAATCCGATGAGGTATGCAGTACCTCATACAAAGATCGTGGGGGCAAATATCAAGGGCAAAGAGGTGTCACTTTGCCACGTACCTAATCAGCGAAAAATGCGCCTACTCCCAGGGGAGAGAGCAGACGCAAGTTGAACCTAAAAAAATGCAACTCCCTGCGCGTTCTTAGTTTTCCTACCAAGATGAGTCGTGGTTCAAAGCTATTTGGTTCAATGATGGATAAATTAATTTTAACGGCCTTTTATTTTAAAAAAAATACCATTTATTTGGTCTTGGCAGGAAAAGAAACAGAAAATTCCCTTATAACTACCTTTTATCTGCTTTCACTGGCAGCTGGTCTGTGATGACAAGAAGCTGAACCCTAGATTAACTAACTTACAAGGAGATGCAGAAAGCTTGAGGCTAGCTTGCATCGGTTTCAATAAAAATTACAGGAGTTCATAATTATGTCGTTTGATATTTCCAAAGGAGCTGGCATTTCTGGTAGCTATGGCGCCGATTTTTCTGCTCAAAATGTCACTCCGATGTCTACCCCTGCGTCTGCTGATATTCAAAAATTCAATGCAGCGATGGGCAAATCATCAGAGTTCTCGATCACCTCTAGTAATGGGGACAGTGCCAGTTTCAGTAGCAGTTTTGGCAGTAATATGTCTACAGCTGATCAAGTAAGCCAAATGAATCAAGCAGGTGCCAGTAATTCAGCTTCAGGCAGTAATAGTGGTAGCACCAATGATTCTAGTAATAACCAGAATCTACAGTCTTTATTGAGTAGTCTAATGAGCTTGCTGTCGCAAATCATTAGTCAGATGCAAGGTGAGAAAAATTCTAGCGGCTCAGGTCAAGAGGGTAGTGCTGGTAATCAAAGTAATACGGGATCGAGTGGCAAATCAGGGTCAAGTGAAGGCAACAAAGGTGCTGGTCAAGCTTCTAATGCCAGCAATAATGGAGCTAACCATGCTAGCTCAAATAGTGCAGCTGCCAATAAAGGTAGTTGTGATTGCAGTAGTACTGATAACACTGATGCGGCTAATAATGCTTCTGCAACTACACCAGTGGCTAATCAAGCTGCTTCTAATAACAGTACGGGAGGTAGCACTAACTCCACGCAAAGTGATCAATTAGCACAATTATTACCCGTTATCATGCAGTTGATTCAAATGTTAGTTCAACAAATGTCGAGCAGTGCAGGTTCTAGCGGCTCATCCTCCTTATCTGCAGGGGCAGGTTTTGGGGCTAATGTAAGTTTCTAAGGTGGCTCACTAGGGCTTAGAAGAAGTCAGTATAATTATAAGTCACTCAACGAATCTGACCTAGTAAGCGCTGCAGTTCTCTTAAGAGGCTGCTGCGCTGCCTCAACTCACTGGCATAGCATAAAGTTTGATAAGTTTGGGTAAAAGCCATGATGTGTTCGGCTTGCTGTGGCAACATCTGTATAGCTAATTGAGCATATTCAGTGGGTGTTTGATCTAAACGCCGTTCACAACCCTTTTTAGCCAAGCGTTCAGTGAAGCGCCGATACAAACGATGCTCCAAGGCTTCAGGATTCGTTTTCCGTGTTAAACCCAGCCATACCATCCAAACCATCACTAAGCAGCCGAATAAGGCCAGTACCAATAAAGCAATTTTAGTAAAGCTTAGTTCGCCTAGCATTTTGCTCAAGAATTGAGTCTGGGTTTCACTGTCATAACTTAAAACCCAACGTTGCCAACCATATTGCATGCTATCTAATTGCTTACGAATACTATTCAGCCAAGCAAATTTACGACTTGAGAACACTGAGTGCTCAAGGAAAGTACCTTCTTTTTTCAAGGCAGCTTCTAAGTTCTGCTCAGTGCGTTCAGGTGCGACCATGCTGGTGGGATCAAAGCGTACCCAACCTTGACCTGATAACCACACCTCAGCCCACGCATGTGCATCGAATTGATGTACAGCGAGGTATTTGCCTGACTCATTCCACTCGCCACCTTGATAGCCAATCACCACGCGGGCTGGAATTCCGACTGCACGCATTAAGAATACAAAACTCCCTGCATAATGCGAACAGAAGCCACGCTGCGAGTCAAACAAGAAGCCATCAATCGTGTCTTTTTCACCCAACAAAGGTGGATGTAAAGTGTAGAAGAATGGTTGTTCTCGAAAGCGATTCAGCACCGTTTGAATATAAGCACGCTCATCACCAGCCTCTGCATATAAACCTTGAGCTAATTGACGGCTACGTATATCGCCTTGCTGGGGCAGTTGTAGAGCTAAATCTTGTAATTTAGGCGCAAGGGTAAGATCGCGAATCGACTCAGGGCGACTCACCGCTCGGATTAACATGGGGCTGTGTAAAGGTTGCTTGGCCATCACCCGATAGTCGGCTGCGCGCAAAACATCGCCTTGGACTTCAGTGCTTGGTGTTAAAGTAAATAACCAAGGCTGCCCAGATTGCTCATAAACCGCTTCATATTCATAGCGTTCACCTTGAATCTTTAGGTTTTGTGGATCATAGGCATAGTCTTGTTTAATTGACCACTGTAACTCTTCTGCAGACTGTTCATTCGCAAACTGCCGCCATTCACGTCCATCGAAATAATTTAAGACTAGACCCTGCCAATACAATTTCGATTGAGCTGGGCGCTCACCTTTAAAGCTCACCCGAAAAGCTAAATCATCTGATTGGCTGAGTTTTTCAATATCCCCCGGAGCCATCCGGTCAGAAATGCCGCGAGTGTTTTGCTCCATCGGCATAGGCAAAGTCCAAAAAGGTTGAAAACGTGGTGCAAAGACGAAAATTAAAACCATTAAGGGCAAGCATTGCAGCAGGATTTGTCCTGCTACCCAAAAGTTAAAGCGTACTTGCTGTGCTGGGGTAAACTCTTCAATGGTTTGCTGCACCCCAACTAGAGCACCCGTAAGAACAATTAGCGATAGAGTTCCATAAAGCCCTGCAATAATCGTTTGGCTATAGAGAAAGTTCAGTGCGACTAGAAAATAGCCGGTGAAAATAACGACTAAGGCATCGCGGCGCTTGACTGCTTCTACGGCTTTAAATGCAAAGCCGAGGAGCAATAAAGCAGACATAGCTTCTAATGAGGGCAAACGTAAACCACTCAGAAAGATAGCTGCAATCCCCATCAATAATAAAGCGGCTTTGATTAGTGTATTGGGTTGTGTGGCTTTACCGGATAAAACCCGTAAACGCCAACCTGCGGCGAAGATCACCACCACAATTAACCAAGCTGGCAGGCTAGTCGTAAACGGCAACATGACAATGAGCTGTGCAGCTAATAGCCAAATCATGCCTGTATAAGTAATAAAATTTTGGGTCTGAGCGGTATGAATTTTAAACATGCTCTACCCCAAACAGAGCTAAAGCTTGTAAGCAGCGTACTTGATGTGCTTCACCTTTAGCAGGCGTAATCGTAATTCCTGGGAGCTTTAAGCCATATTGCTGCTGGGCTTGATGGGCATCCAACACTTGGCGGCATAACTGCGATAAACGTGCTTCAATCCCAGGTAAGTTAAGGCTATCCCAATCTAACCATAAATCGTGACTAGCATAATCAACAAACACTTTAGTATTGAGCTTGCCAGTTTTCGCGTATTGGCCCCAATGAATACGTTTCGGGGTATCACCCGCTTGGTAGCTACGAATCCCACCAAAATCATTAGTTCCGCCACTTAACTCTTTGCCTGATTGTTGCTGATCGGCTGCGGTATTGTGGCTATGCTCGGTGCTTTGATTTTTTGGCGCAGGCGTGGGATACACTAAACCACTCATATCAACCGTTACATAAGACCAGGCCACAGCTAGACCTGTGGGATAATGGGTGGAAATATGAATACGTGGTGGGGTAAAGCGTCCACGTTGTTGGGTGCTATGCGATAGTTTCAGGCGTGTGGTTTGTGTTGCAACCAAATTCACTTGGATCGCATCTTCCTGCGGCCAAGCTAACTCAATAGCGAATTTTTGCTGCTTTGGATCGCAAGCCAGTTCTAATTCAAGTACCGCTTTTTCGCCCGCAAAACAAGGTTGAATATGAATCGCAGTAATACTTAATCTGCTTAAGTTCCGCCATGTATGTAATACATTCACTACTAGCATGGCCAACAACCAAAAACACACGGCATATACCAGCGAATTTTGGAAGTTAATCCCCAGCAAGAACAGCACGATAATCATTACCAGCAAAGCTAAAGCTGTTTTGCTAGGAACAATGAAAATCTTACTTTGATCTAAGACTGTGGTACGCGCACTCGGTAAACGCTGTTTGACCATCTGTTCAAAATAAGCAGGTAGAGTGTCAAACATGCCTTGATCCGATTACATCAACCTTAGATAAAATATGCCGCGCTAATTGTTCACCTTGGGTTTCATGGCGCCCCACTAAGCGATGACCTGCGACTGCAGCGAACACAGCTTGTACATCCTCAGGCAATACATGGGTGCGACCTTGGAGTAAAGCCCAACTTTGTGCACTACGTACTAAGGCTTGTGCGCCACGTGGGGATAGACCTAAATGACATTCTTCACTTTGCCGAGTGTAAGCAATCAAGCGCTGTACATAATCGAGCAGTGTATCGCTGAGCTTAACTTGTGGAACTAAGCTTTGTAGTCCTTGAAGGCGGTTTGGATTTAAAACTGGTTTGAGGCTACTGAGTAAACTGCGGCCATTGCGGCCTTTTAACATTTCGCGCTCAGCTAAAGGATCAGGGTAGCCCAAAGAAATACGTAACAAGAAGCGGTCTAATTGCGATTCTGGCAATGGAAACGTACCAGATTGGCTCTGTGGATTTTGGGTAGCAATCACAAAGAAAGGTTGAGGCAGTTGGTAAGTTTGCCGATCCACGCTTACTTGTTGTTCTTCCATCGCTTCAAGCAAGGCGCTTTGTGCTTTAGGGGTAGCGCGATTTAATTCATCAGCGAGCACTACTTGACTGAATAAAGGGCCTTGATGAAAGCGGAAATTGCCATTTGCGGGTTCAAAAATTGAGGCACCAATTAAATCGGCAGGAAGAAGGTCGCTGGTAAATTGCACCCGTTGATATTCTAAGCCACAGACCTGTGCGAGAGCATGCGCCAAGGTGGTTTTACCCATGCCGGGTAAGTCCTCTAGTAGCAAATGACCATCCGCTAATAAGCAGGTCAGGGCTAGTTTAACTGTATGCTCTTTGCCCAAAATAACAGCATTTAATTGCTGAAGGGCGGCCTGAATTAATTGTGGGGTCGCAGTTGTCATGGGGTTTTATTATTGTTGTGATAAAACCGACTCTAACTGATGAGTGCAAATTTTCCTAGCAGGAGGCGATGATAGGTTGATTCAGTTTGGAGGGCTTCCCTGAGAGGGATCAGCTACTTGCTGGAGTAGCTGATCTGAGGAGGATTTTTATTCTAAAACTGCTTCACCCATTAGGCTTGGGTCACGCCAAACTTCTTCAACGCGGCTAAACCAGGCAAGTTTGCCATCGCGCATGCCGCCGTTATCATCATCGCTCACTTGTACTTCAAGGCCAATCCGATGACCAGGACGTGGGGTAATTTGGATCGATTCCCAGTCGACTGCTAAATCTAAGACATAACGCCCATCAATATATTGACTACGATAATCCACTTTGGCACGTGCTGAGTTTTTGCCGAAAGTAATTTCCCGATCTTTCCAACGATAGAAAATATGCAAATCATCGCGTCCATCGTAGTGGTGCAATTGACTAGCATCCCCATCGAGGAAAATCTCTAAACTATCATCATCCCAAACATTGGGTGAATCCAGTTTCAGTTGGTCATCAGCCACTGCAACTCGTAAATATAAACGCTTAGCATCCCAGCTGGCTTGCCAAATCGCGGCTAAATCCCGGGAATTATCGACTTGGCCTACAATCACTTTACGCAGTTGATAAGCTGAGGCATCTGCCATTGGGTTGGCTGGATCACGAGCTTGAGGAATGACGGCTTTATTACCAAACACATATTTTTCCTGCGCTGGATTATTCATAGACACCAAGACCGGCTGTGAACGCACGGGGGGGATACTTGGCAAATCGGGAGCAGTAGTGTTCGGGGTACTCGGCGTTGTAGTGGGTTTTGGTGGTTCACTAAACGGATCAATTTGTGGGATATTGCCAACAATATCAGTGCCTTCTTTTTCTTCTTGGCTATTTGGTAACGCGGTAGGCATATCACCAGTTAAACGTGATAACTCTGCCGTACTCAAAGCGCGCGGTTTTTGTATCCGTGCTATGGTACTGCTTGAGCAGCTTGGCCACCAACAAGGATTTGCACTAATAAACTGAGTCAGCGCTAAATATTTCGGAGCCTCTTTATCCGGTTGAGTAATATATTCTTTGGTGCCCTTGCTACCAAAGCGGTTGTAAGTCCGTGGTGAGGAGAAATGCACAAATAATTTGCCACCCGCTTGTTTCCATCCATCTAATAGCTGTTTATAGATTTTGCCCATTTCTGGACTACGGTTAGCTGCATAAAATAACTTATTCGGATGTTGGTCATCGGTTTTAGTCTTATCATCAATCAGATGTTGACCACCTTCATAAGCAATCAAATCCACCCCAAATTGGCGCGTTACATCGGCTTGTTTACGTACAGCTTCTAGCACTTTTGGTAAAGAGTGATTGGCATTTTTATTAGTCATTGCGCGGAAAATATCATTCACATTAGAAGCACGCCGCAATTCATTAATATCGCCAAACACATAAGGTGCGACCGCATAAGCATCGGTTTGTTTATAAGCATCACGGAAGGACAACATGGTGGCAGTCATGCCCGGATTACCGTTAAGACCTGCCATTAAACGCACTAAACGTTGTTTGCCGCCAAATACTTGTTCAAAAATATTGAAGATTTCGACGGAGCGTAGTGAATAGAATTTATAGCCCGCTACATAATCGACCGGATCTAGATTGAGCTGTTTGCCGCCTTGTTTCATATAGGCGTGTTGGCTAAAGATCCCATTCCAAGTCTCATTGCTGTATTCAATATAAACTTTCAAATCAGGGTCAAGATTAGCACGTATATATTCAGCGTAACGACGTACAAAATCATTATCAGCGGCATGCGGAATCGTAAACCAAGGGTCAGCATGCAGGCGATTCGCTAGTTCAACCATGACTTCTAATGGAGCACCCCGTACTCCTTCTGCACCGCCCCAAGTGGCTTGTTCAACTAAAGAGCGATCCGACCAATGCTGGATAGGATTACGCGTAATGCCACTCATATTCATGAAGCGCACTACTTTATAATCCTTCATGAATTTCAAATAATCGGGGTTAAAAATAATTTTTTCGTGATTACGTTCAAAATCTAAGAAATCACCCCGAGTACATTGTGAAGCGCCATTGACACGCTGAAAGGGGTTACTCGCGCAAATCCCTCCTTGGGGAATCACATGAATATTGCGAATGTAGTTATCGGGGTTAGTCGCTTTAATTTCTAGTTTGACACTGTATTCATTGTCTTTGCCCGGATCAATCAAGATTACATCCCGTCCGGGTTGGGCTTCTACTAAGCTTGCATCCAAGCCGTATTCAATTTTGCCTTGACCCTCATAGAGAACCGTGTAATAGCCACGGGGAATAGTATTTGCAGGTAGCTTATTGACTAGGCGCGTACCTGCTTGTGCACCGGGTGCAATCGAAGTTGGCCAACCAAAGCGATCGTATTGAACTTGTCCCTTGGTTAAAAAGGGTGCTGCTTCACGGAAAGGTAGAGAGGTTTTAAACAAATCCAGAAAGGGTGCACTGGAGTCATATTCCAGTACTTCATTGGTATTAGTTCCAAGCGGTGAATTAGCATTGTAATAAGCTTGTACCGCAGAGGTTGGCAGTTGCAGTAAAGCCAGCAATGCCGATGCAATGAGGCGATTTCCCCTGAAGAATCGCATTATCATAGTTATTAGCCCCAATGTTTTTATTAGTTCTTTTCATCCGCTTGCTTATTTCGACCCCGCAGCAAGCGGATGATGCGTCCATACTATTAAAATTATAAATGCCCAGAGCTTAGCAATAACTGAAAGCTTGGCTGCTTAATATCACTAATTTAGAGTAATTTGCCTAACCTAAGTTCAAAAGCAATTAGTTTTTTTGATAAATGGTGCTAGCGTGGATAGTTAGGGTAGCTCGGATAATGTGGTGTATTCGGATAGTACTCATACTGCACACTGCCACCTTGTTGGAGCATTTGATCCAAAATACCGCTGGTTTCTAAGTAATAGCCCAAACCAATCATTAAGATCAAAATGGTAATAATCAAAGAGACTATTTTCACTATGCTATAAGGACGTTCGCCCTGAGTCCGTCCGTTACGCCCATTGATGACAAAGCGATAAGTTTGCCCTTGATACCGAAACGCTGCTGACCAGACAGGTAATAAAATATGTTTAAAAGTGGTGTCTGAATAACGCGTATCTAAAGCAGTAATCTGCTGCTGATCTCCGCCAATGTCACGCCGTACCGCTTGTTGGATTGCTTGCTCCATCAATTCACGTGCTTGGTTGAAGCCTTCATCCAAGTCCACTTGGTAGATTTCGCTTTGAAAACCGCTGAGGTAAGCCTCGTTATAATTGACTAAGTTATCTAAATCCCAAGGCTGAATATTATCTAAAATTTTCCGAGGTAGAGAACGCGTCGCACCCACTAAAACATCATCAAAAAATTGGCGGACTTGTCCTGAAACAGGTGTCCAACGAATCTTAGGTACATTGACCACCCGTTGTCGAGTCTGCCCATTCACGACTTCGGTGATGACCTCCTGTTCGTAGTAAATAGTGCCACGCTGACCTTGATAATAGCTATCTGTATGGCTGTCATAAGTCCAATAGGGTACATAAATCCCTAGTAGACGTTCATCACGGGTGGCTTTATTTTTTAAAGCTGAGGGAGCAAACCAAAGTTGCCCAATCCAGTTGTCAAATGAGCTACGTGCTTGCTCTTCAGTAATATTGAAGGGCAGTAAAGATTTCGGTTGAAAAAGCCTAGTTTCTCCCGTGCTAGTGACAACGGGCGTACCACAGAAGGGACAATCACCCGCATGTTGATTCTTCTTCAACTCGAAACTAGCAGCACAGTTCGGACACTTGATAATCGGTGTATTATCTAATGGCCGCTTTTCAGAATGTGCTAAAGCCTCTAAAGCCGAGGAGAAGCTGTATTCTTTAATTTTAGCTGGTGCATCAATAATGGGATTTTCATGCCCACAATACTCACAGCGTAAGGTACGAATACCTGGTTGATAAGTTAAATCGGCTCCACATTCTTCACAAGGGAAGTGTTGCTGTGGAGCCTGATCTAGAGTTGTTGAAGCGCGTTTTGTCGTTTCTGTCATTCTGGCGCTAAAGTTTGATTTAAGGAAGCGGTGGCAAAGGTGGTGGAGACGCTGGTAATAAACTGCTTAAAGCAGAAACCGTTCCGGCCGCTTGCCATTGAGTCATACCGGCTTGCCACACCAAGGTAGAGGCAGTCAAGCTACCGGCTTTAATCATCGCCTGCAATTCCGATAAGCTATGTGGCCCACTACTTTGTTGACCTTGTGCCACATGCCAACTCGCTTGCGGTAAGGGTGGTGGGGGAGTGGGCGCTTCACTAGAACGCATGGCATCTGATAGCTTACCCGCCATCGCTAAACCAACGCCCATGTCCATGACAGCACTGCCATCACTTTTACCTAAATTTTCGGCAGCTTGATATTGAAGATAACGGTCTAAATTCCCAATCATCCCCATACTGGTGCGCTTATCTAAAGCTTGCTCAACCTCATCGGGCAGAGAAATATTCTCCACCAAAACTTGGGTGAGGGCTAAGCCATAGGCTTTAAATTCAGGAGCAATTTTAGCAGTAATGAATTGACTAAACTGTTCAGTATTGGCGGCCATATCTAAGACTGGAATATTGGCTTGCGCAACGACAGTGGAAAAGCGGGTAACAATTAAATTGCGTAGTTGATCGCTAATCTCTTCAACACGGAAATTGCTATCTGTACCCATAATCTCTTGCATAAAGAGTTTAGGGTCAGTAATTCGCATGGAATAAGTACCAAAAGCGCGTAAGCGGACGGCGCCAAACTCACTATCCCGCACCATGATCGGGTTACGTGTGCCCCATTTTAGATTCGTGAATTGGCGTGTATTGAAAAAATACACTTCAGCTTTAAACGGACTGCTAAAGCCATGATCCCAGTGTTGTAAAGTCGAAAGAATTGGCAGGTTGCGGGTCTCGAGCACATAAAGGCCTGGATTTAATACATCCGCTACCTCACCTTCATTAACGAAAATAGCCACCTGAGACTCACGTACCGTGAGTTTAGCACCGTACTTAATCTCATTACCCTGCCGTTCAAAGCGGTGCACCATAGTGTTGTTGGTATCATCAGTCCAGTCGATAATATCAACAAACTCACCCATTAATTTATCCCATAATCCCATCATGAGACTCCTTAGTTAGCGTGGATTAGCCGCAGCGATACGGGATTTAGCAGCCACTAGAGCTTCGCGTAATTCGCCTTCCATCACTTGTAATTCTTCCTCAGCACGGGCGCGCATGGCTTTGCCTTCATCTGCAATTCGTAAGGAATCATTGATGGTATCGATTAAGGTGCGATTGGCTTTCTTCACTGACTCAATATCAAACACCCCACGTTCCATTTGCTTACGAGTTTCGGCATTGCCTAAGCGCAGGGTTTCAGCATTCTTTTCAAGCAATTCATTGGTTAAGTCACTGGCTTTTTTCACCACTTCGGCCGCATCACTCATGCGGAAAATGGTAACTGCTTGCGCTAATTGGTTTTTCCATAGGGGGACAGTATTCACCAACGTGGAGTTAATTTTATTCACTAAGGTTTTATCGTTTTCTTGCACTAAACGAATGCTCGGCAAGCTTTGCATAGCAACTTGGCGTGTTAAGCGTAAATCATGTACACGGCGCTCTAAATCATCACGTGCACTGCGCAGATCACGTAAATTTTGCGCCATGACCATATCACTTGGATTAGCTTCTACTTGCGCAACAAAAGCTGGAATATCGTGACTATCTAAACGCTTCAGTTTTTCATCGCCCGCAGCAATATAGTTCTCAAGTTTGTGGAAGAAGTCGAGGTTAGCTTCGTAGAGTTTATCAAGGGTGATAATGTCAGTCAGTAGTTGAGTTTTGTGACCTTCCATTTCATCCGTGATGGAGTCAATTTGCTTGCGCACTTCTTCGTATTGGCTTAGGAATTCAACGACGGGTTTAGCTTTACCTAACAACTTTTCCCACCAACTAGGCTCATCGTTTGGATTGAGGGCATCAATATCGAAGCCTTTAATCGCCGTAATCATATTAGTTAAGGACTTACCCGCTAAGCCAATATCCTTATTTTTAACGCCTTCCAGCATCTTTTCAGAAATGGTGGTCATTTGTTCTTGGGTTTTAGTGCCAAAGAACATAATGCTGCTACGATCTTTTAAGTCGATTTCACCAATTAAATTTTCAATTTCTTGCTTAACTGCAGGGGGGGCTGCAGTGTACGGAGTAACCTCTGCTTGAATAGCGGGCGCAGGTGCGATTTCAGTTCCTGGAATAACTGCTAAAGCAGTCGTGGCTGTGGTGGTCTGCAGGTCAGTGTTGCTCATTTTTATCTCCTCATTAATTCTTGAAGTTTGCTTAATAGCATGCAGAAGGTTTAATTATGCTTAAAACACACCTTCGCGTTTTAATTGTTGCTCCAGCACTGCAATCTGAACATCTAAATCGAAATTATTGTTCTCTAAAAGTTTAGTTTGCTGCTCTTGAAAAGTTTGTTCAATCGAATCTAAAACTCGATTAAAATCAGTATCTAAGGTAGTCGTCATGCCCTCTTTATTATTCTGGCTTTTCGCATAACCTTGGGCGACTTTTTCTGTGCCATCTAGATAGACTTTCAGGAATTTACGTGCCCTTGATAAGCGTGTCGGATCATCTTCAATCGTGGTGAGAATTTCCCGTGCTTTCGAAGTGATACGATCTAAACGTTGATTATAGTCAGGGTTACGAATCGAACGACGAGCATCTTCAATCGACTTAATCCGAATTTCAGCTGCGTCCAAAGCATCGATAATCTCATCGGCAGTCACGCCTAAGGAAATATTGCCCGCTTTATCGCGCCGTGGATCAAGTCCATAGGACAAGGCAAATGCCAAGAAGGTAGCAGCTGCCATCACAATGGACTCAATGGGGCCATATTTTGCACCTAACCAAGCCAATACTCCGGTAGTAACAGAAGTAAAAATCGCTGCAACTGTCTTGAAAGGTGTTTTAGGGGCACGCGCAATTTTACGGCGTTGATATTCTGCTTCTAGTTTAAATCCACGTCGGGCAATAGTAGCGGCAATCATATAGGCAGCAAACGAACCACCTAAGAGTAAAGTACTGCCTACATTACCTGCTACTAAAGCTGCAATGGCACCAATGAGTAAAGGAAAGGGTAAAAAGTACAGTAATAAACCTTTAATGTTGGTGCGTACTTGGTGGGCTGCTTCACTCGCAGTGGCGGCAGCAACCGGTGCATAGCGCTGAGCTTTAGAGACAGGATTAGGCATTGGACTCCTCACACAAATACATGATAGACGGACTGCAAGCTAACTAAACCAATGGTGGCTGTTAGTAATAAAAACCCCACGGTTTTTTTCACTGCGTAAGTCATAGTGGTTACCTTTAGGTTATACCTGTTTAAATGCTAAATCTGTTATTTGTATCTAGGTATATAATTCTAGGTAATACTAGGTAAAGCTAAAAGAAACTACAAGTAGAACTAAGGTTACCATACCGTTAAGCTTAAGTTTTTAACGAAACAACTAGATAAAAGCGAGGGATTTTGCATGAACTGCAAAGCATATGCGCAAGGCTTAGGCGCGCTGTTTTTATTAGCCCATTTATCTCTTGGCTCAGCAGCTACCCAAGAAGCAGGTTTTCCATTTAAATTTACTCCAATAGCAGGTAAAGATGTCACGATTGATCAGCCAACGGGTTCAGAGGTGGTTGCACATTTACCAAATGGTAAGCAACAGTCTTTGGCAGTGGTTGAAACCTATGAGGCTAGTGATGGCATCAAATACGTAGCATTGACCAATGATTTTAATTTTGATGGGGCACAAGATTTAGCTCTTTTAGAGAGCAGTGGCTATGGGGGCGTGAATGCTTTCTATCAATTGTTTTTTTGGGATCAGCAAGCCCAAGAATTTAAAGCATTTGGTGAGACGGTTAGTAATCCCGAAGCGGATGCCAAGCAGCAGGTGCTAACTACGTCCACCCGTAGTGGCCCAATCTGGTATACCACTAAATATAAACTGGAGCAGGGTAAACTTTATCCGGCTGTAGAATGGGAGCCAATTACAGTAAATGATGGCTATTGGCAGCGTTTAACCTTTAAAAATCCACAAGGCAAAGTCATTGGGCACAAAGTAATCAACAGCCAAGATGAGCAAAGTGGCGACGCTGGGGATAATTTACCCTTTGTTGTGGCGTCGATTAAAGTCAAAAAAGCAGCACTTTATGATAAACCGAGTGCGGCTACTAAAACCAAAATGTATTTAGTGAAAAAAGATGAAGTAACCTTACTCGATTGGCAGCCTACAGAAGGTGATCCTTATGTAGGAGAGGGGTGGTTTTTAGTCCATTATGAAGGCAAAAAAGTAGTTGAGAAGTGGATTGAGGGTAGTGCTTTAGTTAAACCGCACTGATTAGCTGAAATTAGCTGATTTAGGAAAGCCAGTTTTCGTGGCTTTCTTAAATAGGTGTTTATTACTTATATTTTATGTTATGTAAAATTAATTAGGAAATTAGTCTATCAATACCAGCTCAAAACTTAATTCAAACCAAATTATCAAAAGGTAGAATTTGTACTTGAGTACCTGCTTCAAGATCACCCCATGCTCGCTCTAAAACAATAAAACAATTAGCTTGACTCATAGAACGCAACAGATGGGACTCTTGTTTGCCGGTCGTTTTAACTTCGTAACCTCTTTCTGTGCTTGTGTAAATTCCACGCTGAAAGTCTTTGCGACCCGGCGTTTTTTTCAAGGGAGTTAGTGTTTTTGCAGTATAAGTAACCGGCTGAGTGACTATGTGACCGGCTAACTTCAAAATAGCAGGGCGGGCAAACAGTAAGAAAGTTGCCATCACTGATACAGGATTGCCCGGTAAGCCAAAAAATAGACAATTGCCTAATCTGCCATGTGTGAGTGGCTTACCAGGTTTCATAGCCATTTTCCAAAAATTGACTTGTCCTAGTCGACTTAACGTGCTGGCAACAAAGTCGGCATCTCCGACTGAAACACCACCACTAGTGATTAATAGATCAGACTGAGCTTTTGCCTGTAGAAAAGCTTGCTCTACTGCTTCCGCTTGATCAGGAATAATGCCTAAATCTAGAATATCTACAGGAAGGTTCTGGAGTAAGGCATTCAGGGTGTAACGGTTGCTATCGTAAATTTCACCCCAAGCTAAGGGCATACCTGCTAGTTTTAATTCATCGCCGGTGGACAAAAAGGCAATACGTGGTTTACGCAGTACGTTTATATGTGATTTTCCCAAAGATGCAATTAGCCCAATATCGGCTGCAGTGAGCTTACGCCCATTTGTGAGGATAGTTTCTCCTTGCTTTAGATCATCACCGGGATAGCGCACATTTTCACCTAACTTGGGTGAGCTATGCATAATAATTTGCTCGCCAAGCTTCTCAGCATTTTCTTGCATCTCAACGGTATCAGTACCTGCTGGTAAACAAGCTCCCGTCATAATGCGTACACACTCACCTAGTTGAACGGTACCTAGATAAGGGCGTCCCGCCCAGGAAATACCTATCTGAGTTAAGTTAGTGTGGGTTGTTAGGCTTTGATGTGCAAAGGCATAACCATCCATAGAAGAATTGCAATGGGGTGGTACATCGAAGTCTGCCTGAAGATCTTCAGCAAGTATCCGCCCATGTGCCTGTTTGAGGTCGACTAGCTCAATTTCAGTGATAGCAGTAATACCATCTAAAATGCGCTCTTGAGCCTGCTCAACACTGAGGACACCCTCTGGTAAAACATCACAAGTCACACTGGTTGACATCTAGCTCATCCACAATCTTTGGCAAAGTATTAGTGTCGCTAGCTGTGTTTGGCTAAGCAAGTCTTGTTTTTAGTTTTTATTAAGGTTTAGCATACCTAAATGGATAGTTAGGTGTTGTTTTGGTGTTTAATTTTTCGAATTTTCTAAGGGTGAAGAGTGCGTATGTGCTAGCGAGTGATTGATATTTAATTCTTTTTAAAATTTTGATCAATTTTATTAAAAGCCCAATAACTACGCATATAAAATAAATTGTGAATTTGAATAAACTATGTCATTTATAAGTCACTATATCTAAAATCTTTAAAAGAAACAAAAATATACATGTAGAGCGAGGTGTAAGGTGAGGGTGGTAGTTTTAGGAAGTTATGTTCATGCTCACTGTTTGACAGTACCTGTTTTGCCCATGAGTGGTGCTTCTATTCAAGCAACTGATTGCTGGCATGGGCATGGTGGAAAAGGGCTTAACTTAGCTGTCGGTATGCATCGTTTAGGTTTAGAGGTTTGCCTATTGTTAGCTATTGGTAAGGATAGTGCAGGTAAAGCTATTCACTCCTTTTTAGCAACAGAAGGGGTAAATACTAAGCATGTCTTAACTTTGGGTGAGCAATCAGGCTTTGGTATTGGGTTAATTGGCGCTGATGGGCAAAATGTGATTGCTATCTATGCAGGTGCTAATAGTCTATTGGCGGATGTACATATCGCCACCTTAGAAGAAGATGTGCAGCAATCTGACTTGATTTGTGCACAGTTTGAAATTCGACAACCTGTGATTTTAAGTGCTTTTCACTTAGCCAAGCGTTATCAGTTAACAACTATGTTGAATCCTTCACCTTGGGAAACACCCAGTCCTGAGTTATTAGCACTAACAGATATTTTAATTCTCAATGAGTCTGAAGCAGCTTGCATGTTTGAGTTTGAGGGCGATGGTAGTTTAAGTGTTGAGGCTTGGTGTGAGATAGCTTTAGAGCTGTACTGGCAGGGTGAATTACTTATCATCACTTTAGCCGAGCGAGGAGCTATTTTATTTCAGCGTGGGCAAGCACCTTTGCATGTGCCTGCATGGTCGGTAAAGCCAGTTGACCCAACGGGTGCAGGTGATGCTTTTGCTGCCGGGTTTGCTTATGCTTTATTAACACAAGGTCAGTATCCACAAGCTACGCGGTTTGCTAATGCCTGTGGAGCTTTATTAACCCAACAAAGAGGGGTACTGGATGCTTTACCGTTTCTCAGTGCAGTGGAGGTTTTTATGCAGCAGAATCATTGGCCACATTTAGTGTAATACGATAGGTATAAGCATCCCCACGAAAGGTGCCTTCTACATATTCGACCATTTGTCCTGTCGTGGTATAGGTTCGACGTTTTAGCAGCAAACAAGGACCAGGTTCACGAAATTCGAAACATTCCATTTCTTCTGAATTGCTCATGGCTGCCTCAATGGATTGTTCGCCATGCTGTAAGCTTAGAGCACAATGATTTTGGAGGAAGCTATACACCGAGCCACTCATATCATATTTAGCTAAATCTGGGGCAAGGGTCAGATCATACCAAGCAACTTCGCGGGTCATGGGCAGATCATTGGCTAAGCGCAACCGAACTAGTTTTAAAAAGCGGGCAGTTGAAGGCCGATTAAAAATAGAAGCAATTACACGATCACTGACAACACGTTGTTCCAGAATGCGAGTAGAAGGCTCCATACCAATCTCACGCATTTCCTCAGTAAAACCTTTGAGCTTACCGATTTCAGGATTAATCCGTGGGGGCGCTTTAACCATGACTCCAGCGCGACCGTGGGTACTGATATAGTCTTGATCACGCAGTTCATCGTAGCAGCGACGAATAGTAGTGCGGCTTAGTTTTAGGGCTTCAGCTAAAGTGCGTTCAGAGGGTAAACTGTCACCATCTTGTAACTCTCCCGTCTGAATCATCCCAATAATTTGACGTTGTAATTGCCGATAGACAGGCTCAGAGATACCTACATCAGGTTTTAAACGGCGAATAAATGCAGCACTATCATTGGCAGCTTGCACAGGGTTATTAGCTAATTGATTGCGCGCAATTACAGTCATGGTTGTGAACCTTTATTCTAAAGTCGATGGTCAGTCTTAAGCCTACCATAAAAAATAGTAAAAATTGTAACAGACCGTGGAAATTGTGAGGGATTTAAATGGATTCGACGACTTAAGTCATAAAGAAGGGTGGCCACAAGTACCATGCGACTCTTGTTATTTTTAATAAATGCAGGTACTCGTAGCTGAGCAAGAATTATTGTTAGAATTATACACCTATCCAAGTGCGACCCTGGTTTTCCCTACGTTCTAGCCCTTAGCGTATAAGATATAAGTGCTTTAGATTTTTGTTGGATTTAACTCTATGATTATAAAAGCTTATCCGACTTATTGTTTTTCGTTGTTCACTATCCGTTGCGTTATTTTTATTCCACGTGCGCAGAATAAAACTAAAGCGCTTAATTAAAACTTAATCGCTGAGCATTGAATTTTGTGAGTTTTTACACAATTCGGTGGCTCACGAATTTGCTCATGTCATCGAGAATTTCCCAGCCACGCCGGAAACCTAAACCACAACCCTCCCATGCATAGAATACTCCAGCCTGATAACTCCGGCCTTCTCGATCTTGTGGGAACTCTGCAAATTCTTGATAAACTTTACGATAGTTATCGTATTCACCGCCTAAGGACTTAATGATTCGGCCAGCCGCATCTAGAATAGTGGTATTAGCACCTTCACGGCCAAACATGGTTTTAGCGACTTGCTTTTTCCCTTGCAAGGGTTGCGTGCGGGTTTCAAGCAAGTAAGGTGAGTTTGGAAATAATTCGTAGAGAACTTTCATAATACCTTTGCTTTGGAACAGTAAGGTATAGGCAGGATTGAGAAGGATACAAGCCTGATTACGGCTAATATCTTCTAAAAGTCCTGTAATACCATCTGTTTGTAGCGCAATGTCTTCCCAAGGATATAGTTTGAACCAGTAGTCAAAACGGGTATTGCTTTGATTAAACACACCTTCATCTGAGAAGGCTGCTTCATTCATATAACAGTAGTCAGTTTGAAAACCAGCATCAGAGGCCATCTGCTGCAAGAAACGGGTAGTGCGTTCGTCCTCTGGTAAGCCACCAATGCTAGAGAATAAAATATTCTGGTATTGGTAATAGTTAGCAAAATTTTCGGGAGCATCATTGCCGGTTAGCAAGCGCTGGAAGTTCTTCTGAATCGCTTCATAGACATTATTAAACTGACTTTCTTCATCCATGCCATTGGCTTTGAGTAAGGCCCATTGCACTACTGCAGTCTCGAACAAGCTAGTCGGCGTATCAGCATTGAATTCGATCAACTTAATCGGTAAGCCATCAATTCCACCAGCTAAGTCAAAGCGGCCATAGAGATGCAATTCATCCTGCTCCCAACTACGCTTAATTTGTGAAACCAAATTAAACGGAATGTCGAGCTCTAGAAATAGCTCATTGTCAATGACGTGCTGAGCAGCTTGCACATACATCTCATAAAGCTCATTGGCAGCAGTATAATAAGCCTCAGCTTCAGCTTGGGTGACGGCAATAATCTCATTCATGATATAGGGTGTGCCGTCAGAGTCGGTATGCCAAGTCATGCCAACTTCTTCCATCAAAGCATTACTGATGGGTTTAACGCTTTCTGTTTGAATCATGCCTTAGCCCCCAAAGCTACTACCGCCACTCTTACTACTATTACTCGGATTACCTTGATTTCCACCAAAGAAACCAGAGCGTGGTTGAGATTTATTTTGGCTGGTATTGTTAGTTTGTGCAGGATTACGGGTGCTGCTCATTGTGCTTTGAGCACGTTGGTTTTGTTGTTGTTGATGTTGCTGATAGTTTGAATTACTCATGAGTTTATTCGCGATCATTCCACCAATTAAAGCACCTGCCGCAGAGGCTAAGATAGTCTCACCTAAGCTCAAGCCTTGGTTCTGGGCGGTTGGTTGAGATAATTGTGAACTACCCTCTTCAAAACGCTTAGCCTCAGCTTCAGCTATTTTCTTCAACTCTTCTTCATTAAGAATTTTCTCGCTGCCATCTAAGCCTTTTAAGATGGCTCGAGTACCTTCTGAAGAGGGGTATTTTTCCTTAAGTTCATAAGTATCAGGATTAGCGCCTGTTTGCTGAATGACCATAAACAAGCCTTGCCCAGCTGCATCTGCAATTGCGTTATTCGTAGTATTAGCATTGTTGGTAGGTGTGCCACTGTCACAACCTTGTAAGCCTGCTACAAAGGTCAGCCCTAAGCTACCCACCATCGAATAAGAGAGAATTTTTTTAATGTAATGTTGCATGACTAGTTCCTAAACTTCGGATAGATAAAGGTTAAAGAAACTAGCCATAAAAAGCTATTACTACTGATTGCAGGCCGGTTATCAGTTGAGTTTAGATTATTAATTTTAATTATGGCAAAGTTTGCAAAGTAATTTAAAACCCCAATTAAAAATAATCACAAGGAAAAACAATGAAACGCCTACTTTCTATTATTTTAGTTGCCAGCTCCTTATTTACTACTAACGCCTTTGCAGAAATGGTCAATATTAATAAAGCGAGTGCTGAGGTGATGCAAAAGAATCTAAAAGGTATTGGAGTTAAAAAGGCTGAGGCGATTATTAGTTATCGCACTGAGCATGGTGAGTTTAAAAAGCTCGAAGATATTAAAGAGGTTAAAGGCATTGGTGATGCCTTATTTGAAAAAATCAAAGCCGATATTTCTTTAGATCAAGGTTTAAGTGTTGAAGGTGCTGCTGGTGCTGAAGGCAAAGCAACTACTGAGAAAAAATCAGAAGAAAAGGTGGCTAAAAGTGAAGATAAAGCGGCTAAAGAAGCTAAACCTTCAGCTAGCAAAGCAACTGATAAAGTCGAATAGGCGGTATTTAAGCTTTTAAACCTATAGTCTTGATTAGTAGAGCTAGGTAAAGTACACCTCTGCTAATCAAGAGTTAAAATGATGACAAAGAAACAAACCATCTTGGTCACTGGTGGAGCTGGTTACATTGGCTCACATACCTGTATTGAACTAATTCAAGCTGGCTATCAAGTTATAGTGGTCGATAATTTATCTAATAGCTCACAAGAATCCCTTAAAAGAGTTGCTACGATTGTGGGTTGTGAGCCTGTAGTTTTTTATTCGGTCGATATTCGTGATCAACAGGGTTTAGAGCAGGTGTTTAGCGAGCATGCTATTGATAGTGTGATCCATTTTGCTGGTTTAAAAGCAGTAGGCGAGTCAGTACAGCAGCCCGTTGCTTATTACGATAATAATGTAAGCGGTACAGTGACTTTATTAAAAGTCATGCAGAAATATGCCGTTAAGCAGTTAGTGTTTAGCTCATCCGCAACAGTATATGGCGACCCACAGACGGTACCTATCCAAGAGCATTTTCCGCGTTCTGCCACTAATCCTTATGGGCGTAGCAAGCTGATTATTGAAGATATTCTCATGGACTTACAACAGTCAGCACCCGAATGGCAAATAGCCTTATTGCGTTATTTTAATCCAGTCGGCGCACATAGCAGTGGACAAATTGGTGAAGACCCGCGCGGTGTGCCGAATAATTTAATGCCTTATATTGCACGGGTGGCGGTCGGTACTTATCCACAATTATCTGTGTTTGGTAATGATTATCCAACACCTGATGGCACTGGAGTACGCGATTATATTCATGTGGTTGATCTAGCCAAAGGGCATGTGGCTGCTTTACACGCATTCCACAATCCTCAAGTGCCCCATTTATTAGCAGTCAATTTAGGCACGGGACAAGGTTATTCAGTTCTTGAAATGATTAAGGCCTTTGAGCAAGCAAGTGAATGTAAGATTGCGTATCAGATCGTGGAGCGTCGTGCGGGGGATGTGGCCGCTTGTTTTGCCGACCCACAATTAGCTAAAGAGCTGCTAGCTTGGCAGGCAGAAAAATCATTAGTTGAGATGTGTGCAGATGTTTGGCGCTGGCAACAGCAAAATCCTAAGGGTTATCGCTAACACGAACATTTAATCGGCTCATTAGAGATATGGCATTAAGCTCCCATAATTATTAAGACTGTCTTTAATAAAATCCTCTTATCGGTTAAACAATTCCATTACCCCAGATGGCATTCGCTTTAAGCGTGATGCCCTCTTAGTCTGCAATGCATAACAAAATCCTTTACGGAGTTAACTATGCATCGTCCAGCCCAGAATTTAGCTTTCATCAGTATCTGTCTTACCCTAAGCGCTTGTGCTGCCAAAACACCCAACTACCCAGCTCCACCTTTATTTGCTTCAACGGTAACTGCTTATAATCCAAGTGTAGTACCCTTAGCTCCGAGTGCTAGACCTGTACCAGTGGCTCCAATGGTCATTCCTACAGGTTTACAAGAAGTGGGTAGTGATTTAATCGGTGAACAGGATTTATTAGATATTACAGTTTTCAAAGTGCCCGATTTAACACGCAGCGTAAGGGTGGATGGACAAGGCTATATTACTTATCCCTTAGTAGGCAAATTGCGTGCTAAGGGCTTACGGCCTGCACAATTAGAAGCTCAATTAGCGAAGCTACTTGAGCAATCTTACATGCAGAATCCACAAGTGACAGTCCTCGTGAAGGAGTCAACACAGAATCGGATTACGGTTGAAGGTGCAGTACGTTTACCGGGCGTGTTTCCAGTAGTGGGAAGTATGACTGTGTTGCAAGCTTTAGCGAAAGCAGGCGGTTTAACCGAGCAAGCTGACAGTCGGCGTGCTGTCTTATTACGTAAAGGCTCTAATGGGCAAGTCAGTCAGCAGCCGATTGATATTGCTGCAATTCGTCAAGGTCGCTTACAAGATTTTACTCTGCTACAAGATGATCGTATTGTCGTACAAGACGCGATTTATAACCGCTTTACAGTCAGTGGTGCAGTGGGGCAACCTGGTGTCTACCCACTTAAAGAGGGGATGACTGTAATGCAAGCAGTGGCTACTGCGGGTGGTATGACACGTTTAGCGAATAAGTATAAAGCGATGATCTTTCGGCGTGGTTTAGATGGGCGCGAGCAACGTTATGCAGTGAATCTGGATGCGATTTATCGCGGTACCAGTTTAGACCCGATGATTCAGCAAGATGATCGCATTGTAATTTTAGAAGCACGGGAAAAAGTGATTTATGATGAAGCAACCCGTTTTGTTGGCCCTGTGACCTTGTTCTAACTAGTTTTTCTGGGAAGCTGGTATTTGGGGCTGGTTAATCGAACTAGCTCCCTTTTTTCGGCGCAAGACCTGCTATAATGTCGCTTTCGATTTGAGTGTCTTAGATTTCAACATGCAAGCAAGCACACCTTTTTTTATTGGGATTTGCGGGGGCAGTGGGAGTGGTAAGAGCGAGTTAGCACGGGCTTTGGTGGCTGCTTTACCTGAGGACCAGTCCGTACTGGTCGAGCTAGATTCTTATTATCATGCGGCCATTAATTTCCCTACCAAAATCAAAGGTAACTATGACCATCCTTTATCCTTGGACGAGCCTCGTTTAGTCGAAGATCTGCTTAAACTCAAAGCTGGCGAGATGATCCATAAGCCTTGTTATGATTTTACCGTACATAATCGCGCCCGCTTTTCTGAACGGGTTTACCCTACACCCTTTATTATTATTGATGGGATTTTGTTGTTTGCTTTACAGCAAGTAGCTAAATTAGTGGACTTATCCGTATTTGTGGATACTCCTGCAGATATTCGTTTAGCCCGCCGCTTGTTACGAGATGTACGTGAGCGTGGTCGTACTTTAGATGATGTATTAGCTCAATACCTCAATACTGTGCGCCCGATGCATGAGCAATATGTCGAAATTCACAAAACAAAAACAGATATTTTAGTCTCAGGAACTGACAGTATTCAGGCAGAAGTTGCTGCCGTTTTAGCAGCCCTTCCGAAATAAGCTTCCAAACTTCAGCTTTAAGCTTTAGGGCTTGGTGGTGGTGAACCTTCTTCAAACGTGGGTACATTAGGATCCATAAAATCCCAAGCCGGTTTATTTCGATTATAAACAATTCGATCAGGTTTAAACCAATCGTGTTTAGCAAAGGCTCCGACTGCTACGCCCAAAACTCTGGGACGCATAGTGGTTTTGCCAAATAAGCGACTTCCACAGCTAGGGCAGAAATAACGGGTATTCGTGCCACCTGTATCTGTGGGAGATGCATAGCTTTGTGGATTACCTGTAATTTGCACCTTAGTTTCTGGAAAAAAGGCTAAGGACATATGCCCTGTCCCAGAGGCACGTTGACAATGATCACAGTGGCATTGCCCGGTTAAAATTGGTGCACTACTTACCGTAAATTGCACAGCACCGCACAAACAATGCCCACTGGCAAAAATAGGTTCTGACATTTGCTACTCCTCAGTTAGTCAGTGTATCTAACTTACGCTCTGGCCATTGACTGATCAAGATACCGGCTAACATTAAACTACAACCGAAAAGTTGTTTAGCATTCACAGCTTCTTCTAAGAACAGCCAACCCACTAATAAAGCAAATACCGATTCACAAGAAAGAATTAAAGCCGCCACACTCGCATCGACAGTACGTTGGGCAATAATTTGTAAGGTAAAGCATAAACTACTCGCGATCAGACCTGAATATATTAAAGGCCATAAAGCCATTTGATAATTCACCCAAGTGGGTTGCTCAATGGTTACTGCTAGTAGACTTGACCAGAGGGCAGCCACCGCAAATTGCACTACTGATACACCAACTAGGTCGCTGACTCGCCGTGAAATCCAACCCAATGTAATCACATGCCCAGCCCAGAAAAAAGCACCCATAAATTCTAGCCAATCACCTCGGTTGATATGAAAGTCCGGCCCTACCGACAAAGCATATAAGCCTACAACCGCTAGAATAATTCCTACCCAAGTGAGGAGGCGGGTAGTTTGCCCAACTAATAAACCCAATAAAGGTACGATCACGATATACATGCTAGTAATAAAACCAGCATTACCCGCAGTGGTATAAAGAAGGCCAGTTTGTTGAAAGGCAAAACCAATTGACATGACAGTGCCAGCTAAGAAACTACCAAGCCAAAATAATTTAGTTTCACTTGCTGGTGGCTTAGCTTGGCGTTGACGCATAAACCACCAGACCGGTAATAAGGAGAGGGTCGCTAAAATAAAACGTCCTGCATTAAAGCTGAAGGGTTCTAAACTGGCTAAGCCTAAGCGTTGGGCAACGAAGCCACTACCCCAAATAGCGGAAATCAACACTAAAATAAAATGAGCGGAGGTGAATTGAGCCATGAATAACCTGTACTGCTCAAAAGCTTTGAGCAAAAGGTTTGATTATTCAGGAATTAATAAGGTTAGCAAGGAAAATATAGAGGGAAGCTTGAAAAGTGGGACGGCTCCAAGAAGTCGTGTGAAACTTCAGCCTTGAACCAAAGGTTCAAGTGGGTGCTTGTTTTAGTTTATAAGGCTTACCGCCGAAGCAGTCATGCACACAAAACTAAAAGGTCGCTCCCGGGATAACAAAATAGGCTCAAGGATTTATCCACTTCATCACGAGTATCCCAGATGACCGTCCTTAAATACATACTATTACAATTATGCAGCGCTGGGAAGTCCTAGCAAGATTAACTAATCGAGGATTAGCCTGATGCATACTTCTGGTATTGCTCTAAAGCAGCAGTAACTTGGGTTTGAATCTGCTCCACCTTTGCCATTGTGTCAGCGTATAAGGCTTGATCACTCCCTAAATATTGATGGTTGATTAGCTCATGCGCCAAGTTTAATGCGACCATCACTGCAATTCGATCCGTGCCTAACACCTTACCTGCCTCGCGCACCTGCCGCATTTCTTGATCAACCCGTTTGGCTGATAAGATTAGTGCTTGCTCTTGACCTTCCGGACAAGCCACGGTGTATTCTTTATCAAATATTTTGACCACTACCGGGACAATTAGACACTCTTCCATTGCATTAGTCCTCGATGGATTTAGCGGATGCAGGGCGTTTCAGGGCAGCTAGGATTTCCTCAATTTGCTGGCTGGCAAGCCGATTCTTATGTTGTAGACGCTCACAATCAGCCATGAGTACTAATTCACGTTCTACTAAACGCTGTTTATCCGCAGCTAATTGTGCGACTACGACTAACAATTGTTGTAGATCTTGTTCTAGGGTTTTAAGTTGATTTTGCAAAGCCATAAGGGATCATGCATGCTCGTTGTTTTCGGGGCGATGGATGCGAAATGCTCCTCTTCGGCTCATAATACACGCATAAGTATAGGAGACGCATGTATTGGATACACAATTGCCTGAATTTTATACAATAGAAGATAGTTTATTACGGGTTGAAGCTGATTTTACCGCTTCAGAAGTGCATGGAATCGCTTGCGCCGTGTTAGCATTTAATAATCAATACGCCGAAAAAGCTTGGCAGGTTCAAGTTTTAAAAGGTGATGCGCAGGATTTTTATATTCAAGAAGCACGGCGATTATTAAAGCAACTGTTTAAGGCCACTCTTGCCCAATTAAACTCAGGTGATTTAGATTTTGAATTATTATTACCCCCCGAACAAGACAGCCTAGAAGCACAAGTTGCTGCTTTACAGAAGTGGTGCCAAGGCTTCGCCTTTGGTTTGGCGCTGTCTGGTTTGAAAACCATGCAAGATTTACCCGAAGATACTCGTGATTGGGTACAAGATGTGGTCAAAATTGGTGCTGCCGGTGAAATGGATGTGCATGATGAAGATGAGTCTGAAACAGCATTTTTCGAGCTCGCTGAGTTTGTACGCGTCGGCGTATTACTGATGAATGAAGAATTACAACCCGTGCGCGGTAGACCACAATTAACTGAGACTTCACAGGAGCTGATAGAATAATGAAAACTGCCCCTACCATTCCTGCTAGTGAATTTGCTGAGCGTCGTCAGCGGTTATTAACAGCTCTAGGTGAAAATGCTATTGCGATTATTCAATCCTCTAGTGTCGTGATTCGTAATCGGGATGCTGATTTTCCTTTTCGCCAAGATAGCGATTTTTTGTATTTGACAGGGTTTAATGAACCTAATGCGGTGGCAGTGTTTATTCCAGGGCGGGCGGAAGGCGAGTATGTCTTATTTTGCCAAGCTAAAGACCCTGCTATGGAGCGTTGGACAGGTAAACGCGCCGGTGTCGAGGGTGTCGTTAAGGACTATGGTGCAGATCAAGCCTTCAAAATTGAAGAGCTGGATCAGCAAATTATCAAGCTCTTAGCAGGGCGTAGTGAAGTTCATTATCGGATTGGCTTTGAAACCGAGTTTGATTTGCAAGTATTGAGTTGGCTGAATGTATTACGCCGTCAAGCACGTAATGGTGTAGCTGCTCCTCATACCTTTAAACTACTGGATACCTTAGTGCATGAAATGCGTTTGTTTAAATCGCCGGCTGAAATCGCCATGATGCGTTATGCCGCACAAACCGCAGCCCGAGCACACACTAAAGCGATGCAAACTTGCCGTTCGGGCTTATTTGAGTTTGAAGTACAGGCTGAGATTGAGCGCGAGTTTCGTAAAGATGGGATGGAGCCATCCTATACCTCGATTGTGGGTGGCGGGGAAAATGCCTGTATTCTGCATTATGTCGAGAATCGTTCCGAACTAAAGTCTGGTGATTTGCTGCTGATTGATGCCGGTAGCGAACATCAGGGCTATGCGAGTGATATTACCCGTAGTTTTCCGGTGAGTGGCCGCTTTACTAAGGAGCAAGCACAGCTTTATCAAGTGGTATTAGATGCGCAGAAAGCGGCAATTGCAGTTGTCAAACCGGGGAATAATTGGGATGCCCCCCATCAAGCTGCTGTGCGCAGTTTAACTGCAGGCTTAGTTAACTTAGGTTTATTGCAAGGGGAGGTGGATGAACTTATCAAAGACCCACCTAAACCCGCAGATGGCACTGCCCCACAAGAAGCGCCATATCGACAATTTTATATGCATAAAACCGGACATTGGTTAGGGCTAGATGTGCACGATGTCGGCGATTATAAGGTGAATGGTGAATGGCGGACTTTAGAGCCAGGGATGGTGCTAACCGTAGAGCCAGGTTTATATGTTTCACCTGCGGACAATGTTGATCCGAAATGGTGGAATATTGGGATTCGCATTGAAGACGATGTGCTAGTTACTGCTGAAGGCTGTGAAGTGCTCACGGCTGGAGTAGTAAAAGAAATTGCGGATATTGAAGCCTTAATGGTGCAATAGTTGGCTTAAGAGCGATTGGATTAAAGTATGTGGGATGTCGTGATTGTGGGTGGTGGGATGGTTGGGGCAAGCTTAGCACTTGCACTACAACCTTTGCAGTTAAAAGTCGCGCTGATTGAAGCAGTCGCTTTTGGCAGTAGTTCACAACCTGCTTATGATGATCGTTCAGTCGCTCTTTCTTATGGTTCTAGTCGCATTTATCAAGGCATGGGTATCTGGAGGGAGCTGCAAGCGCAAGTGGCTCTAATTAAACAAATTCATGTCTCGGATCGAGGTTATTTTGGCGCGACGCGTATTCGTGCGGAGCAAGAAAACGTACCTGCTCTTGGCTATGTAGTTGAAAGCCGTGTATTGGGGCAGGTTTTGTTCAATGCTTTAACCAGCAGCTTCCTAGAGATTATTAGCCCTGCGACCGTTTATGAGTTTGAGCAACAGGCTGATTATGTCGAAGTCAAACTTGAACGGCAGGGTGTCGTTGATAGCTTGCAGTCAAAGTTACTGGTGATTGCTGATGGTGCTAAATCCCCCTTACGCGAGCAATTGGGGATTGAGGTTAAAGAACGCAACTACCAACAAACCGCTATTATCGCTAATGTCAGCACCGATCAGCCCGTGCAAGGGGTGGCTTATGAGCGTTTTACGAGTTCAGGGCCTTTAGCTTTATTGCCGATGACTCAAGAGCGTTATTCATTGGTCTGGACACATAAAACCAGTGAAGTGGAAGCGACTTTAAGTTTGACGGATGCTGAATTCTTACAAAAGCTACAGGAGGCTTTTGGGTATCGGCAAGGACGCTTTATTAAAGTCGGTAAGCGTTCAAGCTATCCTTTGAGCTTAGTGAAATCGGTGGCTGAGGTGCAAGGTCGTGCAGTCTTGATTGGCAATGCTTCGCATACTTTACATCCGGTCGCAGGCCAAGGTTTAAATCTAGCCTTGCGAGATGTAGCGACTTTAAGTGATCTTTTAGCGACTCAAGCACAGCAGCAAAGTGATTGTGGCTCAGCAGAGTTATTGGACGCTTATCAAACAGCGCGCCAAGCCGATTATAAGAGTGTAGTCGGTTATACCGATTCGTTAGTGCGCTTATTTTCTAATGATTTTACGCCCTTAGGCCATGCGCGTGCAGGCGGTTTATTAGCAGTGGATCGGATTGCACCGCTGCGTAAGCTCCTGACTCAACAAAGTATGGGCTTACGCTTTCGGCAATCGCGCTTAGCACGTGGCTTAGCATTAAAGCCTTAAGCGAGTAAAAACTGACTGGCAAAGAAAACGGCAACGCCTACCGCAATCGTTAATAAGGGCTTTTTAAAGCTTAAACCAATGATAAAAGCGGCTAAACCTCCCAATAGCCACGGATTATGCCAGCTCAAATCGACTTGCTTATTTGGCATCAGCATCATTGGCATAATAATCGCGGTTAAAACAGCTACGGGTACATAAGCCAACGCTTCCTCAAGCCAAACCGGTAGTTGTATTCGATGAGCACGCGCATACAGTACAAAGCGAATGCTAAAAGTGACCACAAACATGCCGAAGATAGTCAAAATAAGGCTTAAAGTATCAGGCATGTTGATCATCCTTGGTTTTAGTTAAATGTGCTTGTAAATGTTGCACAGCGACTCCAGCCAGTACACCTAATAAGGCTGCCAGTAGCATGCCTAGATTATTCGGTAGTTTATATAGAAAGAGGGCTGCAGTTCCCGCCACAACGAAGCTAATCCAATAAGCACTATTGCGTAAGTAGGTGGTAATAATACCTAGAAAGGTAGCGACCATCGCAAATTCCAAACCCCATTCGCTCATGCCCGGAATCAGTTCACCTGCGACTACGCCAATAATCGTGGTGAGATTCCACATGGTATAAAAGGCTACTACTGAGCCTAAATAAGCCCAATGCCCCGTCGTTTCATCTAATTTACCATTCACAAAATAGGGTTTAGTGGCTGCATAGGTTTCATCGGTGAGACCAAAGGCTAACACCGCACGCCATGCCATAGGTAAGTGTTTGACATATTTCATGTAATCGGCGGAATACAACAGATGGCGTAAATTGACGATAAAAGTCGTAAAAATAATAATTAAAATCGGTGTACTCACTGCAAATAAACCTAAGGCCACGAATTGTGCTGAGCCTGCAAACACAATTAAAGACATCGCAATTGGCACCCAAGGATCTAAGCCTTGACTCACAGCTAGAGAGCCAAAGATCATTCCAAAGGGTAGATTGCCGAGCATCATTGGTACTGAAACTAGTGCGCCAAAGCGCATCGCTTCCCATTTAGTCATAGTGGAACTGCCTTAAAATTAAGGGCAAAAAGCTAACGCCTATACTTGTTGCCTGTGGTGATTAGTGGGCAGGTTTATACCAATCTCTTTGGAAAGATTCCAGACGGTTTGCAAGCCATGCTATTCTAAAGGCAAGAGAATATCGCTTTTTTAACAACCGACGAAGGTATGAATGGAACTCGAACAACTGCAAACTTTAGTGCTCGCTAGTCTTGACGATATGAAAGCCCGCGATGTAACTGTTTTAGATGTACGCGGCAAATCAACTATTACGGATGTTATGATCATTGCTTCGGGCACCTCCTCCCGCCATGTCAAATCCCTTGCAGATAGTGTTGCTGCCAAAGCCAAAGAAGCTGGCCACCAACCCTTAGGCGTGGAAGGTGAACGCGATTCGGATTGGGTCTTGGTCGATCTGGATCAAATTATTCTACATGTGATGTTGCCAACGGCGCGTGATTTCTACAATTTAGAGAAATTGTGGGGTACGGCCAGTGAAGCTCGCAATGAGTTACGCCTAGGAGCTGCCTAGTTGCGTATCCACCTATTAGCAGTCGGCACGAAAATGCCGGCTTGGGTGGTGACGGCAACAGAAGACTATCTGGCGCGGATGCCAGCCCATTGCCAAGTGCTAGTACGTGAATTAGCCGCAGAAAAGCGTACCAAAAGCTCTGATTTGCATCGAATTTGTGAGCTTGAAGGTGAGAAGCTATTAGCGGCTATTCCTACTGGGAGTTTGGTGATTGCTCTAGATGTTTTGGGGAAAGCCTGGTCGACCGAGCAATTAGCGGGTCAAGTCGATCAATGGCTCGCCTCTGGGCAGGATGTTGCCTTATTAGTCGGTGGGCCAGAAGGCTTATCGAAAGCTTGCTTACAACGTGCAGATTTAAAGTGGTCTTTATCCGCCTTAACTTTTCCGCATCCGTTAGTGCGAATTATTGTGGCTGAACAATTATTCCGCGCTTGGAGCATTCTTTCTAATCACCCTTATCACCGTGGAGGTTGAATGTCTAAACCACAATTGATTTTGGCTTCAGCCTCACCACGGCGACGTGAATTGCTTGAGCAAATTGGCATTAGCTACCGAGTTCAAACGGCCGATATTGATGAAAATCCTTGGCCGGATGAAGACCCTTGCACTTTAGTGCAGCGTTTGGCTAAAGAAAAAGCTCAAGCTATTTGGGAGGTGAGTGATAAAAGCTTACCTGTCTTAGGTGCTGATACCTTAGGGGTTCTAGAGGGGCAATTATTAGTAAAACCGGATGATTTTGTATCAGCACGGCAAATGTTATTATCCATGTCAGGGCGTGCGCATACGATTTACAGTGCGGTTGCTCTCTATCATCAAAATGCTTATGAGCTCGCAGTCAGCGAAAGTAAAGTCTGGTTTCGTATGATGACTGAAGCTGAAGTCGAGGCTTATTGGCAACACGGCGAACCGCATGATAAAGCGGGGGCTTATGCCATTCAGGGGTTAGGCGCTATTTTTGTTGAGCGTCTAGAAGGCTCGTATTCAGGGGTAATGGGTCTACCTCTATTTGAAACGGCTCAGCTATTAGCCAAGGCTGGAATACGCGTATTATAAGCTAGCGCTTATTAAAATAAATCTAACCACTTGCGCCATTAGAGAGGAACGCATGAGTGCAGAGCTGCTAATTAATATTACCCCGCAGGAGTCGCGTGTCGCCCTGTTGGAAAATGGCGTGCTACAAGAAGTCTTAATTGAGCGTCTGTCACGTCGGGGGATCGTGGGCAATATCTATAAAGGTCGCGTGTCGCGGGTTTTACCAGGAATGGAAGCTGCGTTTATTGATATTGGTCTCGATAAATCAGCATTCTTGCATGCTTCCGACCTAACAGCACCCCCGATGGAAGATTTACATACTGAGGAGCTTCCCAAAAAACAACCTCCACCCCAAATTCATGAGGTTTTGTATGAGGGCAAGCAGCTACTGGTACAAGTGATCAAAGATCCTTTGGGCAGTAAAGGTGCACGCCTCACCACGTATATTACGTTACCTTCACGTTTTTTGGTGTTGATGCCTGATAATCAGACTGTGGGGATTTCAGGAAAAATTGAATCCGCTGAAGAGCGTGAGCGTTTACGTACTCTAGTGTTAAAAGTCCGTGCTGAATTTAGTGAGCAATTTGGCTTTATTGTGCGCACGGCCGCTGATGGGATCAACGAAGAAAGCCTACGTCAAGATATGCAGTTTTTGCTGCGCTTGTGGAGCAGTATTGAGCAAAGTGCTACGGCAACTTCACAGGCAAAATTGGTCTATTCGGATTTGCCTTTAGTGTTAAGGGTCTTGCGTGATATGGTGGGTGAACCCATTCAAAAAGTATTGATTGATTCGCGCGAAACAGCAGCAAAAGTACGTGAGTTTAGTGAAAAATATATTCCCGATTTAGCTTCACATATTGAGCATTATCCGGGAGAGCGCCCAATCTTTGATTTACATGGGGTAGAAGAAGAGATCCAAAAATCCTTGCAACGCAAAGTGCCCTTAAAGTCAGGCGGGTATCTGATTGTCGATCAAACCGAAGCCATGACGACGATTGATGTGAATACGGGCGGTTTTGTAGGCAGTCGTAACCTAGAGGAAACCATTTTCCGGACTAATCTTGAAGCAGCGCAGGCTATTGCTCGCCAATTACGGTTACGCAATTTAGGTGGGATTATTATCCTCGATTTTATTGACATGATGCAGAGTGATCATAAGCAGCAAGTCATAAAAACTTTAGAGAAAGCCCTTGAAAAAGACTATGCCAAAACCTATATCAGTGAAGTATCACCGCTTGGCTTAGTCGAGATGACTCGCAAGCGCACCCGCGAAAGCTTAGAGCATATTCTGTGTGAGTCTTGTTCCACCTGTAATGGGCGGGGCTATATCAAGACAGCGGAAACAGTGTGCTATGAGATTTTTCGTGAAATTTTGCGTGCGGTGCGCCAGTTCGATGCTAAAGAATTGCTAGTTTTAGCCTCGCAAGAAGTAATTGATCGCTTGCTGGATGAAGAGTCGGATAGTTTAGCCGAGTTGCAAGAGTTTGTAGCGGTTGGAGTACGTTTACAGGTAGAGGCTTTGTATAATCAAGAGCAGTTTGATGTAGTTTTGCTGTGATGCCGTTTAAGATCTAAGTCAGTAGCGTCTGCCGTTTGCAATTAGAGTCGTTATAAAAATCAACGTATACTCAAGCAATCAGTCGGATGGGAGCGGAGAATGAAAGCAATTGCTGCTTTACAAATGGCATCAGGCCCACAAGTACAAGCCAATTTAATGGAAGCAGGGCGCTTAATTGCTGAAGCTAAAGCTGCGGGTGCAGGTTTAGCGGTACTGCCCGAAATGTTTGTGATCATGGGGCAAAACGACCAAGCGCGGGTACAAGTGACCGAAACGGATGGTTCAGGCCCGATGCAAGAAGCCTTAGCTCGCCTAGCCTGTCAGCATAAAATGTGGATTCTAGCAGGGACAATCCCATTGCGCTCAGCCGATGAGGGACGGCCCTATGCAGCTTCCTTGCTGTATGACGATCAAGGTCGAGTGGTGGCGCGCTATGACAAAATTCATTTATTTGATGTAACGGTAGGCGAAAGTGCTGAGGTTTATACTGAAAGCGATACGAATACGCCGGGTGCTCAACTGGTAGTTGCTGATACACCTTTCGGCAAGATTGGGATGAGTGTTTGTTATGATTTACGTTTTCCTGAATTATATCGCGAATTAGCCCGCCAAGGGGCTGAGATTCTAGTAGTGCCTTCTGCCTTTACGGATGTGACTGGGCAAGCTCATTGGGAAGTCTTGTTGCGGGCGCGTGCTATTGAAAATCTCTGTTGTGAGTGGGCGCACTACCTATGGGCATTCTATGGTTATTGACTATTGGGGGCGAATTCGTGGTCAACTTAATAAAGGTTCTGGTGTAGTACTGATTGAGCCAGATTTAGAAGCTCAACGTGCATTACGCCAACGCTTTCCCGTGTTATCACATCGCCGCTTGCTGATGTGAAATTGAATAAGGACTAAAACATGCAAGATGCCATGGCTTATGCTCGCGCTGAGTTTCTGACTCCAGGCGGGCTAAATCAATCTGCTTTAGATAAAGTATTTACTGAGCTAATCAGCACCGATACCACTATTGCTGATTTATATTTTCAAGCAGCGCGTTATGAGTCTTGGGGCTTAGAAGAGGGGATTGTCAAAAGCGGCAGCTATAGCATTGAGCGTGGTGTCGGGGTGCGCTCGGTCTGTGGTGAACAAACGGGCTTTGCATACAGCGATGAAATCAGCCTGCAAGCGCTCTTAGAATCAGCTCGTGCTGCGCGTGCGATTAGTCGTGCCGGGCAAACGGGTAAAATTCAAGCTTGGAAAGCACAAATCCCGGCTCGCCATTTATATGGACTTAGCGACCCACTCGCTTCTTTAAGTGAGTCTGACAAAATCGATTTATTGCAGCGCATGGATACTAAAGCGCGAGCCGTAAGTCCGTATGTTAAGCAAGTGATGGCGAGCCTAGTCGCGGTACATGAAATTATTTTGGTAGTCGATGAACAAGGACGGATGACTGCAGATGTGCGACCTTTAGTCCGTACTAATGTATCTGTGATTGTGGAGCGTAATGGCCAAACAGAGAGTGCGTCATCGGGTGGCGGTGGCCGCTTTGATCTTGATTATTTTATGAATAATAATCGTGCTGATGAATTCGCTGAAGAGGCCGTGCGTCAAGCTTTAGTGAATTTGGATGCACAAGCAGCTCCTGCAGGTACGATGACAGTTGTGCTCGGTTCAGGTTGGCCAGGTGTGCTCTTGCATGAGGCAATTGGGCATGGCCTAGAAGGTGACTTTAATCGCAAAGGGACTTCTGCTTTCTCGGGGCGGATTGGTGAGCAAGTGGCTAGCAAAGGGATTACTGTGGTCGATGATGGTACTTTAGAACAGCGCCGTGGCTCTTTAACAGTGGATGATGAGGGTACTGAAACTCAATGTACTACCCTGATTGAGGATGGCATTCTTAAAGGCTATATGATGGATCGACAGAATGCAGCATTGATGGGTACACACTCCACTGGCAATGGTCGGCGTCAATCCTATGCTCATTTAACCATGCCGCGCATGACTAATACTTATATGCAGGCAGGTGAATATGATCCAGAAGAGATTATTGCTTCGGTAGACAGAGGTGTCTATGCAGTGAACTTTTCTGGGGGGCAGGTAGACATTACTTCAGGTAAGTTTGTTTTCTCAGCCTCTGAAGCTTATTTGATTGAAAATGGCAAAGCGACACGCCCACTGAAAAATGCTACTTTAATCGGCAATGGCCCAGATGTACTGACAAGAGTCAGTATGGTTGGGAATGATTTAGCTTTAGATACAGGAATCGGTGTGTGTGGTAAAGATGGGCAAAGTGTGCCAGTTGGTGTCGGCCAACCCACTTTGCGCGTTGATGGACTCACTGTAGGCGGTACTGCTGCTTAAGCCTGTAGGGAATAAAAAATTATGATCGAATTAGAAAATCGACAAGCTTTAGGGTGTGAATTTCAAGAGCTTGCAGAGTTTGTCCTGAAAGCAGCCAAAGAACGTGGTGCGAGTGCTGCTGAAGTCGGCATTGATAAGGGCACGGGTTTATCGGTGGAAGTGCGGATGGGTAAAGTCGATAAACTCCAATATCACCGTGACCAAGGTGCCAGCCTAACGGTCTACTTTGGGCATAAAAAAGGTTTTGCCTCAAGCGGTGATTTCTCACGTAAAGCACTGGAAGATACCCTAGATGCAGCGTGCCGGATTGCGCGTTATACGGCAGAAGATGAGTTTAATGGTTTAGCTGATCCAGAACTGATGGCGAAAGACCCAATGGATTTAGATTTATATCATCCTTGGGACATTGATGCAGATCGCGCGATTGAATTAGCCCTACAAGCCGAAGGCGCTGCACGTGCGTACGATGCACGTATTTCCAATAGCGATGGTGCTAGTGTTGATAGCTATGCAGGTTTAGGTGTCTATGCGAATTCAAATGGTTTCAATGGTCTGAATAGCAGTACGCGCCATTCCTTAAGTTGCTCGGTTGTTGCTCAAGAAAATGAGGCTATGCAACGCGATTATTGGTACACAACTTCCTGTGTGGCGGAAGCATTAGACTCTGCTGAGTCTGTTGGCAAAGAAGCTGCACTGCGCACGGTACGCCGTTTAGGTGGTAAATCCATTCCAACCTGTGAGGTGCCAGTCTTATATGCGCCTGAATTGGCACGTGGCTTGATTGGGCATTTGGTGTCTGCTTTAAGTGGCGCTTCACAATATCGTAAAGCGAGCTTCCTCTTGGATTCAGTTGGTAAGCAAATTTTCCCTGAGTTTTTACAGTTACGTGAAAGCCCACATATTCCACGTGCACCCGGTAGCCGTGCTTGGGATGCTGAAGGAGTAGCAACGTATGAGCGGGATATTATTCTGAATGGTCAAGTGCAGGGCTATTTCTTGGGCAGCTATTCAGCGCGTAAATTAGGTCTACGTACCACCGGTAGTGCAGGTGGTAGCTCTAATTTACTTCTGAGCCACACTGAGGCCTCTTTCCAAGATTTGCTCAAACAAATGGGACGTGGTTTATTAGTGACTGAGTTGATTGGCAGCGGCATTAATATGATTACAGGTGATTATTCTCGGGGCGCCGCTGGCTTCTGGGTGGAAAATGGCGAGTTGCAATATCCAGTCGAAGAAATCACTATTGCTAGCAACTTGAAAGATATGTATCTCGGTATTCAAGGTGTTGGTACTGATATTGATCAGCGTGGCAGCATTCAAACTGGCTCTATTCTAGTAGATCGCATGACGATTGCTGGGCAATGAGTCTTATCAGAGCCAGCTCATAAGGTAGCTGGCTCACTATTTTAAGTTCTCCGCTTATTCCAAACCAAACTCTTGTTTGATACTGGTTTGCATTTGTGGGCTTAACATTTCACTAGCAGCACCAGTTAATCGGGCTTGTTCAATTAATTGTTTAGCCATGTTTTTTAACTGTTCTTGGCTAGCATTCAACTTTTTTGCTAAACGCAAATAGTACAATCCTGTTTGTAAGTGACCATTCTTAATTGCTTCACTAGCGCGCTCTAAATGCATGCCTGCTTGCGGGCTGGGAGGGGTGGTTGGTACTTGAGTTATAGAGGAGGATAGTATTACAACTGAGCTGGCTAACGGTTTAGTCTTATCTACTTGAGTTGTTGGTTCTACTAAATCAGGCTCTTTTATCTTTGTTGCGCTGATGCTAACAGGCTTCAAGGTTTCCTGTGTTTTTGTAGTCTCAACGGGGGCAATCATTGGTTCTAGTTTGGCTGCGACCGCTAAGTTAATAGGTTCAATAGGCTTTGTCGGTTCGATGGCGGTCTCTAAATGGGTGTTTAGTTCATTAGGGACTAGCGGTTTATCTAGTTCACTTATCATAACTGGAGAGGCCACAGTCACTGGCACTGGTTTACTAAGATTGGCGAATTGATATAAACCTAAACTACTGGCAGCCACTAAACCAGCACCACCTAATAAGATCAAGGGCAAGACACTAGGCCTTTTATTGATGGGCACAGGTGCTTGTGGTTGGAGTAAGTTAGGTGATTTGTCGGCTAAGGTTTGGAGTTCAGTTAGAAAGCTAGTACCCAGTAAATGTAAATCCCCCGTGGGCGCGACCAGAAAGAGCGAGGAGTCCAGCCCTTTAGTTACTAAGCCTTGTTCAATTAATTGTTGGGTAATATCTAAGGCTTTTTGATGTAAATTCGTGGGTTGCCCCTGTAGTGCAGGTAAGACAGTTAAGGACCAAGCTTTAGGTACTTCCATGACAAAAAATACTTCAGTCTCTGACCAAGCGCCATCTAGAACTTTTAATACTGAAGTATTCGCCTTGTGGCCTAGGTTTTGTAAACTACTGAGACTTTGCTTTAAAGCAGTATTGCTTAATAACTGTCTAGGCAGATAGTGAATTAAGAAGCGCTGATTGGTAGTGGCTTGTAAATCGCGCCCAAGAAAAAGCTCACCAAGCGTATTGGAAAATAAACGCTCGCCGGCCTTGTAGTGTTTATGTAGCACACTTTCCATAAGTCCCTACCTTGCTTCTCAGCTAGATTCATTGTTTTTGCAATGATTCGACAGTTTTCCAATGATTAGCGAGATGCTTATCCATAATCGCATCATACTCACCAGAGTCTTGAATAGCTTTTAAGCCTTTATTTACATAATTCAACAAGATAGTGGCACGCGGATGAGTTTTGTGGACGAGCACATGTAAACCCTCAACAGATAGTTCACGAGGCAGTGCTGCGACTTTATCTTGTAAGCCCATTTTTGCGACCGTTTCCCGACCTGTGAAGTCATTCATAGCGACGGCATCTACTTTGCCCGCCATGAGCATTTCAAAACACTCTTTAACCGATTGAGGTTGCTCCAGTTTGATCAGGTTTTTCTTCAGCCATTCACGGCCAGGGCGTTCTAGGTCATGGGTAAAATAACCACTTGGACGGCATAAAGTATGCCCAATCATGTCATCATCTTTTTCAAAGACTAGAGGTTTATCATTGCGGGTATAAAGAACTTCAAGCATCTGAAAAATGGGGGTTGAGAATAAAAATTGGCAGCGAAAATGCTCAACATTAGGGCAACCAGGATTTAACCAAGGAAATCCCATATCATATTTTTTCTCTTTTAATAAAGGATCAAGATGAGAAGCCCAGTCATTAATCCAGGTAACTTTATAACCAACGTGTTGCTGTTTAAGAGCGGCCTCGACCAATTCAGTAATTAAACCACCATTGGGTAAGGAGGGATCAGTAAAAGGTTGGTAATCCCCAGCCGTTAGTAGCTGAACTTCAATTTTATTTTCGGGAGTCACTGCAGTAGGTTCAGTAGTCTGTGTTTGCGTAGCGCTTGCGGCTGCGGTTGAATTAGTTGTCGTGGTGGTCGAGGCATTTTCTTGGGTAGGGCTGGTAGCAGCACTGGTGCTTTGTTCGTCTAAACAGGGAATACGTAACTCTTGCCCAACTTGTAATATAGCAGGGCCGCTAGTGAGGGTTTTTGTATTTGCATAATAAATCATGCTGTATTTGCCAGCACTACCATAAGCACGTTGAGCGATAATGCTTAAATTATCACCCTTAGCGACAGTATAGGGTTTAGTGCAATCCAAATTTTCTGCATGAGCTTGTTGAGCGAGTAACACCAAGAGTAGAAAAGTGAAACAACTTAAGTTGCTTCTGAGTCTTGGAAAAAATTTCCACATACGCCAACCTCACAAGATTTCTTATTAAAAGTTTTAGTTTTCGGCTGAATCTTAAATTAACGACACCTAGCGTCGATATAAGCATTGTTAGCAAATTTGGTCAAGTCTGCGATAAATTTTTATGAAAGGTACTGATTTCCCCTACAAAATTTCCAGTTGTCCGCAGCTAGCTAGATGGGGATAATAGCCGGCTCTTTTTAGCGTTCAGCAATATAAATAGGTAATGCTTAGATGGCAGGTAAAATTTTCATCGAAACCCACGGCTGTCAAATGAATGAGTATGATTCGGCGAAGATGCTGGACGTGCTGCATGCACATGAGGGCTTGGAGTTAACCACGAATCCTGAAGAAGCTGATGTGTTGTTGCTGAATACTTGTTCGATTCGTGAGAAGGCGCAAGAGAAAGTTTTCTCACAAGTTGGACGTTGGCGCGCAATTAAAGAAAAAAATCCACATGTGATTATTGGTGTGGGTGGTTGTGTCGCCAGTCAAGAAGGCGAGGCTTTGCGTGAACGTGCCCCTTTGGTGGATGTGGTGTTTGGTCCGCAAACCTTGCATCGCTTGCCCGAGATGATTAAGCAAGTGCGCACCGAGCATAAACCGGTCGTCGATATTAGTTTTCCTGAAATTGAGAAGTTCGATTATCTGCCCGAACCCCGTGCAGAAGGCCCAACCGCGTTTGTGTCAATCATGGAAGGCTGCAATAAATACTGCACGTTCTGCGTTGTGCCTTATACCCGTGGTGAAGAAATCTCGCGCCCTTTCGATGATGTGATCGCGGAAGTAGCGCAATTAGCGGCGCAAGGTGTGCGTGAAGTTAATCTATTGGGGCAAAACGTCAATGCCTATCGCGGACAAATGCACGATGGCGAAATCGCCGATTTAGCGCTGTTGATTCAATATGTTGCTGCTGTGGAGGGGATTGACCGGATTCGTTTTACCACTTCGCACCCAAATGAGTTTAGCGAGAGTTTGATTAATGTGTATGCGCAAGTGCCTGAATTGGTGAGCCACCTACACTTACCAGTACAAAGTGGTTCAGATCGCATTTTAGCGGCCATGAAGCGCAATCATATGGCGATTGAGTACAAGTCCAAGATTCGCAAAATACGCCAATTGCGCCCAACGATTAGCATGTCGTCCGATTTTATTGTCGGCTTCCCTGGTGAAACCGATAAAGATTTTGCTGATACCATGAAGCTGATTGACGAAATCGGCTTTGATCATAGTTTTAGCTTTATCTATAGCGCACGCCCCGGCACGCCTGCTGCAAGTTTGCAAGACGACACGCCGATGGAGGTAAAAAAGCAGCGTTTGCAAACCTTGCAAAGCCGCATTTTGGAAAGCGCCCATGCGATTAGTCAAAGTATGGTCGGTACGGTGCAGCGCGTATTAGTCGAGCGTCCTGCGAAGAAAGACCCGAATCAATTAGCGGGGCGTACTGAGAATAATCGTGTGGTGAATTTTGATGGTAATGCGCGCTTAATTGGGCGTTTTGTCGATCTGCAAATTACGGAGGCCTTACCAAACTCCTTGCGCGGGCGTGTCGTTGCGGTGGAGCGTGAAGCAGGTAGCATGGATATGCAGGCGGTTTGAAGCTTCCGATTCTTTATCAAGATGAGTATTTAGTTGCCATCAATAAACCTTCGGGTTTATTAGTGCATCGCAGTTTAATTGATAAGCACGAAACCCAATTTGCGGTGCAATTGCTGCGCGATCAAATGGGTCAGAAAGTTTATCCAGTGCATCGTTTAGATCGACCTACCTCCGGCGTGTTGCTATTTGCTTTGGATGCGAATAGCGCACGTGCTTTAACTGAGCAATTCACCCAAGGCTTGGTACAAAAAACGTATCTCGCTTTGGTGCGCGGCTTTTGTGAGCCAGTAGGTGTAATTGATTATGCGTTGAAAGAGGAATTGGATGAGCTTGCCGATGCCAAAGCTGATCCTAATAAACCAGCTCAAAACGCCATTACCCATTACCGAACACTGGAACAATTTGAACTTCCATTTCCGTCAAATAAGCATCCAACCAGCCGCTATTCACTCCTAGCATTGCAGCCAAAAACGGGGCGCAAGCACCAATTACGTCGCCACTTAAAGCATATTTTTCATCCCATTGTGGGCGATACCACCCACGGCGATGGCAAGCAAAATAAGTTATTTCGGGAGCAGTTTGGTTGTGAGCGTTTATTGCTGCATGCGCAGGCATTGCAAGTGCATCATCCAAGTAGTAAAGCGATCTTAAATTTGCAAGCACCACTAGCTGAGGATTTCTCACAGGTTTTACAATCCGTTGCTAGCAGTCATTTAATGCAAGGTAATGCAAATGTACCTTGGGAAGGCAAATGGAAACTGAGCCAGAATAAAGCTAGCCCTGAATATCAGGGGATGATTGACGGTTTAAGCCAAACCCAACCAAGTAGCTGATGCACTGACTTTAGCTGCCACGATGCAAAGCCTCAAGTCTGCCCATTAGGAGGATAGGCGCGGCCGTTGGAAGGATTTAAGCTTAAAACTTTCTTCTAAGCGAGGAGTGATTATGGTGGAGCAAACCTTGTCGCAAGAGCGGCGTATTTTAATGGCACTGCGCAAGACTTTAGCCAGTATTGTACGCGATTTGACGCCTAAAGACCCGCATCAGCCTTATCCCTTGAGCACCGCTACGGTTGAGGATATGAAAGCCTGCTTTGATTTGATTGCAGCACGCGAGCGTGAATTGGCGGCGCAAGCTGGCCTAAATACAAAGGAGCTGCCGCGCTTTACTGACGAACCACGTGCCGCTCAAGTTATTTCGGTTACTCAGTTAAATAAAAAACAGTGATCTGCCTTGGAATACCCTAGCACTGGTCTTTTGGGCTGAAATGAATCACGGTACAGATGGGGTGCGCACAGAAAATACGGGTGTGAATCGGATTCAAATTCGCTGGGGTAAAGTGACTAGCATTCAGATGTATACGGTACAGTGTTATTAACTAATGCCTTGAAGCGCTTAGCTTTAGCTGGAAATGCAGAAGCAAGTAAAGCTGCGAGTGTGTCTTGATGGTATAGCCTATATCCCTGTGCATAAGCCCTAATCTAGTATCCCCCCCGCGCTTTTGCTACATTACCGCCTTTCTTTGATCTGAGAGTATCCCCTCATGGCAAACCCAAGTGTATTTTTTGACGTGTCCATCGGCGGTCAGCCAGCTGGACGTATCGTATTTGAATTATTCGCAGATGTAGTGCCAAAAACTGCTGAGAACTTCCGTGCACTTTGCACTGGTGAGCAAGGTTTTGGTTATAAGGGTTCTAGCTTCCACCGTGTGATTCCTGAGTTCATGGTACAAGGCGGTGATTTCACCAATCATAATGGCACTGGCGGCAAGTCGATTTATGGCAATAAATTTGCCGATGAAAACTTTAAGTTGAAGCATGATCGCGCTGGCTTACTGTCAATGGCGAATGCTGGCCCGAACACCAATGGTTCACAGTTCTTCATCACCACGGTGGTAACACCTTGGTTAGACGGCAAGCATGTGGTCTTTGGCCAAGTCACGGAAGGCATGGATGTGCTGAAAGCGATTGAATCGAATGGCACTCGTAGCGGCAGCACCAAAGCAGCCATCAAAATCGACGATTGCGGCCAACTCTAAGTTGGGCAACTGATGCCGGTCACGGATCGGCATCCAACCCCTCCATATTCTCCTCTAGCACACCATTCACTATGCAAGGTTTAAATCCTCAACAACAAGCTGCGGTCGTGCATCTTGGCTCACCTTTATTGGTATTAGCGGGTGCTGGCAGCGGAAAAACCCGTGTAATCACCCAAAAAATTGCATGGTTGATTCGCAAGGCTGAGCACGAAGCTAAAACCATTGCAGCGATTACCTTCACTAATAAAGCAGCGCGTGAAATGCGTGAGCGCGCAGGACAATTGCTGAGCAAAGAAGAATCTAAAGGCTTAACGGTTTCCACTTTTCACACTTTAGGCTTAACTATTCTCAAGCAAGAAGTGAAAAAACTTGGCTATAAACCCGGTTTTTCGATTCTGGATGCGCAAGATAGTGATTTAGTGCTGCGAGAATTAGCCATTAAAGAAGATATTGGCGAGGCGGATGATATTCGTTGGCAGATTTCGCGTTGGAAAAATGATTTCCTAAGCCCTGAGCAAGTCATGCAGCAAGCCACCGATGAATTAGGCCAGCGCGCCGCCCGTTTATATGAACAATATCAGCGCCAAATCAAAGCGTATAATGCAGTCGATTTCGATGATTTAATTGTGCTGCCGGTGCAATTATTCCAACAATATCCCGAAGTTTTAGAAAATTGGCAGAAGCGCTTACGTTATTTATTGGTGGATGAATATCAAGACACCAATGCTTGCCAATATCAATTGATTCGCCAATTAGCAGGGGTACGCGGTGCATTAACGACCGTAGGCGATGATGATCAGTCGATTTATGCGTGGCGTGGGGCGCGTCCGGAAAATATTGTGCAATTACAGCACGATTATCCGACTTTAAAAGTGATTAAGCTGGAGCAGAATTATCGCTCCACCAAACGTATTTTGGACAGTGCGAATTATTTAATTGCACATAATCCGCATATGTTTGAAAAGAAATTGTGGAGCACTTTAGGCGAGGGCGATCCCATTCTCGTCATGCCTTGCCGCTCGGTGGAACATGAGGCGGAAAAAGTGGTTGGCGAGATTATGAAACGCCATTTTCGCGAGCGTGCTGAATATAAAGATTTTGCAATTTTATACCGTGGCAATCACCAAAGTCGTGTATTTGAAACCTTGTTACGCCAGCAAAATATTCCTTATCAAATTACTGGCGGCACTTCGTTTTTCGAGCGCACGGAAGTTAAAGATATTTTGGCTTATTTGCGTTTAATCAGTAATCCAAATGACGATGCTGCGTTTCTGCGCGTGATTAATACCCCGCGCCGTGAAATTGGTACCAGCACTTTAGAAAAACTGGGTGATTATGCCCACGAGCGTAAAAATAGTTTATTTATTGTGGCGCAAGAAATGGGTTTTGCTGAGCGGATTAGCACCAAATCACGGCATCGTTTAGAGCATTTCACGTCTTGGCTAAATGACTTAATGGAGCAGAATAAAACCGAGCATCCGGCGCATGTGGTGAAGCGCATTATCACTGATATTCACTACGAAGATTGGCTCTTGCAAAATTCCAGTTCGCCAACTATGGCCGAAAAGCGTATGGCGAATGTGCATGAAGTGGTCGATTGGGTGAATAAACTCTATGACGATGGGGTGGGCAAAGAAACACTAGCGGAAATCGTGGCACACATGAGCTTGGTCGATTTGCTGGAGCGCAATAGCGAAGAAGCCGAACAAAATGCGGTGACTTTAATGACTCTGCACGGTGCGAAAGGTTTGGAATTTCCTTATGTGTTTTTGATTGGTGCAGAAGAAGAAATTTTGCCGCATTTGAATAGTATGGATGAAGCTGGTATCCAAGAAGAACGACGCTTGGCTTATGTGGGGATTACCCGTGCACAAAAGCACTTGACGATTAGTTATGCGAAAACCCGCTCGCGCTATGGGGAGAAAATGGCCTGTGACCCCAGTCGATTTTTAGCGGAGCTTCCCGAAGAGCATTTACTTTGGGAAGATCGGAAAGTCAGCACACCTGAAGAGCGTCAGGCTACCGCGAGTGCGTATATTTCTAGCCTCAAGGATTTACTTGGCTAAGTTTTTTGTTTAGCCAAATCCAGCACAGCAGCAATAATACCGTCCTTGGTCGTTAGCGTGGCTGCATAAGCGGGGCAGGTGGCGATGAAACTATCTTCTGCCGTGAGCCATGCTTTAGGCATAGGTAAATTTTCCTCGAGCCAAGTCATTAAACCTTCGGATAGATTACCACTACGGCGGCATTCATCCACGACTAAAACTTTGCTCACACTTTGCAAAGCTATTTTTAAAGCGGCCTCTGGCAAGGGCACTAACCAACGTCAATCAATCATCCGTAGTTCAATGCTGTGTCGTTTACGCAAAACCCTTTCTGCAATTTTAGTGTCACTCAATAAATTCTTCTGAATCAACAGGTTGGCTGAGTACAGCAAAGGATCATGCGCTTCCCAAGCTTTACATTCGGCTTGAGACCGAGGGCACGAAAGATAGCGAATGCAAGTTTGCGTTCTAAGCCCTGCCTTAGATCGTTCTTGTTATTTACAGACTTGCCCCCATTTTATTTAGTCTAACCCTCGCTCTTCTTGAGGCTAAAGCGAGCAAATCTAAGAGGTTTTTTTATGACTATTCGTCCTATTCAGCAGTTAATTAGAGCACAAGCAGTACGTGAGGGGGCAGGTGTCACCGTGCATCGTAGTATTGGCACGCAGTCTTTACGCCACCTTGATCCTTTTTTAATGTTGGATCATTTTGGGAGTGACAATCCCAATGAATACATTGCGGGCTTTCCATCTCATCCGCACTGTGGTTTTATCACTTTTACTTATATGCTGGATGGGCAAATGGAGCATCGCGATAGTATGGGGAATCGTGGTGAATTAGATTCGGGTGGTGTGCAATGGATGAAGGCCGCGAGTGGTGTCATTCACTCCGAAATGCCGCGCCAAGTGGATGGCTTATTACGTGGGTTTCAGCTATGGATTAATTTACCCGCTGCCGAGAAAATGTCTGACCCTGCTTATCAAGAATTTCCGGCGAGTAAAATTCCTGAAGTACAGACAGCAGGTCAGTCTGTACGTGTTTTAGCCGGTGAATATCAAGGCCAAGCGGGTGTAATTAAGGATCCGAATACTCAAGTCTGTTATTTGGATGTAGGTTTAGATGCGCAGGCGAATTTCAATTTAGCCGTGCCTAAAGAGCATCAAGGGTTTATTTATGTGTTTGAAGGTAGTGCCACTAGCCAAAATCAAGCTTTGCCTCAACATAGTTTGGCAGTTTTAGGGCAAGGGGATGAAGTCGCTGTGACTGCAGGTGAAACCGGTGCGCGCTTTATTTTAGTCACGGGTAAACCTATTGGTGAACCGATTGTTCAATACGGCCCCTTTGTAATGAATACCCGCGAAGAAATTGGCCAAGCGATGAATGATTATCAGCTAAATCAGCTGGTTAGGAAGAAAGCGGTTTTTAATGCCTAAAGTTTTTTGAACCTTTATTCGAAGCACTGAGAGTATCAACAAGACGACAGGTACTGATTTCTGTACCTGTCGTTGGCGGGAGTTTCTAGGTTTTAGCGGGTTTGTAGATATGTGCAATGGCGGCTGTTTTCACATGCCCAAAGCCTTTAATACCGCTAACTGTTTCTAAACGCGCTTGAGTTTGCGCTAAGTTCTCAAGTTTCAGACCTTGTGCGACTTCTTTAATTAAACCCGTATAGTCTTTAATTAGCTCACGCTCTTGTTTACGCTCAGTGGTATAGCCAAACACATCTAATAAAGTTCCACGCAGGCCTTTTAGCTTTGCCAATTGCGGCATGAGTTTAAACATCCATTGTCCATATTCAGTTTTAATTGGATTGCCTTGGCTGTCATGCTTAGCAAAGAGCGGTGGGGATAGATTCAGTTTAATGCTGTAATCTTGACCGGGTTCACCTTCAAAGTTTTTGTGTAGTTGCTCGAGAAATTCAGGTTTAGAGTACAGGCGTGCTACTTCATATTCATCTTTATAAGCCATCAGGCGTGCGAGATTTTGCGCGGCAATTCGGGTCAAAGGCAGTGATGTATCTGCACCTAATTGCAATTCTGCTTGGCGTAAAGGCTCTAAAGTTTGCTCATAACGCTTAGCGTAAGCAGTATTTTGATAATCAGTCAGCCATTGCTTATTAAAGCTTAAAATACTGGCTAAATCAGCTTCAGGTTTAGGTGCCAACGGTTTAGTTTGGAGTAGTTCTTGAGCATTGCCAAAGTGGGCGAAGTGACAACCCCATAAAAAGGCCGCTTTATTTTTCTCAACTTGTGTGCCATTCAATTCGACTGCTTGCATCAAGCTTTCGCGTTGTAGTGGAATCCAACCTTTTTGCCAAGCAAAGCCCAAGACCATCATATTAGCGAATAGGGTATCGCCTAAGAGTTTTTGCGCTAGGTCATTAGCATTTAAGAATGCACAATTGCTACCGATACTGTTTTGTAAATCATAAGCAATCGATTGTCCGGGGAACATCCAGTTGCGGTTAGTAATAAATTCGGCAGTTGGGGTTTCGCTGGTGTTTACAATCGCCTGAGTTTGCCCGTTTAAGGTCATGGACAAAGCTTCTTGCGAGGCGGAAACAATCGCATCACAGCCTAAGAGTAGATCGGCTTCACCGGTGGCAATTTTGCTAGCATTGAGTTGACTGGGGAGTTGAGCAATCTGCACATGGGATAAGACCGCGCCACCTTTTTGGGCTAAACCGGCCATGTCGAGCACAGTAACGCCCTTTTGTTCTAAGTGCGCCGCCATGCCTAATAAAGCGCCAATGGTGACAATGCCCGTTCCGCCTACTCCAGTAATTAGAATCCGATGGGGTGTCTCCAAAGCAGGTAAGACTGGAGGCGGTAAATCTTCGTGGCTAGGTTGCTCGATTTTAGCCGGTGCGGGCTTACGTAAACTTGCACCTTCTAAAGTCACAAAACTCGGGCAAAAGCCTTTCACACAGGAAAAGTCTTGGTTACAGGTTGATTGATTGATTTGCCGCTTAGTACCTTTAGGGGTTTCCACTGGTTCAATCGATAAGCAATTGGAAGTTTTGGAGCAATCACCACAGCCTTCACACACTTCGGTATTAATAAAGGTGCGCTTTTTCAGCTCCGGCATAATTCCACGTTTACGCCGCCGCCGCTTTTCGGTCGCACACATTTGTTCGTACACCAAAATCGTAGTGCCTGTGGTATCACGTAGACGCTTCTGCACCGCATCTAATTCATCACGATGCACAATTTCAATTGAAGCAGGTAGGCGATTTTCCGCGATTTGATATTTTTCAGGATCATCGGTGACGACAATGGTTTTGGCCACCCCTTCCGCTTCGACCTGATTAACCAACATCGGCAGGGTCAAGGTGCCATCAATCGGTTGCCCACCCGTCATCGCTACCGCGTCATTAAAGAGGATTTTGTAGGTGATATTGGCTTTGGCGGCAACGGCGGCACGAATAGCTAATAAGCCAGAATGGAAATAAGTACCATCACCTAGGTTGGTAAATACATGCTTATCATTAGTGAAATGCATTTGCCCGAGCCATGCCACGCCTTCGCCCCCCATTTGGCTGAAGGTCTCGGTATTACGATCCATCCAAATGGTCATATAGTGGCAACCAATACCGGCTAAAGCGCGTGAGCCTTCTGGTACACGCGTCGAGGTATTGTGTGGACAACCGGAACAGAACCAAGGTTTCCGTTCGGCGGTGACCCGTGGGCGCGCCGTTTCGCGTTCTTTGGCTTCAATAATGCGAATACGTTCATTGACATGGGTGCGAAGATCTTCGGGTAAGTCCATCGTTACCAAACGTTTAGCAATGGCTTTAGCGACAATGGCGGGATTAAGTTCCGACATGGCTGGTAACAACCAATCGCTGCGTGGTACTGACCATTCGCCACCATCTTGGTCACGTGAGGCAAATTTTCCATAAATATTGGGGCGTACATCGGCGCGCCAGTTATACAGTTCTTCTTTGAGTGCATATTCAAGGATTTGGCGCTTTTCTTCTACCACCAAAATCTCGTCCAAACCTTCAGCAAAATGGCGGGCATCATGTGCATTCAAAGGCCAAACACAGCCAACTTTCATCACTCTTAAACCAATCCGCCGACAAGCCTCGGTATCTAAACCCAAATCATTTAAAGCTTGGCGTACATCTTGATAGGCTTTACCGCCAGTGATAATCCCAAAGCGTGCTTGGGGTGAGTCAATCACGATACGATTCAGATTATTAGCACGTACATAGGCTAAAGCGGCATACCACTTGTAATCCATAATGCGCGCTTCTTGCACTAAAGGAGGATCAGGCCAGCGAATATTGAGGCCACCTTCAGGCATTTGGAACTCTTCATCAGTCGGCAGAATAATGCGTACTCGATCAGGATCAAGCTCCACTGATGAGGAGGTTTCAATGACTTGAGTTACGCATTTTAAACCCGTCCATAAACCAGAAAAACGACTCATCGCCCAACCGTGTAAACCAAAATCAAGAATTTCTTGTACATCAGCAGGATATAAAACGGGGATACCAGCAGCCGCCAGTAAGTGCTCAGATTGATGGGCGATAGAGGAGGATTTAGCGGCATGGTCATCACCAACCACCATGAGTACCCCGCCATGTTTGGAAGTACCTGCATAGTTGGCATGTTTCAGTGCATCAGTGGAGCGGTCAGCGCCAGGGCCTTTGCCATACCACATGCTAAACACGCCATCGAATTTCGCATTCGGATAGAGATTAAGTTGTTGTGAACCCCATACTGCGGTAGCGGCTAAGTCTTCATTTAAGCCAGGTTGGAAAACAATATCATGCTCAGTGAGATGCTTGCGGGCTTGCCAAAGTTGCTGGTCAAAACCCGCTAAAGGTGAGCCGCGATAGCCGGAAATAAAACCGCTGGTATTCAAGCCCATGCGTCGATCATTGGCTTTTTGCAACATGGGTAAACGCACTAAGGCTTGTTGCCCACTCATATAGGCACGACCTTGTTGCAGGGTATATTTGTCGTCTAGAACCAGATTGCTCGGTAATTTAGCGGTCATGGGGTGCTCCTCAACTCTTCTCTTTTATATATGAGTAGAATGCTAAGGAATTCCGTTTGTATCGTAAAATTATTTAAAATGACTTGAGGTATGCGAAAAACGCATAACTTAAAATTTTGTAAAAATCTACTTTGCTAGCAAGCTAAGCCTTACTAATCAGCTATAAATTAGCTAATCAGCAGAAACTTGTTACATTAATTCTTAGCTTATCGTTCGTTATTAAACCTAATGTTTGCAATTACTTAATAAGGACTGAGAGTGACATGCCCAATTCAAATCTAGTTAATTTACAAGAAGACCTAGTCGTCCAGATGACTGGCATCAAGGGCTTGCAAATTCCCTTGTGGGGTTTGTTCATTATGGCGGTATTAGGTGTGCTGTATTTTGCCAAAGCGGTGTTTATCCCGATATTTTTAGCGATTATCTTTTCATTTGTCTTAATGATTCCAGTTAAGCTTTTGGAAAAGTTGCGCATTCCCCAAGCCTTTGGCGCTTTGATTGTCTTATTAGTGACTTTGGGAGCCTTAACTGTTTTAACTTATTACATGTACGAGCCAGGTAAAGTTTGGGTCGAGCGTTTCCCCACAGAAATTCAGAAGATTGAAACCAAAGTAGCAGAACTGCGTCATTCGCTGAATGATGTACAAAAAACTACCGAACAAATTGACCAAAAGATTACCGACTTGACAGGCTCAACTACCAAAGGCTCAGACACTCAAGAGGTGGTTGTGAAGTCGGGCAGCCGCTTATATACCCTGATGGATAACACACAAGCTTTTATTGTGGGTTTCATGTCATTTCTATTATTGCTCTATTTTCTCATGGCTTTTGGGGAATCCCTGATTAAGGGGTTGATGATGACTTGGAAAGATCGAGCGCATCGCATTACTTTCTTAAGAATTACGCAAGAATCGCAATATCAAATCAGCTACTACTTATTACTGATCACTATCATCAATATTGGCTTAGGGATTGTGACCGCTTTAGGGATGTGGCTGATTGGCATGCCAACGCCTTTACTCTGGGGGTTCTCAGCAACCATTCTGAATTATATCCCTTATATTGGCCCACTAATTAATATGATCCTCGTGACTTTTGTGGGTTTGGTAACCTTTGATAATTTATCAACAGCGATGTTGCCTGCTTTAATTATTCTGGTGCTGAATATTATTGAGGGTCAAATGGTACAACCTCTGTTCGTAGGCAAGATGTTCACTATCAATCCAGTCTATGTGTTTATCTCAGTCGCTTTCTGGGGCTGGCTTTGGGGGGTAGCAGGGATGTTTATGGCCGTACCTTTACTAATGATTTTGAATATTTTTGTACTAAAAATGCGTGAACTAGCTGCGGCTGCAGAAGCTTCCAAAGCAGCGGCTGTTGCTGCTGCGGTTGAAGCGGCAGCGGCTGAGGAGGCCGCCAAAGATGAGGTGAAAATCATCCTCCAATAAAGCTTATGAGCAAAGACATTAGCCTACGTCAACTCAGATATTTTATTGCTGCGGCTGAAACAGGGCAGCTTTCGATGGCCGCTAAACAGGTGCATGTCGCTCAATCGACGGTGACGAATGCAATTTTGCATTTGGAGGATTCTATGGGGGTGAAGCTATTTGAGCGCCATCCCCAAGGCGTTACTCTGACTGCTGAAGGCTATAACTTTTATCATCGCGCCAAACAGATTCAAGAAAACCTTGATATTGCGCTCAGTGAGCCTCATTTCCAGCGACATCATTTAACTGGTGCTGTGCGCATGGGAGCCTCTTATGCCTTGCTTGGGTATTTTCTGCCGCCATTACTCGCACGTTTTCGGCAACATTATCCAGATATAGATCTGGATTTGCATGATATGGAGCGTCCTGACATTGAGCAGGCCGTTCTAGGTGGTGAACTAGAGCTAGGTTTAGTGTTAATTTCCAATACCAGTCAGCGCGAACGCTTTAACCATCATGTTCTCTTGCGTTCACGTCGCCAATTATGGACTTCGGCGAACCATCCTTTATTAGCTCAGCCCTTTGCTTCTTTAGCAGATGTGGCGCAATACCCTTACATTCAACTAACGATGGATGAAGGCGAACCTGCAACTCAACGTTATTGGCAGTCACAAGGTTTAAAAGCCAATATCGCTTTTCGTACCAAATCGATGGAAGCGGTGCGTGGTTTAGTTGCCCATGGCTTTGGCGTTACCATCCTGGCGGACATGGTGTATCGACCGTGGTCTTTGGAGGGTGGGAAAATTGAAACTTTACCAGTACTAGGCGTAGTGCCACATTTGGAAAGCGGCATGATTTGGCAAAAAGGTATTGAGCTAGCCAAACCTGCCGAGGCTATGCGCCAGTTTTTGATTCATAGCTGTGGGAGTTAAGTATTATATCTCATCAGGGCGCCAAAATTTCTTTCGACAGTTTCTGCAAAAACACAAGATTTTTTTAAAGTGAATGATTTTTTGGAAGAAAGAGCGTGGTACTCGTACCCATAACTCACTGGAGCAATGAGGACATACTTGTTTACCCAAATCCTTTGGAGCACTGTCTGGAGTTGGCTCCAAGTGCATTTGCTGAGTTTGCATCCTTGCCTCGCTTAAATGCTTGTTAGATGTGTTCTATGTTTGTTTTAGTTTAACCGAAGTTAAATTAAAAAATGCTTAAAATTCGTTCTTTCTAATCTTTATATATGATCACTGTCCCGTATTTTCAGAAAAAACTACTCATAGCCAGCGGTAACATTAGAGAAAAAATTTACCCTCAAGTTACTTTTACTGATAATACAGGGCATTTATTCCAACAAGATTAAACTCTATGCTCAAAATTGCTGAACGTATTGCGCAGGAGCTAGCTGTTGCTCCACGCCAAGTTACTGCTGCTATTCAACTATTGGATGAAGGCTCTACAGTGCCATTCATTTCTCGTTACCGTAAGGAGGTCACGGGTGGTTTAGATGATACTCAGTTGCGAGGTTTGGAAGAGCGGTTAGGCTATTTGCGTGAACTAGAAGAGCGTCGTACCGCAGTACTAAAAACTATCGAAGAGCAGGGGAAGCTGACACCCAGTTTAGCCGCTGCGCTTCAAGAGGCTGATACGAAAACACGTTTGGAAGATTTATATCTACCCTTTAAACAAAAACGCCGTACAAAAGGGCATATTGCCATTGAGGCAGGTATCCAGCCTTTAGCAGATGCTTTATTAGCCAATCCGCAGCTTGATCCCAACCTTGAGGCGCAAAAATACTTCAATACAGCAGAAGAGTTTAAAGAGGCCTTTGTCGACACCAAAGGGGTATTGGAAGGCGCGAAATATATTCTAATGGAGCGTTTCGCCGAAGACCCAGAGTTAGTAGGTGAACTACGTACTTATTTACAGTCTGAAGCAAAACTAAAATCTGGCGTGGTCAAAGGCAAGGAAGCCGAAGGTGCGAAATTCCGTGATTATTTCGACAATGCAGATGCTTTAAAAACTGCGCCTTCACATCGAGTTTTAGCCATGCTGCGGGGGCGTAATGAAGGCATTTTACAATTGAGCATTGATGTTGATAAACCTGATGAGGCTCTCTTGCATCCGTGCGAGGTTTTGACTGCTAAGCGCCTTGGTATTCAAAATAAACAACGTCCTGCTGATGCTTTCTTAGCTGAAGTCGTGCATTGGACTTGGAAAGTGAAACTCCACACTAAACTTGAAACCGATTTACTCAGCGATTTGCGCCAAGCTGCCGAAACTGAAGCAATTCGCGTGTTTGCGCATAACTTAAAGGATTTGCTGTTAGCCGCCCCCGCAGGTCAGCGCGCGACTTTAGGCCTTGATCCGGGGTTGCGGACAGGTGTGAAGGTGGCAGTGATTGATAGCACGGGGCAATTTATTGATCACACCACTATCTACCCGCATGCCCCGCGCAATCAGTGGGAGGAGTCAATTGCGACTTTAGCTAAATTAGTTGCAAAATATCAGTTAGAACTGGTGGCGATTGGTAATGGCACAGCTTCACGAGAAACCGATAAATTAGTTGCTGAGCTACTGAAAAAACACCCTGAACTCAATCTGCAAAAAGTAGTAGTGAGTGAAGCAGGTGCTTCGGTGTACTCAGCTTCTGAAACTGCAGCGAAAGAATTTCCCGATTTAGATGTAACGATTCGGGGGGCTGTGTCGATTGCGCGTCGTTTACAAGACCCGCTCGCTGAGTTAGTTAAAATCGAACCCAAGTCGATTGGCGTAGGGCAGTATCAACATGATGTCAGTCAAGTCCAGTTGGCCAAAAATCTGGATGCAGTGGTAGAGGATTGCGTCAATAGTGTCGGGGTAGAGGTAAATACAGCTTCGGCGGCTTTATTGCGACGAGTCGCTGGGTTAAATCAAACAATTGCAGATAATATCGTTGAATTTCGGAATAAAAATGGCCGTTTTACCAGTCGGGAAAATTTATTAAATGTGCCTCGTTTAGGCGCGAAAACTTTTGAGCAAGCTGCTGGGTTCTTACGGATTCATGGCGGTGAAAACCCTTTAGATAGCTCAGCGGTTCACCCGGAGGCCTATTCTGTAGTAGAAGCGATTGCTGCTAAAACCAAGACGAATTTGCAAAGCTTGATTGGCAATTCACCACTTATTAAATCTTTAAATCCTGTCGATTTTACGAGTGAAAAATTCGGTTTGCCGACCATTACTGATATTCTCGCAGAATTAGATAAACCGGGACGCGATCCACGCCCAGCATTCAAAACAGCTAGCTTTAAAGAAGGGGTCGAGTCCCTCACTGATTTAAAAGTGGATATGCTGCTGGAAGGTACAGTTACTAATGTTACAAACTTTGGTGCTTTTGTGGACATTGGTGTGCATCAAGATGGCTTAGTGCATATTTCGATGCTAGCCAATCACTTTGTTAAAGACCCTCATTCTGTAGTGAAGGCTGGCGACATCGTAAAAGTTAAGGTGCTTGAAGTCGATCAAGAACGTAAACGGATTGCTTTAAGTATGCGTTTAGGTGAATCGACTGCTAGTCCGCAAACTAAACGGATTGCCCAGCCTCAAGCAACACAGAAGACAAATTCTAAAGTAGAAATTGCAAATAAACCTGTGCGCCCACCACAGACCGTACCAACAGGTAATAGTGCCTTTGCAGCTGCTTTTGCTAAAGCGCAAGAACGAAAATAGTTCTCTTATGAGGTACAAATTCTTGTGTGTAAGCAGGCTTGTTTTTTTTGGCCTGCTTTTAGCTTCTTTTTAAAGATAGGATTCTATTTTCTAAATAAATAACTATTTAGTTACTAATCATGTGGAGTTAACCTTTTCAATGTTATTCTCTGTAATAATTAAAATTTATTATATATAAATAAGAAATAAGGGCGATGGGGGTAAGATTAGTGAAGAAGCAAACGCTTGGTTTAGTGCTAGTTTTAGCAAGTGGTTATCCATCCTTAACTCAGGCTTTGAGCTTAGGAGACATCCAGTTTAATTCGCGCCTTAATGAACCCTTTAAAGCGCGTATCGAATTATTGAATGCGACTCAACAAGAACTAGATAAATTGCAAGTTCATGTTGCCCCACCAAGTATTTTTGCTCAAGCACAGTTGCAGCGCCCTCAATTCATCGATAGCTTAAAGTTTGCACGCTCCGTTAAGCACGGGAAACACTATCTCATTATTAGCTCTCCTCAACGTGTCGCTGAAACCGAGTTTAATCTGCTGTTAGAAGTGACTAGCCCTAAAGGTGACTTACTCAAGCGCTATTCAGTGGCTTTAAAAGGTGGAGCTGGGGCAAACTCTAAAGTTCAAACTGTACAAGCGCCCATTGCAGAGCCTGCAAATTCTGAGTCCAGTGGAGCGCTAGCCGAAACAATATCAGCTACTCCACCTGCAGATAATCAAGAAAGCCAAGCTAGTTTAGATTTAGCTCAAAACCCCGAGGCTATTAGCAGTGAACAAGGTGCGGAATCTTCAAGGTTTGAGCCAACAAGTGCAGGTGAAGCATCGGCTGCTTTGAATTTAGCGGTGGATACCGAGGAGCTAAGCGCCAATGCAGCGCCAACTCCTGAGTTAGAGGCTGAGCCGGTTCAAGTCATAGCAGCAGTTAATGAGCCTGATGCGGCTGCTTTAGTACCAGTCAGTATACCCGTTGAGCGTTCAACGCGGGTCAGACCCAGTCCTGCTAAAGTAGCGATTCCATTGCCTAAACTTGCTTTCAAATATAAGTATCGGGTGCGTAAAGGCGAAACTATTTTCAGTATTGCTGAGCGTTTGAAAGTAGGAAAGCTGAGTCTAGACGAGACAGTCTTAGCTCTATATGCACGTAATCCTAAAGCTTTTGTGAATGGCGATATTAATCAACTGAAGCCTGGCTCTGTACTGCGTACCCCTAATGCCGTTGGAAAAAGGCGTGTTGTTGAGTCTATACCTGCTCCAACTCAGGTGGTTAGACAAGCCAAGCCTATTGAGCGTCCAGCTCAAGCCCCAGCTGTTAAACCTAAAACTGCACCCGCACCTATTTCTACAGCCGGAACTATCTTAGCGAGTGCACCGGCTACTATCGATCCACCATTGTTACAAGCAGTCCATGAACTCCAACAAGCCTCACAACTTAAACTAAGTGATTTGCAAGAGCGCTTGAGCCAAACTCAGCAATTACTAGAAACACGGGCACAAGAAAATAATCAACTTAAAGAGCTAGTCCAAGAGAAGAATCGCTTACTCACTCGCCGTGAGGAGGAACTGGCTGGTTTGCAAACTGAAGTTGCTCAGCAAAAAACACAAGCTCAAGCTTTAATGACAGTAGGCGCGGCAGGGCCAGAAGGTAAAGCTGATTTAGAGGCATCAGCTAGCACTACTAGTCCGGAAGCATTAGTCACCAATAATACTTGGGGGGATGTGTTAGCTTCACCTTTAGTGTGGCAATCAATGACGGCGAGTACCCTGTTTTTACTCTTGATCGGATTTTGGCAAAGACGCCGCAATGCCGATAAGCTGATGCAGTTACATGTACAAAACAGTATCTTAATGCCGGAGGCGTATGCGGACGAGAGCGAGGAGGAAGAGGGTAGTTTATTAAACTTCCTCTGGGGTGAAGAAGAATTAGAGCAAGCGCGGGAGCAGTTGCAAAACCTGCGGCACTCAATGGCAAGTTTACGTGAGCAGAGTCAGCGCTTACAAGCTTATCTGAACCCGATCCCCCCACTGAGTGCCAGACCGATTACTTCACTACAGGCAAGCTTTCAACTTTGATCGTACCGTGCTGACTAGTAAAGCTTAATTTGTAGCCCGAGCCATCTTGTTGTTGGGATACACCACCAATTTGATGGTCTTGGGTGTCATAAAGAGTGACTTTGCCATCTTGCTCAATGGCTAAGCGCGCTATCGAAGGGAACCAAGCATAACGAGTGTTGTTCTGTGCTCCACTCGTACTGGGGCTACCCAAATGGCTCGGCCACCATTGACCAGATAGCTTGGCTGAATGGTTTGAACTAGTATCACCTGCTTTAGTTGCGTCCGGCTCTACAGAAGTTTCAATGAGTTTTGAACCACTGGCTAAAGCGCTGGATAAATCATTACCAAGATTATCGACGGTAGATTTTAAGTTCTGATTGAACATATCACCAATCATACTCATACCATTGAGCATCCACTGACCAAAACCACCCAATTCAGGATGGTTGAATTGCGCCATCGTCCCTTGACCCTTATAAATTGCGTCTAACATCGTTTTGACAGCTTCAGGCGATAAGTTATAGCGTTGCGCTAACTGCTCAACTAATGCTTGACCCTCTGGGGTTAATTTAAGCATGCATACACTCCAAAATTTTTATACAAACTCGTTCTAGCGGTTGTTTTAAGTATGGTAGGTTTTTTCTAGGCTAACTAAAAAATCTAGGGGTAAAAATAATGGAATAGCAATTAACTCGTGCGATTAGGCTAAATCAATGGCATACCCGCTACAGAGTGAAGTATCTTTGCTTGAATTGCCTAAAGCATTTTGTCGTAAAATGAACTCAAACACGGCGGGTTCTAAAAGTTAATTTGGAGCAACACTACGATGTTAGTTTTGGGAGAGAAAGGCTTAGAATTAGGCCTCGCTAATGGCGAGCAAGCCTATTTTAATTATTATTGGCTGCGTGATAATTGCGCCAGCTCTTGGGATGCTGAGACGCAAGAACGCATCTACGATATTCTTGAAGAACCCGATCATTTAAAGCCGACAACGGCTTACATTGAAGGCTCAGTCCTTGCACTTGAATGGCCAGACGGACACCAAAGCAAATATGACTTAGCGTGGTTAGCGCGTTGGCACACCAACGATAATCGACCTTGTTTGGGGCATGGTGACCTTGCCCAACGCCAGCGCCAGCCTTGGTATGCGGATCATTATCCGCAAGTACAGCGCTTTAGCTTTCCAGAGCTAGTTGAACAGCCTGCTAAAGTGGCTGATTGGACGGAAGCGCTGTTGGATGAGGGTATTGCGCTATTAACCGAAATGCCGAATAGCAATGAAGGTTTGCAGCAAGCTTGTGAACTGATTGGGGTAGTACGCGCTTCGTTTTCTGGTTATACCTTTGATGTGCGTACCGAAGCTAATCCGGTGAATTTGGCCTATACCAATAAAGCCTTGGAACTGCATACCGATTTGCCGCCGGAAGAATTAGCACCCGGAATCCAATTTCTACATTGCCGAGTAAATGATGCCATCGGTGGCGAAAGTTTATTCGTTGATGCTTGCAGCGTGGCGCAAGCGTTTCAGGCGCAATATCCCGATTATTTTAATCTCCTCACCGAGCTAAAAGTTCCGTTCCGCTATACCACTAATTTTCAAGATGTACGTGCGCGTCAAGTGATTATTGAGCTGGATCCGCATAGTGGTGAAGTGAGTGGCATTCATTTCAGCCAGCATCTCGCCGATGTATTTGATTTTCCGCCTGATGTGATGGACGAGTTTTATCCGGCTTTCCGTAAGTTTGGGCAAATGTTACAAGACCCCAAATATCTTATGCGGTTTCGCCTGAATGCGGGCGAGTGCATTGTGTTTGATAATCATCGCGTGGTGCATGGGCGGACTTCGTTTGTGGCCGGAAGCGGTGCACGGCATTTGCGTGGTTGCTATGTGGATCGGAATGAAATGCGCAGCACTTACCGCAGTTTACGTGCCAAATATCCCAGTGTTAAGGAGGATTAAATGAGTGATTCACTTCATTATTGGCAGGAGCGGGTTGATTTAGCTGCTGCTTTTCAGTGGACAGCACGCTTAAATCTGCATGAAGCGGTAGCGAATCATTTTTCTTTAGCGGTGAATCCTAGCAGCACGCAGTTTTTAATTAATCCGAATCAGCGTCATTTTGCCTTGATCAAAGCCAGTGATTTATTGCTGCTGGATGCGAATGATCCAAGCACCATGGATCGGCCTGATGCACCCGACCCGACTGCGTGGGGTTTGCATGGCTCAATTCACCGCTTATGCCCACAAGCGCGCTGTGTGATGCATGTGCATTCGATTTATTCCACCGTCCTTGCCTGTTTAGCGGATAGTAATCTGCCGCCGATTGATCAGAATACCGCGACTTTCTATGAGCGCTATGTAATTGATGAGCAATTCGGTGGCTTAGCTTTTACTGAAGAAGGTGAGCGCTGTGCTGCCTTACTCAGTGATCCGAAAAAGAAAGTGATGATTATGGGTAATCATGGCTTGCTAGTGTTGGGTGACACGGTGGCAGATACGTTTAATCGTTTGTATTACTTTGAGCGGGCGGCAGAAACTTATATTCGCGCTTTGCAAACCGGCAAGCCATTAAGAGTGTTATCGCATGAAGTGGCGGCGAGAACCGCGAATGAATTAGATAATTATCCGAGCCAAGCCGAACGGCATTTTGCGGATATTAAAACATTGTTGGGGCGTGAAGGTTCGGATTTTATGAGTTAACTGCAGGATTGTTAGGAATATACTTGAAATAGCTGGCGATGATGGTTGGCTTTGCTACAAATACGACATTGGGTTTGAGCTGTTTGCATTGCTGGATAGTGAAAAGGACTGCCACAAGTTTGGCAGCGTGTTTGCTTTAAAAGAACAGGCTCTGGTTGTGGGCTATAGGTTTTCAGTGTTAAGGCTTGTTGGTCGCAGCTATCAACACACAGTTTGCAGCCAGTACATTGCTCTGGGCTAGTTTCATAGGCCATTTCCTTTGCCGATAGTTTGACTATGCTCAAGGCTTGATGGGGACAGAGCTGTATACAAGCATCACAGGCATTACAGCGTAGCGGATTAATCTGTGCTGCAAAGGGGTATAATGCACTCTCTGAATTGGGATTAATTGGCAAAGAAGCGGCCCAAGCTTGCGCTGGTTTTAGTTCAGGTTCAAGGCTCAATTCTTTAGCCTCTAAACCTTTTTCTACTGCTAAATTCACTGCTTGCTTTAAGAATTGGCGTCGAGTTTGTGCGGTCTCAGGAGAACTAGAGGGTTTAAGGCTGGTTCGTTGCTGATTCCAAGTTTGTGGATCTAAGTGTTGAAACTGGATGAGGGGAGCGGCACGACTTGCTAGCAGTCGATTAAACTCCTCTAAATGTTTAGTAAAGGAACTGGTCTGTTGGCGTGGACAATGCTGACAATCACCACACGCAAACTTAAGCTGCTGATACCCTAACTTATAGGCTTCAGTAAGGCGGGCAGGGGAGATTAAATACAAGCAAGGGATAAGCCCCTTACCCTTGAGTTTCTGGTCGGTGTATTCACAAGCTACGAGTAAAGTTTGTTTACCCGCTAATTCCCCACTTAATAAATCCAGTTCTTGAGTTAAGGCAGTTTCAGTGCAAGCAGCCACACATAAGCCGCAGCCATCGCAGCGGCTGGTGTCTATGGCCAAGCTACCCGCATCTAAGAGCCAAGCTGCATGCGGGCAGGCCTCTACGCAGTTAGTACAACTAGCAATTTCACACTGACTGTGTACACAACGTTCAGGATGGATTTCAGGTAAAACCCATTCCTGTTTTAGCTGTTTAAACCACTGCAACATGGTTTAAGATCTACCAACTCAGTGAACTACCAGGGAAATAACGCATGGTTTGCGGTTGTACCGCCGCTAAGGTTTTTGCCTTCATGCGTGCTTCGATTTCCTCCTGACTAGGGCGTAATTCCCCCGTAATGCTCGCTAATAAATCACGTAACTCATCAACATATAAAGCCGTCAATAAAGCCAGCGCTCCGTAAAATTCCGTTGTACAACGGGCGGAAACCCGCTGTGCAAACGGTAATAGCCACCGTAATAAATGTTCATCCATGAACCGAGCAGCTTCGGTCAGTTGTAGTGAGTTTTGTTCATTAGCCGTTTTCTCCAGTAAATAAGCGACAAAGAGCAGCTCATTCACTAGATGATCGTCCATGAGCTTGCGCCAATTAGGAACGACTAACTCATGTTTGGCATACCATTCGCGTACTTGAAACATGGGCTGCTGACAGGTCAACTCCTCATCATCAATCCAGACTGATTCATTAGGTGAGCCATGAAATTTGCCATTCAAATAAATATCAGCAAAGTCACAAGCTAACTCATCTAATAAACTAGCAGGTAGTTCAGCAGGAAAGCCTTGTAGGCAAGTCATTAATTCCTGCGAGGCTAATTGCAATACTTCCGTATTAGCATTCAAGGCTAAAAGTTCCGGAAAGCCCATTTCACGCAAGGCTTGCAAACGTTCTTTAGTCAATTCAGTGGCATGTAAGTCAGCCAATAAACGTAAGTCAGTGGCTAGCAAACGACAGAACTGCGTTAGCAGTAAAGAGTCATCTAAGTTGATGCTAGCCATTGGTTTTTACCCCAGTTGCTGCTGGAGTAGCAGGAACCGTTTGAACCGGTGCAGTTGGTGTAGGCACGGGAGCAACTGGGACTGCTTGTGTAGGAGCTGGCGCTGCTTGATTGAGTGGTGCACCCACCGCCCCTTGACTATGCGCGATAAACACAATCGAAGGATGGGTCAACTCAGGATCAGCCATACCTTTGACTTGACCTACTACAGTTTCATGCGGTGCACGTGCTTTAGTTTCATAAGTACCTGCACGTAATTGGTCAATCGGGCCAATATCGAGTACCCGCATCATGCACGCTTGTACACAATAAGGTTTACGTCCCGCATCAATTTCATCCACGCACATATTGCATTTGGACACAATATTTTGCTCTGGAATAAATTGGGGCGCACCAAACGGACACGCAGCCTCACAACGACGGCAACCAATGCAAAGGGTAGAGTCAATATCGACAATACCATCTTTTTCGCGTTTGAAAATCGCACCGGTGGGACAAGTCGGTAAACACGCAGGTTCAGCACAATGGTTACAAGACATATTGACCTTGTAAGCATAGACCTGAGGGTAAGTACCCCCTTCTACGTACATCACACGACGGAAACGTGGGCCTGGAGGTAAACCATTTTTGTCTTTACAGGCAATTTCACAGGCACGACAACCGATACAATCCACATTATTGTGAATAAAACCAAATTGTTGCGCAGGTTTTACGGGTGTATAGACTTCTTTTTTGCGTCGTACAATCGCTTCTTTAATTGCACTTTGATCTTTAACTACTTCATTTGCCATGATGCTTCTCCCTTAAAGATCACGCCGGAAGACGTGGCTACGTGAAGTAGCTAATTGATCCCAACCCGGCTTATGCGCTAAATCAGTTTTTTGTACATTCACCAGTACCGTATTGTACGCAAAGGCTCCCGCAGGACTTGGCTCATCGAGGGTTAAGAAGTCTGGATTACCCGCACGGTCAATACCGTTCTCATCCAAATCCATCCATGCACCTTCGTGCAGTACCATCACCCCAGGCATGCAACGCTCGGTTACATAAGCAGGTACTACGACCTTACCGCGATCATTAAATACCTCAACCGTATCACCTGTTTTAATGCCTAACTTCTTAGCGTCAGAGGCATTAATAGTTACTTCTTGTGAGTAGGTCTCACGTAACCACGCGATATTGTTAAAGATTGAGTGAGTACGCCAACGTGGATGGGGCGAAATCAAATGGAACGGATGTTTAGTGGTCTTTTCCGCTGCATTTAAGGATTCCCAAGGCTCAATCCATTTGGGAATCGCAGGAATGTAGTAACCATAAGCGGTCTTAGTCCAATCGGTGTATTGAGCTAAGGTAGTCGAGAAAATCTCAATCTTGCCGGATGGAGTTTCCCACTTCACACCTTTCTCAATATTGTCTTGGAACGCAACGTGGGGACGATCTAATTTAAATTTGTAAACGCCATGTTTTTTGAAATCTTCCCATGACATTTCCACACCTTGATGGTGTTGCACACGTTCCCACCAAGCCATGAGATAAGCTTCATCTACATCATCATCGTGATTAAAGTACTCACGCGTTGCACGAGGATTGTACTTCTTACCAAACTCATCACCCCCTAAACGATACGCCAATTCGGTGTAAATTTGGAAGTCAGTCTTACTCTCACCCATCGGTTGAATCACCTTAGGACGATGAATGTAGTAGTGACCTTTATACCAGGGTAATGCGACATCGTGACGTTCAAAGTGAGTAGCAACGGGTAACAGTACATCAGCCCATAAACCGGAAGGCGTAATGGTAGAGTCATTACAAACCACCAGATCGAGCTTCTTAATCGCCTGAATTTCTTTATTAATATTGGTTAATTGGTTAAACCAATCTGAGCCTTGCCAGAAAATCCCGCGAATATTAGGAATAACCCCATCACCCGCTTGACCACCTGGCCATAAACCAATCTCTTCACGTTTAACATTAGGATAATTGAGTACGCAATGTGCCCAGCGATCAGACTTAATAGACTCATAGAACACATTGGCATATTCGTCATAAGGATAAGCGACTGCTTCAGAGTGCCAGCCTTTACCAATCCCTTCCGCACAACCACCAAGTACCCCTATATTACCTGTCATGGCTTGTAATGCCGCTGCCATACGATTGTATTGCTCACCGTAAGCATTACGTCCAGGCGCCCAGGACGCTTTTAAAGCAGCAGGTTTAGTCGTGGCGTACATTTCTGCTAATTTCTTAATATCATCCGCAGAAACGCCACAAATATTGGCTGCCCACTCTGGGGTTTTAGGAGTATTGTCGTACTTACCTAAAATGTAATCCTTAAAGTTTTCCTGACCCTTAGCCCAGTCTGGCATAGTACCTTCGTCCATACCTTGAACGAACTTATTAATGTACTCCTGATCGTGCCAATTTTTGCTAAAGATATAATGCGCCATACCTGCCATCATCGCAGCATCGGTATTGGGGCGAATTGGAATCCACCATGCATCATACGCTGCCGCAGAGTCAGTGTATTGCGGATCGACTAGCACAAACTTACAACCTTTTTGTTTAGCCATACGCATGTAATAAAACGTATTACCGCCATGGAAGGTGTAAGCAGGGTTCCAACCCCACATAATGATCAGTTTGGAATGCGCAAAAGCATCGTCTTCGTTACCGTCTTGAATCGTTCCGAAGGTAATACGCGAGCTAAATTTAGTACCTTCATAAGAGGGAATCGACCATGAGCTAGTACGGCAACCATACATGCCCAAGAAACGCCCTAATAGACCTTCTACTTGGTCAGACTTATGGAGTACCCCATATGACGCACCTGCATAGGATTGGTCGAGTAATGCAGTAGGACCATATTTTTGCTTTAGCTCTTGCATCTTGCCTGCGACTAAATCTAAAGCTTCATTCCAAGACGCGCGTTTGAATTTACCTTCACCACGCTCACCCACACGAATCATGGGATAGAGTAAACGTTCTTGTGAGTACAGACGTGCACGATAAGAACGTCCCCGTAAGCAAGCACGTAATTGCGGTTCTTCAAAGGTATCTTTACCAAACTCGCCTTCGGCTTGATAACGTCCATCATCAGTGGATAGACGTACAATCACATCCCCTTTTTTGTGAGCCACCAACATATGACGTGAACCGCAGTTGTGTGCACAACTGGTTACAACCGTGGTTAAATCGTCATCACGAGGATACGGTTCGTAAGCAAACGCTTTGGCTTCTTTCGGTTTTACGGTTAAACCACCGGCTGCAAGCGCTGCCGAGCCGACCGCAGTGGTTTGCAAGAAAGTACGGCGATCCATTTGGAGCGCAGTTTTTAATTTCTGTTTCCAATCAGTTCCAGTCATGGCGTGCTCCTTGGTTTATTGTTGAGCCGGTGCGCCCTGAATGAGGAAGCGCAAGTCAGATTCAGTTGGGCGATCTTTAGCCCAATCGGGAGCAGGGCTTGATCCGGGCCAAGGGTGACGTGGATAAGGAAAACTGGTGCGATACCAAGAGCGTCCACCATGACAGCCATAACAGGTGTCACTGTTAGCTGCACCTTCTTTTTCTATATCAGCTGCTTTTAAAAAGTTAACTTGGTGACGAGTGGTGCGAATGGCTGCATGACATAACAAACAGTTATTTTGGAACATTTGTCCACTTTCATGCCAAGGACCAGTTAAACCCATATTTTTATAAGGAAACTGACCATGACACATCAAGCACACTTGTGGGTTGACCATCTTGCGTAGAGTTAAATTGGCTTGAGCATCAGCACTGCCTGTGCCGGTTTCTTCGCGTGGATCATTGCCTTGATGGCAAGTTGTACAGCTCATCGTAGCAACCTTTTTAATAAAAGGGGCCACTAAATGGCGCTGATGGAAAGTCATTTGCTCACCTTGGTAAGTATCTAAGGTTTGATACCAAGCGATAGTTTGATTCTTATTGAGGCCAGCAGGGGTGGTGTCACGCGTATTGGTGGTGAGAACTTCTTGGTGACAGGCTAAGCATTGTGCATCAGTGGCTTTATCAATCGCTGGCTTGAAATGAATTGGGTTCCAACGGGCTTGTTCATAATTGTTAGTAGCCGTTTGCTGAGGAACTTGACTTAAGGTAGCTTGAATATTAGCAATAGTTTGTTTTGCAATTTCTTCATTAGATACCGGAGTAATAGTCATTGCCTCTGGAGCTGGAGCTGTCGAGCTAACTTGCGTAGTAGGTGTTGTATTAGTTGCTGGAGCTGCGGCAACTGAGGGAGCGGTATTATAAACAATGTACTCAACAGGTTTGGGCGCTGGTGCAGGAGCCAACATTTTTTGTACTGCGAGTAATTCATCTGCACGGTTGGGTTGACCAAAAAGTAAGCCTACAAACACAGCAAGCACACCAGCAACCCCTAAAAAGAAAGCGAGAGCCAAAGCTAGTTGTGGCCACCTCTCCCTAATAAAACTCATCTTAGAACTCCTTATGACTGAGCCATAGATACAAATTGTATCTATGGCTTTGGCTAGTTAACGATAAATCGTTCTAGTGGTTATTGCTTAGGAGGTGTCCAAGTTTGACCGGACATGCCGCCCATACCGGACATGCCGCCCATACCGGACATGCCACCCATACCGGACATGCCGCCCATACCGGACATGCCACCCATACCGGACATGCCACCCATACCGGACATGCCGCTCATACCAGTTTGAGCCGGAACCCATTCAGCACATACCCAGCCTGGCCCTGGCTGACCGGACATGCCGCTCATGCCGCCCATTCCAGACATTCCGCTCATGCCACCCATACCGGACATTCCGCTCATGCCACCCATACCGGACATGCCGCTCATGCCACCCATACCGGACATGCCGCTCATGCCACTCATGCCACTCATACCTTGTTGCTGACCGGACATGCCGCTCATTCCGCCCATTCCAGACATGCCACCCATACCGGACATGCCGCTCATGCCACCCATTCCAGACATGCCGCTCATGCCACCCATTCCAGACATGCCGCTCATGCCACTCATACCTTGTTGCTGACCGGGCATGCCGCTCATGCCGCCCATTCCAGACATGCCACCCATACCAGACATACCACCCATACCAGACATGCCACCCATACCGGACATGCCACCCATACCGGACATGCCGCCCATACCGGACATGCCGCCCATACCGGACATTCCGCCCATACCGGACATTCCGCCCATACCGGACATGCCGCCCATACCCGACATGCCACTCATGCCGCCCATTCCAGACATTCCGCTCATACCCGACATGCCGCCCATACCGGACATGCCGCCCATTCCAGACATACCGCCCATACCGGACATGCCTTCTTGAGCTGGTACCCATCTAGCACAAACCATGCCTGGCATACCCGACATACCGCTCATACCCGACATGCCACTCATGCCGCCCATACCGCTCATGCCACCCATACCCGACATGCCACTCATACCTTGTTGTGTCTCAGCCAGTGCTACACCACTGCATAACAAAGTAGCGACAACCAATGACAAAGCTTTTTTGTAAATATGTTTCATAAAAATCTCCTACGAATTGTGTGTAATGGTGTGGGTCTTACTTGTTAATGGATTGCCTGTGCCAACCGCGAAGGTCATAGCGGTCGTTCATACCTGCATGCGTAAACGGATTGAACCAAGAACCTTGATCTTCTAGAAAACCTAAAGACGCAGGATAAGGTTGCTCAACACCAGTTAAAGCGTGGGCATACCACTGTGCATCTTTATTATCAGTGCTAAGAACAGGAGCACTGTGCGGACGTTGAGCTGGATTCGTGCCAGCAACATAAAGCAGCTCATCAGCAGAGCTAGGGGTACTTGTAATAATTAAACTAATTAAACCAATGACTAAGCTGAAGCTACGCATTAGGGTTCCTCCGGCAGGTTCTGTACTTATTCCTTAAGTGAATAAGCATTTGCTGTGCCATGACTGGTGTATCTATTTAATGCCTTGAATTGATGAGTATTTATTTTTTATGTTCAGAGCTAGCTAAAGATTTTAAATGACAAAATGTCATAAAATTTCTGACTAAATGTCAGAATCAGCAAGAGTAAAGACAAAATGTCAGGAAGGGTTTACACTTCTAAGTGATTCGCAAACTTATTAAGTCCTATTTGCAGTGTTATGAACCTTAAAAAGCTTTTCCAACAACAGCCGTTAGAAAGACGTTTTTTAATATTTCTATTCGGTGTATTAGCTTTAGTATCTGCAAGTTTTTTAGTGTTTTTTTATGCTTTTTATCATGCACAAATCAGCGAGGAACGGACTAAGACCTCGCAAGCGGTCAGCCTCTTACTACAATCTTCTTTAGAGCGAGCCATGTTGCGGCGCGATTTAGTGGGATTGCAGGAAATTATTACCGACCTAGGCCAACAGTCAGGGGTAGAGGAGGTCTTGATTTTAAACCCAGCTGGAGAGGTACGCTTTGCTGCCAATCCCATGCAATTAGGCAGTTCTGGCTTAAGTATCATGCAGGAGTTTTGCCCCAATTGTGCCATTAATGATTTACCACTAGAGCCGACTTCCCGATTCTTTACCATGCCAAATGGACAAGAGCGTTTACGTACTTTCCATCCAGTGCGCAATAAACCGGCTTGTTTAGCTTGTCATGGTGATAGTCGCGAACATCCTGTCAACGGTATTTTAGTTGTCGATTACGATGCTTCGCCAATTCGGCAAAAAGGTTTGCTCAATATTGGTATGCTGCTGCTAGCGGGTAGTGTGGCTTTGCTGTTTAGTGCTTGGGCAGCATGGTGGTTTATGCAGGCTTATGTTCTTCAACCGATTCAGCAACTCCATCAGGCTAGTTTAGCTTTAGCAGAAGGTAAGTTAGATCGACGCGTACCTATCAAACCAATGACTGATGAAATCAATAATTTAGGCCGTACTTTTAATCTAATGGCTGAGCATTTGCAGGCCAATCATTTAGAATTAAAAGAGCGTGAGCGTTTCTTACAGGATTTGCTAGATGCTGTACCTGACGGGGTGCGGGTGATTGATCGCAACTATCGGATTGTGATGGCCAATCGTGCCTATCTGCAGCAATTAGGTTTAGAAAGTTTTGCGCAACTTCAGCAACAACCGTGCTATCAAGTTACGCATCAGTTAAACCAAGCCTGTCCTCCTTCGCTACGGACTTGCCCTTTAGATTGCTTGCATGCTGAGCAAACTAGTTTGCGCTTTATGGAAACCCTGCGCCGTGCTGATGGTAGTTATTTGTCAACCGAGGTCTATGCCGCCCGTTTAGTGGTAGCTACCTTGCAGGGGACAGAATATTGGATTGTCGAAGCTATCCGTGATTTAGATCAAGCAGTGCATTATTCACATGAACAAAAGCTAGCTGCTTTAGGCGAGTTAGCAGCCGGTGTCGCTCACGAAATCCATAATCCATTGGCTTCCGTGCAAATTGCCCTACAAGCCAGTGATCAAGTAGTAGATGCGGTGTCTGAGCCTGAAGCAGTGCATGAATTACGTGATTATTTGCATCTAGTGGGTGAGCAGGTTGAACAGTGTTTGGATGTAACACATCGCTTAATGAAATTAGGCAGTTTAGCAAGCAATCACCCTGAATTAGTCGAGGTGAATATCGTGATCAAGGAAACCTTATCCTTGTTACGGTTTGAGCGTGAACAGCAAGCTATCCAAGAGCAATTAGAGCTTGCAGATAGTAATCCGAGAATTTTGGCAGCTGACAATGACTTACGTATGATTATTCTGAACTTAGTTCAAAATGCATTTCATGCGATGCCTCAAGGTGGAACTCTAAAAGTGCGTAGTTTGAAGCAGGTCGGCCAAGTCATTATCGAGATCGAAGATACAGGGGTTGGTATTGATGAGGCGATCATTGTACGTATTTTTGACCCCTTTTTTAGTCGTCGCCAAGGAAAGTCAGGGTCAGGTTTGGGTTTAACGATTGCCCGTAGCTTAGTGAAACAACATCAAGGAAAGATTGAGGTACCTGTTCACCAGGCAGGAAAAACCTTGTTCAGAGTCACTTTTCCTGATGTGGATGCACCAATAGATAAGGATTAGGGATTGGTATGCTGCCTTTATTGTTAGTGATTGATGATGATATGACACTAAACCGTTTGATTGTTGGGCAACTCAATCGTTTAGGCTATGCAGCAACTGGCGTTTATTCATGGGCAGATGCTCAACACTATCTACAGCAGCATGATCCCCAATTAATTATTTTAGACTGTCAGCTCCCTGATGCACGCGGTTCTGAAGTTTTGCCTTCTCTAGCGCTTGATTATCCAGTCATTATGTTGACTGCTTATGGAAATGTAAAAGATGCAGTCAAAGCCATGCGTGATGGTGCGGCTGAGTATTTATTGAAACCAGTGAATATGGATGAACTAGAACTGATCATCCGGAAAACACTGGATACCCATAATATGAAAAAGGAGTTTCTCTATCTCAAAGAAAATGCCAAAAAACGTCGCTCTTTTATGATTGGCACCAGTAAAGAATTAAAAAATGTCGAGAAAATGATTGATGCGGTTGCCCCTAGCAGTATGACCGTATTAATTCAAGGTGAAAGTGGTGTTGGCAAAGAATTAGTCGCCCGCGAAATCCATGAGCGTAGTCAGGTTGCTAAATCAGGTTATGTAGCTCTGGATTGCTGCACAATGCAAGAAAATTTATTTGAGTCAGAATTATTTGGCCATGAAAAAGGTGCATTCACAGGAGCTGATCGGCAGAAGAAAGGCTTAATCGAAAGTGCTGAGGGGGGGAGTTTATTCTTAGACGAAATTGGAGAAATTACTCCAACTATTCAAGCTAAGTTATTGAGAGTACTAGAAACTGGTCGTTTTCGGCGTTTAGGGGGGAATCGCGATTTAAGTGCTAATGTACGGGTGGTAGCTGCTACTAATCGGGACTTACTGGCGATGTCACAGGAAGGACAATTTCGCGCCGATTTGTTCTATCGCCTTAATGCCTTTACTATTTATGTACCCCCTTTACGTGAGCGTACTAAAGATATTCCAGCTTTAGTGGAGCATTTTATTCGTAATCATGATTTTTCGCGGCGGGTGAATAAGCATTTGACCGAAGCGGCTTTGCATAAGCTTCTGCACTATGCTTGGCCGGGAAATATCCGTGAGTTAAAGAATATGGTGGAGCGGGCGATTATCCTTTCAGCCGATTCCGCCGAAATTTTACCTGAGCATTTCACTTTAAATTCTGAGCACTCTGCACATCCTAACGCGAGTACAACTCGCAAAGCAGTGAGCTTAAGTTTTGAAGAAGTTCCAACCTTAGACGAAGTAGAAAAGTCTTATGTGCATCTACTGTTGAGCAAATATAGTGGGCATCGTGGCAAAGTAGCCCGCGCTTTAGGGATTAGTGAACGTAATGTCTATCGTTTACTGCGTAAGTACGAATTAGCAGCCGTCAATACAGAGTTTGAGTAGGATGTTTAGGTAAGTTTAAATTGATATTTAGTGCGCAGCGATCTCAGTAGCTAAGTCTAGGCAGGGGATTGTGAAATTGTTATCATCCGCGCTTTTCTTTTTATAGACAGAGTGTTAGCTGCAGCATGGAACTGAATCTTGTTTATACCAAAATCAAAGACCTGCAAGCGCGTTTAGAGGCGCTTAGGGGGTATCTTTGACTACGAAACCAAGCATGAACGCCTCGAAGAAGTTAATCGTGAATTAGAAGACCCGAAAATTTGGGATAATCCTGATTATGCTCAACAATTAGGCAAAGAGCGTGCCTTCTTAGAAAACGTCGTCGGTGGCATCGACCGTTTAACCAATGGCTTTAATGATGCCAATGATTTATTAGAGATGGCCGAGGCCGAAGGCGATGAAAGTAGTGCCAATGAGGTCATTGCCGAAGTCGACTCTCTAGAACAAGATGTGGAAAAGCTTGAATTCCAACGGATGTTTTCTGGCGAATTGGACCGAAATAATGCTTTCCTTGATATTCAGTCTGGTGCGGGTGGAACAGAAGCACAAGATTGGGCAGAAATGATCTTGCGCATGTACCTGCGCTGGGGCGAGGCTAAAGGCTTTAAAACTGAGTTGATTGAAGCCTCTGCCGGTGATGTGGCAGGTATCAAAAGTGCCACCATTAGCTTTGAAGGTGAATATGCTTTCGGCTGGTTGCGGACTGAAACAGGCGTACATCGCTTGGTACGTAAATCGCCATTCAGTGCGAATGGGATGCGGCATACCTCGTTTGCTGCCGTGTTTGTCTCCCCTGAGATTGATGACAATATTGAGATTGATATTAATCCAGCCGATTTGCGGATTGATGTGTATCGTGCCTCAGGTGCAGGTGGTCAGCACGTTAACCGGACGGAATCAGCGGTACGGATTACGCACTTGCCCACTAATACCGTGGTGCAATGCCAAAACGGGCGCTCACAGCATCAGAATAAAGACACTGCGATGAAGCAACTGCGCGCTAAGTTATATGAGCTTGAATTGCTCAAGCGTAGCGAAGAAAAGCAGGCTTTAGAGCAAACTAAATCCGATGTAGGTTGGGGTAGTCAGATTCGCTCTTATGTTTTAGATCAATCGCGGATTAAAGATTTACGTACTGGAGTGGAAACCTCCAATACCCAAGCAGTATTAGATGGTGGACTCGACCGCTTTATTGAGGCGAGCCTAAAAAGTGGACTATAAAGCGGACAGATTCCATGAGTGAACAAGATAATCAGCAACACGCTCATCAAGACGATAACCAATTAATTCAGCAACGCCGCGAAAAACTAGCAGGCTTGCGTGAGCAGGGTAATGCCTTTCCCAATGATTTTGTACGTGAGCACAAAGCAGCCGACTTACATGCAAACTACGAGCAGTATGATAAAGAATGGTTTGAAGCTAATGAGGTTAAAGTATCGGTAGCAGGGCGGGTAATGCTGCGCCGGATGATGGGTAAGGCGAGCTTTGCTACCCTTTCGGATACCTCGGGGCGTATTCAAGTCTATGTACAATTACAGCGAGTGGGTGAAGCGGTATTTGAGGCTTATAAGCATCAAGACATTGGCGATATTATTGCGGTCGAAGGTGTGCTGTTTAAGACTCAAACGGGGGAGCTTTCCGTAAAGGCTTCAGCAGTACGCTTATTAACTAAGTCACTGCGCCCTTTGCCGGAAAAATTCCACGGCTTAACCGATCAAGAGCAGCGTTATCGTCAGCGGTATATTGATCTGATTATGAATGAGGAAAGCCGTAATACTTTCCGGATGCGCTCGAAAATCATTAGCTATATCCGCAATTTCTTCACCCAGCGCGATTACATGGAAGTCGAAACACCGATGCTGCAAGTGATTCCGGGTGGGGCGAGTGCGCGTCCGTTTATTACTCATCATAATGCACTCGATTTATCTATGTACTTGCGGATTGCGCCTGAGCTTTATCTGAAGCGTTTGGTGGTCGGTGGTTTTGAGCGTGTGTTTGAAATCAATCGCAATTTCCGCAATGAGGGCGTGTCGGTACGGCATAACCCTGAATTCACCATGATTGAATTCTACCAAGCCTATGCCACTTATGTAGATATGATGGATCTAACTGAGGCTTTATTTAAAGGCTTAGCAGCTGATTTATTAGGTAGCACGGAAGTCCCTTATCAAGGTCAGGTGTTTGATTTTGCTAAGCCTTTCGAGCGGATTACCATTCGTGATGCAATTTTGAAATATAATCCTGAGGTTACACCTGAACAAATCGACAACTTAGATGCAGCACGCTTAATTGCCAAGAAAGTGCATGCACCGATTAAAGACAGCGATGGTTTGGGTAAAGTACAAGTCGCAATTTTTGAAGAAACCGTTGAGCATTTATTGCAACAACCTACTTTTGTCATGCAACATCCGGCAGAAGTATCGCCTTTAGCACGCTTGAATGACGAGAATCCGTTTGTCACTGATCGCTTCGAGTTCTATATTGGTGGGCGCGAGATTGGTAATGGTTTTTCTGAGTTAAATGACGCGGAAGATCAAGCCGAGCGCTTCCTCCAGCAAGTGCGCGAGAAAGAAGCCGGTGATGATGAAGCCATGTTCTATGATGCTGATTTTGTGCGTGCACTGGAATATGGCATGCCACCCACAGCAGGCGAAGGGATAGGAATTGACCGCTTGGTGATGTTGTTTACTGACTCGCCGTCGATTCGGGATGTGATACTTTTTCCGCATATGCGCCCTGAAGCCCTTTAAACAGCTCATCTCACTCCTCAAACAAGCTATCGACAGTAGGTAGCTTGTATGATTCTTGTGTTCTACTATCAATATCTATTCTAAAGCTTTGCACGCATCGATACTTGCCTTTTTCTATGACTAATTCTTCAGAATTAGAACGCCTACAAAACTCAATTTTTACAGCCTTCGGCTCAATTCCTTTTCCAAGATTTGGTTTAAAAGCAGCCAGAGCACTAGATGATTGGATCACCGATGAAGATGTATTAACCAAGATTACACTAGAAACCGATATACATGGCGAATGGTGGGAAATACCCGCAATAGAGCTAGAAACCTACGCATATGATGCTATGTGCTATTTAGAACCTGATGGTATGTTGTTTTATATACCTGCGTATCTAAATAATGCCTTAAATACCTTAAAGTATTCAGCTTTGATGACCTTGATTTTTTGGATGACACCTTGGAAACGTGAAAACAGTGAGGATGAAGAGCATTTTCAAGAAATGTATAGTTATTTTTGCAGTAAATTTTCAAAATTCACGAATACGCAAAAGCAGGTTTGCAAATCGGTATTAAGTTACTTTGTCGAAAACTCAAATGCTATGAAAGTAGATGAGTTTTTCACAAATCAAGCTCTACAAGAAATTCAGGCTATTTTGAGGCATGATTATTGGAAAGTTTCAGTCGTGGTGGATATGAAAACCTTACAAGCCTAGTAACATCAAGGGCGTTTAAGTGTTTAAACGCCCTGATTCATTTAAGCTTTCAAGGCCTTAGCATGCCAAGCAATATGCTCGCCAATAAATGTACCAATGAAATGATAGCCGTGGTCATAGCCATCTTGCATACGCAGAGTGAGCTTTTGTCCACCTTGTTCGCAGGCCGCTTTAAAGTTCTCCGGCAGCAATTGCCCCTCAGTTAAGAACTCATCCGCTGTGCCTTGATCAATCAAAATATCCGGCACCCGCGCACCGGCTTGTACTAAACAAGTCGCATCGTAGGTTTGCCAATCCGCTTGATTCGAGCCGATATAAGCGGTAAAGCAGCCTTGTCCCCACGCACCATTTACGGGATTACAAATGGGTGAAAACGCCGAGACTGAACGATAAGCTTGCGGATTTTTCAGTGCCACAATCAGCGCACCATGCCCTCCCATCGAATGCCCAGAAATCGACTTCACACCCGCAATAACGGGGAAATTGGCTTCAACCAACGAGACCAATTCCTCAGTCACATAGGCATACATATGATAGTTTTTATCCCAAGGTGCTTCAGTGGCATTGACATAAAAACCTGCACCTTTGCCCAAATCATAACGCTCTGGCACATCCGGCACATCATCACCGCGTGGGCTAGTATCAGGGATAATCAAGGCGATACCATGTTCCGCTGCATACCGTTGTGCTCCCGCTTTGACACGAAAGTTATCATCGGTACAGGTCAAGCCAGATAGCCAATACAACGCTGGTACTTTCTGCGTCTCCGCTTGTGGCGGCAAGTACACCGAAAAGGTCATGGTGCAAGCGCAAGCTTCCGACTCGTGCGTATAGCGATTGAGATAACCGCCCCATTCTTTAATGCTTTCGATTTGCTGCATACTCACCTCAGAAAATAATCACTGAGCGAATGCTCTCACCATGATGCATTAAATCAAAGGCTTTATTAATGTCTTCCAGCGGCATGGTGTGCGTGACCATACTATCCAGTTCAATCTTGCCATTCATATAGTCTTCTACATACCCCGGCAATTGCGTGCGGCCTTTTACCCCACCGAAGGCAGTACCTTTCCAAGTACGACCTGTTACGAGTTGGAAAGGACGAGTAGCAATTTCTTGGCCTGCACCAGCTACCCCGATAATGGTAGAAACACCCCAGCCCATGTGAGTACATTCCAGCGCATCGCGCATGACTCTGACATTGCCGATACATTCAAATGAGTAATCCACGCCACCATTGGTCAAGTCTTTAATGTACTCAACGACTGAACCATTCACTTCTTTCGGATTGACGAAATCAGTTGCCCCTAAGGCTTTGGCGATTTCCCATTTGGCAGGATTCAAGTCCACCGCAATAATGCGTCCGGCTTGAGCCATCACTGCACCTTGAATAACCGATAAACCGATACCGCCTAAACCAAATACCGCAACCGTAGAACCTGGCTCAACTTTGGCGGTATTTAACACCGCGCCAATCCCCGTGGTAACGCCGCAGCCGAGTAAGCAAACTTTATCTAAAGGGGCAGCAGGATTGATTTTGGCGAGGGCGATTTCTGGAACAACCGTGTATTCGGAGAAGGTTGAACAGCCCATATAGTGGTAAATTTCTTTACCACCGACTTTAAAGCGGCGCGTATGGTCAGGCATATATCCCGTCCAAACCGTAGCTGCAATCGATTGGCAAAGGTTGGTTTTTGGCGATTGGCAGTATTCACAAACACCACACTCTGGGATGTATAAAGGAATAACATGATCGCCAGGCTTGAGGTTTTTCACCCCAGGGCCGCATTCTTCCACAATACAGCCACCTTCGTGACCTAGGATACAGGGGAAAGCACCTTCAGGATCATCACCGGAAAGGGTAAAGGCATCAGTATGACAGACACCCGTCGCAACGACCTTTAATAAGACCTCGCCTTCACGTGGCTTTTCTACTTCTACTTCTTCAATGACTAAGGGTTTTTGCGGCTCCCACGCCACGGCTGCACGGCATTTCATAGCACTCTCCTTCTGTTTTTAATGACGATTAAAGTCAACATAGAATGAATGTTCATTTCTGTCAATCATCCCTGTTCAGAAATTTAATCAATCTGCACCGCAAGTTTCTCACTGGCTTAGCTTATAAAATGCAGCTTAGCTCCAATTTTCATAAGCTTGCTTTAGGTTTTGTCAGTAGGTTTAATTTTTACAGGGTCGCTGCCTGCTTGATTCGATAATATTGACGAGTATCAAACACCGATTGGGTTAAGCGCAAGCTTGGAGGTAGTAAATTAAGTTTATACACATGCCGCGGATGAGTTCCGCCCACCCCTGGACTACCCAAATTATACCGACTACCTAACAGATAAGGATCAGTCAAATTCCGTACTACACTGATAATCCCTAAGCCAGAAGCTAATTTTGGATCATACCAAGTCAGATAGTCATCACAGTGCAACCGGCCACGATAATGATGCAACACACAGCAATTAATGCCGACCATCTTGCCTTGCCATTGATAGCGGTCGATTTTGAGAATAGCGCGCCCTGAATGTTGTACCGCTGCCAACCACGCTAAAGTCACATGCGCATAAGCATCCTGGTCTTTTAATTCAGCCGCCGTGAAGCGCTCAGCCCAAACCTGCAGAAGCCAAGGTCGAGCCTCAACAATATTGATTAACTTCCCTGGGACAATGCTGAAACTAGCGAGTTTTTTAAGCTTACGGCGAATATCGGTACGGCGGCTCGGAGAAAGTAACTGCAGATATTTTTCAAGTGGTAAGCCATAAGCGCTGGCGGTAGGTTCTTGCTTTACCTGCGGATCATAACTCACAACATCGGTATCAAAATAAGGCAAACGTAAACGCTTTAAAACCTGTAAAGCACCTGGGGTGTAAGTTGGGCTAATCGCTGGCGAATTCGGCATAGCCGCGATATAAGTATAAGTATCATTGTTATAGCATTGCCCTACTGGCAAATAGCCATCCGCTTTGCCGTGATAATCAAAGCTTAAAAATAAGCGCGGATTACGCATTCCCGGATAACGCAAAAGCTGCTGCACCAGCATCGGTGAAGCATATAAGGAGCCATCATCTAGGTCTTTGAGGATTTGTAGTTCTTTTAAGCTTAATTCCACTGGACACTATCCCTGCCAAACTCCCCCTAACCCTCGCTAAACTAGGCTGAAGAAGCTAGCAGCACCCGCATAGCTGGTGATGGAAATACGACTAATGACACTCTAAAAAACCAGCTGAGCATGAACAGCTGGTTAGTTTATCAGTAGTCAACTAGAGCTTAGTTACTGATCTGTAAAGCCTACCCGTTGATGGGAGCCATCACAATAAGGCTTATTCGCTGAAGCTCCGCAGCGGCATAAAGCGGTCATAGTGTGGGTAGTAGTCGCACCCGTTTTATCTTGTACTTCAATCGCACCTTGCACAATTAACGGGCCATTTGGCGTTACTTTGACTTTAACCACTTCTGTTTTGGTAGTGGCTGCGGGTATGCTCGCTTGATCCATTTTGTAAGATAAGGCACCAGAAGGACAGCTTTTCACTTGCTCAATTAAGCGCTCTGTGGTGGCCGCATCCACCTTCACCCACGGACGCTGTTGAGGATTAAACACCTGCGGCAAACTACGGAAACACAAGGTTGAGTGAATACATTTAGCCGGTTGCCAAACAATCGTCACTTCACCATTCGAATACTCTTTAACAATCGCTTGATTAGGCATGACTCACTCCTTTTTCAGTTAATTTCAGCTAACGAGCCGACTCAATGCCGACGTTTCGGTGGCAAAATCAGATTAGCAAACATTAAACCTGCCACAATCGCCATAAACGCCAACAAGACTTGTGCACTATTCATAGTATTAGCAAGGATTGACTCGCCGGTCACGAAATTATTTAAACCAATGTACATCTTGCTCCCCGGCACTAAGAGCACAATGCCTGGTAGCAGCACAATTGAAGTCGGTCGATTCTTGAGTACTGAATAGGCATTCGCATAAATGCCTACCACTAAAGCACCCATCAAACCGGCTAAGCTCGACTCAAATACGATTGCCCCTAAACTCGCACTCACATAAGCAATCGTGCCTGCCAATAAGCCCCAAGGCGCATCTCGCCAGCTAATTTTAAAAATAATTAAGAGTGACAGACTCAAACCGAGCACTGCTAGGTAACTCCAAATACTTACGGTAGCTGCCTGCAAAGGAATTTGTGGAGTAGTCCACCAAATACCGGCTAAGGCGAGGCCAAACATCGCACCAAAATAGAGCTTAAACACTGTCATCCCCGCATCCATAATCCGCACCGTACCCGATAAAACATGCCGTGCGGCTAATTCACGCAAACCAATCGTCATCACCAGCCCCGGAATATAAGCAATAACTCCTGCCAAAATCACAATAGGCACATTTAACTTAGCGCCTAATGCGGTAGCACCACTAATCCCAAAAGCGATTAATAAAGCAGTAAGTGGCTCTAACATTTCCTCCAAACGTTTAGAGCGTTCAGATAACACTACTAGTAAATAGGCAAAGCAGCCAGCAGTACTGGCCGCAACGATTTCTGGCCATTGTGCTCCACAAACCAAAGCAAAACTTGCCGAGAGCACACCCCAAGCTAAGAGCATTAACCAGCGTGGATAAGGGTCTGGCATGGTTTTAATCTGTTCCAGTTGAGTACGTGCTTGTTTTAGATCGATTTGTTTAGCCAGCACGGCATCCACCAATTCATGCGTGCGGGCGAGTCGATTCAAATCAAATAAGTTCGGTTGCACTCGCTCGATATGGTTGTGTTCCTCATCCGAGTCTTTTTCCCGAAATAGGAAATGCATCGTGGTCGGTGTGACTAAAAATACTCCCTCAATCCCTAAAGCAGTGGTGACTTCTTCCAATAGATTTTCTAAGCGATGCGCTGGAGCACCATAAGTATGTAAGCTAGTACCAAGCTTAATAATAAAGCGGCGTAGCTGCCCTAATTCAGATGCTTGCATGGTGCTTAAAGACTCTCAAACTGGAGTTAAAATTGTTATAACCCTAAGCGCTTGGCTTTCTAGCGGCTAACTTGCCATACTAGCTCGCGCCCTTAATCGAGCAAATAATATCCTGTTGTGTTCCTGAAAAGCGCAATAGGCTCAAATTTTTTATAAGCACTATGAGAAGAACTTCATGAGCAAATCAATCAAAGTCGTGGCTATTAGCGGCAGTCTGCGGGCGAAATCAACCAATACTGGCTTACTGCACTATGCCCAAGCGCAGGCACCAGAGGGGATGGAAATTACCATTGCTGACATTAAAAACTTACCCTTTTATAACGCTGATCTCACTGAAAAACCTGCCGCCGTGCACACCCTATTAGCCCAATTAGCGGAGGCAGATGCTTTATTATTAGCTTGTCCTGAATATAACTATTCTATTGCGCCTGCTTTGAAAAACGCTTTGGATTGGGCCTCACGTGAACCCAATAATGCTTTGTTATCCGGTAAGCCAGTTGCTATCGTGGGTTCTGCAGCAGGGATGGGTAGCGCCCGCGCTCAATACCATTTGCGCCAAGTTTGTGTGTATTTAAACCTGCATCCTTTGAATAAACCGGAAGTTTTCTGTAATGCTTTTGCTAATACCTTTGATCAAGACGGCAAGCTGACTGATGCCAGCATTCAAGGTTTAATTAAAGAACAGTTAGCGGCCTTACGTCTCTGGATTGAGCAGCTCAAAAAATAACTTATCTGCACTCACTCTGAAGCCTCATCCAAGCTTCAGAGTGTTTAGCTTCCTCCTTTTTCAAAGCGCCTATAGACTTTAGCCCTGATTGCTTTAATATGGACTCTAAATGGTATTTTAAGTTATGCTGAAAAGGAGCCTAAAACTATGAAACACTCTTATCTCACCTGGGGTTTAGCTGCTAGTTTCTTAGTGGGTAGCACGAGTCTGGTTGCTAGGGATAATAGACCAGACCTTGCTGATTTAGTGATCGGTCAATATCATGGCGAAGTCACCTCAGACTCTCGTGGTAGTTCAAAAACGGATGTGAATCTAACAGTGACCAAAAAAAGCCCAACTAGTGTCTTAGTCACTTCAGATTATGCACGTTTAGGGAGTGTTGTTGTGCCTTTGGAGGCTTTACCTAATCGGATTATTTTAGCAGCTTCAGGTAAATCAACCTTCCTTTGGGATGGCAAACAACGCCCCGTGCGCTTAGATTATTCACCCGATGGCTCGGTGGCTTATGTCGGTTATAAGCAATAAATTTTAGTGGTTACTTCTGTTTAGCCACCCACGCAAAATGCAGCTGCAAAGCCGGATCAGCCAGCAAAGCTTGTAAACTTATGAACGCCTTTGCTAGCTGCATTTCAGTGTAAAGATCGTGAATCCCATTATGGCAAAGCCGACAGACTGCAATACCTTGGTTTAATTCGTCGCGACCATATTTTTTCTTAAAAGCTGTGCGGCGATGTAGCTTGCGGGGAATTAAATGATGAAAAGTGAGAGCGGTGTTACGTCCACAGCAAGTACACACACCAAAATGCTCGGAGTGCTTTAAGCCCATAGTCTAAATTGCAATTAAATAGTCCGCCTTTGCGCGCAAACTGGCTACTAAAGTGGCATTTTTAGCATCACTGGATAACACTCGTTCTAAAGCAACCTCCTGGCTAATACCCCAAGCTTGCTGATGCCGCTGCACTAAGCGGGCTTGGGCTAATTCCAGCGGGGTATCTAAATACCAAGTTTCATCCCATAAGCCTTCTAAACCAGCCCACTCCTGCTCACGATAAAGAATATATAAACCCTCGACCAGCACAATTTGGCAACTAGGCTCGACGCTAATCGCATCCGCTACGGGGTCACCTACACTATGTTCAAAGATCGGCCAAGTTACCTTTCTTCCCTGCCCGAGTTTCAGGTCACGAATCTTTGCCACAAAACCAACTGCATCAAAGGTCCAAGGCGCTCCTCTTCGTGCAAAGGCACGCTCTGGGTTCGGCATCGCCTGTAACTGCGCTTTACTTAAATGAAAACCATCCATGCTAAGTACTTGCATTGAGCCAGTTGGATTGGCTGTTAGAAATTCGTTTTGTAATTGCTGAGCTAAGGTGGTTTTACCTGAACCGGGCAGGCCAGCTAGGCCGATTAGAATCCGTTTAGAGCTAACGGTAGTTAAGGTTTGCAGATGCTGCAGAGGGTAGCTAAGTAGTGGTACATGGACTTTATTCATAAATAACTAAGTTTGCTATTAAATAAACTATGGGGACTTTTAACAACATCAATCGAATTGCAGTAGCTAGACATCATTTAACAAGTTTTATGCAAAGTACAACTAAAATTTACCCTCATACCTAGCATGAGGGTAAATACAAATACTATAGTAATGCTCTACCAATCTAAACGCTGCCCATCCCGAAAAAATCCCCCCGTTGGCCCATCTTCTGGCAATTGTGCAGCCCAAAGAATCCCCGGAATCGCTTCCTCAATACTCCGATCCGCTTGGCTACCTCCCATAGCCGTGCGCACCCAACCGGGACAAACACTATTCACCTTAAATTTTGGATTATGCACCTCCGCGACGGTAAAGGTAGTGAGAGCATTTAAGGCAGTTTTAGACAGCCGATAGGCTGGGTAACCCGCCCCCATCTCAGTTAAGCCGCCCATGCCGGAAGATACATTAACAATCCGTGGAGCAGATGATTTTTCTAAAAGCGGCATAAAAGCTTGCGTCATACGTAAAGCACCGACCGTATTGATATTAAAAGTCGCCAACATAATTTCAGGGTCAGCAGTGGTGAGATTCGGATGATCACGTTCCAAAATTACGCCGGCGTTATTGATCAAAACGTCTAGATGGTCAATCTGTTGGCTGATCTGCTTAGCTGCTGCTTTAACCTGCTCAGTCTTGGCTACATCTACAGCTAGCCCAATGGCCTGCGGTACTTGGCTTGCAGCTTGGGCAATTTGCTCTGGATTACGCCCGAGCATAAAGACTTGATAGCCTTGAGCTGCAAGTGCTTGGGCTGCTCCAAAACCAAGGCCACGATTGGCTCCAGTAATTACGGCTGTTTTTTGCATTCATTCATCTCCTTAAATTAAAAATTTTAAGCTATCTTACTGGATAACACGGAGCAGCTATACTTAAGGCTGAAGTTCACATATTGAACGGTATAATCTTTGCAACATAATCATTGTTCGGTCGTTAAGTTGCTCGTCCTTCGTCGTGAAAATGTCATAAATTAACAATAAATTTAAGTAGTCGTAGCCTAGAAGGCTCACAACTACAAGGCAGCGCTGACAGTTCATTTAGTCTGGTGGTTTCAGGAGGTAAATCATGGCTCAATCTTTAGCACTCACCAGTTTTCTGGTGCACGATTATGATGAGGCCATCGCTTTTTTTAAGCGTCTGCAATTTGAGGTGCTTGAAGATAAGCACTTAAGCCCTGAAAAGCGTTGGGTTCGGGTCGCACCACAAGGGCAAGGTGGCAATGCTTTATTATTGGCACGGGCTGCTACTCCAGAACAACAGGCGCAGGTGGGGAAACAAGCCGGTGGACGAGTTGCTTTCTTCCTACATACCGATAATTTTTGGGAGTATTACGATTCCTTACAAGATAATGGGATTCGGTTTGTAGAAGTGCCACGCAAAGAACCTTATGGAATGGTGGTAGTTTTTCTGGATCTCTATGGTAATCGTTGGGATTTAGTCGAAGCCCCAACACCAGTTGTTTAAACTAAGTTATTGCTGATTGAGACAAGGCGCATTGATTTGCGCTAAGCTCGCCGCCATGAGCAAAATCAGCTATCAAGCCCAAGATGAGTATGGCATGGTCACTGTGTATGACGACGGTGATTGTTCTATTTTATCCTTTGCCACCAATGATGAACAAAGCCGCTGCCTGAAAGCTGCGCCCCATATTCTGCAATATGACTACACCCAAGCCATGTTATTGGTGTTGCTATTCTGCCAACCCAAACGTGTTTTATTGCTAGGTTTGGGCGGCGGCAGTTTAGCTACAGCCTTGCATCATGCGGTGAAAAATATCCACATTACCGCTGTCGAGTTACGTGCAAATGTGATTGAGGTTGCACACCGTTATTTTCAACTCCCACGTGCCAAACGCCTCGAGGTTATTCAGCAGAATGCCGATGATTTTCTATTCAATCATCAGTTGCGCAAAGTCGATGTAATTTTTGCGGATTTATATGATGCGAGCGGTACGGCGGAAGTGCAGTTGCGTGCTGATTTTATTCACCGCTGTGCCGACTTATTAAAAGAGCAGGGCTGGCTGGTGCTGAATTGCTGGCAAGAGCAACAAGACGATCCTTATTTACGCAGTGCATTACGCGAGCATTTTGCTGACCTGCGTTATGTTTTAACCGGCAGTAAAAACTGGGTGATTCTGGCGGGAAAAATCGCAAATTATGATGCAAATAATGTCTTGAGAGAAGCCGCATTGCATTGGTCGGAGAAGCTGGAGTTTTCGCTGAATAAACATTTATCGCGCTTGCGGTATTTGGAGTAATTCTTCAGCCTATTAAACACGCTGTTTTTTTTCCAGATAGTCCAAATATTTGCGCAAATATTGCAAAGTCTGCTGAGGCGTTTGCGGTTTGTGCTTAGTAGGCTGTGCTGAGTTACTGGTATCCAAACCATTGACGGGCAAGCCATTGTGTAGCGATCTCAAGCCGTCTTCGCTCAGGTCACAGTAATCGGTGAAATCTTTAAAACTCAACATTAGTTAGCTCCTATGCACCCTAGCTAGCCCATTCGTAACCCGAATAGTCTTAAGTGGTGCCTGTCTGTGGTGGTCGTTCGCCGCTAGGGTACAGAATTACAGTGTAAAAATAACTGCATAATTCGTACCAAAGCCTGCATTTCTTATTCATAACAGCTCTAGCTGGGGGATACTAGTTTAAATGTAGGTAATTTTGTTAATTATCAATGGAGCTAGATTTATTAAGTCTGTAATGGCTGGTAAGTTAATCTTGAACTGCTTTAGGCCGATTAGCCTTGCTAGCACAGAGCTGGCACAATGACTACATGATCTCCCGCAAATATCTCTATCTCATTGCCCTTGCCCGTGAAAAGCACTTCGGTCGCGCGGCGGCGGCTTCTCATATTTCACCTTCGACACTCTCGGCTGCCATCCGTGAAATTGAGTTGGAGTTGGGCGTGGCAGTGGTCAATCGTGGGCGTAGTTTTGCGGGTTTAACGCGCGAAGGGCAGTGTGTCGTCGAGCATGCGATTCGCTTGGCAGCTACTGCTGAAGGATTGCGCCAAGAATTGCGTTCTTTGCGTGAGGAGCTGACGGGGCATTTGACCTTGGGAGTGATTCCAACTGCGTTAACGGTGGTCGCTAGTTTAACGGCCGCGTTTGCACGTCAGCACCCGCAAGTGAATCTGGAAGTACGTTCACTCGGCACTGGTGAAATTCTCAAGCGCATGCAGCAATTCGATATTGATGCAGGGATTATGTATGTCGAATCGGGGGTGCAGCAGCAGTTATTGACTGTGCCGCTCTGGGATGAGCATCATGTATTTTTGTGCCCACTCGATAGTGAGTTAGCCAATCGTGAAACGATTACGTGGTATGAAGCCACCCATACACCACTCTGCCTGCTTACCTCCGATATGCAAAACCGCAAAATGATTGACGCGATTTTTAGTCAATTGGGTTATAGCGCCGAACCGAGTCTGGAAACCAATTCGATTATCAGTATGCTGGCACATGTGTCGGCGGGTGGTTGGTCTGCAATTTTGCCACAGAATGTCTTGGAGTTAATTGGTGTACCGGCGGGAGTGAAAGTCTTAGCGCTCACTGAGCCAAGTTTTAGTTCGCAGACAGGCTTGGTAGTGGCTGGGCGCGAGCCGTGGTCGCCGCTGATAAGTGCCTTGATTAAAACTGCAGAAGAGTTAGAAACATATCTTAGTTCTACTACTTAATTCACTCTAAAAAAATAGATTGATAATAGACGCTAAGTTTATTTTGAAACAGTTGAGAGGGATGGCAAAAACCGATAGAGAATAGCGATCCGTCAGTCTTTGCCTCCATTCTTATGTAAGCTATTTGGAGACAAAGACCTAAAATTTTTTAGTGCTTGAACTTATTCTGCTAAGACTTTGAGTTCTTCCGCACGTTGCGCATTGACCTGCATCAAACAAAATACCTCATGTGCAGCAATCATTTCACTTAGAGCACAATGCATATTGCGGTATTGAATCCAAGCTTTTTGACTGGCTTCGAGTTTATTAAGTAAGTCGGCTTTATGATCATAATCTTTTAATTTAGTTTCAATTGCTTTGTAATAAGTATTAATGTCCTTTTTAGCCATTTCCGAGACGGTTTCCGAACAAGCACTCATCACGCCATTATTCATCGTACCTGCTGCCTTAGTGCATTGACCATATTCAGCTTCGTATTTAGTTTCAGCTTGTGCCACAGACGCTAGGCTGGCTAATACCAAAACGGCTAAGGTTAATTTTTTCATAATCATTTCCTTGGAGTCATCTTTTTAAAACTTGGCAGGTAATAGGATTGAGGTTTAATAAATCATTCAAATCGTAGGCCACTTTAAAATCTACAGTGCCACTACCGCTTGCGCCCCAACTGGATACTTGGCTAATGAATAAAGGTTTATAGTTAGGTTTCTCAAACTCATAAAACGCCACTTGATAGGTTGCTGAGTCGTCGTCACAACTAGTTTTGAGCGCGGTAACTTTACCCTTACCAAAATCTTTAATTTCAGCAGATTCATTCGCAATCGAAATTTCAATGTCGGTGATAAAACTGCGTGCGCCATTAATAGTGATGGTAGTAGTGCCTATATTGGGATTTTTATCTTTACCTAGTTTCAGCCTACCTTGCATCGTGCTGTCATGTGCACCGGACTTATAATAAGGCCACTGCCATTTTACCCCTTTGATTTTGTCTGCATCTTCCCAGCTATTATTGGTATGACTGGCAGAGTTAGGAATAGCCATAGCGGCAATCACTGATTCAAAAAAAGGTGTGGCGTTTGCTAGTGGACTCAAAAATAGTAAACTGGCAACCATTATGGCTCGCATTACAACTCCTCACTGATGGATAGTTCGACTTAATGAGTTTGACTGGCGATAGATTCTAATGTTTCCACTGACAGTGGAAAGTTTGTAAGGTGGGCGGTAGGTTCAGAGGACAACTCTAAGGCTTATGAAAACCGAATTTGACACTTTTCGTATAAAACTTGGCAAGGAAACCCGTGCTAGAGAATGGATGCAAGTATTACGTGACCGAAAAGCTGAGTGCATTCAGACCCTTGAGCGTGAAAAAATGGTTTTAGAAACTATATTTATGACTGAAAAGCATGGGCGCTTATATTTATCTTGGTTTTCGATCCAAGGTGATAATGCTGAGTCGGTTGAGTCTTCTGAGCATGAAATAGATAAATTGCATGGTGCTTTTTGGGATGAGTGTGTTGATAAGACTTTTACATTAGATACCTTTGAGCATGTTGTTACTTTTGCCCCTGAGAGAATGCAAAAAGCACTGGATAGTTATAAGTAGCACGGTATTTTTGAAAAAGCGCCTGTATTTTCTGCATAAACCTCATCTGGTCTCAGCCTCATTTCCTCTATAATCCAAAGATTCGGTTGCTTATCAGGAAGGAGTCTGCCTTGGTCATGTCTGCACAATCTGCCATTAATGGGCAAGCTAATCCGGCTGCTTTATTTTTATTTATTCGGGTGAGTAAGGCAGGGGAAGCGCATCTGCAAGCACAAATTGCGGCGTTTTATGCCAAGCGTCATGTATTAACCCGTACTGCGCCTGAAGCTCAGATCACGACCGCCATCGCATTTGCTAAAGAGTTGTGGAACAAGCTGCATCCGAGTGGCCCCGCGAATTTTCTCCCGATGCCAGTGATTGAGGGCAACTATCCGCTACCTTTATCGCCTGCCAATGTGTTTGTGCACATTACCAGCCAACGCATTGATGGGTGTTATGAGTTGGCGGATGCTTTGATGAATGGCTGGGAAGGCGCGAAGGTGTTGGATGAGCGTCAAGGTTTTGTGTTTCGTGATCGGCGCGATTTGATTGGCTTTATTGATGGTATTGAAAATCCGGTAGCACTGGATGAGCGCATGGCCGCGACTTTATTGGATGAGTCAGCCGGTGATTGTGCGGGTGGTAGTTTCTTATTGGCGCAACGTTTTGTACACCATTTGAACAAATGGCAAGCCTTGAGTGTGGATGCGCAGGAAAAAGTAGTTGGGCGCAGCAAATGGGATGGCGCGGAACTAGATGACGCTATTAAACCAGCGACGGCTCACAATGTACGCTCGAATGTAGACATCGACATCGTGCGCCATAATTTGCCGTATGCAAGTGTGGGTGGGGAAAAGGGAACGATTTTTTTAGGCTATACCAATAACTTAGCGGTACTGGATTTGATGTTGCAGCGTATGTATGGCTTGGCTGAGGATGGTTTGGTGGATAGCTTGCTGGATTTTACCACGGCAGTGGGCGGGAATTATTTCTTTGCTCCACCGCAGGATTTAATGGAAAGTTTGTTTGATTTGGATGATGTGTGAGATGGTTGCCACCCTCACCCCAACCCCTCTCCCTGAGGGCGAGGGGCTTAAGATAAGGCGTATTTTTTGCTCCCCTCTACCTTTGGGAGAGGGGCGGGGGGTGAGGGTTTTAGAGTTGACCGGAGAAGGCTTTTTGGGAGAGGGAATTGAATAGAGATGAGTCGCTGCTTTTATATTTATTCAAGATAGCTTTATGTTTCTGGGTAATGCTTAAATAGCTTTCTTGCTTTTCCACAGAAGGAATAAAAGGCTTGAACTCACTCAAGACTGTTTTATTGATAGTTGCAATTCCAGTTGTCTGCTTTCCAACTTTCAAGAAGTATTGCTTGCCTCGTTGTGAGCTAATCAAGGCACTTAAAAACTCTGGTTTAATCAGATTTTTTTCATGCAGGCGTACTGAGAAAATATGATTTTGATGAATGCAATTAGGTATTTCACAGTTCCAAATATAGCCACGACCTAATTTATCAGGATCTCCACCCTCTGTTAAAAGAAGATCACCCTTTGCTAATTGGTATTTTTCAGCATCAACTTGTGAAACAGTAATTTCTTGAATATCGGATAAGTCCAAGTAACCATCTTGCACATTAGCTACGCGCATGTAAGGCATGGTAACCGCGGTATCCAAGTCCACTTTTTTACCTTTTGTTACACCAGAGCGAATATCAGCTATATCCTTTAGTAAAACCTCCTCCCACCCCTTCGGATTCGTCACCGGATCACCAAACATATCCAAAAACACCGAACGCAGAAAGTCATCGGCTAATTGAATCGCTTGCTGGCGTTTACGGCGGATCGCATCGGCTTTATCGAGAATAGCGGCAATGCGTTTTTGTTCGGCAAGGGGTGGGAGGGGGATGGTAATTTCTTCAAGAACGGACTTTCTAAGCGCAGGAACAGTTGTAGCTCCAGCATAAGGATATAAATTCAAGCTACACATGAAATGATATAAATAATCAACATCGATTTTGGCTGTATTAGGTATTAAGCCCATCGAGTTATTATCTATGAGCATCTCAGTTGAGGTAATAGCTCTAAAATTCTGACTAATAGCCTCGCCTATCTTTGCGAAAACTATTGTGCCAATTGGAACTGGCTTTGCTTTAAGTTTTGGAAGATCATCGTTATCAACGTAGTTCCCAGCAGATTTAATGTATTTTTTCCCTGAACGACCTACAGAAGAAATATCACCGACTTTAGCAAATGGGTATTGTCCAGTTGCCTTGCCTTGAAATTCGTGAGGAAATCCAAAGCCAGCTTTAAACTCACCTATATCACCAAGTTTAACCAACGGATAACTCACAACATCCCCTCCAATTCCCCCAAATCCGCCAAAATCTCCAATTCCAGCGCCTTCAATTTCTCCAAAATCACCTTAGGCGCTTCATATTCCTCCTGCGCATACACCACTTCTTTATAGCGATTAATCGACAGATCAAATTTATTTGCTGCAATATCCGCCGCCTTCACCACAAACGCCACTTGTGTCTTATCGCCAAAGGCTTGCTCAATCGTTGTAGCATCCGCATTGCTCAATACTAAAGCACGATAACGCTGCCACTGCGCCAATACGTTCGGCAAATCATTCGCCTCAATTTTGCTGCGCTTATCATCCAGCGAATAACCATCTGCCTGCACATCATAAAACCACACGCGCTCGGTTTGCCCGCCTTTGGTAAAAATCAGGATCGCCGTCGATACACCCGCATAAGGCTTAAACACCCCGCTCGGTAGGCTAACAATTCCTTCTAATTGGTTGTTTTCCAATAAAGTTTGGCGTAATTGCTGATGCGCATTACTTGAACCAAACAAAACCCCATCGGGCACAATGACCGCTGCGCGCCCTCCCAATTTCAAGGCACGCAGAATATGTGCCACAAACAGCAATTCGGTCTTCTTGGTTTTCACCAAACTCAATACATCAGGATTGGTATTGCTCTCGTCAAGGCTGCCTTTAAACGGTGGATTCGCCAGTACCACATCGAAAAAGTTTTCTTCCTGTGCGGCGAAATGGTCTTTAATCGACTTATTTAAACTATCTTGATAATGAATTTGCGCGCCACTCACGCCATGCAGCAGCATATTCATACTGGACACGCGCAGCATGGTAGTGTCGAAATCAAAGCCCCAAAACATGCGCCGATTAATATGCTCGCGCTCATGTTCATTCAGCAAATCGCCGCTATAACTCAAATTGCCATCTTCATCAGGAATAATCCCGTCAGGACTGGAATGCTTGCGGTTCAAATATTCACGGGTGCGCGCCAAAAAACCCGCTGTGCCACAAGCAGGGTCGCAAACCGTTTCAGTCGGCTGCGGGTCAAGCAATTCCACCATGCAATCAATAATATGGCGCGGAGTACGAAATTGCCCATTAATGCCAGCCGTGGTGAGTTTGCTTAGCAAATATTCATAAATATCGCCTTTAGTATCGCTGCTTTGCAGGTCGAGCTTATCCACCATATCAACCGCTGCCACCAAGACGGATTCATTCTTAATTGCTAAGTCCGCATCCTGCATATACTCGCCCATATTAATCAAGCCTTTGAGCGCTTTACCCTCCGCACTCAAGTCCTCATTGGGCTGCTCGCCGAGCTTGGCAAAGAAAGGATAAACCTCATCCTTCAAATGCTTATGCAGTTTTCTGCCATCAAGATTCTTAAAATTTTTCCAGCGTAATAACTGGCCGGCTTCACCAAGAGGAAAAATCCGTTCAAAGGGTTTTTGAGTCCGTGCGGCTTTCCGCTCTGCCAATTCTTCCTGCACATCCAACAGGCGCGCAAACATCAAATAACTAATCTGCTCAATCACCGTCAACGGGTTAGTAATTCCACCCGTCCAGAATTTTTCCCAGAGTTTATCGATGTCATTACGTGCTTGTCCGGTGAGCATGAGCTGAGTCCTTGTGCGAAGAAGGGCGGTAGTGTGGCGAGCTTGAGCAGCTTTTGCAAGTTGTGCCATACTATCCACATAGTACACATATATTTGGAGAAATAAATGCCACAATTACATTGTTATGTGCCTGAGGAAATAGCCGCGCAGCTTCAACAAAAAGCTGAGCGCCTGCATTTATCCATGTCCAAATACCTAGCACTGTTGATTCGAAAAGACATTGGCAATCAATGGCCAGATGACTATTTTGAATTATTTGGTTCGTGGGAGGGGGGATTTGAGCGCCCCGAACAGGCTACCTATGAGCAACGCGAGGTTTTGTTCTAAATGTACTTGCTCGATACCAACACTTGTATTCATTTCTTAAATGGCAACTCAATCAAAGTCAAACAGCAACTACAAAATCATGCGCCAAGCGAGATTACTTTATGCAGTGTCGTAAAAGCGGAATTACTTTATGGTGCGCGCTATAGCCAAAAAGTCGAAGTGAATTTACAACGACTCAAGCAGTTTTTCGCACCCTTAGCCAGTTTGCCTTTCGATGATCGTTGTGCCGAAGAATATGCCCAAATCCGTGCCGACTTAACTCGCCAAGGTAAACTGATCGGCCCGAATGATTTAATGATTGCCGCCATTACTCGTGCACATGACGCGATTCTGGTGACGAATAATACGGCTGAATTTCAACGAGTAGCGAATTTGCGTTTGGTGGATTGGTTGTAGTCTTATTATCTAAGGGGAGAGACCTTCTCCTGTTCCCTGCGCAAAAACGGTTTCAACACCCGAAACAAGTCATCTGCATAATCCTTGTTAAACACCCCATCAATCCCCTCATGCGACACGCTCGTGAACGGTGCTTCATATAATTGATCGACCAAAATACTGCCATGCTGTGCAATATAGTTTTTCAGTAGATTCATAAACTGCACTTGCTTGGCGGTGAGCTGGGGATGAGTGTGCAAAAATTCCATAAAATGCGCTTCAACCGCTTGCACATCCAAGCCAATTAATTCGCGCAAAGTCTCGTCTAATTGCTCAGCGGTGCGCCCATAGAAACTATTTAAAACCTCCAAACTCACGCTCGGATGCGTGGTTAAAATCGTTGAAGTGAGGGTTTTTAATTCATTTTCTGCAATCGCTTGATGCTGGCGGATTTTTTGTAATACGGGATTATGGGCAATCATGCTATCCAAAATCGTTTTCAAGCGCCGACGATACAGTAGAGCCTCATCAGCACCGGCGATTTTGACCACACGCTCTTGATCACGAATATGATTATCCGTGGTAGAGGTTATGGGGATAGCATAACTCATTCCATTTTCTGCTTGGCGGTATTTCATAATCCCACGCAATTCCAAGCGCACCCGCTCCAAAGCTGGCATGCTCAAATTTTGCCAAAATGCCGCACTGCGTACTTCTGCAATGAGCACATCTTTTTGCCGTACCGCCTGAATATTGATGGCTAATTTATCAAGTTGTGCTAATAACTCTGCGCGCTTATCAGCTAAACAACTGGCTTTTTCCACCCAGCAAATTTGCAAGCTCGCCATGAGCTTATCGAATTGCGTGGCATGTTTATCTTGCAAGATGCGCGCTGCCATGAGCGGGGCGATTTTGCTGCTTAAAATATGTTGGGTAGCAGGCGAAAATGCCTTGAGGAGCGGCTCAGATTGCTGCAATTCATGCACGCTGCGCAACTCACGTTTGACCGCAATACTCTCATGCGGTAAATCGTTTAAATCCTCACGAATCGATTGTATAGCTGTATCAAACGCGGGAGCATGATTAGCTTTCAGCGCGGCTTTGGCTAATTCAAGGCGGGTTTCAAATAGGGTCTGCAATAAGGATTTGCTGCCTACATCTTCTGGCTCTTGATACACTTCATCGAAGTAATCGAAATTGCCATAATGATCAAAGATATAAAATTCGGTTTTATGTTTGCCTTGCCCAAATAGATTGGGTTTTAAACGCGTGCCTCGCCCAATCATCTGCCAAAACTTCACCCACGACATGGCTTTTTTAGCAAATACCAAATTCACTACTTCCGGCACATCAATACCTGTATCGAGCATATCCACCGAAATAGCAATGCGAAATTCATTATCGCGTTTTTTGAATTCTTTAATCAGAATGTCGACTTTGGGAATGGCATTATGAATGACTTTGCAAACCTTGCTGCCATATTGCGGATAGAGTTTGCAGAATAGTTTTTCCAAATGTTCAGCATGCTCTTGGCGCTGGGCAAAAATAATGGTTTTACCGACCAGTGAGCCGGTTTCATCCTTAAGGCCATGATTCATTAAATTTTCCAGAATCACTCGATCTGTGGCTTCACTGAAAATTTTGCGCCCAAGGTCTTTTCCGGCAAGCCTCGTGTTTTTTGCTTGCTCCTCGCCTAAATCCTCCTCTAATTGATGTTGTTGCTCAGGATTTAGATCTTTGTAGTGAATGCCATCGCGTAGAAATTCGGTGGTTAAATCCTTCACTCGAAACGAGGCTAAATAGGGCGGCTCATTATTAATGGCGGCCTCTAAACCAAACTCATAAGTTGGATCGGTTTTATCGCAATCAAACATAGCAAAGGTATTGCGACTAATAAATTTGACTGGAGTGGCGGTTAAACCTAATTGCAGTGCATCGAAATAATCAAATAAATCACGGTATTTATTATAAATACTCCGATGTGATTCATCCGCAATAATCAAGTCGAAAAATCCCACATCCAATTGAGCAAAGCGTGACATCATCCCCGGATAAGTTGCAATATAAATCCGTGCACTTTGGTCAATGTCATTGGTTTCACCAATCACGCAGCGCGGTTCAGAGGGCAAATTATGTTTAAAAGCTTCATCGGCTTGACTACGCAATTCGCGTCGATCACATAGAAATAACACGCGCTTAGCCCAAGCAGTACGTAGGAGTAATTCAGCTAAAGCAATCGCAACCCGCGTTTTGCCTGTGCCTGTGGCTTGAATGATTAAGGCTTTGCGGCGCTGCTGCTGAAAACGTTCCGCAACCGTTTTAATGGCTTCAATTTGATAGGGGCGATCTGCGATTTTTAAATCAGGATTATGCTGCTCTAAAGTTTTGCTGCGATAAGTACGCTGATAAATCAAATAGTCGAGGCTGTCTTTGCTATAAAAACCGTAAACGGGGCGATAGCTATTATATTGCTGATCATCCCAGATAAAGGTTTCGTAACCATTGGTATAGAAAATCACTGGGCGCTGATAACCCATCTGCTGTAAAGCATCGGCATAGAGTCGTGCTTGCTCACGTCCTGCTTGTAAGCTGGTATTGCCAGATTTTTTTGCCTCAATCACGGCTAAAGGCTGGCCGTTTTCCCCCCACAGCACATAATCAGCGCGGCCTTTGCCTGAGATGTTTTCAGGATAAGCGACTGAAAATTCAAGGCTTACTTGTTGCGTGTTGTGAATATCCCAGCCTGCTTGCGCGAGCAGGGCATCAATTAATAAAGCGCGAGTTTTGGCTTCATCCCATTGCAGAGAATCAGCCACTGTTTGGCTTTGTGTTTTACGCTGTAAAGATTCTTGAGAATTTAATGCCGGTAAACGCTCTGCCTGTTTACTGCGTTCACGCTCTAATAATTCAATAGTTTGTTGTAACTGTTCCTGCTGTTCTTTTAGTTGTTTTTCAGTGGCGGATAAGGATTTTTTTAGCTTTTGAGTTTCTGACTGCGGGTCTTGTAGGTCAACGAAGGTGGGTAAAGTAGTTTTGCTTTTACCGTAGTAATTGACCGCCATATAGCAGGCGAGCTGATAGGCTATCCCTAAAGCTGTTTGTGCTTTGCGTTTATCCCCTAAACCACCATGCGCAGTTTCATTGCCTGCAATACGCAAAAAGTCGATCTGATAAATCAAGGCTTTGCTAGCGGAACTCTGAAAGGCCGGATTATGAATTAAGTCAGAGAAACTTGATTGAGGCAGACGTGGTAATTTATCTAAATGATAAATCGTTTTTGTGACTTCCTCAGCAAAACCGCGCAAGCGTGTTAAGGCACTACCTGGATCAATAAATAATACGGCCTCCGCTAAAGCTGCAATTTCGGCTAAGTTAGGATTATGCTGGCGCAAAAACTCAAAATTAATAGATTCCATGAATCAAGAATAAGTGAACTTTTATTAAAGCAAAAGCCTGCTTAGAGATGGAATGACTATTTTTTGATATTTGTGCTCAAAAGCTGGCTGAGCTTGCAATGTGCGTTGCTGTTTTAATGAGTTCAGCAAACTTATGTGTTTTCACCTACCGCACTGTGTGAAAACACACGGTTTTTTGATGGCTCGTTTTTTAAGTGATTGAAGTAATTAGTAAAAATACTTGGCATTGGTCTTGCTAATACTCTGCTATTTTTAAATTAAGAGTAATAGACCATGCAAAAAATCTATGCTTTCAGCCCTGTAGTGCTAGCCTTGAGCTTAGTCGCTTGTGGGGGCGGTGATGATAATAGCAAAACTACCAATCTCACTATTCCTTTTCAGGCCAAAGCGGGCGCTACGGACATTGCTTGCGGTACACCATTGACCAATTTAGGTCTGAGTGCAGACCAAGGCACGCTTGCTGATTTTGCTTTCTATATTCACGACATCAAATTCAAAACTAAAGCTGGGCAAATGGTTAGTGCTAGTTTGGAGAAAAATGATTTCCAAGACTCAGAATACGGTGTAGCCCTCTTAGACTTCCAAGATAAAACCGATGCTTGTAATGGCGCAGCTAAGCCTACCAATAAAGTCGTTTATGCCAGTGTGAACAATTTAAGCTCAGCGGATATTATCGGGCTTGAGTTTAAAGTTGGCGTACCTGCAGTCGTGAATCATCACAATGCCAGTACTGCCATCGCACCTTATAACCGTTCAGGTTTATTCTGGTCATGGCAAACTGGGCATAAATTTATGCGCCTGGATGTGAATCCGAGAAATAAAGTCCAGCTAGCTTATACTGCTAGTGGTGCGAATATCTCCAATACCTATTTCTTCCATTTAGGCTCTACCGGCTGCTCAGGTGATCCGATCACAGGAGCCGTAGTGAACTGTACAGCACCGAATCGCCCTACTGTAACGCTCACTGCTAATTTCAAAGTCAGCAATCTGACTACTAGCACCGTTGTTTTTGATTATGCGAAGTTAATGGCTGATCTGAATCTAAATAACGATGCGGTGATGCCGCCCGGCTGCATGTCGGGTGCGACTGATATTGAATGTATGCATATTTTCAATAATTTAGGTTTGAGTCATGGTGCACACACTGCCACTGGTTTGCAAAAAGCCTTTAGTGTAGCGAACTAAGAGGCTGATAGAATGCTGGATAGAAGGCGGTTGGCAATACTAGCTTTGGGTTTAGTTTTGAGTGCGTGTGTTGAGCAAGATAACCAAACCTTGATTAATACGGGAGGCTCGGAGAGTGATCGCAGTTTCAACTGGAATATTCCGGCGAATTATCCTTTGCCTGTCGTGCATGCCGATAATCCGATTTCGGAGGAAAAGTTTCAGTTAGGGCGGCATCTTTTTTATGACCCGCGTTTATCAGGGCCAGCCAACTTCTCTTGTGCTTCCTGTCATCGTCAAGAACTCGCTTTCACCGATGGTTTAGCTCAAGCCATCGGTGCAACCGGGGAAAAGCATCCTCGCAGTGCCCAAGCTTTGGTGAATATTGCGTATAATGCGAGCGTGAATTGGGGCAATCCCAGCACAGTGACTTTAGAGCAGCAAGCGCCCATTCCTTTATTTAATGAGTTTCCAGTGGAAATGGGGGTAAATGATAGCAATCAAGGACAAGTGTTAGCGCGCTTACAGGCTGAACCCCGCTATCAAAGTATGTTTAAAGATGCCTTTCCGAATGAAACTCAGCCCATACATTTTGCGAATATCGCCAAAGCGCTAGCTAGTTTTGAGCGCGGTCTAAATAGCTTTAATAGTCCATTTGACCACTATGAGGCAGGCAATCAGTTTGCGATTACACCCGCCGCTAAGCGTGGGATGAATTTGTTTTTTAATGAAAAGACTGAATGTTTTCATTGTCATGGTGGGATGAATTTTACCTTGTCTTCTTTTGATCGTAGTCAAAGCTTTGCAGATACCGAGTTTTTCAATAATGGCTTGTATAATCTCGATGGCAAAGGTAAGTATCCGGATGGCGGTGAAGGTATTTTCGAAATTACAGGCAAGCCTGAAGATATGGGACGTTTTCGTCCACCGACTTTGCGTAATATCGCTTTAACCGCGCCCTATATGCATGATGGCAGTATTGAGAGCTTAGATGCGGTTATTCGTCATTATGCCGCGGGTGGACGCCAGATTAGTTCAGGGGCGAATGCTGGGGATGGGCGCGCTAATCCTTATAAAAGCGGCTTTGTACGCCCCTTTCAACTCACTGAGCAAGAGATTGGGGATTTACGTGAATTTTTAGAAAGCTTGACCGATGAAAGCTTTATTAATAATCCACGCTTTGCGAATCCGTGGGTAGAGTGAGTAAACCATGCGTCGATCAATTTTACTGGAATACTAAGTTTCCTAGGCGGTTAGCGGATCTCAACCGAAACCAAAACCTAAGCTAATCGCCTTTTTTAATTTTTAGAGATAAATGCAATGAAAGACAATCGTTATTGGATAGCAGCCGCGCTAACAAGCGCTTTATTGATGACCACAGGTGCGGCGAGTGCGCATAAAGAGACTTATGATACTGAAACTGAGCGCTGTGCAGGGATTGTTAAAGCTGGGATGAATGACTGTAGTGCACATGAGCATGCTTGTGGCGGTAAGGCGAAAGTTGATAAGGATCCTGAAGAGTGGATCAATTTACCGAAAGGTACCTGTGAAAAAATTACGGGGGGGCGGGTGCTTGAAGACAATGAGTAATCAAGCCAGCCAATATTTCTTCAAGCGATAATTTAAAGCATCGCGGCTAATTCCTAACAGCCGCGCGGCTTGTGTTTTGTTGTGTTGAGCTTTATCCAGTGCTTGTTGGAGCAAGTCACGTTCTAGCGCTTCTAGGTTCACACCGTCGGCGGGTAAAACAAAAGCACTTAAGCTAGTGGGTTTAGTTTGCTGGATTTGTGTTGGTAAATTGGCTGAGGTAATTCTTTGTCCTGCTAGCAAAATGCTTAAGCGTTCACAGGTATTTTTCAACTCGCGCACATTGCCCGGCCAAGCATAACGCTGCAAAGTTTTTAAAGCATCCCGCGCTAAACTGGTTTTAGCGAGACCATGCTGCTCAGCAAAATGACTTAAAAAATGCTGACTCAACACTTCAATATCTTCAGGTCGCTCACGCAAAGGCAGTAGCTCAAGCGGCATCACATTCAAACGGTAGAAAAGGTCACTGCGAAATTGACCTGCACGGCTTTCCTGTTCGAGATTGCGATGCGTAGCGGCTAAAACACGTACATCTACTTGACGGGCGCGTAATTCACCCAAAGGTAGAATTTCGCCTGATTCGAGAAAGCGTAATAACTTGGCTTGTAGGGTGAGTGGTAATTCACCGATTTCATCTAAAAATAAAGTTCCACCTTCAGCAGCTGCAATCAGTCCGATTTGTGCTTGCTCAGCACCCGTGAAACTACCTTTGCGATGCCCGAATAATAAAGATTCGGCAAGGGTTTCAGGTAAAGCTGCGCAATTGACAGTAATGAAAGCTTGCGTTTTGCGCGTGCTGCTGTGGTGAATGGCTTTAGCCACGAGTTCTTTACCTGTACCTGATTCCCCTGTGATTAAGACTGTGACTTGGGTGCTGGCTACTAAACGTGCGGCACACAAAAGAGCTTGCATAGTAGCAGAGCGGGTTAGGATGGCATCGAAATACATAGTGCAGCAAAGCCTTAAGATCTATGTGGATTAGTTGTAAGGCCTTATAGCATAAATCAGCTTAGTCTGGAATTAGTTGAAGCAAGTCTGAAACTGGCACACTATGCTTAGAGATACCAGTAAAATCATGAGCGTTCATTAATAATCAATAAGCTATGCGAGGAGCTTACTATGTTAAAACGCCAATTAATACCCTTGGTTTTCTTTAGTCTAGTGGCTGCTATGACTTCTGGGCAAGCGGACGATGTGACAGATTCTATTCAAGAAGCGAGTGACGCCTATGCTAAAGGTGATACCGCTAAAGCCCTAGAAAGTCTCAATTATGCCGTACAACTGATGCAACAAGCCAAAGCTCAAGGCTTGGAGGCTTTATTGCCTCAACCGCTGTCCGGTTGGACCGCTGAAAAAGCGGAATCAACTGCGGTAGGTGCTGCAATGTTCGGCGGTGGAATTACGGTTGAAAAGCGTTATAGCAAAGATAAAAGTTCAGTCAGTGTACAAATCGTTACCGATTCACCCATGCTGCAAGGGCTAATGACTTTGTTTAGTAATCCAATGTTTGCTACCTCTTCTGGCGGAAAATTAGAGAAGATAGCTGGGCAAAAAGTAATTTCTACCTATGATCCAGCGTCCAAAGCAGGTGACTACCAGTTTGCGGTGGCGAATAAATACATGGTGACAGTGAAAGGCGAGCAAGTCAGTGCGGAAGACATGAAAGCTTATGCTGAGGGAATTGATTTCAAAAAAATGCAGTAAGCGATCCTAAATACTGACTGTTGTGTTTAGCTAGCAAGTTTCTCGCAAATTTATGCTAAAAAACTTGCAGATAAAGAAAGAGATTTTGTCAGCTTTGTTTGCACTAGATGAAGAACTTGCTAGGCTGCTGCTATGGTTTGGAAAACTTCAAATATTGATTGACTAGTCAGTCAATATTAATGAAACTAAGTTTAATCACAGCACAACAGCAGAGTTATCAGAGCATGAGTATTGATAAAAATCAGCCAGACGCCGTCGGGACTTCTTTTATTCTTCGCGCGAGCTGCGTAGCTGCTCGTGGTATTGTCGCGGCAGTAACTTCAGTCTTATTTGAAAAAGGTTGTTACTTAAATGAGATGTCGCAGTTTGACGATCGCGAAAGTGGACGTTTTTTCATGCGTGCTCATGCTCAAGTACAAGTGGGTGCTAGTACGCTTGATGAGATTCGTGAGGCTTTAATTCCAGTGGCTGAGCGCTTCGGGATTGACTGGTCGATTCATAATGCGGATACCCCGGTTAAAGTCTTACTCATGGTCAGTAAGTTTGACCATTGCTTTGATGATTTGCTCTATCGGCATCATAAGGGTGAGTTACCGATGGAGATTACGGCGGTAGTCTCGAATCACCGTGACCTGCGCCCGATGGCAGAACGTGAAGGTTTGCGCTTTATTTATTTGCCAGTGACTAAAGAAAATAAACGCGAACAAGAAGTACGCCTGATGGAAATTGTTGAAGAAACAGGCACTGAATTAGTGGTGTTAGCGCGCTACATGCAAATCCTCTCAGACAATTTGTGTAAACAGCTGCGTGGACGTGCGATTAATATTCACCATTCTTTCTTGCCTGGTTTCAAAGGTGCGAAACCTTATCATCAAGCCTATGAGCGCGGTGTAAAGTTGATTGGCGCGACTGCACACTATGTGACGGCTGATCTTGATGAAGGCCCGATCATTGAACAAGCCGTTCAAGTAGTCGATCATTCTTATTCACCCGATGCTTTAGTTGCAGTTGGGCGGGATACCGAAACAATAGCCTTGTCTAAAGCAGTCAAATTGCATGTGGAGCATCGCGTATTCTTAGACGGGAATAAAACGGTCGTCTTTAAATAAAATCCTCCTCCAAAGCGCTTTGCCAGTACGGTTTGAGTCTGGCAAAGTCGCTTTTAATATGATTGAATGCTGGCCTAATCAATGCAGAGCGCGAGCATCATGCCATCAACAGTTAATTATCAAAGCCTTGCCTTAGCTGGTGTACAGGCTTTATCCCCTTATCAGCCCGGTAAACCTATCGAAGAATTAGAGCGTGAATTAGGTATCACCGATATTCTGAAATTGGCCTCGAATGAAAATCCTTTAGGTGCAAGTCCTAAAGCTTTGGCTGCTTTAGCTAAGCCTTTAAAAGCCTTGGAATTGTATCCAGATGGTAGTGGTTATTTACTAAAAGATGCGCTTGCAAACAAACTGGGTTTACACGCGAAGCAAATTACTTTAGGTAATGGCTCGAATGATGTTTTGGAGTTAATTGCGCGGGCTTTTTTAACGCAAGGTCGAGCAGCTGTGTGTTCAGAGTTTGCCTTTGCAGTTTATCCGATTGTGACTCAGGCCACAGGTGCGGAATTACGCATTGCTAAAGCCAATCCACCTGAGCATGCTGAAATGCCCTATGGGCATAATCTGCAAAACCTATTAGAGAAAATCTCTGCTACAACGCAGTTAGTTTTTATTGCTAATCCGAATAACCCAACAGGTACTTGGTTAGGCAAAGCTGAATTGCTCAATTTCCTACAGCAAGTACCTCAGCAAGTAATTGTAGTTATTGATGAAGCCTATACGGAATATGTTGAAGATCCTGAGTTTCCGAATGCTTTAGCATGGTTAGCACAATTCCCTAATCTAATTGTCACCCGCACTTTCTCAAAAATTTATGGTTTAGCCGGTTTGCGTGTGGGCTATGCTGCCTCTAGCCCAGAAATTGCGGATATTTTAAATCGCGTGCGCCAGCCCTTTAATGTCAATTCCTTAGCCTTAGCGGCCGCGACGGCTGCTTTAGTCGATGATGCCTTTTTAGAGCAAAGTAAAGCGGTAAATAGTAAAGGTTTGCAGCAATGGTTTGCCGCTTGTGCTGCAGAAAACTGGGATTATATTCCAACCGTTGGTAATTTCATTACTATCCATTTAAAGCGTCCGGCTGCACCTATTTATGATGCCTTATTGCGTGAAGGTGTGATTGTGCGCCCCATTGGTGGTTATGGTTTACCTGAGCATCTACGCATCACGATTGGTACTGAGGCGCAGAATCAACGCTGTATCACGGCATTGAAAAAGGTGCTGGCGGCGTGATTAATAAATTAGTGATTTTTGGGGTAGGGCTAATCGGTGGTTCGTTAGGTTTAGCCTTACGCCAAGCGAACTATTGTAAGCAGATTGTGGGCTGTGGGCGGAATGCGGAGCAATTGCAAAAAGCAGTTGATCTCGGCGCGATTGATAGTTTTAGCTTGGATGCGACAATTGCGGTGCAAGATGCAGATGTAGTACTGCTAGCAGTGCCGATGGGCGCGATGCCTGCGGTTTTAGAGCAAATTAAAGAAGCTTTACCTGCCAACTGTATTCTCACCGATGCGGGTAGTACGAAAGGTTCGATTGTTGATCAAGTGACTGCCATTATGGGCGCTGACTACCAACAGTTTGTGCCCGGTCACCCAGTGGCGGGTCGGGAGAAAAGTGGTGTAGAAGCAGCGGTGGCTGATCTGTACCAAGGACGGCGAGTGATTCTAACCCCTACCGAACACACTAATCGCCAAGCTTTAGCCACTGTTGCAGGGATGTGGGAAGTAACCGGAGCATTAGTGGAGCAAATGCCAGTAGCGATGCATGATCAAGTATTAGCAGCTACTAGCCATTTACCGCATGTATTGGCTTTTTCTTTGGTTGATACTTTGCTCAATATGCCGCAACAGGAAGATATTTTGCGCTATGCAGCGGGCGGTTTCCGTGATTTCACGCGGATTGCCTCCAGTGATCCAGTGATGTGGCGCGATATTTGTCTGTATAACGACCAAGCTATTCTCGATATGATCCAAGCTTTGCAAACTAATTTGGCTGAGTTTGCCACCCTCATTCGTGAGCATAATGGCAATGCACTGCATCAACGTATGACTAAAGCCAAACAAGCCCGCGATAACTATATAGCTCGTTTTGAACCCCCTAAATCAGTAGGACAACATTAAAGTGAGTCATCAAAATCTTCGTTTTATTGTGCAACCCAGTGGCAAGCTAACAGGACGGATTCGCGTCCCTGGGGATAAGTCCATTTCGCACCGCTCGATTATGTTGGGTTCGTTAGCAGAGGGCATAACTCAGGTGAGCGGTTTCCTACAAGGGGAAGATTGCTTATGCACTTTGCAAGCCTTTCGCAACATGGGCGTGCAAATCGATGGGCCGACTGAAGATGGCAAAGTTACCATTCACGGCGTGGGTTTACATGGTTTAAAAGCACCTAGTACTGACTTAGATATGGGTAATTCAGGGACTTCCATGCGCTTAATGTCTGGGCTTATGAGTGGTCAAGCCTTTGATGTGCGCATGACAGGGGATAGTTCTTTGTCAAAGCGTCCGATGAAGCGTGTGACGGTACCTTTAGCGCAAATGGGCGCGCGCATTGACGCGACTGAGCAAGGGACTCCACCCTTAAATGTACACGGTGGTAGTCGGCTCAAAGGTATTCACTATGCAATGCCAATGGCGAGTGCACAAGTTAAATCAGCCCTATTATTAGCTGGTTTATATGCGGAAGGTGAGACTTCTGTTACTGAGCCAGCACCTACCCGTGATCATACTGAGCGCATGTTGCGTGGGTTTGGTTATGCGGTCAAAACTGAAGGCAATCAGATTAGTTTACAAGGGGGCGGTAAGCTTACCGCTACAGCCATTGATGTACCCTCAGATATATCTTCAGCTGCTTTCTTCATGGTGGGAGCAAGTATTGCAGAAGGCTCAGATTTGATTATTGAGCATGTGGGTATGAACCCAACTCGTACTGGTGTGATTGATATTTTGCGTTTAATGGGTGCGAATTTAGAGTTGTTAAATCCACGTGAAGTCGGCGGTGAGCCAGTTGCGGATGTTTGGGTGCGCTCAGCTAAATTAAAAGGGATTCGTATTCCTGAAGAGTTAGTGCCGCTAGCGATTGATGAATTTCCGGTGCTTTTTGTGGCTGCGTCTTGTGCCGAAGGCGAAACAGTTTTAACTGGCGCTGAGGAGTTGCGGGTAAAAGAAAGTGACCGTATTCAGGTGATGGCAGATGGTTTAGTCGCTTGTGGGATTAATGCTCAGCCCACACCAGATGGCATTATCATTCAAGGCGGTAAGCTGACTGGAGGGGTAATTACCAGCCATAACGATCATCGAATTGCGATGTCATTTTCAATTGCTGGTTTACGTGCGAGTAGCCCTATGCTGATTAATGATTGTGCAACGGTGAATACTTCATTTCCGGGCTTTGTGCAATTAGCCCAACGCGCTGGTTTAGAGATTAGTACGGATGGAGAATAAACAAGCACCCGTCATTACCATTGATGGCCCAGCAGGTTCTGGTAAGGGCACAATTGCAACATTGCTAGCGCAACACCTAGGCTGGCAGTTATTAGACAGTGGTGCGATTTATCGAGTAGCGGCGCAAGCTGCTTTAGAAGCTGGTATTCCCTTAGAGGATGCCACTGCTTTAGTTGAGCTGATTCAAAGCTTAGAGATGCATTTTGCCGATGGTAAAGTTTGGCGCAATGGTCAAGAGGTCAGTTTAGCGATTCGTACTCCTGAAACTGCTGACGCAACTTCACGTATTTCAGCCTTGCCTGCCGTACGTATTGCCTTAATGGATCGCCAACGCGCATTTCGGCAATTACCGGGTTTAGTGGCTGATGGACGGGATATGGGAACGGTGATTTTTCCTGACGCTAAGCTTAAGGTTTTTTTAACTGCCAGCCCCGAGATTCGTGCTGAAAGACGGCATAAGCAGTTGAGTGAACAAGGAATTTATGCTAGTATCACCGCCCTTATCGGAGAGATTAAAGAGCGTGATGAACGTGATAGTAATCGATCCATAGCACCCTTGCGTCCAGCCGCTGATGCATTGATGATTGACAGCAGCCAGTTAAATCCTGAACAAGTGCTTCACTTGATTTTGCAGAATCAATAAAAAGCGCTGGAAAACTATGCAGAGGCCCAGACAAGGATTGTCCGGGCTTTTTATTTTTGCCCATCATAACAGGATGTTATGGTGAACATTTAAAATCTACAGGTAAATTGATTCATGACTGAAAGTTTTGCAGAACTGTTTGAAGAGAGCCTATCTTACACCCAGATGAAACCAGGCTCCTTGGTTAACGCGACGGTTATTGATGTACGCCCTGATTTCATTATTGTCAGCGCTGGCCTAAAGTCGGAAGGGGTAATTCCGGCTGAGCAGTTCAAAAACGAACGTGGTGAAATCACTGTTCAAGTGGGTGACTTAGTTGAAGTTGCCTTAGACACAGTTGAAGATGGTTTTGGTGAGACTCGTTTATCTCGTGAAAAAGCACGTCGCATGCGTGCTTGGGAAATCCTTGACGAAGCCTTCAAAAATGATGAAATCGTTACTGGTATCATCACGGGCAAAGTTAAAGGTGGCTTCACGGTTGAATTAAGCGACATCCGTGCATTCTTACCAGGTTCTTTAGTCGATGTGCGTCCAGTACGTGACACTGCCTATTTAGAAGGTAAAGAACTTGAATTCAAACTGATCAAATTGGATCAGAAACGTAATAATGTGGTTGTTTCTCGCCGTGCTGTGGTTGAAGAAGAGTACAGTGCAGAGCGTGAAGCCTTATTGGATAACCTCCAAGAAGGTCAAGCGGTTAAAGGCGTGGTTAAAAACCTCACGGACTACGGTGCCTTCCTTGACTTGGGTGGTATTGATGGCCTGTTACACATTACTGATATGGCTTGGAAGCGTGTTAAGCATCCTTCTGAAGTGGTTAATATCGGTGACGAAATTGAAGTTAAGGTTCTTAAATTCGACAAAGACAAAAACCGCGTATCTTTGGGTCTGAAACAATTAGGCGAAGATCCATGGCAAGATTTAGTTCGTCGTTACCCACGCGAAACCCGCCTGTTCGGTAAAGTTAGTAACTTAACTGACTATGGCTGTTTCGTTGAGATTGAAGATGGCGTTGAAGGCTTAGTGCACGTCTCTGAAATGGATTGGACGAACAAGAACGTTAACCCAGCTAAGGTTGTAACTTTGGGTGACGAAGTTGAAGTCATGATCCTCGACATTGATGCCGATCGTCGTCGTATTTCTTTAGGTATGAAGCAATGCCAAGCCAATCCTTGGGATGAGTTTGCGACTTCACATAATAAAGGCGACAAAGTATCTGGTAAGATCAAGTCAATCACTGATTTTGGTATCTTCATCGGTTTAGATGGTGGTATTGATGGTTTAGTGCATCTGTCTGATATTTCTTGGAATGCTCCAGGCGAAGAAGCAGTACGTAGCTATAAGAAAGGTGATGAAGTAGAGGCGGTTGTTCTTGCTGTTGATCCAGAGCGTGAGCGTATTTCTCTGGGCATCAAACAAATGGAACAAGATCCATTCTCTAATTTTGTTGCTGCTCATGCCAAAGGTAGCTTCGTGAAAGGTAAGGTTGTTGAAGTCACTGCTAAGTCAGCACGCATTGATTTAGGCGAAGGCATCGAAGGTATTTTACGTGCTTCTGAGTTATCACGTGATCGTGTAGAAGATGCGCGTACCTTATTAAACGAAGGCGATGAAATCGAAGCTAAATTTATGGGTGTCGATCGCAAGACTCGCGCGATTAACCTGTCAATTAAAGCAAAAGAGAATGAAGAAGAAGCTCGTACCATGAAGGAATACACTAAGGGTTCTGCTTCCACTTCATTAGGTGATATCTTTAAAGAGCAAATGAGTGATTAATAATAATTAATCTTTTTGCTCCTTAAAATGGAATAAAATCAGTTTGGCCAAGGATGGCCTTTATTCCTGATGTTAGGTAATTGTAAATTTGGTTTTAATACCAGTGCAATTACCTGCATTCCCCGCTAGAATTATAAAACTCAAATTCAGATAAATAAGCTTCAGGAGCGTAACGGATGACCAAGTCTGAAATCATTGATATTCTAACCCGTAAACAAAGTCATCTGAGTAGTAAAGATGTTGAACTGTCGATTAAGTTATTATTAGAATCGATGAGTGAGACTTTATCATCAGGTGGGCGTATTGAAATTCGCGGCTTTGGTAGTTTTTCGCTGCATCATCGGACTGCACGGAAAGGGCGTAATCCAAAAACAGGTGACCAAGTGAGTTTACCACCTAAGTTTGTACCGCATTTTAAACCAGGTAAAGAATTGCGTGAGCGCGTTAATAGTTCACGGCAGCATTATGCTATTCAAGACTGATTTTTTCTTTTTTGTCATTCCTACTTTTCTTTACTCCCTAGGAGGCTTTTTAGCCTCCTTCCTTATTTAATATGCTAGAGATTTTATTTCTTTTACTGCCTTTAGCCTTCTATTCCGGCTGGCGTACTGCGCATAAAAAAAATCGTTCTAGCCAAACGGGAGCTACTGAAGTCTCTACCCGTTTTGTTCAAGGTATTAACTTTCTATTAAATGAAGAACCAGATAAAGCTTTAGATGTTTTTCTAGAAGCTCCTAGTTTAGATGCTCAAGCGGCAGAAACTTTTCTAGCTTTAGGAAAAATGTTTCGTAATCGTGGCGAGGTAAATCGTGCTCTACGTTTGCATCAGCATTTAGTGGCACGTCCAGATTTAACGAATACTCAACGCCAGTTAGCAATGCTAGCTTTAGGTGAGGATTTTTTTTCAGCTGGTTTATTAGATCGCGCCGAAGGTGTTTTTAATGAGTTAATTAAAAGCTATCCAAAAAATACCACAGCTTGTATTCCGCTTAGGCGAATTTATGAGCAGCTCCATGAGTGGGAAAAAGCATTTACTTTAACCGAATGTTCAGTCACTGATAAAACTGAACGTACGCATTTAATGACTCATTATCTGTGTGAGCAAGTAGAAGAGTTATTAGCTAAAAATCAATTATTCCAAGCAGATGAAAAACTAAAAAAAGCTTTAAGTATTTATCCGCAATCGGCTCGGGTGCAAACCTTATTAGCTGAATTAGCTTTAGCGCGTGGTGAGCGAGCAGTGGCTTTAAAATACTTTCGCCAAGCCTTAGTCTATGATCAGCATTTATTGAGTTCATTAGTTAAGCGCTTATTGAGTGTATTCACTCAACCTACTGAATTACAACAGTTATATGAGGTAGTAAGCACTGAGTATCGTCGCAACCCAGATGCTAAAATGTTGCCTGCTTTAGCAGCTATTGAGCAGGAAATAGGGCAGGGTGGTAGTTTGGTGCCTGTGTTGCATCAGCATTTACAGCATGAGTTGGGAAATTTACAAACCCTCACTTGTGCGGCACGTTATTTAAGTAAGGAGTCTGATACTAAGACTACCTTAAACGAACTCAGTTTAGCTTTGGGGCGTTTAGCGAACACATTACCACGGTTTCAGTGTGCTAATTGTGGTTATAAATTGCATGAGTATGTTTGGCGTTGCCCAGCCTGTCATCATTGGGACTCGGTACAGAGTCAATAAAGTCTAACTTCTCAAATTAGGAACCTACTGTGACAACTCGCTTAATTATTGCTTTAGATTTTCCTGCTGCTGAGCCAGCACTCCAGTTAGTCAAACAGTTATCTCCGCAAGATTGTAAATTAAAAGTGGGCTTTGAATTATTTGTAGCAGCCGGTCCGGATTTTGTGCGCCAACTCGTAGCACAAGGCTTTGATGTCTTTCTGGATTTAAAATTTCACGATATTCCTAATACAGTGGCTGCTGCTTGCAAGTCTGCGGCTAATCTTGGGGTTTGGATGATCAATGTGCATGCTGCGGGTGGCGATAAAATGATGCTGGCAGCTCGTGAGGCTTTAGTAGGTTTTCAACAGCCACCGAAATTGATTGCTGTAACCGTGCTAACTTCAATGGACAAAGTACAGTTAGAAAAGATCAATATTACCCAATCGCCGGTTGAGCAAGTCAGTCATCTAGCAGTTTTAACTAAACAATGTGGTTTAGATGGCGTGGTATGTTCGGCTCAAGAAGCGGAAATCCTAAAACAGGTTTGTGGTTCAGAGTTTTTATTAGTGACTCCAGGGGTTCGCCCAGTGGGTAGTCAGCAGGACGATCAAAGTCGAGTTGTCACACCGCTAACTGCAAGGAAGTTGAAGATAGATTATGTGGTAGTGGGTAGACCTATTACTCAAGCAAAGGATCCTCTAGCTGTCATTCGCACTATTAACCAAGATTTAGCTTAATTCAGTTAATTTTTAATTAGGGTGCATAGTCATCTCATTTGGTCGGCAAGTGACTGAAACAAAATACCTGAAAGTGGGTTAGGTTATTGTCTTTGAAAGCTCACGAATAGCGGTGAATCAGTTATCCTAAGCTATTTCGATGCCAGTACCACAAATTACTGAGGATGATTCAACTAGAATCCCCTCGTCTGGGTTTAACTGATGTAGTTTTAATGCCGTATTTATCCAAGGTTCTTTGTTGGCTTGGAAGGCTAGAGCAGTATTTAAAATTGAGTGCTTTCGTAATGCGTTTTGCTCTTGCACATTAAGCTGTCTTTTTTTGCGCAGTTGTGGAATGTCTAGCATGTTGGGCTAGCCTCGATGAACAAAATTATCATTTTAGTGTAGTGCTATTTTCAGTGGCTTGAAGTAGTAACCGATAGCCACTAGCTCATTCACCAAATCCGAACAGTTCTTCTGAATTTTCTGCTTTCTCAAACAAACTACTTGCCTTATGCTGAGAGGATGAGGAGAAGCACACTAACAAAATGCGCTTGGTTGCGACCTCGGTTGTAAAATAATCAGGATGCTCATATGAACACCACCTTAGAAGCGCTTATTCAAGCTCACCGCGATCAAGCGGGCGCTTTATTACCCATATTACATGCGATTCAAAATCAACTCGGTTATGTGCCTGCTGAGGCCACGCCACTTATTGCCAAAAGCCTGAATCTCTCCCGTGCCGAAGTACATGGCGTGATTAGTTTTTATCATCATTTTCGCACTACGCCACCCGGCAAACATACCTTGCAAATCTGTCGCGCCGAATCCTGTCAGTCAATGGGTAGCCGCGATTTAGAAGCTCATGCCAAAGCCGCTTTAGGCATTGATTACCACCAAACCACTACCGATGGCGCGATTAGTTTGGAGCCAGTGTATTGCTTAGGCAATTGTGCTTGTTCGCCTGCAGTGCGTGTGGGTGATGAAGTGCAAGGGCGGATGGATGCTGCGCACTTGGATGCGTTGATTGCTGAATTGCGTCAAGGAGGTGTCGCATGAGTTATAAGATTTATGTGCCGTGTGACACAACGGCGGTGTCGATTGGCGCGGATAAAGTCGCCACTGCGATTAGCCAACAAGCTCAAGCGCAAGGCTTAGCAATAGAGTTGGTGCGCAATGGCTCACGCGGCCTCTTTTGGCTGGAACCGATGGTGGAAGTTGAAACTGCGCAAGGTCGCGTAGCTTATGGCCCCGTGCGTATGAGTGATGTCGCCAGTTTATTTGAAGCACAATTCCTAGAAGCGGGGGATCATCCCTTAAAGCTTGGCTTAACTGAGGAAATCCCATTCTTAAAGCAGCAAGAGCGCCTGACTTTTGCGCGTGTGGGTGTGATTGATCCGCTTTCAGTGTCTGATTATGCAGCGCATGGCGGTTGGGCTGGTTTGCGTAATGCTTTAACACTGACCCAAGCTGATATTGTTTCAGCCGTTACCGTATCTGGCTTGCGTGGACGTGGTGGGGCGGCTTTTCCCGCTGGCATTAAGTGGCAAACCGTTTTAACAGCGCAAGGCGAGCAGAAGTATATTGTTTGTAATGCCGACGAAGGCGATTCGGGTACTTTCTCTGACCGCATGTTGATGGAAGGCGATCCCTTCTGTTTAATCGAAGGGATGATTATTGCTGGCGTCGCAGTGGGTGCGACCCAAGGCTATATCTACTTGCGCTCCGAATATCCGCGTGCGTTCACCACACTCAAAACTGCCATTGCCAATGCCAAAGCAGCAGGCTTTTTAGGTGCGAATATTCTTAATTCCGGCAAAGCCTTTGAGTTAGAAGTACGCCTCGGTGCAGGTGCGTATATCTGCGGTGAAGAGACTTCCTTGCTGGAAAGTTTAGAAGGTAAGCGCGGGCAAGTGCGAGCCAAACCGCCACTTCCGGCGATTCAAGGTTTATTCGGCAAGCCCACGGTGGTGAATAATGTAATCACCTTGGCGAGCGTGCCAGTGATTTTGGCTAAAGGTGCAGCGTTTTATGCTAATTACGGTATGGGGCGTTCACGCGGCACCTTAGCCTTCCAATTAGCAGGTAATATTAAACACGGCGGTTTAGTGGAAAAAGCCTTTGGCTTGAGCTTGCAGGCACTATTAAACGACTTCGGCGGCGGCAGCAGATCGGGTAAACCGATTCGTACCGTGCAAGTGGGCGGACCTTTGGGTGCGTATGTGCCTGCTGAACAGTTCCATTTGCCACTCGATTATGAAGCCTTTGCCAAAGAGGAGTTTATGATTGGGCACGGCGGCGTAGTGGCTTTCGATGACAGCGTAAATATGGCGCAGATGGCGCAGTTTGCGATGGAGTTTTGTGTCGAGGAATCCTGTGGTAAATGTACCCCGTGTCGAATTGGTTCAGTACGCGGCGTCGAAGTAATCGAGCGGATTCGTCAAGGTGAAAACCGTGCGGCCAATGTCGAATTACTCAAAGATTTATGCGACACCATGATCAATGGCTCGCTGTGCGCCATGGGGGGGATGACACCATTCCCTGTGTTAAGCGCGTTAAAATATTTTCCGACTGATTTCGGCTTGAATGCCGCGCCTAAGGTGTGAGGAATAACTATGTCTTGCAATTGCCAATCCAGTCTTGATTTGGGTACGCCTGCGAGTACCTCCACTGAGCGCGTAAGCTTTACGATTGACGGTCAAAGCGTGAGCGCCCCCGCCGGCACTACCATTATTCGCGCAGCCGCCGAGGCAGGGATCAAAATCCCCAAACTCTGTGCTACGGAACAGCTCAATTCCTTTGGTTCGTGTCGGCTGTGCTTAGTGCAAGTCGAAGGGCGACGCGGTTATCCCGCCTCTTGCACCACGCCGGTGGAAGCGGGTATGAAAATCGTTACCCAATCGCAAAAACTCGCCGATATTCGCAAAGGCGTGATGGAGTTATATATCTCCGATCATCCGCTCGATTGCCTCACTTGCACTGCGAACGGCAACTGTGAATTGCAGGATATGGCAGGTGTGGTGGGCTTACGTGAAGTGCGTTATGGCATGGCGGGCGAGAATCATTTTGATGCTCAACATGCTGAACCGAAAGACGAATCCAACCCCTATTTCACCTTCGAGCCTAGCAAGTGCATTGTCTGCTCGCGTTGCGTGCGTGCTTGTGAAGAAGTGCAAGGTACGTTTGCCCTAACCATTGGCGGGCGCGGCTTCGATTCCAAAGTGGTGGCAGGCGCGAATGAAAATTTCTTAGGCTCAGAATGCGTATCCTGTGGTGCGTGCGTGAATGCTTGTCCAACCGCGACTTTAAGCGAAAAAACTTTGATTCAAATGGGGCAGGCTGAGCGTTCTGTAACCACGACTTGCGCTTATTGCGGAGTTGGTTGCTCCTTCAATGCCGAGGTCAAAGGTCAGCAAGTAGTGCGCATGGTGCCGGATAAAAATGGTGGTGCGAACGCCGGACATGCTTGTGTGAAAGGGCGCTTTGCATGGGGCTATGCAACCCATCCTGATCGCGTGACCAAACCGATGATTCGTAAATCGATTCATGACGCTTGGCAGGAAGTGAGTTGGGATGAAGCGGTGAATTATGCGGCCAGCGAATTTAAGCGCATTCAAGCTAACTACGGACGCAAGTCAGTCGGTGGGATTACTTCTTCACGCTGCTCGAATGAAGAAACGTGGCTGGTGCAAAAGCTAGTGCGTACTGCATTTGGCAATAATAATGTCGATACTTGTGCACGGGTTTGCCACTCACCAACCGGTTATGGCTTAAAACAAACTTTGGGCGAGTCAGCAGGAACGCAAGACTTTGAATCAGTCATGCACGCCGATGTGATTATTGTGATGGGTGCGAATCCGACCGAAGGGCATCCGGTGTTTGGCTCGCTTCTCAAGAAGCGTTTGCGGCAAGGTGCCAAACTCATCGTGATTGATCCGCGTGAAATTGAGATTGTACGCGCCCCGCATATCGATGCGGCTTATCACTTACCACTTAAACCTGGTACCAATGTGGCCATGATTAATGCATTGGCGCATGTGGTGGTTACGGAAGGTTTGCTGGATGAGGATTTTGTGCGCAATCGCTGCGAACAGCCTGCCTTTGCCCAATGGCGTGAGTTTATTTTGCGCCCTGAAAATAGCCCTGAAACGGTTGCGGAGATTACCGGTGTACCCGCAGAGGATATTCGCGGTGCAGCGCGTTTATATGCGTCTGCGCCGAATGGGGCGATTTACTATGGTTTAGGAGTGACTGAACATAGCCAAGGTTCTACCACAGTCATGGGGATTGCTAACCTTGCCATGTTGACCGGCAATATTGGGCGTGCGGGTGTGGGTGTAAATCCACTGCGTGGACAGAATAATGTGCAAGGTTCTTGTGATATGGGTTCTTTCCCGCATGAGTTGCCTGGCTATCGCCACGTGAGCATTGATGCGGTGCGTAATCAATTTGCGGCTTATTGGAATGTGGAGCTTGATCCTGAACCCGGTTATCGTATTCCGAATATGATGAATGCGGCGGTGGCGGGTACGTTTAAGGGGATGTATATCCAAGGCGAGGATATCGCCCAATCCGACCCGAATACGAAGCACATTCAAGCCGCGCTGGAAAATCTGGAATGCTTGGTGATTCAAGATATTTTCTTCAATGAAACCGCCAAGTATGCGCATGTATTTTTGCCCGGTGCGTCCTTCTTGGAAAAAGATGGCACTTTCACCAATGCCGAGCGGCGCATTTCACGCATTCGTAAAGTGATGGAACCGCTCGGTGGCAAAGCCGATTGGGAAGGCACAGTCATGCTGGCAAATGCCTTAGGTGTGCCGATGAATTACAGCCATCCTTCGGAAATCATGGCAGAGATAGCTGCACTTACCCCGAGTTTCACAGGGGTCAGTTACGAGAAACTGGATCAATTTGGTAGCTTACAATGGCCGTGTAATGACGAACATCCGCAAGGGTATAAGATCATGCACACTGAGACTTTCACTCGTGGTTTGGGGCAGTTTATTCTCACTGAATATGTGCCAACGACTGAGAAAATCACGGCTCGCTTCCCGTTGATTTTGACTACGGGGCGGATTTTGAGTCAGTACAACGTAGGGGCGCAAACCCGCCGTACTCAGAATGTAGTGTGGCACTCAGAAGATAAGCTCGAAATGCATATGCAGGATGCAGAAGATCGGGGTATTAATGAGGGGGATTGGGTGCTGATCGCCAGTCGTGCGGGTGAAACGCGGATGCGGGTGGAAATCTCCAATCGCGTACAGCCGGGCGTGGTGTATACCACCTTCCACTTCCCTGAATCGGGCGCGAATGTGGTCACCACGGATAATTCTGATTGGGCGACTAATTGTCCTGAATATAAGGTGACGGCAGTGCAAGTGTCGCGCTGCGAAGATGCAAGCGTGTGGCAGCAGGAATTTGCGCAGATGGAGGCGGAACAACAAGCCTTATTGCCATGAAGTTTAAGTCGGAATTCGACACCGCAAGTTTAACCACGACTCAAGCGGTCGTGGCGCAACGCTTCCAGCACGGCGAATGGCGTGAGCACTCTGACCAAATCGCGGAAGAAGTACCTCTGGCCTTAATCTATAACGGGGTTGCCCATGCGGTGATGCTAGGCACTCCCGCCGATTTAGAGGATTTTGCCCTCGGGTTTAGTCTCACTGAAGGCTTAATTGACGATGCTAAACACTTCCGTGCAATGGAGGTTTTGGTGTCCGATTTAGGCTTAGAATTGTATATCGACATTACCCCCGATGCTTTCCAAGGTTTCAAAGCCTCACGCCGTCAAATGGCAGGGCGCACGGGCTGCGGCTTATGCGGGCAAGAAACCCTGCAACAAGCGATTCGCCCGATTCCGAAACTTAGCAATACCCTGAAACTCGATCCCCAAGCCTTTGAGCGCGCCTTAAACCAACTCCCCGACTGGCAGACTTTGCACCAAACTACCGGTGGCGTGCATGCGGCGGCTTGGGTGGATGTTGAGGGCAATATCCAAGCCCTGCGCGAAGATGTAGGGCGACATAATGCCTTGGATAAGCTCTTGGGGGCTTTATTTAAACGTGGCTTTTCGCCGGATGCAGGATTTTTATTATTAACCAGCCGTGCCAGCCATGAATTGATTTATAAAGCTGCCTTTGCGGGGATTGAATTGATTGCAGCGGTTTCAGCACCCACTTCCTTGGCCTTGAGGCATGCAGAGGAGGCGGGATTGACGCTGGTGGGCTGGGTTCGGAAGGGGGGATTTTCGGTTTATACAGACAACAAAAGAATAAATCTAGGAAGACCAATGCAAAACTAGTTATAGAGCAGTCTTACAAAGCAGGCTATTAAAAACTCTGCTATCTTAGACTGTTATGTATTTTTTTATGAGAGTCATCAATGAGTCAAACTAGTTCTGGTCAGTATGATCGTTTAAGTAAAGCTTTCCATTGGTTGACGGCGCTGGTGGTGCTGATCGCCTTCATTTTGGGGCCAGAAGGCTTTGGGCGCTTGATGCATGAAGGTATCGATCCTGCTACGCGCAGCGATATTGTGTGGCATGAAACACTCGGTGTAGTAGTCTTTGTGCTTACTTTACTACGCTTAATCTGGGTTGCTATGCGTCCCGCTGCTCCACGCTTTCCAATGCCAGCATGGATGACTGCGTTCTCTAAACTGGTGCATTTAATCTTGTGGGCTTTGTTATTGCTGTTACCGATTACTGCCATATTAGCTCTAGGCAGTGAAGGTCATCCTTTGACCTTATTGGGTGGGTTTCGTATCAATGAATGGCCGATGCTTGCGGGTTCTTCCATTGCAGGTCTTGCGGATTGGGGCGAAGTACATAAGTTTTTGGGCGATGTGATTATTTGGTTGGCTGGTTTTCATGCTGTAGCAGCTTTATATCACCACTTCAAACTGAAAGATGGTGTTATGAAATCCATGCTGTCTTGATTTTTCTGCTCATAAAAAGCGCATGGATTTTTATCTACGTATAATCTTTAGTCAATTTTTTATACGCCCTTTTCATAAGAAAACCTAACCACAAAAATTTGTGGTTAGGTTTGGTAGTCTGAGTTTTTCTTCCAAGAATGGTTTAGTCTCTTATTTGAGACTCGTTAACGTTGATAAGTAGTGACCAATGTTGCCTTACCTAAGCTATTTGTATTCAGCATATAACCAACCATTGCCGGCATAGCATCAGCAGTTAGCTCTAACTTATTGGTTTTAAGTGCATAGAGGGTGAATTGATAATGATGTGGCTTATCTCCTTGAGGTGGGCAAGCGCCCCCAAAGCCAGCCTCACCAAAATCAGTTCGACTTTGTATTGCACCAGTAGGTAAACCCTTACCGTCAGCATTAATATTAGCTATTAAGCTTTTTGTGTCTGCGGGTATATTAAATACCAACCAATGCCACCAGCCACTACCGGTGGGTGCATCAGGATCATAAACAGTGAGTGCCAAGCTTTTAGTGCCATCAGGAATACCTGACCATGCTAAAGCAGGCGAGTGATTGCCACCTGAGCAACCAAAGCCATTGAATTCTTGTTCTTTAGACATAGGCTGGTCAGTTTTGAAGTTAGGGCTAGTAAGCGTGAAACTTTCTGCCATACAGTTATTAGCCAAGATGTAGGTGAATAAAGCTATTAAACTAAGCCGCATTTAAAATCTCCTTGATTGAATGCTAGGTTTAGTATGCAGAAGCTTGCAATTCTAGCGTTAGTTTGAACTGCTCAAGGATTTATCCAAATCGCTCACAAAGTGGCGCGTAATTCACTAGGACTGGTTTCAAAGTGACGTTTGAAGGCTTGGCTAAAACTAGCCAGTGACTCATAACCACATTGCGCTGCAATCTCACTAATGGTTTGTTGGGTGGTGATCACTAAGCCTAAAGCGCGCGCCATGCGTACCTCTTGTAAAAGGCCGCTGAAACTAGTGTTTTCAGCTTGTAAGCGGCGGCGCAAAGTCGCAGAGCTCATGCCTAATTGCAGGGCTAGTTTTTCTGCTTGCCAATCTTGACTAGGAGCAAGGCTGATTAAATCACGTAGATGATCGCCTAAGGGTTGATTCGAGGCTATGAAGAAAGGTGCAGCTACCTTTAAGCGTATTAACTCTAATAGAACTTGTGACCACGCTATTTCTATATGGGCAGTTTGCCAAGGATCATCCTTAGGTGTTTGAGCCTTACACGGGAGTAAAGCTTGTTCAATTACTGTGTCCAGTTTAAAGCTAGGATATTGATTCGGTAGGCCTGCTAGCAGCTGTCCATATTGTTCCTGAAAGCGCACTAACCACCTGCGTGGAGGCACAAATAAATCAGCCAGATACTGCCCTTGAGAAGGAATATTTTCCATAAAGGGCGTAATCCCTGCTGGCAAAATGGCAGCTTGGTTCGTGCTTAAAATCAGCTGCTCCTCTCCGTTATACATTCGCTTTTCGCCCTGTCGGACTACAATCAGGGTAGGGCTTAAAATGGGGACTTGATGCAAGGATTGTTTTTGGCGTGCGCTGAAAATCGAATAGATAGTCATAAGCTTAATAGCGTTTTAGTCGTTAACTTAGTGTAGGTGATTAACTAGCTTAAAGCCATTGAGCAGCGTCGGTTTGTAGTTCTGGCTGAATTAGACTAATAAAGCTGAGTTATTTTTATAAAAATAAGGTGCTTTGAAAATGAAGAGTAAATTTATTTTGCTGGGTGTATTAAGTTTAGGTGTCCCTTTAAGCTATGGCGCTGATAAAGCTACTGATTATCCTGTTAAAGACTTCAAGGATTGGGCAGTTGCTTGTAATAATCTACGTGAGTGTAGCGCTACTTCGTTTGTAGCACCTAGTGAGGTTGCATCTGATCCAACCCCAGTCGGTGGTGATTTGGTTTTAACTTTAGAACGTGGAGCAGCGGTTGATAGCTTAATTAAATTAGGTTTTTTAAATACTAGTGAGGATGAATGGAACGAAAAACTAGTTGGTGAGGATATTAGTATAAGTATTGATGAGCAAACTTTTGATTTAGGAAAGTTGACGAAACAGCAAGTTGCTGATTTGAAAGTAGAGCTTACTCATGAGCAAGCTACTGTAATGTTGGCAGCCGCGCAAAAATCACCAAGCTTATCGGTGTTAGTTGGCAATATTATGAATGATATTAGCCTGAGTGGTTTATCAGCGGTCTTATTGTATATGGATGAGCAACAGCAGCGGTTAGATACATCTACTGCGCTCTTTAAAAAAGGCACTAAAACATTTACTACTATCCGCCCAGACGTCCCTACGGTTACACCAAAGATTCCCAGTGCTGAAACCCAAGTTACGGATAGCAAGTATAGTGAAATTCTGGACACAACTCGTAAGCTTAATCTAACTGCACTCAAAACCTGTAATGAAGAGAAGGCTACAAATAGAGAGGAGCTTGATACAGTCGATGTTCTCGATAATCAACATTATCTAATCAGCTTGAACTGCGGTGGTGGGGCTTATAATTTTAATACTTTATTTTTAGTTGCTCCTAAAAACGATCTTAAGCAAACCAAATTGGCTAAATTTGATCAAGGTGCTGATGATTCTACAGTGGTTGGATACGCAGAGTATGACAACCGTACTGGACTCCTAAATTATAGTTCTAAGGGGCGTGGGCTTGGTGACTGTGGTTCTGTTGGGGCTTGGGCTTGGACAGGTGAGGAGTTTGTGTTGGTAAGCTCTAACGATATGGCGGATTGTCGTGGTAATTTGAACTTTCTTAATACGTGGCGCTTGAATTTAGCATCGCCTAAAACTGAATAAATATCTTTAGAAAAATAAGGTAGATGTGGTTATAGTTGCACCCAAAGGCAAACCTGAAGCTGCCCAATTTGCTAAGTTTGATCATTTAAAAGAGAAAGCGCTAATTGTAGGTGAAATGAATGGTTATGACAGCACCTTTGGTCAGTTATTTAGCTCTTACCGTAGCAATACTTTGGGTGATTGCGGTAGCTCTAGTGATTGGGTGTGGACAGGTAATGAATTTAAATTAAGTAGTTATTATGCCATGCCAGAGTGTCGCGGAGTTTTTAACTTTCTCAGTGTTTGGAAGTTAGCAGTTGAAGGCGAAGAGAGCTAGATTTAATCAGTTTGGCTGGGAATAGAGTCTTCATAAACTCAGCTTAACCAGCGTGAGCTCCAAAATATAAAACACGCCATTGACCTTGAGAGGTTTTACTAAGTTGTACACCTAGTAAGCAAGAGTTTTCAAACTCTAAGCTTACTTTGTCCATATCTAAAGCTTGCCCATTTATCCAACGGCGCAAGCGATTACCTTGGGTTTGTGGTGGTGCACTCCAAGCAAAGTTTTGATCATCTAAACATTCTCTTTGTGCTAGTTCGGCTAGCTCCTGTGGGGATTTAGCCATCAGATTTGGTTTGGCACTTAAAGCAAACGCTTGTTCGTATTCTTGGGCGCGTAGATGAGTAAAAAACTGGTGGGCTACTTGTTGAGCCTCTGGATATGTATAAGTTTGTTTTAGCCACCAGTAGCTGATCCCACTCAGGCTGATCCCTAAAGTTAGTAAAACAATAAGTAAGGTTGTAGGCGATGATTTCATCAGTGTCATTAGCTTAGGTTTATTCGTTGTATAATAATACCGAAAGCCTGTTATGTAATGTAGATAAAGAGCACGGACTAGTTGATTGCGGGATGAATCTTACTTGGACTTGGGCAAGTAACTTACCTTAATGAGTATCAATAGTGTATATACAATCTATTTCTGTAGCGAACAGTTGGATAATTGAAAATGAAAATTAACTATTTATATTCTGTAGTTTTAGCAGTTTTAAGCCAAGCCAGTGTTGCAGATTTCTCGGCTTTAGATCAACAAGTTAAGTATTTTAATGATTGGGCAGTGGCCTGTAATAATCAGCGCGAATGTTTTGTTAATTCCTTACCCCCACAATCGGCACAAGCCTCTAAGGCGGATGCAAATGCAGAGGATGATTCAAGTCTGGTTTATTTAAATGCTAGCCGCAAAGCTGCAGCGGATAGTGCACTGGTATTAAATATCACTGACTGGGATGAAGAAGGAGGGATTTTAGAAGAAGGGCAAAGTATCCGTTTGAAGGTTGATCAACAAAATTTTGATCTAGGTAAAGTCAGTGCAGAAGCTGCGAATAACACCTCGTTTCAGGTACCTAGGCAGCAAACGGCTGAGATTTTGACCGCGCTACAAAAAGGCACTCAAGCTGAACTCAACTTAGATGATGAAAAGCTGCAGTTCAATCTGCAAGGTTTTAATGAAGCCTTACAATATTTCGATGAGCAACAGCAAAGGGTGGATACGCCTACGGCTTTAGTGAAAAAAGGTGAAAAACCTTTTACTGCAACTCCTCCACAGCTGGCCAGTATCACACCCGTCGTGTCGAACGATGAGGAGCTGATTTCTGATGAGGAGCGTATTAAGCTGCAAAAGCAGGTTCATGCGCTAGCTGTAGTTAAGGATTGTCTAGCCACGGCAAATAAAGAAGAACCCTATGAAGATGTGATTGAGCTTCTGGATAAGGATCATTATCTTTTTGGGATTACCTGTGCGGCTGACGAGCTAAATCGTCAGACCTTAGTGTTAGTTGCCCCCAAAGATAAACCTGAGCAGGCGGAGCTGGCTAAGTTCGACCAAGGTGTTGAGAACGCCAAGGTTAATGGTGAGTTTAATGGCTATAGTGCCAGCGAAGGGATCTTGCTTAACTATTATCGTAAAAGTGAGATGGGTGATTGTGGTGGTACTGCCGAGTGGGTATGGAATGGCCAAAGCTTTGTGTTAAGCAGTTATTTCAGCATGCCGGAGTGCCGTGGTAGCCTGAATTCGCTGAATGTTTGGAAGTTAGAGGTTAATAAGCCAGAGAGCTAATAAAAAGTGCAGACCGTAGAAAAGCAAGAGGGCTATTTAAGTTTTTTATTTGGCCAACAAGGCTTAGCGGTCTGGACCCTGTGTTTAGGGGTTGGTTTGCACGCCTTGAATTGGTATATGGTCTCTACCATTGCACCCACCATGGTGAGTGAGTTAGGTAAGGTCCAACTTATCAGTTGGATAAGCTTGATTTACCTAGCGACCTCGGTTGTGTTTGGCTCCTATGCTGGCTACATAAAAAGGCAGATTGGCGCAAGAACTGCCCTACTTCTCTTTGCCATGATCTTTGCTCTTGGATCGTTGATGGTATCGATTGCCCCTAATATGGAAACGGTTCTGCTAGGACGTGCCTTGCAGGGGATTGGAGAAGGCTTGATCTTGTCGCTTTCCTATGGCGTGGCTCAAGATCTCTTTTCCGGCGAAGCGACGCCTAAATTATTCGGCTTATTTGCTTTTGTTTATGCTTTTTCGGCGGCCGTCGGACCTGTATTTTCTGGAACACTGACCGAACTGCTTTCTTGGCGCCTTGCATTTTCCGTTAATATTGCCTTTGCCCTGCTTTACATTCTGCTGCTGCGACAGTCTATTCCTAATAAAAAATTTAACCATAGTGAGACTGCAACTAAAGCTCCTTTGCTCAGGCTAACCCTGATTGGGGCAGCCATTCTACTGATTGGACTGACAAGCAGCGTAAAGTCAGTATGGATCGCTGGTTGGTTGATTCTCTGCGCTTTTATCTTATTTTTTCTTTGTTTTAAGCTTGATCACAAGCAAGAAAACAAGCTATTTCCATCACAGATATTTTGGTTTAGCTCAACGCTTGGGCTTGGTTTTTGGAGCCTATTTCTGATCACCCTTCCTATGGCAAGTGCTTATATTTTCATACCTTTATATACCCAAGTTTTTTATGGAGTCTCCATAACCGTGGCGGGGTATATCTCCACCATCATAAGCTTCTCGTGGTCTTTTACAGCCATCATGACAGGGAATATTACAGCGGAAAAATTAAAGTCTTTCTTGATATTCTTGGGGACATTGAGCCAATTTTTAGGCTTTACGCTGCTTTTTGCAGGGGTTTATTTTGATTGGCTTTTGGCTATAGTCATTGGCCTATTTATGATTGGCTCTGCTTTAGGCGCTTGCTGGGCTTTTATCACGCAAAAAATCGTAAAATCAGCTAACGACAAAGAACAGGATCTTGCGGCTTCCCAAGTACCGGTTATACAAACCATTGCTAACGCGGTCGGCGCTGGTCTGGTGGGCGCTATAGCAAGCTTTAATGGTCTTTCAGAAGAGCTTACCGCGCCTATCCTGCTTAAATCAGCGTTATTACCAGTCTTTTCAGCCAGTGTAGTGGTCAGTTTAATAGCTGCTAGCGTTGGGCTTTGGTTTTTATTGCGGAACAGTGACGCATCTGCAGAAAGGTAATGGAAATGACAGTTTATTTGCTCAGTATTAATGTTACTCCCTAGTTAAATTAAGCAATCCACACACCCAGCACAAACTGCGTTACAATACCCCACCTTTTCAGTCAGTATCAGTACCATGTTCGCCTTAGCTCAAACTCCCAATACCTCAAATACCGTTAAACCTTTGTTCGACTACGACAAATACTGGGCTGAATGCTTTGGTACAGCGCCGTTTTTGCCGATGTCGCGCGCGGAAATGGACAAGCTCGGTTGGGATTCCTGCGACATTATTATTGTTACGGGCGATGCCTATGTGGATCATCCGTCCTTTGGCATGGCGGTGATTGGGCGAGTGTTGGAAGCGCAAGGCTTTCGTGTGGGGATTATTGCGCAACCTGCTTGGCAGTCGAAAGACGCGTTTATGGCTTTGGGCAAGCCGAACCTGTTTTTTGGGATTGCGGCAGGCAATATGGACTCGATGATTAACCGCTACACGGCTGACCGCAAGATTCGCTCTGACGATGCCTACACGCCAAATAATGTGGGTGGCAAGCGCCCTGACCGTGCGTCTTTGGTTTATTCACAGCGCTGCAAAGAAGCCTACGCGGATGTGCCGATTGTGTTGGGCGGAATTGAAGCGTCCTTGCGCCGGATTGCGCATTTTGATTATTGGCAGGAGCAAGTGCGCCGCTCAATTTTGGTAGATGCCTCGGCTGATTTATTGCTCTACGGTAATGCCGAGCGTGCAGTGATTGAGGTGGCGCATCGCTTGGCAGCAGGTGAAAAAATTGTCGAGATGACCGATGTGCGCGGTACGGCCTTTATTCGCCGTGGTTCGCCCGAAGCTTGGATGGAAATTGACTCTACCCGCGTGGATCAGCCAGGCAAAATTGACCGCATTATCAATCCTTATCTCAACACAACCGAGATGGATGAGTGCGAGATTGAGAGGCGCAATGTGCAGTGGTTTGAATACGAAGACCCGCGCAGTAAACGCCCCGACGAGCATAAACTTACTTTCCATCCGCGTGCACGTTTAGAGCGTGCTAAAACGGTGGTGCGCTTACCTTCGTTTGAAAAAGTCAGTAAAGACAAAGTGTTATATGCGCATGCCAATCGTGTGTTGCACCTTGAAACCAATCCGGGTAATGCCCGCGCTTTAGTGCAAAAACACGGCAATCAAGATGTATGGATTAATCCGCCACCCTTTCCTTTAAGCACGCCGGAAATGGATTATGTGTTTGGTTTACCTTACGCACGCCAGCCGCATCCCGTCTATCAAGGCGCGAAAATTCCCGCCTATGAGATGATTCGTTTCTCGGTGAATATTATGCGCGGCTGCTTTGGCGGCTGTACCTTCTGTTCGATTACCGAGCATGAAGGGCGGATTATTCAAAACCGTTCGCGTGAATCCATCGTGCGCGAAGTGGAAGAAATCCGCGATAAAGTACCAGGGTTCACCGGTGTGATTTCTGATTTAGGCGGCCCCACTGCCAATATGTATCGCCTCGCCTGCAAAGACCCGAAAATCGAAGCCTCCTGCCGCAAACCAAGTTGCGTATATCCGGGGATTTGTCAAAATCTCAATACCGACCACGCTGAATTGAAAGCCTTATACCGCGAAACCCGTAGCCTACCTGGAATTAAAAAAGTCTTGATTGGCTCCGGTTTGCGCTATGACTTGGCGGTAAAAGACCCTGAATATATTAAAGAATTAGTCACCCACCATGTTGGTGGCTATTTGAAAATCGCGCCGGAACACACCGAAGACTCACCGCTGTCCAAAATGATGAAACCGGGGATTGGTGCGTATGACGAATTCAAACGCCTGTTCGAGAAATACACCAAAGAAGCAGGCAAAGAGCAGTATTTAATCCCGTATTTTATTGCCGCCCACCCCGGCACATCGGATGAAGACATGCTCAATCTAGCACTGTGGCTGAAGAAAAATGGATTCCGCGCTGATCAAGTGCAAGCCTTTTACCCGTCGCCGATGGCCTCCGCGACCACTATGTACTACAGCGAGAAAAACCCCCTGCACCAAGTCACTTACAAAAGCGAAAAAGTCCAAACCGCGAAATCACCCGAACAACGCAAACTACATAAAGCCTTCCTACGCTGGCACGACCCAAAAAACTGGCCACTTTTGCGCAAAGCGATTGCCGATATGGGGCGGCAAGAATTGATTGGCGACGGCGACAATCAACTGATTCCGCACTATAAAAAAGGCGAGGAAGATTTGGTTTATGAAGCGCACCGCCGCAAAAATAGCGATAAAGCGCATCAGAAACGCACTGAGCAAAAGGCAGGGGGTAAGCCTAAGGTGACTCAGACTCAAAATGTAAATGCTGGAAAGAAGACGCAGGGGAATCAGCCGAAGAAGGGGACTGTGTTGACGCAGCATACGGGGTTGCCGCCGCGAGCAGGTCTTGGCAACAAGGGAAAACCTGCTACCAAGTACCAGCCTTCTAATAAAACCTAGGGTTAATCTAATGGGCATTTAGCGGATACATCCAAAGATTGCTCCAAACCTGACATGGGATCATAGACTGTGTGCTCAACTAAAAACTGGCTAGGGCGTTGATAGGCGCCCCGTTTATTTACCCAACTACCTTCACAATGGATTGAACCGCAATTTGCACAAGTACGCCCCGCACGAATAACACTAATTGCGCGTTGAGTTGGACTATCCGCCTTGGTTTCTGTAGTCCATTCATTCAGTTTTATAGAGTCAGCCTTATCACTGAGCAATAAACGAGTTTTACCATCAACACCTTGTTGTACTACCCAAAAAAACCGCCACCCATTGGGTAGTTTTGTCAGGCATTTTTTTTCTGACATGACTAACCATTCACGAGTTTCAATTCGATTATCAGTTTCAACCATCAAACCTACTAACTGACATACTCGTTGGGCAGCAGGTATTATTGAAATAATATTTTTTGGTAAGGCAGTTATTTTTAGGGGTAAAGAAGTTTCTGGTTTAAGTTCTCCTCCTACCGCTCGTGCATTCCCCTCAGCTAAAGGCACAATTAAGGTATGTTTGGCTAGTTTAGCAAATTCAGCTTGAGGTATTTTTTGTGCTTTAGTGGGAGTTACTGCTTCTCTAGCTTCAACAGGTTTGAAAGCATCAGCTACAAAGGCAAAACAAACACTAGTCATTATTAAAGAAATTGAAAGTATAATTTGACGAATCATCTTTGATCCTACATGAAGTTGGTATCCAACTAATCCCACCAAAAATGACCGACAAAACCCGCAATGTCAAAATGTTGAAGGATGGGTTTGAGCAGGAGCAAGACTGGATACTGTGTGACCAGATGTCTGCTGCCATCCTTGAAAATGTCACCGTTGAGGCTTGCACAGTCAAAGCCCCGGGTGGCCCCTTGCAGGGAATATTCAGCAGTGATGGGCTGTTTTCTAACCTGGAAGTCCTCAACAACACTATACAAACTACAGGTGAGCATGCTATCACCATCAACGGCTTCCTGAGCGGGGAAATCTCCGGCAACACCTTGCAAGCCGTTGCTGGTAAGACTCCAGCCATCCGCCTCTATCCGACCCGCATTGGTGGCAACCAAGCCGAGGAAGGTGTGGCTTGGATTCTCAGTTTTGCCAACGAAGGTGGCAGCAACCCAGTGTTGCAATACAGTAACCCTGTATTGGGCAATAATCCTTTGGTCGGGGTAGCAGGCAAAACCCAAGCCGAACTGATTGACGCACGTTCCGATATGCCGGAAAACTACCGCTGGAACAGTTTCGGGCTGGAAAACTTCCGCTACTACGCCTTCCGTGACGAGTTCAGCAACCTGACCTTCGGGCAATACCGCACCCTTGACGGCGGAAAATATTACACCCAACTAAAGGCATGGCTGGAAGACCGGATTGCCGAATACACCAACGGTATCCGCAAGATGCAGGGCTACCTGCTGGACATCGCCAACATCCAGACTGACGAACGCCACACCCAAGTACTGCCAACCCTGCAAAAGGCACTGACAAACGCGGTCAACAGCAGCACCTACGATCACGTCAGCATCTCCAACTTCCCCGAAACCCCGGTCAAGGTGTTTGTTGCCAAACAGCTTGCACTCAAACACGGCAATCTCAGGAAACTGGTGGCATTGAATGGGATGGTGCGCACCGACCTTCCCAGCCTGACCGCGCAAGACATGGAAAAACGTAGGCAGGCAACCCTCAAGTATTTGCTGGATGCAACACAATTGACGGATACCGTTGCCAACCCATTGCCAGACCCAACACTCCAGCAAGGGGCAACGTCCGGGACTACCGGAACAACTGGTGGGACAACCACAACCCCCACCGCAACCGTCCTGCCCAAAAACTATGGCACACTTAAAATCCTTGCCCAACCGCTGACAGTCCAGCAAGGCGACAGCATTACTTTCTCAGCAGATGCCAGTTTGCACTCAGCATCCGGAGACAAACTCGCTTGGTACTGGTCGGCAAACGGTAAGACTGCCAGCACTGCCACCTTCACGCTCGACACCACGGGGCTTGCCGTGGGTGAGTACAGCGTCAAGGCAACGCTTTACGTAACCCCGGCTGGGACAACCCAACGCACCGCTATTGCTGGCAGTGCCATGTTCAACGTGACGGCGAAAGCAGCAGCACCCACGCCACCAACAGTGCAAGAACCACCACCAGCACCCGTATTACCCAAACCCCTGACAGCCAGTGGCGCATTGGGGATGTATTTGCGGGTCAGCGAAACCAGTGTCCCACAAGGTAAGACCATCACATTCTCCATTGACCCCACCTACCTTGCCCAACAGCAACAAGGGGCAAAACTGACGTATTACTGGACAGCACCACTCAATTCTGGCAATCCGGCAGGGCAGGCAGCCACCTACACCATCAAGACCGATACGCTTGCTCCCGGCAACAGCCACACGGTGAAAGTGACTTTATACCGTCAGGCAGACGGCAGTACGACGAAGACATCACAAGGCGGGGTGGCGACGTTTGGGGTGACAGCAGCACTGCCAACAACAGGTACTATCAACGTAGTTGTTATGGACATTGATACCCAGCAGCCGATTGCAGGGGAACAATACCGCCTGACACTGAATGCTGATCCAACCAAGAGCTATTCCGGCACAACGGGGGCTGATGGCAGCATTTCAGTGAAAGATATACCGTTGGGTGACTATAGTTTACGTTTTGAAAATCCGAAACTGAAAATCATCACAAAGTGAAAAGCACATGGAGATAATTTATGAGTGAGTCATGTACTGTAAATTGCAAAACTACTAGTGAAATAGCTACAGAAATCCTAGTTAGAAGAACATCTTTTACACCAATTATTAAAATAGATGAAAATGCGTCAACTGATAATGTCTTCTCTTCCACTAAGACCTGTCTTGCTGACGAAAAGCAAGCTATCAATCTTGGCGATAGCTTTGATGAAGATAAACGACAGTATGTTATACCTATAATTGTCGTGAATAAAGATAATCCATCGAAACTTACTATATCTGTGTTAGAGGGTTATACGGAAAATTGGTTTAGTGACCAAAATGGTATTGTGGAGTTTATTTGCTCAAATCCTAAAGTAGCTATAACACCACAAACATATCTCACCTCATATGCGGATATTTTTAGCATATCCATAAATCATTCCTTATCATGGGGTGATGTCTTTACCATTGATATAAAATCAAAAGATAATCCAGATGATGCTTTTTTCTCAAACAAAGAAGTTATTTCAGGAAAATTAAATTGTGTTGTTATTGAGAAGGATGTTTTTACAACACAAGAAATAGAAAGCCTAGAAAAAGAAAATAATTCAATATCATTGCAGGTAAACAAGAAACCCGTGGAATTTCCTGAATACTCAGGGAACTATTGCATGGCCTCTGCTGAGCGAATGTTATCAAAGCTGCTAAATGATATTTATCATTTTTACAGTGTAGACGAAAATCATAACGGGCTTAACAATATAGGATTTAGTGGAAAGGGAGCCAAAGACAGAGGAGAATACTTCAGAATTTCTGATTTTACATCATCAGATTACTTGTTCAATGACTATGAAATAGATCATTCAATCCTATTAGCCACCAAAAGTCTTTCTGATTACCAGAGCAATAAATATCTGGCTATAAAGCTGCCATCAGAAAACAACAAGTTGTTTAATTACTTTAGTACGGGAATAAAGGGTAGTATTGGTTATCACGTTTATTATATGTCAGTATCAGATGATTTTCATACGCTAATACTAGTTATCAACAACTCTGATCCTTGTGATCCAATGTATAAAATATACGATCAACATGGTCAAACTTCATCATCCGGTAGTTTGACCAGCATTCAAGAAGGAATTACAAAACAAACAAGCTGGACATTTCTCAATCAATACATGAATGCTGGATTTAATCCTGATCTTTATTCAAATACAGTGACAAGATTATGGAAAATCAAAAGAAAGTAGTCTACGCAGCATTAGTTGGCATTACATTGTTTGCCCTGTTATGGGGGTATAATACATACAACGTAAGTTCTGCCGTACCTAAGAACCCAAATCTGGTAAGAGAAATGATCAATGGTGGTATATGCATTAACCTTGAAAAAACATTGCATAATCAGACCCCTCGTACCAACTTATGTATTGACAAGGTATATGACAACCAAGAGAAACCCACTAGCGTCTCCAGTGTTATAAACCTTAGTCAACTGGATTTTATCATTAATTTTGAAGAAGATAAGATAAAAATTAATAACGGAAATCAGGAATTGCGTGATGGTGATACTTACGCATACTTAAAAGATGATAAATATGTATATATTTATCCCGAGTATATTTACCAATCAAGACAAGAAAATTATTCTTTTTCGCAAAGATTCTTCATTGCTGGCTCAATTAAAAACTATGAGCTTCTCGGAGGTCCCTATCTACGTATAGGAGGAAAAGTTTATTGGCGAGGCTATGAAGTAATAGGTGCAGATAGTAGCACTTTTACCACTGAAGCCAGCCCCCTAAAAGATCACCCTGCTGAATTTACCATTGGAAAAGATAAAAATGGATACTTCAATGGCGACAAAAAGATGACCAAAGAAATTGCAGAAGAGTATTTGTTTACTAGGAAGCTTACCCCGAAAGAGTAATAATTATGTAAGCGGTCATTGATAGTGGGTTACATGGAAAGACCAATTTAAAGGCTACCTCCACGAGTTAACCAACTAAACACTTATGGGACATAGATATGCTATATAGTTCAGGATCAATTTTCAGGATGAAGGTCGATCCTAGGGGCTGGAAAGCTCCTAATAGGATATTTGTTCTATTTCTTTTGGCTACGACGACGTGGCTTCCAATAACCGCTTGGCTTCTTGTTTCTGATACAATTAGGGAGTTTTCTTTATGGGAAATAAATATCGTTACTGTAGTGCTAATCATATTTATCCTAATACATATTCCTCTCCTTGCATTATTTAATTCATATAGTGCGAGAATAATTAGTGTACTTTTGGGTGTAATGCCCATTTTATGGTTCGGTATTGCTGTAGTGGCTGGACTTGCTTGGAAATATCAGAACAATCATCCTATTTTTGCACTTATTTTGATATTAGGGTTCATTTACTTCTGTTTTGCACTGGCTCGCCTACACTATCGTCACTTTGATATGGATATGATGATGTACGAGTATTACAGACAAACAGCAGATGGTGAACATCCGGCAAGCGGCGAATGGCTTCTGCTAAATCAGCACTGGGGGATTCGCTACATCAGTAATGCCACAGTTCCCTCACACAAACCCATGCATAGCGCACTTAATTCCTGCTCGACAGTATCCATCGGTGGGCTAGTATTTATTGGGATGCTACTTCAAGCACTAATCACTGGGTTAGTGAAGCAGATTGGCGGGCATGAAATAATTATCACGATTAACGGTCGTGCGCCTGCTGTCGTTTGAAAAAGTCAGCAAAGATAAAGTGCTATACGCACACGCTAATCGCGTTTTGCACCTCGAAACCAATCCGAGCAATGCCTGTGCTTTAGTGCAAAAACATGGCAATCAAGATGTATGGATCAATCCGCCACATATCCTTTAAGTACACCAGAAATGGATTAGGTGTTTGGTTTGCCCTATGCGCGCCCACCCTAGGCCACTAGGTTTATCCACCCTTATGACTTACAAATCAGATTAGATAGAATCATCCAATAACCCTACTCTACCTAACCCACTTGGCATTTTCCCAGTAAGCGTCCTATGCTAAAACTTGCTTCAAACCCTTTGAGAGCAACATCAACTTAGGAGTCAAACATGCAAGATCCCTATAAGCCAAAAACAAACGCTGGTCATGGTGGTGAAACTCATCAGCAAGCAGGCGCTAATAGCCCGACCTTGACCACTGATGTGGGTACTCCCATTGCGGACAACCAAAATAGCCTGACTGCTGGCAAACGGGGCCCTACTTTACTGGAAGATTTTATTTTACGTGACAAACTCGCGCGCTTTGACCGTGAGCGTATTCCAGAACGTTTGGTGCATGCGCGTGGCTATTCAGCACATGGTTATTTTGAGGCAACTGAAGATTTAACTGCATATACCCGTGCCGTACCGTTTAACAGCAAAGGCAAAAAAACGCCTGTATTCATGCGAATTTCTACTGTTGCGGGGAGCAAGGGTTCACCCGATTTAGCGCGGGATGTACGTGGTTTTTCGGTCAAGTTTTATACCGAAGAAGGCAACTGGGATATTGTGGGCAACAATATTCCAGTGTTCTTCATTCAAGATGCGATCAAATTCCCTGACCTCGTGCACGCGGTCAAACCGGAGCCAGATACTGAAATTCCACAAGCGCAATCCGCACATGATAATTTCTGGGATTTCGTCTCCTTAACCCCCGAATCCACTCATATGCTGATATGGATTATGTCGGATCGAACCATTCCGCGTTCCTTACGCTTTATTGAAGGTTTTGGGGTACACACTTTTCGCTTGGTGAATGCCAAAGGTGAAGCACAGTTCGTCAAATTCCACTTCAAACCCAAACTTGGTTTGCAGTCGGTACTGTGGAATGAGGCAGTGAAAATTAATGGGGCTGACCCCGATTTCCATCGGCGCGACATCATCGAAACCTTGCAAAAAGGTGAGGTGATTGAGTGGGAGATGGGCATGCAAATCTTCACTGAGGAGCAGGCGGCCAACTTCGATTTTGATGTACTTGACCCAACTAAAATTGTGCCTGAAGAACTGGTGCCAGTGAAAATTGTAGGACGTTTAGTGCTAGATAAATTGATGGATAATGCCTTTGCGGAAACTGAAGTAGTGGCTTTCAGCCCACAGAATATTATTCCCGGGATTGACTTTAGCGAAGATCCGTTATTGCAAGGGCGTACTTTCTCCTATTTCGATACCCAGCAGCATCGTTTAGGCAGTGCCAACTTCAATAATTTGCCCATTAATGCACCACGTTGCCCGATTCATAATTTTGCACAGGATGGCTTTATTCCACTACGTCAACCACAAGGTCGCGTGAATTATGAGCCAAATAGTTGGGGTGGACCGCGTGAAAATCCTGAAACAGGTTTCCAATCAGCTAGCTCAACCACTGAAGGCACAAAAATCCGTATTCGCCCCGAAAGCTTTGCCGACCACTACAGCCAAGCCCGCCTATTCTTTACCAGTCAAACCCCTACTGAGCAAACCCATATTGTTCATGCTTTAGTGTTTGAGCTGAGTAAAGTAAAGCGTGCTGATATTCGTGAGCGCGTAGTGAGTCATTTAATTAATGTTGACAAAGGCTTAGCGCAAAAGGTTGCGGATGGTTTAGGTTTAGAAAAGCTCCCGGCAGCCGCAAAAGCTGCTGTTACTCCGCATGATATGCCGGAGTCCAGTGCTCTTAGCATTATCAAAAATGGCCCAAATTCCTTCAAAGGCCGTAAACTGGGTATGTTCGTCACTGAAGGCTCAGATGCGAGTTTAGTCAAAGGCTTAAAGGACGCAGCCGAAGCCGCAGGTGCTGCTTGTGCCATCATTGCGCCAAAAATTTCTGGTGTGAAATTGAGTGACGGTAAACTCCATCCAGTCGATGAAAAAATTGGCGGAGGTCCCTCAGTAGTATTTGATGCAGTCGCAGTGATTCCATCGAAAGCGGGTGCTGATTTACTGAAGGCCGATGGCTCGAGCAAAGATTTCGTCGCTGATGCTTTCGCTCACTGCAAATTCATCGCTTATAACGACGATGCCATGCCACTCTTTAAAGCAGTCAGTATCGACGGCGATTTAGACGAAGGCTGTATTAAACTTACTAAAGCAGACGATGCCAAAGCCTTTATTCAAGCTTGTGGCAAATTACGCTTCTGGGAGCGTGAGCCTAAGGCGAATAAGAGTTAAGTGTTAACGATTTAGTGAGACAAAAGCCCTGCATCCTCAATCAAGAGACAGGGCTTTTTATTTAGTGTAAAAAAGGTAGAAAAGCTAGGGGGCGAAAGTTCGCATAAACACTAATCCGGCTACTACCGCTTGGTGCCTCACCTCGGCGATGAAACCCGCGCGTATCTGCAATCACGAGTGAGTTAGCTTTAACCAGCACTTTAGTAAGCGGTTGGGCAATTTGTGCTAAGTCTTGCTGAGAGATGCGAAAGGCTCCTCCGCGATTAGGGTGACCTTGTGCCCGACTTGCTGCACAACTCATTTGATATTCCCATTTGATTCGTTTCCAAGTTGAACGGTTACTTTGATAAGCGTATTCAAAGGGGCCAGCCTCTAGGGTCACGTCTTCAACGAAATACCAAAGTTTATAGGTCGAGTGAAAAGTGTCTTTATGCGTATCTTTTTGTTTATCATGATTTTTTGCATGATCACCATGCTTTAATTCATACACATAATATTGTTTTCTATTTAGCATTCCAAACAGAGCTAGCGTTAGCTTATGCATCTTGCTAGAGCTAAATAAAGCCTTTAACTGTGGATACTGATCTATTTCCACCAGTCGATTTAAGCTACTGCCGTCATAACGATCAAAGCCATGTGCATGCAAATGCTTTTGCCCAAAACCCACTACGCCTGAGTCAGGTGTAATGGCTTGCGTATTCAGGGCGGTTTGTACTTCTTGGTAGATGGCAGGTAGTGCATTTGCATCAGCAAAATTTTCAATAATGACGATCCCGTTTTTAGCGAAAGCTCGGTAGTGTTTAAACGCTAGCCAACTCAACGGGGCGCGTCTGAGAAAAAGTATGAGGTCGCTGAGTAGGATCCGTGCAATATGTAAACCCCACCGATTGGCAGTGGGGTTGCCTAATAGTCCTCTGAAAGCTTTTTCATTACTGAAAATCATACAGCTAGGGTCTCTGGAAAAATTACTTTAAATAGTACGCATATTTTCAAAGGATGCTATGAGTTAAAGCAAGCCTTAATTACTGAGCTGTATTTAAAGTCTGTTTAATACTGCTTACCTGATATTGATATTCTGGTTTATCACCCGCTATCTGTAATGCTTCTTGTAGATAAGTTTGCGCTTTGCCTGATTCTTTCCATGTCAGATGTGCACGCCCTAATAGTTCTAGTGTTCTTATCACATCTGCTTGATAAACTGTTCTTAGATAAGGATCGGGATGGGTAGTGCTGGTTTGCTGGCTAATTTTCAGAGATTCAGCTAAGTATTTTTCAATCTCAGGGCGGCGTGTACTAGCGCTTTTCTCTAACAAAAATCCCGCTAAATTATTTAATACCATGGCCACGCTTGGGAGATGGCTATTTGCATCTGTTTCAGCTAATTGACGATAACTACTTAATGCTTCAGTGTAGTTTTGCTCTATTTCTTGTAGTTGTTTAGTAGTGGGTTGCATCGTATTGAGTAACCCCGCTAGTGTATTTTCTAATTGGGCTAATATTGGTAAATATTCAGTGGGGGAGTTTTTGGCTAAGGGGCGTAAACGAGTAATAGTTTCTGCATAAAGCTTGGCAACTTCAACATTACGTTTACTATCCAATATGGCTAATTCAGACAAGCTACTCAGCACTACTGAAATGCCTATGACAGCTTCAGAGTCTTCAGCAAGCAGACTTTGGTTGAGAGCGAGTGCTTCTGTATATAAACTAAAAGCTGCATCTAATTGCTTGCGGTCTTTTTTAATCGTGCCTAATTCATTGAGTGATCGAATTAAAAAATATTTGTCCTTGATTTGATGGGTGTTTTTTTTGCGTTGACTTAAGGCTTCTGTATAAAGTTGTTCAGCTTGCTCGAGTAATTGGTTTTTTTGTGAAAACAGTGCATAAGCCTCTAAATGCTCTGGATTTCGTCCTGATTTCAACGCTTGTGCAAAATAACTATTAGCTTTGTTAATTCGATCATCACCTAGTTTATAATCAATTGCAGTTAACTGGGCTAATAAGAAAAACTCATCTGCATTTTGAGCTAAGCGGATTTGTAGTTCAGGTTGTTTAGTGATTTGAATTAGTAGCTGGTGTTGCTCTTGAGTAAGTATATTACTATCTAAAGCAGCCCGAGCTTTGTCATCTTCTTTAGCTTTGAAGTAATCAGCAGCTTGTTGTTGACGTTCAGTAGTGAGGGTCGTGGCAGTTAACAGGCTTTCTAATTCAAGGCGTTCAAAACCTTCTGCTCTTTGCTGCTCAGTAAGTAAATCAAAGTTGGGTAAAATTTCGCTAGGGGTTTCAACAGTTCCAGCATAAGCTGTAAGTGGATGAAAGCTAAATAGATTTAGAGCAATAATGATTAAAATTATGCGTCTTTTTTTCATAAATTACTATCCCTACTCGTTTAGTATCATAATGCTACTAAGCAACTTAGTTTGAATTAATCAAAGTTAGTGTAAGACTATTGATTAATTAATTCACTGTGGCTCAGGAAAAAGCTCAACTATTAATAATTGAGCTTTAGAGAAGTTTTAAGTAATTTAAGCTCACGCCTATTAACAAAGAATTAATATTTTTTAAATATTATTAATGCCAGTATAAGAATTAATTTGGAAATCCGTATAAGCGAGCCGGATTATCCACCAATATCTTTTTCTGAATGGCTTCATCGCGCGCAATCAAGGGCACTAAATCCAATAAATCGGCATCATTCGGCATATGCTTTTTAATATTCGGATGTGGATAATCCGTACCCCACAAAATCCGATCGGGGGCAATTTCTATAAAGCCTTGAGCGAAGGGGACTGCATCATAAAAGGGTGGCCCCATCGAGATACGCTCCGAACCGCAGACTTTCATCCACCAATTATCGCGCTGCATGCGCTCGAGTAGGATTTTATAAGCTTGCTGCCCGACGCCTTCCGTGGTTGGTACACGCCCCATATGATCGACGATAATATCCATCTTAATCGCATCGAAAAATTCGGCGTAAGTAATCACATCTTCCGCATTCACATGGATGACTAAATGCCAACCCAAGGGTTTGACGCGCTCCAGTACGGTTTTCATGCTATCCAGATTAGGGGCACCCCCTAAATGCTTGACGAAGTTAAAGCGCACACCGCGCACACCACCATCGTGTAAGTCTTGGAAATCGTTTTCAGTGAAGCTGTCATTGGCGATACACACGCCACGATACGCGCCATTACTGGATTTAATCGCATCCAACATGCCGCGATTGTCCGTACCGTGGCAACTGGCTTGCACTAATACCGCACGTTCAATGCCGAGCTTATCGTGTAAGCGTTTGAGCGCATGTTTATCCGCATCGGGCGGCCAGTACGACGCTTTTTCCGAATAGGGGAAAAGCGCATGTGGGCCAAACACGTGGCAATGCGCATCACAAGCTTTCGCCGGCGCTTTATACAAGGGGGTGCGGGTATTATTATCCGGTGGCATGCAGCTGGGTTTGCTCATACGCTCTCCTCCAATAAAATGAATGGTTTAGACAATCACATACACTTCGCCGCGACTCAAAAGTCGCGCAGTACGCAAGAGTCCAGCTTTGATCACATGGCCGTTGGCATCCTGTTCCAGCTCGACGGAAAATTCGCCGGAAGGATGTTCAACGGATAGATTTTTCGGGTTGCCCTCAGGAATAACGGCAATACCTTCAGTCACTGAGTTGGGCAGAATACAAGCGGTTGCGACCGACACCGCACCCAAGACACCAATTGCATCATGGCAGGTATGCGGAATAAAAGTACGGGTGCTAATGTGACCACCGTTTTGTGGGGGCGCGATTAACGTCATTTTCGGCACGACTTTTTTAGTTACATCGCCCAAATTCATTAAAGGCCCTACTTTCAAACGAACAGCCTCCAGCTTGGCGCGAAATTCTGCATCGTTAGTCAGTTCGGCACAGCTTTCATAGCCGGTTTTGCCTAGGTCTTGGGCATTGATCACGACCACCGGCATACCATTATCAATACAAGTGACGGGAATGCCGTCGATAATGTCTTTGGTATTGCCTGTAGGCAGTAGTGCGCCACAAATCGAGCCTGCTACATCAAGATAATTACAAATGACGGGTGCAGATGTGCCGGGGGCACCATCAATTTTGGCGTTACCTTCATAAGTGATTTTGCCATTCGGGGTTTGAATCGTAAGTTCGCAGAGATTCGCGCTATTCAGCATATACACGCGCACGGTGGTTGTGTCACCTTGCACGGGAATCAAACCCGCTTCAAGCGCAAATGGACCAACACCGGCTAAAATATTGCCGCAATTGGGCGTGGTATCGACGCGATTTTCACCCACGACCACTTGCACAAATAAGAAATCCACATCGGCATCAGGGCGGCTTGAGCGACTTACTACTGCGACTTTACTGGTTAGAGGATGCGCCCCGCCTAAACCATCAATTTGCCGCGCCTCTCGTCCGACTGCAGCCAAAATAAGTTGATCACGCTCGGCAGGTTCAGACGGCAAGTCACTGGCTAAAAAGTACAAACCTTTCGAGCTGCCACCACGAAATTGCATAAAGGGAATTGCGAGTTGCATGGGTCTTTCCTGCCTAGCCGAATAAAGGGGGCAAGGCATCAGTGGCGCTAAAAGCTCTCCTCATGCTTTGCCAATGCTTAACAGTTTAGGGGGATGCAACGGGATTGAACATGCAAAAAATACGTGTGCTCTGGTATTTTTCACCTGTCTTTATGGGGTTTCGGCTGAGTATGGGAATGGTTTAAAAAACCTTAGGAAAGCTAAGTCGTTTAGGCTCTACCCTGAAAGCAGAACCTAAACAAAACCATTTATTTCTTAATAATAAATTTGCCTTTCATAATGCTGGAATGACCCGGGAAAGAGCAGAAGTAAGTTAAATCGCTATCTGCAGCAATATCTTTAATTTTGAATTTAACGGTATCAGTTTCTGTCGGGCCAATTACTTTCGTCTTAGCAATAATCCGAGTGTCATCGGCTTTTAAATAGTTTGCCTCTAAACCGGCTTTCATACCATCTTCAGTGATGCCCGCCATATCTGCTGTTTTAGCAAGTACCCAGTTGTGTCCCATCACTTGCTTAGCCATCGTACCGCTATGTTTTAAGGTAAGGCTAACTTCCTCACAAGTGGCTGGTACAGTTAATTCCGTTTTGTCGTATTGCATCATGTCACTCCCGGTGATCTCAAGATCACATTCACCCGCAAAGGCAAGGGTAGGGAGACTAAGGGCTGCAGCTAAAATATATTTGTACATAACTAGGAACTCCTATCGCGATTTTAAAAAGTTTATTTCAAAACAACCAACGCTTAATTGTTAAAAGATAGATTTTCTTTGTAAACCAACTTTTTACCAACCCAAGCCCTAAGCTAGTTTAAAAAAACGCTATTAATGGTGAGATCGCTATATCGAAGCTGGAGCAGGAAAAGGGCAAATAGGTCTTAACTTAGTTTTAACCAGTACTCGGTCTAGAAAGCTGTTTTATAGCTAAGCTTTTGGCCTGTACTTGCTATTGGTTTGAGAAAAGCTATATTCAAAGCAAACCTTAGGAAGTGTGTCTATGTCGGTTACCCCTTTATTTGCTCTAGTTTTAGTATTCTATCTCCTGTTGCATTGGCTGGGCTTCTTTCCTGCACGTTTAGAGGCTATTCCATTAGCGATTCCGATGCCTTCACACGGGGTCATGCGCCCGACTTATGGTGATTGGTTGGTGGTGGCCGGCTTGATAGCGTTAAATTTTGAGATTTTTAAAGCAACCCGTATTAATGATTTATCGATTATTGAGCGGGTGATTTCTACGCTGGTCTTAATCGTGTATTTGATTATTTGGCTGATCAAGCCTTGGGCAGCCAATAGCTATTTTATGCTCTTAACCTTAATGGCATTTATCAATGTCGCTGCAGGTTTTACGGTGACTTATGCAGCTGCCAAGGCAAGTTTTAATGTCAGCAAATAACTAGGGTTAAGCTATGAACTGACGCTGAAAAGCTAGCAGATTAGCATTGTTCTTACCCACGGTATAAACCGCAAAACAAATTTTTTTAAAACAAGTTTTAAACTGTGGCTGTGCTAACCAATCGGCAAAAGCCTGCGCTACTTGTTGTGGATCATTTTTAAAAACGCCACAACCCCAAGCACCTAATAACAAATTTTCATGCTGATGGGCTTTAGCTATTGCTAAGACTAAACCTGCACGATAATGCAAAGTCTGATAAATCGCTTGAACAGATGCTTGATTTTTTAATAGTACTTGGCCGGCATTGGGGGCAGGAGCAGTAATTACGGAGGCGTAATAAGCTTGCTCTAATAAATCGTTATTGTCTTGCCGAAACCAAGGTACTTGCGGGGAGTAAATGAGGTGATCGGTATAGAGTAAGGAGTCTTGAGCACGATTAGCTGCATAATAAGCAGTTTGGGGCATTAAACACGAATATAGGCCAGAACAACGACACAAGTCTTCTTCCTGTGCGCGTGCACCGCCAATGAAACCACCACCTGGATTACGTGCTGAAGCGAAGTTAAGAAGCACTAAATTGTCTAATCCCTCATCTTGTACTAAACGCTTAGCAGCTGCTTGAGTCTTTTCTGAGGTAACCGTAATCTGTGTGTTGTTGGTGGAGCTAGTCTTACTTTGCTCTAATTCTAATAAAGCTTTCGCTTGTTGTGGTGTATATAGACGTGTTCCAGCGACTGCTGGTGTTAAGTCGAAGCTTACGATTTTTCCAGTAGGTGTTTGATAAGAACCTTGCTCAAGAATTTTTAAGGTAAGTTCTGCCAGAGTTTTAAATGACACACAATTCCTTAGTGTTGGTTGAATAAACGTAAGGCTAGTAGATGCTCACAAGGGCCTTGCCGTAGTTTATGCTGAATATAAAAATGACATTGGCATTCACCAGCTACTAAACGTAGGTCTGCATCAATTGTCAAGTTTGGTTTATAAACCTTAGCATTATCAGTGACTTCACCGGCTAAACAGGTGCGTTGCTCAGATAGTTCACGTTGACTGAGGTTTACTAAGTTTGCGCTAATAAAGTGCTGTGCTTTTTGTTCCCGCTCATTCGTAAAGCGTAATTGCTGCATGGGTAAAGAATCTTTGCTGAGTTCACGTAGGCGATACAGGCCAGTGTCCAAATCATAGAGTACGCGCCCATATTGAGCATAAATGCCTAAAGCGCTAGTGACCGTATTAATCTCTAGCTGCAAGCGCTTGGCAAGTGACTCAGCAGTTTCGCACCAAGTTTGATTGAGAGCCTTAAAAACTAATTCAGCGGTCGCACTATCCACTTCACCGCGCGGAGCCATTAAATCAAAGTTGCCTAAGCGCGAAAAATCATTTGCACTCCAACCCGATAAACCCAAAGTAAAGTTCATTCCCTCCATTTCGGCTATCCAAAAGCTAGGTAAGCCTGAGCCTAATAAATTAATTTTAAAGCGTGTAGCGATAGGTATCAGACGCTCTAAAATAAATAAACGCCGCCGCCCCCAAATCCTAATCGTTTGTGCGGTATTGCCAGTATAGAAACTACGTGGACAAGAAATAAGCTCACCCCAAGGATCGAGTTGAATTTCAATGGGTTGGTCAGGCTTTAGAATAAAGCGCAAAGAGCGTGGGCTGGCTTTTTCCTGATGGCGCTTTAAAAACAGCAGCACATTATATAAATCCATTGGGTGCAGGCTAAGCTCAGTTTGCGGCAAACTCATAGCAGAACTAACTTGTAAAAAACCACGTACCCAACTATCCGGTAAGTCGATTTTTTCTTCTTTGAAATCTTCGCTTAAGCTGGTTTTCACCGCAAAACCACTCGGATCAATCACAAATTGCGTGGTTTTATAATCACGAATTTTTTGGAATTCTTGGTATAAAGCGGGCGAATAATCAATATTGGTAGTGCCAAAAGCCTGTTCTTGGATATTTTTAAAGACCGCATAGCTACAACTTAATTTGCCATAGCTGGATTCATCTTCGGAAAAGCATTCAAAAAAAATGCAGTCAGGATGCACGCTAATCACAGGATCAAGCACAATCCAAGTATCACGCGCGAATTCATAGAGGTATTGAAAGTAGTTGCTTTTGGCTTGTAGATAAGGTCGTTTGATTTTCTGTTCTTGTCTTTGTAAATACTTTAATTCATAGCGTAGACTGCTCAGTTCTTCTGCAAGCGCCGCTTGCTGGCCGAGTGCTTGGGTTAAAAACACCTCTTCTTGCGCTTTTAGCCAAGTTTTGTAATCAATTTTATCGCGCGGCTTATAGCGCGTATCCGAAATGACCACTTCATTTAAGGCCGACATAGCTTCACGGAAAGGCAAGTGGTGGGCTAGTTCACCGCGAAAGAAAGTGGGTTGCCGCAAAGCATCGGGCACAAAATTCATCGAGCTGTGCTGGGCATCATGTTTGACTTGGGATGCACCAAAATACTGACGGGTAAATTCCATTAATAAACCCTCAATTCAGGTTGAATGATTTTGATAACGCTGGAGCTAATAGCATGATGTGTTTGTAATTCGACCAAGGTTTTTAGATACTGTGAACGATCAGCAAGTACCCGCGTCAGTGATTGTTCAGCAAACAATTGCGCTACCATTTTTCCTACCTGTTCATCCAATTGTGCTTGCTGGAATAAGAAGGCAATAACCCGATCTTTCACTAAACGTGCACGATTAAGCTGCATCAGCACGGTTTTAAAGTAAGGTTCTAATTGAACAATCACTTCGGGCTGCTGTTGGGTAGCTTGCACCAAAAAATCGGAGACAAATTGTTGCACCACTAAAGAGGGATGCTGGCTTAAATGTAGTAAGTACACAGCCCCTTCGCCCATTTTATAAGCCTTGAGCATTAACTCACGCCCTAATTGTTGTACATCGGCATAGACCTGATCACAGACCATCACTACTGTTTCAGGTGTCCAGAATTCATTGGGCAATTGCTGCAAATAATAAATTGCCGCTTGGCGGGTATCATCCCAGCGATTATCTAGGATGCGTACTGCCTCACTAAATTCGCGCATAACCTGTTCGGGCTGCTGTATTAAAGCCTGCAAAGCCCAAGCACGGATGCTCAAGCTCGGATTTTTCGTGAGTATCGCCAGCTGCTTAATGGAGAATTGCTTGATGCTGCGAGTTGGTAAGATTAAAGCGCCAGTTTGTTGGGCCAGGGCGCTTTGGGCAGTCATTAAACGCCATAATAAATCTTCATCAATGCTCGGATAAAGTGCATTAAGACTTTGTACTGCTTGAAGAATGTCAGCGTTGAATCCTTCTACGGGTTCAGCTTTGAACAATGCCGGTACTAATAATTGCCAAACTTGGTGCTGTAGATTTAAATCCTGAATACTGGCAATCACCCGTACCGCTTGAGCGCGTAAACTTGCCTGTTCATCAACTAGAGCTGCTGCAATCACCGCTAAATATTGCGCTTTCTCAGCATCGTTAAGCTTAGCCAGTAAAGCGACTGCCGCTGCTTGTAATTCAAGGTCAGTGGATTGCGCTAAGTGCTCAAAGCAAGCGGCTAGTGCGGTAAAGCTATAAGTAGACTCAGCCATCAAGATTGCAGCTAAACGTTGTAGCTCAAGCCGATCTTGTACTAACAAATTTTGTAGTGCCGAGAGTGGTGTTTGCCCTGCTAAAGGATGCGTGAGTAGCCACTGAAGACGGGGAATTAAGATCGTTTGGGTAGTTTCTGCGGTTAGACTAAGACGTTCCAGCAGTACGGTAGTCAAACTCGGATAATCTTGTTGTGCAGTATACAAATAGTCCTTCGCGACTTGATAGACATCCTGATAGGGCGAACATAATAGACTCACTAATAAAGCCTGGGAGTTTTGGAAGTGTTGTGCGCTTAATTGTTTTAAAGCAAGTTGGCGAATACTTGCGAACTGTGCACTTAATAAAGCCTCCCAAACGACAGATTCATGTAAATGGGTTAACAGCTGTTGTGCGGCTAAAGTTGCGGTATTTTCATAAGGTCGCACAACCAGATCTAGCCACACAGATAGGGGTTGCTCGCTTAAAAAACCACTGTGTTTTTGCAAGTGACGATAGGCAAAATCATTCACTACTTGCGCTTTACAGTGCAGTAACAGCACTAATAGGTCAGCAGGTGATTGCTTCCATAATTTTGGATAGGCTTCTACATTGATCAAATCAGCAACTTTTCCCTGTAACAAGCGCCATTCATTTTTGTAGCTGGGACGATAATGCTTGCTGTGAGTATGCAAAATAAAATTCACTGCATGCAGTTTTGGGAAGACTTTATGTGTAATTCCTTGCACAATTTGGGCAGATTCAGCTTGATCATCAGCTTGCAATAAAATTTGCTGCGCTAGTTGTGTATAGTTTTGTGGTGCAAATTTAGCGAGCTTATTGAGCAAACGTACAATGCGTCGTTTGAAATAGTTTTGGGTATTTTGACTAAAGGGTTTTTGCCCATATCTACCGCTTGTAATAAAGGAGTGCCCACATTCTAAACGCTGATTCAGCTGCGCTAATACTTCATAATCATCCAATAGCTCAGCCAATTTATAAACTTGGCGGAAGCTAGGCTGGAACGAATCTTCAACTTCTAAATAAGGCAGAGCGGTTAAAAACTCTACGCGTTTGCTGGTATCAATTTGAGTGCAGGCATAGAGGCCTAAAATATGCTGTTGAAAACTTTGCAGTTGGTGCTGTATCTGTTGCTCTGCCTCGTTACGTAACTGAATTAAGCGCTGGGCGCTCAGTTGAGTGAAGGCATGGTGTAGGTCTTTATCGATACGACTTTTAATCTCAAAGTTCAAGCCACTTTTTAGGTAAGGTAAGTAGAAGCGATAGCTATTGATTTGCGGCAATAAAGCCATGATGGTCTGATAAGCGCCATGTGCCTGTAAGATCTGTTGACATTGCTCTAAACGGGTTGAAGAAATAGCTTTGCCGCGCTGGGCATAAATGTCTGCATATTTAATAATATCGCTGCGTGAAATCCCATTCGCATTCATGACTCGCCTAATACGGGTTTCAAGATCATGATTCCAAATAGAATTTAAACGCCCACTGAGTGCCGCTTCACGTAACGAAGCATTAGTCTGTGGCCACTGCATGCCTTGTAAGGCCTTTTGATAGCGCTCAAAATTAGCTTGTAGAGCTTGGAGTGCTCGGTCAACGACTTGATTTTTTCGATGCAGCAATACATCGTCAATCGCTGGTTCCAATTCAGGAAAAGCCGCACGTTGTAGTTTGAGTTTTAGCTGAACTTCAGGGCTTAAATAACGTTTTAAATAATTACGATTAAGATCTTCTAAAGTGAGTTGTGTTATGAGCTGATTTAATTCCTCACTTAAACCATGATGCTGAATGACTAATTTAAAATACTCTAGCTGAGATGGCTCAAACGCTGGTAGATAACAGCGCTGTGCTTGATCGTAAGTCTGTATGCAAGCATGCAAAGCCTTTAAATCTACCACCTTCCAAGTAGGCAAATACAGTTGTGGATTAGGCGAGGTTTGTAGTAGGGCAAACTGATATAAATGCTCCGGCAGATGCTCACGAATGCTCGTTAATAAGTTGAAAGCCAGTGGATCACGACTACGCGCCACAGCCCAGGCGATAGAGTAATAAAAAACCTTAGCTTCGCCGTAATAGTGAGGTTTGCTTGCTAAGATGGCTTGGAGTGCTTCTACCAAACCTGCAATCCGCAATTCACCCGCTTTCCAAATAGTACGGGTTAGTGAGTAACCATCAATATAACCCATGGTTTTATTTGCGTTAAAGCTAGTAAACGCCCGCTGCCCTAAAGCAAATTGCTGTAAGCGGGCAAGGATTTTTTCATCACGATTATGCGGTTTGGCGCGCGTAGGTGTAAGCGTATTGGGTATCGGCTGAATAGCCGCGCCTAAAGCGGTCTTACTAATTGGGTCATAGCCTTGAATAACTTGATAGCCACCATTGATCTTACTGACTAGTAGGCTATTAGCAAGCGTTTCAGCTTGAGCGAGGCTAACAGCGGCAGGGGTTTTACTGCCTTCGGTCAGTGTCTTGCCGGCGCGGCCATAACGGAAGTTGACTAAGTGTTGACTACTATCCAAGGCAATAATATCCACTTCGTAGATTTTATCCGAACTGCTTTGTTGAAAATGGAGTGTGGTGCGGCGGAGCAGTTTCATGGTTTGCCTCGGAATATCCCTGCAAATAGGGAAAAGACATTATTAGCTAGTGAAGGCTTTGGGGGTTCAGCAGGGCCTGTGGGCAGAGGCTGATCAGTTTTAACAGTTTGGGGTGTTAAGCCGAGAGCCTGTTCAACTTGCGCTAAAACTTCACTGTAATGAATAAGTTCACTCAGTTGTGGCTTGGGTGCTGTTTGCGCTACTTGCATGTTGGGTAAAGGTAATTCGCCTTGAGCCGAGCGCTTTCTAAACTCTACTGTACTACGTATTAAGGTTTGCGCTGGTACACCGTGGGTTTGTTGAATCAAGGCAATTTGCTGTAAAAACTGCTCGCCTTTAACTGGATTAATCATGCGCACATAATGTGCATAGCTTTTAATACTTGCGAGTAGATTACGGTTCTTGCCCCAAGTTTTACCTGCATAGCCATCTTTTTGAATTTGGAATAATAAGGCCCGAAATTGTTTTAAAGTGTGCCGCTCAATATTCAGTGCTTGATTAACAGTCAAACCAGTGACTTCTTGGCGACGTCCACGGTGCATAATTCGCGTCTTATTAGGGTGTACCTGAAAGCCTTCTTCTTTGACAATTGCATGCACCCAATGCAATAAACCGCGAATCGGAGCGTCAGCCTTATGAGTAGAAAAGGTTAAATCATCCGCATAGCGTGTGTAGATAAAACCATATTTAGTCGCTAAACCCTGCAAGCGCTTATCCAATTGCCGGGCGACTAAATTGCTTATGTAAGGGCTAGTCGGTGCACCTTGCGGTAAGCGGCGCGGATTTTGATTCAGATAATAACGTTGCCCATCTAGCTCCACGGTTTGAGTGAGAGGTTCAGAGCAGAGTAAAGCGAAGAGGGTGGCAAGTTCGTGGTTATAGCCAAGCTGGGCAAATACGCCTTTAATGCGTGCATAGGTAATCGTTGGAAAGAAGTCTTTCAAATCCAAATTGATAACAATCTGTTGCCCTAGATGTGGTTGAGCATTGGTGACAATACTACGCCCAGTAATGAAACCATGAGCTTGTTCTGTGAGCGCTAGGGGCTGTAGGACGTTCTCTAAAATCCAATAATGCGCACGTTTTAAGCGTGGCATAGGCGCGGAGATTAAACGTGTACCACCGCTTTTTTTAGGAATGGCAAATTGTTGATAATGATGAACCTGCGAGACTTGATTGCTATAAGTCAGGAAGCGTAATTCGTTTAAACTAATCCCCATCAGGCTAGCCAGTTCTAAGCCGGTTGAACAGATCGGTAAACCATAATGCTCAAGGCTTTGTGAGTTTGAGGGTAAAGCTTGCGGGTCAGGTCGATAGCCTGCAGCATCGCCTAAATAATCAAGCTGCGTCTGTTGCCTTTCATGCCAAGCGAGTGCTTGTTGATAACGTTTCACTTCGCGCTGAATCTTGGTTTCAGTACGCTTAGCAAGCGCTTCGCTCATCCTTGTTTTGTGGAGTTTTTTGAGTGCTGCTGTGGGATCAGTGACTTGTTGAGTGAGAGTGCGAATGCGTTGGTGAAGATAGGCTTTACGTTTGCTTAAATCAGCGTTCAGACTGGGAGCTTGGTCGTTCGGCCAATAACCTAAGCGCTGCATTTCGCTAAGAATAAATTGTTCTTTCGAGGTAGCTTTAATCTGATCGTAGATTTGCTGACGGGTTAACTTAGTCATGGCAAGCGACTCGATAGTATTTAATATTTTTTATAAAAAAATAGCCGACTTTAGGCCGGCTATGCTGTATCACGTAAATGACAGTCGTTCATTCAGAAAATTAGCTTGCTACACTCGTTGCGCGGGCCACTACCATCGCGTTGTTGGTTTCCTAGAAACCACATGCAAAACGTGATGGTAGTGAGACCGCGCTTTAGTAAAGAGCAGGCTAATGATGCTTTGCTCGGCTAGCTGTATGAATAGCGATCCACTATTCGAGTTGCAAAGTTCATTTACGTAGAGGAAGCGTAACCAGTTAACAACCATTACTCAATTTTTTCTGATAAAATGCAAGTATTAGCACTGGATTAATTCACTTTAATTTATTTATTTGAAATCATTGGGTTACCAAGTTTTTCTATAAATCATGTGAACTTTTTAGGCTGATAAAAAGACATAATTATTATCTTAACTAATTCAACTAGGGGGCTAATATGAAATTCAGTTTTAATGATCGTTTAACCATCGTGTTACGTCACTCATGGAAGGCTCAAGCTGCAGTTGTAGTGATGTTATGTGTGACTTTGGGTACTTTTCTATTGATGCGTGCCGTTAATCATGCTTTGGCTGATTCCGCCTTAATCAGTGAAGTTGCCCAAACGGCTAGCTTCTTCCATGCTGAGTTAGTCGCTAGCTTAGTGGTGTTATTTGCTATGTTGGTAGCTTTCAGCGAAATCGTTCAACATGAATGGCATAAGCTTAATAAGTTCTAGTTTATTAAAAGGTGCTTAGTAGAAGTGCCTTTTTAATTTATGGAAAACTCTGCAACTCCAAACCTCAGTCCTTCTTATAAGTAACAATTTCCTAGTTCCTCCCAAAGTTTTACAACCAGCTTACTGGTAGTCTGATAAATAGTTTTCTCGTCCCATTCCTTCCCCCCTACTGTTCATTTAGATTAAAATCAGTTATTTGCCTAAAGCCATTTCTGGAAGAGTATAATTTATGACTAATACTATTATTGTTGATTTTGGAACAGAGCGTGAATACAGCTTTATTGTTCATCCTGAGGATATTCAAAATCTAAGTAAAGATGAAGCTCAGGATTGGCTAGCCCAAGAGTTTGAAGACTTAGAGTGCTCCCCTAGTAGTCCAGTGGGCAAGATTTTGCTAGTCGATATGCTGTTAAATGTTGCGAAATATGCGGGTGAAGAGCGTTTCAAAGAGCGCACTGAATGGGCACAACAGTTCGTCAAAGCCGTGGCGACTTTGTTGAAGCGTTCGACTGTGCGTATTGATGTGGATGAGTTTGCGGTGGCTTAACTAGAGATTTCTGCTTAACTCATGCTTTAAATTTTACATCTGTATTTTTCAGCAATAGATCAGGAACAGCAATCGTCCTATAAGGCACTTTTGGCTTTAAAGCTACGTGTTACCTATTGGCACGTAGCTGTTCCCGCGATGACTTTGGTTTTGTTAGTAGACTCTGAATTAGCTATTCTTGAAGTACATTGGATAGTTACCCAAAAACTCGCCATCAGTTCTCTCCATGCCTAAGAAGTGAACAACTGTTATCTTTCTAATTGCTGTTCCAATAAATCCAATATTTTCATTGCTGCCAAAGCTTGTTGCACACTGGCATTGGGTTCACGCTTTTCGCGAATGGCCGCAATAAATTCCCGATCTTGTAGCTCAATCCCATTCATGGAGACATCGACCTGGCTCACATCAATTTGCTTTTCATGACCGTCAAATAAATCATCATAGCGCGCTAGATAAGTGCCATTGTCGCAGATATAACGGAAGAATGAGCCGAGCGGACCATCGTTATTGAAGGACAGCGATAAGGTACAAATCGCACCGGATTCAGATTTGAGGCCAATGCTCATATCCATCGCAATGCCTAATTCAGGATGTTTCGGCCCTTGGATACCTTGCACTTGTACAATCTTTTCGCCAGTTTGATAAGCGAATAAATCCACCGTGTGGCAAGCATGATGCCATAGTAGATGATCCGTCCATGAACGTGGTTGACCTAAAGCATTTAGGTTTTGGCGGCGGAAGAAATAGGTTTGCACATCCATTTGTTGGATTTTCAGCTCACCTGCAACGATCTTTTTGTGTATCCATTGATGGCTAGGATTAAAGCGGCGCGTGTGGCCTGCCATTGCAACTAAGCCCGTTTGTTTTTGTTTAGCACAAACCGCTTCAGCATCAGCAAGGCTATCTGTCATAGGGATTTCAATCATGACATGCTTGCCTGCATCCATGACTTGTAAAGCTTGTTGAGCATGAATCGGCGTGGGGGAAGTGATGATCGCGGCTTCTACGCCAGGTTGGGCTAGACCTTCAGCTAAATCGAGTGTCCAGAAAGGAATGTTATATTTTTCGGCAATTTCCCGTGTGCTGTCTTCAGTGCCACCCACTAAGCTAACAACCTCAACATCTGGGATATTTTTCAAAGCATCTAAATGCTTTTGACCAAACGCACCTTGGCCTACCATACAAATTTTCATCATACCTCCTAAGCTCTTGTATCCTCTTTGAGAGTTTGATTGTACTAATTGTGCAGGTAGAAGCTATAGAGGCAAACGGGAATGAGAGAAATGGCTAGTTTTTTGTGGGAAAAGTACAAATGCCAAGTAACCTAGAAAGAGGATAAACTAGTTAGTCATTCCTAGGAGTCTAGCTTGTGGTTATTAAATTCGTCGCTTTTCACTTAGATTTATTCTACGCCTGGCAAAAATATTTTGCGGATTGTGCTGATGTGGAAATTATAGATGGCGATATTTTGGAGCAGGAAGCTGATGCTTTAGTCAGTCCTGCCAATAGTTTTGGCTATATGGACGGTGGTTTAGATTTAAAAATCTCACAAAAGCTGGGGTGGGATATTGAGAAGAAAGTTCGACAACGCTTACTAGATGATTTTTATGGTGAGTTGCCTGTTGGGAATGCCTTAATTGTAGAAACTGGCCTTAAGCAATTTTCCTATCTAGTATCAGCGCCTACGATGCGTGTGCCTATGGATGTTTCGAAGACGGCGAATGCCTTTCTAGCTTTTAAAGCTGTTTTGGCGGAAGTGAAAAAATTCAATGCACAAGGACAACGGATTAATTCTTTAGCATGTTCAGGTTTAGGCACAGGTGAGGGTAAAATGAGTGCTGAGCAATGCGCACGCCAAATGCGAGCAGCTTATGAGGTAGTTATCTTGGGTAAGGTTTTGACTCAAGGTGGTTTGGCGGGGGCAGTGCGAAATCATCAATTTTTAAGCAAACACGAAGAAAGAGAATAACTATGGGTCATGCAATTCCTTCAAGCATGCAAGCGCAGTTAGGCGCTTGGAATAATAGTGAGGGTATTGATTTAGAATCTTGGATTGGATGTGAAGGTAATTTTCGTTTAGCGATAGGGTACGCTACGTTATTTTGGCCTAACTTTATTGAGTTTGAGGATTATATTTTTATTGAGGGTGTGCAGGCATCAAGTGTTAGGCAATTTGAGGAGGTATCAGGATGTACACCTAAGTCTGTTGAATGGACTCTAAATCATCTGCATATTGCGGATATCCAGCATTATGGTTGTGTAGACATATCATCTGATAAGCTGATTTTCCTGGGAAATATTTTAAAAGAAATTTATGAAGCTAAACTAAAGTTTCAATTTCCTAATAAACCTTGTGTTGTGGAATTTTATCAGCCGGAAGACAAAGATAGTTTGTATGACTATCAGCTTTCATTTTGGCAGAAAAAGCATGATGAAGAGACAGCCTAAAAGGCTAGCTCTTCAAGTAACCTGCTAATCCCCCTTATTCTCCAACACCAAATGCCCCACCGCGGTATTCGAGGCTGGCACATGATAAAAGCGGTGTTTCAATTCCACGTCATCATTCAAAGCGCCACGCATAATCAGCCACATTACTAGCTCTATACCTTCTGAACCCGCTTCACGCACATAGTTAATATGCGGAACTTGGGCTAATTCGTCCGCTTTATCCACAATCCGCTCTAAGAAGTCATTGTCGAATGCTTGATTAATTAAGCCAGCACGCGGCCCTTGTAGTTGATGGCTCATGCCACCGGTACCCCAAACTTGCACATTCAAATCTTCGGGGAAGCTTTCAATCGCTTTGCGTAAGGCTTTGCCTAAATCATAACAACGTTGACCGGATGGCGGTGGGTAGAGCACCACATTCACCGCAAACGGAATAATCAAGCACGGCCATTCTTCCACTTGCCCGAATACCAAAGACAGCGGCACAGTCAAGCCATGATCCACATCCATTTTATTAATCACAGTGAGGTCAAAATTATCCTGAATCAGGCTTTGGGTAATGTGCGCGGCAAGCGGTGGATGACCTTTCACCGTTGGCACAGGACGCGCACCCCAACCTTCATCCGCTGGTTTAAATTCAGGGGCGCAACCAATCGCAAAAGTCGGGATAAAATTCATATCAAAGGCGGTGGCGTGATCGTTGTACACCAGAAAAATCACGTCGGGTTTTTGCTCTTTAATCCACTGTTTAACGTATTCATAACCTTTGAAAACAGGTTGCCAATAAGGCTGTTCGGTTTTGCCCAAATCAATCGCCGCACCAATTGCAGGCACATGTGAAGTTGCCACACCCGCCGTAATTTTAGCCATTATGTTGCTCCTGCTTATACAGATTACCTTCGGGTTTGCGCCCACCATCGAGCATCATTTGCGCGTATTCTTCCTGCGTCATGCCAGTCATAGAAGCGGCAGCCACTTGGAAGCTTAAACCATCGGTAGAGAAGATTTTCGCGAGGAAATAGACATTGCCGCCGAGGCTCATCATCCAGTTATAATCACGTGCTAACACCGCCTGCTTTTGCTCTTCGCTCATCTCCCATTCGTCTAAATAGGCGCGTTCATTGGCTTTGAATTTGTCGCGATTTTCTGCCTTCATTAAGGAAATCGCGAACTGATTGAGGTGATAACCCATCAAGGCCATCGCGGGGTCGAAAATGGTCGTGCCTGGAATATCGTGATAAGGTTTTTTACTCATAGCAAACCCACCTCCTGTAAGCGCGCATCTAAGCGTGGGAACACATGGCGCGTATTCAGTTCAAACACTTTGCGTTTGTCTTCGGCACTTAATTTGCTGCCGTCAATATAGCGTTTGGTGTCATCAAAATAATGCCCAGTTTGTGGGTCAATGCCACGCACTGCGCCAATCATTTCCGAGGCAAATAGAATATTGTCGGTGGGTACCACTTCAAACAGTAAATCAATACCTTCCTGATGATATACACAGGTATCGAAATAGAGGTGATCTTTAATAATTTCATTCAGATGCGGCAGTTTCATCATATCCGCCAAACCACGGAACCGCCCCCAGTGATACGGTACGGCACCACCACCATGCGGAATAATCAGCTTCAGATTCGGGAAGTCTTTAAATAGGGTTTTCGCCATCATGTAATGCTGGAAAGCGGTCGTATCCGCCCCCAAATAATGCGAGCCGGTGGTATCAAAACACTGATGGCAAGAGGCACTGACGTGAATCATCGCAGGCACATCTAACTCGCACATTTTCTCGTAAATCGGATACCAATAAGGATCATCCAAGCGCGGCGCAGTCCAATGCCCACCCGATGGATCAGGACTTAAATTGCAACCGACAAAACCGAGTTCTGTGACACAACGTTCTAATTCTTTTGCACTGGCTTGCATATCGGCTTTCGGCGATTGCGGGAGTTGTGCCGCGCCAATAAAGTTCTGCGGATAGAGGTTGGTAATGCGATAAATCAGGTCATTGCAATGCTCAGTCCAAAACCTACTAGTGGATTGATTGCCAATGTGATGCCCCATCCAACTAGCACGCGGCGAGAAAATCGCTACATCCGTACCGCGCTCACGTTGCAGTTTAAGTTGTGCGCCTTCAAGGCTATCGCGAATCTGATCATCGCTAATATCGACCATGCCTTTGACATGCTCAAATAGCGGATCGGCTTTAACGTCTTTTTTCTGCTGCTCGCGATAATCACCCAACTCATCGGGGGCGGTGGTGTAGTGACCGTGACAGTCAATGACTAAGGTCTTGCTCATGTTATCCTCCAACTCAAAAGCATTAAGAATGAGGATTCGAAATTCGGTGCAGCTTGCATAACCAGAGTTCTCCTCCCTATCGATTATGCTAGCATTTTAGGTGTTTTTTTAAGGGATACCCATGTTTAAAACGAGCTTGTACTTGTACTTTTTGGCTATATGAGGCTTGCTAGCCTAGTTAAGTCTTCGGGGGTATCGATATCTTGCAAAATACCTGCATCTTGAGTGGGGAGTAGCAGTAGCTGATCAGCATAGCGCTTGAGTAACTGGCTCGCGCCTATGTCTTGATTCAGCTGCAGCAATTCAGCTTTGAGTGCTTGAGCAAAACCAACTGGATGGCCGCGCTTTCCTTCATAAGTCGGAGCTGCTATTAAGGCGCCATGTTTTAGAGCAGTGGCTAGCGTCTGCAGCGTTTCGGTTTGGATAAAGGGCATATCCGCTAGACTAATGAGCCAGCCTTCACTATCAGCACTATGGGCAATACCGGTGGCTAAACTAGCGCCAAGCCCTTGATCAGCTTGTAAATTCACTACTACTTCCACACCTAAGTTTTGATAGAGCTGGTTGAGTTCTGCTGATTCGTGATTAACTACTACTAACACTTGTTCAAAAACGGCTTGAAGTTTCTGTGCGGCTAATAAGCCTAGGGGCATGCGATTAGCAAGCTTATGTAATAGTTTTGCTGAACCGAAGCGCCGACTTTGACCTGCCGCTAATAAAACAGCCGTCAGTTCTTTGCCATAAACTTTAGTCACTGCGATTGCGTCGTTTAGTAATATCAGCCATGATGGCAATGGCAATTTCAGCGGGCGTGCGACTACCAATATCCATGCCCACAGGTGCATGTAACCGCGCAATATTCGCTTCAGAAATCCCTAAATAAAGCATACGCTCACGACGTTTATCGCTAGAAAGCTTAGAGCCAAGTGCACCAATATAAAAAGCATCAGTGTTCAAGGCTTCCATTAGCGCCATATCGTCTAGCTTAGGATCATGCGTGAGCGTGAGAATAATCGTGCGTTGATAATGCTTAAGTGCTAATACTGCGTCATCAGGCATGATTTTAGTGAAGGCTGCTTGTGGTATATCCCATTCTGCCCAATAGTCTTCACGTGGATCACAGACTTGTACTTGATAATCCAAAGCCAGTGCAAATTGGCTGACATAGCGTGCTAAATGATTGGCTCCAATCAAGAGCATTCGCCATTGCGGGCCGAATACTTTACGCACGACAGTATCGCTGGCATTAAAGGCATCGGCTTGTGAATGATTAGGAGCTGCTAAGCTGGCTCGACCCGTAGCTAGATTTAAGCTGCGTTCTAACACTTGGCCTGCTTGTAAACATCTGTATAAATCTTGCCAATGAGCTATATCGTGCAGCGGCTCTAGCAGTAACTCTAATTGTCCCCCACAGGGTAAGCCAAACCGTGCCGCTTCATCTTGGCTTACTCCATAACGAATGAGCGCGGGGGCTTTTAACGCTTGCCATTCTCCCTGTTGGCAGCGTTGAAATAAATCTGCTTCAACACAGCCACCGGATACCGACCCTGCATGGCGGCCTGCTGCGGTTATTACTAATAAAGATCCAGCAGGGCGGGGTGCAGAACCCCAAGTTTTCAGTACAGTCACCAGCAAAGGATTTAAACCTTGCTGGTGATATTGTAAGGCTTGGCAGAGTACTTCCAAATCAGCACCCAAAAGCGTAGACATTAAGCTTTAGTTCCTAAAGGTAGCTCATAACGACGCTTGCCAGTGGCTGCGAATAAGGCATTCGCTACCGCAGGTGCTAAGGGCGGCACACCAGGTTCACCGACACCACTTGGGTCTTCTTGTGAAGGTAGAATATGCACTTCAACTACCGGCATCTGACCTATCCGCAGTGGGGTATAGTCATGGAAATTGGACTGTTCCACCTTGCCATCTTTTAGCGTGATCTTTTCACCTAAAGCAGCAGATAAAGCAAAGCCTACCCCACCCACCATTTGCGCTTGAATCACGCTCGGATTGACTGCAAGACCGCAGTCAACAGCGACTACGACTTTATCTACTGTAAAGCTGCCATCTTCCTTCACCGTCACTTCAGCCACTTCAGCCACATAGCTATTAAAAGACTCAACAACCGCAATACCACGTCCACGACCGTTCGGTAATTCGCTACCCCAGCCCGCTTTTTCAGCAGCTAGATTCAGTACAGCCAGATGACGGGGAGAGTCTTTTAAAAGGGCGCGCCGGAATTCGACCGGATCTTTCCCCGCTGCACTCGCCATTTCATCCATAAAGCATTCAGTGGCATAGGCCGTATGGGTATGGCCCACGGAACGCCACCATTGCACCGTGACGGGAATATCTTCGGGCGTATGTAGTTCAATTAATTTATTAGGAATCGCATAAGGCTCACCTGCACCTTCAACTGAGACTGGGTCGTAGCCATCGGTCATCATCATCGCCATTGGTGTACCAGCCATAATCGATTGACCCACTAAGCGCTGTTGCCAGACCGTGAGCTGATTATCCTTATCCAAACCGGCTTGGATGCTATGGAAAAACATCGGTCGATAATGCCCACGGCGCATATCGTCTTCACGTGTCCACACCATTTTAATCGGCACGGCTAACTTGCTGCCTTTAGCAATCATCGCCGCTTCCAGCACATAATCCGACATCGGATTGCCACGTCGCCCAAACGAACCGCCTGCATAGAGGCTATTAATTTTAACTTGCGCAGACTCAAGACCGAGCAGCTCGCTCACTTTGGTCTGATCTATGGTTTGCAGTTGTGCACCGTACCAAAGCTCGCAGCCTTTATCTGTGATTTGCACCACACAATTCATCGGCTCCATCGCAGCATGGGCTAAATAGGGAAAGCTATAATTGGCTTTGATTAGTTTGGCTGCACTGGTCAAAGCCTCTGCAGGATTACCGGTTTTAGTCGTTTCTTTACCAGCAGTTTCCGCCAATTTTTGGTAGCGTGCCAATTGATCAGCACTACTGACTTTATAGGCTTTGCTCTCATCCCAAGTGATTTTCAGTACATCGCGCCCTTGTTTCGCTGACCAAAAATCAGTGGCTAATACGGCAACCGCATTGGGCAAGCTTACTACCGCTTTAACGCCTTTAATGGCTTTGGCAGCGGCATCATCCACCGATTGAACTGTTGCACCGAACAAAGGAGCATGTGCGACGACTGCTGTGAGCATGTCGGGTAATTGGACATCTTGAGTAAACTGCGCCGTGCCATTCACTTTGCCCATAATATCGACGCGTTGTAGTTCAGGCTTACCGATATAAATGAACTGCTCTGGGGTTTTAAGCTTAAGTTGTTCGATACTGGGAACCGGCTGCTTTTGTGCAGCTTCGGTCAATTCACCAAATTTAGCGGTTTTGCCAGAAGGATGGCTCACCACACCCGCTTTCACGGTAATTTCATTAGCAGGGACACTCCACCAAGCCGCAGCAGCGCCAACTAGCATAACTTTCGCGGCTGCACCCGCTTGACGCATTTGTAGATAGGAGTTAGCCATACTTGTGCTGCCGCCAGTGCCTTGCATGCCACCAAAGGCCATATTGCCATAGCGTGAAGCATCTGCAGGTGAGTTTTCAGCACGAACTTGCGCCCAATCTGCATCCATTTCATCGGCGATCAAAGTTGCTAAACCCGTGTGGCTGCCTTGACCCATTTCCATATGTTTGACAATTACATGCACGGTGCTGTCAGGGTCAATACGAATAAAAGCATGCGGGTCAATTACCGCAGGCGCTACTTCAGGGCTACCCGCTTCGCCGGGGCCTGCTACTGGTTTCTCAGGAGTCGTTTTTGCCTGAGCGGCAGTCCAATACACGCCTAAAGTCAAACTGCCTGCTACCGCTGCAGCCACTTTGAAAAAATGACGACGGCTTAGATTAATAGTATCCATCTCATATCTCCTTAAGCGAGGCTAGCAGCGGCTTGTTTAATGGCTGTTTTAATACTTTGATAAGTCGCACAGCGGCAAATATTCCCTGACATGAAGCTATTAATCTCTTCATCGCTAGGCTTGGGCTTTTGGGTGAGTAGTGCAGTGGCAGACATGAGTTGACCCGACTGACAATAACCACATTGCGGGACATTATTCGCTAACCAAGCCGCTTGTAGCGCCTGAGTGACTTTGGAGTCCTTTGAAGCACCTTCGATAGTAGTAATCGATTTACCTTCGACACTGGATACAGGGGTAATACAAGCGCGTGTCGCTTGACCATCTATATGGACGGTACAAGCACCGCATTGTGCCATGCCACAGCCGAATTTAGTGCCAGTCAGATGCGCGTGATCACGCAAAGCCCACAGGAGCGGCATATCGGGAGCAAGATCTAGCTCTTGCTCTTGACCATTGATCATGAGTTTCATAAAACCTTCCTAGACTAACTGTCGTGGTAAATAGATAGACATATTAAGTGGATATAGCACATCAAAGCGCGAGTTAGGGGAATGACTTAGGTTTTATGGGGCTTAATAGTTTGCTGAGATAACTAGGCGGGAGAGTGAATTTGCTGCCTCTAAGCGCTGCGGGGCTTAGAGGCTCATTTGATGATTGCTTAAAGAAAGCTAGCTTAGATCTTCTAATTTATCGACATATTTAAAACCCGCCGCCTCTAAGCCAGGGCGCATGTTGTACATATCCAAACCTAAAACACCTGAAGCGAGTTTGGCGCGTTTTTCACCTTCAAACGACTCACGCTTTTGGGCAGCGGCTAGGGTTTTGCCAGCATTCAAACGCGGCACAACACATACGCCATCATCATCCGCCACGATCACATCACCGGGCATAATGTGTTGACCTGCGCATACAATCGGCACATTCACCGAACCAAGGGTGTTCTTCACGGTGCCTTTAATCGAAATGGCTTTCGACCATACCGGAAAGTTCATTTCGGTCAAATCACGCACATCGCGCACACCGGCATCAATAATCAAACCACGTACACCACGTGCTTGAGCAGAGGTGGCAAGCAGATCACCGAAATAACCATCCGTACAAGGAGTGGTTGTGCCCACCACTAAAATATCGCCGGGCTGACATAACTCAATCGCGACATGAATCATCCAATTATCGCCGGGTTGCGCAAGTACGGTTACCGCACTGCCCGCAATGCGTGCGCCGGAATAAATTGGGCGAATATTCGGGTTGAGATTGCCAATCCGACCTTGGGCTTCATGTACGGTCGCAGCGCCAAGTTTGGCGAGGCCGTCGATAGTGGCAGCGTCAGCACGGTCAATGTGTTTAACCGCAACGCCTTGAACGGTGTGAGTGATCATGTCTCCTCCTAATAGAACTCATTGTATGCTCGTAGTGTAGGTACTTTTTTGGCAGAAGGGCATGGATAAAATGGGGGTGTTTTTGTACTTTTCGCGTGTCTTTATAGGTCTGTCAATATCTTAAGCCCATTAAGCTAGCTGGTCTTTATTTCTAGGCACTAACTCTTAGTTAGAATGCTGAAATTTACCAAGCAGTGTTTGAGTAGAAAACTAAGGGTATTACTACTTAACCAGAGTCTTGGCATATTGTTCGCCTGTTATTAATTCTTCAGTACTAAGTACATATTCCGTATTGCCCACTAAGCGCTGAATAGCCAGCTCTACAAATGCACGTACTCGTGCGGGTTGGGAGCGGCGGCTGCCGTAATAGACAAAGTAACTGGCAATATCGGGCATGTACTGCACAAGTAAAGGTAATAGTTGGCCAGAGCGCAAGTAAGGTGCTGCCGTAGCACCTGATAATTGACCCATACATTGTCCTGCCAAAATAGCTTGTAGTTCGAGATTTTCGTCATTGCTATAGAAGGCGATGGGCAGTGGGTAGTTAATCACTGTTTGATCGACTTTAAAAAACCACGGCATCAATCCAGAGTTGCGAAATGCACTGCAACGGTGTTGAGTAAGCTCAGCTAAAGTATGAGGTACACCATAGCGTGAAAGATACTTAGGCGCAGCGCACAGAATGAGTTGTGAGGGAAATAAAGCACGTGCAATCACGCCTTCTTCAGCAGATGGCCCTAGACGAAAGCCCACATCTACACGATCTTCCACCCAATTGCCTACCGCATCTTCAAGTTGCACATCGGGTTGAATAGACGGATATTGCGTGCAGAACTCATCCAGCAAGCGCCACAAAATCGGGATAAACGTAGTGCGTGGCCCCACAATACGCAGTGGCCCTGACATTTCATTTTTACCTTCTTTAGTGTGAGCAATCGCACGCTCTAGGCTTAATAAGGCGGGTTGTGCCTCATTGACTAAACGCTGACCTTCATCGGTCAAGGACATCACCCGTGTGGTGCGATGAAATAAGCGTACATCCAAATGTTGTTCCAATTGCGCTAACGCTTGGCTTGCGGCTTGGGGGCTTAGGTTTAAGGCGAACGCCGCTTTGCGCAAACTACCTAATTCAGCGGTTTTGATGAAAATGGACAGCGCACGTAATTCATTAATAGCCATAAACTCAATTCAATTAGCAAGTAATTCATGATAATCCATCAAGCAATTGTTAGCTATTCAGTTGCTAATGCTTGTCTTACAGTAGCTTCATTCTAATTTCAGCCGAGAACTTATCATGCAAACCGTAACTTTAAATAATGGTATCACTATGCCCCTATTGGGTTTTGGGGTGTTTCAAATTCCTGATCCACAAGACTGTGCGCGTGCGGTCAGTGATGCGATTGAGGTGGGGTATCGTCTGATTGATACCGCTGCTAGTTATAAGAATGAAGAGGCCGTGGGGCAGGGTATTAGAAACAGTGGGATAGCACGCGCTGATTTATTTGTGACCAGCAAATTATGGGTGCAACACACGGGCTATGAGCGTACGCAACAAGCGATTGATGACTCATTACGTCGTTTGCAAATGGATTATTTGGATTTGTATCTGATTCATCAACCCTATAGCGATGTGCATGGTTCATGGCGGGCAATGGAAGAGGCTTATCGAGCGGGTAAATTGCGTGCCATTGGCGTGAGTAATTTTGAGCCAGATCGTCTAATGGATATGATTGTTTTTAATCAAATCAAACCAATGGTTAATCAAGTTGAGGTCAACCCCTTCCAGCAACAAATCGAGAGTGCTCAATTTATGCTGGAACAGGGTGTACAAACCGAGGCTTGGGCACCCTTTGCCGAAGGGCGCAATAATCTATTTCACCATGAAGTACTGCAAGCCATTGCCACTAAACATCATAAAACCATTGGGCAAGTAGTACTGCGTTGGGTGATTCAACGCGGCATTGTGGCTTTAGCAAAATCAGTCCGTAAAGAACGCATGGTCGAGAATATGGCAATTTTCGATTTTGAATTAGATGCCGATGATCAAGCACAAATTGCGGCATTGGATAGTAAAACCAGCAGTTTCTTTTCACATCGTGATCCGGCGATGGTGAAGTGGATGAGTGAGCGTAAATTGGATTTTTAAAGAGTTGGCTTAGTTAAGAAAAGGCAGCTGATTAACTAGGGTTTACTAGGAACGGCTAGGTGTTTCTACTAGACTGAGTGACCCCAACTCTTGGAAACTCAGATGATTAACGAGCGTGATCGTGCTTTTTTTCAACCCAAATGGCGACGTGTTGCTATTACCGGCTTCTGTGTATTGTGGGCTGTATTTGAATGGTATGGGCAAAACTCCTTCTGGGCGATGATTGCCACAGGTGCAGCGGTTTATTGCTACTGGGAGTATTTTTATAAATTTGATCAGGATAAGGGCGCTTAAACTTAAGCGCATCCTTGACTCTAGTTTAGAGCGCTGCGGAAACTACAATCTCCACCTGATACGCATCACCCGCTAAGGCAGTGACACCGACCGTCGCACGGGTGGGTGCATTGCCCGGGCTTACCCATGCTTCCCAAGCCTGATTCATCAAATCAAACTGGCTCATATCCGTCAGATAAATGGTTGCGGTTAAGAGCTTAGATTTATCTGTGCCTGCCTCCGCCAAGAGCTGATCAATTTGGCTCAGAATAACCCGAGTTTGGTGATCGACCGAGCCACGACTATCGGTTTCATCGACTTGCCCAGCTAGATAAACGGTTTGATTGTGGATAACGATTTGGCTCATACGTTTGCCACTGTGGAGACGTTGGATCATGGGGATTCCTCTGGTGGTGAAAATGAAAATCCCGCCTTTTGCTAACAAAAGAGCGGGAAATGGAGGAGTTTAGTCTACTCGAAAAGTTGATACGTCAGCGACTCTTGCGCATTTTATTTTGGCGCTGTTGGTCGATAACTACTGCAAGAACGATAATGCCGCCTTTGATAATGTCTTGATAATATGCGTCGATTTTTAGGAAGGTGAAACCGGATAAGACTACGCCTAAGATCAAAGCACCGATGACTGTACCTAAGATTTTGCCGCGCCCACCAGAGAGTGAAACCCCGCCGATAACGGCTGCAGCAATCGCATCCAATTCGTACATCATACCAATGCCAGATTGAGCGGTTTTGATGCGCGCAATTGCCACCATTGCGGCTAAACCTGCTAATAACCCTGCGATCATATAAACCTTGATTAAATGGCTTTCGATATTGATCCCAGACACGCGCGCTGCTTGTGGATTTGCGCCGATTGCATAAGTGAATTTACCGAAGCGGGTGTAGCGCATCACGATATGGAAGAACACCGCGACCGCTAAGAAAATCACTACAGGCATCCAGCGGTCTAGGCCATTGCCAATCATGGCAAAGCTTTCGGTGAAGCCTGAAACCGGAGAAGCATCAGTGTACCAACGCGCTATACCACGTGCGGACACCATCATTCCTAATGTTGCAATAAAGGGTGGAATTTTGGTTTTAGTGATCAACCAGCCATTCACAAAACCTGCAGCGGCACCAATCGTTAAACCGACGGCTAAAGGTACAATAAACGGTAAGTCAGTGAGAGCAGGGTGAATCAATTTCGGCCAGTCGCTGGATTGAGCAAAGGTTGCGGCAATCATTGCTGACATGGCGACCACCGAGCCGGAGGATAAATCAATCCCACCGGTAATAATCACTTGGGTGACACCCACGGCAATAATGCCAATAACAGAGACTTGTAAAATAATGATCTGTAAGCGGCTGGGGTTGGCTAAGAAGCTTTGCCCAACGAAGATCCAGCCTAAAATTTCAAACAGGGCGGCAATGCCGATTAAGACCAGAAAAATACTAAATTCTTGCGGTAAACGCCGTTTCGCTTTAGTGGCGGGTGGCGTACTTGGGGATAACTCCCCTTCGGATAAAACAGCTGCCATGATGGCTCCTCCTTAAAACAACTAGCGACTAATTGGCGGCTAAATCCATAATTTTGACTTGATCAGCTTCATTGCGATGCAAAATCCCCGTAATGCGGCCTTCGTGCATGACTACAATCCGATCACTCATGCCTAAGACTTCCGGCATCTCGGAGGAGACCATAATAACGGCCACACCTCGATGCGCGAGTTGTGTAACTAAGCGGTGAATTTCTGCCTTAGCGCCCACATCAATGCCACGAGTGGGTTCATCCATAATCAAGATTTTTGGATCGGTGAGTAACCAGCGCCCAATCAGCACTTTCTGTTGATTACCGCCGGAGAGATTTTCAATGATTTCAAACATGCTGGGCGTTTTGACGCGCATTTTGGCGCAGATGTCATTACTCTGCTGATCCAAAGTTTTTTGCTCGACAAAACCGCGCTTCACATAGCGCTCATGCAATACCGCGGGTTGGATATTTTCTTGAATTGACAAGGGTAAGAAACAGCCGGTTTCTTTGCGATCTTCGGTGAGCAAAGCCATCCCATTGCGAATCGCATCTTGCGGGCTTTTAATATTAACGCGCTGGCCTTTAATCTCAATATGCCCACTATCAGGTGGTTTGACACCAAAGATAGTTTCTACTACATGCGAACGCCCCGAACCCACTAAGCCAGCGAAGCCTAAGATTTCTCCAGCCCGTACCTCAAAAGAAATATTCTGGAAGTCTTTACCACGGCAGAGATTATGTGCTGAGAGTACCACTTCGCCGATTTCCACTTCCTCTTTAGGAAACATTTGCGAGATTTCGCGCCCCACCATCATGCGAATAATGTCATCACGGGTTACATCACTGGATAAATGTGTGCCGATATATTTGCCATCACGGAATACTGAGAATTCATCCGCAATCTCAAATAACTCGTTCATTTTATGCGTGATATATACAATTCCAATGCCTTGGGCGCGCAGGTCACGAATAATGGAAAATAAATGCGCGACATCTTTTTCGGTAATTGCTGAAGTCGGTTCATCCATAATCAGCACATCCGAATTAAACGAGACTGCTTTGGCAATTTCGACTAATTGGCGATTCCCCACGGTCAGTTCACTGATTTCAGCACGCGGATCGAGATTGATATTCAGACGCTTAAATAAATCTTGCGTCATTTGCAGCATCTTATTGTGATCAATCAAACCCAGCGAGTTTTTGGGTTCGCGGCGAATCCAGATGTTTTCTGCGACTGTCATGGAGTTCATCAGTAATAATTCTTGATGAATCATCGCAATACCCGCTTCTTGGGCAGATAAGGGCGTGGGTAGTTTAACGACTTGATCGCGTAGTTTGACTGTGCCTGAATCGGGTTGATAGATCCCAGCAATAATCTTCATTAAAGTGGATTTGCCCGCACCATTTTCGCCCATGAGTGCATGGACAGTACCGGGGCGAATTTTCAGTTGCACATTATCTAAAGCGACAACACCAGGGAATTCTTTGCGGACATTTTCGACTTCAAGTACGTACTGATAATTACGTGCCTTGGCAACAGGCTCGGTAGAGACATTGGGGTTAGACATGGTGCACTGCTCCTCCTGTGGTTGGCACGTCTAAAAGGTAAGCCAAGTTGACTTACCTTCGGGGAAGGCGGTCTTACTTCGGCATGTACTTGTCCAAGTTTGCAGGCGTTACTAACTCAAAAGGAATCCATACCTTTTGATCCACAGCCTCACCTTTAGCCAATTTCACCGCAGCTTCTAAAGCACCTTTACCTTGACCAGCAGCACTTTGGAACACAGACACATCCAGATCACCCGCTTTCATGGCGGCTAAAGCATCAGCAGTTGCATCAATACCGGCGACAATGACTTTATCCATCGGGCGACCTGCTGCTTTGAGGGCTTGAATCGCACCTAAAGCCATTTCGTCATTGTTAGAAACCACGGCATCAAACTCAGTACCGGCAGATAGCCAGTTGGTCATTAAGTCATTGCCTTTAGTGCGTGACCATTCAGCGGTTTGCTTTTCAACAATCTTAATATCTTTGCAACCGTCTTTAGCAATCACCTCTTCGATGTCTTTCGTGCGTTGTACAGCGGCTTGATTAGACAATTCACCCATCATCACCACAATCTTGCCTTTGCCGCCCATCAGCTTGCAGACTTCCTGCATCTGTAAAGTGCCAGAAACGGCTTCATCAGAGGCTACGAAAGCTTGGTTATCAGGAAGCTTGTCAACATTGACTGGCTGGCGATTCACATAGATTAGAGGGATTTTGGCTTTTTCAGCGGCCTCACTCATGCCCACAGTGGCATCAGTGTCTACCGGATTCACAATGATGGCTTTTACGCCGGAGGCAACGAAGTTTTGGATTTGATTAAGCTGAGTACCTACTTCATTTTTAGCATCTTCGATTTGTACTTCTACGCCTTGCTCTTTGGCGCTGGCTTCAATGCTATTACGTAAAGTGGTCAGGAAGTTATCATCAAATAGCGCCATTGAAACGCCGATTTTTACAGGGTCAGCGGCGAATGCAGTGCTAGATAAAACGGCTGACAGCATAACGGTCAAAGCTAATTTCTTCATGGGTTCTCCTCCGGTTTGTAACTCAAGTGTAGTGCTATACACCAAAAGTGTTGAGAGAGAGTGAAGTGTGGTGTTTACAGCAAGAACTCTCCCCCATACTCCAGCTTAAACTTCCAGAACCTTTCAAAAGAAAAATTCTAATTTTTTAAGTTTCGGAATATTTATTCCATACTGCCCATGCAAAGCATGCTTGTCAATACTTCAAGTCACCTCATTTAAAATATTTAGCTAGCAAATTTTGATAGAAATAACATCAAATTAACTCGAGTGCTTCGCCTTAGCCAAGGACTGTAGCTTAATGTTAAATGAGCTTAACTAATGGTGATAAACACTAATAAGTGTTGTGATTATTTGCAGATAAATGTTAGAAGCATGTCCTAGCTATACTTTGGGCTTTTTACTGTAATTTCAGCTAATTTTTGTCATTACTTGGTACAACAATTGACTGAAATGAGCCTAGTTTATCCCTAGTGACATTAACGAATGGCTTGAGTTTTAGAGGATTTTTGCCTTAGCTTTTTATTTTATAGGCTAGCAAATTTGCTGTAAAACTAGCGAAAAAAGCGATAAAACTATCATATTTTTTTATTGAGTTTTTATGCCATACTTTTTTGATAGGATTGTGTCATTTTCCTAAGATTTGGAATAAATATTTCATTGACATAAAAATATAGAAAACATATTCTGATTTCAGATGCACCGCAAGCAAGGTCTTGTAGTGCTTAATCTGAGGCGACCGCTCTAAATCTGGAGGAGAATTATGAGAAAGTTGTTGAAATCTATGGCATTAGTACTGGCTGTTGCATCCCCTATAGCAATGGCTGCGGACGATACCATTATTGTCGTGTCACACGGTCAAGCGAATGACCCATTCTGGACAGTAGTGAAGAATGGAGTGGAAGCTGGCGGCAAAGATATGGGGATGAAAGTCGATTATCGCGCCCCTGAAACCTTTGATATGGTCGCTATGTCGGCGTTGATTGACGCGGCTGTGAATCAAGAGCCTGCGGGTTTAATTGTGTCCATTCCTGATGCCAAAGCCTTAGGCCCTGCGATTGAAAAAGCAGTCAAAGCAGGCATTCCGGTGATTTCGATGAACTCAGGTGTGGATGCTTCCGCTAAACTAGGAGCTTTATTGCATGTGGGGCAGGAAGAAATTTCCGCAGGTACTAAAGCGGGTGAAAAGCTCAAAGAAATGGGCGGCAAAAAAGGCTTATGCGTCAATCAAGAGGTCGGCAATGTCGCCTTGGATCAACGCTGTGAAGGCTTTAAAGCAGGTTTTGGTGCAGTGGAAGTCTTACCGACAAGCAATGACCCTGCCGATGTGAAAGCTAAAGTACGTGCCGCGCTAGAAAAAGATCCTGCGGTCGACACCATCCTCGCTTTAGGGGCTAGTACGGCCGGTGAGCCGACTTTAGCGGCGGTGGAAGAAGTCGGTAAAACCGGCAAAATCCATGTTGGGACTTTTGATATGTCCGCCAATTTCTTAAAAGCGGTGGCGGATGGTAAAGCAGCGTTCTGCATTGACCAGCAGCAATATCTACAAGGTTATCTGCCGGTGGTCTTTCTCGCTAATTATAAAAAATATGGCTTAATGCCTGGTGGCAATGTGGCATCGGGTCCGAATTTGATTACCAAGGAAAAAGCCGCGCAAGTAGTTGAATTGTCAGCTAAAGGTATTCGCTAAGTCTAGCGCTTGCTGTAACTCTCTTAAACACGTCACTCTGTTTACTTGCGTGAGCAGGGTGCTGCGAGGTCAGACCCCATGAGTACATCCCCAGCTTCTTCGCCGCCTACGACAGCGCCTGATGAACGCATTGCCAAAGTCAGCTTACTTAAATCTTTGCTCCAGCGTCCGGAGGTGGGGGCGATTGTTGGTTTGATTGCGATTGTGCTGTTTTTTGCGATTTATGCCGATTCGCGCATGTTTTCCTTAGCCGGCCTAATGAACTTTATGCAGCCGGCGGCTCAGCTCGGTATTTTAGCGGTGGCTGCCGCCCTATTAATGGTGGGTGGCGAATTTGATTTATCCATCGGCTCGATGATTGCCTTTGCGGGGATTGCGCTGGGCATTCCGCTGGTATTATGGGGTTGGCCTTTGGGTGTCAGTATCTTATTTGCTTTTGCGGTGTCGATTGTATTTGGTGCTATGAATGGCTTTATTGTGCTGCGCTCCGGTTTGCCGTCTTTCATTGTTACTTTAGCCTTCTTATTTATCTTGCGCGGTTTAACTTTAGTGGGTTTGAAAGTCGCGACGGGGACTACGCAATTACGGGGTATCCCAGAAGCAGCCGGTGATAGTTGGTTGATGCAAGTGTTTTCCGGTAATGCTTTTGAAGGTTTGTTCTCGTGGCTAGCGAAAATGGGCTGGATTGAAACCTTCCAAAATGGCACGCCTAAAGTGCAAGGCATTCCAGTGGAAATTATTTGGTTCGTACTCTTGGCGTTGGCGGCTTCGTGGCTTTTGAATAAAACCCGTTTTGGTAACTGGATTTTTGCTGCTGGTGGTGATCCGAATGCGGCGCGCAATGTCGGTGTTCCAGTGGCACGGGTCAAAATTATTCTGTTTATTTTTACTGCAATGGCAGCCACTTTAGTAGCTACGATTACTGTCTTGCAATTTGGTACGGCGGATGCAAGTCGCGGTTTATTAAAAGAATTTCATGCGATTATTGCCGCAGTGATTGGTGGCTGCTTACTCACAGGCGGCTATGGCTCGGCGATTGGTGCACTGATTGGAGCAGTGATTTTTGGCATGGTACAGATCGGCATTACCTACACCAATATTAACCAAGACTGGTTCCAAGTCTTTATGGGCGCAATCTTGTTAATCGCCGTACTACTCAATAATTGGGTACGCCGCAAAGCCATGTCATCACGCTAAGGAGTGCAGCATGAGTAGCAATCAAGCAATTTTAGAAATGGTCGACATCGAAAAGCACTTCGGCGCAGTGATTGCACTAGCGGGCGTGTCGATAGCGGTCTATCCGGGCGAATGTCACTGCTTATTAGGCGACAATGGTGCGGGCAAATCCACCTTCATTAAAACTATGTCCGGCGTGCATAAACCCACCAAAGGTAAAATGCTAGTTGGCGGCAAAGAAGTGGTGTTCCAAAGCCCGCGCGATGCAATGGAAGCCGGTATTGCCACGGTGTATCAAGACTTGGCCATGATCCCGTTAATGTCAGTGACCCGCAATTTTTGGATGGGGCGCGAGCCGACCGTGGGTGTCTGGCCGTTTAAAAGTCTCGATTTCAAAATGGCCAATGAAGTCACTATGACTGAAATGGCCAAAATGGGCATTAATTTACGCGAGCCGAATCAAGCGGTTGGGACACTCTCTGGTGGTGAGCGTCAAACCGTGGCGATTGCGCGTGCGGTGTACTTCGGGGCTAAAGTGTTGATTCTCGATGAACCCACTTCTGCTTTGGGCGTGCGCCAAACCTCGAATGTGTTAGCCACCATCGACAAAGTGCGTAAATCCGGTATCGGTGTGGTCTTCATCACCCACAATGTCCGGCACGCCTTAGCAGTGGGTGATCGTTTCACCGTCTTGAATCGTGGACGTACTTTAGGTACGGCCTTAAAGGGCGAAATTCAAGCCGATGAATTACAAGACTTAATGGCAGGCGGGCGTGAGCTAGCGGATTTATCTGCTTCACTGGGAGGAACGATTTAACATGAGTCAATTTCAACTAGCCGCCTGTGCGGAAATGCTGTGGCGCGATCAACCGATGGAGTGGCGGGTCAAGCGCTTAA
>ERZ650309.5-NODE-5-length-278630-cov-20.443539_pt1 | contig 278630 bp, 247 predicted proteins | sample MGYA00376245_ERZ650309 | MGnify/ENA primary metagenome ERZ650309 (study PRJEB26733, sample SAMN07839294) | wastewater metagenome | biome: urban; feature: wastewater treatment plant; material: waste water | place: USA: North Carolina | collected 2016-04-26 ... | reverse complement strand
GAGCTGGAGCTGGAGCTGGAGCTGGAGCTGGAGCTGGAGCTGGAGCTGGAGCTGGCACAGTTTGCGTTGCTGGATCAGCTACGGCTACCGCTGCAGGTGTTGCATCAAACTTTAAAGCAAGCTGTCCATTGTGCTTAAGTTGCACACTACCATCAGTTTGTACAGAGCCTAATAAACTCAAGCCTTGGGCAATACTTGGATCAGCCTCTGCTGAAGGCTTAAGAAAAATCTCTGCGGTATATAAACCATCTTTCTCAACATCTACTTTGCCGTCTAACACAATTTTGGCTTGATCGGATTGCAAAGCAATATTCAAAGCCTGCTTGCCACTGCCCTCTCTAACACGTGCGCGATATTGCCCACCTAGATTCACCGCAATCGGGGTTTGCACACTGCCCTCATCCCAAATCAGCGAGCCATTCATAATCGGCATCGTTTCCCGATCCCAATGAATATCATCAACAATAGCGCGAAAAGTACCGCCCAAAGCAATGGGTAAATTTTGCAAAGCTGGATTAACTTGGCCTAAAGCAGCAGCAGGCAACTCTAAATTCAAGGGTGAGCAAGCTAAATTAGTATTCCAAGCCAAACCACATTGGCCTTTTAGATGCACTGCTTGAACATTACCTTCCATATCGGCGGCAAACATGCCACTGAGTAATTTGCTGGGGGCAAACTTCCAAGTTAAATCCGTAATTTGCGCTTGAGGTGTAGTCGCCTTAGCAATCTTACCATTCCACAAACTACCACTTACCCCAGCAAAGCTAAGTTCTGGCCTAGCCTTAGTCGCTTGTTGGGTAAAAAAACTCAAAGGTGCTAACACTGCTAAAGACACTGTGAAGCTGGTAAGACCCGCTAAAACCCAAAATACTTGTTTTTTCATCGTTCTAAAGTCAGTTGCAAACCTGCTAAACCCGGAGCAGCCCCCGGAATAAGCCCAATGGTTGTCGCATAAATCGCATATTGGGTTTCAAGCTCAGCCAGAAAAGCAATCACTTGATCAAACGGCGCATTATCTAAACGAATATTGACACCCTCTTTACCTTTGGCCTCAGAACGTACCAAAATCTCGGGCTTATCTAATTGATATTTCTGTAAGACGGGCGTAATCGCGATTTGTACACTAGTCGTGGTATCAATAGGTTGCCGAGTGCTAGCAGCAGCTTGATCAGCAACTAGTTGTGCTTTCGCACTTTTCAGTAAACTAGCATCTTCAGCAGCCGTCACTAAATCAGCGGTAACTTGGTTTTTATATTTCACCAGCGGTTTCCACGCATAGAACCACAGCAAAGTGGCTAAAATAATGGTGACACCCATAATTAATAAATAGCGTTCGCGTTCGGAGAGCGCTGAAAACCAAGCTTTCATGTATTTTCTCCTCCAGCACCTAAGGTCACTTCGCCGCGTACCACATTATTGGCTTGTGTAGACTTCACATTGACCTCACGCCCCAATAAAGTGGTTAATCCTTGGCCAATACGTTCAGTCGCTTTTAAGTCGGGGGTTTCAAACACTACACTTAAACGTCCATCCCGCGCCCGGATTTCGGTAATTTTTAAGCCTTGCTCTTGCTGAAAAACTTTACCCACCATCGTCAAATAAGGTAAAAGACTAATCTTGTCGGTCGCTGCTGGATTCAGAGCTTCAAGTTTCGCCATTTCTGAGGTAGCTCGCGAGCGCAGAGCACTCACTTCAATATCTTTCACCTCTGGAAAGATTTCATGAAACAAGGCTAAATTTTGCTGCTCAGCGAGTTTCAATTGTTCAGAACTGTGCCAAATATCCATTCCTTGAATACCCGCCCACACTGCACCACAGAAGATTGCTAAACCTGCCGCTAGCTTCCAACGCCGCCAATTGCGGTTGAAACTAGACATACTGTCATCTTGATAACCGGCGAGCAGGTTCAAACCCATGCCAGCCTGTAAGCTTTTCTGCAATAAATGATTAGGTTGAGGCTCTGGCAAAATAGTAAAAGCTTGCTGCCAATCGGCCGGCTGATCCGTGTACAGCTGCAGTTTGCGCTCCTGTAGTTCCGGATCAAACAAGCTATTCACTAATAAAGATAGAGAAGCCGCAGGACAACTAAAGCCACTCAAGGCATCAGTGCGTACCCAAGCCTGCCCTTCGCGTTGCCACAAAGTAGGCATCGCCTCATTCACTGGCAAAGCAAACACATCGGGTAAAATAGCCTTGGCACGCAGTTTTTGTTGCTTTAAAAGTTGCATCCAAGCCTTTAGACGCTCCCGCTCAATGACCGCAACGGCTAGGGTATTATCGTTTTCGGCTTGCCACACAAAATGCTGATCTTCAACCTCGCCGACTAAGCTTTCTTCTAAAGCATAAGGCAAGGCTTGTTTTAATTGGCGAGTATTCGTAGTCACTAAGACAGTGCGTGTCAGTAGCACATCAGCGCTGGGAATTAATAAAATAACTGGCTGATTACCATTAAGTTTATTAACTTGCTCCCAAGTACCCGAATGCCATTCCCCTGCAACAGCATTGCCGTCCAATTTTGCATACGCAAACTCGGTATCTTGAGGTGTTTGTAAACGCAGGATCAACATAAGTAATTATCAACTAGTTATTCATACTAAAAGTAGCAGGGTTTAGGATGCTTCTGGCTCAATTTCAGGTGGTGGACTCACTCGATTAAACTGACGCATTATCACATGAACCTTTCCTTCTGCTGAGCGAAATAACACACTATTCAAAAACAAGCGGCTTTTCCTTAAACGCACTTCCCCACTTAAGCGAAAATAATTCGAACTTACCCCTAATAAATTTTTTTGCTCTTTAGTCAAACCTTGGACTAACTGCTGCAAAGCCTCCACTGATTTAATCGGAGTGTCATTACGCTTTTGTACTATCGCTTGTAATTGTGGATCAGTTAAGCCGATTGCAGTCAATACATTTGCAGGCGCTGTATTTACATTTATCGAGGTTGTTGTTGGTAGAGCAGTGATCAATGGCATTAACTCAGCCAGCAATGTTTTTCTTTGCTCATTGTCACTCACATCATCTAACTTAATCAGATAAAGCTCTTTAGTATCTAAAATTAAGGCATTACTGGCTTTATACGGTTTTTCTTGCAGTAAATAATAATCAGATTCAGCACTATTACTATTGGTTAACTGATCATCTGGGTCAACCCAATCGACAATAGCATTAGCAAAATTAGTCGGTGATAAATCGATAGAGACTAATATCTGCTGAAAAACTTTCATCATCGAGGGGCTTGGTTTTTTAGTCTTGACATCATAAAGATTATTCACATTAAAGTAGGCTTGCAGATCATCAATTTTAACTTGGAGCTCGCCAATCGGCTGTCCATTATCATCATCAATCGGCTTCGGATCGATTTTTTGCGCCCAATTATCTTTCAAGCTATCGTAAGCACCATCCTTGGTTTCTTTAATATCTGCTGCTAACCAAACACCCGCCATTTTTTCTGCTGCATAGGCATATTGATAAGTTTGCTCCAAATCTTGCAAATTATTGCTTAGACGAATGCTATAGCGCTGCTGCACAAAAATAGAGGTAACGACAATCACTGCTAAAGCCACAATAAGCAGCGCAGTGAGCATAGCTACACCTTGTTGTCGCCGCTGCGACTTCATGCCGAAACATTCTCCCGTTCAATTCCAAGCCGTTTATTTGGCTGGAATCGGTTGCAAGCGCATTGATAAACGCAAGTGTTGATCTTTATTGAGCTTATGATCATAGACCGTGGTATAAGCCATCACTGCTCGTACATATTTACGCGTTTCATCAAAGGGAATACTTTCCACCCATTGATCAGCTGCAAGCATTTGGGGTGGCGCCCATTTAGGAATCCGCCCTGGCCCTGCATTATACGCTGCTGTTGCTTGTGCATAATTTCCAGAGAAGCGCTTTAACATATCACGCAGATAGGCACTTCCTAGCTTAACATTCAGATCTGGTTGCAAAATATCCTCTTTTGCAACCAACTGCATGCCCATCTGCCGACCAATATCACGCGCGGTTCCGGGCATTAATTGCATTAAACCTAAAGCCTTAGCATTGGACTCTGCACTTGCATCAAACGCACTTTCTCGACGCATAATACCTAGAATCCACTCGGGGCGTATACCCTGCAAGCGTGCTTGATCCATTACAATTTGTTCATACATCAAGGGAAAACGCACATCGACGCTATTCCAATCTCTGACCTTAGAGACTGTCCAAATCGCTAAATTGGCATCGTTTTGCCGCAAAGCTAATTCAGCGGCAGCCAATACCCCTTCCTTGTCCATCGCTTGCAACAAACGAAACCATTCTTTACGTGCCTGACTGCGTTCACCTAGCGCATTCCACTCTTGCCAGCGCTGATAAACCGCCAATTTCTGCAAGCCTTGAATACGTTGGCTACGATCCGGTGGAGTTTGATCTAAATTTGTATAGTCTTGCCCAATCCGATCTGCAGCTAAAAAGCCGTAATAGGTCGAATTCTTTGCTAAACGTTCATAGACCGTTTGTGCCTCTGCGGTCTGTTTTAACTTTTCTAAGGAGCGTGCTTGCCAATAAAACCAAGTATCCCATTCATCATCGCTACCTTCAGCCGCTTCTAAAGCAATAGAAGACTCCAATAAAGCAGGCCAATCCTGTAAGCGCATCGCTAAACGGGCTAGCCACACATTCCCTTCTTTCGTCCGATCCGCTACTGCAATTCGCTTTAAGCGCTGCAAGCCGTCGTCATTATGTCGCCAGGCTTCCCACATGCCTAAACGACTTTCAACCTCGCCCCTCTCCGCACTAGTGAACTTAAAAATCGTTTGAGCTTGGGTCCAAAGTGGTAAAGCGGTTTCTAATTTATCATCGGCAACTTCTTTAATAGCATCGACAATAATGGCTCGTAGTTGTGGACTATCAGTTTGCGTGAATAACTCAGGCAATTTTTTTGTGGGTGAAGCACGGGTCTCTAACCAGAGTTCGAAGAATTTTTTATCTTCTTCAGTTAAATAGGGAGTTAAGTCACGGGCGGCACTTACACGATTATTACTCATTAATAATTTAATACGCTGCCAATAATCGCTATAGCCCAGAATCTTATTAGTTTGTAGCTGTAAGAGCATACTTGCGCAATCATTAGGGAAATCTTTTTTCGTTATCTCCCAAATAGCTTTGGCTTGTTCTAAACCCTGATTGATTCGCCCGGTATTTAATAAAGCCTCTGTGCGATAGCATTGCGTCGTCAGTTGCTCAGGGTTATCTGGAATAGTATTTAATAATTCTGCCCATTGGCCTTGAGCAGCCAAACGCTCAGCTAAGCGCGCACTGAAACTATCGCCCATTAAAGAATTTGGATTATTCTGCACAAACTTAGCTAAACTAGCGTCCGATACTTGTGCTAAATCAGCCGTCAAGAGTTGTGCTTCCAACCAAGTTGCTAAAGGGTAATCTTTGAGTTGTGGCACTAACAGGCGAGCCTCCTCGACCTTACCAGCTTGTAGTGCAGCTCTTGCGGTTTGGAAATTAATCCGTTGCTCTTCGAGAGTACTGGCCTTGAGACTTTGCGTTAAGCTCAAGCAGCTGAGCAAACAGCCTATACTCCAGTTGAGCTTAAAACGATCCTTCATCACTCTAATAAACTCTTGGGATTAGCCAGTTTTAAATTAGTTATTAATTTGGCTTTTTAATAGGGTTAAATAACGCTGATAACGTCGCGGCGGAATTTCTCCGACCGTGAGTGCCGTCTTTATAGCACAACCCGGCTCATGTTGATGAGTGCAATTATTAAATCGGCACTCCCCTGCAAAGCGAGAAAATTCTGGATAACCGGCTTGTAATTGGCTTACGGTTAATTTCGGCAGCGGAAAATCGCGCACACCTGGCGAATCAATCAAGCTTGCCTGACCGGGCAAATGATACAGACTCGATACCGTAGTAGTATGCCGACCTTCACCTGTTTCGCCAATTTCACCCACTCGAATTTCTTCTTCAGGAACTAGTTGACTAATCAAGGATGATTTACCCACACCTGACTGACCGGCAAAAATAGCAGTTTTACCTTGAATGGCCTCTTCAATTTCAACCAATCCCTCACCCCCCTTCGCTTGGGTATGAACAATTTGATAACCAATCTCAAGATACTCACGCAAACAAGCTTCGTGTTCAGCATTCGGATAAATATCGCGCAAATCCGCTTTATTAAAAACAATCAGAACTTCAGCGGGTAGTAAATGTGCTGAAATTAAATAACGATCCAGCATTTCCCAATTCGGCTCAGGACGCCAACTACTCACAACTAGCAGAATATCAATATTGGCAGCAACCGCACGCAGCTTACCGCGAAAATCAGGGCGCTCGAGGACATTTTGGCGGGGTAAAATAGCGAGGACACTCGCATTACCCTGCTGTTCCACTTGCCAACGCACATAATCGCCACAAGCCACATTTTCTAATTTGCGTCGAGTGGTACAGCGTAGGTGCTCACCACTCGCGGTTTCTAGAATGAGTTCAGCTCCATAACGGGTGATAACTCGACCAATATCCTGTGCAGTTTTCATCATAGGCCTTATTGTGAAGCAAAACTGCCAGAAAGCGAACTGAAACTATTGCGGTTTTGGGGTAGCAGAAGCAGGTGTTGGGAATTTGTAATACATTTGATTCAAATAAGAAACCACATCTAAGATTTGGTCATCGAACCAGTTAGTACTAAGATTAGCGTCGCAACGCCGCACTTGGCTTTCAAGTGCAGCATAAGTTTTTACTTTTCGCGTCGGACTGGTAAAGACTTCGGTCGTATGACAACTCAAACAGCGCGATTGCTCGAATAAGCGCTTGCCATTCATAGGATCAGGGGCGGCAGCGTGAGCGGACATACTAAGCACTAAACTAGCAGTGCAAAACGCGATGGATTTCATGGTTATCCTCGTTTAGGTCTGTTTCTGTAGATGAGCGATGCGGATCGCAGCCGGAGGATGCGAATCGTAAAATGCCGAGTGCAGCGGATCGGGTGTTAACGTACTGGCATTTTCCTTGTACAGACCTACCAAAGCGGCAATCAGTTCCGTCGCACTGGATTGTTGTGCTGCAAATTCATCAGCTTCAAACTCATGCTTACGTGAAAACCTTGCCATCAGCGGGGTAATAAAGAAAGTAAATACCGGACTAACGACCATAAACAGGATAAGAGCCATATAAGTGGATGGTTGTGAAACGCCTAAACTGGTATAAAACCAAGGCTGTTGCATCAACCAAGCCAAAACCCCAAAGCCTATTAAGGTCATCAATACGGACAAAATCATCCCCTTCACAATATGCTTGCGCTTAAAGTGGCCTAATTCATGGGCTAATACTGCTTCAATTTGTGTAGGAGTGAGATGCTTAAGCAACGTATCGAAAAACACAATACGTTTATTTTTGCCAAAGCCGGTGAAATAAGCATTGCCATGTGCTGAACGCCTTGAGCCATCCATCACAAACACACCTTTACTATTAAAGCCTGTACGCTCTAATAAAGCATGGATACGATTGGCCACTTCGCCTTCTTCTAGTGGCTGGAATTTATTAAATAAAGGTGCAATAAATTTGGGATACGCCCAAGTCATCAGCAAGGAGAATACGGTTAGCCCGACCCAAGCATAAATCCACCATGCACTTCCTGCTGACTCCATCAACCAGAGTACAAATAGAATTAGGGGCACGCCAATGGCTAAACCTAAAACTGTGCCTTTGAGCATATCCACTACAAAGGTTTTGAACGTAGTTTTATTGAAACCGAAGCGTTCTTCTAAAACAAAAGTGCTATACAGGGAAGAAGGTAGATCAATCAGACTGGAAATAAAAGTCATGCTTAAAATCACGGCTGTACCTGTGAGTAAGGCTCCCCAGCCAAGACTACGCCAAACTTGATCTAACCATTCCAAGCCTCCACCCAAAGTCCAAGCTAACAGCACAATAACCCCCAGCATGAGTTGAATACGCCCAAACTGGCCTTTAGCCAAAGTATAATCAGCCGCTTTTTGATGCTCCGCTAAGGTGATTTTACCCGCAAAAGCTTCTGGCACTGCGTCACGATGCGTTTGTACCGCTTGCTTTTGGCGCAAAGACAGCCAGATTTGCACCAGAGTGGAGGCAAATAAAAAAATTAAAAAAATCAATGTAAAAGTTTGCATCAAGCCGTTTCCTAATTAGCACTTGAACTCAGTAGTGAGATTCAGGTAAATATCTGCGTCTTAGTTCATTTTTCAAGTAAACGAGTATAACAAGTCATGGCTGCCCATCAGGATAATTTGATCTGGATCGATTTAGAAATGACCGGTCTAGATACCCTCAATGATCTCATTATTGAAATTGCCACTGTTGTCACCGATAAAGATCTGCATGTTCTGGCTGAAGGCCCCGTGATAGCAATTCATCAAACAGATGCAAGAATGGCACAAATGGATGAGTGGAATCAAAAGCAGCATGGCAGCTCAGGGTTAATTCAACGGGTACTCGATAGTCAATGGACGGCTGAACAGGCTGAGCAAGCGACCTTAAATTTTCTTAAAGAGCATGTGCCAGCAGGTGCTTCACCGATGTGTGGGAATAGCATTTGCCAAGACCGGCGCTTTCTAGCCCGCTTAATGCCAGAATTAGAAAAATTCTTCCATTATCGCAACTTGGACGTGAGCACCGTGAAAGAACTAGCAAAGCGCTGGAAGCCGAGCATTTTAGAGCTATACACCAAGGAATCTCGCCATTTAGCGCTGGACGATATTTATGATTCGATTAATGAATTAAAATTTTATCGCCAGCACTTCATGAGCTTGTAAGGATTTTAAAGAGTAGACTGTTTAGTCATACTCGGTATCTTTCCAAATACGCAAAGTTGCGAAAATCTCGGCTTGCGTTTTCAAATCGCGTTTAGCCACTTTCTCTGCGCGCGCAATCACTTCAGGAATATGGGTGCGCAGGAAAGGATTGGTGAGAAATTCATTGCCTAGATTGAATGGCACAGTGGCACGTTTGGGAGTCTCTTCTTGTAATTGCCAGCACTCTTCTAAGCGAGCATCTAAATCTTTATTGTCCGGCTCGACCCACTTCGCAAAGCCAATATTATCAATCGTGTACTCATGCGCGCAGTACACTAAAGTCTCAGCAGGTAACTTCGCAATCCGCTGCAAAGCAGCATGCAGTGCATCTAAACTGCCATCAAACACGCGACCACAACCATTGCCAAACAAAGTATCGCCACAGAACAGGCTAGCATCACCATAATAGGCAATATGCCCTGCGGTATGCCCTGCTACATCCATTACTTGAAAACTTGTCTTTAATTCGGGTAAGTCCACCACATCACCTTCTTGTAGGGGATGTGTCATCTGCGGAATATTCTCGCGTGCAGGGCCGTAAACTTTGAGCTGAGGATAAACCTCTAATAGTTTAGCAATGCCGCCCACATGATCGCGGTGGTGATGAGTAATCAGCAAAGCAATCGGCTCAATCCCACGGTGCTCTAACTCCGCTAACACGGGCTGAGCATCGCCCGGATCCACAATTGCACCGAACTTACGCTCCTCATGGGTAATCAGCCAAATATAATTATCGGAAAAGGCTGGAATGTTTATGACTTGAATCATCGTTCTATGACCTCGCTTGCTTTTGCATTCTATGGGTTTTGATTAGAATGACGCTCCCTCAGTTTCTATACTCGCATCTTTGCCATTTTACTAGTAGAACTATTTCAAACGTATATTTTCAAGCGAATGCTTGGTGCTTAATTAAGAGGAATTCAAAACGATGAAACCTGGTCAGCTGTATATTGTGTCTGCGCCTTCTGGGGCTGGCAAAACTAGTTTATTGAATGCACTCTGCCAACAACTTAAGCATTTAACGATTTCAGTTTCACATACCACTCGCGCACCTCGCCCCGGCGAAGTCGACGGCGAGCATTATCATTTTGTAAATGTGGAAACCTTCCAACAGGAAATTGAGCAGGGCTTATTTTTAGAATATGCCCAAGTCTTTGATAACTACTATGGTACTTCAAAAACAGCGGTCGACTCACTCTTAACTGCGCGCAAAGATGTGATTTTAGAAATTGACTGGCAAGGCGCTCGTCAAGTGCGTGAGCGCGCTGATAGCATCATTAGTATTTTCATCCTACCACCTAGTCAAGCCTCTTTAGAAGAACGTCTACGCAATCGCAAACAAGACAGCGAGGAAATCATTCAACGTCGCATGCGCGATGCACGTAATGAAATCGCTCATTATTTTGAGTATGACTATGTAATCATCAATGATGACTTTGAGGATGCACTGGCTGATTTAGTTGCCATTTTCCGTAGCGAGCGCTTACGTCTAAAACGCCAGCAATTGCATCACGCCAATTTACTGGCTGAATTAGTGCAGTAACTACAGCACTTGCACGGTGTAATGCAAACTCACTGATTCATGCGCTTCTAGCTGATCAATTTCAGCTTGTAATAGCTGATTGTTTTGCTGTGAAACGAGTGCTTCAATCAGTTCAGAGCTGGCTAAATCCTGCTTTAAAGCGGTGTAGTTAGGTATCGGCAAATTAAGTTTCACCGCTTGAGCAACACTACTGCCGCTATTACTAATTTTTACTTGATAGCGGATACATTGACCGGGTTCAGCACTAGCTGTTTCCACTAAACCAATCCCCTGGCAAGTGGGATCAAGCAGTTGCCTGAGTGTTAACTCCACTTGTGGTTGTGCTATTGCTTGGTAACTCAGTAAGGCTAAGCCCAGACAACAATATTTGGGGTTCAACATCGCCAGCCCTCCCTAAAAAGCTTGAGGGCTAGCATGGTCTTAAATGAATAGAATTTATAATGATGCGTAGATTAAACGTTCAAAATAGCCGCTGAACCTGAATGCTTATTTGGGTCGATTAAAATCTCTACGAGCTGGGCGCTGTAGCTTGCTGCTGGCATCAGCAGATTTTTTAGTCGGGTTGCGCACTTTATTATAGGGGCTAGGCGAACGGGGCTTGTTTTGCTCTTTTGACGCTGGTCGATAAGCCGAAGGTTTTGTAGTTTCGGTAGGAGCAACTTCCTCAAAGCTCATCCCAACTGACTCATACAAACGCCGTAGTGTTTTTACATCCAACTCTTCATACTGCCCACCGCGTAAAGAGCGTGGCAAACTCAAGAAGCCATAACGTACCCGAATCAAGCGGCTCACTTTTAGCCCTTGTGATTCCCATAAACGTCGCACTTCACGATTCCGTCCTTCTGCCAGTACCACATGATACCAATGATTAGCCCCCTCACCCCCACCTTCCAGGATACGCAAGAAATGTGCTGGGCCATCTTCAAGTTGTACACCAGATTGCAAGCGTTGTAGCATTTCATCCGTAACCTCACCCAAAATACGCGTTGCGTATTCGCGTTCCACTTCTGATGAAGGGTGCATGAGTTGATTTGCAAGCTCACCATCCGTCGTGAACAGCAATAAGCCATCGGTATTCACATCCAAACGGCCAATCATGATCCAACGGCCTTGGCGTAGATGAGGTAAGTTGTCAAATACAGTCGGGCGACCTTCTGGATCGTGGCGAGTACACATTTCGCCTGCTTTTTTGTGATACATGATGACTTTAGGTGTCGCCCGCAGCTTAGACTCTAAATGCAAAGTTTTACCACGCACAATCACCTTATCGCTTTCACTAATTGGCTGGCCGAGTGCTGCGACTTTGCCATTAACCAAAATCTCGCCTGCCTCAATCCAACGTTCAATCTCACGGCGCGAGCCATAACCTGCACGGGACAGCAGCTTCTGAATACGTTCTTTCATCTCTACTACCTTTAGATGCCAGCCGTGCTGGTCAGAAAAATCCTATTATGACACAAGCACTCGCTTAAGCAGTTGGTTAAATATTAATCATTATTCAGAGTGCATTCACCTTGATCTGTGTAAATTTCGCGCCAATCAATAAATCTAACTAATTCAATAGATAAACCGCTAGAGGTACAGCCCTGCTCTTAGGACGGGGCTGTTTTTAACTACTGCCGAAATACCCTGCTAAACTTTATCGTTTGTGACACCCCTAATGAACCGGCGTACTATTACCAGCCTTGTTCTATAGGGTTTGATATGCACTCCATGATGATGCCGGCTGCACGCACCGAACGTGCTCATACTGATCGCCGCGATTGGCACAATTTAAAATCCATGTTGCCCTTCTTGATTGATTTTCGTGGTCGAGTTTTTTTTGCTTTAGCTTGCTTAGTGGCTGCCAAACTAGCGAATGTAGGCATTCCGGTTGTATTAAAACTAATTGTGGATAGCCTCGAAAATAAGCCTCAACAGCTTGTAATTTTACCGCTCAGCCTACTCTTTGCTTATGGTGCTTTACGTTTGGCAGGGGCTTTATTCAATGAACTACGTGATACTGTATTTGCACGAGTGCGCTATCACGCGATTCGACAAGTCTCGGTGCGCGTCCTTGAGCATCTACATAAATTATCGCTGCGTTATCATTTAGAACGCAAAACGGGTGGAATTGCACGGGATATTGAACGTGGTACTAGCTCGATCAGCACCTTGCTCAACTATCTGGTGTTTAGCATTGTACCGATTGCAATTGAATTCACTTTAGTCGCAGCGATTCTACTGCATAACTATGCTCCGATTTTTGCTTTAGTGACTTTCTCAACAGTTGCTGTCTATGTAATTTTTACGGTGAAAATCACCGAGTGGCGCATGGATCATCGGCATGCTATGAATCGTCTCGACTCCCAAGGTAGCAACCAGTCCATTGATAGTTTAATCAATTATGAAACGGTCAAATACTTCAATAATGAGCAACTCGAACTCGAACGCTATAACCGTACTTTGGCCGAATGGGAAGATGTGGCGGTCAAAAGCCAAACGTCCATGTCAATTCTCAATTTTGGGCAAGGTGCGATTATTGCGGTTGGCGTCACTATGATTATGTTTTTGGCCACCAATGGAGTAGTCAAAGGCACGATGTCTTTGGGGGACTTGGTGATGGTGAATGCTTTTATGCTGCAATTATTCATCCCCTTAGGTGCGCTAGGCATTATGTATCGCCAACTGAAATACACGCTGGCAGATATGGATATGCTCTTCCATTTGCTGGAAACACCCCCTGAAATTAATGATCAAGAAAATGCATCTGAGTTAAAAATCCAGCAAGGTGAGATTCGTTTTGAGCAAGTTGATTTTGGCTATACCCCAGAGCGGCAAATTTTAAATAAAGTTTCGTTTACCGTGCCTGCAGGTAAAAAGGTGGCTGTTGTGGGGCATAGTGGTGCGGGTAAGTCGACTTTATCGCGCTTACTGTATCGTTTCTACGATGTGAATAGTGGGCAGATTTTGATTGATGACCAAGCTATTCGCGCAGTGACGCAACATAGCTTACGCAAAGCGATTGGCATTGTTCCTCAAGATACGGTGCTCTTTAATGATAGCATTCGCTATAACCTACAATATGGCAATCCACAAGCGACCCAAACTGATTTAGAACAAGCCGCAGAAATGGCACAGATTCGTAGCTTTATTGAAAGCTTACCTGAAGGCTGGAATACCGTGGTGGGAGAACGGGGTTTGAAGCTATCAGGTGGGGAAAAGCAGCGAGTAGCAATTGCACGGGCAATTTTAAAGCAGCCACCGATTTTAATCTTTGATGAAGCTACTTCATCACTCGATAGTGCGACTGAACAAGCTATTCAGAAGACTTTAAATGAAGTCGCAGGACAACACACTACTCTTATGATTGCCCATCGCCTTTCGACCATTGTGGATGCTGATCAGATTTTAGTAATGGAAAAAGGTCAAATCGTTGAGCAAGGAACACACACTGAATTACTGAGTCAAGCAGGAATTTATAAGCAAATGTGGGACTTACAGTTGCATGAGCAAGATGAAAAATTAAGCTTAAAGGCTGCTGATAAATAAACTTGGTAAGAATTCATACATTTTTATCAGCGGAATCGAAAAAAGCGTCTACACTCAATATCGCAGCTCAAACATATTCTGAATGTTTGAGCTGCAGTCTCTACGCTAAAAGGTCAAGGTAACATGCACGGATAGCTACCTTCGGGACGCCACGGATGGCTCTTTTCCCTAACGATAAGCACTCAAAGAAAACAAGTTGTCATTACGCTTAGTGGCATCAGTAGACGCTTGTGGCTTCGCTGGCTCTCCCTCCACTTCATTCAAAACTTGCTGCGTTTTCTCCTCCAGCAGTTTGAGTAGATTACGCGCGTTTTCTAAGCCTGTTTGCAAATCAACACACATTTCATCTGTCAAATCGACTGCTTTAGCTAAACGATCTACTTGTAATTTATCAACCTTGTCAAACTGCTGGCGAATGCGTTGCCCCATCAAACTGCCTTGTTCATCTTGCTCCCGCAGTTTAGCCATTTTTTCGCGAGTCTCATCCAAACCTTGAATCAGTTCTTGACGTGCTACATCGGTAGTTTGGAAAGTACTGGTAAAGTATTCTTGGGCTTGTTGCTCTAAGCTTTGAAGCTCATTAGTGAAATGAGCGAACAGACTATCCGCTTGCTTTTGCTGCTCTTGCATACTATGTAAGGTTTTGCTGGACTCACGCAGCATAGATTCGAGCTGTGCATTAATATCTGTGGCTAAACGTGCATTTTCCTGTTGGGCAGAAAACTGCAGTTTCTGATTTTCAATCAGTTTTTGTGTAAAGCCCTGTGCCATTTTTTCTTGTTCACGCACCCGTACTAAGCCCTCATCCACTTGGCTTAACCCTTGAGTGAGCTTGCTATGCACGTTCCGCACTGCTTCGACAGTATCTGTTAGCTGACCATCCCAATAAGTTTGGACATATTGGATACGCTCCCCAAGCTGAGTAGAAATACTACGCAACTCACCTTCTGCTTCTTTGACACGATTAATGGTTCGCTCAGCTTCTTCGGCTACAGTACGGCTGGTTTGGGCTTCACGATTGATATCCTCAACACGGCTTTTGAGTTGCGAAGTCAGGTAGTCTGCATCTTGCGCGCCATGTTGAATCGTATTAAGAATCTCGGCAATACGTTGCTGATCAAGCTCGGCGCCTAAACGAATTTTTCGCACATCATGTGCGTCTTGTTGGTGTGCTTGAGGTCGCAGCAATAAAAGCGCGCCCAAGGCAGCCATCAAAGCGATTGCAATGATGACAACATCAATCAGGTTTACCATGAGTTTGTTATCCTATTAGAGACCAACCAAGCCTAGCATAGTGAAAATAAAACTTTCCCATATTAGTTACCATAAGCTTAGTTAGATGAATAGACGCTTAGTTCAAAGCCCCGCGAAACTATTCTTAAAAAACTCTGGTTTTAGCACGACTAAATAGGACTTACGGAAGCCTGTCATATGATAAGTGGCTTTTTCTGCTTGTGGGCCAGCACCGGTATAGAAATCCAAGCGACCGGGTCCTTTAATCGCTTTGCCGCGATCTTGGGCAAATAACAGCCGCCAGTCGGATCCGACCATTTCACCATGATGATCAATTCGTGGAATCTCCGCTAAAAGCACTGAGCCTAGAGGAATAAAATTATCGTCTACTGCGACGGTATGCCAAGGAATTACTTCTGAACCAATTGAGGTTTTAGGACGATTTTCGGTTTTCTTAAAAAATACATAACGTGGATTTTGGTGCAAGACTTCGGTAATACGTTCTGGGTGCTGATGCAACCACTGGCGAATACTCTCATTGCTTAAACTGCCTTGATAGCCCTGAGCTTGTAAATACTGACCAATACTCACATGGCGCTTATCATTAGTACCGGCATAATCTAAAAACACTTCTTGTCCATCGCTAAAGCGGGCAATGGCCGAACCCTGAATATGTGAAAAATATAGATTCACCACATCATTCGTCCAACCAATCTCTAAACCACGCCCACGCAGTGCACCTGCATCAATTTCAGCACGCGTAAAATGACAATCCTCACCCGGTGGCAAGGAATAAATAGGATAGCGATAATTTTCATCTGGCCAATTTTGTACCTCTACTACTGGAGTAAAATAGCCTGTGTATTGGGCTTGGCCAGCATGTCTTGCTGACGGAATTTCCATTAAATTAAAACGCTCTTGTAAGGCGTACGCACTCTGTCCATGCTCCCAACGCATCAACTCTAAAGCGGTTTGCAATAAGACATTATTGGGCAAATTAGCCCAGCCAGCCCCTTCGCGCATTTGGGGATTTTTAGAGCGCAAATAGGTGACTTGCTGAAGTAAGCCTTCTTGACTGCCAATCGTTTTGACAATGCAAGCATCCAAAGAGAAGTTTTGAGGATCACAGCGTTGGTTTTGCGGAAAAAACGACGCTTTAGGCTCAGCTAGCTGCGAGAAATTAGTTTGTTGCATCAATGGGGGAGTTAGCTGGCTCACTGGTGCTGCTAACTCTTCCTGATAACCACTAGGATTCGGGTTATACACAGGCAATGGTGAATCAGGGGCATTGTAATCAGACCAAGGCAATACCCCGGCTTGTAACACGCCACTACACGAGGAACACGCATAAAGCATAGCCGTAGCTACTGGTACTACTAGATGGGTTTTCACGTAGACACCCTAAATTGTTTTTATAGTTGTTGGGGTTTTAAGACATTATCCCTTGCTGTAGTTAGCTCTGGAAGGGATGAGTGGCGCATTCAGATTAATGGTATTAATCAGCAATTTGACATGAATAAATTTATATTATAGCCTAGTTGCGTCATAAAGGATTTTTAGCGCGCTTATCTCTAGGCTACTGCCGCTATTTATCTATCTATTTGGGCTTGATAATAAAAACAATAGGACTTGCTTATGTCCCAACGCACTCTCGGGCGTGTACGGCCTTTGCTCTTAAGCGTTTTAATATTTAGTAGCTTGCCAGCTGTGGCAGCACTGAATTTAAATGCATCACCGACTTTAAGTGATATGCGTCTGATTCTGGATGGACCTGGTTTGGCTGTTGAGAATCTGCAAATTACTAAAGGCATTAAAAATCAATATGGTATTTTTACCGGTGGTATTGATCCTTCAGGGGCTGATCCTATTTTAGGCATCAATGAAGGTTTGTTCATGAGTACGGGCAATCTAAGCAGTATCCTTGGCCCGAATAGCAGTCAAAAATATACCTTTAACACTACCATCAAATATGCCGACCCTGACCTAACCAAGTTAGCAGCTACGGCAATCAATGATCCCGCTATCATTGAGTTTGATATTGTTCCCGAAGGCGATAGGATTAACTTCCTTTTAGTCTTTGGCTCCGACGAATACCCTGAATATGTTTGTAGTAAATTCAACGATGTATTTGGTTTATTTATTTCAGGCCCTGGCTTAACGGGTACTCAAAATGCGGCCTTCTTACCAGATACTAAACAAGCGATTGCGGTCAATAATGTCAATGCTGGAGTCGCAGGTAGCCTCAAAGATGGTACAGCTTGCCAATTAACCAACTCAGCTTATTTCATCGATAATGGTAATGGCAGCGGTAAAACCGGCACTCAATTAGATGGTTTTACCACCCCCTTGACTGCATCTTTAGGTGGTTTGCAAGCTAATCAGCGTTATCATGTCAAGTTAGCCTTAGCCGATACGGGTGATCAAGCTTATGATTCAGCGGCATTTTTTAAATGGCTTACTAGTACCTCCTCGACTGAAATTGATTTGGAATTAGCAGCTACAGCTAGTCCCTTAAAACCTGATCGGAATGGTGTTGTTGATCTCACTTATATTTTAAGTAATACATCTGCAACCGCCTCACGTTTGGTTACTGCGAATATTGAGTTACCAAGCGGGATGAGTTATCTGAGTGATAATTCCACAGGTTTGTTTAATGCTCAATCGGGTCAATGGTCGGTCGGGAAAGTATTAGCGAATAGCAAACGCACTTTAACCATTCGCGCTAAAGTCGGGACTGATATTAGTTATCGCATTCCTGCTGAAATTACTTATTCCTTCAATGAAGATCCAGACTCCACCCCGTACAACCGCTTAGCTAAGCCGAATGAAGACGATACAGCGACTTTAGTTTTAAATACGATTAGCAATACTGCACCGAGTATTAGTAATGCAGGCAGTGCCGCCACCGCCTCTGTCACCACCGCTGAAAATAATAGTAATGCGCTTGTCGATTATGCAGCGACTGATGCAGAAGGTGAAACTGAAGGCAAAGGCCTAGTATGGAGCTTAGGTGGTGGTGCAGATGATGCGCTCTTCAGCATTGATAGCGCAGGTTTATTACGCTTTAAACTCCCACCTGACTTCGAGAAACCACAAGATCAAGGCTTAGATAATATCTACAATGTGACTATCAAGCTCTGTGACAGCTATCAAGCCTGTGATCAGCAAACCTTAGCCATCCGAGTTACCGATGTAGCAGAAGATCGGGATAATGATGGTTTAAATGACAATTTTGAAACCGGTTTAGGCAGTAATTTAGACAATCCAGATACCGATGGTGATGGCATTGATGATAAAACGGAAGTCGGCAATGACCCTTTAAATCCACGCGATACTGACAATGATGGAATTGCAGACATTCTCGATACCGATGATGATGGCGACGAAATTCCTAGCAAAGACGAAGGCACTAAAGATACCGACAACGATGGTACTCCTGATTATCTCGATAAAGATGATGATGGTGATGGAATCAGTACTGACTCTGAAAACTATAATGCTGGCACCCCTAAGGATGATGATAGCGATAAAGATGGAGTGCCTGATTATCTCGATGCGGATGATGATGGCGATGGACTGTCTACTCAACTTGAAGGGATTAAAGACTCCGACAAGGATGGTGTGTATGACTATCGTGACACCGATGATGATAATGATGGTATTACTACTAAAGACGAAGGCACTAAGGATATTGATGCCGATGGACTACCTAATTATCTAGATACTGATGATGATGGCGACGGTATTCTTACTAAGGATGAAGGGACAAAAGATACCGATACCGATGGTGTGCCGAATTATCTCGATGCGGATGATGACAATGATGGTTTGTACAGCAAATACGAAAACTATAATGCTGGGCTGCCGACCGATGATGATACCGATAAAGATGGTATCGCAGATTATCTAGACGCGGATGATGATGGCGATGGCAAGTTGTCACTCTCTGAAAATAATGACCCCAATGGCAATCATCAACCTGAAGATGCTGTAGATACGGATGGTGATAAAACGCCTGATTACTTAGATAAAGATGACGCCCATAGTGCAGATAAAGATGATGATGGTGATGGTCTCACGAATGCTCAAGAAGCCAGTTTAGGTTCTAATCCCGATAGCACTGATAGTGATAAAGATGGTTTACCGGATAATTTAGAGGTGGGTTCATCGGTTACCACTCCGCTTGATCATGATAGTGACGGTATTCCCAATCTCATTGATCCAGATGATGATAATGATGGCGTTCCCACTATCACCGAAAATGCGGGCAAAAACACACCAACTATAGATTCCGATAAAGACGGTAGCTTCGACTACATTGATACCGATGATGACAACGACGGTGTGTTCACCAAGTTAGAAAACTATAATGGTGGTACTCCAGCTGATGATGATACGGATAAAGATGGTATTACTGATTATCTAGATAAAGATGACGATGGCGACCTGATCAGTACTTGGTATGAAAACTACAATGGCAATACACCCACTGATGATGATACTGATAAAGATGGTCGTCCCGACTATTTAGATGCCGATGATGATAACGATACGATTCTGACTAAATACGAACAGCCCGACCCGAATGGGAATGGGAATCCAGATGATGGGATTGACTCTGACAAAGACGGTATTCACAACTATTTAGATTCTGATGATGATAGGGATGGCGTCTTAACACGTGACGAGAAACCAGATCCCAATGCAGATGGAAATCCTAGTGATGCAGTTGATGCTGATCTAGATGAGGTCTTGGATTATTTAGACCCCATTACGAATAGCTATATTCGTTTGAGTGTACGCGCCATTTTGCAGGGTGCTTATAACTCTAGTACGGGCTTAATGTCTGACGATTTACGGCGCTTAAACTATTTACCTAAGCAGCAACCGTATGGATCACTCAGTGACTCTTTTGGCTATACTAATTCGCCTTATGCAGTCTCACCTTTTGGGCATTTAGGTAAAGAAACCCTAAGTGATAGCATCTATGCAGCTACTGGCAATGATGCAGTGGTCGATTGGGTGCTAATTGAGTTACGTGATCCAAATGCTCCTGAGAAGCGCCTGATGACGCATGCCAGCATCCTACAACGCGATGGTGATTTAGTCGATGGTAAAACCGGTGCTAAAGAAATCCTAATTCATGATGTGAAACCAGGTAATTATTATGTAGCAATCGATCATCGCAACCATATGGGTGCAATGACCGCGACACCCATTGCTTTGTCCTCTGTAAGCACTTTAGTAGACTTTAGTAGCCCTAAAACAGCGACTTATGGCAAAAATGCCCAGTTGACTAATACTAAAGTAGCGATGCTTTGGTCTGGGGATGTGAATAATAGTAATACAATTATTTCCAATGGCCCTGGTAGCGATTTGAATGTGACCTTAGGTGCTCTCCTAATCGCACCCGGTAATACGGGTGTGAATACGGCCTATTTAATGCCCGGCTATTTCGCTACCGATGTCAACTTAGATGGAACTACTATCTATGCAGGACCCAATAATGATACCAATGTCATTTTAGGTAATGTGTTATTACACCCTGAAAACACCACGTTTAACGCCAACTTCATTTTGAATGGAACAGTTCCTGCATTTAAATAAGTTTAGGGTTGCTTGCGACTCACTGAGTGCTTGAACTATAGTTATCCGCTTAATTCACTGGCTAAACCTGCCCACTTATCAAGTGGGCAGTTCTATTACCAGCACTCTCACACGCTTATAAAATTCGGAGACAGCATGTCCCAAGATTCTATTAGCGCTTTATCACTCAAAGAACTGCATAGCGGTATTCATGGCGGTCAGTTCTCAGTGATGGAAGCCACTGCTACCTATCTAGACCGTATTGAGCGTTTAGATGGGAACTTAAATACTTATATTACGGTGCTACGCGAGCAGGCTCAGCAACAAGCCCAAGCGATTGACCAGCAAATCCGTAAAGGTGAATTGACGGGGCCATTAGCGGGCGTTCCGTATGCACTGAAAGATTTATTCTGCACTGAAGGTATCTTGACCACTTGCGGCTCGAAGATGCTAGCTAACTTTGTTTCGCCTTATGACGCGCATGTAGCCACTCAATTAAAAAAAGCTGGTGGTGTGCTCTTAGGTAAGAACAATATGGATGAGTTCGCGATGGGTTCATCCAATGAAAATTCAGCTTATGGTGTAGTACGCAATCCTTGGAATACGGATTGTGTTCCAGGTGGTAGCTCAGGCGGTGGCGCAGCAGCGATTGCAGCGCGTTTAGCGCCAATGGTCTTAGGCACCGATACGGGCGGGTCGATTCGCCAACCAGGTTCATTCTGTGGCGTGACTGGGATTAAGCCCACCTACGGACGGATTTCGCGTTACGGCATGATTGCCTTTGCCTCCAGCCTTGATCAATGTGGGCCAATGGCGGTTTCGGCTGAAGATTGCGCGCTTACCTTAAATGTAATTGCAGGCTTTGACGAACGCGACTCCACTTGTGCGAATGAGCCAGTGCCGGATTATACCGCGAGCTTAACGGACTCGATTCAAGGCTTACGGATTGGCTTACCGAAAGAGTTTTTTGCCGCAGGTTTAGATTCAAATGTGGCTGCTGTGATTGAACGTGCAGTGAAAGAATTTGAAAAACTGGGCGCAGTAGTTAAAGAGGTATCTTTACCGAACTCGCATTTAGCCGTCCCCGTTTATTATGTAGTTGCACCAGCGGAAGCCTCCTCTAATCTCTCGCGGTTTGATGGGGTGCGTTTTGGGCATCGCTGTGAAAATCCGAAAGATTTAATGGATTTATATAAACGCAGTCGTTGGGAGGGCTTTGGTGAAGAAGTCAAACGCCGGATTATGCTCGGTACTTATGCTTTATCCGCGGGCTATTACGATGCTTACTACCTCAAAGCACAGAAAGTCAGACGCTTGATTAAGCAAGACTTTGTGGATGCTTTCAAAGATGTGGATGTGATTATGGGTCCTTCTGCTCCCACCACGCCCTTCAAGATTGGTGAGAAAGCCGATGATCCGGTGGCGATGTATTTAGCGGATATTTACACCATTCCGACTAGCTTAGCGGGTTTGCCGGGGATGACTTTCCCGATTGGCTTTGCGGCTGATGGGTTGCCCGTGGGTATGCAGCTGATTGGTAATTATTTCCAAGAAGCACGGATGTTGAATGTGGCGCATCAGTACCAATTAAATAGTGATTGGCACAAACAAGTGCCTGCCCAATTTGCATAAGGAGACAGTCATGGAATGGGAAACCGTTATTGGGCTGGAAATCCATGCTCAGCTTGCCACGAAGAGTAAAATTTTTTCCGGCTCTTCCACTGCTTATGGTGCCGAGCCGAATACACAAGCCAGCCTCGTTGATTTGGGGATGCCAGGTGTTTTGCCAGTATTGAATAAGAAAGCGGTCGAAATGGCGATTCGCTTAGGTTTAGCGATCAATGCCAATATCACCCCGCGCTCGATCTTTGCACGGAAGAATTATTTCTATCCTGATTTGCCGAAAGGCTATCAAATCAGTCAATTTGAATTGCCGGTGGTTGCTCAAGGTCATTTAGATATTGAACTTGAAGATGGCAGCACTAAGCGGGTCGGCATTACCCGTGCGCATTTAGAAGAAGATGCGGGCAAATCTTTACATGAAGATTTTCATGGCAAAACCGGCATTGATTTAAACCGTGCTGGCACACCGCTATTAGAAATCGTTTCTGAACCCGATATGCGTTCCGCCAAAGAAGCGGTGGCTTATATGAAAAAGCTGCACGCTTTAGTGCGCTATTTAGGGGTTTGCGATGGCAATATGCAGGAAGGTTCGTTCCGTTGTGATGCTAACGTCTCGGTACGCAAACCAGGGCAACCGTTTGGTACGCGTGCTGAAATCAAGAATCTGAACTCTTTCCGCTTTATTGAGCGGGCGATTAATTATGAAGTTGAGCGCCAAATTGAGTTGATTGAATCGGGCGGCAAAGTGGTACAAGAAACGCGGCTCTATGACCCCGATAAAGGCGAAACGCGCTCCATGCGTGGCAAAGAAGATGCTAATGACTACCGCTATTTCCCTGATCCAGATTTACTGCCGGTAGAAATAACTCCAGCGGATATTGAAACAGTACGTGCTAGCTTGCCGGAATTACCCGATGCTAAGAAGCAACGCTTTATTGAAACCTATCAATTAGGTAGCTATGAAGCCGAAGCCTTAACTGCTAGCAGTGAATTAGGTGATTATTTCGAGGCCGTGGCTCAAGGTACGAATGATGCAAAATTAGCCGCGAATTGGCTGATGGGTGGCTTAGCTGCACTCTTGAATAAGCATGAAGTTGACATTAGTGCTTCACCGGTTGCGGCGGATGCTTTAACCAGTTTATTGCTGCGGGTTAAAGATAACACCATTTCCGCAACCGCCGCTAAAGATGTACTTGAAGCGCTCTGGAATAATGAAGGTAGCGTAGATGGGATCATTGAAGCCAAGGGGCTTAAACAAATCAGTGATACCGGCGCGATTGAAGCAATGATTGATGAGATCATTGCGAAAAATCCTTCGCAAGTGGCTGAATATCGTAGCGGTAAAGATAAATTGTTTGCTTTCTTTGTCGGTCAAGCGATGCGTGCGTCTAAAGGCAAAGCCAATCCGAATACCGTGAATGACATTCTGAAAAAAAAGTTGGAGGGCTAAGCATGTCGACGATTAGTGAAGCAGAAGTGCAAAAAGTAGCGCACCTAGCGCGCTTAGCAATTCCAGCGGATCAAACCGCTGCTTATGTAAGTAAAATCAGTAGCATTATTGATTTGGTTGCTCAGCTCAGTGCCATAGATACAGAAGGTGTCGAGCCAATGGCACATCCTTTGGATTCAGTACAGCGCTTACGTGAAGATGTGGCGACTGAAACCAATCATCGCGAAGCTTATCAAGCCGTTGCGCCTGAAGTGGAAGATGGCTTGTATTTAGTGCCGAAAGTTATTGAATAAACTATCTGTTAGTAGCTTTATGAGCTTGGCTTGTAAAGCTACTCTTCCGCTACAGTCTGCTGCATTTCCACTAAAAGCCACTCCAATAAAGCCTGCGCCTCCATACTCAAAGATTTATCTTCGCGGGCAATCACATAAAATGGCTCAGGAGTGAGAATGCGCTCCCGCAAAGGTGCGACTAATTTCCCCTGCTCAATCAAAGGCTGCACAATATGATGCCAACCTAACACAACACCTTGGCCTTCAATCGCTGCCTGCACCACAATTGAATAATCATTAAAACTCACATCTTTGCGGGTATGGCTGAGCTTCAAGCCATAATGTTGAAAATATTGTGGCCAGTTAAAGCGCGGAATGTAATGCTCTTCTAGATGAATCAGTGGCTTCGTTAATAAATCGCTAGGCTGCTGAATCTGTTCTTGTTGAGCTAACCAAGCGGGGCTACACACCGGAAACAAGACCTCATCAACAAATTTCCAGCTTTGATAAGCCCCCTCTGGCACACCACCCACCGGAATACATAAATCAAACTCGAGTTTGGCAATATCTTGATAGGCATCTTGGGTAATAATGCGCAATTGTACTTCGGGATAAGCTTGCTTAAAGCGCGCAATCCGTGGCATCAACCAATGGCTAGCCAGCGAGGTAGAAACTAATATGGTCAACACCGAAGCTTGCTGGCTGCTAATCGCCTCTTCTAAACCGGCTTGAATTTCGCCAAACCCTAATTGCATGCGCTTCGCTAAGCGTTGCCCAATCGCAGTTAAGCGCACACCTTGGGCTTCACGCTCAAACAACTTTACCCCTAACACCGTCTCTAATTGGCGCACACTATGACTAACTGCAGACTGTCCTAAACGTAAGACCGCAGCCGCCCGTGTGAAACTTTGCTCTTGCGCAGCGATATGGAAAGCGAGCAAAGAACGCATCGATAGCAGATGAACATTAATTTTTTTCATGCCTTACATGAACACAAGCCCAGTCGTGGGTCAAGCAAAACACTGCTACAGTTAATCATCATAGCTTCGCCACCGGTGGTCTTATGAATACAATTCAAGCCTCTACGGATCGTTCCTCCCGTCGCCGTGCTCGTAACACGCATCGCACAGATGCGGCAGCCTTTCCACCCTATTTAAAACGCAAAATTCCACTCTATGAATTATTGAGTGTGGATGGTGTGGAGGCGATTGAGCATCACGCCGAATTAATCCTGCAAGAATTTGGCATGCAATTTCGCGGCGACGCAGAAACCATTCGTTTATTTGTGGACGCGGGTGCAGAGGCGCAAGGCGAGATTGTGCGTTTTCCAGCGGGTTTAATTAAGCAATTGATTAAAACCACGCCACGCGAATTTATCCATCATGCACGTAATCCGGCGCGTTCAATTGCCGTCGGTGGCGATAATGTGGTGTTTGTACCCGCGTATGGTTCGCCCTTTGTCGCCGATTTAGAGCGCGGGCGGCGCTATGGCACTTTAGAAGATTTTCAGAATTTTATTAAGCTCGCTTACACCTGCCCGCATATTCATCATTCCGGCGGTACGATCTGCGAGCCGGTAGATATTCCAGTGAATAAGCGCCATTTGGATATGGTGTATGCGCATATGCGCTATTCGGACAAGGCTTATTTAGGTTCGATTACTAGCCCAGAGCGTGCGGAAGATTCGATTGAATTATCGAGGATTTTGTTCGGCAAGGAATTCGTCGAGCAGCACTGTGTGGTGATGGGGAATATCAATGCCACTTCGCCGCTCTTATTTGATGGCGATGTAACGCGCGTCATTCGCACGTATGCCGCTGCAGGGCAGGGGATTATTGTTTGCCCCTTCGTGTTAGGCGGTGCGATGGGACCCGTTACGCCAGCGGGTGCGATTGCACAAGCCCATGCCGAATCCTTGGTAGGAATTGCTTTAGCCCAGTTAGTGCGGCCTGGTGCACCGATGATTTATGGCAATTTCCTTACCACCATGTCCTTGCGCAATGGCTCGCCCACCTTTGGGCAACCGGAAGCCAGTTTGGCTTATTTTGCGATTGGGCAATTAGCGCGGCGTGCAGGCGTACCTTTGCGTTGCGGGGGCGCGTTTACCTCCTCCAAAGTCAGTGATTTCCAAGCGGGGCAAGAAAGCGCCGATGCTTTAACCCCAGCCTTAATGTCTGGTGCAAATTGGATTTTGCATGCAGCCGGTTGGTTAGAAGGCGGCCTGACCATGGGTTATGAGAAATTTATTCTCGATACCAATCGGCTTGGGATGATGGCGCGGATGCTGGGAGGCTTGGCGTTGGATGAGAATGCTTTTGCACTCGATTCGTACCGCCAGCGCCATAGTCACAATGAGCATTTTTTAGGGACAGCGCACACCCTCGCCAACTACAGCGACGTATTTTATGAATCGACCACAGCGGATAGTGGCTCGTTTGAGCAGTGGGAAATGGATGGCAGCAAAACCGCTGAACAACGCGCCAATGCCATTTGGAAGCAGCAATTAGCTGAGTATGTCGCGCCACCTTTAGACCCCAGCATTGATGAAGCGCTGCAAGCCTTTATTCGTGGGAAAAAATCCGCCAAACCTGATATGTGGTATTAAGCAAGGAAGACCTCTGTGATGACTAATGATCCACTCTTACAAGCCTTTCAACTCAAGCATTTGACCTTGCGTAATCGAATTATGATTACCGCGCACGAGCCGGCTTATCCTGAAAATGGCATGCCCACCGCCCGCTATCGTGCCTATCATGTGGAACGTGCCAAAGCGGGTATTGCCCTGACCATGACCGCTGGTTCGGCGATTGTCTCGAAAGATAGTGCACCCGCGTTTAATAATATTTTGGCTTATAAAGATGAAGTCGTTAGCCATCTGCGCGATTTAGTCGATGCTTGCCATGAGCAGGGTGCGGCTGTGATGATTCAACTCACCCATTTAGGGCGGCGCACGCATTGGTCGCGCGGCGATTGGCTGCCGGTAGTTAGCTCCTCGGCGCGACGCGAACCAGCGCATCGTGCTTTCCCCAAAGTGATTGAAGATTGGGATATTGAGCGGATTATTCGTGATTACGCCGATGCTGCCGAACGCATGCAGGCGGCGGGTATGGACGGGATTGAGTTAGAAGCTTATGGACATCTGCTCGATCAATTCTGGTCGCCTTATACCAATGCTTTAGATAATGACTACGGCGGCTCTTTAGAGAATCGCCTACGTTTTAGCATGGAAGTGTTAAAAGCGATTCGTGAGCGTGTTGGGAAAGAGTTCATTATTGGTGTGCGTAATGTCGCCGATGAAGTCCTCGACGGTGGCTTAACTAAAGCCGAGGGTATTGAAATCGCCTGCCGTTTGCGTGATTCAGGCTTGATTGATTTCCTGAATATTATTCGTGGGCATATTGATACCGATGCAGCTTTGACTGACGTTATTCCCGTGCAAGGCATGCGTAATTCACCGCATTTAGATTTTGCGGGTGAAGTACGTGAAATTACCCGCTTCCCAATTTTCCATGCGGGGAAAATTCCCGATTTAGCCACCGCTCGCCATGCCATTGCTAGCGGTAAACTCGATATGGTGGGTATGACCCGCGCACATTTAGCCGACCCACATATTGTGCGCAAACTTATCGCAGGCCAAGAAGACAGCATTCGCCCTTGTGTTGGTGCGACCTATTGCTTGGATCGGATTTATCAAGGTGGTGAAGCTTATTGCATTCACAATGCGGCCTCAGGTCGTGAACTAACCATGCCGCATCAACTTCAAGCTGCATCGGTGAAAAAACGCATCGTGATTGTCGGCGCTGGCCCTGCTGGTTTAGAAGCAGCGCGCGTTGCAGGTGAGCGTGGGCATGAAGTGATTGTGTTAGAAGCGGATAGTGAAGCGGGTGGACAAATTCGCTTAACTGCACGCAGCCCGCATCGGCGCGAAATGATCAGCATTGTGGAATGGCGTTTAGCGCAATGTGAGCACTATGGCGTGCAATTCCGTTTTAATTGCTGGGCTGAAGCCGAAGATGTGTTGGAACTTAAACCAGATGTGGTGGTGATTGCCACCGGTGGCTTGGCAAATACTGAAATTTTAGCCAGCGGCAATGAGCATGTGGTCTCAACATGGGATATTTTAGCGGGCAGTACCAAACCGGCGAAAAAAGTGCTGCTTTATGATGATGCGGGCGATCATGCCGCCTTACAAGCTGCCGAATGGATTGCTGCCAGTGGTGCTGAACTGGAAATTATGACGCCAGATCGCAGTTTCGCGCCGGAAGTGATGGGCATGAACCTAGTCCCTTACCTACGCAATTTACAGCAGCATCAAGTGACTTTCACCGTCACCTACCGCTTATTAGCCGTGGAAAAATCAACGCAAGGTTTAACCGCGATTATTGGCAGTGATTATGGCTCTTGGCAGCAGCGTAAAGACTACGATCAGATTATTGTCAATCACGGCACTCAACCCTTAGATGAACTCTATTTTGAACTCAAACCACAATCGAAAAATCTAGGCGCAGTGGATTATGAACAACTGATTGACGGCCAAGCACAAACTCTGCTGAAAAATCCTGAAGGTCAGTTCTTATTGTATCGGATTGGTGATGCAGTGGCGGCACGCAATACTCATGCAGCAATTTATGATGCTTTGCGCTTGATGAAGGATATTTAGTAGCGGTTTTAGTCTGAACTTATCATCAATAAGCTAAGTCCAAACTTCCAGCTCAACACAGCTAATCAGCTGTGTTAGCCTGCCTCTTTTTATAAGGACTTTGCATCTTGAAATCACTTCAAATCGGTTTAGGGCTAGGGGCTTTAGCTCTAGCCACGAGCGCCACTGCTCAAGTTTATTTTTCTCAAGCTAATGAATTTGTACTTGATCGCGCTTGCGATGCAGTGACCTCTATTAAAAAACACAGCAATGTTAGCCCATTAACGGCAGGCCAAACTTTTCCTGCTTTAGGCACAAACCGCGAACCCAATCCGACGCATGCTTATCTACAGATTGGCGCGGATAAGAAATGGGTTGAATTAAGCTGCGGGCATTACAGCAATGCAACCGCAACTACTCCGACCGAATCGCGCCCCATTAACACGCCTGCTAACAATTGCCTAGCTTTCTTTGATAACAGCAATAATCCCGTGAGACTCAAAAATGGCCTAGCCGATATAACGCCACCCGCCCCGAGCCTGGATGCTTTCGGGCAAGCGGTAAATGCAGTCTGTGGCCCGGCTGGGAATAAAGTCAGCCCTGAAGAATTTAAGCAGATGCTGCATAATCATCCTGAGGTACTAGCACGGATTAAAACCTTCACTCAAGATAAAGTATTTGCAAATCGACCGGCTAAACCCAATCCTGAAGCTTATTTAAATGACTTAACCGAAGCTTGGTTTGCAGTACATGCCTTTGACCATATTTTCTGTGGTGAGCCTGAGGCTAATGGCCCGATTGGTGGTCTGCATTATGTGGGGCGCTATGTGCAGCTTCAGCAAACAGGTGAATTATGCCGGATGGATAACTATCGGCAGAATGAAGTCGTCCCTAATGTCTTGTACTCTATGGGGGCTACCATGCGCTTTGGTAATTACACTGCGCGTTCCTCGATTAAAGGTTATGGTTTAACTTTAAGTGCTGAAGATTTATTGAAATTAGGCACGCGCGCTTTTGCCGAAAACCCAACTGATAGCCGTGACAAAACCACCGCTTGCTTATTGCCAGTTCAAGATGATGGACAACATTTCACTGCAGTGTTTGCCCGCCGTAGTGTTGGTATTCGTACCCTCTATCCCGATGCCACGCCCTCAGCAACAGATCCCGCTTGCAAACAAGGGTTAAGCTTGAACTAGTTCGCAAATTAGGTAAGCCAAATAGAACTGGCTTACCTAAAATAAGCTTACTTTTATCCTGAAAACTCACCAGTTAATCTTAATATAAATTTAATTGATGCCAAATATCTTTATTATAAAATAAATTCAAGCATCAGAGATTTATATAATGAATTTAAAGCTGCCTTTACTGCTGCTTGGTCTTTTATTATTTGCTGGTTTAATTGCTTTCGAGCAATCGATTATTAACCCGATCAGCTTTATCATTGAAACCAATTACCTCAGTCAACCCTATGATCAAAAAGGTCTTATTAAAGGTGGTTTATTTTTATTTAGTTATCTATTTAGTTTACTAGCTCTAATTTCTATTTTATTTATTGCTAATCGCTGGATGGCTGTAAGCCTAATAGCACTCTGCTCGATTATTTTTGGTGTTGATTTTTACACGCAAATGTTAGGCAGTAGTCCTAGCGGGATTACAGTTGCTATCCTAGCGACAGCCTTAACTGAAACAGGGCGGGCGGCTGATTTGTTGGTTTATAAAAAACCCTTAACTTATGCCTTAGCAGCCAGTACCTTCTTTTTGATTTTTGCTTTATGCCTACGTTCTTTGATTGTCAAAAAGAAGCGCATTTGGTTTGGTTGGAGTGTATTAGCCTTAGCCCTATCGATTGCCAGTATTGGTTTACTTAGTTATAAAATTTTCTCGATTACCACTCAATCTTATCCAGCTCCAATCAAACTACCTTTAGTGCTGCATCAATATTTTTCGGCATTACCTAAACACGAAGAGCGTATCCTAGCACCCAGTATTCAGACTAGCAAAACCACTGAATATCAAACAATCGTCTGGGTGATTGATGAATCTATTTCAGGGAATTATTTGGGAGTGAATGCTTATCCTAAAAATACTACTCCCTTTTTAAGCTCGCTTCAATTCAGCAAGGATATGCAAAACTATGGAGTAGTCAATTCTGTTTCAAATTGCTCCAATACCTCCAATCTATTCTTACGTATTGGGTTAACTTCAAAAATCCAACAAGACTTTAAAACTGCCCAACATAATCTACCAACTATTTTTCAATACGCTAAGCGTGCTGGCTTCGAAACTTATTTAATGGATGGGCAAATGGCTCCGGGCGAAGTGCAAAATCATCTAACCGGCTATGACTTAAAGTCTATCGACCACTATATCGGGTATCCACGTAGTATTTATCCGAAAGATCGAGACAGTGAAATTTTAAAAAGCCTCGCGACCTTAATGAAAGGAAATAAACAAAAACGCTTCATTGTAGCTGTGAAATGGGGAGCACATTGGCCGTATCCTTTAGCTTATCCTCAAGAAAACGCACAGTTCCAACCCGCAGCGACTGATTCGTTTACCGAAATGACCGTCGATAATAAGGAGATTATTATCAATGCTTATTTGAACGCGATTGAGCACAGTGTGGATAGGTTTTTAAAACAGCTAATTAGCCAGCAGCGCCCAGATAACTCGGTGATTTTCTATACCTCAGATCATGGGCAGAGCTTATTTACCCATGATAATAGCGCGCTGACGCATTGCCACTTTAATACCAACCCTGCTGCTTTGCCTTTAGATGAGTTTAAAGTGCCTTTGATGGTATTTGCGGCGCAGGCCAAAAAGCATTTTCCGAAGCATACAAATCGCCTGTATGCTCAAGAGCAGATTTTCTCAAGTACCTTAAAATTATTCGGTTATGATTCTAAAATTTTTAACGCTTATGGTCCTACGCTGTGGCAGGGTCAGGTATCCACTATTGCGGAATCCTATATTCTAGATTCAGGTCTGAAAGTCAGTATCCCTAAAGATGAACTCCAAACAAATACTCAAACTACACACGCTAGTGTTGCATGGTAAGCTTAATATCTAGCTCTTGCTTCGTATTACCATCACGTAAAATCTGAACTCTAATTGTGTCATTCAGATTATATTTGTCCATTGTTGCAGAAAGCTCGCTAGTACTAGTAACTGGTTTACCATCAATCGATTGAATAATATCACCTAACACTAACTCATCATTAGCCTGTACTACGGTGCCACGTAAACCAGCTTGAGCTGCGGGAGAATTAGGCGCAACCTCTAATACCAAAACACCTTTTACACCTAAACGCTCGCCTACGCCCTCATTCACCCCATCATTCATAGTGATCCCTAATACGGGGCGGATATAGCGACCATTTTGTACCAGCTGAGGCACTACACGATTCACTGTGTCGACTGGAATCGCAAAGCCAATCCCTGCCGAAGCACCTGAGGGGCTATAAATTGCTACGTTGACACCAATCACGCGACCTGATGAATCCAGTAAAGGACCACCTGAATTACCCGGATTAATCGCTGCATCAGTCTGGATTAAATCCTCCATCGTATTGCCCTGGCCTTCGCCATCAATACTGCGACCTAAAGCAGAAACTACCCCAGTGGTAAGGGTGTGATCTAAACCAAACGGATTACCAATCGCCAAAACCGTTTGACCCACTTTTAAATCATGGCTACTACCAATGTTTACAGCCGATGGTAGATCTTTAGGATTGCGTAATTTCAAGACCGCTAAATCATGGCGTGGACTCGCCCCTACCACATCTGCTTCAAAAATCCGTTGGTCGGATAAGCGTACTTTGGCAGTTTTGTAGCCTTCAACCACGTGATAATTGGTAACGATATGTCCTTGCTGATCCCAGACAAAACCTGTGCCGGTACCACTGGGGCGCTCACTGACATTACGTGTCCAATAATCGATAACTTTATCCGTTGTGGTGATATAAACGACCGAAGCGCTAGTCGTTTGGAACACATTAATTGTGCGTTCTTCTTGATTGGTAAAAGCAGCAGCAGGGGTAACTTTAAGTGGTTCAGCAACAGGATTAGTTCCGGGTAAACGCTGGAAAAACGGTAACACTAACCAAGCTAGCAGCACCCCCAACAGCAACCAGAAGACATTTTTCCAAGTTTGTTTAATTGGCATGCTTCGACACCCTGAACCTGAAGTTATTCAACTTTAAATAAGCTTAACTGATTCCGTAGTAAATCACGTTCACCATCATCGCTCACCATTAAATACAGATTATCGCGAATTTGGGTGAGACCCTCAAAATTGTCTACTTGGATTAGGCTTGAATAAACCCCTAAATCTTGCACCTCACAGACTTCCGCTTTAGCACAGGCATCCAAGTCGACTCGACGCAAACTAATCACCATTGGATGTAAAATACCAACCCAAGCCCGCTCCAACACTAAGACACTTTTATCTGGCAGAATTTCCAAACTAGTTACTGAGCTATTTTCAGCAGGATAAGCTAAAAAAGACCACTTTTGTTTAGCCGAATAAATAGTCTGTAAATTATTCGGTTCACCTTTAAGGCTACGCTCGGGCGCAGTAAGAAAACCGTATTTAGGATGATAAGCTACCGACTCCAACATAGCGTTTTGCGAGCGATAAGCTTTGGCGTTTTGCAAATCTTTGTGAATGGGTACGACACCCACTTGGCGGCCTTGTGGAGTCATCCGATAAATTCGGGGGCCATGCTCAAAGGAAACAATTAATTGGGTATCGCCTTTTTTGCCATTATTCGCATTAAGCGCAAATAAACCTTCCGAATCCCGCAGCTTAATCGGCTTACCCTTGTTATCCACTAAACCGGCTGCAAAAACAGGGTCTACTGCCGTAATTTGCTCATTTTCCAGCTTAAGCTTGAAATGAAAAATACGCCCTTGATCAGAAACAGCATAAAGTAGTTGCTCATCCTGATCCCAAGCCAGATCAGAAAGCTCGCTAATAGTTAAACCATTAAAACTGGCACGGGGTATTGTAAATTCGCTTAAGAGCTTGATTTTGGAATAGGTCTTTTTAGGAGCAGCCGTTACAGGCGGGGCGCTGCAGGCAGCTAAAACCCCACAGCACACTAATAAACTCCCGTAACGGCTAAGCAGTCGCATCTTATCTTTCTACATCCTGCTCTTTTTGCGGCATGGTATCGTGCAAATCCACCACTTTCTTGGAGTTTTTGCGCATTTTCATATTTAGCATTTCCACACCAAACGAGAAAGCCATCGCGAAGTAGAGGTAACCTTTGGGTACTTCATGGCCTGTACCTTCAGCCACCAGCACGACTCCCACTAAGACTAGGAAAGTAAGTGCCAACATTTTGACTGTTGGATGTGCCTCAACGAAATCACCAATTGGCCCAGCTGCAAACATCATCACTAAAATCGCGACTACAATCGCCGCCACCATGACAAAAACTTGGTCAGCCAAACCAATCGCAGTAATCACTGAGTCCAGTGAGAACACAATATCGATCACTGCGATTTGTGCAATTACTCCCATAAAGGTTGAAGCGCCTTTTTTAATCGCACTCTCACCGTCTTCAACACCGCCTTCTAAGCTACCGTGAATCTCGGTGACTGCTTTATAAATCAAAAATAAACCACCAAATACTAAAACTAGATCTCGACCTGAAACAGCATGCCCCATGATCGTAAATAAAGGCTCAACTAACTTTGCCACCCAAGCAATCGAGAGCAAAAGTAAGACACGGCTAATCATAGCGCCAAATAAACCCAGCTTACGCGCCAAAGCACGCTGTTCTGGTGGTAAGCGATTCACCATAAGGGTTAAGAAAATTATATTGTCGATCCCTAACACTATTTCTAATAGGGTTAAGGTTAAGAAGGCGCTCCATACATTAATGTCTAGCAGCAGTTCCATAGGTTCAATTCTTTGCTTATTTTCGGGGGTGCTATTCTAGGTGGAAACCTACCAGCAAGGCGATTATACGCACTAGCCGTTAGGGGTATATAGGGAACTTTACTCAACTAATAAGGTCATGCGCTCCAACCAACTCATACTACTGGTAGAGATGAAGTCTAGTAGTCCTTGCGGATAAAAGCCAAACAGTAAAACAATCGCAGTGAATAACAGCATAATCACTAGCTCCCGCGGTTTAAGATCAGGTGATTCACCAATCGAGGCATGCCGAGTCTTCCCTAGAAAAGCTTGGCGATAAGCGGATAAGAAATAAGCGGCGGCTAAGATAATGCTAAACAATGCAAGTAAACCCGCCCCCAAATACGTTTCCAAAACACCCACAATCAGCAAAAACTCTGCCGGAAAACCGCTAGTCCCCGGAATTCCTAAACTAGCAGCCCCTAAAATAAAAAAGAAACTAGTCAATAAGGGCATACTTTTCGCAATACCCCCAAGGCTTGGAATTTCGCTAGAGCCTACTCGTTGATAGATAAAACCAATAAGAATAAATAAACCTCCAGCAATAACGGTGAAATTCAGTAATTGAAAAATTGCCCCTTGCAAACCTTGCTGCGTCATACTCACCACGCCCAGAAACACCATTGCTACATGGCTTAGACTTGAAAAGGCTAACATTCGCCGTAGGTTAGTTTGTCCTAAAGCGGCTAAGGCACCATAGAGCACACCTAACATGCCTAAACCGACTAAGATATATTGGAAATCCTGAGCAGCACTCGGGGCTAAAGGAAAGGCAAAGCGAATCATTCCATACACACCCACTTTTAAGCCCACCAATAAAGCCACCACTTGCGTAGGTGCTTCTTGCGCGACCACTGGCAACCATGAATGCAAGGGAAATAGCGGGAGCTTCACCGCAAACGCCACGGCTAACAGAATAAAGATCGCCGTTTGATAGTCATGCGTGTGTGCAATATGTAAAAGACGTGTGTAATCAAAACTAACCCCATTAGGATCTTGTAAAGCTAAGACCACAAATCCTAAGAGGAGCGGGACTCCACCACTTAGCATAAACAAGGTATATTTCACCCCTGCATAACGCCGATTTGGCCCGATACCCCAAAGGCTAATCAGGAAATAAATCGGTAAGACACTCAGCTCCCAGAAGAGAAAGAACAGAATGGTGTCTAAAGCCGAAAAGATCCCCATCATCGCCATTTCTAGCAGCAGCAGTAGGGCAAAAAACAACCGTGGCAGAGTTTGAATCGCATTCCATGAGGCTAAAATCACACCAATAAACAGCAAAGCAGTAAACGGCAAGAACAGTACTGATAAACCATCGACCCCCAGCAAATAATTAATATCTAACGAGGGAATCCACGGGCTACGTTCAACAAATTGAAAGCCTGACTGGGCTGGATTAAAACCTGCCACAATCACTAATGAAATCAGCAGTGCCCCGACTGAAGTAGCCAAAGCCGCCCATCGGGCTTCACGTGGCGCTAAACTTGCTGCAATCAGCCCCCCTAGAGGGAGCAATAGAATCAGTAAGCTCAACCAAGGAAAGGCTGCACTCGTCATTGGAATGGCTTCAGTCATGATTCGCTATCCCAGACATAGCCCGTAATTCATTAAATAACTCGCCTACTCCGCCGACAGGTTCAGCAATTAAAGTCAGCCAAGGTACATCATAAAAACCTACCACCACAATTACACAAATCACGGTGCCAGCTAAGATTTTTTCAGTGAGTTGAGAAGGTTCAGTATTCCAATGGCTGGTGTTACCACTCGGTTTCGTTAAAAAGGCTCGCTGGAAAGCACGCAATAAAAAACCAGCGGCAATTAAGTTACCAATGGCTGCACCAATCGTGACCGGTGCACCGAAGGTTTTAATCGCCCCTTCTAACACAAAATGGACTGCATTGAAGCCCGGTGTACCCGGCATCCCCACAATCGCTAAACCTGCAATCAGGAAAGCAATGCCTACTAAAGGAATGTAATCAAACATGCCACCTAAACGATGCAAGTTCGTGGTACGAGTGCGTTGCCAAACCAAACCGGTCATTAGCAGCAAACCTGAAATAGCTAAACCAAAATTCACGGCTAATAAGACACTACCTTGCAAAGCCAAAGGATCAAGGCTAAACAAGCCAATGGTTAGAATACTGGTATGACTCACCACCGCAAACCCTAAAAGGCTACGTAGATTCTGCTGCTTTAAAGCGAGTAAAGCTGCATAAAATACCCCCACCATGGCAAAGGCCACCGCGACATAATGCCATTGCCAAATCGCATTGGGCATTAGTGGAAACACAAAACGCAATAGTCCATATACACCAAGTTTTAAACCTAAAAGATAAATTGGGGCAATCGCCACATTCCCAAAACGTAGAAAATCCGGTAGCCAGCCATGAAAAGGAAAGAGAGGAATACGCACTGCTAAACCATAAAACAGGAGAAAGAACAGAACACCCTCCATTTCTTCTGGTACGTTTACGGTGGCAAGCTTAGCTAAATCAAACGACCAACTACCTTTAAGCGCGGCGTAATTCCAACCCAGTAATAAAGTGCCGGCAAATAACAAAATCAAACCGACGGCCATAAATTGCAAAAAGCGCACTAAAGCAGGCATGACATCGTCAGAGGCAGGCCAGCGTTTGGTTAGATAAGCAATCAAGAGCATTTCCAGAATGGAAGCTAGATTAAACCAGAGTAAATCCACAGTGACTAACTGGCTTACTAGCGTTGCTTGCACCAACATCATGACAGCAAGCACAGAGCTACCATGTAAGCGCCGGAAGAGAATAAACACCACACACAAAAAGCCCAGCAAGGTCGTGAGCAGAATAAATAAGACGCTCATACCATCAACAGCCACATGATACTGAACCGCTGCCCAAAACGGCACCTGCTCAGCAAACTGCATGACACCTGTAGGCTGCGTACTGTCAAAATTTAGATACAAGGTGAGCGCTAACGCAATTTCTAGCAAAGAAGCCACTAAAGCTAAGATCATTGCATTCCGCTGACGAATTCGAATCAGCAGCAAGCCAGCCAGTAAAGGCACAAGCTGTAATAAACTTAAGAGTGGCCAGGTGGCGCTGATTGTTTGGTATTCCACTAGCGCGCCCTCATAACACAACCACTAAAGTAGCAGCAATCAAGACCAGCATATAACGGGGTTGCCGCAGATAAGTTTCCACCAACTCAGCTCGTTCACCTAAAACTGTGGCTAAACCAGCTAAACCATCACTACTACTTTTTAGGACTAAGCGTTCTTCAAACCACTCCATGATTTCAGCAATACGTTGCAGGAGCTTACCAAAGATCCCCGAGCCTATTCCCACCTGATTACTAAGCTGCAAACTCCCAGTTTGAAGGGCTTGCATTTGTACTAACGTCGACAAGACATTGGTATGAGAGGGTGTACCGGTTAAACGGTCTACCACTTGTTGATCAAATAACTGTGCTTCATGTGCCAATAAGCGGGTGGGCTTCACTAAAAAAGTATCCGCTAACCGATCCAACCAGAAACGTTGTAGGCAAGCATTATGCAGCCATAAATTGTTCTGAAACCAAGCGGGTGCAGCGGGGGCAGGACTAGAAGTTTGCTGTAGAAATGAGGGTGACCATAAAAATTGATAAATCCGCCAAATAGCATGCAGCACTAAATGGATTAAAGCTAAGGTCGTCCAACCTGCTGCAATCGCCACCACCATCATACCCACCTGCATCAGGGTTGAGAAAATTAGCGAGCTTTTAATATCCGTCTGCATTTGTGCTAAAAACCAAGCATAAACGACCGTTGCTAAACCCATTGCCGCTAAGAGCCAAGCAATAATCGGCATTTGCTCCAACATGGGCGATAAGCGCAATAAAAGATAAATACCCGCATGTACCATCACTGAGCCATAGAAAACCCCACTGGAAGGCGTTGGCCCTTCTAAGGCATGCGAAATCCAAGCTGAAAATGGAAACTGTGCAGATTTGATACAGGCTGCCAGAATCAGACCCAGCACTATCAGATTGGCGACCAAACCCGGCTCCATTTGGCTTTGCACTAAGAGCGCCTCCCAATCGCAATTGCCCCAGTAAATTAAAGCCATGAAAATAGCCAATAGAAAGCCAGCATCACCCACCCGATTGGTCACGAAAGCACGCGTAGCATTGGTGCTAGCATATTCACGTTGCCATGAATAGCTGATCAATAAATAAGAACTAATCCCTGCTAGTTCCCAACCAACAAAAGTCACCATCAGATTGCCACCAAGGACAATCAACAGCATAGCGGTATGAAACAGGCACATAATCAGGAAAAAGCGCTGGAAACTAGCTTCACGATGTAGGTAATTCACTGAAAAGTGTAAAGTCAGCAAAATAATAAAACTGAAAACCGTCGCTAAGCTCAGGCTTAAGCCGTCGAATAGCAGGCTAACACTCGCTTGGATATTGCCACTTTCCAGCCAGCGGGAAATTATAATAGTGCCTAGAGAACCGTTCACAGCGCTATAAACGGCTAAACCCAGCAAAGCCAAAAACACTAACAGCGCCGAACCCACCGCAAGCAAGGCGGTTTCACGTTCACCTTGTTCACCACGATTCCATTTGAAAATTACCCCTAAACCAATCCAAAAACCGGCAAGCAGGGGCAAGAGAGGAATCAGTAAGAGTAATCGATGCAGCCATTCAGTCATCGCTTAAGCTCCAAAAGGTGCAGCAATTGCTTGTAAACTGCTGAGTAGTACGTTGAGTAAAGGCAAAGGATAAAAGCCCAGTAAGAGCGTACCCGCTACCAATATCCCGCCTGCAGCTAGTTCTAGCGGCTTTAAGTCTGGCACTTGTTGCATACTCAAGTTCACCGGCCCAGTGTAAAGTTGCTTAACTGTGCGCAGGCTATAGGTCGCAGTAATTAACATGCCTAAGGATAGAACAGCGACTAACCAACCCCAACGCTCAAAGCCACCGATTAAAGCATGCAACTCACCAATAAAGCCTGCTGTTCCTGGCAAACCCACACCACCAACCAAAGCTAAAATAATTAAGACTGCAAAACGTGGTGTCGCTCTTAACAGTGAGCCATAATCATTAATATCGCGGGTGTGTGTACGCTCATATAAGAGGCCAATCAGCATAAACAAAGCCCCCGCAACTAAGCCATGTGCCACCATCTGATAAGCTGCCCCCATTAAGCCATTTTCATTTAAGGCAGCAATGCCAATCATCACTACCCCCATATGACTCACCGAGGAATAAGCGATCATTTTCTTCAAATCGCTTTGCCGCCAAGCTAACAAGCCACCATACAACATACCAATCATGCCCAGCGCCATCATAAAATTCTGCAGATTAAGCGCGGCCGCAGGCAGCATTTCAGCACTACGGATCAGCCCATAAGCCCCCATTTTGAGCAAAATACCTGATAATAAAATACTCACGGGACTAGGTGCTTCCACATGGGCTAAGGGCAACCAACCATGCAAAGGAAACAACGGCATTTTCACACCCAAGCCAATCATTAACCCTAAAAAAATTAAAGTTTGGGTTTCAGGCGGAATCACTGCAGAGGCACGTTTAACTGAGGCAAAGAGAAAGCGGTGTTCTGGATTAGCATCAAATAGCATTAATAAGCCTAAGAGCATAAATACCGAGCCACCCATGGTATACAACACGAAATTTAAGGCAGCTCGTTGGCGATTCACTCCGCCCCAACGATCAATTAAGAAAAACAGCGGAATCAATACTAATTCCCAGAAAACATAAAAGAGCGCCCAACCTTGAGTTAGAAACACGCCCATCGTTGCTGCTTCTAATAGTAAGAGCAAAATATAATAACCTTTAATACGCTCTTTAATTTGTGTAGAAACAGCAATTGCTGCCAAGGTTAATAGATTGGTTAAAGCCACTAAGGGATAAGACAAACCATCCACCCCAAAGGAAAAATAAGTACCTAAGCGTTTATTCCATTGATATTCAGCGACTAATTGCACGGCTGGATTGCTGAAATCCATTTGGGTTGCCAAATAGAGGGTATAGAGTAAAGTGAGGGTGGCAGTGATTAGAGCCGTCGGGCGAATCCAAGGCTGTCGTTGCTCGGGCAAAAACAGAATAAATAGTGCACCTGCTACTGGCATCAGCAGCAAGAGAATCAGGAAATCGATCATTCGTATTCAGCCAATCCGATGCATGGCAAGGAGCGCCGATGATAACCTAGGATAGCTAGTACTGAATAGCGTCTATCCCTTAGGAAAACTATGTTTATCCTTGTAACCTAAAACCCGTTTTTGCTGGACTAACTGAATTAGCCACCGCTAGACTCAAGCACACCCAATCTTTTTAATCGCAAGGAGAGGATCTGCGATGCATCCATTTAAAGCCTTACGTATTCGTCAGCATGAAAATAAAGTCAGTGCTGCGTTTGAAACTATGCAGCTAGACGACTTAACCGCGGGTGAGGTGGTAATTAAGGTTAGCTGGTCCTGCATTAATTACAAGGATGCATTGGCCGCAACGGGTAGCGCGAAGATTGTGCGTCAATTTCCCCTCAATGGTGGTATTGATTTAGCTGGCAAAGTTCATCGCTCCACTGATACCCGCTTTCAGGAGGGTGATTCAGTATTAGTCGTGGGTGGTGGTATCTCCGAAACCCTTGATGGTGGCTATGCTGAATATGCACGAGTACCAGCAGCTTGTGTAGTTCCAGTTCCGCATGGCTTAAGTGAACGTGAAGCGATGGCGATTGGTACAGCAGGCTTTACCGCTGCGTTAGCGGTGATTCGTTTAGAGCGCATGGGGCAAACACCGCAGCATGGCCCAATGATAGTCACGGGTGCAACGGGTGGCGTGGGTAGCTTCGCGGTAGATTTATTGTCCTCACGCGGTTATGAAGTAGTTGCTTATACCGGCAAAACCGAACATCACGACTATTTAAGCGCACTAGGTGCAAGCCGCTTTGTGGATCGCAATAGTTTAGCGATGGGTAAACGTCCGCTCGAAACCGCACTGTGGGGTGGCGCGGTTGATAATGTGGGTGGCGAGACGCTAGCTTGGTTAACCCGCACGATTAAACCGTTCGGCAGTATCGCTAGCATCGGTTTAACGGGTGGTTTTGAGCTTGCTACCACTGTCATGCCATTTATTCTGCGCGGTGTATCTCTGATTGGAATTAATATTGAAGCACCACGGGAAATGCGCGATGAGGCTTGGCAGCGCCTCGGGGCTGATTTAAAACCACAGCATTTGGATAAAATCATCCAGCGTGAAATTAATTTCGACGGACTCTTAACAGCTTTCCCCGACTATTTACAGAATAAAATTGTCGGGCGCACGGTGGTTAAAATCGCCTAACTAATCAAAATGCAGAGTTAACGGTGAATCATTCACTTCCCATTGGCCTTTGGCTACATTTTCGCCGCTAGCGCTATTAAACAGCACATAGCTATATTTTCCATAATGCGGCAGCTTATTAATTAGCTGCTGCAAAGCTTCAGGCGTAGTTGCATCTAAGAGCACTAATTGCTGTTTACCCGCTGTTAGAGTCAAAGCTAAAGAATGCAAACCACAAGTATAATTCACACTGTTTAAAGTATAAGCCGTTTCGCTGAGTTTAAAGGGCTGCTTAGCGCGCTCTAATAAACCTGTCAAGGCCGTATTATCGCCCCCCAATAAAATTACAGTACCTTCATCCGGTAAAGGGGCATCATCGTATTGCTGCTTAGGTTTATCACCACGACTGAAAGCAGTAATTGCCTCTTCCCAAGCTAACTCCATACCAGCAGGCACTTGTCGTGCGATTACAAAAGTTTTCGGCTCAGCAGTGTATAAAACATTTAAAGCGGCAGGCACCTCGCCGAATTCGGGAATGCGCAAGACTTCAAATTCAGGGTCGATACTGACTGCCACCGGCTTTTGTGTATAACTTAAATTAAAGCTTTGCTGTGCCGTATTAAAATCAAGCCATTGGGTTGCAGTTGTTCCATCTTTAAAGCCAGCTACGATAGGTACTTTAAGTTGATAAGGCTCACTGGCTTGAGTTTGTTTTAAGGTAATCCTCAGTTGTACTTTACCTTCTTGATCGGTAAATTGGTGCTCGCCTAAAGCCAAATGCGGTGCACCGGTACGCTCTAGCCATTGCTTAAAGAAAGTTTGTAAATGCTGTCCACTGACTTTTTCAAAAACTGCTTGCACATCAGTAAAGCTGGCTGCCTTGAAGGCATAATCCTTATATAAAGCCTGCAACCCTTGCTCAAAAGCGGCTGCACCAATTTGGTGTTTGAGCATATGAAACAGCATCAGCGATTTGCCATAGCCAATCGCTTGCGTCGTTTGATCATGACGACTTTGAAAATCTTTGAGCGGAAAATCCTGAAAATGACTGGTGAAACTAGCGTATTTTTGCAAAGTATCGCGCCGATAATTCATCGCCTCACCCTTGCCCGCACTGCTTTGATAATCAGTTAAGTAAGCCGTTAAGCCCTCGCTCCAATTACCTTGTGAGCTATCCACATAGACACTATTGCCCCACCAGTTATGCACGATTTCATGTGGGAAGGAACTGCTCAAAATAAATGGCAGGCGCATCACTTTAGAACCCAATAAGGTAAAGGAAGGCATTCCCCAGCCTGTTTCCCAGAAACTTTCGACAGTGACGAATTTACGATAAGGATACGCCCCCAACTGCTTGGAATAAGCCTCCAAATATTGATGAGTCGCTGCAAGATATTTTTTGGCAAGCTCATCATCCGCGCTTTGTAGATAAACTTGAGCAGTTGCATATTTACCAGGCTCACTATAGACCTTAAATGGCCCTGCTAAGAAGTAAATAGCCTGCTGTGGCTGCAATTCTTTCCAAGTGCTTTGTACTTGCTCATCTTGAGTTAAACTCACCCAATCTTTGGGTAATTCCGCTGTTAACTCAAAATTATGTAACGCGTTCGGCGCATCGGCATACCACTGGCTATTCGCGTCTAAATAGATGCCTTTAGCATCAAACTGTACACAAACTTGGGTTAACCAAGCACAATCTGGAGTAGACTTAAGCTGACCGCTATAGCTTAAACTGAGCTCTGCCTGTTTAGCGCGATAATACTTCAGACCTTGCTCATTCCTGAGTAACTCTATGGCAGGATTAGGCTCTAAATTAAAATGCTCACTTAAGCTAAATTGCCAAGTTTCCGCGTCCTCAGTGCTGAACCTTAACTGGTCAGCCACCGACAAACGAGTAGATACGAGATCAATTTTTAATTTCAGTTGATGTTGTAGCAGGATCGTTGAGTTAGCGTTGCTTGGGTTAGCACTTACCTGCCCAGTCCAAGCTAAGATAAGCACAACACAAATCATGAAAAGCCTGATTAAGATCATTGGATTATCCGATTATCTAAGGGAAATGCGCACTTTTCTGACAGGGTGCTAACATAACAGAGATGGCATGGAAGCATCTGTTAGCACACAGAGTTTTAAACTCTACCTGACACCAAGATTCGCTTAAGGATACAAAATACAGCTATGATACTGCGAGATCGAATTACTTCACTTTTAGCCTTAATCTGTCTGCTCACTAGCACTCTCTCCTTGCCTGTACAAGCCACGACGCTTGAGCATCAAAACTTAGCTGAGGTAAATGCCTTTTTAGATGGCTGGAAGCCAGTCGCTATTGATGGCAATAAGCAAATTAGCTTCCCAGAACTCATGCAAAGGCTACAAAACAAGCGGGTCGTCTTCGTGGGTGAAACCCATGACCGCTACGATCATCACATGAATCAACTGTTGATCCTGCGCGCAATGCACCGCCAAAATCCCAATATTGGCATTGGAGTCGAGTGGTTTCAGCAAAGCTTTCAGCCCATTATCAATAATTATCTAGCCGGTAAAATTGACGAAGATCAGCTCCTTGCACAAACCGATTATTATAATCGTTGGCGCTATGATTTTCGGATGTTACGCCCGATATTGGAATATGCCAGAGCAAATAAGCTACCAGTGATTGCTTTAAACGCTCCGGCTGAACTGACAAGTAAAGTTGGCATGCAAGGCTTAGACAGCTTAACCAAAGCCGAGCGCGCACAACTCCCTGAAGAAATTACTCCAGCCGCAGGTTCTTATCTGAACAAACTACGTCAAGTCTTTGCTGATCATGCACATGGACATGGTCAATTTGAAAACTTTGCCATGGTACAGCGGATTTGGGACGAAACGATGGCTGCTAACATTGTGAAGTTTCTACAGGCTAATGAAAAATCCCGTATGGTTGTGTTTGCAGGCTCTGGACATGTCAGTGCTAAAGCTGCTATTCCGAATGATGTGAGTCGGCGCTTACCCAAAATTTCCAAGGCTACTATCCATAGTGTGGATGTACGTGAACGCCTAAATGATGAGGTGGATTATCAACTGCTGACTCAATTTCTAAGCTTACCACCCACAGGTAAATTGGGCGCTTGGCTCGTTCCGGCCAATAATGGAGTAACGATTGGCAAACTTGTCCCTAATAGTGCTGCTGATAAGGCAGGTTTACATGAGGGTGATAAGATTACGAGTATCAATGGTAAAATGATCGAGAATGCAGGCGATTTATATACTTACCTCGCTAAATATAAGCCGGGGGAGCAAATTAAATTAGGGGTTAAACAACCTGACCTCAAAGGGCAACCGCCCCATGAGGTGTTTTACAGTATCAAGCTTCAATAAGGGTGCTGCCCCAACCAATTGCCTGCAGGGCTATAGTTACAGACCCAAATCTGCCCTAAATCTCCACATACGGCTGCAGCGCAACCTACCTCTTGAGTGTCGCGCCAGACCATCTGTGTGTAATGCCCACATTGTGCTCCAGGACGGCATTGATTACTCGGGTAATCATAATCACGCACTTCACTCGCCCATAAAGCAGCTACACGTCTTGGACTAATCGGTTCCAACTCTCTACGTCCATCCGTCCAACGCCGCGTACCTGCCCAAAACAAATTTTCACCGACCTGCCATTCATCTCTGCCGACCTCACTACGATGTTGCATACTGCATCCATAACGGCTGGCTAAAGTCGCTGCCCAAACTTGAGCATAATCCGCTAAACGCTCTGACCAAGTAAGTTTCGGCAACCCTAGCGGCGCACGCACCTCATTATGAGCAGCTAACATCATGCGTTGATTAATGGGTAAGGAGCGTGCTGGTACACTTGAAGTCACCGCACAAGCTGCACAGCTTAAACTTAAAGTGAAGAGCGCTAGAGAACGCAGCATGACTCAATGTACAAAGGGATTGGTGCGACGTTCATCGCCAATCGTGGTATTCGGCCCATGTCCTGGCACGACGGTGATGTGATCGCCCAAAGGCCAAAGCTGTTGCTTAATGGAGTTCATTAGCTGCTGGTGATTACCGCCGGGAAAATCAGTACGGCCTACGCCCCCATCGAATAGCACATCTCCTACAAAGACAATATGGGCTTGACGATTGAATAATACAACATGGCCGGGTGTATGACCGGGGGTGTGGTAAACCTCAAAGCTCTCGGTTCCAACACTTAAGGTATCGCCGTGCTGTAACCATTGAGTAGGGCGAAAAGCCTCATGTGGAGGAAAACCAAATTGGCGAGATTGAATCGGCAAGCCATCCAGCCAATAGGCATCGCCCTTATGCGGGCCAATCACCGGGACTTGATAATGCTCAGCAATTGGCATAGTCCCCCCAACATGATCTAAATGCCCGTGTGTGAGCCAGACAGCGATGGGTTTCAAGCCCTCTTTTTCAATTGCCGCCATCAACTTAGGTACTTCACCACCTGGATCAACCAATACGCATTCTTTGGTTTGCTCACACCAGATGAGGCTGCAATTTTGCTGAAAGGGCGTCACAGGGATTTTTAGATATTTCATATATTGTGTCTAAAGTAGCAACTAGAAGTAGCAGCCTATTTTAAGGACTTATACAAGCTACAGCTAGACATCTTGTAGAAAGACTGCTGGTAGGTAATAAACTACGCAGCCCCTAAAAGCAATCTGAGTCTTATCAAAATCCGCTATTTCAAGCTACTTTGCACCGGAATTTTAATTTTCTGCCCAGATCGAATTAAACCCGCAAACTCAATTAAACCCAGTTTATGATTATAAGCATAAATTCCTTCCCATAAACTGGGATCACCATAAACACTAAAGGCAATTTTACTCAAGGTATCCCCCTTTTTAATCGTATATTCTGTAAAGGCATCGACTTGCTGATTGACCTCTACAACTATACTAGAGGTGGCATATTTGGCAGATAATTGATCCAAAAAACCATTTTTTTTTGAACTTTCTAAGAAAGCATTAATATGCTCCAGCAACTTACCCTCTAACAAGTTAACCCCAATCGCATAATTATTAGGATCCAAGGGTGGCCCACTAATAACTGAAAACTCTTTAGATGGATGATTAGCGATAAAATATTCAATCATTGGCTTATCGTAAACAACTGCATCTACTTCCTTTTCTTCTAATTTTCGATAACCTTGCATCATACTACCATCAATTTCTATTTGCTCAGCAGTAGGCGCTAAAGCACGAATAGTATCGGCGTTCAAACTCTCGCGAAGTACCGCCACTTTTTTATAGGCTAGGTCTTTATAACTTTTTATACTATTTGCCTGTTCCTTACGAACCATGATGACTGAAGCACTATCGAAATAAGGAATCGAGAATTTTATTTTTTTCTCACGCTCTTCTGTTATTGAATAAGACGAAATAACCACATCAACTTTATTTTTAACGAGCAATTCTTCTCTTTGATTAATATCCTCAAAGAAAACCCATTTTGGCTTTACATTCAATGAATTTGCTAAATTAACCGCCAATTCAATGTCAATCCCAACTAGTTTTCCATCCTGCCTAAATCCCATAGGGGGTAAGGTATCACGTGTAGCAATAATAAGTTCGCCACTATCTCTAATTTCATTTAGCGTTCTTTCTTTAGAAAAAAACAATGGAAAAAGCTGATATAAGCCTACAAGGAGTATTAGTAGCAGTAATAAAATAAATATCGTATAACTCTTAAAACCACCTTCAGGATTTTTTGAAGAAAAAGGAACTCTTTCAGGTGATCCAGCCAAATACTGAACTGAACCTAATAATTTTTCATACGCTATAGTATTTGCTTTTGGCTGTAGAGATTTAAAACTGATCGTTTGTCTTTGGGTAAAGCCAAAGGGTGGGCTTACATTATCCAATGAAATAGGGACAAGAACTTTACGCCTTACCGCAATTTCGGCCTCTTCAATCACATACTCTGATTTGATGGAATCTTTTGACCAGACAACAATGACACAACGGCTGTCATGAATTTCCTTATTAATCTTAGAGCGCCAGTTAGACCCAGCCCTAATGGATAGATGATCCCAAAAAACCACCCAACCTTGAGAGGTTAAAGCCTCAAATAAGGGGCGCACTCGCTCAAGGTCTTTGCTGGAATAGCTGAGGAAAATGTCGTACATGCCGTTGAACACTCATCAAACGCCGACTAACGGATATTAAAACAAATCTTAAGAATTTGTCCTGCTATTCATAGCTTGCTAGAGTACATTAATAAGCACAGATAAAATGCTCAAAAATGATTGACTGGCTCTTAGAAAAACTCCAAACCCTCCTGCTCTGGCTAGGCGGCTTAGGCACTATTGGTTTAGGCATTTGGTTCTATCCTGTCATCAAAGCCCAACTGAGCGAAACCAAAACAGCCACGGAAGCCAAACCTGTGCTCCCGTCCCTAAGTCTGGAACAAACCACACAACTGATTAAAACCGCAGAGCCAAATGCTCGTGAACCCCGGGCGTGGGCTACCGACTTATTGGCTGTATTAAAAGAACATGGCCTTAACCAAAGTCGTGAAAATATTTGTGCCGTCATTGCAATCGCTGATCAAGAGTCAGGATTTGTGGCTAATCCAAGCATTGCCAATTTAGGAAAAATCTCTGAGCAAGCAGTGATTAATAAACTAAAAAAGTTTTCACTGCTTGGTGATGGAGCTGTGTTATTTCTGAATAAATTTCCGACTGCGAATGACAGCTTTATGCAACGCATTCGAAAAGCTAAAACTGAGCGTGATTTAGATTTAGCCTATCGTGATTTAATTGGCGGTCTTAAACAATATGCTCAGCAATATAAACTCAACTGGCTGGTAGACAATCGCTTCGCGAATAGCTTTATTGAGGGCAATAATGAAATTAATACGATTGGTTCTATGCAAGTGGCAGTCAGTTTCGCGGTGCAATTCGAGCGTGAACGGCGCAATGGCAAAACTTTAAGCCTAGAAGAAACCTATCAAATCCGTGATCGACTCTATACGCGCAAAGGTGGGCTTTACTACGGTACTTTGTTGCTATTAGGTTATGAAAGTGGCTATGACAAGAAAATCTACCGCTTTGCTGATTTTAATGCTGGCCGCTATAGCAGTCGTAATGCAGCCTTCCAAACCATGATTGGCAAACTCATCGCTAAGGAGATTGCTACTGATGGCGACTTGTTGATTTACCAAGCGGATGGGGATGTGGAAATGACCGTCAGCGGTACTGAACAAGCGGTACGTAATGTGGTACAGAAATACCATTTGGGCTTTAAAGATTATCAAGTTCGGCGGGACTTATTAAAAGAAAAGCAGCTCGCGTTTAACAGTACGCCAACTTACCAAGCCGTCTTAAAAACTTACCAGCAAGAAACGGGTAAAGCCCCTCTTTATGCACAACTACCCGGGATTGAATTACACAGCGAAAAATCTTCACGCATTCTCACCACAGCTAAGTTCGCAAACACTGTAAATACCCGTTATCAGCGTTGTGTGAGTCCACCTTAATTTAACGCTTAGTTTCGCTGCGTGCACAGCACAAAACTGCTAAAGTAGCACCTCATTAACACATCCAGTTTTGTTCACGAGGATACCCTGTGCTAGTTGCAGCTAATGTCACCATGCAGTTTGGTGCAAAACCCTTATTTGATAACGTTTCCGTGAAGTTCGGGGACGGTAACCGCTACGGCCTGATTGGTGCGAATGGAGCGGGTAAATCGACTTTTATGAAAATCCTGTGTGGACAGCAAGAACCCACGCACGGTAACGTCTCTAAAGATACTAACGAGCGCATGGCTTATCTGCGCCAAGATCAATTCGCCTATGAAGATAGGCGCGTCTTGGATGTGGTGATGATGGGGCACGAGGACATGTGGAAAATCATGTCAGAGAAGGATGCAATTTACGCAAATCCTGAAGCCACTGAAGATGACTACATGCGCGCGGCTGAGCTTGAAGGCCAATTCGCCGAAATTGACGGCTATACGGCTGAAGCACGTGCCGGTGAATTATTACTCGCAGTTGGTATTCCAGTCGAACAACACAATGGCCCAATGCGTGAAGTCGCTCCCGGTTGGAAATTACGGGTGCTTTTGTGCCAAGCATTGTTTGCGAACCCTGATATTCTGCTCTTAGACGAACCAACCAATAACCTCGATATCAACACGATTCGCTGGCTAGAAGATACCCTGAATAATCGTGAATCCACCATGATTATCATCTCGCATGACCGCCATTTCCTCAACCAAGTGTGCACCCATACGGCTGACTTAGACTACGGTAAAATTCAGGTTTATCCAGGCAATTACGACGAATTTATGGAAGCCGCTACGATGGCGCGTGAGCGTCAAGCTAATGCAAATGCCAAGGCTAAAGAGCGGATTTTGGAGTTGCAAGATTTCGTGCGCCGCTTCTCGGCGAATAAATCCAAAGCCAAACAAGCCACCAGCCGCCGCAAACTGATTGAGAAGCTTAAGCCAGAAGATATAAAGCCATCCAGCCGTCAATATCCGTGGATTCGCTTTGAATACGATGAAAAAGAGCGTTTGCATCGCTTTGCCGTAGAAGTGGAAAACCTCACCTTCGGCTATGAAGGCATGGAAAAACCACTGCTTAAAAACTTCAGTTTCACCGTGGAAGCCGGTGAGAAAGTCGCTGTGATCGGGGAAAATGGTGTAGGTAAAACCACCTTAATGAAGCTGTTATTGGGTCAGTTACAGCCACAAAAAGGTACGATTAAATGGGCGGAGAAAGTGCGGATTTCTACTTACGATCAAGATCATGAGGATGAATTCAAAAGTGACCGCGCCCTCACCGATTGGATCGCTGAATATGTGCGTAAGGAAGGCTATGAAGGTGAAGATGCGGAAACCCAAATTCGCGGCACTTTAGGTCGTTTGCTTTTTGGTGGTGACACGGTAAAGAAAGCAGTAAAAGTCTTATCCGGTGGTGAGAAAGGCCGGATGATTTTCGGGCGGATGATGCTGTCTCGTACCAATGTGATGCTGATGGATGAACCCACCAACCACTTGGATATGGAATCGATTGAATCCTTAAACGGTGCTTTGGCACGTTATGATGGCACCTTGATTTTTGTCTCCCATGACCGTGAATTCGTCAGCTCCTTAGCCACCCGCATTTTCGATGTAAAGGGCGATGGCTCGATAGTGGATTATCGTGGTACGTATGATGAATACTTGACTAGCCAAGGTTTAGAATAAGGTAGCTTATCTTGCAGCTAAATCGTCTACGTCATTTAGATTTGCTTGAACCTACAGAAGCTGGCCGCCCGCTATTTTTAGCAGCGGCGAGCGGCTTAGTTAGTATTGGCGATTACTTATATGTAGTTGCCGACGATGAAAATCATTTAGGCATTTTCTTACGCAATCAGCCCACACCTGGGCGTTTATTTCGCTTACTGAAAGGTGATTTGCCAGACCATCCCAAAGAACGTAAAGCGCATAAACCTGATTTTGAAGTTTTAACCCTATTGCCTACTTTTGGCCATTATCCTAATGGTGCTTTATTAGCGCTCGGGTCTGGCTCAAAAAAACACCGCCACCGAGGTGTGCTTTTGGGTTTAGCGGCTGATGGTGCCATTAATACATCACCACTGATCATTGATTTAAGTCCTTTGTATGAAAAATTGGCTGAGCACTTTGCTGATCTGAATATAGAAGGTGCTTTCGTTGATGCTTATCTGAACTTACTGCAACGGGGCAATAAAGCCGTTGATAGCCAAAATGCTTGTATTCGTTTGGATCTAGCGCAAGCGTTGACCGCGCTCACAGAGCGGCAAAGTTTGGGTTCTGAGCTAGTGCTTGCGATTCACTCTTATGATTTAGGCGCAGTGGCGGGGGTGCCTTTATGCTTCACTGATGCCACTACCTTACCTGATGGCAGTTGGATATTTTCTGCGGCGGCTGAGGCTACCGATAATAGTTATGCCGATGGTGAATTAATGGCAGCAGCCTTGGGTGTGATTAATACCCAAGGTGAATTAGTTAATTTGACGGTGTTGGATAATCGTTACAAAATCGAAGGTGTCTCTGCCAAAGTTGAGGGAAATAGTGTGCATTTACTATTAGTGACTGATGCAGATGATCCGAATCAAGCAGCCGTATTATTGGAAACACACTTAAACGGCTATCCATTTCATACTTAAAATAAAATTCGTTCTGTTGAGGAGAGAAGGCGATGAATATAAAAATCGATGTTGAGGTCACACCGGAAGAAATGCGCCGTTTAGTCGGCCTACCCGATGTACAGGAATTCAATAAACAAGTCATGGATAAAATGCTGGAGCGCCTAACTTCTGGAGCTGATGGCTATGATCCCATGGGCTTTTTCCAATCCTCCATTATGAGCAACGCTGATTTTGCTAAACGCTGGATGGATACTTTCAATATTTTCGGCGGTAAGAGCGGTTCTAGTAGCTCTTAATGAATACTTTTTAGTCGTTTAATCCTCGCAGTTACACTGGAGCTGCGAGAAGAAACATTCAACTAATTCGCTTAACACATCCCCAGCATCCGTCCGAATATGGAGCTGTGCTAGTTCATCTGCACGTGTGTTACCCGGATTCAGCAAAATGATCGGTTTACCCCACTCTTTAGCTCGTAAGCAAAAACGATAGCCTGAATAGACCTTTAAAGAGCTACCTACCACTAATAAGGCATCTGCTTGTTCCAAAGCGCCTAAACATTGCTCTACTCTAGGGACTGGAATGGTACCGCCAAAAAACACGACATCGGGCATTAAAACACCACCACATACCAAACAAGCGGGTAACTCTAATTGCTCAAAATAATCATCCGACAAGGCTGCATCACCATCTGGGCGAATTTCAGCTTGGAGGCTTTTTAAGAGTGGATTGTGCTCTGCTAAACGCTCCTGCTGCTCAAGCCGTGTGGTTTTATTGCCGCACTGTAAGCACACAACCCGCTGTAAATTCCCATGTAAATCAACGACTGCTTGTTGCCCTGCGGACTGATGCAAATTATCCACATTCTGCGTTACTAATAGCTCCACTAGCCCAAAAGACTCTAATTTGGCTAAAGCTTGATGAGTTCGATTCGGTTGAGCTTGCGAAATAGTCGGCCAGCCCACAAAAGAACGCACCCAGTAACGCTTACGCACGGACTCTTTTTGAATAAAGTCGTAATGTTGTAAAGGCGCACCCCGCAACCAGACTCCATTTTCATCTCGATAAGTCGGAATACCTGAAGCTAAGCTGACCCCCGCACCAGTCAGAATCATCAAGCGCGGATGGAGTTGAATGAAGCGGTAGAGGGTGTCGGCTTGAATGTGAAGGTTAGTTTGCATAGACCTTATTAAATACTAAGCAAGTTGTGCTAGTCACTTAACCGGATAAAAAGTCGTTTAACTGTAAAGTCTTTAAATGGGCAGGTGCACGCAGGCCGCGATCATTGGTAAGCAGACTGTCACATTCAGATAAGAGCGCACTAGCCACATGAATCGCATCCGGTAATTTAATATTTAGATCCGCCCGTAACTGTGCTGCTTGCATAAGCACTTCACGCGAAAGCGCTAAGCACTCTAAACCTGCATGGCTAGTAAGATGCATTTTATATAAATCAGCTAGCGGTTGATTCGCCAATTTAAGCGGCATCACTAAACACTCAGCTAGGGTCAAATCACTTGTATAAACAGCAATTTGCTCACTAGCAATATAGTGAAAAAGCTGCTGCAAGACTCCGGCATATAATTCATGCCCTTCCAGCGCATACATAAAAATATTGCTATCTAGATAGATTTTGCGGCTAGCAATCATGCCGCAGGCGACCATTGCTCACGTTCAGCCTGTAGCCAAGTATCAATCTCAGCGGGCGAATCGAAAGCTCTAATCTCCTTACCTGCACCCAATAAACCTAGCAAAGCGTGTGTAGGTGGCGCATTAGTAGCTGCCTCTAAATTGGTTTTAGCTAGTTCAACCAATTGATAAAAGCGTTGTGCTGAGACCATAACGACGACTTCGCGACTATGTTTGGTAATGCTAATAGGGGCATGAATAGCGGCATCAATCAATGAGCCAAATTGCTTTTGTGCTTCGGTAGCATTAATCGTTTTCATGAATTATCCTTAAAATCCGCATTTTAAGGATAATAGCAGAAATCTGCACGGGCAGCTATTGATGCTAAGGCTTAACAGTAATCTGCGTTTTCACCGAATTAGCAATAAAGCACTCCTCATGCGCCTCATGATGCAACTGCTCTAGCTGTTCAGCGGTAGGAGTTTTATCGCCAGAAAACAGAATCTTAGGTTCTAAAGTCACCGCTGAAACCCAATACTTTTTCTGCTCATTCAATGTCATTACACCGACTGCGGTATCGTGATAGCTATCGACGATGAAACCCTGTTTCGCAGCAATCGATAAAAACCACAACATATGGCAACTGGAAATGGACGCTACAAAAGCCTCTTCGGGATCTAGTGCTTGCGACTCTGAATAAGGCAAAGGCACTACTAGCGCTGAAGAGGAGCCAACGACTTCAACGCCATCAAATTTTAATAAATGCTTGCGGCTATAGCGATTATCGAGAAACGTCTGATTGCCACGCTGCCAAATAATCTCAGCGATGTATTGATGAGCCATGTGTGCCTCTACCTTGAAAAATCTGTTTTAAAAACTAAACCACAGCTAGATTGAACCCGTTTAAACCTCCTCCCAAACCTTATCCAAACGCTTCGCTGACACGGGCTTAGCCGTTCCCAATTCCTGCGCAAATAAAGAAATCCGAAACTCTTCGACCATCCAGCGGTACTCATGCAAAGCCGCATCTTGCTTGGCGTTCATTTGGCTGCGATTTTTATGCAGGCGTTCTTTATAGCGATCCCAATAAGGCTGCACTTGGACACGCAAGGCTCGATCTTTAGTGGGTGCTTCGAGCATTTTCTCCAAGCGGCGTTGAATGCCTTTTAAATAACGTGGCAAGTGCCGGATTTCATCCGGTTGCATTTCATCCAAGAAATTCGGATAAATTAAATGCGCGAGTTGGTCATTCACATCATTCAAAGTTTCGAGCCAAGCAGGATTCACTTTGCCTTTTAACAGCTTACGAATCTCATGATAAGCCGCTAAAGCAGGAGCAAGCATACGTGCTAAATCTTGCGCTTGAGCAAAAATACGTTTCCGCCCCACAGGTATCGCAGCGGCGAAACTAGCTTGTTTACGTAGATCCAAAAACTCAGCAAAGGCTTGGCGGAAAGCATAACGAGTAATACTCTCTTTGAGTTCATCACACTTGCCACTGGCAGCAAAATGCAAGCAGAGTTGCTGCATTTGTGGAGTTTGCCTTGGTACATCGCGTGCTTCTGTAGGCAAAGCTAACATAAATAAGCGCAATACTGCTAAACGATGTTGGCGTTGTGCTTCGGCCTCATTATCAAATAGCTTAATATCCACCGAGCTACTTTGTGGGCTAGCCACCGTTAAAGCTGGCCAAGCATGCAATTTCATGCCGCCCATATCGAGCAAATGCGTAGACGGCAGATCGCCAAAATTCCACTCAGTTAAACCTTGGCGCTCAATATGCTGAGTGGGTTGGCGAATCAGTTCTTGCTTCGCTTGCTGACCGACTTTATTGCGTAGCACTAATAAATCGCGCCCCGCTTTCACCACTACCCCGCTATCGTCCACTACTTCAAAGCGCATCAATAAATGCTCCGGCAACTCCATCTGCTCCCAAGCCTCACTATCAATCCGTGTACCGCTCATGCGCAATAGCTGCTGGCCTAAAGCCTCAGATAAAGACACTTTTTCACTAGGCTCAATCGCTTCTAAACAGGCACGCGCATAATCCGGCGCAGGTACAAATTGCTTGCGAATTTGCTTCGGCAAAGCTCGAATCATAGCGGTTAGTTTTTCCTCCAGCATCCCAGGCACTAGATACTCAAAGCGAGTCGGTGAAAGCTGATTGAGCGCTAACAGCGGCAAACGTACTGTCACGCCATCATCCTCTGCATTCGGCTCAAAATGATAGCGCAACGGCAAAATCATACTTTGCACAGCAATACTGTCGGGAAATTGACCACTACGCTCATGCCCCGCATCGCGCTGCATTAAATAATCATGTGTCAGATAGAGAAGTTTGGAGTGCTTCTGCTCAGCCTGTTTGCGCCATTTTTCAAAAGAAGCCCCATTGACGACATTCGCTGGAACCAGCGGATTAAAAAAGTCATATAACAGTTTTTCATCAGCTAAAATATCGCGCCGTCTCCCTTTAGCTTCTAGTTCTTCAATTTGCGCGATTAATTCGCCATTGTGACGGAAGAAAGCGGCATTGGTTTTATATTCGCCATAGACTAAGGCGTGGCGAATGAAAATCTCACGGCTAATCAACGGATCAATCCGTCCATAGCTCACACGCCGCTTGGGTGTGACGGTAATCCCATACAAAGAAGTCCGCTCGAAAGCCGACACATTCGCCGAGTTTTGCTCCCAATGCGGCTCGGTATAATGACGTTTGAGCAGATGCGCGCCGAATTCTTCAATCCATTCGGGTTCAATCTTTGCGACCGTACGGGCATAGAGCTTGCTAGTTTCCACCAACTCGGCGGCCATTACCCATTGCGGCGCTTTCTTACGCAGATTCGATCCGGGGAAAATCAGGAATTTGCGGCCATTCGCACTTTGATATTCTAAATCTTCATCTTTCAGGCCAATATTACCAAGCAAACCGGACAATAAACTGCGATGAATCCCACTATATTCTGCAGGCTTTTCGTTTTCCTTCACTCCCCCTTCAAGCAAGGTGCTACGAATTTGCTGGTGAATATCATGCCATTCTTGCAAGCGCGTCCATGATAAGAACTCTTTCAGACACATTCTGCGGAATTGGCTTTTGGAAAGCTCTTTACGCTGCTGATGAAAATACTCCCAAAGCGCCAATAAGCTTAAGAAATCAGAGTTTTCTGCCTTAAAACGTGCATGTTTTTCATCGGCGGCTTGCTGCTTATCCATTGGACGTTCGCGCGGATCTTGAATCGCTAAAGCTGCCGCAATCACTAAAACCTCTTTTAAAGCCCCCTCTTTTTCAGCGGTCAGGAGCATTTTGCCTAGGCGCGGATCCACCGGAAATTTGGCTAAAGCATGACCGCTAGGCGTGAGATTAAAATCAGCATCCACTGCACCAATTTCAAATAACAGCTTATAGCCATCCCGAATCAAGCGGAGATCAGGCGCTTCGACAAAGGGGAATTTCTCAATATCGCCCAGCTGCATGGTTTCCATTTGCAGAATGACGGAGGCGAGATTGGTACGCAGAATTTCCGGTTCGGTAAACAGTGGACGGCTGTTGTAATCCTCTTCGCTATATAAACGAATCGCCACGCCCGCAGCTACCCGCCCACAACGACCAGAACGCTGATTAGCGGAGGCTTGCGACACTTTTTCAATCGGTAAGCGTTGCACCCCAGCGCGCCATGAATAACGCGAAATCCGCGCTAAACCTGCATCGACCACATAACGAATCCCCGGTACAGTGAGTGAGGTTTCCGCCACATTGGTGGATAAGACAACGCGCCGCCGCCCATGTGCTTCAAAGACTCGATGCTGCTCTTCTGCAGACAAGCGCGCATATAACGGCAAAATTTCTGTGGAAGGTGGGTGATGTTTGCGTAACGCCTCTGCTGTTTCACGAATCTCGCGCTCGCCGGGTAGGAAGACTAAAATATCCCCGCTGCCGACCGCTCCCAATTCATCGACTGCATCTAAAATCGCATCGGTTAAATCGCGCTCATCCTCGCCCTCAATATCTACCAAAGGCCGATAGCGCAGCTCCACCGGATAAGTGCGCCCTGAAACTTCAATAATCGGTGCACCATTGAAATGCTCAGCAAAACGCTGTGGATCAATCGTCGCGGAAGTAATGATAATTTTTAAATCCCGCCGTTTGGGCAGTAGCCATTTCAAATAGCCTAGCAGGAAATCAATATTCAGACTGCGCTCGTGCGCCTCATCAATAATTAGGGTGTCATAATCATTCAAATACCGATCCTGCTGAATTTCTGCCAGCAGAATCCCATCGGTCATTAGCTTGATATAGCTATCTTGATGGGTTTTATCGGTGAAACGCACTTTATAGCCGACTTGCTGCCCCAGCTGAGTTTTTAATTCTTCAGCAATCCGGTCGGCGACACTGCGCGCTGCAATCCGGCGTGGTTGAGTATGCCCAATAAAACCATCAACTCCACGGCCTGCATCCAAACACATTTTCGGCAACTGCGTGGTTTTCCCCGAGCCAGTTTCCCCACAAATGACCACCACTTGATGTTCTTGAATTGCCTTGATAATTTCCTCGCGGCGCTGTGCAACGGGCAAATCTTCCGGGTAATCAGGCTGGGGTTTATTTTGAATGCGTAAAGCACGACGTTGACTACTTGCTTCGATTTTCGCTTGTAAGCGCACTGCACGGGCTGCGTCGGGTTTGCGTTCTAATTGCTGAAACTCACGCCGCAAGCGAAACCGATCTGCACCCATGACGGTGTTTAGCTGTTTGCGAAGTTGGTTGTTATTAATGGGGGTCGGCGTGTTCACTTTAGTTTTAATAATATAATTCCAAGGGCTGGCTAGTTTAGCGTGAAGCGTTAGTCAGTTCGATATTTGTACCCAAAAAGGTAAAATAATCTCATCCAAAGCGCTTTGAGTTCAGATTTCTTCTTGATTTCCCGAGTGTTATAGTTTGCATTCCACCACAGAACAATAGGTTAATGACAATGACGACTCAATATCCAAACTTAGCCCAGATGGGCGTGCAAAATCCGCAAGAAATTATTGGCTATACGCTTTCGCACATCGCCCCTGCGACCGATGTACTGAAGATAAAATACCAACGCCCAAAAGGTTCACTGCTACCCATCACGCGCAGCTATAACATTGGCCGTGCTGTACAAACTCGCATGATTGATAGCGGGACGGCAACCACTGGCGAGATTTATGAAATTTCCCCTGTGCTTTCCAAAGCAATTTATGAACTCGACATCATTGTCGATGCTAAGACTTCTAAAGAGGAGTTGAAGAAACATATTTTGGCTGAGTTAGACCGAGTTGAGTTGGAGTTTGTCGCCGAAATGCGTGCTTTGCGCCACCTAATGGCTAAATTGGACAGTGCTAAATAAAAATTTACTTACACTCCTCATCACTAGCCTAAACTTTTACTCAAGAAGTTTAGGCTAGCGTTCTTAATCCCTAAGTTCTTTAGGCTTACCTTTCCTTTCCACCCAACTAAGCTTATTTTTAAGTTTTATTTGATCTTTAAAGGTAGCTCAACGATGACCCTTGTTTATTTCATAGTCGGACTCGTCTTTTTAGTGGTCGGAGCTGAATTATTGGTACGTGGTGCCTCGCGTTTAGCAGCGGCCTTAGGAATCTCTCCTTTAATCATTGGTTTAACTGTCGTTGCCTTTGGTACAAGCGCACCAGAACTAGCAGTCAGCGTCAAAGCCGCCTTAGACGGTCAAGCAGGTATTGCGGTGGGCAATGTCGTCGGCAGTAATATCTTTAATGTTTTATTTATTCTTGGTATTTCCGCGTTAATTATTCCGTTAGTAGTCTCCAAACAGCTAATTAAGTTTGATGTGCCTTTAATGATATTTCTCTCTGTGAGTGTTTTATTATTTGCACTTGATGGGCAGTTTAGCCGTACTGAAGGGATTATTTGGCTGAGTGGTTTATTCGCTTATGTCGCCTTTCTTATTTATACAAGCCGCCGAGATAGCCGCAAAGCGGCTGAAGCCATTGATCCAGAAGTCGCTGACTTACTGGGTGATCCTAGCGAGAAACAAGCTTGGGCTAAAAATATTTGCTTTATTGTGATTGGCTTAGTCCTACTCGTATTGGGTTCACGTTGGTTAGTCGATACGGCGGTAATCTTCGCTAAATACTTAGGTGTCAGTGAAGTCGTGATTGGTTTAACGATTGTCGCGGCTGGAACTTCCTTGCCGGAAGTCGTGACTTCCATCATCGCAGCAATTCGGGGCGAACGGGATATTGCCGTAGGAAATGTAGTTGGCAGCAATATCTTCAATATTATGGCTGTGTTAGGGATAGCCAGCATTGTGGCTCCAACAGGTATTCCAGTCGAAGCTTCTACTGTACGCTTTGATATTCCTGTCATGATTGGTGTGGCCTTAGCTTGTTTACCCATTTTCTTTACCGGACAAGCCATTAGCCGCTCTGAAGGCAGTTTATTCTTGGCTTACTATATTGCTTATACAGTCTATTTAGTCCTAGTTGCTACAAGTAATCCGTCCTTAGATACCTTCAGCAAACTGATGTTGTATGGCGCTTTACCCTTAACTGCTTTAGGCTTAATTGTATTGAGCCTGCGTCAGTGGCGTAGCGCGAAAGTATAAGTATTAGCCTTTTAATCCTTAAGCAGCTGCTCCAGTTAGCTGCTTAATTAAGGAGCCAAGTGATGAGTTATGTTGACGGTTATATCCTGCCACTACCTGCTGAGAACGTAGAGGCTTATCGGGCAATGGCGCAATGTGCAGGGCAAATTTGGATTGAGCATGGCGCACTTTCCTATAAAGAATGCTTAGGCGATGACCTTAGTTCAGAATGGTCGAGTGATTCCTTTCCTAAAGCGGTGAACGCTAGTGCTAATGAAAAAGTGATTTTTGCTTTCATTGAATTTGAATCACGTGAACATCGGGATGAAGTCAATACCAAAGTCTATGAAGATCCACGCTTAGAAGAATGTGGTGATATGGATGAGCCACCTTTTGATTTTAAGCGCATGGCTTACGGTGGATTTCAAGTTTTAGTCAATTTAAAAAAATAAATGACTACTGAAGCATGATAAGCCACTAAGTAGAGGGAAACCGCATGAAATCACTGTTTGTAATCGCTTTGCTGCTGGGTAGCTCAGCAGCTTATGCAGCTAGCAACTCACCGTTCAAATGCAATCCAGCTGGTAATCAAGCAGAGTTGAATCAATGTGCTTTTGACGATTATCAAGCTGCTGATAAAAAGCTAAATGACACTTGGAAAAAACTGCTAACCAAGTTCAAGTCCGACAAAACAGCGACTAGCAAACTCAAAGCCGCGCAGAAAGCTTGGATTGTGTTTCGCGATGCCGAAATTGAGGCGATGTTCGCTTGTGATAATCAAGAAATGAACTGCTGGGGAAGTATGGAGCCGATGCTACGCTATGGGGAATTAGCTGCTTTAACGCAAACTCGTACCCAACGCTTGCAAAAATATATTACTCAAGGCTTGGGTGTTCCTATGAATTAATGGTTTAATACGTGTAGGGAACGCAACCTCCAAGGACGGAGCTTTGCTTCTCTAGCCTTAATATTCGTTCATGCCATTCTATTTATCCCCTTCAAGCGCTCAATCAAACCGCTAATCTTGATTAACTAAACTGCTACAACCTACTTGGCCTGCAGTGCTAACCTGATTTTATTGATAGAACAGGTTATCCACTATGGAAACAACATCTCCTTCTGCTGAAATCACTGTACGCGAGCGTTTACTCAAAGCAGCCCTCGATTGCTTTTTAGCTGATGAATATCACCACGTAACGACTCGGTTAATTGCCGAAAAAGCTGACGCCAATATCGCGATGATTCGCTATTACTTTGGTAATAAAGAAGGTTTATATGAAGAAATGATCCGTGAAACCTTGCAGCCTTTATTAGATGTATTAGACGGGCAAACCCTCGCATCCCCACAAGGTTTGGTAGATTTCCTACACCTGTATTACCAGAGCATGAGTCATCAGCCTGCTTTTCCTAAGCTAATTTTGAAAGTGTTGGCCTTGAATCAAGGCCCTGGCAAACGCTTTATTCATCAACTACTAGAACGCGGGCGTACACGTAGTACCCGCAAACTAGCTGAATTTAAAGCTAGCGGCCAAGCACTCCCCGAGCTTGATGCCGATATACTACGCATGGCTTTTGTGAGCTTAGCCATGACGCCGATGCTCTTAAAAGAGATTTTCGAGCAACAATTAGGGCGACCAATGGATGAGGCTTTTCTAAATAAACTGGCCGCTTTCAATGGACACTTACTGGTGCAAGGTTTGATACCACCTACAACTACTCAGTTAACAGGGGAATAAATATGTCAAGCTTTCAAGCCAACCGTTTTAAAGTTCGCCTTTATCAAATAGCCCTCAAGCTTGCGAATAAAATCCAAACCCTACCCACGCAACTTACACCGCCCCCCTTTCGCTTGCTACAAATGAGTTCAGCCTTTTGGCAGTCGCGGGCTTTATATGTGGCAACTCGCTTACAAATCGCAGAGACTTTAGCTGAGAACAGCTTGACGACAGAGGATTTAGCTAAACAACTAAACTTGCACGAGGATCACTTATACCGACTATTACGGATGTTAGCTGCTTTTGGGATTTTTCAGGAAACGACTGCGCGAAGTTTTACAAACTCCAAGACTTCGCATTATTTGCGAGCAGACCACCCTCAATCTATTCGCGCGATGATTCTGCTGCATAACTCACCGGAAATGAGTGTACCTTGGTTTGAAGCTTTAGAAGATAGTCTACGCACTGGTAAGATTCCTTTTAAGCAACAATATGGAGCTGATTTATTTGCCTATCTGGATACACATCCAGATTTTGCTCAGCTTTTCGCAAATGCCATGAGTTCAGTAGAACATTTGACAGGTACTGCATTTTTGCAGGACTTTAACTGGAGTGCTTTTAGCCATTTAATTGATATTGGTGGCTCAACTGGGCATAAAACCTTGAGTATTTTACAAGCTCATCCACAGCTAACTGCCTTAGTTTTTGACCGACCTCAAGTGATTGCCCAAGCTAATTGGCAAGGCATTTTCCCCGCTGAAGTGCTAGCCCGTATGAGTCTTCAAGGCGGAGATATGTTCACAAGTTTACCTCCTGCAGAAACGGATCAGGATTTATATGTCTTTTTTGCGATTTTTCATGCACTCAGTGAGGCGCAAAGCCAACAAGTATTGGCGAATTTAAAAATAGCCTGCGCTCAGCATCGGCCTTGGGTTTTAATTGGTGAAGTGGTCGCTGCAGAATCACAACTGGATAGCACAATCGCTAGCTTTGATATGCAAATGCTGATGGGGACTCAAGGGCGTGAACGCACCTTGAGTGAATGGCAAAGCCTGTTTGCAGGTAGTGGGTTTAGCCTAGTTGAAATGATCAATAGCCGTAGCTTCGCTAAACTGCTGCTATTACGCCGAAATTAAAGTTTACTTTTTACTCAATAAACTGACCCCAAGCATCACTAACAGCATCCCCACTAAATGCGCCCAACCAAACGGCTCACCGAGGAAAATCACTGCTAAGATAATGGTAATAATGGGGCCTGCAGTACCCATAATACTAGCGCGCGCTGCACCAATCCGCGCAACGGCTTCGGTGAGCATAAAGCTCGGTAACACGGTACTAAAAAAGCCGAGTAGCAGTGCATAAGACCAAGCGGTGGAGTTCACCCAGATTGCACTGAGTGGATGCGTCAATAGAAAGTGGATAAAGACAAAGGCAGTGGCGGAAAGCATAGCAATACTGGTAAATAGCATACTATCCACCCGATTCAACACGCGCTTGCTATAAACTAAATAGACTGCAAAGATTAGCGCAGAAATAGTGACCAGCACCACTCCTAAGCCCACATTGCTTCCGCCTAATTTAGCTTCAAAAGCATAGAGCAACAGCACTCCGCTATAGGTCAACACTAAAGCAAGTACAATCCTTGGGGTAATCGCCTCTTTGAATAATAACCACCCCAAAACCGCTGTCATAAGCGGATAGGTATACAGCATCAAGCGCTCAAGTTGCGCTGAAATGTAATTTAGTCCCTGCATATCAAAATAAGCAGAGGCGTAATAACTAATCGAACCAAGTGCAATAATAGCTAGTAAGTCTTGCTTAGCAGGGCGCGTGACTTTGGTTTTATAGACTAGCCATAAGAGAACTGCTAGATAAAAAGGGGCTGCCACTAGCATACGTAAGGTCAGTAAAGTGACTGTATCAACGCCTTGTGTATAAGCGAGCTTAATAAAAATGGATTTCAGCGCAAACAGCGCCGTGCCACCAAAAGCAAAAAATAAACCCAGCCGAAAATTGCGCTGCTCTGAATAACTACTGATTTGTGCCCGCATGATGCGCTCCGTATGAGGCCGCGGGATGGGTGCTAATGAGCTGAGGGTAATCCCGCAGCTATTAATAAAGACAAAACTAGCTGCTCTGTGTAGTTACGCAGAGAAGTAGCCAACGATTCGCTAAAATTGAAAGTAGTTTTGAGTGATTCATAAGCTGGCACTATACAAGCTGTGTTTTATTTTAGACAGTACTAAGACGCTAAAATGAAGTAAATTTCTACATTAAGCACAGGTATACTAACTCAATTCAGCCGATCAAGTTTCATCAAGTAAACTTGTCCAAACCCACACATCTTTCCCACGCAAGCCAATAGTAAAAAATCAATGAATAATTCAGCTACTCATCTATCCAGACATAACACTAGTTTGTGGGCGCTTGCTTCGTTAATGCTTTTGGAGCTTGTGTTAATTGTTTCATGGAGTGGAGGTTTTATTGGTGTACGCTTTGCTAGTGATCATGCACCAATCTTTCTGATTTTACTGTGGCGGAGTTTGGTTTCTGGTTTGATTCTCTTGCCCTTTGCGCTACTGATTGGCCCGCGCTTGAAGTGGGAAGATATTCTGCCGCAAATCGGTTTAGGTATTTTGGCTATGTCGGGCTATTTAGCAGGTTTTGCACTCGCTATTTCCTTGGGTGTACCAACAGGTTTAGTGGCGCTGATTACTGATATGTTGCCTTTAGTGGTCGCCTTATTATCTTGGCCGATGCTAGGGCAAGCTTTAACGGCGCAGCAATGGCTAGGTTCAGCGCTTGGTTTAGTCGGTGTGTTGATTGCCTCAGGTTGGTCGGTACAAATGGGTAATGTTCCCATCTGGGCTTATATCCTACCAATCCTTGGCACCACGTCACTAGCACTAGCGACTTTGCTACAAAAGCGTAGCCGCGCGAATACCTTGCCAGTGCATCAAAGCTTATGTATTCAATGCCTGTCCGCCGCCGCTATTTTTGCACTATTTGCTTGGAATGAAGGCGGCGTAATGCCAGTGATGGAGCTTAACTTTATTGGTGGAATTCTCTGGTTGGTGTTTATTGCGACTTTTGGTGCTTGGGGTTTGTATTATCTGGCTTTGAAAAAATCGTCTGCGACCCGTGTCACGGCTATTTTATACCTCAGCCCGCCAGTCACGATGCTTTGGGCTTGGGTTATGTTTGATGAGCCTTTGTCATGGGCGATGATGCTTGGCCTGCTAGTGTCCCTGCTTGGAATTATTATCATTGCACGGGCGCAACCTAGACCAGCAGTCACACAGGCTTAGGCTACTTAAGGACTTGCCCCTATCCTAGTTAATTTACTTTAAATTTAAAATACTACGCTAGGTTAATTGCCTTTGGTCTTGACGAAGCAAACTGGAAAAGAGCATATTCTGAGTACATAAGAGCTTACACTTTTGCTTGCAAGATCAAATCTATAACGAGGAGTTAGCCATGAAGAAGCATTTAATTGCGTTATCCATTCTAAGTGCTGTTTGTTTAGCACCCCAAGCCTACGCCGCCCCGAAAACCTTTGTCTATTGTTCGGAAGGCGCTCCTTCTGGTTTTAACCCCCAATTTTATACTGATGGCACGACTTTCGATGCGGCAGGTCAAGCCATTTATGACCGTTTAGTGCAGTTTAAGCCGGGCGAAACCAGTATTTCTCCAGCGCTTGCGGAATCATGGGAAGTCAGTCCTGATGGCTTAACGTATACCTTCAAATTGCGCAAAGGCGTTAAATTCCAGACCACCAAAGACTTTACACCTACTCGTGATTTTAATGCGGACGATGTGCTGTTCTCTTTCAATCGTCAGTGGAAAGATGATAATCCTTATCACAAAGTCTCCAATGGTAACTACGAATACTTCACTGGCATGTCGATGCCGGATGTATTGAACACGATTGAAAAAGTTGACGATTACACCGTCAAATTCACCCTGAAGCGCCCTGAAGCCCCCATGCTAGCGAACTTAGCGATGGATTTTGCTTCGATCCTTTCAGCAGAATATGCCGATGCCATGATGAAGGCGAAAACACCGGAAAAGGTCGATACCGATCCGGTTGGCACTGGGCCTTTCCAATTAGTGGCTTATCAAAAAGACGCCATGATTCGCTATAAGGCCAATGAAAATTATTGGGAAGGCAAGCCAAAAATTGATAACTTGGTATTCGCGATTACCAAAGACAATGCGGTGCGCTGGCAAAAGTTACAAGCGGGTGAATGTCATTTAATGCCTTTCCCAAATACAGCCGACTTAAAGGCGATGCAAGAAAACAAAGATGTTACCTTATTAAGCCAAGAGGGTTTGAATATCGGTTATTTTGCGTATAACACCACCAAAAAACCTTTCGATGATGCGCGAGTGCGTAAAGCGCTGAATATGGCAATTAATAAGCCAGCGATCTTGGATGCGGTCTATCAAGGGGCGGGCAAAGTTGCGAAGAACCCAATTCCACCGACCATGTGGAGCTATAACGATAAAGTCGTGGATGATCCTTACGATGTGGAAGCTGCGAAAAAATTATTAGCCGAAGCGGGTGTAAAAGACCTAAAAACTAATATTTGGGCGATGCCCGTACAGCGTCCGTATAACCCGAATGCGAAACGTATGGCGGAAATGATTCAGGCTGACTGGAAAGCGGTGGGTGTGGATGCGCAAATTGTTAGTTATGAGTGGGCAGAATATTTAGAGCGCTCCAAGAAAGGCGAACACGATACTTTGCTGATGGGATGGACGGGCGACAATGGTGACCCTGATAATTTCTTAGCAGTCTTGCTCGGTTGTGATGCGGTGAAGGATGGTTCGAATCGGGCGTTCTGGTGCAACAAAGAATTCAACGATTTAGTACAAAAAGCTAAAACCTTGAATGATCAAGGCGAACGCACCAAGCTGTATGAGCAGGCACAAGAAGTATTCAAGAAAGAAGCACCGTGGGCGACGATTGCGCACTCGGTAGTGTATGAAGTGGCACGCAAAAATGTCACGGGTTATAAACAATCTCCGTTTGGTTTACACCAATTCAAAAACGTTGATTTAGCTGAATAATCGCTTGAGTGAGAGCTGCCACCAGGTAGCTCTCATTTCACACAAGGAGCCACAACTTGTTCAAGTTTATTCTTAGCAAAATCGCGCTGCTGATCCCCACTTTTTTAGGGATTACCCTAGCGGCTTTCTTATTTGTACGCCTCTTGCCGGGTGATCCAGTTACGATCTTATCGGGTGAGCGGGGTATTTCAGACGAGCGCCGTGCTGAAATGATCGCCCAATTCGGGTTAGATAAACCGGTCATTGTGCAATATTTCTCTTATCTCAAAAACCTTTTACAAGGCGATTTTGGTCAGTCCATCTCGACCCATCGCCCTGTGGTAGAGGAGTTTTTTGAGCGCCTACCTGCCACCATGGAATTGGCTTTTTTTGCCATTTTAATTGCTGTCTTAATCGGTGTTCCTGCAGGAATTATTGCAGCGGTGAAACGTGGACGCTGGCCGGATCATGTCTTGATGGGTAGCGCATTGACGGGCTACTCGATGCCGATTTTCTGGTGGGGTTTGCTGCTGATTATGTTGTTTTCCACTACCTTGGGTTGGACGCCTGTGTCAGGGCGCTTGGATATTATTAATTACTATTTTGAACCGGTAACTGGCTTTATGACCGTAGATGCTTGGCTATCGGGGCAAGAAGGCGCGGTGAAGTCCGCACTGCATCATTTGATTTTGCCCAGTGTAGTGCTCTCCACTATTCCGATGGCCGTGATTGCCCGTCAAACGCGCTCAGCCATGCTGGAGGTCTTGGGTGAAGATTATATTCGTACTGCCTATGCAAAAGGCTTACCGACTTGGCGCGTGATTGGAATTCATGCCTTGCGTAATGCCATGATTACCGTAGTGACCGTTATTGGTTTGCAGGTCGGCACGTTGATTGCGGGTGCTGTATTAACTGAAACGATTTTCTCGTGGCCGGGGGTGGGTAAATGGATGATTGATGCGATTTCGCATCGTGACTATCCAGCGGTACAAGGTGGCCTATTATTTATTTCCATGCTGGTCATGTTGGTCAATTTGATCGTGGATCTGATGTATGGCTGGATTAATCCGCGTGTGAGGGACGGCAAATGAAACTGTTCGCGGATGATGCTTGGCGTACTACGTGGAATTATTTCAAAGAAAGCAAAGGTGGTTTATGGGGCTTAGGCTTCTTAGGTTTAGTGATGATTTGCGTGATTTTCGCAGATGTGATTGCTCCCTTTGACCCCAGCTTACAAAACCGTGACGCTTTATTACTCCCCCCGATTTGGACGGAAGCGGGTCATTGGCCGTATATTTTAGGTACCGATGCGGTGGGGCGCGATATGTTATCGCGACTGATTTATGGCGCACGCTATTCGATGTTTATTGGCTTTGTCGTCGTGTCTTTAGCTGTAATTGCAGGCACGCTACTCGGCTTACTCGCAGGCTATTATCAAGGTTGGGTCGATACCATCATCATGCGCCTCATGGATGTGATTCTAGCTTTCCCAAGTTTATTGCTCGCCCTCGGTTTAGTGGCAGTGCTAGGCCCTGGCTTAGTTAATGCCATGTATGCGATTGCCTTAGTCATGTTGCCACACTTTGTACGCCTGACGCGTGCGAATGTTTTGAGTGAAAAGAACCGTGATTATGTGGTCGCTAGTCGCATCGTTGGCGCAAGTAATTGGCGCTTAATGTTCAATAGCATTTTACCAAACTGCATGGCACCTTTAATTGTGCAAGCAACGCTCTCCTTCTCCAATGCGATTTTAGATGCGGCAGCTTTAGGTTTCCTCGGGATGGGCGCACAACCTCCGATTCCTGAATGGGGGGCGATGCTAGCCGAGGCGCGTGAGTTCATTAGCCGTGCGTGGTGGGTTGTGACTTTTCCGGGGCTTGCGATTCTATTGACGGTACTTTCGATTAACTTAGTGGGTGATGCATTGCGCGATGCCCTTGACCCAAGGATGCGCCGCTCATGAGTCTATTAAGCGTTCGCAATTTATCAGTGGCGTTCCCAACCCAACATGGCTGGTTCCAAGCCGTTGAAGGCATTCATTTAGACGTTAATGCAGGCGATATTTTAGCGATTGTAGGCGAGTCGGGTTCTGGCAAGTCGGTGGCCATGATGGCAGTGATGAATCTCTTGCCACCGACCGCACGCATTACTTGCGATGAACTCAAAATAGAGGGGCAAGACTTACTCGCTATGCCTGCCAAACAACGTCGCAAGCTCAATGGCGGCACGATAGCGATGATTTTCCAAGAGCCCATGTCTAGCCTCAACCCGTGCTTTACCGTCGGCTATCAAATCGACGAGGCTATTCGCATTCATTTAGGTGGCTCGAAAAAAGAACGTACTGAGCGCGTACTGCATTTGCTGGAAATCGTGGGTATCCCTGATCCACGACGGCGGTATAAAGCTTATCCGCATCAAATGTCTGGTGGGATGAGCCAGCGCGCCATGATTGCGATGGCGTTAGCAGCCAATCCCAAATTATTGATTGCTGATGAACCGACCACTGCGTTGGATGTGACGGTACAAGCGCAAATTTTGGAGCTGCTGTTAAAACTGCAACAAACTCAAGGGATGGGCTTAATCCTAATCACTCACGATATGGGTGTCGTCGCAGAAACCGCACAACAAGTGGTAGTGCAATATGCAGGGCAACAAGTTGAGAAGCAGCCGGTGTTTGGTTTATTTAATCAGCCACATCATCCATATACAGCAGCTTTGTTGGATGCTTTACCCGAGCGCGCGCCTGCGGGTGATTTCTTGCCAACCATTCAAGGCATTGTGCCGGGGCAAAAAGATCGTCCGACGGGTTGCCTATTCTCACCACGCTGCACGCATGCCCAAGCGTTATGCCATGAACAACAACCCGCATTAGTACGTAATAGTGAGCAATGGCTGCGTTGCCATTACCCTTTGAATACAGTTGAGGTGCTGCGATGAGTGAAGTCTTACGTGCAGTCAATTTGCAGCAGGAGTACAGCGCGCGCCAAGGCATGTTCCAAAAACCACTCTATGTACGTGCTTTGAATGGCGTGAGCTTCAGCTTAAACGCAGGCGAGACTTTAGCGGTGGTGGGGGAATCAGGCTGTGGCAAATCGACTTTAGCGCGCTCCTTAACCTTAATTGAAACACCATCAGCGGGTGAATTATGGCTGGCGGGTGAGAAAGTGAATACCGCGAATAAACCCGATGCAGCCCTACGCCAACGCGTACAAATGGTGTTTCAAAACCCTTATGGCTCACTCAACCCGCGCAAAACTATTCAGCAAATGCTGGAAGAACCGCTGCTGCTCAATACTAAACTATCATCTGAAGCACGTCGTGCTGCGGTTGCGGATATGATGTCCCGCGTTGGTTTACGTCCTGAATTTGCTGAACGCTATCCACATATGTTTTCTGGCGGACAGCGCCAGCGGATTGCCATTGCCCGCGCCTTGATGCTCAAGCCGCAAGTGGTGGTGTTAGATGAACCCGTCTCTGCCCTCGATTTATCAGTACGCGCACAAATCCTCAATCTCCTCACCGAATTACAACAAGATTTAGGTTTAGCCTATGTCTTTATTTCGCATGATTTATCTGTGGTACAGCGTATTGCGGATTATGTCATGGTGATGTATTTCGGGCGGGCGGTGGAGTATGCGGATGCAGCAACCATTTTCAGTACCCCTCAGCACCCTTATACCAAAGCCTTATTTTCTGCGACTCCGGTAGCCGAAGTTGGCGAAAAACGTGAGCGTATTCACCTACAAGGCGAGCCACCTTCGCCTTTGCGTCCGCCACAGGGTTGTCCGTTTGGCCCGCGCTGCGCTTATGTGCAAGACAGTTGTCGCAAAGAAGTTCCTGCTTTGCGTGAATTGAAGGGCGCGCAGGTGGCTTGTGTACGAGCAGAGGCGATCAATGAGCCTCAGCTCCCAAATATTTCAGCCAGATTGCTTTAATATAGTCGCGTTCCTCAACGAAGTCCTCAGCACTGATTGCGGTGGACTCCTCTTGTAAGGCTAGCTTGTGGGTGTGATTGCGTAGGCTGCGATAAATATCCTGCAAGCGGCTTACTTCCTCTGCACTTAGGATATTGGCAGTGCGCAGTGAGTCTAACTGGCGAATATTATCGCTCCATTCGACCAAAGCAGGCTGTTGATGAGCATGGGCAAGAATCAAATATTGCACAATGAATTCAATATCGGTGATACCACCCGGATCTTTCTTCACATTGAAAACTTTTTGGTCTTTGCTGCCTAAAGCATCCCACATCTTTTGGCGCATATTCACGACTTCTTGGCGCAGTTGTTCAGTGTCGCGGGGTTGGCAGAGAATTTCATAGCGAATGGCTTCAAATTGCTGACGCAACTCTGGGCTACCGGTAATCATCCGCGCCCGCAATAAGGCTTGATGCTCCCAAATCCACGCTTTTTCTAATTGATACTGGCGGAAGGCTTCAGCACTAGACACCAGTAAACCGGAAGCACCACTAGGGCGCAAGCGCGTATCGGTTTCATACAAGCGCCCATCGTGGGTAAAAGTAGCAAGGGCATTGATAATTTTCTGGGCTAAACGTGCGAAAAATACAGGGCTTTCTAGTGGTTTCTCCCCATTTGTGACTTGTTGCTCGCCACAACTATCATGCAAAAATACAATATCTAAATCTGAACCGTAACCCAGTTCAATACCGCCTAATTTGCCATAGCCCACAATTGCAATACTCGCATCACGCTTTATGCCATTGACCACATACTCGGGAATGCCTGACTTAGCGGTCATGGTTTGCCAAACATTCTGTGTAGTCTCCTCCAGAATCGCTTCCGCAATCCAAGTGAGCTGATCAGACACAATCATCAAAGGCAATTTGCCGGTAATATCCGCAGCAGCTACCCGCAACACTTGAGCTTGTTTAAACTGGCGTAAACGTTCCATGACTAAACCCGTATCTTCAGGGTCAACACTACCCAAGACTTGCTTAAGCGCCGTACCTAACTCCTGCCGATTAAGTGGGCGATACAATTGCCGAGTATCGAGGAGCGCATCCAGCAAGATCGGATGCTGCGTGAGCTGAACAGTAATCCATACACTCGCATGCACCAGCTTCACAAATTGTTCTAAGGCCCCTGGATGGTCGACTAGCATGACAATGTAGCCTGAACGCCGTGCAATCGCATGAATCACTTGTAAGCTACGCGTGAGCGCTTGGGCTGGATGGGCTTGGGTCGCACAGACGGCTAAAAGTTCAGGCATTAAGCGATCTAAGCGGGTGCGTGCTAATTCAGTCAGTGATTTATATAAACGACTTTCGCGTAAGGTTTGAATCTGCTGCCAACATTCGGTTTCTGGCTTTAAACCCCAAGACAGCAAAAGATTGCAGGCATGATCCTCATCCATATTCCCTTGCCAGAGTTGGATTAGCTCCTGATTCGGGTCTTCATCGGGCTTATCCTCTTCACCTTCCACCGCAAAGATGCGCTTAAAGATTAGGCTCACTTGTTCGCGATGGGCATCCAAAACCTGCATGAAGCTCGGCCAATCCGCAAACCCTAAAGATCCTGCCATGAACTGTTGCTGCTCAGGCTCAGTCGGCAAAGCATGTGCTTGCTCGTCTTTCCACATTTGCACCCGATTTTCAGCCCGACGTAAGAAGTGATAAGCCTCTCGTAAAATGCTGGCATCTTCAGCACTTAATAAGGTCTGTTGCTCTAAAATATCTAAGGTTTTTAATAGATTCCGTTCTTGTAAAGCACGCTCGCGCCCACCGCGCATTAATTGAAAAACTTGAGCAGTAAATTCAATTTCACGAATGCCACCTTTGCCCAACTTAACATCGTTTTGCTTGCCTTTACGCAAAGCTTCCCGATTAATCATGAGCTTCATTTCGCGCAATTGTTCAACCGAGCCGTAATCTAAATAGCGGCGATAGACAAAAGGACGTAGGCGCTGCATCAACTCTTGACCTTCTTGCAGATCACCTGCCATGACTCGCGCTTTGACCATTGCATAGCGCTCCCATTCGCGCCCATGTGTTTGGTAATAATGCTCCATTGCATCAAAGGACAAAGCTAAAGCCCCGACCTCACCAAAAGGGCGTAAACGCATATCCACCCGATAGGCAAAGCCATCCCCTGTCACTTGCCCTAAGCTATTAATTAGCTTTTGCCCAACACGGGTGAAAAAGGTTTGGTTATCTAAACTCCGCCGACCATCGGTTTCACCAGACTCAGGGAAAGCAAAAATCAAATCAATATCGGAAGAGAAATTCAGTTCACGCCCACCCAATTTTCCCATCCCTAAAACCAGCATCCGCTGTGATACACCAGCCCGACTGAAGGGTTGACCGTGCTTAGATACCAACTCTTTATGCCACCAATCCAAAACGCTACTGACTAAAGCATCGGCCAGATCAGAGGTGGTTTGGAGCGTTTCTATCAAATCGGCAGCAGCGGTTAAATCTCGCCAAGCAATCCGCACCGTTTCCCGATGACGAATTTGGCGTACTGCTTTTAATAAACTCGTCTCATCAACAATGGCTGCTATCTCTGCAGAAACTTTCTCGACTAATTCACCCTGCTGATAAGCCTGACTACTCAATAATTCATCCACCCATTGCGGGAAACGGGTTAATTGTTCCTGCAAATAAGGGCTGGCATTCAAGGCTAGTTCAGCACTAGGGCGTAAGTCAGTAGGAAAGTTTGTTAAGAGAGCAGGCGCGATGGGCATGAATTTATTCTCCTCATTTTAAGAGCGGCGCAAGTTTAATTGTATTACTTTTTCCGCAGACATTGGCGAGGCTAGCAGCAATTGGCACAATGTCACCATGCATATTCAAATCATTTCTAATTTAGATCAAGTTTCTCGCAGCGCATGGAATGCTTTAGTGCAGGATAATAATCCTTTCGTGCGTCATGAGTTTTTGGCTGCCTTAGAGCATCACCAGTGTGTGAGTAAGCAATTTGGCTGGTTACCACGGCATATTGCGGTCTATGAAGGTGAGGAATTGCTCGGTGCAATGCCTTTATATGAAAAATACAACTCCTATGGCGAGTTTGTATTTGATCATGCTTGGGCGGAAGCTTATAAGCAGCACAAGCTACGTTATTACCCGAAATTAGTTTCAGCGATTCCGTATACACCGGCAAGTGGACAGCGCTTATTAGTGAAGTCAGGGCAAGAAACGGAAATTTATCCCGTCTTATTAGAAAGCGCATTGCAGCTCGCTGAAACCTTGCAAGCGAGTGGCGTACATTGGCTGTTTCCTTTAGGTGAAGAGCAAGATTGGCTCAGCCAACAGCAGCTCTTTACGCGCCATGATTGCCAATTCCATTGGCGAAACTTTGGTTATCAAAGCTTTGATGATTTCCTAGAAACCTTCAGCTCGAAAAAGCGCAAAAACGTCAAACAAGAACGCCGCAAAGTCAAAGACGCTGGGGTTGAATTGCGTGTCCTAGATGGGTATAGCGCGACAGCCACTGATTGGGAGCGCTTTGCGTTCTTTTATCAGCATACCTTTGAAAGTAAATGGGGCATTCCGACTTTAAATGAAGGCTTTTTCAAAGAAGTCGCTGCTAAGCTACCTGATCAAGTTATTCTGGTGATGGCCGATAAAAATGGAGAATGTATTGCCGGCTCCTTAATGTTCCGCAGTGATACGCGACTGTATGGCAGGCATTGGGGCTGTACAGAATACTTCGATAGCCTGCATTTTGAAGCCTGTTACTACCAAGGGATTGAGTACTGTATTCAGCATCACTTACAGGTTTTTGAGCCAGGTGCGCAGGGGGAACATAAAGTACCGCGCGGCTTTATTCCGACTTTAACCCGTTCTAGCCATTGGCTTGCCAGCCCTGCTTTCCAGCAAGCGGTGCGCCAACATACTTTATACGAACAGCGCTCAGTGGCTGAATATATGCAAAGCGTCTATGAGCACCTGCCTTATCGAGAGGACTTTGTAGCAGAACATCTTCGGCCATAAAAAAAGCCAGAGCAGTGTCTGGCTAAAAATAGATCCTCTGTGTTCAGATATCAGGTACTGAACTAGGACCCTCAACATGAGATCCAAGCAAGCCTTGGCTTTGCAGCTTGCTTGTGAAAATCACTTAACCTAAAGGCTCATCCCCTTGCGCATAATCATCGGTGTCCGCATCTGCTGAATAACTACTGCGACGGCTGTTTGGATGATAAGCATGTTGGTAGCTGCGAACGCCTTTAAAAATCGCATCCGCTAATTGATGTTGATAGTCTGGATTACGCAAACGCTGCTCTTCCGCTGGGTTACTAATGAAGGCTGTTTCTACCAACATCGACGGAATATCTGGTGCTTTCAAGACCACGAAACTAGCACTCTCTACTTGTGGACGCAGCGGATTACTCACCGAAGATAACTCTCGCAGAGTACGTTTTGCTAAAGACAAACTCCGATCCATCGTAGCATTTTGGCTTAGATCTAATAGGATTGAGGCAATTTTGTCGCTATTACCAGCTAAACGTACATTACCCAAGCGCAACTCATAAGAGTTTTCACTATCCGCTAATAAGCGTGCAGCTTCACTGGAAGCACCATGCTCGGAAAGAATATATACAGATGACCCATGCAAATTCGCACGATTATTTGCATCAGCATGGATAGAAATAAACAAATCAGCATTGTTACGCCGCGCAATTTCTGTGCGCTCACGCAAATCTACATAGCGGTCATCACTGCGTGTCAATACAGCACGCATCCCAGGAGCACCATTAATCCGTGCTTTCAGCTTCTTAGCAACTGCTAAAACTACATCTTTTTCCTGAGTACCTTCACGTCCAATTGCCCCCGGATCATGCCCACCATGACCTGGATCAATAGCTACCACGAAATTTGCCCGACTAGAGGGTGCAGGGCCTTCATCATCAGGAACTACATCCTGGCTACTTGCTTTCTCAGCTTGACGACGACGACGGTTATTAGTGCCACCTGCTTTATTCGTCACAGTGAGAGTTAAGACATTATCGCCACCTGAACTGCTCATATTGGCATCAACACTGACCGTGTTTGCCATATCTAGCACAACCCGCAACTTACCATCATCACGCACCGCATAACGAATGGCCTGTAAAGGTGGACGGTCATGGCGGCCTTGCTTGAGGTTGCCATCTAAATCAGTTTGATAGAGATCAATAACGACGCGCTCAGGATTGCTCAGAGTAAAGATTTTGTATTTAACTGGAGCACTTAGAAGTAAAGAGATATTTAATGCATTGGCATTACCCGATAATTTTGCACCCACTAAGCGACCGCGTGGAGCTGCCCATAATTGACCGGTCACCAAGCTACTGCTCAGTACGCCCGAAGCGACTGCAAGCTTTAAAATAAAATTTCGACGTGTCAAATGTTGGTTTTGCATGATTTTTAGACCCAGCCAGCCTTCGAATTATCACTGAGGAATAGACAATCCGTCGCAGAGTAGAGATTACGGTATGCTCACATACTAACCTGCAACGAAATTTTTTCAAGTATTTTTTTATGAATACTTTATAAGTAATTGAAAATATTAAATTAATTGTATTCTAAATAAGCAACTCGTCCCGCTAAGTGCTGTTGAATAGTAATTTGTAAATTAGCCTTCGGAATATAGACCCCGCCCTTGTCAGGCCATTCGAGGATGCAGAGTGCATCTTTATCTAAATAATCCCGAATCCCCATGTATTCTAACTCTTCCGGATCAGCGAGCCTATATAAATCAAAGTGATAGATTGTTTGATTTATTAGATGATAAGGCTCAACCAAGGTATAAGTAGGGCTTTTGACTGTTCCTTCATACCCAAGTTCCCTTAATAAGCCACGCACAAAAGTCGTTTTTCCAGCCCCTAAATCACCTTGCAATTTAATAATGCCACCGGTAGAAAATTGATGTGCAATGTGCGCACCTAAAGCGAGGGTAGCCATTTCATCAGGCAAATAAACTTCTGATTGAGTCATGGATTCACCCATTCCCGCAAATTATTAATTAGATCACTCGCCAGCATACCGCGTTCACCTTGTTTTGCCGCTTTATCCCCTGCTAAAGCATGGATCAGAACACCGGCACACGCTGCTTCCCATAAACTTAAACCTTGGCCAAGCAAACTAGCAATAATCCCAGTTAGAACATCCCCCATACCTGCAGTAGACATCCCCGGATTGCCCGCTAAACAAAGCGCTATTTGCTCATCGTCTGCAATCAAACTACCTGCACCTTTGAGCACAATCACGCCACCATATTTTTGCTGCAAGGCTCGAATAGCTGCAAAGCGATCTTGCTCAATTTCTTGCGTACTACCCGCTAATAGGCGCGCTGCTTCAGCAGGATGTGGAGTTAAGATCCAGTTAGAACGTTGTTGTGGAGCTTGGGCTAGCAAATTTAAAGCATCAGCATCTAACACTAAGGGTAAATTAGTTTTTAGCGTATTTGCCCAAATGGCTTGAGCTACAGCCGTTTGACCTAAACCTGGCCCCAAACCGATGATTGTTTTTCCAGCTAATAACTCATTTAACTCATTAGCTTGTAAAGCTGTAACCATCAATTCAGGGCGAGTGAGATTCAACCAAGCAGCATGACTAGGATCAGTACCGACTGTGACCAATCCACTGCCTGTACGTAAAGCCGCTTCACCGGCTAAACGAATCGCACCGGCCATGCCAGCCTGCCCACCGATTAGCAACACATGCCCAAATTTACCTTTATGCGCACAACGCGAACGCTTGGGTAGTAACTGAGTTAATAAGTTTGTTGAAAGTGTATAGGTCTGTGTAGGTATTTGTTGCAGGACATTGGCTGGCAAAGCTAAATCAGCCAACACTAAATCGCCTACATAATCACGTGCTTGCCCGGTTAATAAACCTTGTTTCAGACCAATAAAAGTCACAGTCAAAGCTGCTTTCACCGCTAAGCCCAGCGGCTGACCCGTATTGCCATTTAAACCAGAAGGAATATCGACCGCAATAACTGGTTTCGGATAAGCATTAATGGCCTCAACTGCTGCAGCGAATTCAGCTTGTAAGGGGCGCGTTAAACCTGTGCCAAATAAAGCATCTACCACTAAATCAGCCCATGGCAAATCGCCTGTGAATACATCAACTTGCCCACCAACCGCCAAATAATCTTGGTAGGCAGTTTGTGCATCATTTTGTAATTGCACAGGCGTACTAACAGCTAATACAGATACTCTCCAGCCCGCTGCTCGTGCCAACCCTGCTAACACATAACCATCACCCGCATTATTGCCTGTACCACAGACAATACAAACTGAGCGTGTTTGCGGGTAGTACTGAAGAATAGCTGCGAATAAAGCATTAGCAGCACGCTGCATCAGCTCGTAACCCGGAATGCCTTGCTCTTGAATCGCAATACGATCTAATTCGCGTACTTGCTCAATCGTGTAAACTGGGAGTTTGTCAGAAAAACTGCTAAGCATCATGCCTGTGGATAATCCTAAAAAAGCTGCCTTAATCGCTGATATTAGCGCCAAATTACCTGTATGGGGAGCAGAACTCGGCTTGGATGCAGTGGGAATCAGCTCAATTGACTTGTCGAGTGCTGAACAAAAGCTTTGGACTTGGCTAGAACAAGGTTATCACGGCGAAATGGCTTGGATGCAGCGGCATGGCACGAAACGCAGCCGCCCTGAAGAATTAGTTGAAGGCACTCTATCCATTATTAGCGTGCGCATGAATTATTGGCCAGAAGATAGCGCACCTGCAGAGATGATCTTGAATCATCCAGAACTAGCTTATATTTCCCGTTATGCTTTAGGACGTGATTATCACAAAGTTCTACGCCAACGCTTAGAAAAACTGGCGCAACGCTTACAAGCTGAATTAGGCAGTTTACGTTATCGAGTGTTTGTAGATAGTGCACCCGTATTAGAAAAGCCCATTGCAGTAAAAGCAGGTTTAGGCTGGCTAGGTAAGCATACAAATTTGCTGAATCGGGAGAGTGGCTCTTATTTTTTTCTCGGTGAACTATATACTGACCTGCCTTTAGTTGAAACAGGTGCTGTTGTCGAGCATTGTGGTTCATGTACTGCTTGTATCAGTATTTGTCCTACCCAAGCAATTATTCAACCGTATCTATTAGATGCTACTCGTTGTATTTCTTATTTAACGATTGAATATGCAGGCGCTATTCCACTTGAGCTTCGCCCTTTAATTGGTAATCGTATTTATGGCTGCGATGATTGCCAATTAATTTGCCCGTGGAATCGCTTTGCTAAAATTAGTCATGAAACTGATTTTAAAATCCGTCACCAATTAGACAGTGCTTATTTAATAGAATTATTTACTTGGAATGAGGCAGAGTTTTTAGAAAAAATGGAAGGTAGCCCGATTCGCCGGATTGGCTATGAACGCTGGCTACGCAATCTAGCTGTGGCTCTAGGCAATGCACCTAGGCAGGTTCGCACTCATCAAGCCCTCCTAGCGAAACTCGAGCAACCTATTAGTCTTTTAGTGCGGGAACATATTGTATGGGCTTTAGAACAATATGCGTAACCGAAATTTCGAGCTTAAACCTCCCTTAATCTCTTAATTAAAACCAATTATCCAAAGAATCATCCATTCATCCAAATGATGTGTGCATAAGAAAAAATTCTCTGCCACCATAAGCTCATACAAACCCAAACAAACCCAAAACATCATGAAAGCAATAAGAATAAGACCGTCAAAACGGCTGATGTTGCTAGTGTTGGCCACACAGCTATTAACAGGTTGCTCCAATATTCAGAGCAATCCGGTTTACCAAACTTGGGAACGACAAGCTTACGCCGCCTATCATGTAAGCCTACCAGGCCCCGCAGATGGTGTCGTGCCAAACTTTTTTAGAACGGTTGCTGTGCCAGGGATGCAAGTCGCACCTCAACGCTCGGCAACACAAGCTTATACGGTAGCACGCAATAATGCGCTTCAACCGCAATCTGCACCGATGGTCGTGCCGATGCAAGAGCAACAGTATATTGCTGATTTTTATGGTTTATGACTTTTACTCGTGTTGTTAGCCCCTAGAGTCCGGACTGGACTCCTATTGGCGCAAAGGTTCTAGCCCTTCCTTTGCGCTTTTTTAGCCAGACCTTGTGTCTGGCTTTTTTATTTACCCACACTAGTCGTTATAATAAAGCCCGACTTTAAGCTTAAGGGACTCAGCATGGATATCGGAGCTTTACGACGTGAATATACTCAAGCAGGACTCAGCAAGGCTAACTTAGCAGCTAATCCTTTTTCACAATTTGAAACTTGGTTTCAACAAGCTAATCAAGCCAATATTGCTGAAGTAAATGCCATGCAGATTGCGACTTCAACCGCTCAAGGCAAACCGACATTACGCACCGTTTTATTGAAAGCTTTCGATGAACAAGGCTTTGTATTTTATACCAATTATCACAGTCAGAAAGCACAGCAAATCACTGAAAATCCACAAGTTGCTGCACTATTTTTTTGGAAAGAATTAGAGCGTCAAGTCGAAATCACTGGTCGCGTTGAGAAGGTCTCTACGCTTGAGTCTCTAAAATACTTCACTAGCCGCCCACGTGGTAGCCAGCTAGGGGCTTGGGTCTCCGCCCAAAGCTCCATTATTAGTTCGCGTAAATTACTGGAAGCTAAACTCGAAGAAATGAAGCAAAAATTTAGCAATGGGGAGATTCCTTTGCCTGATTTTTGGGGCGGTTTTCGCATCATTCCAGAAGCAGTAGAATTTTGGCAAGGTCGCCCGAATCGCCTCCATGATCGCTTTGAATATCGGCGGAATACAGAACAAAATAGTTGGCAAATTGAGCGTCTATCCCCTTAGATGAAGAATCTATTTCAGGATATTTTTTAGCTTCGCAAGCCTAGGTATCTTTGATACCCTAGACTATCTGTGGGTGCTTAGATCACTCGCAGCACCATTATAAGCGAGAATATTTATGCGAGTGTCTTTTTTGCCAATGCTTTTGTTGGCCTCTGTTCTATCTGCTTGTGATAGTGGCAATCAAGTTGCAGACGACACTGCAAATGCCTCTTCCTTAGGGATTAGTTATCAAATGCGCGAGTTCAAACGCCAAGGAGGAGCTAAATGTCCAAGCGCAACTACCCGAATTAAGCCCGAGGATGCCTTGTGTGCGTCGGTACGCTTTAGCTATCCAGAAATTAGTTCAGATACTAAGCCTGAATTAGCTAGCAAAATGAATGAGCTAATTAAACATCAACTCTTAGATACGATTGAGGGTGCACCGAGTCAAACCACAACGCCCCAAACAGTCGAAGCGTTTGCAGATAGCTTTATTCAAGACTATCAAAATGATTCAAATAATTTTTCCAGCTGGGAAATTGAACGCAAGATAAAAGTTGTTTACAACACCAATACGTTACTTACTTTACTTTTTGAAGAATTTGGCTTTACCGGTGGCGCACATCCCTTTAATGGCAGTCGCTTCATTGTGCTGAATCTAGCCAATGGCAACCAAGTAACTTTGGATGATTTAATGAGTCCTGGCTATGAAGCAGCCCTCAATGTAGAAGGTGAACGGGCTTTCCGTGAAGCCCGCCAGCTTGCTGAACATTCTAGTCTTGAAGAAGATGGCTTTACTTTTGCAAATAATGCTTTTGTCTTGAATGACAACTATGGAGTCAATAAAGACGGTTTAAGCTTTATTTTCAATAGTTATGAAGTTGCTCCGTATGTAATGGGTCCTACCGAATTCACCATTCCTTATGAAGATATTAGCTCCCTGATTCGCCCAGATGGTTTACTAGGTAGTAAAGTAAAGTGACCCTAACCTCATTGCCAACTGGCTTTGTACGCTTATCCACTTACGCCCCTCATATTCTTCGTGATCTACGTTATTTTGGGAGCAATAATTTTCTTGGGGAAACCGTTGATGGCTATTTGAAAAATGAAGCCATCCTCACCACTACAGCCGCTAAAGCCTTAGTCCAAGCACATTCTGCTTTGGCAGAATTTGGTTTAGGCTTAAAAATTTTTGATGCTTATCGCCCACAACGGGCTGTAACCCATTTTTTACGCTGGGAACATAAACCAGAAGATCAGGCGATTGCAGCCCGCTTTCATCCTGACCTGAGCAAATCTGAGCTATTCGCTCAGGGCTATATTGCTAAGCGCTCCAGTCATACGCGAGGCAGTACAGTCGATTTAGGCTTAGTCAATTTACAAAACCCTGCGCATCCAGAACTGGATATGGGCACTGAATTTGATTTCTTTGGCAAAGCATCTGCGCCCAATTATCCCAAGCTTACCCCAGACCAACGTGCAAATCGTTTACTTTTAAAGTTAGTCATGGAACGCTATGGCTTTCAAGGTTTCGATCTAGAGTGGTGGCATTTTACGCTGCGTCACGAACCTTATCCGCATCAATATTTCGACTTTGTCGTCCAATAAAGCGAGCTAGAGAATAGCACCATCATGCAATATATACGTGACCCCGAAAAAATCGAGGTACAAATTTGGGATCGTATCCGTGACCTGAGTGATTTTTCAGATCTGAGCCTTGATCAGCAGCAAATTGTTTTATATTTAATCCGCGCTTGCGGCGAGCCTTCCTTAGCACAGCGAGTGAAATTTAGTCCACATGCCATTGAAGCTGGCAAAAAAGCCATTAAAAAATACGCCTATATGCTGTATGACCATGACATGCTCGGCGGCAATTTAGATAGTAGTTTGCTGTATCAAGAGCCGCTCTGTTTTATTAATAAGTCCTCTGTTATTTCGATGGCAAAAAGCACTAAACAAACTCGCGCTATGACTGCAGTGGATTTATGGAAACCTTATTTAAAAAATAGTATTACAGTTTTTGGCTACTCCAGTACCGCCTTATGTCGCTTATTAGAATTATTAAAAGCAGGCGAAGTGGAAAAGCCTTCCTTGATTATTGCCATGCCTTCTGGTTTTGTGAATACCGAATATGGCAAAGAAGTTTTACAAGAGAGCTACGATGAATTAGGGGTGGAATATATTCTCATTGAAGGCCGTTGGGGGGGGATTATGTTTGCAGCCGCTGCCGTCAATGCCCTCTTGAGTATTCAACAAGGCATTTACCGCTAAAACTTAGAGCTTTTCTAAGTTTGCATAAGCCAAGACTAGCCATTTACGCCCGACTGCACTGAAATTAACTTCCACTCGAGCATGTTGGCCAGCACCTTCCGAATTCGTAATAATGCCTTCACCGAATTTAACATGGCTCACGCGCTGACCAATGCTGTAGCCGCTTTCAGTTTTAGTTCCTCTTGGCTGACTATAAGCAGCAGGGGCACTCGCTCGGTAACTAGTTTGATAAGTCCGCACTTTCGGGCGCACTTCATTGAGTAATTCCTCTGGCAGCTCACGCAAAAAACGTGAGGGTGGATTAGCGCGAGTTTGCCCATGTAATTGACGTTGCTCGGCATAGCTTAAAACTAATTGCTGCTCAGCGCGGGTGATTCCGACATAACAAAGGCGGCGCTCTTCCTCTAAGCGTCCTGGATCATCTGCCGACATTTGATGCGGGAATAAACCCTCCTCTAATCCAGCGAGAAACACTAAGGGGAACTCTAAACCTTTGGCAGAATGCAAAGTCATCATTTGCACGCAGTCTTCACCCGCCTCACCTTGGCCTTCACCCGCCTCTAAAGCGGCATGCGCAAGGAAAGAGGATAAATCATCCATTTCGGGTAATTCATCGGTTTGCACTTGAATGAAACCTGCTGCGGCAGTGATTAACTCATTTAAGTTATCCACGCGTGCCTGACCTGTTTCACCTTTTTCTTTAGCGAGGAAATACTCTTTTAATTTGGCTAAAGCAATCACGGTATCCACTTGCTCTGCTAACGGCAGACGCTGAATTTCCTCACCCATTTGTTTAATTAAATGAATAAATTGCAGTAAGGAATTAGCAGCACGTGGAGTAAATTCGCCCGAACGTGCAGCCTCTTCGGTCACTTCCCACATAGATCGACCTTCAGAGCGTGCAATCTGCCGGATATTATCCACAGTGCGTTCACCAATACCACGCGGTGGATGATTGACAATGCGCTCAAAGGATGGATCATCGGCATGATTTAAAGTCAGGCGTAAATAAGCAAGTGCATCTTTAATCTCAGCCCGCTCAAAGAAGCGCAAACCACCATAGACCCGATAGGGAATGCGCTGCTCATTAAATACACTTTCAAATACCCGCGACTGCGCATTCGAGCGATATAAAATCGCTACTTCTTCACGGCGCGCACCTTGATCAACCCATTGCTTAATGCGCCCGGCAATATAACGCGCTTCATCCAACTCATTGAAAGCCGCATATAAATCAAGCGGGGTGCCATTGCTGCCATCTGTCCAGAGGTTTTTGCCTAAGCGCCCGCGATTATGATCAATCAGCGCATTTGCAGCTTGGAGAATATTGCCGGTGGAACGATAGTTTTGTTCTAAACGAATCGTTTCACAGTCGGGATAATCGTGGGTGAAATTGCGGATATTCTCAATCTTCGCCCCCCGCCAGCCGTAAATCGATTGATCATCATCACCCACCGCAAAAATAGGATTTTTCTGCCCAGCGATTAAACGCAGCCAAGCATATTGTAGTGCATTAGTATCTTGGAACTCATCCACTAAGACATGCCGAAAGCGATTGCGATAGTGGCTTTGTAAAGCCGGATTATCCCGCAGCACTTCGAGTGAACGTAGCAGTAGTTCGGCAAAATCCACAACCCCATTCCGCTGGCATTGTTCCTCATACAGGCTATACACACGAATCAATTGCGCTTGTACTGGATCACCACGATCATCTAAATGCTGAGCACGCGAACCTTCATCTTTGCGGCTATTAATGAAGCCCGCTACTTGGCGTGGTGGCCAACGCGTTTCATCTAAATCTAAAGCTTTGAGGATACGTTTTAGCATCCGCAGTTGATCTTCCGAATCAAGGATTTGGAAAGTTTGTGGTAAACCTGCTTCGCGCCAATGTAAACGTAATAAGCGATGCGCTAAACCGTGGAAAGTCCCCACCCATAAGCCACCGATATTGACTCTTAGTAGCTCCTGAATCCGCCCACGCATTTCATTGGCTGCTTTATTGGTAAAAGTAACCGCTAAAATACTAAACGGTGAAACCCCTTCTACCTCTAAAAGCCAAGCAATGCGGTGTACTAAAACTTTAGTTTTGCCACTCCCAGCACCGGCTAACACGAGAATAGGTTTTGGGGGAGCACCGACAGCTTCACGTTGCGGTGTATTCAGGGGATTAAGAATCGGTGATATGTCCATGCCTGAATTGTACGTTATGCAACTAAGCTGTCTAGCAGTGCATAGTAAGTTACAGGTTTTAAGCGTTATTATTCGCGATAAGTCGAATCATTCAAGGAAGTTTTATGCAAATTTGGGTAGATGCGGATGCTTGTCCCAATGTCATTAAGGAAATTCTCTACCGTGCAGCGGAGCGCCAACAGATTGAACTGATCTTGGTCGCAAATCAGCCCTTACGCATCCCACGCTCGGCTTTTATCAAAACTAAGCAAGTGGGCGCTGGCTTTGATGTCGCCGACAATTACATCGCTCAACATGTGAAAGAAGGTGATTTGGTCATTACCGCCGATATTCCTTTAGCGGCTCAAGTGATTGATCACCAAGCCCATGCTCTCAATCCGCGTGGGGATTTTTATACACCGGAAAATATGCGGGAACGCTTAAGAATGCGTAATTTAATGGAAGAGTTGCGCAGCAGCGGCGCTATCACCGGTGGCCCTCCCAGTTTAAACCAACAAGATCGCCAAGCCTTCGCTAATCAATTAGATCGATTTTTAGCACGCTATGTAAAAACTAAAACAAGTGTAGAGAAGTAGGGGATGCTTCAGCACCGAAGCATCCCTTAAGCCTTTAGCGTTTCCGATTCATCGCATCGAGGCTGGCAAAGGCAGCCATGTTCACAATCCCACGCACCGTAGTACTTTCAGTCAAAATATGCGCTGGATAGTTGGTACCGACCAGCATTGGCCCTACGGGCAAACCATCTGCCAGCATTTTCGTCATATTGTAGGCAATATTCGCGGCATTTAAGGACGGGCATACCAACAGATTGGCTTCACCAGTAAAGGCTGAATTCTTGAATAACCGATCACGGATTTCTTGAGATAGCGCCGCATCGGCATGCATTTCGCCTTCTGCTAATAAATCTGGATATTTATCACGCAGAATTTGTAAAGCTTGACGCATTTTTTCGGAATGTTCATTTTGGCGGCTACCAAAATTAGAATGTGACAATAATGCTGCCTTGGGTTCCATCCCAAAACCACTGACTAATTCAGCTGCTAAAGCCGTATTATCAGCTATTTGTGCAGCCGTCGGATTGACACTAACATGTGTATCGGTGAGGAAATAGGTACCCCGCTTGAGAATGAGCATGGTGACTGCTGCAACATCGATCAAACCTGCCCGCGCACCAATCAAGTCGCGAACATAACGCAAATGCGAAATGAAATTCCCTTCAACCCCGCAAATCATCGCATCGGCATCGCCAGAACGAACCATGATGGCAGCAAGAGCCGTGTTACGAGTAGCAATCACACGTTTAGAATAAGAGGGCGTAATCCCTTTGCGGCACATTAGCTCATAGTAAGCCACTTTATGCTTTTGATATTCCGGATTATTACGCGGATCAATGACTTCAATATTTTCGCCAACTTTTAAGCGCAGACCGTAATTATCAATATTCTGCTGGATGCTAGCCGGATCACCCAAGAGAATGGGCTTACAAATGCCGTCATCCACCAAAATTTGTACTGCATTAATCACACGTTGTGATTCACCTTCAGCAAATACAATCCGTTGCGGATTACTTTTCGCCAGCTCAAAAACCGGCTTCATGGTCATGCCAGAGCGGAATACGAATCCTTCCAATTGACGCTGATAAGTTTCGAAATCGGTAATTGGCCGGGTCGCTACTCCGGTTTCCATCGCTACTTTAGCCACACGTGGCGGGATAATAGTCATTAAGCGTGGATCGAAAGGCTTAGGAATTAAATATTCGCGCCCAAAACTGAAGGCTTTACCACCATAAGCAGCCACCACGGTGTCTGAAGCCTCGCGCATGGCTAAATCACCAATGGCCTCCACCACTGCAATCTTCATCGCTTCATTAATTTCAGTCGCCCCCACATCTAAAGCGCCGCGAAACAAGAAGGGGAAACATAAAACATTATTGACTTGATTTGGGTAGTCGCTGCGTCCGGTCGCCACAATCGCATCATTACGTACTTCATGCACTAGCTCAGGGCGGATTTCAGGCTCTGGGTTGGCTAAAGCTAAGATTAAAGGATTGGGAGCCATGCGTTTCACATGCTCCTGTTTTAAGACACGGGGAGCGGATAAGCCTAAAAACACATCAACCCCATCCATCACATCATCGAGGGTACGAGCTTCAGTCTCGATGGCGTAAGCGGAGTTGTAAGGATTCATTTCATCTACACGGCCTTTATAAATGATGCCGAAACGATCATTCACCGTGATGTTTTCTTTCTTTAAGCCCATCTGTACGAGTAGGTTCAAACAGGCAATGGCTGCAGCGCCTGCACCTGAACAGACTAATTTAATATCTTCCAGATTTTTTCCGGCAACTTTCAAACCATTACGAATGGCCGCTGCTACGCAAATCGCGGTGCCATGTTGATCGTCGTGAAAAACGGGGATTTTCATTTTTGCTTTTAAGCGTTTTTCCACTTCAAAGCATTCGGGCGCTTTAATATCTTCGAGATTAATCCCACCAAATGTTGGCTCTAATAGGCTTACTGCATCCACGAAGCGGTCGACATCAAGGGTATCCACTTCAATGTCAAAAGCATTCACGCCTGCAAATTTTTTGAAAAGCACTGCTTTTCCTTCCATCACAGGTTTAGAAGCTAAAGCGCCAATCGACCCTAAGCCTAAGACTGCGGTGCCATTAGAAATCACCGCAACTAGATTCCCACGGGTGGTGTAATCAGCTGCGCAAGCTGGATTCTCTGCAATGGCTAAGCTCGCCGCCGCCACCCCAGGCGAATAAGCTAAGGCTAAATCGCGTTGGTTGACCATGTTCTTAGTAGGGGTTACTTCCAACTTGCCCGGCATTGGATAGCGGTGATAATCCAAAGCAGCTTGGGATAATTCGTCAGCCATTGTGATAGTCCTGCGGTGAAGATATTAAGGAAAGCCTTTTACTTTAACCCGATCAGACAAGAGAGAGAAGTATGAAACTTGAGTTTATCTCTAAGGAATTAGGAAGTTTGGAGAATTTTTCACTGAATGCTTCGAACTGAGCAAGCAGTCAATTAATTAACGCTTGCCCAGCTAAAAATCTAACTAAGCTCGTTTAAACAAGCTGATAATGAACAAGAGTAACGCCGCACCCACTGTAGCCCAAATAATAGAGCCTACAATCCCAGGAATATTCAAATTCAGTGCGCCACTGATGATGCCACCTACGAAAGTCCCGATCACGGAACCAATTAAACCGACCACAATATTGCCGATTAGGCCAAAACCACCACCACGGATCAGATTACCTGCTAACCAACCAGCAACCGCACCAATAGCTAACATGATTAGAATTTCAACGACACCCATGTGATACTCCTCATTGTAAAATCAATAAACACCACTACTTAAGTCGTGGACTATCTTGAGTATAGTTCAGGCATTGTTAATAGATTATTTTGTTCAGCAAATAATTTAAACTTCAGGACGAAATGGAAAAAATGCACGATAAACCCACTTAACGTCGTTCACTGTAAGAAATAGTATAATTTTTACCTTGTTTCAGCTTACTGTAATGACCAAACACCTCTTGCAGATTGCGCTTCATATACTCGCGTAAGCCATTGATAGTCACTAAATAAATACGCCCATTCGGCTTCAGATGCTTTTTCATATCATGCAGTAGAATTGTCATCATCTCTTTACCGACTTTGGCAGGAATATTCGAAGCAATCACGTCAAAACGTAAGCTGGGATCAATATGCTGAAAACCATTACTCAGCATGGCTTGAGCATTGGGTAATTTATTCAACTGCGCATTGCGATTGCTGTATTCAACCGCCATGAAATCCTTATCCACCAGCAAGGTTTTCCCCTGCGGTGCTAGCTTTGCCATCGCTAAACCAACCGGACCATAACCACAACCTAAATCAAAACAATCATCGCTGGGATTAATTTCTAAATACTTCAGGAGCAAGTCTGTCCCTTCATCAATTTCACGTGGCGAAAAAATCCCCCAAGTACTGAGAAACGTAAAACGATGGCCACACAGTTCCGTCTCAAAGCGAATATCCTGACGAATCTCACGTAAATAGTTGCTATCCGTCATGCTTTAAACCTGTGGTAACGTGGAGAAAATACGATCGGCTTCAGCAATCGCTGCGTTCAAATCAGGATGGAGGGTGCAGAAATGCCCCATTTTCCGCCCTGCACGCGCTTCATGCTTGCCATATAAATGTAATTTGCTGTTTGGACTGTGTAGTAACTCATCCCAAATCGGTTGGCTGCTACCCCATAAGTCACCTAGCAGATTCATCATCACTACCGGCGTATGTAAGCGCGTATCGCCAAACGGTAGCTCACAAACCATCCGCACTTGCTGCTCGAATTGCGAGGTGATACAAGCATCTAAGCTGTAGTGCCCACTATTATGGGTACGGGGTGCCATTTCATTAATGAGCAGCTCACCTTGACGGGTAACGAAAAACTCAACCGCCATCACACCAACGAACTCCAATTTAGCAGCGATGCGTTGCGCCGCTTGTTTAGCTTGCTCAGCTAAAGCCTCATTAATTCGAGCAGGTACAATAGTTTGATGCAAAATTCCGTTACGATGCAGATTTTCAGCAACAGGGAAACAGTCCATCTCACCGTGTACACTACGTGCTAACACCACTGATATTTCTTTAGCTAAGTCAACACGCTGTTCGAGCACACACTCGACTGTTTTGAGCTGTAGAAAAGCCGCTTCAACTTCGCTGGGATGATTGACGGTGATTTGACCTTTACCGTCATACCCGAACCGTGCCGTTTTTAGAATCGCCGGAAAGTTGATCTGGCTACAAGCACTCGGGATATCGGCCAGTTGGCGAATCGGCGCAAAGGGAACTGGAGACAGGCCACAACTACGCACAAACTCTTTTTCGACCATCCGATCTTGCGCAACTTGCACGGCAGTTGCCGAAGGACGCACGGGGCAAAATTGCGTTAAAAACTCTAAAGTTTGGGCAGGAATATTCTCAAACTCAGTGGTGACTACAGCACATTGCTCACCAAACTGGCGCAAAGCCTGTTCATCATCATAAGCTGCACGTAAGTGTTGATCAGCCAACTGACCTGCAGGACTTAAAGGATCCGGCTCAAGCACAATGACTTTATAGCCTAAAGTACGTGCTGCTACCGTAAACATACGTCCCAATTGCCCACCACCGAGCATACCAATCGTCGAACCGGGAAGAAGCATTAACTTGCCACTCAATGATATAGATAAAAGTTTAAATACTAGCGCCTATTCCGCAGGGGGCGGCAAAGGCATATTCAAAGCAAACTCGCGCTGAGCTTCGCGGAACGTTGCTAATTGCTTAGCTAAAGCAGCATCCTGCATAGCTAGTTGTGCAATCGCGAATAAAGCCGCATTCGCCGCACCCGCCTCACCAATCGCAAAAGTAGCAACTGGAATGCCTTTAGGCATTTGCACAATCGAATACAGGGAATCTTGTCCATTTAGATAGCGCGAAGGTACAGGAACCCCTAATACCGGAATCTGCGTCTTAGCGGCTAGCATACCTGGTAAATGGGCGGCACCACCGGCTCCAGCAATAATGCATTGCAAACCGCGAGCCTGTGCGGTGCTGGCATACTCAAACAGCAAGTCGGGTGTACGATGTGCCGACACGACTTTATACTCGTGCGCTACCCCAAACTGCTCTAGCAGTTCAACGGCCTTGGACATGACTTTCCAGTCGCTATTGCTGCCCATGACCACCCCTACGAGTGGTTGCATCATCTTGCTACCCTTATGAAACGAAAAATCTGATAGTATAACGGCTTAATCCATTTCTCACTACTTTATGCAGCAATGAGCCAATCTGTCAGTACTTCAAATTTACCCGCACCTGTGCTTGAAACTCATCTACAAAACTTACCCCTGCTAGCGCGGGGTAAAGTGCGTGATATTTATGCGATTGATGATCAACATATGTTGATTGTAGCCACGGATCGCCTCTCCGCCTTTGATGTGGTTTTACCGACTGGGGTCGCTGGCAAAGGCAAAATACTCACTCAAGTGGCTTTGTTCTGGTTTGAAAAACTTAAAGATGTGGTGCCCAATCATTTAAGTAATTTGACCCTAGATGATTTGCCTTTAAGTGCTGAAGAAAAGCAAATGCTCACTGGGCGCAGTATGTTGGTTAAGCGCTTAAAAACTTTGCCAGTAGAAGCGATTGTCCGTGGTTACTTAATTGGTTCGGGCTGGAAAGATTACCAGCAAACAGGCACGGTATGCGGTTTGCCCTTACCACGTGGCTTAAAAATGGCGCAGCAATTACCTGAGCCGATTTTTACCCCTTCGACGAAAGCCGATGTAGGCTTGCACGACATCAATATCAGTTATGCTCAAGTTGAAGAGAAGATCGGTAACGAATTAGCTGCACAAATGCGTAAGGTGAGTATTGAGCTGTATCAACGTGCTGCTGCGTATGCTTTAGAACATAAAATTATTATTGCCGATACCAAATTCGAGTTTGGTTTAGATGAGCAAGGTCAATTGGTACTGATTGATGAGATTCTCACGCCAGACTCCTCGCGTTTCTGGGCAGCAGACGAGTATCAAGTTGGTAAAAATCCACCTTCGTTTGATAAACAAATCGTGCGGGATTACTTAGAAACCCTCGATTGGGACAAAACTTATCCCGGCCCTAGCTTACCTAGCGCGATTGTCGCAAAAACTGCCGAGAAGTATAGGGAAGTCGCTACACTGCTAACCCAGTCAAACTGAGGAATTTTAGCAATGCATGTGCTTGTTACAGGTGCTGCCGGCTTCATTGGAATGCATGTAGCCCTGTCACTGTTAAAACGTGGCGATAGTGTCGTTGGCCTAGATAATCTAAACAACTACTATTCAGTTCAGTTAAAGCAGGATCGTTTACAACAGATTCGTACAGAAGATAGCGAGCAGCGTTTTCAATTCGTAGAAATGGATCTAGCTGATCGTGAAGGTATCGCGCAGTTATTTGCTGATCAGCAGTTCGATACCGTTGTCCATTTAGCCGCTCAAGCGGGTGTGCGTTATTCTCTAGAAAATCCGCTCGCTTATATTGACAGTAATCTAGTCGGTTTTGCACATATTCTCGAAGGCTGCCGCCAGCAGAAAATTAAACATTTGGTTTATGCGTCCTCTAGCTCAGTCTATGGCGCGAATGAGGCCATGCCTTATTCAGTGCATGATAATGTGGATCATCCTTTGTCATTGTATGCCGCATCTAAAAAGGCCAATGAACTGATGGCACACGCTTATTCACATCTATATGCATTGCCAACTACCGGTTTACGCTTTTTTACCGTTTATGGCCCTTGGGGTCGACCCGATATGGCTCCCATTAAATTTACTAAGGCTATTTTAGCGGGCGAAACCATTGATGTTTATAATTACGGCAAACATCGGCGTGATTTTACTTATATCGATGACATTGTGGAGGGCGTAATTCGTGTTTTAGATCAACCTTCCACAAAAAATACCGCATGGAATGGCAAAAAACCTGATCCAAGTAGTAGTTCTGCGCCGTGGCGAGTCTATAATATAGGGCAACAGCAACCAATTGAGCTGCTTGATTATATTGTTGCACTGGAGTCACATTTAGGTAGAAAAGCGCAGCTAAATCTTCTACCCTTGCAACCCGGCGATGTCCCTGACACTTTTGCCGATGTTGAGGATTTAGTAAAGGCTGTCGGCTATCGACCTAGCACTTCCGTTAATGAAGGCACAAGTCGGTTTATAAGCTGGTATCGTGCATATTATAAGGTTGATTTTTGACTGCACAGGTTTGATCTATGCAAAAGCTTAAGCAACAACAACTGTTGGATCGTATGCTGGAAAAACTTCCTGATCATGTGACCTTTTTATTAGTCATACTCAGTGGTTTTCTCCTAGCCCGCCTGACCTGGACTTTATTCCCCGCTGATCCTGCCGCCATTACCGCAGCCAATCAAACTGAAATTGCCCCCGCTGTTGAAGTCATTCCAGCTAATGCAAGTGCTACTGATATTGGCCAAGAATTAGCAAACTATCATTTATTGGGTGTTTATCAGCCACCTCAAGCCCCTGTAGCAGCTCCTGTTGCTGAGCCAGCCCCTGCTCCCACTCCAGAAGCACCTCGTATCCCTCTAAAACTAGTGGGTGTTTATGCACTTCCGAATAAAAGTGGGGTTGCTGTTATCGAAGTAGGTGGCGCTAATCAAAAAGTAGTAGGCGTAGGTGAGGCAATTGCTGAAAGCAATGGAGCCACTTTAGAAAAGGTATTTCCTGACAAAGTAGAAATTAGCTGGCAAGGCAAAATTGAAACTTTAGGTATGCCTAAATTAAGTGAGTCTGCAGGAGCAGCTGGTGAAGCAGCTCAAATTCCTACTGAGGAATATATTCCTGAGCCAGAGCCTGAAGTAGTACCTGATCAATTAATGCTACAACAGCAACAACTTGAACAACAAAAAATACAACAAGAAGAGTTAGAGGATGATGGTGGCACGCCAAAAGCGCCTTTAGCACCAGGAGCCGTTCCTCCACAACCCCCTCAACCACAAGTTGATCCTGAAGCAAATGCAGGTCGTTCTTCTGATTTAAGCAGTTTTCGGCAGCAGGTGGCACAAAATAATTTAAAACTTTTAGAAGTCATTCGTCCTAGCCCCGTTTCTGAAAAAGGTCAATTAACAGGATTCAGGGTTGTACCGGGGCAGAATGAAGCTTTATTTAGACAAACTGGCTTACTAGCAGGTGATATTGTCACTGGTATAAACGGAACACCCTTAAATAGCAACTCGTCTAGCTTACAAGCTATGCAGGGCTTAATGAATAGTGCCAGCGCCGATTTGACTATTTTACGCGCTGGGCAAACCACTTCAGTACGTGTAAGTTTCTAACTCAGCATTCTAAGAGCGCCGTTGTGCATCTCGCACTGAGGGCAATTGCATCAGGCGCTCCAACACTTCAGATAATTGCTCTATATCTTGAATCTGAATCGTTAAATTAATAAACGATACCTCATCATTTTCACGGGGCAGCGTATTAATCTCGTGAATATTAATGTTAAGGCGAACTAAAACATCCGCTACATCACGCACTAGGCCAGGTTTATTCTCCCCAGATACTTGAATATCGACTGCATAATCCATCGCTCCCCCTCGCCAACTCACATCGACTAAACGTTTTTTCTGTTCATCGTTTAAATGTAGGATATTTTTGCAATCCGTGCGATGAACGGAGACCCCTCGACCGATCGTGATATAGCCTATAATCGCCTCACCCTGTAAAGGTTGGCAACATTGCGCGATTTGAGTAACTAAATCCGAAACCCCCTGCACACTGACCCCCCCTACTTGCTTAGTCGGTGCTACTTTTTTGATTTTGCGCAGAGGAATTTCAGTGGAACGCGAGCGAATCAGCGAATCTGCAAATTGCTTGGGTGTAATATCCCCCCGCCCTAAAGCAATTAGAAAATCACGTTCATTTTGGCGACCAAACTGCTGGTATAAATCATTAGGTTTGAGGTTAGGAAAATTAAGTAAATGCTTTTGGCGATCTAAAATCGAGATACCTTCTTGATAATTACGCTCGTGATTCTGTTGGCGGAACCAATGATTAATTTTTTGGCGAGTCCGAGGCGCTTTAATAAAATTGAGGCTACTATTCAGCCAATTCATTTTTGGTCGCGGCTCTTTATTCGTGATAATCTCAACCTTATCACCGTTTTTGAGTTCGTAATTGAGAGAAGTGAGTCGGCCATTCACGCGTGCACTATGACAACGATGGCCAATATCCGTGTGAATCGCATAAGCAAAATCAATCGGTGTAGCACCCTTGATTAAATCAATGACTTTTCCTTTGGGTGTGACAACGAAAACTCGATCTGAGAATAATTCAGCCTGAAAATCCTCAAGTAACTCGCTGTCATCAATATCCGCATCCAAGAGGCGGCGCATGGAATTAATCACCCGCTCTAAATTACGATCATAGCGACTACCCTCTTTATAGCGCCAATGTGCTGCAACCCCCAGCTCTGCGAACTGATGCATATCATGGGTACGAATTTGAATTTCTACCGCACGATCTTGAGGGCCAATCACGACGGTATGAATCGATTGATAGCCATTGGATTTTGCATGCGCAATATAATTGTCAAACTCTTCCTGAATATGCGGCCAACGGGCATGGACTAGGCTTAGTACTTGATAACAAATGTCGTTATCATCCACAATAATCCGAATCGCACGTAAATCATAAAGTTGGTCAATTGGTACTTGCTTACGCTGCATTTTTTTCCAAATGCTATAAATATGTTTAGGCCGACCATAGACAGTTGCTCTGATATTTGCTGCGGCTAATATCCCACGAATAACCTGAATAAACTCATCAATATAGTTTTCACGTTGCAGGCGCGTATTAGCCAAAGCTTTGGCAATACTTTTATATTGTTGCGGTTCTAAAAAGCGGAAAGATAAATCTTCTAGCTCCCATTTAATTTGGCTAATGCCTAAGCGATTGGCTAAGGGTGCAAACAGCATCATGGTTAAATTCGCTGCATGCGTATGAACAGGGCCTAAGTCCTCGCGTGCCAACAAACGCAAATATTGCAGCTGCCAAGCCAACTTAATCAATACCGCCCGCATATCGCCAACCATTGAGAGCAGCATATTGCGGACTAATTCAGCTTGTTCCTTTTGAGTGGGATCAGCAGCAGCAGCGGTATTTTCACGGAAGGTGTGTAAACTCCACATACCAAAACAAACGCGACTGACTTGACTGCCATACTCCCGTTCAATCTCACCTTGCTTTAAAGCATGGGCATACAAGGGATCAGAGAGCAAAGCAGCTAATAAAGTCAGTTGCTCCGCCTCAATCAAGCGCAGGTTTTCGGCTACATCTAAGCTGCAAGGTTGAAGCGGTTCACATTCACCACGATCTAATAAAGGCTTGATCGCTTTATACAGCAAGTCTAAATCACGCTCTTGGTTAGAGACCCATAAGCGTTGTACCCAAGTATCTAGGTCACGTGATTTAGGGTTGACGGTTTGGCTGTGTTGCATACTGAAATATCCTGTCCGTCTTCATCCATGAAGCTATTGGCAGTTATAAATTATTCTAGTGAGTAAGAACGCCCTAAGAAGCATTTATAATAATTTAAGTAGTGCTTCTATTTCAGCAAAATTCGTCATAATTGCATCTGGCTTTAGTCCTAAAGGTCGCTCCCGCTGTTGAGCATTGAACCAGATAGTACGTAAACCGACTTGTTGAGCGCCAATTACATCTTTTTCTGGGTCATCACCCACATAAACCATTTGATGTGGTTCTAATTGAAGTTTATTTAGAGCTTGCTGAAAGATAGCCGGATGAGGCTTGGCAACACCCGCTTCAGCAGAATTCAAAGCAAATTCAAATAGATGGCCAATACCAATATGGTGCACATCCGCGTTGCCATTAGTAATCACACCCAAAGAATAACTTTGTGCTAAACGCTCTAAACTGGGTAAAACTTCTGGAAAGAATGTTACCTGATTGCGCGCTTGCCAAAACACTTGGAAAGCTTGCTCAGCATAAGCTGGATCATAAGCGCTTTCTACTAAGAGCTGTTGCAACCAACCAGTACGCAAGGTAGTCAAATCATGGTGTAGTTCAGGATATTGACCAACATAAGCTATCCTGCTTGCTACTAGGCTATCTAAGCTGGGATAGCGTTGGCTAATAACAGGATAGTAAGCTTGCAACCAACGATACATCGTTTGTTCGGCATGTTCGATGACGCTTTGGCAATCCCAAAGCGTATCGTCTAAATCAAAGGCAATACAACGAATCGTCATTAGCAGTAGTCAAACTAAGAAAAACTCTATACTAGCAGTAAATAGCTGCTTTAACCGATAAGGGTAGAATATGAAGTTGTTTAAGCACCTAGCTGTACTGACATTAGGCTTATTTAGCACACTGACTCAAGCAGAAACTTTAGTTCTCATTCCAGGCTTTCAAGAGCAAGGGATGGCTTGGCGCTTTCAGCATGTGGCCTCAGCGTTACAGTCCTCAGGATGGGTCGATGGAGGCAATTTGGTCTTAACCCCACGTGGAATTGTGAATAGCACAGTACTGACTAAGCGCCCCAAACAAGCATTTTATACCCTGGAACTGCCTAATCAACTATCCATTACACAGCAAGCAGTGATTTTAGATCAGTATCTACAAGCGCTTTCGGCTAAACGTAGAGAACCGCTAAGTTTGGTCGGTCACTCGGCAGGTGGTTTAGTAGGACGTTATTGGTTAGTAGCTTTCAACACCGTACCAGTGAAAACCTTAATCACGATTGCCACCCCGCATACAGGTACACCTTGGGCTGATTTATCCGAGGTTGCTATTAATACACCCTTAGCTGACCTAGCTGCAGGCATGGGGATTGATTTACCCCGTTCGCGTCAGCTCTATACCGAATTACGCGAAGAGCGCCCCGGTAACTTTTTATATTGGCTGAATCATCAAAGCCATCCGGCCCTTCGTTATGTGTCAATTGTGCGGAACAGTAAGCGCCCTGAATCAAGTGACTTTGTAGTCCCTCCACACAGCCAAAATATGCAGAATGTGTTTGCTTTAACTGGACATACTGAAACGATGTTTAGTGAAGGACAACATGTGTTAAATGCCAATGATGGTTATCGAATAGCGAAGATTTTAGACGCATCAGCTGCGCCAAGAAAATAAGCCCTGAAGGAAAGCTACCTATCTAAAACGTCTAATGTTAGTATTAAAGCAAATAGGGTAAATAACCAAGGGCTGTTTACGGCTCAAATAATAGAATCATTTAGCTACCTAGATAGACGATGCACATGAACGAGGCGATCTACGCACCGAATCATTCTCCCTTGATGAAGACACTGCCCTTAGCACTGGCTGTGCATGCTGCTGTTATTTTTGGCATATCCTTCGCGCCCGTCATTCTACCACGTTTAGCCATCCCGCCTGCTTTAGATATTACGATTGTGCAAACACCTAGTGAAGCTACACCGAAAGAAGTCAATTTTTTAGCACAAGCGAATCAAGAAGCCAGTGGGACTGAGGATGAAGATAATAAGCCACGCAGTCCCTTAGCTTCTTTATTACCGCAAGATAATGACGGGGAGTCACCACTTCAGTCAGAAGCTAGTACCGAAGACTTACAGCCTAAAATTGATCCACAAATTCTAACTAGCAAAGCAACCACTTTTACCGAGCTGAGTAAAGAACCTGATCAGCCTGATACTACACATAATCTAATTGCTGATATAACCGCAGACAGTGCACAGGAAATTGCACAATTATTAGCAGAAGTAGATGCTGCCGAAGCCCAATATGCGCGGCGTCCACGGATTCATTTCATTGATGCGGTGAGTGCTAAAAGCGCAGTAGAAGCGGAGTATATTGATAGCTGGATCAAGAAGATTGAGCGAATTGGTAATATTAACTTCCCTGAAGAAGCTATTCGCCGCAATATGAGTGGTAAGTTGATTTTGAATGTGACACTTGACCATGCAGGTCGTGTGGTCGACAGTCAAATTGACGTATCATCGGGCTTCAATGTACTGGATAAGGCTGCTTTACGCATTGTGCGCTTAGCTTCCCCTTATCCACCTTTGCCCGCCGAAATTCGTAAAAAATGGGATCAATTAAATATCACCCGCACTTGGATTTTCCATAGCGGTACTTTCAATACAGAATAGAGCTTATGCAGGCTATTGCTAATTTACGCAACCATTTGCTGATTGCCATGCCCAGCATGGACGATCCAAACTTTGATCACACGGTGACCTTAATTTGCCAGCATGACGAGCAAGGGGCTTTTGGTGTGACTATTAATCGCCCACTTGAAGTGACTTTTGGCGAATTACTAGCTCAATTAGATATTGAAGTGAATGATGTGCGGCTGGCTAACCGAGTCGCTATGAGTGGAGGCCCCGTACAAGCTGAGCAAGGTTTTGTGCTGCATAACACTAATCGTTCATGGGAAAGTACTCTACATATTGCGGAGAATCTCTCCATCACCTCTTCACGCGATATTCTAGTAGATATTGCGGCTGGTGATGGGCCTGATCAGTTCCTGCTTGTCTTAGGTTGTGCTGGTTGGAGTCCGGGGCAATTAGAAGAAGAAATCAAAGAAAATGCTTGGCTCACCTGCGATGCCAAAAATTCAATTCTCTTCGATATGCCGTATCCACATCGTTGGCGCGGTGCAGCTTCTACTTTAGGGATTGATGTTAATCTGTTAGGCACGGTAGCTGGGCACGGTTAATGTCGATTACAGTTCTAGGGTTTGACTTTGGCCTGAATCGTACAGGCGTTGCAGTGGGTAATACACTCACGGGTTTAGCCACTCCACAAGCAGTTTTATATTCCCAAAATAATCAGCCTGATTGGGACGGCATTGAACGCTTAATTCAGTTATGGCGCCCTAAGCTTTTAGTGGTGGGCATGCCGCGCAAATTAGATGGCACTGATAGCAGTATGCAAGAAACCATCCTAAAATTTTGCCACGAACTCGAAAAGCGTACTAAGCTCCCTGTGCAGACTGCGAACGAACAGTTATCCTCGCGGGAAGCAGAACAGCTTTTGAAAAATGCACGCCAAGCCGGTCGTAAGCGTAAAATTCGTAAGGAAGAAATCGACCAACTGGCGGCAGCGATTATTTTAGAGAATTGGATGCACGATTATGCCCACCAACAACAACTATAATTTACCCGATTTACTCACCCAACTCGCTGAGCAATTAAAAACTTATCTAAGTGAACACCAAATCACTAACCCCGTTTTAGTGGGTATTGAGCGCTCTGGTGTTTGGCTAGCAGAAGTGTTGCATGAACGCCTGCAGATTACTGAAGATTTGGGTAGTTTAAATATTAGCTTTTATCGCGATGACTATAATCGCACTGGTCTAGCTGTGCAGACTGAACCTTCACGCTTGCCTTTGAGCTTAGAGGATCGGCATATTATTTTAGTCGATGACATTATTTACACTGGTCGTACTATTCGCGCTGCGATGAATGAATTGTTCGACTATGGCCGCCCAGCAAGTATTACTTTAGCGGCGATTGTAGCGCGCCAAGGGCGTGAACTACCGATTGAGCCACAAGTCTGTGTATTGCGTGAAGAGCCGGGTAAAGAATATATCTATCATATTTCCCAAGACCCACTCCGCATGGAATTGGTAAGGAAAGACTAAGTGAAGGGTTTATCAGGCTGGCACAAACTTGTAAAATACTGCCACCTTAGTCACCTAGCGAATATGCCTCATGCATCCTCATCTGAAGCCCGGCCCTTTGCCTTTGAGCATGCAGCTCGCGCCGGGTAATAAATTAAACCATTTCCTGACGGTTGAAGGGCTACCTTATCAATTACTGCACGATATTATGGATCGTGCCGAACAGTTCGTGACCTTACCTGCCAAACAGCAAAAAAAAGCACCGCTGCTGCGTGGTAAAACAGTGATGAATTTGTTCTTTGAGAACTCGACTCGTACCCGCGTGACCTTTGAGATTGCTGCCCAACGCCTCGGCGCTGATGTTATCAACTTAGATATTCGTACTTCGTCCACGGCTAAAGGTGAAACCTTACTGGATACGGTGCGCAATTTGGAGGCGATGAATGCAGATATGTTCGTGGTACGCCATGAACATGCGGGTACTGCGCAATTCATTGCCCGCTATGCAGCACCCCATATTAGTGTCCTGAATGCTGGTGATGGTCGTCACGCCCATCCCACACAGGCGATGTTAGATATGTTCACCATCCGCCAAAAGAAAGGTGCTTTTGAGCCACTCAAAGTTGCGATTGTGGGTGATGTTTTGCACTCACGGGTAGCACGTTCGCAAATTCACGCCTTAACCACTCTTTTGACAGGTGAAGTACGCGTGATTGGCCCGAAAACCTTGATTCCTGCCAATATTGAACGTATGGGCGTGAAGGTTTTTCATGATATGGATGAAGGTTTGCGTGATACGGATGTGGTGATCATGTTGCGTCTCCAGCGTGAACGGATGGCAGGGGCTTTACTTCCCTCTGAACGTGAGTTTGCCAAACTATATGGCTTAAATGAAAAGCGCTTAGAACTGACCAAACCAGATGCAATTGTGATGCATCCAGGGCCGATTAATCGCGGTGTGGAAATTGATACTGAAGTAGCCGATGGAGTGCGCTCAGTGATTTTAGAGCAAGTCACTAATGGGATTGCCGTGCGCATGGCGGTGATGGCGATGATTATGGGTGGGAGTGCAGCATGAGGAATCTAATCATCCAACAAGCCCGTGTTCTTGACCCCAACTCACGCACCGATCAAATTGCGAATGTCTATATTCAAGACGGCACTATTGTAGCCATCGGCGGCCAATCAACCACGTTAGACAACTTCCATGCTGCCGAAAAGGTGAATGCTAGCGGTTTATGGCTAATGCCTGGTGCTATTGATCTTGCCGCTTGGTTACGTGAGCCGGGTTTAGATCACAAGGCCACTTTAGCCAGTGAAACGCGCGCTGCTGCCGCAAGTGGAGTTACCACACTCTGCTATCAACCTGATCCAGCGACTAGTATTGATAACTCAGCTGCAGTGAATTTAATCCGCAAAATTAACCAAGGTTTGCAACTAGCGAATGTCGAAGTCATCGGCAATATGACCTTTAAGTTAGAAGGCAAACGCTTGTGCAATATTGGTGGTTTGCGGCGTGTCGGCTGTGTCGGTGTCACGAATGCTTGGCAACCCTTTGAAAACTTAAATGTGATGCGGCGGGCGATGGAATATGCTTCTACGCATGATCTAACCGTGTTCATGTATCCCTTAGAGCATGGTTTAGCCGCCGGAGGGGTGATGCATGAAGGCGAAGTGTCCACCCGCTTAGGCTTACCTGCGATTCCTGCAGCGGCTGAGACAGTTGCTGTCGCACAGATTATTGCTTTAATGGAATTAACTGGTAGCCGTGTGCATTTTTGTCGTTTATCTGCGGCGGGTAGTGTGCGTTTAATTCGCCAAGCGAAGCGGGATGGTTTAGCAGTCACTGCGGATGTGGCTGCCCATCAACTCTATTTGACTGAACGTAATGTGTTAGATTTCGACCCACTATGCCATGTCCGCCCACCTTTGCGTGCCCAAGCGGATCGTGATGCACTGCTGCAAGGTTTAAGTGATGGGACAATTGATGCAATTTGCTCCGATCACCAGCCGCATGAATTGGATGCGAAGCTTGCACCTTTCCAGCAAACCGAGCCAGGGATTGCGTCTTTAGAGACTTTAGTGCCTTTGACTTTGCGCTTAGCGGAAGAGGGGGTTCTGCCGCTGCTACAGGCTTTAAGAAAGATTACGTTTAATCCAGCACGCATTATTGGTAGCCAAGCAGGTTGTATTGCGATCGGTGCTCCGGCTGATTTAGTGCTATTAAAACCTGATGTCCTTTGGGACTTCACCCTAGAAAAAATGCTCAGCCAAGGCAAAAATACACCGTTTGCAGGTTGGAGTTTTAATGGCCAAGTCCAACGTACTTTGTTGGCTGGTCACACGGTTTATCAAGCTCAGGAGGCTAACTGAGCAATGTTACATGTTGCTTTATTTGAACCCGAAATTCCGCCGAATACCGGGAATATTATGCGTTTATGTGCCAATACGGGCTGTCGTTTACACTTAATTCATCCATTAGGGTTTTCCTTGGATGAAAAGCAAGTACGAAGAGCGGGAATGGACTACCGAGATTTAGCTGCTGTGCAAGAGCATGAAAGCTTTGCGGCTTTTAATAAAGCAATACTCGGTAAGCGTGTATTTGCTTGCAGTACCAAAGCTAAAACCTCGTATGCAGAAACAGCTTTTCAAGATGAGGATGTCTTGCTGTTTGGCCCTGAAACGCGTGGCTTACCGGAAATCCTCTTAGCCAGCTTGCCTGAAGATTTAAAGCTGCGGATTCCGATGTTACCGGATAGCCGTAGCTTGAATTTGTCAAATACGGTGGCAGTAGTTGTGTATGAAGCCTTGCGTCAGCAAAACTTTGTAGGCTTAAGTTAGCCATGAAATTGCTACGTGCGTGGACTCATTCCAGCCAAGCCTGTATCGCCACGATTGGTAACTTTGACGGTTTACATTTAGGTCATCAAAGTGTGATTCGGCAAGTACAAGACAAGGCAACACATTTAGGCTTGGCGTCCACGGTGATTAGCTTTGAACCACTCCCTGCTGAATACTTACGTCAGCCGCCACCAAGCCGTATTTTACCACTGCGGGATAAACTGCTTTATCTGCAAAGTCTACAGCTAGATCAATTTGCCTGTTTGCACTTTAACCAAGCGCTTGCTGAAATGGAGCCTGAGGCTTTTATTCAAGACATACTTTTAGATGGTTTAAAAGTACGTGCTCTGGTAGTTGGTGATGATTTCCGTTTTGGCCGCAAGCGCCGCGGGGATTATAACCTATTACAAGCTATGGGTGCTCAACAAGGTATGGAGGTCATTCAAACCTCAACTTTATTACATACTAATGATCGCGTAAGCAGTACTTGGGTACGCCAAGCTTTAGCTCAGGCCGATTTAACCACAGTTAAAACCTTACTTGGGCGACCTTATTCTTTATCGGGTCGCGTGCGACATGGGAATAAATTGGGTCGGACGATTGGTTTCCCCACTTTAAATTTGCGGATTCCAGAAAATATTGCATTGTGTAAAGGTGTATACGCAGTGCAGGCTTATCGAGCGGCTGAAGCAAAGGTAAAAGGAATTGCCAACTTAGGCTCACGCCCTACGGTCAATGGTTTAGAAAGCCGTTTAGAAGTTCATTTATTTGATTTTTCTGAGCAAATTTATGGTGAGCATTGGACGATTGAGCCAACTGACTTCATTCGCCCTGAACAGCGTTTTGAATCTTTTGAGTTACTCAAACAACAGATTAAACTGGATGTGGAGCAAGCTCGCAGCCTACTCCACTAATGGGCAACTATGGTTAATTAGAGTAGGTGATAATCAATCACACGTTGGACTTCATTCTTCGAGCCTAACACCACTGGTACACGTTGATGCAAAGCATAAGGCTGCATCTCTAAAATTCGTTCGCGCCCTGTGCTAGCTAAACCACCGGCTTGCTCAATTACCATACTCATAGGATTAGCTTCATAAAGTAGGCGTAATTTGCCTTCCTTACCGGATTTACGCATTTTTTCATCCAGTGGATACATGAAAATTCCCCCACGGGACAGGATCCGATGGACTTCTGCTACCATCGAGGCCACCCAGCGCATATTAAAATCTTTACCGCGCACACCTTCTTTGCCAGCCACACATTCTTGAATATACCGCTGGATGGGTGCTTCCCAATGGCGTTGGTTAGAGGTATTGATAGCAAATTCCTTGGTATCTTCGGGAATTTTCACATCATCACGGGTCAGAATGAACTCACCACAGCTATTGTCGAGGGTAAACATACTGACACCGCGCCCGGTAGTAATCACCATAATGGTAGAAGGCCCATACAGACAATAACCAGCAGCAACTTGTTTAGTACCGGGCAAAAGGAAGTCTTCTGCAGTGGGGTTTAATACACCTTTGGGAGCCTTGACCACAGAAAAGATGGTCCCCACCGACACATTCACATCCATATTTGAAGAGCCATCGAGGGGATCGAAGGTCACTAAATACCCGCCACGCCGTTTACCTTCTTTGAGGTTATAAACGGTTTCCATTTCCTCAGACGCCAAAGCAGCTACATGCCCATTATTTTCTAAGGCTTCAATAAAAACATCATTGGAAATAATGTCCATTTTCTTTTGAATTTCACCTTGGACATTTTCTGAACTAGCCGCACCTAATACCCCGACTAAAGCACCTTTTCTGGTTAAACCAGACAATTTTTTACAAGCGGTCGCAATATCATTTAATAGCCCGGTGAAATGCCCGCTAGCTCCCTCATAAGTATGTTGTTCTTCAATAATATATTGAGTGAGTGTTGTACCAATTTGATACATAGAAGTAATCCTAAAACAGAATAAAAATCGCTAAATGAGCGAGGCGACAGAACAACCTTGCCCGATCATGAATGTTCAAGAATAATAGCAGCTTGCCTTTATGCAACGATATAGATCAATCGGTGTAAAAAACTCGGGCCCGAAGGCCCGATAGATTTGCGAGGGAGTATTATAATTTTATGATGACTAGTTCGAGTGTGTAATGATCCTTGATTAGGATGTAAGCCACTGTTCTATGAAGCCGAGGTGTTGTTTGGTAGAACGCTCAGTTCTACAATAGTGTGCAGCTAATGACTCTCTGTCGTGCCATCACAACCGTCGGTTCATTTGTTTTTTCTACCTAGCTCAGGCTGCAAGAAAAAATTACAAGAAATTCAAACCAAATAATGATTCAGGGCGACGAAGCTTATGAACGGTTCAATCAAGCACCAAGAAACTGATAGCAATAGTGCAGAGCAAAACATTAGGAATGTTGGCGACGAGGAACTTTTAAGCCAAATTGCTCAAGGGGATCGACAAGCGTTTAGGCGTTTGTATTTGAAATATCAACCTCGACTAGTGAGTTATTGTGCTCGCTTACTGAAAGATGATGTCGCACAAGCGGCAGATATTGTTGATGATGCACTCTTTGATGTATGGCGATCCGCTGATAAGTTTGAAGGTAAATCCAAAGCGTCTACATGGATTTATTCTATTACCCGTAATAAGCTCATTTCTTGGCTAAGAAAAACATCTGAAGTCACTTTAGATGATGATGCTCTCATGTTGGCGATGGAAGATAGTGCTCCCAATCCAGAAGAACTCCGGATTGAGGAAGACATGAAGGATCAATTACTGCGCATGATGAACCATTTGACAGATGAACATCGAGATGTATTAAAGCTCACTTATTTTGAAGATAAGTCAGTCAAAGAAGTAGCTGATCTTCTTAACATCTCCGAGAACACCGTCAAAACACGCATGTTCTATGCTCGCAAGCGTTTAGGTCAAATGCTTGAAAAAGCTGGAATCATGGAATTCGATATATAAACTGGTCATCTTTATGAGTAATCTTGAGTCCAATAAACTCTTAGAAGAAGCGCGCCGCTTACTTCCGTGGTATCTCACCGATAAGCTTAGCAAAGCAGAACAGGGATTAGTTAATCAAGCTTTGGAGCAATATCCAGAGCTGCAACATGAGCTTGCACAAGAAGAAAAAATGATGCGGATCGTGCGCACCAATACAAGCCTATTAGAGTTGTCCGCACTTGATACCACTGAGCAACGTTTAAATAAACTGTTAGTACGCATTGACCGTGCTGACGAAAAGCTGGAGGAGCCTACTGAAGCGACTCAATTAGTAGTTGAGCCTGAACCTCTTCCAAGCCAAGCGACTAGGCCTGCTTCGAATAGTCATAACACTTCAGTTATGAATCAGCCAAAAACTCAAATTAAGAAAAACTGGTTCGATTTTTTATGGCGCCAACCCTTATTTAATCTTGAGTGGTTCACTCCAGCGAATGCAGTGTTCGCAAGCTTAGTGATTGCCCAAGTTGCTGTCTTGGCTTATAACCAGTTTAATACCAAGGCTGACTCCCAGTTTACAGTTGCCAGTGTGGAAACTCCGCATACGGTGAACTTTACTGCTGATGGTAAAACTGCACTGAGCCGCTTCTTAGTGCAATTTGCCGACAATGCTAAGCACCAAGAAGTTTGTGAGTTCTTAAATAAATGGCAGGCACATATTGTTGCAGGGCCAAATGCTCAAAGCATTTTTACGATTGAAATGCCGGTAGCTCCCAATATCGATAAAGTTGCCTTAGCCGATAGCATTATGCAGCAGACTGCTCAGCAAAGTTCACCTGTATTATTTTTAGGCCCACAATTTGAGGATAAAACGCCACAGTGACTAGACTTGCCTTCCAAGTAGCTGAGGCTTTAAAACGGAAAGCTCAGCGTTTTGGCTTTATTCTGATAGGTTTAAGTACTGCAAGTTTAGTAGTTGCAGCGCCAGCGGATAAAAAGATTAGCTATGACTCGCCAGCTTGCCAAATCTCTAGTGCTTGGTGTGTAGGTAACCTACCTGATAATAACCGTGACTATCGACAGAACGAATTACTCCTCTTATATGATGCTGGGCAGTCAGCTCGGTTTGCTGAAGAGGTACTGCAGCGTTATCGCTTGACACAAAAACGTACCGATGAGCTATTAGCTGTCCGTACCAAAATGCTCACGGTAGCTACTAATGGCCAAGATCCCAAGTCCCTAGTAGATACCATTAATAAACAGGAAGATAAAGTTGAAGCGAATTTAAGTCATTTATTCTTTACAGCAGCAAGTGCTAACACTAATGCAGTAGGCTCAATCGGTTATCCGCTCGATTTAACAGGTATTGCTCAAGCTCATCAATTTACTAAGGGCGCTGGAGTCAAAATTGGCATGGTGGATACGCCAATCGATATTTTGCATCGTTCCTTAGACAACTCCAAGGTTAGACGTGTTGAGTTGATCCCTGCTGGAGATAGCAATAATCAAAAGCATGGTACAGCGATTGCGGGTGTCTTGATTGGGCAAAATCCACGGATTGGGATTGCGCCGGAAGCCTCTTTATATGCGGTTAGCGCCTTTAGTTCTGATCAGCAAAATCCCAATGCCCGTAGCAGTACCGCAGGTTTAGTAGCCAAAGCGATTGATCTTTGTATTCAAGAAAAGGTTGATGTACTGAACCTTAGTTTTGCGGGTAAAACGGATCCCTTAGTAAGCAAAATGATCCAGAAAGCGGTCGAAAACAATATTATTGTGGTGGCTTCAGCAGGTAATGGCGGCCCTAATGCTGAGCCGGCTTATCCGGCTGCTTTTGATAATGTGTTAGCAGTCACCGCTGTCGACGAACAAGAAAGTATCTTTGGACGGGCTAACCGTGGGTCCTATATTGATGTCGCAGCACCTGGGGTTAATATTTTTACCACGTCCCCCGCAGGCACCTTTGATTTAGCCACAGGTACTTCAATGGCAACTGCACATGTAACTGGCCTCATTGCGCTGCTACTCTCAGTGAATAAGCAGGGTGTTACACCTCGACTGCTAGAACAAACTGCTATCGATTTAGGTCTTCAGGGTCGCGATAATGATTATGGCTACGGCTTAGTCAATGTAGATCGTGCCTTAGCCGCCTTGCGTGCTGCGCATTAAAATTTAATTCACCAAAACTTGATATAAGCCAATAAACCTGCAACTGGGCATCTGGCCTTTGATTGAAATCAAAGTGGATTTTTAGGCTAAGCTCAAAATTAAACTTGTCATAAGTCCACTAGGAGACAAGTTATGTCGAGCTTTTTCAGCAGTTTAACTGGCATTCTGTTTATGTCGAGCCTTACCATTATTTTCATTTTAGGCTTTCTTGCTTATCTGTTTTGGAAGTTTATGAAACTATCGAATCATAAACCCCAACCCGGCGAAAAATCTTGGTGAGTCCTGCAAGTCACTTTAGCTGCCGTCTAAATTCAACCAATCCCGAGGCTTTAAGAAATCAGTGTATAAACGAGCCTCGGCGGAATTTGGTGTGGGATGCCAATCGTAGCGCCATTTCACCAAAGGCGGCAGCGACATCAGAATCGATTCGGTGCGACCACCTGACTGTAGACCGAATAAGGTGCCACGGTCATAGACCAGATTAAACTCTACATAGCGCCCACGTCGGTATAATTGGAAATCCCGTTGAACTGCATTGAAAGCTAAGTTTTTACGCTTTTGCACAATGGGGCGATACGCTTGAATATAGTGATTACCCACACTTTGCATAAAGTTAAAAGTCTTTTCAAAACCCCATTCATTCAAATCATCAAAGAAGAGGCCACCAATACCACGTGGTTCATTGCGATGTTTTAAGAAAAAGTAATCATCACACCAGCGCTTATAGTTAGCATAAACCTCAGAACCGAACGGATCACAAGCATTTTTAGCGGTTTGATGCCAAGCAATGCAATCCTCTTCAAACCCATAATATGGAGTTAAATCAAAACCACCACCAAACCACCACACAGGCGCCTCTGTAGGATGCTCTGCAATAAAAAAGCGCACATTCGCATGCGAAGTTGGCACAAAAGGATTATTCGGGTGAATCACTAAGGACACGCCCATTGCTTGGAAACTACGCCCGGCTAACTCTGGTCGAGCCGCTGTAGCAGAAGGTGGCAGTGTTGAACCAAAGACATGAGAGAAATTCACTCCCCCTTGTTCAAAGACAGCACCACCCGCTAATACTCGAGTACGCCCACCGCCGCCACCTGGACGCTCCCACGCATCTTCAACGAATGGGGCTTGACCATCTTCAGCGCTTAGTTGCGCACAAATATCATCTTGCAAAGCCAGTAAATAGCGCTTAACCGCTTCAATATTCGGTTGGGTCATAGTGGAATGCTCGTGTTCACTTAAACAGAAAGTCGCTTATTGTAACGAGATTTTACCTTGCAGGTCGACGATACCGTCTAAACCTGATTTACATCAAACCCAACCCCTTCACGATTGCAATACCAATGCTCGTGCTTAACACCGAACCGACTGTGGTTAAAGCAATAATATTTGCAGCCAGCGCACTATTCCCCCCCATCGCTCTAACCATCACATAACTAGCTGCGGCGGTTGGTGCAAACGACATTAAGACTAAAACACCTAATTCAATGCCACTAAATCCTGCCCAAATCCCACAGGCAGTAAACACGAGGGGAATAAAAATTAACTTACCTAAACTGGCACTTACCGTATTGTGCATATCTTGGCGCATGGATTTAAAACTCAAGGAAGCACCGGTACACAGTAGGGCGAGGGGTAAAGTCATTTGGGCAAAATATTCGCCCGATTTCAGAACCATCTCTGGTAGTTTCCACTCCATATAGGAAACGGGTAAGGCGAGCAAAATACCAATGATTAGTGGATTTTTCGCAATACCCTTCAGAATCGGCATAATCCCTTGCCCCTTTTTGTGCAGAGAGCGGCTCAGGGTAATCACTGAAAGAATATTAAAAAGAATCGTGATCAAGCCCAAATACAAAGACGCAGCCGCTACTCCAGCTTCCCCATAAGCATTCGCACAATAGGCTAGACCAATAATCCCCATATTGGAACGGAAAGCACCCTGTACAACCACACCGCGATCCTCAGCTGGCTTTACCGTAAAATAAGCAAATATTTCTAAGATAAGGAAAGTAATAATACTTAGTAAGGCACCTAAACCAATCAACCCAAAATTAGCACTTTCACTAATATGCGTTTTACTTACACTAATAAATAATAGGGCTGGTAAAGTTACATTAAAAACTAAGCGTGAACCTGCTTCGACAAAAGCATCAGTTAAAAGGCCAATGCGTTTTAAATACACGCCCAGCATTAAAATCAGAAAAATGGGGCCAGTGACATTCAGGGAAAAGGCCAAAGAGGCGAGAAACTCAGACATGATTTAACTTGCTATTTACAAAAAAGCACTCTACGCCTCAGTTCAAACGAGAGCAAGTTAGCGACTTACAAAAAGCTGATACGATCTTATTTGACCAAAGGGAAAGCGTGCAGGTATAACAAGCAAGCTGTGCATCGGAGACCTCGTTTTGACTATCAAATCTGCTACTTCTCGCCCCTCTTATCCACAAGTTGTGTTACAGCGTGGTCGGGATAAAAATATTCGTGCCCGCCATCCTTGGGTCTTTTCTGGTGCGATTGCTAGTGTCAAAGGTGAACCCGCTTTAGGGGAAACGGTAGAAGTACGCTCTGAACATGGCGATCTACTCGGCATGGGCGCTTGGTCGCCACAATCACAAATTCAAGTACGCTTATGGGCGGTGGGGCGAGCAACGATTGATCGTGCTTTTTTCGCTGAAAAAATTCAAGCCGCTTTACAGCAACGCCAAAGTCTAGGAATTAGCGCACGTAACACTGCTTATCGTGTACTCAATGCTGAATCAGATAGTTTACCAGGTGTTGTTGTTGATAAGTTTGGTGATTGGCTGATTATGCAAGCACTTACCGCTGGGGCTGAGCATTGGAAGCATGTGATTGCCGAGCTATTAATGGAGCAGCTTGCCTGCAAAGGGGTGTATGAACGCTCCGATGTAGAGATCCGCAAGAAAGAAGGCTTAAGCACAACCACAGGTTTATTGCTTGGAGAAATGCCACCAGCTTTTATCGATATTCTTGAGGAAGGTCGTCACTATCGCGTTGATGTGCTCAATGGGCATAAGACTGGTTTCTATTTAGATCAACGAGACAATCGCACCGCTGTAGAGCACTATGCGCAAGGTAGAACGGTTCTTAACTGCTTCTCCTACACTGGAGGCTTTTCAATTGCGGCTCTCAAAGGGGGAGCAATCAAAGCGATTAATATTGATGCTTCCCAACCTGCTTTGGATTTAGCGGCACAAGCCGCTCAACTCAATGGCTTTAATCCTGAGCAAATGGACAATATTCAAGGCGATGTATTTCAGCTATTGCGCCAATACCGAGATGAAGGTCGACAGTTTGATTTAATCATTCTAGACCCACCCAAATTTGCCGAAAATAAAAGCCAAATTGAGAAAGCAGCGCGTGGCTATAAGGACATAAATTTACTAGGCTTTAGGTTATTGAAGCCGAATGGGCTACTATTTACGTTCTCATGTTCTGGTTTAATGGATAGCAATTTGTTCCAAAAAATTGTAGCGGATGCTGCGGTTGATGCGGGTTGTGATGCACAAATCATTCGTAAATTGGATCAAGCGAGCGATCATCCCACCCGTTTAGCTTTTCCTGAGGGCTATTATTTGAAAGGCCTGATCTGTCAGAAATAGCCCACGCATATCTTGATAAGGAGTTAAACCATGTTAGTTCGTTTTGATAGCAAAGTCGGTACCTTCTCCATGTTTGAAAAGGATGCACGCCATATGATCAAGCTCATGGGGCATAGCGACACGATTCCAGGAGCCATTTTAGGTACTGAGATAGAAAAAACCTTGCAGACGTTTCAAACAGGTTTGACCGAAGCGGCTAAACAAGAAAATCAGCATCTTGCACCGAAGCAGCATGAGGATGAAGAAGAAACGGTGTCTGTTAACCGTCGTGCTTATCCGGTGCTTGAGCTGCTTAAGAAAGCAGCTAAACAAAAAGAAACAGTCATGTGGGATTTCGACGATAAGCTGGTCTAAACCCACTCTATTACGGCTGCCACTGCATGAAATTTGCAAGCAGCCGTAAGCCATCCTCTGCCGATTTTTCAGGATGAGCCTGAATCGCAAATACATTATCCTTCGCAATGGCTGAAGCGTAATTCAAACCATAGAAGGTTTCACCGCTCACTAAGCTTTGATCGGTTGGTTCCACATAATAGCTATGCACGAAATAAAAGCGTGCAGCATCTTTAATCCCAGTCCAGAGTGGATGCGCCGTTTTCTGCTGAATTTGATTCCAACCCATTTGTGGCGTTTTTAAATGCGCAATATTTAAGTGCTTAAAGTAGTTCACTTTACCTGCATAAACGCCCATACACTCCACACCCGCATTCTCCTCTGAGAATTCCATCAGCACTTGCATACCCATGCAAATACCTAGAAAGGGTTTGGTCTTAGCAACTTCACGCACAATTTCACTTAAACCACGGGTTTCAAGCTCACGCATACAATCACGTGCTGCACCTTGTCCTGGAAAAACGATCCGATCTGCATGGCGAATAAAATCAGGGTCTGCGGTAATTTCGACCTGAGTACCGCCGGGAGCTACATGCTTCACTGCACGCCCAACGGAATGCAGATTGCCCATATTGTAATCAATAATCGCAACTTTCATTACTTTCATTACAAACTGCCTTTAGTCGAAGGCATAATCCCAGCCATCCGCGGATCTAGCTCTAGCGCCATTCTCAAGGCACGGCCAAAAGCTTTAAAAATCGTTTCAGCAATGTGATGCGCATTATGTCCGCGCAAATTATCAATATGCAGCGTGACTAAAGCATGATTGACAAAACCTTGGAAAAACTCAAAGAAGAGGTCGGTATCAAATTGACCAATGTGGGAGCGACGATAATCTGCATGGTGCTCAATGCCGGGTCGACCAGAGAAATCAATCACTACCCGAGATAAAGCTTCATCCAAGGGTACATAAGCATGACCATAACGACGCAAGCCTTTCTTATCACCTACTGCCTTATTGAGCGCTTGACCTAAGGTAATCCCAATATCTTCCACACTATGATGGTCATCAATATGGCGATCACCTTGGCAAGTAATGGTGAGATCAATCATGCCGTGCCGTGCTACTTGATCCAGCATGTGCTCCAGAAAGGGAATCCCTGTATTAAAACTAGATTTGCCTGTGCCATCTAAATTGACGGTCACAGAAATACGAGTTTCTAAAGTATTTCGCTCTACGGTAGCAATACGCTCGGTCATACCATCGCCTATAAGTTCAAACTGCTAAAAGCGCAGTTTAACACAGCTCTGCAGAAGATTAGGTGTCGATCGTTAAGGATTGATCTTGTACTCGCACACAAGCTTTACCACTTAAAATACGGGCGAATAAATCATTCACTAAACTGCCTCGCCAATCATCTGAGAGCTGTGTGCGACCTTCGGTGAGCATTTTTTCAATTTGCGCCCGACTCGCAAGCATTGCTGCGGAAATATTATGAGCTAAGGCCTGCTGATTAACGATCACCATCAATAAATCCGCCACTAAGGATAACTCAGCATCCAATTTACGCCGACGAGGTAAATCCGGCCATTCTTCTGCAGGCAAAGCTTGCGCACGCCGAATTAAATCTAGCCAAACTTGTCCATAACGAGCGATTTGCTCAGTACTTAAACCACGAATATCCGCAAAATCATGCAAATCGCGATTTTTCATCCGTGCCATATCCACTAGCACTTCATCAGTTAATAACCAACGGCGGGGTAAATCTTTTTGAATAGCTAACTCTTCGCGCCAAGCTGAAAGCTCACGTAGCACAGCTAATTGTTTAGGCTTTAAGAGCTGCACACCCTTGACCCGTTCCCAGCTCAGCCAAGGATCAGGTGTATATTCGCTTGCTTCAGCTAAGCGCTCAAACGGCTTATTCAGCCAGTTTAAGCGTCCAGTTTCTTGTAAGCGCTGTTTAAGCAAGGGATAAATCTGACGTAGATAACGTACATCATCAATCGCATAATCGAGCTGCTGATGAGTCAAGGGGCGTCGTGCCCAATCAGTCCGCGATTGCGATTTATCCAACTGTATGCCTAATAACTCCTCCACTAAACGGGCATAGCCTAATTGATCCCCCAAACCGAGCACAGCTGCCGCTATCTGTGTGTCAAAAATAGGGGCGGGAACTTGACCGCTGAGATGATACAAAATCTCCAAATCTTGCCAAGCCGCATGAAAGACTTTTAGCATTTTGGGATTTTGTAACCACATGAAAAAAACCGATAAATCCTCAATATTTAAAGGATCAATACAAACTAAATCATCAGCAGTAGCCAATTGAATTAAGCAAAGACGCGGATAATAAGTTTTTTCTCGAATAAATTCAGTGTCTAAGGCAATCCACTCAGAATACTGAGCTTTTTCTAAAAACCTATTTAATTGTTCTGATTTATCAATGTATTCAAATTCGGCCATGAGTGCTACTGCGAGAAAGGAATCGGTTAGTATAGTGGAATTACTAAAGCTTCGATATTTTAGAATTCACTAATAAACTAAAATATTTGAAATCAATGCTTTATGGGTAAGATAGATTTGACTTCTACAATTTTTTGACTACACTCAAGTCTAGATCTGACACTTCACTTTATCAGTTTTTCATTCCTCAACCGCTAGTGAGGAAACTAGCTACGGTGCACTAAACCTGTAGCGCATTCTGGCTCGGAAACATTAACTTGAATCCGAGCCGTATTTTCATTAATTAATTTCGCTCAAAATAAAATCGTTTCAATATATTGTTTAATTTCTGTAGCGGTTTTTCTTTTCGAATTAGTAAAATCAAATTGCCCAATTAGCGCGGCATCGGTTAATCCTGCCAGATAGCGAACCATTAAAACGCCATCTTTGTTTGCTTCCAACAAACCATCACCATCCAAATCTAAGGTTGGTTTCAGTAAATCGAGTTTAGTTTCAAGCTGAGTATAATCAACGCTAGCCGTTGTGACATTGGCAGTTAACTCCGCACCACGCTTCCCCGCTAAATAGCGTGCCATAATCACGCCATCCACTAAAGCCGTTAAAGGTTGATTAGGATTGACTAAACTCGTTACTGTGCCCCCCGTAGCCTCAAGCCAAGTTGTCACATAAGGATGAAAACGCTCCAAACGAGTATATTCATCGGGCGAATTGGGCGTAGTACAACTGGATGAACCGCCCACTAAAGTGCCTTTTAAATAGGGTGTTCCATTGATAGTTGTCCATAAACCAGAACCGCTACTACCCTGTGCCGTAATCCCCTGAGTCCAAGCTACCTGAGTGAAACTACCGGCTGGATCTTTAGTCACCATAAAGCCACTCGTAGTGGTACTCACATTCGCATAGCTTACAAAATTGCCTTGGCTAAACTGCTTGGGATAACCTGAACCATGATGAATACCCACTACAGGAGCATTGGCTGCCAAACTGCTTAAAGCCCAACCGGATAACATCGCCCCTACTGGTGGGGAAGTGCGTAAACGCACTAAGGTACTATCTAATTCAGTTCTTGAGGCTAATAAATCAGCACCACCTGTGGTACGTACCCAAGATGAAGTACCAGAGCCACAACTAGTTTCTTGATGGAACCAGTAAAAGTCCATGCTAGCTGCCGAAGTAGCCTCATTAATACAATGGGCTGCGGTAATAAAATAGGGAATTTGTGTACCTGTATCTTTATCAGCCAGGAGTGTACCGGTACACAAAAAACTGCTACCTGTACTATTCGTAAAAATATAGCGTGCTACGGCTTGGGCAGTGGGCTGCCAAGCCGTCGGTGCACAGGCCATACTCACATCGCAACTGGAAAACTTTAAAATAGCCTCATTCGCTAACTTAAATTGGGCGGTTTTAAAGTCATAATCAATATGCGAAATTTGCGGGATACTGAGCTGAATCTGGGTTAAATCAACCCCTTCAGGTACAAACACCTCTACACCTAATTGGCTACCGCTAATAGTAGGTGTCCATAGTTGAAGCTGTTTAGCACCCTCTAATACTTTAAAATCACTGGATTGATAAGCGCCATAAACCTCATCATCTTGTTCGGGAGCAAAGATGCGTAGCTCTACCCCAGTCGGTAAGGCTTGTTCCAACTGAATCAAAGCACGCAAACTAGCAGCTCCTTCCGAGCTAAGCATAAATTGCGCAGCCTGCCCACCTAAAACCGGCTGCCACACCCAATCTTGTACCGCAGGTAAAGCTGGTACGGGGCGTTCAATGCCAATTTTTAAAGCTCTATGTTGCGTATCTTGCTGAGTGAGTGCACTTAGCTCGGCTGCACTAGGTTTACCCAAATGCATCGACTGCGCAGGGAAGAGTAAGCGAGTTAAACCACGCTGAGCAGGGTTTAAGCTGGTTAGCTTGAGTTGAGCTTGCTTAGCAGACAAAGCATAAGGCGCTGGTTGATAAATTTCTGGTTCTACTAGCTCATCCGCTGCGCTTGGCTGCAGAAGGCTAAATACTACGCTTAAACCTAAGGCCAATCTTTGCAAAAGGGGTTTGCTCATGCCTTGGCTCCTAGCTTTAAACGCTGGCGCAACCGCGCTTGGGTAAAGGCTAATAGCGCTAAGAGTGTACTTAATACGATCAACATTGATTGGCTTAAGCTGGGAATAGACTGAGCGTTGTTTGAATTTAAAGCTAAATCCGTATTACTCAAAGTTTCATCATCTAGGAGCGTTAAATCTAAACGGCTCAGATCAGCTAACTGATAAGCAGAATTGGTTGTTAAGTTAATTTTTAGACTTTCCTGTTGCTCTTGCTGAGTATCGTTCAATAGATTTAGAACCAAATTCGCCTGTGTTTGGCCAGCAAGAATAGTGACTGAACTAGGTAAGGCTTGGTAATCGCTGCCAACAGTAGCTGAACCACTGGTTTGTAAATAAACAGTTAGTGCTTGGCTAAGATCATTGGTTTGACGCGTTAGCGTAAGATTCAGACTCGTATCAGTGCCTTCGAGCACTTGCGTTTTGGCGCTGGTTAATGTGACGGTTGGTAAAGAGCTAACACTTGCATCTTGCAGAATAGCACTCGCTTGAGTACTACTAGCTAACTGATAGTTATTATTAGTCTGTAAAGTTAGGATAATCGACTCATCGGCTTCCGTTGAGCTATCCGCAAGTGGCGTCGCTAGAATAGTCGCTTGCTGGCTACCTGCTGGAATCGTCACACTACCGGTTAAAGCCGTATAATCACTACCGGCTGTAGCGGTACCAGTTACCTGATAATTAACTTTTAAGTTGCCACACTCCAGTGGTAGAGCCGCTGCGAGACTCACTTGAAAACTAGCGGTATTGGTATTTTTTTCATTGGCAAGCGCATCTGAGGCACTGATAGAGACGGTTGGCTTAGCACAAATTACTAAAGGACTTGTTTGAAAATTCGTATTATTTGCGGTACTTGCTGCAGTCAAACGCACAGCGGTTGAACCAGCAAAACCGGCTTTGGTTTTAAAGTTACTACTAAGTAAATTTAAGGGTGTTTTACCTGTCCCTGGCCAAGTGGCATTAATATCCACCCAAGCTAACACCCAATACTTATCAGTACTTAGATCACCATCCAAATTTTGCGTATCATCACTTAGTGTGCCAATGGGTTGTAACTGGCTCGCATACGGCGTTTGATTGACAAAATCTAAAGCGGTGGAGTTGTAATGTACCCGCAGCGCTAAACCAACTGTATTTTCAGTATCAGGACTAGTGACTGTATAACTCAGATTCACTGGCACAGTAGCCTGCGAATCAGCAAATACTGTAGTCACCACTGGCTGTACCGATTGAGCTGCTTGCACGCTAGGGGCAACTAGCCAACTAAGACTAGCTAAAAAGCAGATAAGGGGCTTGAGCTGATTCATGCCTAATGATTATTTTTATTTATGAGTTGAGGGCTAGAGCTAAATTAGCAAAAGCCTCTTTCAGGCACAATTAATTATTGATATAAAAGCAAAAAAGCGACAGGCGGTGGCTTTATTAAGTGTTTTCCAAAGCTGCCCAACGCGCAAAGGCTGTTTCAAGTTGAGCTTCTAATTGCTCTAATTCTTGCTGTTTTGCGGTAATTTTAGCCGTATCCTGCTGATAGAACTCCGCAGTACCCATCACTGCTTGTAATTCAGCCATCTGGGTCTCAAGTTGCTCAATTAATTGCGGTAATTGCTCAAGCTCACGCTGTTCTTTATAGCTAAGCTTCTTAGCCTTCACAGCTGGTTTAGCTTCTTCTTTAGCAGCTGTATTCGGTTTGGGCACTGCTTTTTCGGTAGGCTTTTCAGCAAGCGGCTCAGGACGTTGTATGAGCCAGTCGTCATAACCACCTGCGTACTCACAGATTGAGTCATTTTCAAACACGATACTGCGCGTTACTACCGCATTCAGGAAGCTCCGATCATGCGAGATCAGAATTAAAGTACCTGCATAATCAATCAATAACTCTTCGAGAAGCTCTAAAGTTTCTGCATCTAGATCATTAGTAGGTTCGTCAAGCACCAATAAATTGGAAGGCTGAGCAAACAAACGGGCTAATAATAAGCGATTGCGCTCACCCCCCGATAAGACTTTAACTGGCTTTTGAATCTGCAAAGGTGTGAAGAGAAAATCCTGTAGATAACTAATCACATGTTTGCGTTGGCCATTGATCTCCACAAAATCAGAACCAGGAGCAATATTCTCACGCAGGTTCTTTTCATCCTCGAATTGAGAGCGATGCTGATCAAAATAGACGATCTGTAAATTGGTTCCTTGCTTAATCTCGCCAGTTTGAGGAGTCAGTTCGCCTAACAACAATTTAATTAAGGTCGTTTTACCAACACCATTTGAACCAATAATACCGATCTTATCGCCACGTAAAATGGTAGTACTAAAGTTCTTAATTAAAGGCTGTTGCTCAAACCCATAACTGATTTGCTTAGCTTCTAAAACTACTTTACCGGAAGCTTCCGCTTGGCCGATTTGGGCTTGAACTTTACCTTGTAAATTACGCCGCTGCCGATATTCTTCACGCATTGCCTCTAAGCGCCGCACCCGTCCCTCATTCCGTGTTCGGCGGGCTTTAATCCCTTGGCGAATCCACACCTCTTCTTCCGCTAAGCGCTTATCAAATAGTGCCGCCTGTTGAGCTTCAGCATCTAAAGCCGCTTGTTTATTTTCGACATATTTATCGAAATTACCTGTCCAACTGCTTAAACGCCCACGATCTAACTCAATAATCCGCGTCGCCAATTTACGCACAAACGCCCGATCATGGCTGACAAAAAGCAGCGTTGCTTTATAACTCAGAAGGAAGTTTTCCAACCATTCAATAGCGGGAATATCTAAATGGTTAGTCGGCTCATCCAGCAGTAACAGATCAGGGTTAGCCACTAAAGCGCGAGCTAATAAAGCCCGGCGTTTCCAGCCACCAGATAGATCATCAAAGGCTTGATCACCATCCAAATTTAAGCGACTTAGCACTGCTTCGATTTGCCATTGAGTTTGCCACTCTTCTTCAGCATGCAAGTCCCCGAAGCCAGCAGCCACAATATCAAAGACTTTAGCACTGTTGCCATGTGGTACATCTTGCTGCAAACGAGCAATTTTTAAATCAGGCGAGTGGATAATTTCGCCGTCATCTGCCAGTACCTCACGGCACAAGAGCTTCATGAGCGTTGATTTGCCTGTACCGTTACGTCCCACTAGACATAAGCGTTCACCTGCTTCGATTTGCAGTTCAATGCCATCGAACAGACGATTATCCCCGTTTTCGAGGTGAATATTGCGTAGATGTAATAATGCCATGCGGCGGATTATCTCAGCTCGCTTTTCACCTGACTAGGCTGATATAGGATTATTTTCCTGAGTTGCCGTCATCAAATTGGCAGTACGCATACTCAATAAGTGTTGGTTCAGATCATGACTATGCTGACGCAACGAAGCTAATGAGCAGCGTAAAGCCAAGACTTGTTGTTGCGCAGAATCCAATTCATTCATTTCCCACAAAACAGGTTTAGGCTTTTCTTCAACGACTTCCGGCTCAAGAATCGCAAGTGGCACAATATTTTCGCGGAAGAGCTTGTCCATATCCAATCTGCCTTGTTTATAGGCGACTGGATTTTTTATGCGCAGCTCTTCACGCAAATACAGGCGAATCCGCTCAGGCACTAACAGCAAATCCTGATGGCCTTCAATCGGTGGTTCTAGCAAATTTAAGCGGCGGAGATTTTCCAGCACCCAATGCCAATGATCTTCATTTAAGCGCCCGAGCGGAGCTAAAAAACGTACATAATCATCACGCCGACTTAACCAACGTTCCACAAAAGTGGAGCGGAAGATAAACTTCATTGGCTGCTGTGGCACAGGTCGATCACTTAAGCTTAACAGATATAACAAGGTGATATCTGAAGCACCCGCTAGCTTCATTTCAAAAGCGGCTAATAACCGACGTAGCGCCCGTCCTGTCGGGCGTTGATCAAAGAGGATTGGAATGCTTTCTAAACCATTTAAGCGCCCAGCATACCAGCGACGTAAATAAGTACTGAGTAAACGTAAAGTTAAAGGATCATTATCAAAGTTTTGCGCGACTTGCTCTAATTTAGCTAAATCGCCTTTAACGCCTTGCTCTAATAAAAAGCGTCCACCCTCAAATGCTTGCGCTTGCGGCAAGTTATTAGTGAGATCGCTTGCATCCTCAAAGAGGATTGGATTGCCAGACATTTAAGCCCCCGTGTATAGACCCTAACCCTTAGGTCTTTGATATATTTATGCAAACACCTTAAGAGTTATTTTCTAGGAGGTCAATAGCTATTCGGTTTTCAAGGGGGTTTTTGGTACTAGCTCTTCAGCACCTGGTAAAGGTTTTTCTGCCAATTCATTCGCAATTAGCGCCTCTGGATGACTCGCATTTTCATCTATCGGTTGATCAGCTGGCTCTGCTGAAGAACTCGCAGTCGTTTCCATGTCTGAGAGATCGGTAGTCATACTCGCCAAACAATCTTTGATATTGCTCTCACGGGCAGCATCTTTTAACCCCTCATCATCAGCATAGCTCTCACACAATTCCTGCATGAGCTTTTTACTATCTGAATCGACCAGCGTTGCTTCCGCCGCCATGGCATCCTGCACCGGCAAAAGACTACTGGTGTCGGCTAAGGCTAGATTGGTCACTAAACCTAAGAACCCAAATAACAATACAATCGGTTTCATCTTAATCTAGAGCCTCCATAAAGTCTTAGATTGATTGCTTCCCTAAACCCATTATGGACTCAGTTTGAATGGAATAGTTCCACTCTAGGCAGCGACACTCATAATTCGGGCGGGGGGTAAATAATCTCGTTTACCCAAATACCAATCCAGAGAGCTACTAGTCACTGGCAAAGGCAAGGTAATATTCTCCCATCTTATCAGACCTTTATGCGGAATAAACTCATAGAGTGCATCAGCTTTAGGATCTTTTACTGCCAACTGTAACCATTCATTATCTAATAGCTGTTTTAAATAAGCTTGGCGTTGATAAATCGCAGTCACCGTTTCCACTAAAGCCTCCACCACCACTAATAAACGCATGGGTTCATGTAATTCAGTCATCTGTTGAGCCAGGCCCGTGCGTAAATCACTCGCAGTGCCTTCCATAACCCCAAAACCACCGACTAAATTGTGCAGCACTTTACTCCCTGAACCCAAATAGCCATTTTGAATCCGAGAAAAATAATAATCGAGCGCAATCCCTACCCCAACTACACCGTTTCCTAAAAGTTGCCCTTCTAATAAATGCCCATCAGGATCTTGAGCATAATCATAAGAAATTAAGAAAGAGCGACGATCCCAAAAACGCTGCTGACTCATAGTACGTTTTGCAATAAAGGCAACCGCACAACCTTGATGGCCTAACTCGGCACGCGCTTGGTCAGGAGAAGCGGCACGCGCTTGTACATGTTGGAAAGCCTGTGCTTGCGTAATATTTAAAGCAGCCGTAGCAAATTTACGGCAGCGCTCATGAGCAGAAGCCTGTGCAGCTTTAGTCAACTGAGTTTGCAGATGAGCAAACTCTGCCTGATGACTGTTTGGAATCAAATCGGTGTCGAACCAACGAATCTCATCACTCGTCGTATCATGCTCCGCAGCAACAAACCAACAGTCGGAGGGTATATGGATTTGATGCTTAATGGCTAAAGCAGCGCGCACGCTTGGCTCATTAATACTGCCCACAAATGCTCGCGCATTCGGTCCACCAAAACGCCCACTACAAGCCCCACAACCATAGGCCAGTAAATGCGGATTATTCAAATGTTGCGCACGATGCGCTAATAAACAAATCAAGCGGGAAAACTTTTGGGTAAACCCAGCTGCTTTGATAAAGGCAGCAATCTTTTCGACCTTTTCCTCCAAACTTAAACCGATTTGCATCGAATCATGCGCCGCCTTAGCTTCAATGGCAGTGTACTGCACCCTCATTTGCACAGGCTTTAACACCTGTTCGTTTAGCTTCTGTGTCAGCTGTTGATAGCGCCCAGCTGCTAGATTACGCCCCACTAATTCACTCAAGGCGAAACTACTCATCATTGGCAAGCTGAGGAAAGCTTCTAAACCACTTTGGCGCAGTGCATGACTCTTAAATCGTCTTAACTGTTCTAACCAGCTGGCTTTTTTGCGATAGCTTTGAATAGCAGCGGGTGTCTCCTGTACATCAGGAACTTCACGGAATTCATGCACAGCGGTAACTACCGGTTGGGCTAGTTTAAGCATTTTCGGATTATTAAAACTTCGCCAATTATTCGGCAAGCCAAAGACCCCTGCTACTCCAAAAGTCACAAAGCGTGGTTCAATTTCTTCTAAATGGCGACGCATAGCTTCTTCGCGATCATCCATACAGAACAAGATTTGTGCTAAAGGCTTTTTTGGGAGATGTAACTGGATAGGACTCATAAGTGCATTGAAGACTTGCAAACGATAATGGCGCTCATATGCACGCAACCATAAATGCCCCCGTCGATTAGGCTCGTCTAGCGCCTGCATTAATAAACTTACACGCCCAATTTGCTCACGCGTGACCCTTTCTAATTGCTGTGCACTGAGACCTAAATGCTGGGACAACACAAACATACGCCACACGACTTGGTACATATCCATGCGTACCGGTAGGGTAGTACCTGCGGCTAACTTCCAAGTCATAATCATATGGGCAAGCTGATGCCATTCAGTACGTGAGACCTCATCGCCAATCCCACTTAATACCCCTGAAGCCAGCATTTGTAGGTGTTCAGGAAGACGGGCTTGCCAAGCATAAAAGCGCACTAATAGCTCAGATAAATTGTGATTAAAGTAGCCTCGCAATTCCGGCAGAGAAGCTTCAATATTCCAATGCTCACGTGTTACTTTGCGGCAATGTAGGTGCTCTAGAACTAAACGTACCGCTAAATAATCCGCCATTACGATGGAATTGGTTTGCTCTGCATAATGAGGGTGTTGTACTCGCCAATTCACCATCCCTGACCAACCTGGGATTTCGAGTGCTAAGCTACGTAAATAAGCCCCCCAATTTTCACGCGCGATACCAATCCGCATCAGTTCAGTGCGAATAATCACTAGAGGATTATCATCTAGAGAAATAATGTAATCATGCCAAGGGTCTAATTCACTGAACCCTGGGAAATGATCGTTGAGTGCTAACTGCTTCCAATAGCTCAAAAAGCTATCGGGTTTCTCCGTTAAACCCGATAGTTCTAAATCGAGCCATTGCCCTAATTGGCGAAACAATAAAGGACAGAGTTCATGCAAGACATCCTCACCGGTCAGTGTTTTCAAAAAACCGCGTAAGGTAGTCACTGGCCCTACTAAATCCATTAAACCTTGTAAGCGCTCATGCCCGGCGTGCTGTACCTGCTGCTCCATATCTGCTTCATCTAAATGTGCACTTTCCTTAATCTCCTGCCAAAGATGGCTTAAATTGCTTGCACTTAAATAAGTGACTGCTTCAGGATGAGTAAAATCTTCATGCACATCTAAAGTTCGCAAAGTCGCTTGCCATAAATTATTGAGAGCTTGTTGAGTTTGACTGGCATCTAAACCCGCCGCTTTTAATAAACGCTGCTGGCTGGATGGCGAAACCTCTGCTTGGAATCGTTCGAGAGCCTGTTCTTCTTCAATCTTCCAACGTACCTGGCGATAACTAAGTTTTTTGATTGGATTCAGCAGTATCAGTTGGCTGAGTTCACGTGCTGTCCAGCCTTCTACTACAACTTCTTGAGAGTTGAAATCAACCTCTGTACTAAGCACTGCTTGTAGATCAGCATCATTAATTCGGCCTTGCTCATAAAAGCGTTTGTATTCGTTTTGGCTCAAGTAGCCAAGTGCACCGGTACGCTGATAAACCTGTTTGAGTGCAGCCGCGAAGGGGAGCTGCTCATAGTGCATCAGTGGATTAAAGTGGACAAAATCGGGTAAGGGGGCTTGAATCGGCAGGACAGTCGTCAAGGCATCAATTTGTTGTTGGAGATACTGATGCTGTGCTTGAATATCCATATAACCCCTGAAGCTTAGGCTAAAAGGGGCATATGATCACTAATTCATTCTGAGGGTCAAGCCTCTAAAAGAAAGAGGGCGCGCTTAAACCAGTTAAGAGCTTAAGCGCCAAGTTTGGTTTAGCCTGTTACTGCTTTGATAATATGTTCGGGTAAAGGGGCAGACTTACCACTACGGCGATCCATCCATACAACTTTGGCATAACCTTCACTAGCCATTTGCTCTGGCGCAGATAAAGCAACTACCTCATACCAAGTCATAAAGCTAGAGCGCCCCAGTTCACCCGCATAACAATCGATACGTACACTATCTGGATAAGTAATGGGTTTGAGGAAGGTACAACCGACATTGATGACGACGGTGGCGAAATCACCCTCAGTGATTTGATTGCCGAGCATAGCCACTAGCATCTGTACCCGCGCTTCCTCTAAATAGCGCAGATACATCGCATTATTCACATGCCCGAAAGCATCCATATCCCCCCAACGTACTGGCAGAGTACAGCTATAAACTAGACGACGATTAGAAGCTTCACTCATGTTAGCTCGCCTTGACACGTACATAAGTGCCGGGGGCATCACCGAGTAGATTTAATTGCCCTGAACCAGGTACACGCGCATCAACTTCACCCTCAGCGTATTGCGAAACCCATTGATCCCAATCATGCCACCAAGACTTTTTCACTAGTTGCGCTTCTTTAAACCACTCCTCAGCAGAGGCAGGCAGTTGCTCATTCACCCAGTGACCGTATTTATCCGCTGAAGCTGGATTAATAATTCCAGCAATATGCCCCGATTGCCCTAAGACAAAGCGTACAGGGCCAGCAAATAGCTGTGCACCATCATAAGTACTGCGCCAAGGGGCGATATGATCATCGTAAGCCGATACGAAATAAACCGGCGTTTTCACCTTGGTAATATCTAACGGGGTATTCAGCAGCTGAATGCCATTCGGTTGGCAAAGTTTGTTTTCCAGATACATATTGCGCAAATAGAAGCTATGCATGGCTGCGGGCATCCGAGTACTATCTGAATTCCAGAATAATAAATCGAAGGGCATGGGGTCTTTACCTAATAAATAGAGATTTACAAAGAAAGACCAAATCAGATCATTGGCGCGCAGCATATTGAAGGCAGAACCCATATTTTTGCCATCTAAATAGCCACCATTATCTTCCATGCGTTGCTCTAAAGCCGCAACTTGTGGTTCATCTAAGAAAACACCAATTTCACCTGGCTCAGAAAAATCTAATAGCGTCGTAAAGAAGGTAGCACTTTTGATCCGATCATCATGCTTCGCGGTCAGCCAAGCTAAACTTGCCCCTGTTAAAGTACCCCCTAAGCAATAACCCGCAACATTCACATCACGCTCGCCCGTCGCCGCTTCAATTGCATCTAGCGCCGCTAAAGTACCGGATTGCAGATAATCATCAAAACTTAAGTTACGTTGTGCCGAACCGGGATTAGCCCAAGAGATAATAAAGACAGTGTGGCCTTGATCAACCGCCCATTTCACATAAGAGTTTTGCTCGCGCAGATCAAGAATATAAAACTTATTGATCCACGGCGGAACCACTAAGAGTGGGCGTTTACGAACTTTATCAGTGCTAGGATGATATTGAATCAACTCCATCAAATCATTGCGAAACACCACTTTACCCGGTGTGGTTGCAATATCTTTACCTAGTTCGAAGGCTTTCATATCCGTCATACGAATACGTAGTTCACCATCTTGAAAATCATTTAACAGATTTTCCATACCCTTCACTAAATTAGCACCTTGGGTGTCGTACACCATTTTCCAGACCTGTGGATTGGTGGCAGCATAATTATTAGGTGAGAGTGCATCTACCAGGCTATTTAAAAAGAAAACCGCTTTTTTAGCTTCGTGCTCTGGTAATCCATCGGTGAGATGGATCAGGCTTTTACAATAGTCAGCTATATTTAAATAGGACTGCATTAAAGTTTCGCCAACTGGATTTTCGCGCCAAGCGGGGTCTTTAAAACGACGGTCTTTGAGGCTCGCTTCATCACTAATCTTCACCCCAGAAAAACCGAGCATACGCATGCCCATTCTTTGCCCAAGTTGTGACTGATCTTGCAGAAACTGGTAATTGGCCTGAGCAATTGCAAACGGATGCCAGACTAAATTGGCAGCCCAACGCAGCGCTGAATTTTGGAAAGCCATATCACCCGCAGAAACCCGTGGTTTAGCTTTGAGAGCAGCACCCGTGGCACGCAGTAAAAACTGTTGCCAAAGTCCAAAAGCTTTATTGAGATTTGTTTGTAGTTCTAAGGGATCAAATTGATCGGTGGTATCAACAGCGAAGGGTGTGCCCATAAGTCTCGTCCTATCCGTTAGCTTGGCTCTGAAAATCAGCAGAAGAGGTGAAGTTTGTGTGTGTCTGTTGTACAGGATACTCCAGCATCATAAGGATTTTGGTGCTTAGCACAAGATGTTTTTCAGCAAAAATAATTTTGGCTTTTGAGCTAATTTTGGTTTGGAAACCTTAGAGTGAATAACGAAGATAGCCTCTAAGAAACTTTGCGAGTATTCTGCGCGAATTGCAGCGAATAATTTCAAACTTAGCAGGATTAATATGCGTACAGACAGCACTTGGAATCTGGATTCTGCCCGCCAGCTTTATCGAATTCGTAATTGGGGCAATGGTTATTTTGATATTAATGACCAAGGTCATGTCGCTATGTGTTTACCGCATAGTCAACAACAAGTGGATCTGTATGAATTTGCTCAGCGTGTGCATCAAGAAAATGGCATGCGTTTTCCCCTGTTGGTACGGTTTGTAAATGTCTTACATGACCGCGTACAACGCCTGCAAATTGCTTTTAATAAAGCAATTGCTGAATCAGGACGCTCAAGTCGCTATACCGCTATTTACCCAATTAAGGTTAATCAGCAACGCAGTGTAGTGCAGCAAATTCTCGCTGGTGGCAAACAGCAAGTTGGTTTAGAAGCGGGTAGTAAACCGGAGCTAATGGCGGTACTAGGTTCAGCCCCTGAAGGCTGCACTATTGTTTGTAATGGCTATAAAGACCGCGAATATTTACGTCTTGCCCTGATTGGTCGGCAAATGGGGCATAAGATTTATATTGTGGTCGAAAAACCTTCTGAGCTTTTAGAAACTTTAGAAGAAGCTGAAAAACTGCAAATCGAACCACTATTAGGTATACGGGTACGCTTGTACTCTTTGGGCAAAGGTAAGTGGCAAAACACGGGTGGAGAGAAATCCAAGTTTGGGCTATCTGCAGCGCAAGCTCTGCATATGCTCGATACGCTCAAGCAAGCCGGTAAACTTGATTGCTTACAACTCTTGCATTTTCATATGGGTTCGCAAATTGCGAATATCCAAGATATCCAACGGGGTATGCGTGAGGCCAGTCGTTATTTTGCAGAACTCCATCAACTCGGGGCGAATATTCGCGTTGTCGATGTAGGGGGGGGGTTAGGGGTGGATTATGAAGGCTCACGCTCGCGTAGTGAATGCTCTATCAACTATACCCTACAAGAGTACGCAAACACGGTAGTACGCAGCGTCTTAGATGCTTGTGAAGATTATAATGTGCCACTACCTGATTTTATTACTGAATCAGGGCGAGGGATGACGGCGCATCATGCGGTGCTCATTACCAATGTGATTGATACCGACCCAGAACAACCTGAGCAAGCACCCGTCATTCACAAGCCGCAAGACACCGATCCGACTATTCTGCATAATCTTTATCGCTTACTCCAAAACCTAAATACCCTGCCACCTTCAGAGATTTATCACGATGCCGCTTATTGGTTGGGGGAGGCTCATGGTTTGTACGCGCACGGGGCAATTAATCTGCAACAGCGTGCTCAAGCTGAAAGCTTGCATCGAGCGATTAGCCAAAAATTGATTGCCAATCCTGAAATTTTCAACTCCCTTGAAAACGAAATTCAGACCAATTTACGTGAACGCTTAGCAGATAAATACTTCTGCAACTTCTCGCTTTTCCAGTCGATGCCAGATGCTTGGGCAATTGATCAAATCTTCCCAATTATGCCTTTACATCAGTTAGATGAAGCCCCTACACGTCGAGTGACTTTGCAAGATTTAACTTGTGACTCAGACGGTACGATTGAACGTTATGTCGAACATGGGCGCTTAGAAACTACCTTACCTTTGCACGCTCTCAAACCAGAGCAATCTTATTTACTCGGCATTTTTATGGTAGGGGCTTATCAAGAAATTTTAGGCGATTTGCATAATCTATTTGGAGATACTGATTCCATTAATGTGGAACTGTTTCCTGATGGAAGCTATCAAATCAGTGAACCAGAGCGTGGTGATACCATTGATGAACTCTTACGTTCCATTCACTTTGAACCTAAGGACTTGTTGGCACAATGCCGGAAAAAACTAGCCGCTGCCGTAGATAATACCGATCGTCAGAAAATGCTGCTGCGTGAAATTGAAGCAGGTTTAATCGGTTATACTTATTTAGAAGATTAAAAATACTCAGAGGGTTTGCTGTGGAGTATCTATTAATTATTGCATTTGCAATAGGGCTATTTTTATTTTTACTCAGCTGGTTAAGGGTGATTATTGCAGGCTTTGTGCATCATTTTTTGACTGGTATTGTCGCTATTATTCCTGTTGTCAATGTCCTCGTTTTACCTAGTGTCTGGCATCAAGTTTATGGTTGGGTGATGGCTGGATTTATTGGTTTGTTACTAGCAATTGCAACTTGGTTTGCGGGTGCTGATAACCAAGTTTATCAATATGCAAAACAAGCAGGCATTCAACTTCCCTCCAAACAAGTGACTGAGCCGGTCGCTACTGGCGAACTACCTGCTCACCAAGAAACCGTCGCTGTTAGATTGCCAAATGCCAATACTCAAACTCCAACCGCCAGTACTACCGCTAATAGCGATCCTAGCAAACCGGCCGAACCTTTACCCACAGGCAAAGAGCTGCCTAAAACTGCTTTATTTAGCATGTCTTATAAATCGGTAGAACCAAAGCAATTAGCGGATTATCAGGGGCAATATATTCGCCTTACACAAAAAGATCGTCGTCAATATGAAGGTAAGCTATTGGGTACTGAAGGGGATTCTTTACGCATTGAAAGACGGTTGAATGGTGGCTTGGTAGAGCATAAGGTGAGCTTTGCGGATATAATCTCTAGCGAAGTAATGACCCGCGAGTAAAAGGATTACCTGATGCAATGTTATGTTTACCGGAGTCGGCGTAAACAGCAGACTTATTTATTTCTTCCTAAACGAGATGATTTTACCCAAGTGCCTGCCTCTTTATTAAAGCTGTTCGGAGAAGCCGAATTCTCATTTGAATTCGAACTTTCTTCCGAGCGAAAGATGGTCTTGGCTGAAGCCAGTGAAGTGAAACGTAATATCCAAGAAAATGGCTTTTTCCTGCAATTACCGCCGGGCGAAGAGAAGGCTTGCTAACATGACCATTAAAGCATTCGAAGGACATTACCCGGAGATTGATCCCAGTACTTGGGTCGATGAAACAGCCTATGTGAGTGGTCGAGTTCGTTTAGGTACAGGGTGTTCTGTTTGGCCTATGGTAGTGATTCGAGCAGATATTAATCCTATCACCATTGGCGAACGCACTAATATTCAAGATGGCTCAGTATTACATGTCACGCATGGCGGACCCTTTACAACCCCCGAAGGCCTTGCTTTAACTATTGGTGATGATGTGATCGTGGGGCATAAAGCCATTTTACATGCTTGTACCATTGGTAATCGCTGCTTGATTGGTATGGGAGCGATTGTGATGGATGGTGCAGTAGTAGCTGATGAAACTATTATTGCAGCAGGTAGCCTAGTACCACCCGGTAAACAACTTGAAGGCGGCTATTTATACGCGGGTAGCCCCGTTAAGCAACTCAGACCCATTACTGATAAAGAGCGTGCCTTTTTTACCTATTCATCCAATTACTACGTCAAACTAGCGCAACGTACAGCAGCTTCATAAAGCTGCTGCCTTGACCTTAGTCCATCGCTAGAATAATTTTATTGCTAGTATTTTCTTTCACCCAGAATTGTCGACTTCGTACCGTTGAAGCATGAGTCGCTACCACTTCATAATACCCTGCTGGAACGGTAATACCTTGTGAGTGTTGATAATAACTGCCTATATAATGACGCTCACCTTTTTCTAAGCGAAATACCGCCCATTCGACTGGCTTAAATAAAGGTTGATTGTTTTCCACTGCGATTAAATTGACTTCAACTAAGGGGATATCAATAGTTAAGGTATTGACTTCACCGGCGAGTACATTCACCACTTGACGACGTGTTACACCGCTATGTGCGGGTGTAACCTCATAAAATCCACTTGGGACCCAAGTGTCTACTTCTTGACTTGCTTTCACAGCAAAACTAGGATTGGCGGTGCTTAAACTAGTAATTAACCAATCTGCTGAATGGTTGGCTTCAATCACAAGATGTCCGATATTGGCCTTAAAATAAGGCTTACTCAGTACATCTGCTTTTATGCTTAATAATTTAGTACTAGTAAATTGACCAATGCTAAGCTGCACTTTGTAAGTGCCTGCATCTAATTGTACAGCTTGCTCTTGCCCTTGCAGTTGCCGTACCGGTACACCTTTACTGTTATCAATGCGCCACTTAATAGCTGTTAAGGGTAGTTCAACACCATCCGGAAGTTGTGCCTGTAAAAGTAAATTACTTTGCTCCGCCGCAGTCAGCTCATTGAGTGAAGAAAAGCGTGGATCAAGAATACTTAAGTTAAGATCAGGACTAGTCATTTGTTGGGCAGCAAGCGCAGCAAAACTGGCTAATCCACTACTACTTAGGCTGAGATAAAAAATTATTCTGGAAAATTTAGACAGCTTGAAAGCATGGCAAAACCCGCCTGCGGCCATTATTTTTGTAATCATTCGTTTTGTGGGGTCGTTGGTATAGCTTAATCTAAGCAATTTTTCAGAAAGGTGACTACCAAAAACCGATGGGGAATCAGGTTTATACGCCTGACGGCTTGAGCCTTAGAAATAGCTCAGCTAGGGTTCAGATTAAATTGAATTAGCGCTGAGTGGCTAGCTTAAAGCTAGCTTGATAGACTTGTTGTGAAGCGTTCAGTGTAGCCGTTACCCGCCAATGCATCTCAGCTTCGCTACAAACAGGTAGGCTAAAATTTCCTTGCCATTCACTGTCATTTTGTTTAGTCAACAGTACGTTTTGAAAGCCCATATACATATTTTCGCCTTCAATTTTAAGGCTGGCACTTTCTAGATTATTTACGGCCTTTAACTGCATTGTCACCTGCACTGGCTTCATTAACGGTACTGGATGTGGAGCTAGCTCTAAGCTAAGCTGTACACTCTCATGTTCTGCTGTACAAATACTTTCGTTCAGCCAACAATTTTTTGAAGAAATGAGGGTAATGCGTTTGGGAGAGTTTGATTGAAAAGGTGGCCAAGCTTGTAAAGCAAGATAGCCACCCACTCCTAAAATAAAAATAACTAACAGCAGCGTAACAGCTTTCAAGCAGCTTGCACCAAACCACTATGCCGTAACAATGCATCAATTTGTGGCTTTCGCCCACGGAAAGCCACAAAAGACTCCATCGCTGGACGCGAACCACCTACTTGTAAAATCTCTTCTAAGAAAGCTTGGCCTACCTCAGCTGAAAACAAACCATCTTCTTCAAAGCGTGCATAAGCATCGGCTGAGAGTACTTCTGCCCACTTATAACTGTAATAGCCTGCCGCATAGCCACCTGCAAAAATATGCGAGAAACTATGAGCCATGCGATTAAAGGCAGGCGGCTGAACTACAGCTACTTGTTGGCGTACTTCCGCTTGTATTTGTTCCACATGCCCAGGTTCAGATGCTTGTGGATCCATATGTAAGCGCATATCAAATAAGGCAAATTCTAATTGGCGCACCATCATCATGGCAGTTTGGAAGTGGCGTGCAGCCTGCATTTTATCAAATAAATCCTTGGGTAAGGGTTCACCCGTTTGCCAATGGCCGGAAATCAGATTAAGCACTTCAGGCTCCCAGCACCAATTTTCCATGAATTGACTGGGTAGCTCGACTGCATCCCACTCCACGCCATTGATACCTGCAATATCAGGGTAATCCACTTTAGTTAGCATATGGTGTAAACCATGCCCAAACTCATGGAACAAGGTCACTACTTCATCATGAGTAAAAAGTGCAGGCTTATCACCCACTGGAGGGGTACCGTTACAAGTCATAAAAGCGACTGGAATTTGTAAGCCATCTTTGCGTTTAAACCGTCCGCAATAATCACTCATCCATGCACCACCCCGCTTATGCTGACGGGCATAAAGATCTAAATAGAACTCTGCACGCAAACTCCCATCGACCTCATAGACTTGATAGAAAGTCACATCAGGATGCCAAATATCCACTGCTGTCGATTGTTGAATACGTACATTATATAAACGTTCTACTAGACTAAATAACCCCTGAATCACCTTATCCACAGGGAAATAGGGCTTTAAATCTTCATCCGTGAAGTCAAAGCGAGCTTCCTTCATTTTTTCACTAATATAGGTAACATCCCAAGCCTGCACATCATTAAGGCCTAGCTGCTCTTGTGCAAAAACCTTTATCTCAGCAAACTCCAACTCTGCAAAAGGTTTACTACGCTTGGCTAAATCTGCTAAGAAATCGATTACTTCTTGAGTGGTGTCTGCCATTTTCATGGCTAATGAGACTTCCGCATAATTAGCAAAGCCGAGTAATTCAGCTTCTTCTTGACGAAGTCTTAAGATATCACGCATCGTTTGGGTATTATCCCAAGCAAGATTAGTACCTAAATCCGAAGCACGCGTGGTATAAGCCTGATAGAGCTCTGCTCTCAGTTCTCGATTGTCAGCATAGGCCATAACCGAATAATAACTCGGAAAGTCTAAGGTAAATACCCAACCGCTTAGCTGACGTTGCTGAGCTGCTTGCTGAGCCATGTCTAAACCAGACTCGGGAATACCATTTAGCAAGGCTAGATCGGTGATCTGCTTAAACCAGGCATTAGTGGCATCCAGAATGTTGTCAGAAAACTTCGAACTTAAGCTGGAAAGCTGCTGGCTAATTTCACGATACCGTTGCTTTTTATCTTCAGGTAACGCGACTCCACTCAAGCGAAAGGATAGCAAGCTTCTTGCTAAGGCATGCTTTTGACTTAACTCTAAGTTTTGTTCAGTATCAGCAACGGTTTTAACAGCCTCATACAGGGCTTGGTTCTGCCCCATATCAGTGTGGTAGTCACTTAGTTTAGGTAAACAAGCATTATAAGCCGTTCGTAAAGACTCAGTATTCGCCACTGCATTTAAATGGCTCACAGGCGACCAGACTCGTTCTAGGCGATTACCTACTTCATCTAAAGGATAAATCAAATTATCCCATGAGGCCTGAATAGGTGCTGCTAAGCGCCTAGCCAACCACTCACGATTATCCTTAAGTACTTGCTCCAAAGCTGGTTCTACATGCTCAGCTTGAATGGCACTAAATTGGGGTAACCCGTCTGTTTGTAATAATGGATTATGCATACGTGTACCTGTTATGTTATCTGTGCTGAACTACTCAATGTTTCACGTGGAACTTAAATATCTAAGTTCTCCACTGCTAGGGCATTTGTCTCAATAAATTCACGACGTGGTTCTACTTGATCACCCATCAAAGTCGTAAAAATCTGATCTGCTCCAATAGCATCTTCAATCTTTACCTGCATTAAACGACGAGCTGCAGGATCCATTGTAGTTTCCCAGAGCTGATCAGGGTTCATCTCACCCAAGCCTTTATAACGGCTAATCGTTAAACCACGATTCGCTTCACGCATCAGCCAATGAGCAACGGTATCAAAACGCTGCACCTCTAGTTTGCGCTCGCCACGTTGAATATAAGCACCAGCAGCTAATAAACCATCCAACTCTTGATTTACCCGCATGAGTAACTTTAATTCAGGTGTAGCGAATAAGCCTTGATCCAACACTAAGATATGATCTAGACCATGTTGCCGACGACTCACTTCAATCGACCACTGCTTGTCATCCTCTTTGCGGAAGGCAACTTTATATAAGCGTTCGCCATTCATAGTCATGTTTAAATGCTCAATAGCATTTTTAACCCAAGCGAAGTATTGATCGGCCACTAGCTCTTCACTAGAAGCCAGCATCGGTTCAAACAATAAACTAGTAAGTACATCTTGATCGTAACGACGGGCTAAACGGCCAATAATCTGCCGAGCTGAATTGTATTGCTTTAATAAGGAATCTAAGGCCTCACCACTGATAGCAGGTGCCTCCGCAGAGAGATGTAATTGCGCCCCATCTAAAGCGAGTTGAATGAGATGGTTTTCCATTTCATTTTCATCTTTGACATATTGCTCTTGTTTACCCCGCTTCACTTTATAGAGCGGAGGCTGAGCAATATAAATATGCCCACGCTCAACCAACTCTGGCATTTGCCGATAGAAAAAGGTAAGTAGCAAGGTACGAATGTGCGAACCATCTACATCCGCATCCGTCATGATAATTACACGATGATAACGAAGCTTGTCAGGATTATAGTCTTCACGCCCAATCCCACAGCCTAAAGCAGTGATTAAAGTTCCAACTTCTTGAGAAGCCAGCATTTTATCAAAGCGTGCTTTTTCCACATTTAGGATTTTACCCTTTAACGGAAGGATAGCTTGGGTACGGCGATCACGACCTTGCTTAGCAGAACCACCCGCAGAATCACCCTCAACCAAAAATAACTCTGACAAAGCAGGATCCTTCTCTTGGCAGTCGGCTAATTTACCTGGCAAACCGGCAATATCTAAAGCGCCTTTACGGCGAGTCATTTCGCGAGCTTTACGTGCTGCTTCGCGAGCACGTGCTGCTTCAATCATTTTCCCTGTGATCAGTTTAGCCTCTTGAGGACTTTCTAAGAGAAAAGCACCCAAACGCTCATTCATCGTAGCTTCGACTACACTTTTCACTTCAGAGGAAACTAGCTTATCTTTAGTTTGTGAAGAAAATTTTGGATCAGGTACTTTCACGGAAAGTACTGCTGTCAAACCTTCACGCGCATCATCCCCAGTTGGACTAATTTTTTCTTTTTTTGATAAACCTTCAGTTTCAATGTAGTTGTTCAAGGTACGTGTTAAGGCCGCACGGAACCCAGAAAGATGCGTTCCACCATCACGTTGAGGAATGTTATTCGTAAAACAGTAAACATTTTCCTGATAGGAGTCATTCCACTGCAAAGCTACTTCTACACCAATCCCATCTTGTTCGGTAGAAAAATAAATGATACTTGGGTTGATCGGTGTTTTGTTTTTATTTAAGTGAGCAACAAAGGCTTGAATTCCGCCTTCATACGCAAAAATCTCTTCACGCCCTTCGCCACGGCGATCCACTAACCGAATCCGCACACCGGAGTTCAGGAAGGAGAGCTCACGTAAACGCTTTGCCAGAATATCGTAATGAAATTCGGTTTGGGTAAAAATAGTATGACTTGGCCAAAAGCGTACTGAAGTTCCTGTGCCTTCGGTATCACCAATCACTGCTAAAGGTGCAACAGGATCACCCATTTTATAAATCTGTTGATGTAATTTGCCATCACGACGAATCGTTAATTCAAGTTGCTCTGATAAAGCATTGACTACTGATACACCAACACCATGAAGGCCTCCAGACACTTTGTAGGAGTTATCATCAAATTTACCGCCTGCATGCAGAATGGTCATAATCACTTCAGCTGCCGAACGACCTTCCTCAGGATGAATATCCACAGGAATACCGCGACCATCATCGGAGACTTTGACCGAACCATCGCTAAAAATTTCTACTTTAATTTCTTTACAGTAGCCGGCCAATGTTTCGTCAATGGAGTTATCCACCACCTCAAATACCATGTGGTGCAAACCAGTACCATCATCCGTATCGCCGATATACATGCCAGGACGTTTACGTACTGCTTCTAAGCCACGTAATACTTTAATATTCGAGGAATCGTATTGGTTCTCGCTCATGACTAATCCTAAGTATTCAACAGATGAATTTGACCTTGTTCCACGTGAAACAAGTGAGCATCTGCAGGTAGAAATTCGGGTAAAGGTTGACGTGTGCCGGTGATAATCAATTGTTTCTGAGTTTTTTGTAAGACTTGAGCCAGTAGAGATTGGTTATCCACATCTAGTTCAGCAGCTAAATCATCAATGGCTATTATACCACGTTTTGCCTCGTTTGTGCTGATAGCCTCATTCTGTGCAAGTAATAGGGCTATACCTAATAACTTCAACTGCCCACGTGAAGCTCGACGTACCGCTGGCTCGCCATTAATCGTAATCAATAGGTCACCTCTATGAGCACCATACAAACTCATCCCATAACGCAACTCTTGATCTTGTCGTTCTTGGTAAAACTCCTGGAGAGTTTGGAGATTCATAGGATCGACCTGCGATGGGAAACCCGTGTGTAATTTCAATTGGACTTGACCAATAGCTTGATAAAGTAAACTTACGGAATCCAAAGCTGCAATTAAAGCTTTAGTCGACCTCAATCTAAATTGATAAAGCTTAGGTTGAGCTTGAATCAGTTGTTTGGTCCAATCGGTTAGAGCGTAGCGTTGTTTCGAATCACGCAAACAAGCATTACGTTGTTTGAGGATGCGTTGATAGTTTTTCCACTCCAACTGAAAATCAGGCTCACGATAAAAAGCTAACCAATCTAGCAAACTACGTCGATGCACTGGGGAGCCAGCAATTAGATCTAAGCTATCCGGATGAATCAAGGTCAGGGGTAAATGACTACTCAACTCTGCTTGTTGGTTAATATCTGCATGGTTAATGCGAATCCGTGTTTGGCCGTTGCATTGTTTAGCAATACCTAAGCGATAACTGCTTTCCAACTCCTCGTTAAACAACTTGCCCGTTACTGTAATAGCGTCAGCCTGCTGGCTAATCACCTCATTGATGCGAGGGGTACGAAATGAACGCCCTCGCGATAAAACACACAAAGCCTCCAAAAAACTAGACTTGCCTGAACCATTCGCCCCGGTTAAAAAATTAACGGTAGGTGAAAGGCTTAAATCAGCTTGCTGAATTAAGCGGCAATTTTGAATAGCAATGTGCTGCAGCCAAACAGACAAAAACTTTACCTATAGACGAATGGGCATGATGACATTACGAATTGCCTCATCTTGAGGGTCGGTTACTAAAGCACTACTCTCAGGTGAATTAAGTTGTAAAACAATAGTATCGTTATTGATATGATTAATCGCATCCAAAAGGTAATTGACATTAAAACCGATATTAAACTCTTCGCCTTGATAATAAATATCTAATTCATCTTGAGCTGTTTCTTGCTCTGGATTATTCGATTGAACCGTTAGTGTATTCGGTTTTAAGTTTAGCCGTACACCTCTAAATTTTTCATTAGAAAGAATTGCAACCCGTGTCAGCATGTCTTTAAAAGCTTTCCGATCCACTTCAATACTAATTCGCCCTTTAGCAGGAACAGCAGCTTGATAATCTGGGTAGCGGCCATCGACTAATTTGGTAGTAAATTGTAAATTATCAAGCTGTACTCTTAAATGATTTTGACTAATTTGCAAACTGACTGGCGTTTTAGCGTCACTACGCAATAGTCGAGTTAATTCAATTACACCTTTACGCGGCAGAATAAACTGCACTGACTTATCCACAATATTTAATTCCTGTGGATAAGTATACAAAGAAAGTCGATGTCCATCTGTTGAGACTGTGCGTAAATAAGTTGGGGATAACTCTAACAAGAGCCCATTCAAATAATAACGTACATCCTGATTCGCCATTGCAAAGGCTGTGCTATCAAGTAAAACCTTTAAATCTGCTTCAGGTAGTTCTAATTGGTAACTTTCACCAATATCCTCAAGGCTAGGAAAATCTTCGGCTGGTAAAGTAGCTAATTCAAACCGACTACGTCCACAACTTACCAAAACACGCTGATTATCCAAAACTTCAATGGCGATTAAGCTTTCAGCAGGTAAAGACTTGCAAATATCAGCAAGCTTACGTGCAGGTAGAGTAATTGAGCCTTCAGTTGCATCTACTAGAAAACTAGACGTTGCAATCTCTAGTTCAAGATCAGTACCACGCCAGTAGCTACGGCTGTTAGCAATTGTCAGTAGCACGTTTTCTAAAATCGCTGATGTATTACGTTTCTCGATAGCGCCTAGAGTTGCTTGCAGGGCTTCGAGTAAGGTTTCACGAGTTTGTATTAATTTCATTTAGATATATAAATCTTTACTATAATAATAATAGAGTCAACAAAATCTGTGGATAAGTCCTCTATCTAGTTGAATTTAAAGCTTAATAGCTAATTAAAAACTAGGTGAATGAACTGTATAACAACCTGTGGATAAGATGTGGATGGTTTTGACACTCTAAGTTATCCACAGCTTTTCCCCATAACTATCCTTATACTTATCCCTAACTTGTTAGACTCCGTATGAGAATCCGATAGTCCTCTTCCATGCGAGGATCAGACTCGCGTAATTCAGCTATTTTCCGACAAGCATGCAGTACCGTAGTATGATCGCGCCCGCCAAATTCTGTACCAATTTCAGGCAAACTGTGGCTAGTAAGCTCTTTCGCCAGAGCCATTGCTACCTGACGTGGACGCGCCACAGAACGTGTGCGACGTTTGGAGTCCATTTCCGTAGCGCGTACATTGTAGTGTTTAGCAACCAGCTTTTTAATATTACTGATCGATACCATTTTATCTTGGCTCGCTAGCTGATCACGCAACACATCATGCACGAAGTCCATATTGATTTCGTAAATACAACGTAAACGCATACTCGCAATCACACGTTGCAAGGCGCCTTCTAAATCCCGAATGTTCGAACGGAAATGTTTAGCAATAAAAAATGCAATATCTTTAGGTAAATGTAATTCGTGATCCTCAGCCTTTTTACGTAAGATAGCTACTCGCGTTTCTAAATCAGGTGGCTCAATTTGCATCGTTAAGCCCCAATTGAAACGTGAGCGCAAACGGTCATCTAAACCTTCTACATCCCGTGGATAGCGATCACTGGTTAAAATAATCTGCTTTTGCCCCTCTAATAAAGCATTAAAAGTATGAAAAAATTCCTCCATCGAGCGATCTTTATTTGCGAAGAATTGAATATCATCGATTAATAAGGCGTCTACACTACGATAATGTTGTTTAAACTCTTCAATGCGTGAAGTACGTAAAGCATTTACCATATCGTTTACAAATCGTTCAGCATAGACATATAAAACATGGGCTTCAGGATTAGCTTTGAGAATGCAATTACCGATCGCGTGCATTAAATGAGTTTTTCCTAAACCAACTCCACCATAGAGAAATAAAGGGTTATAGGAAGTACCTGGATTCTCACCTACCTGTAACGCAGCAGCACGTGCTAATTGATTAGATTTACCTTCTACAAAGTTTTCGAAGGTCATCTTGCTATTTAAAGCATTAACAAAGCGTTCTGAAACCGGAGCTGGGGTTGCTGCGCTAAAGTCGATAGAGTTAGCTATATTCGTTGCTAGTGGCAGGGGTGTTGCTAGCACAGGCGCTGCTATAGACGGCTCTACAACTGGGGCAGGTGAGGCTGCTTTAGGTATAGGTTTAGGTGCACTACGTGAGCCAATTTGCAGCATTACATCAAAGCTATGATCCCCTGACAAATTCCGTACATGGCGAACTATATGCGGCAGAAAAACTTCATGAATATGTTGTAAAACAATTGGATTCGGGGCAAGTAGATACAGGGCTTTAGGTTTCTCAACTGCATGTAAACTTCTTAACCACGTATTGATTTCTTGGCTAGGAAATTCATGTTCGAGTTGAGTTAGGCATTGTTGCCAAAGCATAAACGAGCGTCCCGTGGTGGTGAACAGGAAAATATGATTAGAATGGATCAGGCTATTATAGAGCCTGCAGGAAGTTATCCACAAGCTTAAGAACTTTGTTTGTGGATAAGCTCTTCACTTGACAAAACTAAGCTTATCAAGTAATTTGCCTGACCTTTTAGCGGCTGGGCTAAGGCATCTTTTTGCATTTAACCCAAGCAAAACTGCGTTTAATTCAAATTTTTGTTGGTGTATTGCAATGAAAAGAACCTTCCAACCTAGCAATTTACGTCATGCGCGTAAACAAGGTTTCCGTGCTCGTATGAGTACTGCTGATGGGCGTAAAGTACTGAGTGCACGTCGTGCAAAAGGTCGCAAAAACCTAATTCCATAATTTTAGAATTAGCGTGGCTGCTTATCCGCGCACCTGTCGTCTGACTCGGCCTAGCGAATTCCAGCGTGTTTTTGAGCGTGGTTTGCATCGACGAGTTCAGGTTCAAGGCTTATTTGCCCGTGTGCGCGAAAGCTCCCGTAGCGAGCCTCGATTAGGGTTTGCTTTATCAAAACGCTCTTTAAAACACGCTGTTGATCGTAATCGTATTAAGCGTTTAGTACGAGAAAGTTTTCGTCTGCATCGTGCAAACCTACCTAAATTAGATATTGTGATCATCACACAGTCTGAGGTGGCACAACTTAACAACGCTGCTATACTGCAGCAGCTTGTAATCTTATGGGAGCAATTAAGTCGGTTATATCCTGCTTTAAAAACGACTCCTCAAGCCAAAATGACCCTTTAAAAGCTTTAACTCCCCAATATTGGATTGAATCATGATGGATTCCCAACGCCCGTTTCTATACCTGACCCTAATTTTCTTGGGGTTTTTGTTATGGACTAGCTGGCAACAAGATCACGCTCCTAAGCCTTTACCTACACCAACAACACAAACCAGTACAGAAGCTAGCTCAGTGCCTAGTCAAACGGCTAACAGTGCATCTAGTGCATCTCAAACGGTACCTGCTATTCCAAATGGGAGTGGTATTACCACCGGAGCTGGGCAAATTGTTCGTGTTAAAACTGATGTTTTAGATCTACAAATTAGTACCAAAGGTGGCGATATTGTCGCTGCAGATTTATTAACTTATCCCATTAGTTTAGAAGAAAAAAATAAGCCAGTTCGTATTCTAGATTTAAATGGGCGCAGTTATGTCGCTCAGTCAGGTTTGCAACATCAAGCGGTTAATGGCCAAGCAGCAGATACTTTAGCACCTAATCATCTAGCTGATTTTAGCGTCGAAAAAACTGAATATGCCTTAGGTGCTGATCAAGCTGAAGTAGTGGTGCCTTTAGTGTGGCAAGGGCCAAATGGTGTGGTAGTCACCAAACGTTATCGCCTAAAAAAAGGTAGTTTCGATGTTAGTTTAGAAGAAGAGGTTAAGAATAATTCTAGCCAAGTTTGGGTAGGCTCGGAATATCGTCAGCTCAAACATGGGCCGAGTCATGTAGACAATAATGTGCTCACCAGTGGAGTTCGAGCTTTCGTAGGGGGTGCTTATTATGCGGATGACAAATATAAAAAGCTGAACTTCAAAGATATGAAAGAGCCACTGACCGCAACTGCCACTGGTGGTTGGGTTAGTATGCTAGAGCATTATTTTATTAGTGCTTGGATTCCGCCCCAAGATCAGCAAAACACCTATTACAGTATGGAGCTGCAACAGAATGGTACGCCTAACTATATCTTAGGGGTACGCAGCCCAGTTAAAGAAATTGTACCAGGTGGTGTGGATACTTTTAAAAGCCAGATTTGGATTGGCCCTAAGGTTCAAGATGATTTGGAAAAGATTGCTAAAGGCTTAGATTTAACGGTTGATTATGGGATTTTTGCCTTTGTCTCTAAACCTATTTTCTGGCTGATGCAGGCGATTCATTCATTTGTGGGGAACTGGGGCTGGACTATTATCCTACTGACCTTATTTATTAAACTCTTATTCTTCTGGCCTTCGGCTGCTAGCTATAAATCAATGGCTAAAATGAAAGCCGTTTCACCGAAGATGAAGGAGATTAATGAGCGCTTTTCGGGTGATCCACAAGCTAAACAAAAAGCGATGATGGAGCTGTATAAGAAGGAAAAAATTAATCCCCTAGGTGGTTGTTTACCGATCTTGATTCAAATTCCGGTATTCATGGGCTTGTATTGGGTACTTTTAGAAAGCGTTGAGTTACGTCAGGCACCTTGGATTCTGTGGTACAAGGATTTATCGATTATGGATCCTTACTTTGTACTACCGCTGTTAATGGGCGCAAGTATGTTCCTACAACAGAAATTGAATCCTCCACAAATGGATCCAGTACAACAGAAAATTTTCCAATTCTTGCCATTGATCTTTACCTTTATGTTCCTTTGGTTCCCTGCAGGTTTAGTGTTGTATTGGGTTGTGAACAACGTCTTATCCATTGCACAACAATGGTTTATTAATAAAAAGATCGTAGGGCACGCTTAAGACAAAGATGAATACCGATACCATTGCTGCGGTGGCAACTCCGCCTGGACGAGGGGGTATCGGTATTATTCGTCTCTCTGGTTCAAATCTAAAATCCTTGGTTGAGCAGTTGCTTGGCCAAGTACCCCCTGCACGTGCCGCTAGCCACCGTTTATTTCGTGCTCAAGATGGCAGTATTTTAGATGATGGCTTAGCTTTATTTTTTCCTGCACCACATTCGTTTACTGGTGAAGACGTTTTAGAGCTACAAGGGCATGGTGGAGTAGTCGTGCTGGATATGCTGCTGAAGCGTTGCGTAGAGTTAGGCGCCCGCTTAGCCCGTCCTGGTGAGTTTTCCGAACGCGCTTTTCTAAACAATAAATTGGATCTCACTCAAGCGGAGGCGATTGCCGATTTAATCGATTCTAGCTCTGAGCAGGCAGCGCGTTCTGCGTTGCGTTCCTTACAAGGTGATTTTTCTAAAGCTGTGGATAACTTACTCACAGCTCTGATTGAACTACGTGTTTATGTAGAAGCAGCCTTAGATTTTCCTGATGAGGAAATAGATTTTCTAGCAGATTCAGCCATCACCCAACGTCTTACCAACATTAAGCAACAGTTAGCGGAAATTTTTCAAAAAGCACAACAAGGCAGTTTATTGCGTGATGGTATGCACCTAGTCATTGTAGGGCGGCCTAATGCTGGTAAATCTAGTTTATTAAATGCGCTCGCTGGCCAAGAAACCGCTATTGTTACCGATATTGCAGGCACGACTCGTGATGTCTTACGTGAGCGAATTAATCTAGAAGGTATGCCTTTACATATTGTTGATACCGCAGGCTTACGGGAAAGTTATGATCCGGTTGAAAAAATTGGGATTGAACGCGCTTGGCGTGAAGTTGAAAAAGCTGATTTGGTGTTAATGCTAGTCGATGATACGCAGTCAGAAAGTGCTGAGCATCATGCGATTTTAGACAAGCTTCCAGCCACTATTCCAGTACTAACAGTGCATAATAAAGTCGATCTAACTGGTAAAGCAGTCGGCAAGCAAGGGCAGCATCTGTATATTTCAGCTAAACAAGGTTTAGGTTTAGATGTACTTAAAACAGAACTAAAGACACGCATGGGCTATCAAGGGGAACGCGAAGATACCTTTATGGCAAGACGGCGTCATTTACAAGCGTTAGAGATTACCCAAGCCGCTGTGGGGCGAGCTGAGCAGCAATTACTGGTTTTTAATGCAGGTGAATTAATGGCTGAAGAGTTGCGCTTAGCACAAGATGCTTTAGGGCAAATTACAGGTAAATTCACCTCTGATGATTTATTAGGCGAAATTTTTAGTTCCTTCTGTATTGGAAAGTAAACCTTCATCTATATACCCCAATAATGGTTAAAAGATTGGGGTATATGCAAGCTTGTTTCTCTACACTTTAATTTATTTAACTGCTTTTAAGCCGGGTGCTAAACCTTTCAATGAAATGGGGAAAATCACTGGCTCTTTATTAGGGCCTGGACGATAAGCGAGTAAGGCGCGTTGCCCCTTAGAAATCTGCTGCATCATGGCATTATCTAAAGTAAAGCCTGCACGGCAGCCTTGTTGGTCGCATTTACCTTGGAAGGCGACCGCTTGGTTTTTGTCGACTTTTAATTGTACACCCTGTTTCATATCTACTCCTTTCGGCAATTCGAAAATTGCGGTCGGGAAAGGTTTGCCTTTGCCATAACCTAAAACAGTAATCATTAAAGGCTGTTTGCTGCCCTTTTCAGATAAAACTTGTTGGACATAGCATACTTCGGATTTATCAGGGGTTGTTTCACATTTAACCCCCCAATCTCCAAAACGTTGCCCTGCTTTAGCACCTGCTGCATTAGCATTACTTGCCAATAAAGCCACTACCGCTAAAACAACAAACTGTCCGAATTTTAAACTCATCGTTTAGTCTCCACTATAATAATCAGTGCGTAAGAATTTCATTATAGCATTCGAAATCCTTTGACATTCATCAACGCAACTCAATTGACAAATAACATACGCTTGTCTTATGACAGATTAAGGCAAGCTGGAGTTCATATGGATACGAAAGAAGAAAGTTTAACTACAGGTACAGAGGCTGGCATTGAGGCATTTAGTGCTATTCAAGCAGTGAATGCAGCTCAAGATGCACAGATTTCAGCAGCAACTGAAATCTTGGAGGAAGCTAAACAGGCGAGTCCTGCCGATGCAGCCGCCATGCTCAAACGTTTACAAGTGATGCTTGATGGTGCTTCACCAGATGACAGAGAAGCTTTAGAAGCTGCTTTGGCACGTTGGCAAACGCATGCACCGAAAGCAACAGTGAATAAGGATGATGAGCTAGTCGATAATTGGCGCTCTGCGGTTTATCCTTATAAAAATCGCATGTCACGCAAAAATTACGAAAAAGAAAAATTCCGCTTACAGGTTGAATTACTCAAGATGCAAATGTGGGTAAGAGAAACCGGACAGCGGATTGTAATTCTGTTCGAAGGTCGTGATGCAGCCGGTAAAGGAGGTACGATTAAGCGCTTTATGGAGCATATCAATCCGCGGGGTGCGCGTGTTGTTGCTTTAGAAAAACCGACTGAGGCTGAGCGTGGTCAATGGTATTTCCAACGTTATGTCCAACATTTGCCAACTGCAGGCGAAATTGTTTTATTTGACCGTTCTTGGTACAACCGTGCAGGCGTTGAGCGTGTTATGGGTTTTTGTTCTGACAAAGAATATGATGATTTCTTACGCCAAGTTCCAGAGTTTGAACGTCATTTAGCTAGCAGTGGTGTGCATTTAATTAAATTCTGGTTCTCAGTAAGTCGTGCGGAACAACGTCGTCGTTTTGAAGAACGTAAGTTACACCCTTTAAAGCAATGGAAACTCAGTCCGATCGACTTAGCTTCTTTGGATAAATGGGATTCTTATACCACCGCCAAAGAAGCGATGTTCTTCCACACGGATACCGCAGAAGCGCCTTGGACAGTAGTGAAGTCTGATTGCAAGAAACGTGCACGTTTAAATGCGATGCGTTATATCCTGCACAAAGTTCACTACACCGGTAAAGATCTACGCAATATCCAATCTATTGATCCTTTGATTGTCGGTCGTGCCAATATTATGGCTGATTTATAAGCTAAATCTTTATGTGTATTTTGCAAAGCCCCTTGTAAGGGGCTTTGTTTTTAGCGCTGATTAATTCTACTCGCTCCGATTCTGAAAGCACGCTAACCTTAAGGCTCTAAATTTTCCATGAGCTTAAACCATGAGTTCCCCTAGCAAACCCCTAATTCTAGTGGATGGGTCGTCCTATCTATTTCGCGCTTTTCATGCTTTGCCGCCTTTAACCAATTCCAAAGGTGAAGCAACCGGTGCGATACATGGGGTCTTAAATATGCTGGATAAGCTGCGGAAGGATTATGAACCTGAGCATATGGCAGTCGTCTTTGATGCTTCGGGTAACACTTTCCGTGATGCACTCTACCCTGCTTATAAAGCTAATCGTCCACCCATGCCAGATGACTTACGCAATCAAATTCAGCCGCTTTTAGATATGGTGAAAGCACTCGGCTATCCCCTACTGATGGTTGAAGGTGTAGAAGCGGATGATGTGATTGGTACACTTGCTAAGGAATATGCAGGGCCTGTAGTGATTTCGACTAGCGATAAAGATATGGCACAGCTAGTCGATGAGCGCGTACATTTAATCAATACGATGAGTAATACCTATCTAGATCCAGCCGGTGTGGTAGCGAAGTTCGGTGTGCGCCCAGAGCGAATTCGTGATTATTTAGCCCTGATGGGTGACGCAGTGGATAATGTGCCGGGTGTGGATAAAGTGGGGCCAAAAACTGCGGTTAAATGGCTAGAAGAATATGACTCCCTTGCACGGATCATGCAGGGTGCTGCAGGGTTTAAAGGCAAGGTTGGTGAAAACCTGCGCTCAGCTTTGGCGCATTTGCCTTTGTCTTATGAATTAGTCACGATTAAATGTGATGTGCCCTTAGACCTAAGCCCAGAGGATTTAGCCTTTAGCTCACCAGATCTAGAGGCTTTACGTGAACTTTATACACGTTATGAATTCCGCTCGCGCTTGAATGCTTTAGATAAATTAGAGCCGCCTAAGTCAACTAACCCTAATGCGGTCAATTCCGTCTCTGTACCCTCTTCCTTGCCTTTGCACTTAAGTTTACCGCCTGTTAAAGCTATCACTGACACCGAGTATCAGACCATTCTCACCCAAGCTGAGTTGGATCAGTGGCTTACTCGCCTACAAACGGCTGGTGAGTTTGCCTTTGATACCGAAACCACTAGTTTGAGTTATATGGATGCGCAAATTGTGGGAGTGTCCTTTGCTCTGAAGGCTGGTGAAGCCGCTTATTTACCGCTGGCGCATGATTATTTAGGTGCACCGGTACAGTTAAATCGTGAAGTTGCCTTAGCCCAACTCAAACCCTTATTAGAAAACCCAAGTTTGGGCAAGATTGGGCAAAATCTGAAATATGACCGCAATGTCCTACTTAATCATGGCATTACTTTGAATGGCATTAAGCAGGATACGATGCTGGAATCCTATGTATTGGATTCAACCGCTAGCCGCCATGATTTTGATACGCTTTGTGAGCAGCATTTACAGCATACAACGATTCATTTCGAAGATATTGCGGGTAAAGGTAAAAACCAACTGACTTTTAATCAAGTTGCTTTAGAGCAAGCTACCCCGTATGCAGCAGAAGATGCTGATTATACTCTCCGTTTGCATCAATATTTTTGGCCACAACTGCAAGCCTTGGATGGGCAACGTGAATTATATGAGCAAGTGGAAATTCCCTTAGTGCCGATTCTGTCTACGATGGAACGGAATGGGGTGAAAGTCGATGCTTTAATGCTTAACAAGCAAAGTCTTGAACTTGAAAAGCGCATGCAGGAATTAGTTGAAGAGGCTTACCAAGCCGCAGGTCAAGAATTCAATTTAGCTTCACCTAAACAAATTCAAGAAATTTTCTTTGATAAACTCGGCTTACCAATTTTACGCAAAACCCCGAAAGGACAGCCCTCAACCGCCGAGGATGTATTAGAGGAGTTGGCCGATTTAGGTCATCAATTGCCGGCTTTAATTTTGGAGCATCGTGGTTTAAGTAAATTGAAGTCGACTTATACCGATCGGTTGCCTGAGCAGATTAATGCCCGTACAGGGCGCGTACATACCTCCTATCATCAAGCGGTAGCTGCAACGGGGCGACTTTCCTCCACTGAGCCGAACTTGCAAAATATCCCGATTCGTACTGCAGCAGGACGGCGGATTCGCCAAGCTTTTATTGCTGAGCAGGGCTGTAAATTATTAGCTGCCGATTATTCACAAATTGAATTACGTATTATGGCGCATTTGTCAGGTGACAAAAGCTTACTCCATGCATTTGCTCATGGCTTGGACGTGCATCGCGCTACTGCAGCTGAAGTATTTGGGATGAGCTTAGAAACAGTCACCACTGAACAACGCCGTGCTGCCAAGGCTATTAATTTTGGTTTGATCTATGGTATGTCTGCCTTTGGCTTAGCACGGCAATTAAATGTGGATCGGCGCGAAGCTCAGGCTTATGTTGATTTATATTTTGCGCGTTATCCTGGCGTGAAAGCCTATATGGAAAATACTCGTGAGCAAGCGCGCGCCCAAGGTTATGTAGAGACTTTATTTGGACGCCGCTTATTCTTACCTGATATTAAAGCGCGTAATGCAGCCACTCGCCAATACGCAGAGCGCACGGCGATTAATGCACCAATGCAGGGGACTGCGGCAGATATTATTAAAAAAGCCATGATCGCTGTCGATCACTGGTTACGCACTAGCCAAGTGCAGACCAAAATGATCCTGCAGGTGCATGATGAATTAGTCTTTGAAGTCCCTGAAGCTGAATTAAGTTTAGTGCAGCCAAAAATTGCTGAGCTTATGACTAATGCAGTTAGTTTATCAGTACCATTATTGGTAGAAACTGGCATTGGTACTCATTGGGATGAGGCGCATTAAGAAAAAAGGCATCTCAGTTAAGATGCCTTTAACCTAAATGATTTAAAACTGACTGCTTAGGGGGAGAAATCATTGTTTAGCATTTTCACGCAAAGCTCGGGCATGCTCGAGGTGCCGTTAAGGCTATTTTGATTAATCAAGGCGTGCCGTTCAGCCTCTAGACTATAAGCTACATGAATAGAACTTGTGCAAGTTGCTAAGGCAATAGTTGAACCCACCGATAAAGCATATTTATTATTCATTTTGTACTTTTTGAGATATTCACTAAATAGTTATTTTTTTAATTTATAGTTAAATAATATTTATTTAATAAGTAGAAATAATCAGTCCAACTTGTTAATCGAGGGTTTAGGGTGATAAGGTGGGCTTTGGTTGTTAACTTAAACTATAGGGCGTTTGTTGTTTAGCTAACTACAAACCACTGATCTGCCAGTTAATAAACGTTATCCAAATTCTTTAGTTAAAATGATCGTATCTGCAGTAGGGGTTTTACATTCAAGTACTTATGCAAAACCATCTTTTCTGCGAAAGAAGAAAATCTTGATAGGTATGGATAAGAAAAAGCCCGCATAACGCGGGCTTGTGTCCATCCTTGGAGCTAATGAATTACCACTTAATGGTCACACTCTTGCGCCCGAAGCGCCGTGCCTTGTGATGATCCTTCCCCATGTAAATATCAATCTTTTTTTCCCAGCGTTCATGCATTTTATCGAGCACTAGGAATTCGCCATCAAACCCACTGATCCGTACCTTAGCTTTGCGTTTTAATCCATATTTATAGAGCAGGTCACGAGATACAGCGATGGCTTTCATGCCTGGGCGTAAACGATCACCCCAAGCAGCGAGGTCTGGATTTCCATCCGTTTGACTCGGTAGAGAATTATAAGCAGTCGCAGTTACGCGAAGACTGATTGTCATCTCCTTCTTTCCGGCAGCTAGCGCTGGACTTGAGCAAACAAGCGCCATTACTAGCAAAGCTAGAAAATGGTTAAACAAAGTCATAACAATAACCTAACAGTTTGTTTATAAAGGTAATTCATGGCTAGTCTTACGACTGGGCTATGAATCGGGGCGAACTGTAACACGTGCTTCTGTAAGGATGAATAGGCTAAGTCGCCATTTTTTGGATGGTAGTTTGTCCGATAAATGGATGATTTTTATGCTTATTTATTTTTTTTATGTAATGATAAAAAAACACTGAAGCCAGTTAAAATAAGGCTTGCAGCCTCTCTTGACAAAAATAAAAAATTATGATTCTTAAAAAAATGAACTATCTAAAAAATAGATTGATTGAACTAAATGTTGCGATAAATGTCGCATTAAAACTACATCTTATCTCTTTACAACAACCCTAAAATCAGATTCGTTATCCATTTTGTGCTAGACTGCGCTTCGCTTCCCCCATCATTAATCTATATGCCCGAAATTTTGCTTTCTACGCTTAATGCACGTTATACCCATGCCTCCCTAGGGCTAAGATATTTATTTGCGAATTTGGGCAGTTTACAGGCTCAGAGTGAACTACTAGAGTTCACTATCGCCATGCGTCCTTTAGACATCGCCGAGCAGATTTTGGTCAAACAGCCTAAAATGATCGGTTTCGGGGTCTATATTTGGAATGTAGCGGAAACGATGGCGGTAGTGAGTTTGCTAAAAATGCTGCAGCCTCAATTAATCATTATAATAGGCGGGCCAGAAGTCAGTTATGAAGCTAAAGGGCAAAACATTAGTCAACAAGCTGATTATGTGATTAGTGGAGCTGCTGAGCAAAGTTTGCGCGAGTTATGCACTCAGCTGTTAAATGGACAGTTACCAAAAGAAAAATTTATTCAAAGCCCACTGATTCCCTTAGCCCAGCTAAATTTACCTTATGATTACTACACGGATACCGATCTTAAGCAACGGTTTGTATATGTAGAGGCTTCACGGGGTTGCCCTTTTAAATGTGAGTTTTGTTTGTCGGCTTTAGATAAAACCGCTTATCCTTTTGAGCTAACTCGGTTTTTAGCTGAAATGGAACAACTGTGGCAACGCGGTTTACGCCATTTTAAATTTGTTGATCGCACTTTTAATTTAAAAATAGCTACTACCCAAACTATTTTAGAGTTTTTCCTTGCACGTTTGGATGCTGAAACCTTCCTACACTTTGAACTAGTGCCTGACCATTTGCCGGATGCTTTAAAAGAATGCATTCAGCGTTTTCCAGCTGGCAGCTTACAGTTTGAAATCGGTATCCAAACGTTCAACTCTGAAGTACAAGCGTTAATTAGTCGTAAGCAAGATAATGTCAAGTCTATTGAGAACCTGCGCTGGCTGCGTCAGCATAGTACTGCACATTTACACACGGATTTAATTTTTGGGCTACCAGGTGAGGATCTGGCAAGCTTTGCTCAAGGCTTTGATCAGTTAGTGGCTTTGCATCCACATGAGATTCAAGTAGGAATTCTCAAGCGTCTACGGGGTGCACCGATTATTCGCCATACGGAAGCTTTCGGCCTCATCTTTAATCCCTATCCGCCTTATAACATTCTGGCGACTGATCGGATTGATCCGTTCACTATGCAAAAGATGAATCGCTTTGCGCGTTATTGGGATTTAATCGGTAATTCAGGGCGTTTCGAGCATAGTTTGGATTTACTACTTGGTGAAACGCCGTTTGCACGTTTTTGGATTCTGAGTGAGCAACTTCATCAACGTTCTGGGCAAACCCATCAAATTGCTTTGCCACGTTTATTTAAATTGGTACACGAAATTGCTTTAAGTGACTTGGGGCTAGATGAAGCTTTTACGGAGCAATTATTATTAGATTATGCGCGGAGTGGGCAAAAAGGTGAGATTCCCTTTGTGCCGGGATTGCGCCAAAGAGTGGTACAACAAGCAGGTACAGATGCACGCAAACAGCGTCAAGTCCGTCATGCAATAGATAATAGCTAGCAGCCTAATACTACTAGCTATCTTTATACTTTAAACAATCGGATTGCGATAAGTATCGACCCGATTTTGCCAGCCACGTAGCCAACGTGCTTCGTTACGAGATGGATCTGAGTTTTGTACACGGCGTTGTAAGACGCGCATTGCTGCATCAGCAAATTCATGGAGTGCTTGTTGACCATGCGCAGTCGGACGCATTTCCTCAAGCACTTGGCGTAAACCCCAGTTTTGGCCACGATAGCCACCGTTTCCTAGGCCTTCACCTTTGAAATTCACATAATCAATGAGTGCATACCAGCCGCCGGGCGTATTTGCTACTGCATTCAGATTACGTGCTACGGTGGACTGTTGATTAGAGGCTTTCACAAGTTTAGGCATGGCTGTACGGGTACGGTCTACAATGTATTGAGCTTGCAGTTCGCGTGTGTTGTACAAAAGGTTTTGTAACTGTTGAACTTGGGGCGAGTTTTTCTGTGCCATCAGTTCTTCACGGGTAGACCAAGGTGCACCTTGTACCCGTGCTTGTTGTAACCAACCGGGTAATTGAACTCCATTTTGTGCCATATAATCCAATAAACCGGGGAAGGTATTACCAAAGCTCTGACGGCGACCTGCTGGATACCAAGTGAAGTGACCAATCCCCATGGAAGCAAAGTCTTCACCATCATTCCAATGCACTAGATTATTTAAATTTCCACCACCTTCATTGTTGAAAATCTGATCGCCAATTGCCCGTAATTCTGCTCTAGACAAACGGGGCATTTGATTATTGCTAACCATTTGCGGTGGAATTGAAGGAATACCATAACCCCCCTGTGGGTCTTGGTAATTCATATTCGGTTTTGGATAAGCATGCGGAATATTGCGTTGATAGCCTAGCTGTTGGTCTTTCGGAACACGTACAGCTTGTTGTGCGTATGGTGGACGTACCACAGACGTACCTACTAATGCATCCGCTTCAGGAATCGCTTGGGGATTTTGACTACAAGCAGACAGGCCCATACCTGCAATTGCAGCCAGTGCAAATAGATTTTGTTTTTTCATTAGTCGTTGCCGTTCGTTGTTTTTATTATTAGGATTTGTCATCCAAATATAAAATCATTCACAAAGCTGCTTAAATTTACCCGACGAGCTGCCCGCTCCTTGCGCATCCTCGCAGTTTCTGCCTGAACGGTGACTGATTAATTAAAATGATTTATACAAATCACTCTAAACTAGCTGATTTGCTTCAGATGTTTTACGGGCTTTTGGGAGGACTAAGGTTTTTTTGAAACGTCGCCAAAAATTGTCATTGGCAGTGGGTGCTGCTGGTGGGGTACTAAGCGTTTTAACTGAAGCTTGGCGAGTTCTTTTTGCTGAGTTCTGTTTGGGCTGAGAGTTAGTTTCTATTTTGCTTGAGCTAACGTGTTTGCCTTGGAGGCTAGCTACCTGTTTCGCTTGCTCATTTTCTACTAATTTGCGCAGTATCAAATCATTTGTATTGGGTAACTCGGCAAGGCTATTGTGCGTAGTATAATTTTTCACCAAACAATGCACGCTTAAACCTGCCTGATAAGCATGTGCCACTAACTCGCGATTGCGTTCCATCGCTGCATTTAAGAGTTTGCCTTGTCTGAGGGCTTGGGCAGTATCTAAGCTAATGTTCAAATGCCTTAGGCCAGCTGCACGAGCTGCAACAAAAGTATTCAAATCGAGGCCTAAAGGATTTTTACCATCTAAATAAATCGTCGCCAGCCAGCGACAACCCGGAACAACAGCTTGGATATTATCAATTAAACCATGCCACATGGCTAAGTTGGTATTGAGACTAGTATCGAGGAAGATAAAATCTTTGCACTGATAACGTTCGGCCTGAATCTGTAGTTCTTCTAAAACGCTTTGTACCGGACGACTGCTATAAACATATTGCTTATTTTCTAATCGAGTCGTGCGTCCTGTAAGGATAGGGATTAAAGCTGAGCGATGCGTCTGCCAAGCAAAATCTGATAAATCCGGTAACGGCAATAATTCTAAATCTTGTAACGGTGGTGCACTGAAAGTTTCCAATTCTAGCCCTGACTGGCAAATACCTGGCCATACAGCTAAATCTTGTTTACGCAGGAGGGTCTCTACCACATCAACAATAACCCAATCAGCTTCACCCACGAAAACCGCAGTGATACCCCTTAAACTTAACCACAAAGGTAAGTCTTCACTGCTACAGCTTGTTAAGCAAGCTCCACCTAAAATCAGTGGTAGCTCTAAATCAGCCGCGTAGTTAGCTAAGTGTTGAACAGTTGCATAATGGTTTAAATAACTAGGAATTAAAATTAGATCAGGATGAGTATTCTCTAAATATTTTTGGATATTTGTCAGATTCAACTCAGGCTGGCTAAGGTTATGCTTAAGCCTTTGATTTGTAGGTGGTTCACTAGGGGTGGCGGTCGTTAGGGTTTTCACCTCTACTTGTAATCCGGCAGCGCGTAAGGGCGTGACTAAATAAGCAATGGATAAGTCAGGGTAAGTGAGTTTGGAATTCAGATTAATGATTAAGATTCTAGCCATCATGACAGGTCCTTTTGTCCGTGGAAGCGCCAGTATCTTAGTGATTTAGGTGAGGCTGTCATGTTTTAAACGTTTCTCACCGCTAAAGCGACCTATCTAACCGATGAGCTGTCATTTAGAGGGCTGACCCCAAAGGCAACAGGGATGAATCCGCCTTTTTTTGTGGTTTTGCATTATAGTTAAACAAACCTATCTTGGAACGGAGCTAAAGAGTGTCATCTGAACCCGTACGAGCCGAATGGCTTAATACTTCACAGCTAAAAAGTACTGCTGCCCGTCGCTTTGCTGAGTTTTGTCAGCAAAATTTTGCAGTGGTAGCTAATCAAGAGAATTTTGATGCCAATCTTTATCAAGAAGCAGCGAAATTAGTGATTGAGCGCTTAGAGCAAGCGGCTAACACAGGAGATCAGGGATGATTATTACGGAAGTGATTGCGGAGAACTTCCGTAAATATGAGCGGCTGCATTTAAAAGACTTACCCCAACTCGGTTTGATTTTAGTCACCGGGAGGAATGAATCAGGGAAAAGTAGTATTGGTGAAGCTTTAAGTTTTGGCTTATTTGGGCGGACTGATAATTTAACTGCAGATCGTACCAATAAATTAATTCATTGGGGGGCTGAAGAGGCGAGTATTACAGTGAGTTTTGTCCATGCTGGCAACACTTATCATTTAAAACGTAGGGTCAGCAAACTGGGAAGTCAGCAGGCTTCTTTATTGGATGATCAACAGCAGGTACTTGCCTCTACACCAACAGCAGTGGATCAATTCTTAACGCGCTTAGTGGGATTTAATTATTCAACTTTTAGCCGAACTTTTTATTGGAGTCAGCAGTTAGGTACTGAGCGCGAGCCGGATATTACCAATCTGCACAAAATGGCAGGCATTAAAGCCTATGCACAGCTAGATGATGCATTACAGCAAGAGCTACAAAGTGCTCAAGAGTCTTTTGATAAGCTTGAAGCTGATCACAAAGCGACTCAAGCTGCTCAAGCAGCGATTAGTGTGGATACACAACGCTTGCCGGATTTATTAGAAGTCCGTGAAGTTTTAGAGGATCGACAAAAGCAAAGCCAAGCTTTAGTCAGTGCCATTCCAACTGGTAGTGAACAGTATCTGGCTGGACATGCCTCCTATCAGCGTTATCGGCGCAAAAGTCGCTGGCTAGGGCGTTGGAGTATGTTGGGAATGATTAGTCTGCTGCTGGTGTTAGCAGCTTGGGCTATTTTGACTTTAGTGCCTCAATGGCTGGATGGGATTCATCGACCTGATTTTACCCACGAACCGTTCTTTGCGCGCTTACTACTATGGGTTGGGGTAGGCATTGCGATTATTACTAGCTTTGTTTTATTCAGAGGTTGGTATGTAGAGCGTTATCGCTTACAACCGTTGCGCGAACAAGCCAATCAGTTTAGTCACATCCTACAAACGGGTTGGGAACAAGCGAATACTTCAATCGATGCGATGTTAGGGGGTAAATCCACTCAGTATTTACAAGAGCGCCATTTATTCTCGCAAGTACCTGAGGTCGGTAAATTAGCGAGTGATTTATCCTTATCAGCTGATATGCCCAAACAAGTCCGCGAATATGCGGCTTTGCCGGATCAAGTGCGCTATACCGGCAATACCATTAGTGAGGACTTAAAACAGCGTGGGCGCTTCTTTGGTCAATGTATGACTAGCCTTGATGAAGATGTGAGCAAGGAACGTAGTTTGGTTGATCAGTTTATGTCGTTGAATCGCGAAGCTGCTGAGCAAACAGCACAAATGACAGCTTATCAACAGGAGCTGAAAGTGAAGGCTAAGGCTTCTGAATTACTTCGCCAGTCTTCACAGTTTTCGATTGCCCGTTTTAATCAAATTGTGCAGCAGCGTTGCCAAGGTTTGCTCTCTGATTTCACTCATAGCCATTACAATAGTTTAGAAATCAATAATGATTTTGCTCTGCGGGTTCTCTCGGATGAGAAAGGTGACTATCTCGATTTCGATGAAATTTCCTCTGGGACTCAGCGGCAAATTAGCTTGGCGATGCGGATGGCTTTGGGGAATTCTCTGGTCGAGAGCAATGACACCGAAAGCCAATTTATTTTCTTGGATGAACCCTTTGCATTTTTTGATGCTGAACGCACTTCAGCCGCTTTACAAAGTTTGCAAGAAGCGACACTCGGACACTTGAAACAAGCTTGGGTGACTATGCAGGAAGTTCCTGAAGGTGTAGCGGTAGCAAAAACCATTCATTGTTTGCAGAACGAGCCGGTGTTAGAGGTTTAGGTTTAACTGCATAAACTAACCATTTACAGGAAAACTTAAGTTAATTAGAGGTTCAGTTAAAAAAATGCTTGAAACCTATCTCTGATTGTGTAGAATGCACGCCTCGACGGGTCGTTAGCTCAGCCGGTAGAGCATCTGACTTTTAATCAGGTGGTCATGCGTTCGAATCGCATACGACCCACCACCTTTAAAGCCTTGTAAATGAATAGTTTACAGGGCTTTTGTCTTTCTAAGACACCTCATTTGTTTTCTAGTACTGTGCCGAATTTGTGCCATGTATGACATGCTGTCTCAGCATAGTTAGCTAGATGCTCTACGCGTAAGTGTGCGTAGTGCCTAACCATTTCTACACTTTCCCAGCTACCAAGCTCTTGGAGTACGTGCAAGGGCTTACTTGCACATGCCATGAAGCTCACGTATGCCTTAGATCAGGCCATCTACCATCCCTTCGAAATCTACTTGTGATCACTCTTTCCGTTGTCTTAGTCTAGTGGCTAAGGAGAAGCATATGATTAACGCTATATGGCTAGGTAAAGCCTCTATGAGTCTGGTGGCTTGTTCGGCTGTTAATACTGAGTCCTTATCTAAAGACGCTCGTTTTCATCTACATTAAACAGTATAAAAAATCTTAGTTTTTTAGCTTATCTCGTCACGGTGCGAATCTTGGCAGGTTGATCCGTCTCTCCAACTTGGAGTCGGTTAGCCAAGGCGACTGTGAGAGCCTGTGCCAAACACATAGGGGCTGCCAATGAGCGCGAGAAAGCATATTCATGTTCGGGCACCGAAAATAACACCTTGGCCGATTTTGCTACTGGCGATAAAGTACTGTCGGTGATGGCAATAATCGGAACTTGGTGCGTGGATGCTTCTTCGACGATATTGACCACTTCTTTAGCATAAAAGCGGAAAGAAACGGCGACTAATACATCACTTGTCTGCATGTTGCGCGCCATATGCGTGGCTAAGCCCCCACTGGGGTCGAGCAAAATACAGCGTTTACCCAACATGGTGAGGATGTAACGTAGCAACTCCACCACTGGTGAAGAACGTAACTGCCCTGCCAGATAAATAATATTAGCCTGCTGCAGCAACTCTACCGCCTGTGTTAGAGCATTGCTGTCCATGTTCTCCAGTAATTCTTGCAAAGAGGCGATATCTCTCACGACCAAATCACGTAGGAAACCCATGTCCGTATGATCAGTATGTTCACTGAGTTCTTTTTCCAGCGCATTAATGCGTGTTTCAAAACCCGGAGCCGCGGTTGATAAACGTTTTTGGAATAGGGTTTGTAAGTCCTTGAATCCCTCGTAACCGAAAGACTGAGCAAAGCGCACAAAGCTAGAAGCGTGAATATTACAACGCTTGGCAATTTCATTGACAGAAAGTACCGCCACATCATTAGGATTTTGTGTTAAGTAAACCGCGATGCCTTTATAACTTTTGCTAAGCAAGTCATATTGATCATGGATTAACTTGATAAATGCTTCATAGTCATTTGGTGCTTGTACCTTTGTGGCTTGACTGGTTTTCTTTTTGGTCTGCATTGCTAATCTACCTTGTTAATGCCTTGTCGTACTGACTTAGTGACGCGATAAACGCAACTCACTCAAATCTAACCAATCTATTGAAGACAGATAGGATAATGAGGAAAAGACACAGGGACAAGTTCACTTGTCCCCATACTCTGGAGGAGCACCCGAAAAAAACCTTTACAAGCCCCACTAGCCTTTAAAAACTTTTTTGGCCGGTAAACTTTTCAATTAATTTGTCGATGGACACCGCAACAATCAATAAAACGCCTGTCACAATTAAGCGAATTTCATTTTCCACACCCATTAAGTTCAAGCCATTCTGCACTGTGCCAATCACCAAAGCCCCTAATAGTGCGGCATAAATCGCACCACGACCACCAAACAAACTGACACCGCCAATCACGGCGGCGGCAATGGATTCTAATAGCAGCGTTCCACCGCCAACCCCGCCACCTGAAAACACACCAACCCCCAAGGTGCGTGAGGCAGAAATAATGCCAGCGATTGCGGCCACACCGCCGGCAATTGCGAAGGCATACATGCGGATGACAGGAACTTTGATGCCTGCTCTACGAGCGGCTTCATCATTATTGCCGATGGCATAAAGGCTTAGGCCAAACTGTGTTTCTTTGAGCAGGTAGCCGCCAAGACCTAATAAAACCACAAAGATTAACACCGGGAGCGGGATGCCATTATGCTGATTAAAAATAGAAACACAGATGGCTCCTAATAAAGCAGCCCCTAAAAGCGGCATTATCGCCGAAGTTAATAGCGCAACTGGCAGCCCCAACTGTCTACGGCGATGCATATTCGAAAAAATAAGTAGTGCATAGAGGGCTATACCGATAGTGACTAGTGTCCACGACCATAGTCCAGTAATGTAAGTTTGAGCGATATGCTCGATACCTGTACCCATCAGTCCATAACGTGCGGTTGGTGGTAGCAAAAGCAATTGAATACCATTGAGAGCGAGACCCAAGCCTAAGGTAACCACAAAAGAAGGTACGCCAACAAAACTGACCCAGCGTGCTGAAAAGCTAGCAATGGCTGCGCCTAGTAGGATGCTCAAGGGAATGGCTAACCAAGGCGAAAAGCCAAACTCAACAATCAGTTTAGCCATTAACACAGCGGTCACACCATTAATGGCTGCCAGCGATAGATCAATCTCCTTGACTAATAGCACAAACATTAAGCCCAATGCCATGATGCCAACCACGGTTGATTGAAGAAGCAGGTTAGACAAGTTGCGCGCGGTTAGGAAGACCTCGCTCTGATAAGTAAAGAAAATCCATAAGAAGGCCAAGCCTACTAGAACAGGCAATGCTCTTAAATCGGTGGTGAGTAGCTCGCCAAAGGTGCGGCGTTTGAGCTTAGGCGTAGCAGGTGCTTCCAGCGTCGTCATTAGTGCGGTCATAACTATATCCTGATGTGTGTGAAGGCAAACAAGCAGTAGGTTTAGGCTAATCTAGCCAGCCAAATTCACGCTCTCATTACCACCTACCATGGCATTAACCACCATTTCACCCGTTACCTCCATTGATTTGAGGCTAGCCACATTAGCCCCTAAGCGCATCACCTCAATACGGTCGGTAGCATTGACCACAAAATGGTGAATGTCATGACTGACTACCACGATGCCTAGTCCTTGATCAGCCAAACTACGGATTAGTGAAGACACCTGCTCAGCGGCAGAATGGCTTAAGGCTGCGGTAGGTTCATCTAGAATAACGATTTTGGGTTGCCAGAGAATAGAGCGGGCAATCGCTATGTTTTGGCGTTGCCCTCCGGACATGGCACCCACAGGGCGGGTTAATGACAGATTACCCAAACGCATCTTAGTGAGTACTTCACGTGCACGAACTTCACAAGCGGCTCGATTGATGCGTTTGCCAAACCACGATGAGCCTGTTAATTCACGCCCGAGAAACAGATTCTGTACGGCATCTAGGTTATTGCACAAGGCTAAGTCTTGGTAGACTGTGGCAATACCGCGTTCGTTAGCATCGGAGGGGGTTTTAATATTGGCAGGCTTGCCCTCGATCTCGTAATCACCTGAGTCAAAACTATGTACACCGGCCATTACCTTAACTAAGGTGGATTTTCCCGCGCCATTGTCACCCACTAATGCAACAATCTCACCGGGATAAACTTCAATGGATGCACCTTGTAAAGCGTGTAATGAGCCAAACGATTTGCGAATATTTCGCATCGAAATCAATGGGGTGCGGGTATCTAGGTTATTGGAAGCCATATCCATCCATATTGCCTTCTGGGTTGGTGATTAAGCCGTCGCTTCCCCGCAAGGGGGAAGGGTCGGGGATGGGGGAATAGTGTTCTCCCGATTACTTATTATTTTTTTTGCAAACTTCAGTCTGTTCAATGCCTTGGCAAATCTCTTTCCAAGTCCACACTCCGGCAGTTACCACATCACCCAAGTTATCAAGGGTGATATTAGAGACAGGTAGGAATACAGCGGGCACATCCATGAATTTATTATTCACCTTGCCATTTACCAAATCTTTGGGTACGCCTTCGCCTTTAAGAACAGAGCTGACTACTTTTGCGGCATAGGTGGCTTCTACTTTAAGATCCTTAAGCACGGAATTGTCTTGCCAGCCCTGTGCGACATAGCGTAAGGCTTCCACGGTTGCATCTTGGCCGCCGGTCACTAATTTATCGCCTGGCTTGAATTTTTGGCTAATCAGCGCGGCAACCGATCCACCCGTTGTACCGTCATTCATGCCAATGAATACATCCACATCGCCACTATTGCGGGTTAAGCAATCTTCAGCAAAACTTTGGGCAAGAACCGGGTCCCAGTTTTGCGTATATTGCTCACACACCACTTTAATCTTTCCAGAGTCGATCAGTGGCTTCAAAAATTCATCTTGTCCGGCCTCATATTGGCCAGTACCGTACTCACCTTGATTGCCTTTTACACGCGCCACTTTGACGGGTTTTTTATCCATCGCCGCAATTAATTCTGCAGCACGTTTTCCTTGAGCCTTGCCAACAGACAAAGAATCAAATACCACATGCGCCTCTGCCTTACCCCCTACAGCATCATGGTCATAAAGCACTACAGGGATTTTGGCTTTCTCGGCAGCCGCTAAGCCACCTGCTGCTAAGTTAGCATCTGCTGAGGTTAATAAAATCAAGGCTGCCCCTTGAGCAATGGCATCCTCAATTTGTGCTTGCTGCTTCGTAGGGTCGCCTTGAGCATTCTGGACGATCACTTTGACATCAGGAGCAAGTTCCTTCATGGCCGTGGTAAAAAACGGTGCGTCACGGCTTTCAAAGCGAATGGTGGTGGCATTGGGGAGCAAGAAAAATACTTTCTTTTCACCAGCAGCAAAACTAGGGGTGGAAATGGTGGCTAGGCCTAGCACTGAGGTCGCTAAAAGACTTAAAACTAGTTGTTTCATGGGTTCCTCCGTTGGTTACATCGATACGGTTTCGGAAAATTACTTTTCCTTGCTGAAAACTACTAAACGCCTTTATTAGTTAGCGTTTGCACTGGGATCATCTGGTGAAAAGGTTTGTTCTTTGGCACGTAATAGCTCGCGTGCTTGTTTTATACTGCTAGCTGAGGCGGCAGCTAATAAACGACTATCTCCAGAAATCGTGGTCAAATCGAAACCCCACTCAATGGCTTGCACTGCATACTCGGAGCTACCACAGTGCAGACCCGCGCGTATTCCTGCTTGTTTAGCGGTAGCTAGAATGCTTTGAATGGCCGTAATCATGTCAGCTTCCTCCCGATCAAAACCCGGTGCTAAACGCCCCTGCATGAGAGAAAGGCTTAAATCGGCTGGCCCGATATAAATCGCATCCAAGCCGGGGGTGCTAACAATGCTTTCAATATTTTCTAGTGCTTCAGTGGTTTCGATCATTGCAATCGCCAGCATTTCTTGATTGGCCTCACGCGCATAATCCGCTCCGGCTGCAAAACTGACTCGCGTTGGCCCAAAGCTGCGTTGACCTTGAGGCGGGTAGCGTACAGCGGCTACCAAGGTTTCAGCTTCAGCGCGGTTATTAATCATCGGGCAAATAATCCCGTAAGCCCCTGCATCCAGCGCCTTCATAATCATGGCTGGGTCATTCCAAGGCACTCTGATCATTAAGGCTTTGCCACTAGCACGCATGGCCTGCAGCATTGGCAAGGCAGCCGTATAATCCAAAGCTCCATGTTGGAGATCGATGGTTAGACTGTCATAGTCCTGTGCGGCCATAATTTCGGCGCTAAATGAATTGCCAATGGACAGCCAGCCATTAATAACGGGCTTACCGCTAGCCCAAAGCTGTTTGATACTGTTTTTAATCACAATACGACCTGTGCGAGCTTGGTGTCTAAATAATCGTTGATGCCTTCTGCGCCCCCTTCTCGTCCCATCCCGGAGTAGTTCGTGCCACCAAAGGGCGCTTCAGAAGCGGCTAATGCATAACTATTAATTCCCACCATACCGGCTTTAAGGCTTGCCACGGTGTGCCTAGCCCGTGTAGCTGAACGTGTAAAGGCATAAGCGGATAAACCCATTTCAGACGCATTGGCACGTTGGATCACTTCCTCATCAGTACTGAAACGGCTAATCGCTGCAATCGGGCCGAAATTCTCTTCTGCAAACACACGCATTTCATCCCGAACCTCAGTGAGTACAGTAGGTAAGTAAAAATGCCCCACATTGAATTCTGCTGCACGCTCTCCGCCTGCTAGCAAACTAGCGCCCTGTGTAAGCGCCTCGCTCACAAGGTCATGGACGGTTTGTAGACGTTGGCTATTGATGAGTGGACCCATGTCTACACTAGGCTCTAGTCCGTCACCCAACTTCAGGGCTTTGACACGGGTTACAAAGCCCTCAACAAAAGCGTCATGTACTGATTCATGGACAAAGAAACGGTCGGCTGTGACGCAAACCTGACCCGCATTAGCGAATTTCGTGGCGACTGAAGCATTCAAAGCCAGTTCCAAATCGGCATCATCGTAGATAATGGCAGGTGCATTACCACCCAGTTCCATCGAAACCTTTTTGACCGTTTTTGCGGCATCACGAATCATTTGTTGTCCGACACGGGTGGAGCCTGTGAGCGAGACCTTACGTACCACAGGGGAGTCCATAATAGGGTCGTAAGTATGGTGAGTACTGCCGTTAAGCAAGCTGACTGTTCCCGCAGGAAGTTTGCCAGCGCGCATACAATCCACCATGACCATTGCTGTTCCAGGGGTCTGAGAGGACGGACGGATGATAATCGAGCAACCCGCAGCAAGTGCAGGAGCGACTTTACGAGCTACCAAAGACGCTGGAAAATTCCAAGCCGTAAAGGCAGCAACAACGCCAATCGGTTCATGCAGTACTTCAAAGCGTCCTCGTGGCACACGGCTCTCAATAATACGTCCATAAATGCGCCGTGCTTCTTCGGCATACCAACGGAATTGATCTACGGATAACACCCACTCACGTTCTGCTTGTGCTATAGGCTTGCCAGTTTCGGTCGAGATCATGCGAGCTGCTTCTGCTGAGCGTTTGATCATTTCATCCGCGATGCGATGCAAACTATCCGCACGGCTGAAAGCGCTCTGTGCAGACCAAGCTTTCAACCCCTGTTGAGCACAGGCAATGGCCTCAGCGGTATCATCTAGCGTGGCTAAAGGGACTAGGCCAAGCGATTTCTCTGTTACTGGCGAAAAAACATCAGCCATACTTTTATCTAAGGCTGCACGCCACTGTCCATTGATAAAAAGTCCAAAATTTTCATACATGCTGTGAGTCCTAGTGATTATCAAGCTTGTCAAGCTGTGGATTGATAATGATTTAAAATCGTTATGCAATAATTATTGCAAAAATATTGATTTGTCAATAAGTAATTCATAAAATCCAACTTAGCGTCAAATTTATGATTTAAGAAGGAGGAGTGACAGTGAGTCAAAATACAGTTCGCCTGACCATGACACAGGCATTAGTACGTTATTTATGCAATCAATGGACTGATCTTGATGGGAAACGTGAGCCTTTGTTTGCCGGTGTGTTTGGTATCTTTGGGCATGGCAATGTCACTTGCTTATCAGAGGCTTTGGAAGCCGTTCAAGATCAATTACCCACTTGGCGCGGACAGAATGAACAATCGATGGCTTTGGCCGCAGTAGGTTTTGCTAAAGCACAAAGACGTCGACAAATCATGATTGCCACGACCTCGATTGGGCCAGGTGCTACCAATATGGTCACTGCCGCAGGAACAGCTCATGCTAATCGCCTGCCTCTGCTGATGCTGGCAGGCGATACCTTTGCTAATCGTCTTCCTGATCCAGTTTTGCAACAGGTGGAGCACTACCATAATCCAAGTATTACGGTGAATGATGCCTTCAAAGCGGTCTCGCGTTATTGGGATCGAATCGTTTTACCAGAGCAAATCATCACTTCATTACCACAAGCTATTGCGACCATGCTGGATCCAGCCGATTGTGGGCCAGCTTTTATTGGTTTAGCTCAAGACACCCAAGAGAAAGCGTTTGATTATCCAACCGCGTTTTTTGAACCAAAGGTTTGGCGTATTTCACGCCCTCGCCCTGATAAAGCAGCCTTAGCTGAAGCAGCACTTTTATTACAAACGGCCAAACGGCCATTAATTATTGCTGGCGGTGGGGTGCGTTATGCACTAGCTGAGCAGATAGTCGCAGATTTTGCCGTAAAACGAGGCATTCCATTAGTGGAAACCATTGCCGGTAAAGGGGGGGTGACACATATTCATCCAGCCCATGCTGGGCCTATCGGCATTGTGGGATCAACTTCGGCGAATGCACTAGCAGCCGAGGCTGATGTGATTGTAGCTATTGGTACGCGCTTACAAGATTTTACCACTGGTTCATGGACAGCCTTTCGGCAGGATGCTCAATTTATTGCGATTAATACCGCGCGTTTTGATGCGAACAAACATCGTGCCTTGGCGGTAGTAGGCGATGCGCTAGAAACGGTCAGAGAACTCGATGCTATGTTGGGTGATTGGTCTGCTGACGCGACTTTATTGCCTAAAGCACAAGGTTTATTTGCGGAATGGAATGCCTTACTAGATCAACACCAACAGCCGACTAATGCCCTTATTCCTAGTTATGCTCAAGTAGTCGCTGTGGTTAATCAGAGCGCAAAACCCAATGATACTTTAGTGGCCGCCGCCGGTGGTATCCCCGGTGAAGTTAGCAAAGGCTGGCGTGTTAAACAGCCTCACACTTTTGATTGTGAATTTGGATTTTCCTGTATGGGCTATGAAATTGCTGCCGGTTGGGGGCATGCGCTGGCTAAAAAGGGAAAGGGTACACCGATTGTTATGATTGGTGATGGCACCTACCTGATGATGAATTCTGATATTTACTCTACGGTTCTGACCGGTCATAAAATGATTATTGTGGTCTGTGATAATGGTGGTTACGGGGTTATTAACCGTTTGCAAACCTTTAAGGGTGTGCCGGAATTTAATAATTTACTCAAGGATTGTCGCGTGAAACAGCCGTTTGCCGTTGATTTTGTGAAGCATGCTGAAGCGATGGGGGCGTTGGCGCGTAAAGTCGACACTCTAGACGAACTAGCAGCAGCCATGCAGTGGGCGCAAACCACCGACCGAACCACCTTGATCAGTATCGTAACCGATGCTTATCAATGGGTTCCCGGTGATGCAGATTGGGATGTAGGCGTCCCAGAAGTATCGGAGCGCGAGTCAGTTCAAGCTGCACGACAACAACAAATTGAAATTAGACGTAAACAGAGGGTTGGGGTATGAGAACGCTCAAAGGTCCAGGTATTTATCTTGCGCAGTTCGCGACCGATGAAGCACCCTTCAATTCATTACCCGAGCTATCTAGTTGGGTAGCAGATAAAGGTTTTTTAGGTGTGCAGATCCCTACTTGGGATACCCGACTCATTGATATTAAGCAAGCTGCAGAAAGCCAAACCTATTGTGATGACATTAAAGGGGTGCTAGCAGAGCGGGGACTGGAAGTGACTGAACTCGCTTCACATATTACCGGCCAATTGGTGGCAGTGCATCCGGCACACGACCGTCTGATGGATAGCTTTGCACCGGAGTTTGTGCGTGGAAATCCAGCAGCGCGTCGCGCTTGGGCTGAGCAACAAATGGCCTATATTGCACGCGCTTCCGCTAATTTGGGCTTGGATCGCCATGTCAGTTTTACGGGTAGCCTTTTATGGCCTTATTTATACCCCTACCCACAATGGCCGGAAGGTCTGGTAGATGAAGCCTTTGACGAGTTGGGCAAGCGCTGGCTGCCGATTCTGAACCAGTTTGATGAGTACGGTGTTGATCTGTGTTTTGAGGTTCACCCCTGTGAAGATGTGCATGATGGTTTAACCTTTGAAATGTTTTTGGAGCGGGTTAAGCAGCATTCGCGTTGCCACATTTTATACGACCCTAGCCATTTCGTGTTGCAAGCACTGGATTATCTGGCTTTTATCGATCATTACCATGAGCGCATTCGGATGTTCCATGTCAAAGATGCGGAGTTTCGCCCTAATGGTAAAACAGGTGCTTATGGTGGATTTCAACCTTGGAGTCGGCGTGCTGGCCGTTTTCGTAGCTTGGGTGATGGCCAAATCGATTTTGGCGCTATTTTTAGTAAATTGGCGACTTATGACTTTGATGGTTGGGCGGTACTGGAATGGGAGTGCTTCCTGAAAAATCCGCAGGATGGGGCGGCTGAAGGTGCGCAATTCATTCGCGACCATATTATTCGCGTAGCCGATCGTGCCTTTGATGATTTTGTTAAATCAGGTGCTGACCAAGCCGCTAATCGCGCCATTCTGGGATTGGATTAAACTTAACTAAGGGAAGAATGTATGTCTAATCAAATGAACCGCCCGCTACGGCTAGGTATGGTTGGCGGTGGTACGGGAGCTTATATTGGCAATATTCACCGTATCGCTGCTCGTCAAGATGGTGCTTTCCAATTAGTTGCGGGAGCATTTGATGCCAATCCGCAAGCAGGTCATGCGTTTGCAGCTAGCCAACAGATTGACCCAGCACGCTCCTATGATAATTATCAAGCAATGGTGGCGGCTGAAGTAGAGCGTGAAGATGGTATTGAGGCTGTCGCCATCTGCACACCCAATTTTACACATTATCCTATTGCTAAAGCCTTTATTGAAGCTGGTATTGCTGTGATTTGTGAGAAGCCTTTGACCGCGACCTTAGAAGAGGCTCTGGCTTTAGAGCAGTTAGTGCGGGATAGCGGTGTATTTATGGGGGTGACGTACACTTATTCAGGTTATCCCATGGTACATGAAGCGCGTGCACTGGTGGCTGCTGGTAAAATAGGTAAAGTTCGTGCCTTGCAGGTTGAGTACCCTTTAGAATGGATGGCTACCGCTATCGAATCAGAGGGTAATGCACAGGCGGCTTGGCGCACTGACCCGAAAAAAAATGGCAGGGGAGGCTCTATTGGTGACATTGGTACACATGCCTACCATTTAGCGGGTTTTGTATCCGGTCTAAAGTTGCAATCCCTGACGGCTGATCTGGCAACTTTCGTGAATGGACGTCAACTTGACGATCATGCCCATGTCATGTTGCGTTATGAAGGGGGCGCGAGAGGCTTGTTATGGTCATCACAGGTGGCCTTGGGATGTTCAAATGGCTTGCGCTTACGTGTTTTTGGGGAGTTGGCTTCGCTGAGTTGGTTTCAGGAACAGCCTAATGAATTGATCTATTCCCCCCTAAATGGCCGTACTGAAATACTCAAGCGTGGCGCGGAAGATTTAAGTGAAGCAGCAAAAGTACGTACCCGGACGCCCCCTGGACATCCAGAGGGTTATTTGGAAGCTTTTGCTAATCTTTATGCGGGTTTTGCTGAGTTTATTCATGCCCAAAAGCAAGGGCGTGCACCCAGTGCAATTGGCCAGCACATTCCTACTGCTTATGACGGTTTAAAAGGTGTCGCCTTTGTTGATGCTGTGGTGGATAGTGCAGAGGCTAAAGATCAACCTTGGTTGACACCGATTGCGGTGTGATTTTTGTTCAGGCTTATAGGGCTGGGTAGTATCTACGCAAGTAAGTTATTACTCAGCAGTTGTGACAATTTATACCAAATAGATGCTCCTGATATACAGAGGTTTCCTCTGGAAAACCTTACAGCAGCGGCTCAGTTAACGTCAGTATAAGACTGAGTGCTATAGTAAATAGTTCTGCAATTAAAATTGCATAAATTTAAAATTAGAAAAATTCATTGAATTTTTACTTATCTCGCTTATACTCTGGCAATTATTAGTTTTTGGGAGGTGCGCATGTTAGCTCCAGCAGAGTATGGTACGGATTTTAGTCGCCAGCTAATGGATAGGTATTTGCTCATCACTGGCAGCACTCAAGGTTTGGGGGAAGCCACCGCGCGCTTATTTATCGAGCGTGGTGCAGCGGGTATTGCTTTAATTGGGCGTAATACAGAACGTGGTCAAGCCTTAGCAAAATCACTATCGACCGCCCAGTGCAAGGTAATTTTTGTCCAAGCTGATCTCACTAAACGCGAGCAAGCCAGTGAATGTGTTACGGATACCATAGCCACCTTTGGGCAATTACATGGTGTAGTGCATTGTGCAGGTTGCACAGATCGCGGTTCAATTTTGGATACTGACCCTGAAACTTACACACGCCTATTTGCTGTGAATGCAGAAGCACCGTTTTTTATGATGCAAACTGCTGTTCGCCATATGGTAGAGCACAAGATCGAAGGTACTATCTTAAATATTTGTACGATGTCTTCACATGGTGGACAGTCTTTCTTAACTGCTTATTCCGCTTCCAAAGCAGCATTAGTCGCCATGACCAAAAATGTCGCTTTTTCCCTGATGCGCAATAAAATTCGCGCTAATGTGTTAAATATTGGTTGGATGGATAGTCCAGGCGAACATGCGATTCAAGCTAATTTTCACCATGCGCCTTCGGATTGGCTAAATGCAGTAGAAGCACGGGAACCGAATGGGCGTTTAATTAAGCCAGAGGAAGTGGCACGGGCAGCCGCGTTTTTGTCCTCACAGGAGTCTGGTTTAATGACTGGTGCAGTGATTGATTTTGACCAAGGCGTCCTCGGTTGTGGTGATGGGCGTACGCCTCAACCGGATAAGGCTATGACATGGCCACTGTGCTAGAAGCTCAATGGCAGCGGAGCTGGGCTAAACGATTAGGCAAAAATTCAATAGTCATTGCCAGTAAAAATAAATTGCAATAATAATTGCATTATTCTATTCTAAGCAATAGTAATTGCCAATGTTGGTAAGTTCACCAGCTATTACAAGGATAGGATATGCAAATTGATGTACTACGCCAGTCTTTTAGTGGACGCCTTTATACTAGTGCTACTGACATGGAACCCTTCCTGACAGACTGGAGAAAAAAATGGAAGGGGGACGCTTTAGCGGTAGTACAGCCTGACACGACTGAGGATGTGGCCGCTATCGTGCGTTTATGCCACCAACAAGGTGTACCTGTAGTACCGCAGGGTGGGAATACGGGTTTATCTGGGGGGGCTACGCCTGATAACAGCAAGAGCGCCATCCTGCTATCGTTGGCACGCCTTAAACGTATTCGTAGTATCGATATTGAAAATAACTCGTTAGTGGCAGAAGCCGGGGTTATTTTAGAAGAAATTCACCAAGCGGCTAGTAAGGTGAATCGCTTGTTCCCACTCAAATTAGCCAGTCAAGGCAGTTGTACGATTGGTGGAAATCTTGCTACCAATGCAGGGGGTATTCAGGTTTTACGTTACGGTAATACCCGCGAGTTATGTCTAGGGGTGGAAGTAGTGACCCCCGAAGGGGAAATCTGGAATGGATTATGCGAACTTAGAAAAAATAATACTGGTTACAGTTTGCGCGACCTTTATATTGGTAGTGAAGGAACGCTAGGCATTATAACCGCAGCCGCTATTAAGCTATTTCCTATCCCCACCACGACCTTACTTGGCATTCTTTCGGTTCCTACCCCAGAGGCTGCTTTACATTTGCTGCATTTAAGCCAAGGAAATTTTGGTGCAGAACTGACTGCTTTTGAAATTATGAGTGACTTTTCCGTTAGCCTTGTTGAGAAAAACATTCCTGATCGACGTTTACCACTGACAGAGCGCGGGGATTGGTATGTATTTCTCGAGATCAGCAGTTTATATAACGAAGAGCAAGTTAGAGCTGCATTTGAACAACTTTTAGAGCGGGGGATGGAGGCTGAGCTGATTCGGGATGGGCTAATCTGTCAAAATATGAGCCAATTTACCAAGATGTGGGCCATACGAGAAGATATTGCAGAAGCTCAAGTCATAGAGGGCAAGAGTATTAAGCATGATATTTCCGTGCCCTTATCTAAAATAGCGGCTTGCATTGATGCCGTGACACAACAAGTTGAACAACGATACCCTGCCCTGAGACAAGTCGTTTACGGTCATATTGGCGATGGTAATCTGCACTATAATTTCTGTCCTGCTGCATCCGAATACGCAGCTGACTTTATGCAGCTAGAGGCTGAAATTAATCGTCAAGTACATGATATTGTTGATCAATGCGCAGGCTCTATTTCTGCTGAACATGGTTTAGGCGTGTTGCGCCGTGATGAAGCAGCACGCTACAAATCTGCGACAGAGATAAAGTTAATGTCGGCTATTAAAAAAGCGCTTGATCCACATTCAATGATGAATCCAGGCAAAGTGCTGCGTTAATCTTTACAATAGAAACTAAGCGAGATAGCAAAGCTATCTCGTTTTACTTTAAATTATTTTTTTAGTCAGCAGGCTTTAACGCTCTTTCAGCCAACGCACGTAGCGATCACCAATAAACTGCACCAGTGTCACCAACACAATTAGCATCACAATAACCAAGACCATTACTTGAGTATCAAAGCGCTGATAGCCATAACGAATGGCTAAATCACCCAAACCACCGGCACCGACTGCCCCGGCCATTGCAGAAGAGCTGATGAGTGCTACGAGTGTAATAGTAAAACCACCAATAATGCTGGGCAGTGCCTCAGGTAGATAGACATGACGAATAATATCCCACTTTTTGCATCCCATAGCCTGTGCAGCCTCGATTAAACCGGCATCTACTTCTCGCAAACTGACCTCAGCAATTCGGGCAAAAAATGGAGTGGCACTAATCGCCAAGGGGACTATCGCTGCCCACACACCGATGCTAGTACCGACCAACAAACGGGTTAACGGAATCAGTGCTACTAACAATACAATAAATGGTGTGGCACGAAAGCCATTGACAAGACTACCGATCACTCGATTTAAGCGCGGGGAAGCTAAAAAACCTTGCGGTGCGGTGACAACTAATAAAATAGCTAAGGGAATCCCCGCCACAAAAGCAATAGCACCAGAAACACCGACCATGGCCAGCGTATCAAATAAGGCCTGCCAATAGCGATCAGCGGGAATGGAAAGTGCCAGCGACATAACCTAATACCTCGATATGATGAGCAATTGCCTGATTGCCCTGAGTTAGCTGTTTAAAATCAGGTAAAGCTATGTTGCTGTCTACAGCCAGTAATAAACGACCATGCGCATGTCCCTGAATCCGATCTACTCCGCCATGTAATAGACTGCTACCTTGGAAATATTGACTAATGCGCAATAAATCAGGCTCTAGCTGATTCTCTCCGTTATAAGACAGTTGCAAAATCTGTTGATAAGGACCACTTATAGGGGGAGTAGTTTGTAAACGATCTTGCAAATCGTCGGGTAAATGATGTTGCAAAGGTGCTAATAGTGCTTTAGTAGCTTCATGCTGAGGGTTGCCAAAGATTTTCCACACCAGTCCACATTCAGCGACTTCACCCTGTTCTAGTACGACTACCTGATCAGCAATTTCTCGAATGACGCTCATCTCATGGGTAATTAGAATAATGGTAATACCTAATTGACGATTAATATCGCGCAATAATTGCAAAATAGATTGGGTAGTTTCAGGGTCTAAGGCAGAAGTGGCTTCATCACATAATAAGATTTCAGGATTGGTAGCAAGAGCGCGTGCGATGCCCACACGCTGCTTTTGCCCGCCAGATAGGCGCTTAGGAAAAGTGTGATGTTTATCCTGTAGCCCGACCAAAGCCAATAACTCTGATACACGCTGTTGAATATCTGCCTTAGGTACACCTGCAACTTGTAACGGCAAAGCGACATTTTCGAAAACAGTTTTGGCAGATAAGAGATTGAAGTGTTGAAAAATCATGCCAATACGGCGGCGTAATTTAACTAAATCCACTTCATTTAAACCACCAATATCAATACCACCCACGAATACCTGGCCGCTACTAGGTTTCTCCAAGCGGTTAATTGTACGTAGTAGACTTGATTTACCCGCCCCACTGCGCCCAATAATCCCAAAGATACTACCCGTAGGAATATCCAAATCAATTCCTTTTAGTGCATAGAAATCGCCCGTTGCCAGTGGATAAAGCTTGATAACTGACTTAAAAGAAACAATATTAATTCCTTTAGTAACAGTTTTTGGGCTTGAATTGAATAGTAAATCTCCAGTTTCTGTTTTAGTCTGAATAGGCTCACGCTTTTCAAATTCTGAAAATTTACTGAGAGTATCGCGGCGCAACGCTAGTGAGTAACTCATGCCAACCACCCCTTAATAGGAATAAAGAATTAATTTAGCCAAGCTAAAGAATAAAGATTCTTATCATTAGCAAATCCACGGCTAATCGCTTCTTGTACGGTAGGCGAGTCTTGATAAATTTTAATAAACTTTTTAATCACAGGATCGTTAGTACGTTCTGCCTTAGTGACAAATTGAATAGCAAATTGTTTATCTTCAATACCTGAATAAGCTAAACCACTAGAAGGGTCAAATGCTTTAGCGGCGACAATAAAGTGCGGGTACCCTTGGGCAATATCAACATCCCCAGTAATACGCCCTAACTGCGGGCCTTCTACTTCAACGAAACTAAGTTTTTTAGGATTCTCAATAATATCATTTAAAGTACCTAGATAACCAACCCCTGCTTTAAGTTTAATCAAACCGGCTTTGTCTAATAATAATAAACCTCGCCCTTGATTAACAGGATCATTAGCAATTCCTACTTTTCCTTCTGCAGGAATATCAGTCAATTTTTTATATTTAGTAGAGTATAGACCAATATTACCTAAGACGCCTGTGCCAGCACTACCTAATTTAAAACCTTGTTTTTCAATGGCTTTATTTAAAAATGGTTGATGTTGAAAATAATTTAAATCAATGTCACCAGAGTTTAAAGCGAGATTGGGCGTCGTCCAATCTGTAAACTCGACGACTTCAACTTCGATACCTTGAGCTTGAGCTTCTTTAGCAGCAGCATTAATTGAATCCGCATAAACACCGGGTAAAACACCAATTTTTAATTTATCCGCTGCATAAGAACTTGAAAAGCTCGCTATAGCAACAGCAGCTACTGTATAAATTACAGCTTTCTTAATTTTTTCTAACATAATATATACCTCATAAAATTAAAGATAATAAGTCATTGTTCAAGGTATAATAATGAATTTTTTTTGAAAACTAAATAAGAAGTTATGCTATGCAATTTTAAAAAAAGAAAAAGCTGAAAAAAATTAAGCATTATCCACAATAATACCAGCCAAGTGATGGGTATGAGCTCTCAATTCAGGGACTGCAATAGACTCCCAAAAGTGTGCCTTCAACATCGGACCTACATAATATAGATCTTTGGTTGCACTACCTGCTGCATTAATTAATTGATAATGCTCATCAATCTGTACTCCAATATGTAATGCATCTGGTAATATTAAACCTTCTGCTAGTAATTGTTGAATTAAGGGATTGGGTATACTAGCTAGATGATTATTAGGTCCGGTGCAATTAATGATTGCCCCTACATTTAAAGCTTGGATTTCATTGGTTTTTGTTTGAATTTCAACTTCAAATCCTTGTGGTATGGGTTGAATGGCTCGAATACGTGCGGCTAATAATTTTATTGTTGATTGTTTTAATAACACTTTTAAGCGCTGATGAGCTGAAGGGGCTAAGCGATGGCGATGCACATCCCAATAAGCTAGGACATGTTGTAGAAAACGTCGGCGTTCTGCTTCAGTCAAGGACTGCCACAATTGAGCAGTATAAGGGCGTAGTTCATTTAGTACATCGCGCCAATCCCCTTGTGTGTCCATACGTAGCCTAGCTTCCTGCCGTATGGCTTGCATATAAGCACGAATTGTCTTTGGCACTGACTCTAAATAAGTGGGAAAACCTTTAATGAGTGGAGGCTGTGGATTAAAACGATGTCCTTCGGGTAATAAGCCTTTGCGTGACAGCATTATAACTGACCGTGATGGATTACTGCTAGTCAAACGAAATAATACATCGATAGCCGTATGCCCTGTTCCGACAATTAATAAAGTTTGATCATGTGATAGTTGATCGATTGATCGCCAGTCTAATGGATTATTCACATAATTATTCAATGAACCATTAGAATTAGCTAATAAATTTTTAGAGGGAAAATGCCCCAGTGCTAATACGACCTGATCACCTACAAGGGTCTTAAGGCTTTTCAACGAAATTATGAAATTACTTTTATGTTGTATTTTTTTAACAGCAAGAACCTCATCTTTAATAGATTCAAATTCATGTATGCTATTTGTTATAGCTTGCTGTAAGCTTTGCTGCAAATAATCGCCGTAAATACGACGTGAAATAAACGAACCTTTATTAAATGCAGGATCTAAGGTTTGGCAGAATCTTACAAAATGATCAGGATCAGTTACGAAAGCACTCATATTTCCTGCAGGTACATTCAGTAATAAGTTATCATCCCAACAAGTGTAAGCTAATCCCATTCCTACATAAGCACGCTGCTCAATCAGTGTAATTTTTAGCAGAGGAGCAGTATCTTTAAGTAAAAGATTGATTGCTGTTAAAGCTCCACTATAGCCACCGCCAATAATAATTATATGTTTATTAGTATCAGTCATAATCATAACTAACTCAATATCATTCATAAAATAAAAAACCATTCTCTAGCATAGAGAATGGTTCTAAAGCATCAGTTATAAATTATTTATCAGCATGTACAGGAATAACAGAACCTTCATAGCGCTCATTAATGAATTTAGCGATCTCAGCTGATTCTAATATTTTAGCTAAATTTTGAATTTTTTCATTTTTAGCTAACTCAGGAGTCGTTACTAAGATATTGCCATAAGGATTGCCCTCTACTTTTTCTAAGGCTAAAGCATCTTTAGCAGGTTTTAGACCAGCCTCTAAGGCGTAGTTACCATTAATAATTGACAAAGCAACATCAGGTAATACTTGCGGTAAAATAGGTGCTTCAATTTCCTTAATTTCTATTTTTTTAGGATTTTCAGCAATGTCACTAGGCTTGGCAAGTTTACTAGCATCAGTGAACTCAGGTTTTAGCTTAATTAGCCCATTCGCTTGTAGTAAAAATAGGGCACGGCTTAAATTGCTTGCATTATTGGGTACAGCTACGACTGCTGCCTCAGGTATTTCACTTAGACTTTTATATTTTTTTGAATAAATACCTAAAGGTTCAATATGGACGGTTGCTACTACTTCAAACTTGCGTTTTAGGGCTTCTTCTTGGGTACGTAAATAGGGAATATGTTGAAAGTAGTTGGCTTGCACATCCCCACCCGCTAGTAATTCGTTCGGATTAACGCCATTCACAATTTCAATAACTTTTAAATTTAATTCTGGGTGGGCTTTTTGAATATGCTCTAAAATTTCTGCATGTGGAATAGCATCAGCTGCTACTTTTAACTCTTCATCAGCGGCATAAGCTTCACTCAAAGTTAGACTTGCCAGTGCTAGTAAACTCACTTGGAAGATTTTTTTGAAGGTAAGGGTAAAGCTTTTTAGTTTCATGATTCAGACCTATGTTAATTGGATTAATTTAATATGGTTGTTAATTTGCCAGGATATCAGCGTAATAACGTTGGGCGACATCAGGGTGGGAGCGCAAGCGTCCTTTGAGGTAATTCCAACCCACCTCACGCAGTAGTGGATTTAGGGGATCAGTAGCAGGACCTTGCGCTTGTGCAGCTAACTCAGGGGCTAGGGGATAAATAGGTACGGTAGTATCTAGTGGAGCACCTAAAAAGAAAGCGATAGAAAAGCGCTGTTGCCCAGCGGGAGGTGTAATGACACGGTGAATAGTGGCACGCAAATAACCATTAGTGGCTAATTCCAATAGCTCACCAATATTCACGACAAAACTACCTGCAATCGGTTTGGCGTCAATCCATTCACCCGCATGAGTTTGGACTTGTAAGCCACTTTGTTCGTCTTGCAGAACTAAGCCTAAAATTCCACTATCTTTATGTGGGCCTACCCCTTGCTCACTATCAGTATGTTCACGTCCGGGATAGCGAATAAGTTTGGCATGCTCATTGGGAGATTGACCGTAGAGCTGGTCAAACGCATTTTCTGCTAAGCCTAAAGCTAAGGCTAAAGCACGCAAAATTTTTAAAGCAGTCTGATTCAATGCTCGTTGCCACTCTTCAACGATAGGGCGCAAGCTAGGCAAAGCTTGAGGCCATAGATTAGGACCTTGTAAGCGCTTCCATGCAGGCTCATGCGCAGCTAGGGCTAAGGCAACTCGTTCAGCTCCTAAATCAAACTGTTCGCGCCAATCACGTTGCCCACGCGTATATTCGGCTGAGGCTTGTGAATAGCCGCGAAAATGTGGTGAATGAATCATTTGTACACTTAATTTATCCGCGCTGGATAAAGCAAAAAATGCCTTCGCTTGCTGCTGTACCTGTGCTAGCAGTGATGCATTCACGCTATGTCCAATCACATAAAAAAAACCACTATCGTGAGCTGCATGTCTTAGATCCTTTAAGAACTGTTGACGTTCTGCTAAACCTGCATCTAAGTGTGATAAATCCAAAACGGGTAAATGATTTTCAGACATGAGACATCTCGATTAGTAGTTTTCTGAGAGTATTTAAACCTTGAGTCATCACTACACTACGCAAGCATTATGCCAACCACCTACCCGTAGCTCAGAATTGATTTTATTCCCTTAAAAATCAAAATATTAAAATTAATTTACTCACAGGTTTACTACTAATACATTGAAACCCCATTTGTGATAGCAACAACGATCTGTTGATTAGCTGTTGCTAGATCAACAGAAATAAATCCACAGAAGATATTTCTGCAAAGCTATGCAGAATATTCTATTTAGCATCGTCGCCTAAGTTTGTTAGTTTTAAAAAGACATTGTCGAACAGGAATTAATATTGATGACTATGCCTTTATTGAATAAGCTAGCTGGCAGCTTACTATTAGGTTCAACACTTTTTATAACACCTTATACCTATGCTGCCGTTGATGAGATTAAAATAGACTATGCCTACTATTCACCGACTAGCTTAGTATTAAAAAAATTTGGTTGGTTAGAAGAGTCTTTAAAGAACACCAATACTAAAGTTAAATGGGTATTGAGTGCAGGCAGCAACCGTGCTCTAGAATATCTTAATGGCAATAGCGTTGATTTTGGCAGTACGGCAGGGCTTGCAGCAGTATTATCGAAAGCGAATGGTAATCCAATTAAAGCGATTTACGTCGCCTCTCGCCCTGAATGGACTGCCTTAGCTGTTGCTAAAGACTCCACCATTAGTGAGATACAAGATTTAAAAGGAAAAAAAGTCGCTGCTACTAAAAGCACAGATCCTTATTTATTCTTGCTACGCTCCTTACAGAAATTCGGTTTAAAAAAATCTGATATTGAAATTATTCCCCTTCAACATCCAGATGGACGAGCCGCCCTAGAGCAAGGTCAAGTCGATGCATGGGCTGGGCTTGATCCACATTTAGCCGCAAGCCAACTACAAGCAGGTTCTAAAATTATTTATCATAATATTGATTTTAATACTTACAGTTTCTTAAATGTGAGGGAAGCCTTTGCTAAAGAAAATCCAGAAGCAGTAAAAGTAGTACTTAATGCTTATGAGCAAGCACGTGATTGGATCATTAAACATCCAGAGGAAGCAGCTACTTTACAAGCTGAAGAAGCTAAAATTCCTTTAGAAGTTGCTAAGTTACAATTAAGTCGCATTGATTTTTCCAATCCAGTTATTGGTGAAGAGCATAAAAAAGCCTTAATTGAAGCTGCTCCTATCCTGACGGAAGAAGGCTTAGTGAAATCAGATACCGATGTGACTAAAGTAGTTCATGACCTAATTGATCCTAGCTTTATTAGCGATTTAGTAAAGTAAGGTAGGTATTATGAGTATCCCCTCTGAAGCCATGAATGAAGCTTATCATCAACCTAGCTTCCTACAGCGTTTTTCTAAATTTAATCCCAGTGGACTCAATATTTCTAAGCTTAATCTCATAGGTTGGCTGCTGCCTGTTTTATTCTTTTTAGGCTTGGAAATAGGTGCTCAACAACAATGGCTTGAGGCAAGGCTATTACCACCGCCTAGTGTGATTGTTGGTACTTTTAAAGAGTTATTCCAAGATAATTTATTAGCCCATATTAGCATTAGCGCTTTTAGGGTGTTGACAGGTTTTCTAATAGGATCAGGCTTAGGTTTAATCATTGCGATATTAGTAGGGCTTACACCTATTTTGAAACAACTGATTGATCCTACTTTCCAAGCCTTACGCAATGTACCCAGTCTTGCTTGGGTGCCTTTACTCTTATTATGGTTTGGAATTGATGAAACACCCAAAATCATTATGATTGCATTAGGTGCTTTTTTTCCTGTTTATTTAAATGTATTAAGCGGCATTCAAAATGTAGATCGTAAATTAATTGAAGTTGGTCGTATCTATGGATTAAATCGTGGGCAACTAGTAAAGCGCATTTTATTGCCCGCCGCACTTCCCTATATTTTTACAGGTTTACGCACAGCCTTAGGCTTATCCTGGATGTTTCTAGTAGCTGCTGAATTAATTGCTGCCTCACAAGGTTTAGGTTATTTATTATCTGATGGACGTGAAACCAGCCGCCCTGATCGAGTGATTGTCGCTATTATTTTAATTGCTATTTTGGGAAAATTTAGCGATTCATTATTACAGAGTTTAGAAAATAAGAGTTTACGTTGGCGTGATACTGCCTTAGTTAATCATCAGTAGCTGCACTAGGATATAGAGCCTATGAGTTTGTTAACAATTCAAGTCCATCAGAAAAAATTTGCTGAGCGCGCTATTTTAACGGCTATTGATTTAACGGTGGAAGGAGGGCAAGTTGTCAGTCTAATTGGTGCTAGTGGTTGTGGAAAAAGCACTTTATTAAGAATCATTTCTGGATTAGAGCTAGAGTATCAAGGGAAAATCAGCCTTGAAGGTAAAATAATTACCAATATCAATCAGAGTATTGGCTTTATTTTTCAAGAACCACGTTTATTGCCGTGGTTAAATGTAGCAGATAATATTGCCTTCGCTGCTGAAGGCAAACCTGATTATCCATATATCTCTAGTTTATTAGAAGAAGTTGGATTAAGTGGCTATGAACAAGCTTTACCTAAGTCCTTATCGGGTGGACAAGCACAACGGGTAGCCATTGCACGTGGCTTATATCGTCGTCCAAAAATATTATTACTCGATGAGCCTTTTAGTGCAGTTGATGCTTTTACGCGTATCCGCTTGCAAGATTTATTAACACATATCGCCCTAGCTCATCATATTACCCTTATTTTAGTCACACACGATGTGGATGAAGCGGTTTTTTTAAGTGATCGTGTAATCGTGATTGGTAATCAACCAGGTACTGTTACCGCTGATTTAGCAATTAACGTATTACGTCCACGCAAGCGTGAAAGTCCAGAGCTACTAAAGGAACGTGCCATCGTATTTAATGCTTTGCAAGCAGCTCATATCGTTTAACGTGTTTAAATTAGCACTTTAATAAGCTAATTTAACGATTTATTTTTTACAATTCTTACTCAAGAACCATGATGCAGCTTAAAAAAATTATTCATGTCAATGCTTTTAATATGAACTGTGTAGGGCATATTCATCATGGTTTATGGGCACATCCACGTGACCGCTCTTTTGAATATAATACTTTACAATATTGGCTAGATTTAGCAAAAATCTTGGAGCAGGGGCTATTTGATAGCTTATTTCTGGCAGATGTGATTGGCTATTACGATGTTTATCAAAATAATACTGAGCTAACCTTAAGGGAAGCGATTCAATTACCTGTCAATAATCCGTGGCTCTTAGTCTCTGCTATGGCCGCAGTAACTAAACATTTAGGGTTTGGTATCACCAGCAATATTTATGCAGAGCAACCTTATACTTTTGCACGCACCGTTTCCACACTGGATCATTTAACCCAAGGACGCATGGCGTGGAATATTGTTACAGGCTATGTGGATAGTGGCGCACGCGGCTTGGGAGCTAATAGTTTAGCTGAGCACGATAGCCGCTATGATCGCGCCGATGAATTTTTACAACTCTGTTATCAACTATGGGAAAACAGTTGGCAAGATCATGCGGTCGTTAAGGATAAGCAGCAGCGGATTTATACGCATTCGGATAAAGTTCATCCGATACACTACGATGGCAGATTTTATCGAACACATGCTATTCACATGAGCGAGCCTTCTCCACAACGTACCCCTGTGTTATTTCAAGCAGGTAGTTCAGAGCGTGGGCAACAGTTTGCAGGTCAACATGCGGAAGCGGTTTTTATAGGTGCACCGAATCCACTAAGCGCACAAAAAACAGCTCGAGCTTTGCGTCAAGCAGCCGTTAATGCAGGTCGCCAGCCTGAGGATGTAAAGATTTATGTCGGGATTGCTGTAATTACAGGGCAAACCGAGCGCGAGGCACAGGAAAAATACCAAGACTACCTGCACTATGCCAATCCAGAGGCAGGCTTAGCCCACTTCTCTGCCAGTACTGGCATTGATTTCGCACAATTTGATTTAGATGAGCCGATTACCCCAAGTCACTCTAATGCGATTCAATCCACGCTACCTTATGTGCTCGGCAAAACGCGGCGCCAATTATTAGAGCAATTTAAATTAGGCAGTCGCTACACGACATTAATTGGTGATGCCCAACAGGTAGCTGACTATTTAGAACAATGGATGGATATTGGAGAGATCGATGGTTTTAATTTAAGCCGGGTGGTAGTGCCTGAAACATGGCAAGATTTTGCAAGATTTATTGTCCCTGAATTACAAAATCGGGGACGTTATCAAACAGAATATCGTACAGGCACTCTACGGGAAAAGTTATTTGGCAAACAAGCCTATTTGCCGAAAAATCATTATGCGCGCCGTTTAAAACCCACACACTGACGCAAACAGCGTGTGGTTATCAATAAATCTAGGCGGCTTTTGTACTGGAAACAGAACTTTCTGAAGTGGTTGATTCAGGTAATGGTTTATAGCTCGGACCTTGTCCAATTTTCCACACATAGGGGGGTTCAGTGCCATTAATCTGCCAATCACCAATAATGCGGGCTTTATAAATTAATGGGTTGTGTGAGGCAACGGTTCGAGCATTACGCCAGTGCCGGTCAAGAGATAATTTAGTGCTGGCAGCAGATGCGCCTAAGGCATTAAATAACTGACTGGTTGCTTTGATGACTAATTCAGAAAGCACCACTTGCCCTTGCGCTGATTCTAATTCCGCTTCAATATTCGCTTGTTTTTCTTGTTCAGGTGTTCCATGCCAATGCGCATCATAAGCACGCTGTGAGGCAAAGGCAGCTCTAACCGCTGTAGCTTCGGCTGCATAGGTATAGGCAGATATTTCCCCCACTACCTGTTGTACTTGCACATCTTGCGCAAAAGAAGATGCATTACTAGTACTGTAAATGCGGGTGCGATCACGCACTTGCCTAGATACATCACGTAAGGCTGCACGAGCAATCCCTGCCAGAGTAGCTAGATGGAACAATTGATAAAATGCTGTTTGATATTTGAAACGCGATTCAAACGGAATCAGTTCTTCAACCACAGCATTTTGATAAATCGAAGTACCACTTCCGGTCGTGCGTTGTCCAAAACCATCCCAATCATCTTCTTGAATGACACTTGCTTGATGGGTGCTGACCGCGGCAATCACATGGCTGCCATCCTCATCACGAGCAAATAAATCAATCCAGTCGGCAAAAATACTCCCTGTGCTATAAAACTTCTGCCCATTGACAACTAAACTGCCATCTTGTTTGGATACGCGCGTATTGACCTCACCGATTGACACACTACCGACTTCAGACCAGGCATTGCCTACCAAATCACCTTGGGTAAACCGCTTAAACCATGTCAGCACCTTCTCATCGCGTGGTGCATTCAAGCGGTCTTCTACAAAGGCAAAATGTCCACGCAAAGCCTGTACAATATTAGAATCGGCTTCTGCCAGCTCAATCAACAATTGAAAGAGCTGTGGCAAACTGACTCCATCACCACCGTATTCTACTGGCACGCGCACAGCACCAAAACCCGCTTCTTTTAACCATTTAATTTCCTCCCGCCCCAAACGACGGTTTTGCTCACGCTCTAAGGTATTGGCTGCAATGCGTTGAAAGATTGGACGGTATTTCTGCGCCACCGTTTCATAATGGGGTTCTTGCACAATTGGTGCAAAACTATAAGTGTTAGCAATGCCAGACATGTAAATTCTCCCTGACTAAAATAGCTTGGTTGCAAATCAATAAGGCCAAACTGTAGGAAAGGATGCTTTATTTAGGAAATAGTTATTTCATATATAATTAGCTATTTTCCTGCAAAAAAAATTATTAAAAATAGTCACTGAAATTACTATGTTTCTTTATCAACAATACTTAAGCAATTTGTCGAATTAGCAACATTTACCAAAAATTATTAATAAATTAAGTTTTTGATTTAAAAAGATAAAATAGATTGGCACAATATCTGCCAAGTGATTCATAGGTTTTAACCACTACCTATCTGTTTAGTCTTTTATTTAAGAGTTTATACCTATGACTACACCTGCTTTTACGCGTCCACGTGTTAATTCGACAGAGCCTTTTAGGCCTTTAACACCACCTACCACACCAGCCTATCGTTTAACTAGTGAAGAAGAGGCTATTCAAATTGCTGAGCAGTTAGCAAAACAGTTAATTACAGGAGCTGCTGAACGTGATCGTGAAGGTTATTTACCGATTGAGGAAATCAATGCTTATTCGCAAAGTGGCTTGTGGGGCTTGAATGTACCTAAGGAGTACGGCGGTTTAGGGGCTTCGTATGCCACAATTGCGAAGATCTCATCAATTATTGGGGCTGCGGATTCGAGTGTAGCTCAGATCGTGCAAAATCATTTAGCCTTAGTAGCGCACATTAGCGTCGATGGTACAGATGAGCAGAAACAACAATTATTTGATTTAGTTTTGAAAGGCTATCGGTTCGGCAATGCATTTTCTGAGTTAAACAGTAAAACGGTCGCTGCGTTTGAAACTAAAGCCGTGGATGTGGGTGACCATGTTGTTGTAAATGGTGAGAAGTTCTATACCACGGGTGCATTGTTAGCGCACATTGTGCCGATTGTAGCAGTGAATGAAAACGGGCAAGTGGTCTTAGTCTTTGCAGATCGGGATGCACAAGGTTTAACAGTTACTAATAATTGGTCAAGCTTTGGGCAACGGGTCACTGCATCCGGTGCAGTTAAAATTGAAAACGTCAAAGTACCTAAAAATCGTACTATTATAGTCACTGCTTTTGAACAACCTACGCCAGCAGGCGCGATTTCACAAATTATTCAAGCAGCGATTGATGTCGGTATTGCACGCCAAGCCATTGATGAAACCATTGAGTTTATTAAAACGAAAAGTCGCCCTTGGTTGGATAATGATAAACCGACTGCTGCCGAAGATGTATTTACCATTCATGCGATAGGTGACCTGAAGATTAAATTACATGCTGCCGAAGCTTTATTAGAACGTGCGGGCTATGCGATTGATCAAGCAGAGGCTAATAGCACGGAAGAAACCGTTAACACCGCTGGCTTAACCACCTCAGAAGCTAAAGTGTTAACCACTCAGATTGCGATAGAAGCAACCAATCGTTTATTTGAATTAGCGGGTACACGCTCGACCTTAGCTCAGCATAATTTAGATCGTTATTGGCGTAATGCACGCGTCCATACCCTACATGATCCAGTACGTTGGAAATACTTCCATATCGGTAATTACTACCTCAATGGCATCAATCCGCCGCGTCATCCGTGGAATTAACTGAAGTCAGTACTAAATTCTGCTGCCAAAACTAATTTGGCAGCTCACCTTATTTTGGAGCTACGCATGACAAAACCTATTCGCTTTAATGCTTTTGAAATGAATTGCGTTGGGCATCAATCACCTGGCTTATGGCGTCATCCACGTGACCGTTCGTGGCAGTATAAAGATCTAGAATATTGGACAGATTTAGCAAAAATTTTGGAGCGAGGCATTTTCGATGCGGTGTTTATTGCTGATGTGATTGGCTACTATGATGTCTATCACGGCAATAATAATCATGCCTTTTTGCAGGGTGTGCAAATTCCGGTTAATGATCCCTTGCAACTAGCCAATCCTATTGCATCCGTCACTAAACACTTAGGTATCGGCATTACCGCCTCCACCTCTTTCGAGCACCCATATACCTTTGCACGCCGCCTTTCGACAGCCGATCATCACACTAAAGGGCGAGTTGGTTGGAATATTGTCACGTCTTACTTAGAAAGCGGGGCTAAAAATATCAGTCAAACCGGCTTAAAAAGGCACGATAATCGTTACGAAGTTGCGAATGAATATATCGAAGTGCTCTACAAACTATTTGAAGGCAGTTGGGAAGAGGGGGCGGTGATTCGTGATCGAGAACAAGGTATTTTCGCGCTGCCTGAGAAAATTCATGAGATTGGGCACAAGGGTAAATACTTTGAAGTCCCTGGTTATCACCTATGTGAACCATCACCACAACGTACACCGGTACTATTCCAAGCCGGTGCTTCTAAGGCAGGGAAGGATTTTGCCGCGCAACACGCCGAATTAGTCTTTATCTCAACGCCTACTCGCGAAACGACCCGCGCTTATGTTCAAGATATTAGAGCGCGCGCGGCGGCCGCAGGACGTGATCCTAAAAAACTATTTATTTATGCCTTGGTAACGATTGTGGTGGATGAAACGGATGCTAAGGCGCAAGCCAAACTTAAAGACTATCAACAATACGGTTCTTATGATGGTGCTTTAGTGCTTACTTCTGGTTGGACAGGCATTGATTTTGGTCGTTACGCCCGTATGGATAGTGTGCGCAAAGTGGAGACCAATGCGATTATTTCTGCGGTTGAGCACTTAGCTGAAGGTGGTAAAACCTGGACAATTGAAGAGTTAGCAAACTGGGCAAGCATTGGCGGCTTAGGCCCACTTTTCGTAGGCTCTGCCTCTACTGTAGCCGATCAATTGCAAGAATGGATTGAAGATACTGACCTAGATGGCTTTAACTTAGCCTATGTGGTGGCACATGAAACCTTTGAAGATGTGGTTGGCTATCTAGTACCAGAATTGCAAAGCCGCGGTGTCTATCCCAAAGAATATCGCGAGGGTACTTTGCGCGAAAAGTTGTTTGGGGAAGGGGCTTACCTGCCTGACAATCATCCAGCGGCACGTTATCGTGATATTGAAAAAATCAAACGAGAACAGCGTGAGCAAGCGCTGAAATTGGCAAGCTGATACTCTATTCAAATTTCCCAGTGGTAAAAATCGCTGGGTTTAACCTAAACTATAAATTTCTTAGTCCTATTGCTTTCTATCAAGATATTCTCACTAACTTAACTCAATATTTTCAAAGCATTCAAACGGTATTTATCTAAAAATAGCTATTTCTTAGTTTAAAATAAACCAAACTAATGAGTCAAATTGATTGATTTGAAAATCGCCGAAATAACTTTATACTCATTAAATAAAAAATATCTATTTCACTAAAATAAAACAGCAAGCTACTTAATCGCTTTTGCTGACCCGCTCTCTAAAAGTAATGTTGCTGTGCAAACAGTAATTCAATAAATTCATCTCAACATTGTTGGTAATTCAACAAGATTTACAAATAAATAAATATAACTCTATGATTTTATTCTATTTTATAGAGTGGCATGTATTGTGAATAGTTATCTACTCTATTGCTGATTATGAATCTTTAAGTATCACTTAATTGCAAGTATGAAGGACTTTTATGCAGCCAAAAGATCAATCAACACCTGTCATTCGCTTTAAACAAGTTAATAAGGACTATATTGTCAATGGAAAAAAGATTAAGGCGCTTAGCAATATAGATCTGGATATTCCTGCAGGAGAAATATTTGGCATTATTGGTCGATCAGGTGCTGGCAAGTCCACCTTGTTAAAGTTAATTAATTTATTAGAATATCCAAGCTCTGGACTGATTAGCATTAATGGTGTTTCTACTGCCACCGTATACAAAGGTAATTTGCGGCACTTAAGGCAAAAAACTGGTATGGTTTTTCAACACTTTAATCTATTAAATGCGAAAACTGTTTGGCAAAACATAGCTTTTCCCTTGCAAATTGCTGGACAACTTAAGCAGCAGGCGATCAACCAACGGGTAAATCAGTTAATCGCCCGAGTAGGTTTAAGTGAGCATACACATAAATATCCGCGCCAACTATCGGGTGGGCAAAAGCAAAGAGTGGGTATTGCCAGAGCACTAGCGTGTCAACCTAGTATCTTGATCTGCGATGAGGCGACCAGTGCGCTTGATCCAGAAACTACGCATTCAATACTCAAGTTATTAGCTGAGCTTAATCAAGAACTAGGACTAACTATTGTCTTGATTACACATGAAATGGATATAGTTAGGCAAATCTGTCATCAAGTTGCTGTAGTTGATAAGGGGAGTATTGTAGAAACGGGCAAGGTGGAGCAGGTGTTTTTACATCCACAACATCCCAGCACTTATTCACTGGTATCCGAACTCGAACAACACTTAGCGCCGCCACTAGAGAGTCATTTAGCGGAATCAATCTATCGGTTTACGTTTTTAGGAAAGCTTACGCATCAGCCTTTATTGAGTGAGCTAGCACGTCGCTTTGGAATAGATTATTACATTGTCGCTGGGCGCATAGGGACTATTCGTAATCTCTCTTATGCGCAACTAACTATTGGTCTAAGCGGAGAGTCTATTCAAACTGCACTTCAATACTTACGTGAGCAGGGCGTGCATATTGAGGCAGTAAACCAAGTTCCACCAATAATCTCCCACCCAAACAGCGTTAGTTCAAGCCAGCACACCACCACTACCACTACTACCACAACATCTACCTTCCCTGTCTATGGAGGTGTTTATGCTGTTTGATAAGGTGGATTGGCAGCAAATAGGTCAAGCCGTGTTAGATACCTTAGCAATGCTAGGGGGTTCCTTATTTTTTACGGTGTTATTCGGTTTACCCTTGGGCACTTTACTATTTTTAACCAGCAAAAATCAGCTTTTAGAACAAAGATTTGCTTATAGTACGCTATCTTTTTTGTTAAACATTTTGCGCTCTATCCCATTCATTATTTTACTTATCTTGTTAATGCCACTGACCACTCTTTTAATGGGAGTGTCTTTAGGGGTACGGGGTGTGATTCCCCCTTTGGTGATTGGCACTACAGCATTCTTTGCTCGTTTAGTGGAAACAGCCTTACGCGAAGTTGATCGAGGCGCTACCGATGCTTCAGTAGCAAGGGGGGCGTCTATTCCTCAAATTGTATTCCGAGCCTTATTACCAGAGGCTCTGCCGGGAATTATTGCGGCTATTACGATTACTGCTGTGGTGTTAGTCGACTACACCGCTATGTCTGGAGCCATCGGCGGCGGCGGTATTGGTGATTTAGCTATTCGTTATGGTTACCAACGCTTCCAAACAGAAATCATGATTATTACCGTTCTTTTACTAATCGTGCTCGTACAAATCTTACAGGCTTCAGGCAATCGTCTAGTAGCCCATTTTACTCATTAATCAAATTGGCTCTCTATAAGGAAGTATCTATGAAATCATTTAATTTATTTGTTCCTACCCTAACTGCTCTGAGTTTTTGGTTGAGTGCTAATGTATTCGCTCAAGAAAAGTTAGTGATTGGCGCAACCGCAGTACCACATGCAGAGATTTTAGAGTTTGTAAAACCTCTGGTAGCTAAAGAAGGCATTGATTTAGATATTAAAGTGTTTTCAGACTATATTCAGCCCAATGCACAACTGGTATCCAAACAGCTTGATGCTAACTACTATCAGTACCGTCCATTTTTAAATGATTATAATCAACAACATGGTACGAGCCTAAGCCCTATTGTGCCTGTGCATGTTGAGCCATTTGTGGCGTATTCCAAACGACTTACAGATGTTAAGCAATTGGCTGATGGCGCAACCGTTGCTATTCCCAATGACCCTGTCAATGGTGGACGTGGTTTATTGCTGCTACAAAAACTAGGATTAATTAAACTGAATGGTAAGCCAGAATTAGACTCCCCCACTGATCCATTACCAACTCTCAAAGATATTGCAGAAAATCCCAAGAAGTTAAAAATTGTTGAATTAGAATCTGCCATTTTACCGAGAGCTTTGGATCAGGTGGAGCTTGTGACTTTAAATGGTAATTATGTACTAGAGTCTAAATTGCCTTTGGATAAATCACTTTATATTGAGAAGGGACAAGATGGTAAAAATATCTGGGGTGAATACTTGGTGACACGTCCTGAAAACAAAGACGATAAAGCGATTGCTACCTTAGCCAAAATTTTAAATAGCGATGTGACTCGTGAGTTTATTAAAGAGCATTACAAAGGTGCGATTTATCCCGCTTTCTAGTGTAGTAAGGCATTGACTAAGTACAGCAATGTATCCAGAAAGCGCTGAGCGACCGTAGCCTAGGCTACGGTCTTTACTAGACTAGCAGCAGCGGATGCCTCCCTCACACAAATTGCCAAAAATGAATTTGAGATCATTGAGGTTATTCAATGAGTTATATCAGCAAGTCAGAAATAGGAACTTTTGAAGATGTGGCTGCGTTTACATACGCCACTAACAAGCTTTCTTTCAATCGCTTTGGCTATACTTGCTAACTCAGCTAAGAAGCCAAACGACTTTGATGTAAGCCTGTTACGCTAGTTGGGCGCAAAATCTTCTGCAAAATCTGTGCGCTATATTGCACGGCCTCAGGTGAGGCCATATCGCGACTACGTGTTAGGGTAATCGGTAAATCTAAAGCCACTTGCCCTGCTTCCAATACCAATACTCGATCTGCTAATTGCACCGCCTCTGGTACATCATGCGTGACTAATACCACAGTGAACTGATGCTCTTGCCAAATACGCTCAATCAGACTTTGCATTTCTAAACGAGTGAGCGCATCCAATGCACCTAAGGGTTCATCCAGCAACAAAAGATGTGGCTGGTGAATTAACGCTCGGGCTAAAGCTACCCGTTGGCGTTGACCACCTGATAATTGTGCAGGCCAGGCCTTGGCTTTTTCTGATAAACCAACCTCTGCTAATACTTGCCTAGCGCGGTCTTGCCATGCACCTTTTAAACCTAAACCGACATTGTCTAGCACCGTTTTCCACGGTAATAGTCGATCATCTTGAAACATTAAACGAGTCTGACCTACTTCACCTAGGGCTTTACCGTCAATACTGAGCAGTCCCGAACTACTTTGTTCCAAACCTGCCAATAAGCGTAATAGAGTACTTTTTCCACAACCACTGCGCCCTACAATGGCAATAAATTCACCCGCTTGAATATCCAGATCAATTTGTTGTAAGACTGGTGTTTGCTGAAACTGTTTACTCAATTGACGTAAATGAATACGACTTCCTTGGATACTCATGATGAACTCCTTACATAGGCAGGATGCCAGCGCAACCAAACACGCTCTAATAAACGCACCAATACATCGGCTAATTTGCCTAGTAAGGCATATAACAAGATTGCTAACACGACTACATCAGTACGCAAAAACTCTCGCGCATCCATCGCTAAATACCCAATACCTTCACGAGCTGAAATGGTTTCCGCGACAATTAAGGTCAGCCACATAAATCCCAAGGCAAACCGCACACCCACCAAAATCGATGGCAAAGCTCCTGGCAGAATCACATCTCGGAATAAGGCCCAACCTGTCAGACCATAGCTTTGCGCCATTTCCCTTAAGCCTGAATCAATTTGGCGGATACCATGAAAGGTATTGAGGTAAATGGGAAATAAAGTACCCAGTGCCACTAAAAATACTTTAGCAGTCTCATCAATACCAAACCAAATAATGACCAGCGGAATCAGTGCTAAATGGGGTACGTTACGGATCATTTGAACCGAGCTATCAATCAGGCTTTCGCCCCAACGTGACAAGCCAGTAATCAAACCTAGAGCCAAGCCTAAGCCACCACCAATCACAAAACCTAAGGCAGCCCGCTGAAAACTGACGCCTAAGTGATGGATTAACTGTCCAGAGCTTAATAACTCCCAACCCGCTTTTAAAACCGCACTGGGCGCGGGCAAAACACGATTGGATAGCCAACCACTACTTACTGACCATTGCCACAGCGCAATTAATAATAGGGGTACCAACCAAGGAAGTAAGGGTTGCAACCAATGCGTACGTGAACTGTTGTGCATAGAGCCTCCTAAGCCTTCTACCTCGCTAGATAGAAGGCTAAATTTCTCTTATTTTGGTTGCCACACGACGGATTTCACATCGAGTTTTTTTGGAATCAGTGCTAGGTCAGAAAAGGTGTCGGCAATTTTTTGCTGGTATTCAATAATCTCAGGCGTAAGGAATTGCGTACCATAGCCACCCCGTTTAATAGCTACTTCTACTACTTCCTGTGGCTGACTGATGGCAGGGGCTAGAATGTTAGCTGCCTCGGTAAAATTCTCCGTCGTCCATTGGTCTAAGGTTTGCAAATTTTCCACAATGGTTTTAATGGTACTTGGATAGTGATCGGCAAAGTTTTTTGCTGCGATATAATATTGATAGTTTTTTACAAGCCCTTCACCGTCCCGTAACACTCGCGCTTGCAATGCCGATTGTGCGGCGGCTAAGAATGGATCCCAAATCACCCATGCATCCACCTTATTACCTTCAAACGCAGCGCGTGCATCCGCAGGCGGTAAATAAACAGGCTCAATATCTTTAATCGTTAAACCTGCTTCTTCCAAAGCTTTTACTAATAAGTAATGGACGTTAGAACCTTTATTCAAGGCGACCCGTTTACCTTTTAAATCTTTAACCGTTTGTAAAGGTGAATCTTTAGGCACTATCAAGGCTTCACCTTTCGGAGCTGCTGGCTCATGTGCCACATAATACAAGGCTGCATCCGCTGCTTGTGCAAAGACGGGGGGTGTTTCGCCTACTGTACCAAAATCAATACTTCCCACATTTAACGCTTCCAACATTTGCGGGCCAGCAGGAAACTCTGTCCAAGTAATATTAATCTTTTGATCCGCAAAGTGTTTTTCTAAAATTTGGCGCTCTTTTAATAAGGTTAAAGTGCCGTATTTTTGAAAACCAAAACGGATGGTTTCAGGCGCATCTTCAGCCTGTACTGCAAGGGAACTCGCCAATAAGCTCACCCCTAACCACAAAGCGAGGCAGGTTGTTTTTAAATTCATGACTATCTCCAAACTTATTAAGAAGCTGCAACAAGGGGGGTATTACTTTGGGTTACTCGGCTATCAAAGGCACCACCCGTATAAAAACCTTGGGTGCTAAACTGTTGTTTATTGGGTAACAGTGGGAATACTAGTTCGGCAAAACGGTAGGCTTCTTCCAAGTGTGGATAGCCAGAGAGGACAAACGTGTCTACGCCTAAATCCACATATTCTTGTAAGCGTTTTACCACTGTTTCAGGGTCGCCCACTAAGGCAGTACCTGCACCGCCTCTTACTAAACCTACTCCCGCCCATAGATCAGGGCTGACTTCTAAACGATCCCGCTTACCACCATGTAATTCGGTCATACGGCGCTGCCCCACTGAATCAAGGCGAGCAAAATTGTCTTGGGCTTTTTGAATGGTTTCGTCGTCTAAATAAGCAATTAGCTCATTAGCAGCCTCCCAGGCAGCTGCACGCGTTTCACGTACAATCACGTGTAAACGCACACCAAAACGTACAGTGCGCCCATGTTTAGCTGCTTCAGCCTTAACGGTTTTAATTTTTTCAGCCACAGCTTGAGGTGGTTCGCCCCAGGTCAGATAAGCATCAATATGTTTGCCAGCAAGTGCATGGGCAGCAGCAGATGAACCACCAAAGTACAGGGGGGGATAGGGCTGTTGATCAGTCGGAAACACATTACGTGCATTACGAATATCAAAGTGTTTACCTTTGAAATTAACAGTTTCACCGCTTAATAAACTTTTCCAAATGGTAAGAAACTCATCAGCAGCACTGTATCGTTCATCATGTGAATAATGCACCCCTTCAGCCGCTAACTCTTCCGCATCCCCACCAGGAACTACATTTAATAAGAGACGCCCTTTCAAGGCTTGATCTAAGGTAGCCGCTTGGCGCGCTGAAGCAGTAGGGCCAGTGATAGAGGTACGTAAAGCCACCAGGAGTTTTATACGTTGCGTGACCGGAACTAAACTGGAAGCGACACCCCAAGGATCTAAACAGCTTGCTCCGGTAGGAATTAATAAGCCGTCATAACCTAAGGTTTCAGCACTTACCGCTATCTGTTGCAAATAGGCTTGCGTAGGCGCACGTCCACCTTCTTTTTTACCTAAATAGCGAGTGTCTCCTGCGGTAGGTAAAAACCAAAATACCTCGATGCTCATTGCGAGTTACAACCTTAATTAGTCAATAGTGAATACCCTGACTAGTATGGGTTAAGCCAACCAATACTCTTAAATAACAAAAATTCAATTTCTTATTAGCAAGCCGTGGCTACTGTTGATTTGGCAACACCTGATCAGCAATTTTGTATAGGCTGCAACAAAATTTGGTCATTTTTAGTTGAATTAGGCTAAATGCAAACAATATGACCACTAAGTTCTATCTACAGAAAAATATCTTATATGGTATCCATAAATAATAATAAAAGGATCTTGTTTATTTACTCCATCTATTCCTAAAAATAATCCTTTGTTCTTATAGCAACAGCGTAACAACAAATTGTTTAATTAATTAAGAATTATCAAAAGGCAAATTTAATATAAGTTATTGATAATATAAGAAATTAAATTTGGCACAGTCCCTGCAATAAAAAGTCATTGTTTCTTAAGTTAAGCGGCAGGGATAAAAATGGCTCAATATTTGAATTTAGTAACCGTATCGGGGAGCTTACAAACTCCATCAAGAACCTCAGCTTTAGTGAATGCCTTAGCTAGCCAAATCGCTAAACATCGCTCATTGAATATTGAGACGATTGAAATTGGAGATATAGCGTCTGAATTAGGTCAAGTCACTCGCCCAGATAAAGCGCCTCATAACATTCAAAAGGCTATTAAATCGATTGAAACTGCTGATTTTTTAATTGTGGCAACTCCAGTCTATCGAGGCTCTTATACAGGGCTGTTCAAGCATCTTTTTGATCTCGTTCACCATGAAGCCTTAATTGACAAGCCTGTGTTATTAGCAGCTACGGGTGGTAGCGAACGCCATACCTTAATCATTGAACATCAGCTACGCCCACTGTTCGCATTTTTTCAGGCGAATACGCTGGCAATTGGTGTGTATGGGGTGGAAAGTGAATTTGAAAATTACAAAGTCAATAGTGTTTCACTACAAAGCCGTCTAGAGCTAGCTACCCAGCGTGCGCTCCCCATCCTTGATCAAGTGCAAGCTGCCAAACGTGCTTTGGCTGCCTGAAAATTATTTGCTTAAAGAGGTTTAGATTATGGGTCAACAGGAAATCAAATTTGCCTACTGGGTGCCTAATGTGAGTGGTGGCTTAGTAGTTAGTAAAATTGAACAACGAACCAGTTGGGATATCGATTACAACCGTCGCCTTGCTCAATTAGCCGAGGAAAATGGTTTTGATTATGCGCTATCACAGATTCGCTTTACTGCAGGTTATGGAGCAGATAATCAACATGAGCCGGTCGCCTTTTCACATGCTTTACTAGCGGCTACCAACAAACTAACGGTCATTGCAGCGATTTTACCAGGGCCTTGGAAGCCTGCCGTGGTTGCTAAGCAGTTAGCTACCATTGATAACCTCACGAACGGACGGATTGCCGTCAATATTGTCTCTGGCTGGTTTAAAGGCGAGTTTACCGCGATTGGTGAGCCGTGGTTAGAGCATGATGAACGCTATCGCCGTTCTGAAGAATTTATTCGCGCGTTAAAAGGTATTTGGACGGAAGATAATTTTAATTTTGCCGGTGATTTTTATCGTTTCCGTGATTATACCTTAAAACCTAAGCCGACCCGCAAACCGCATCCTGAAATTTTCCAAGGTGGTAGCTCGCGTGCTGCCCGCGATATGGCTGCCCGTGTCTCTGATTGGTATTTCACGAACGGCAATACCGTGGAAGGCATTAAGGCACAAATTGATGATATTCGCAGTAAGGCGGCTCAACACCATCATCACGTCAAAATCGGTGTGAATGCTTTCATTATTGCCCGCGATACTGAAGAAGAAGCCAAAGCTGTTTTAGCTGAGATTATTGAAAAAGCCGATCCTGAAGCAGTGAATGCGTTTGGTGATGCGGTCAAACAAGCAGGTAAAGCTAGCCCTGAGGGTGAAGGTAATTGGGCAAAATCTAGCTTCGAAGATTTAGTGCAATACAATGATGGGTTCAAAACCAATCTGATTGGCACCCCCCAACAAATTGCTGAGCGAATCGTTGCGCTAAAGGCAGTGGGTGTCGATTTGATTTTATCAGGATTCCTACATTATCACGAGGAAGTAGCTTATTTCGGTCAGAAAGTATTGCCTTTGGTACGTGAGCTAGAGGCTAAAGCCGCACTCAGTACTCAAGCCGCTTAAGGAGTCAAGCATGTCTAACTACCCCCACACTTTAACTGAGCTACTGGTTTACCAATCCGAGCAGCAACCACAGGGTATTGCCTTACGCTATAAGCAGCGTGGGATTTGGCAGACTAAAACGTGGAAAGAGTTATCTGAAGTTCTAGAAAAACTCGCAGCTGCTTTAATAGAGTGTGGGTTTGGTAGTGATGACAGCTTGGTGTTAATTACCCCTCCTAGTTCAGAGGCATTGCTATTGGCCTTAGCTGCTCAAGCCTTAGGTGGTAAGGCTATTCCACTGGATCCACAGCTTAGTAATACAGAATTAGTCACCTTACTTAAACACATTGATAGTCCATTTCTGTTTATTGCGGATACCTCATGGTTACAACGCATTGCTGCCTATCGTTGCGAATTAGATGTTTGTATCTACGCACAAGGACAAGACCGTATTAATGCGCGCTATGTTTTAGCCTACACAGAACTACTAGAGTCCAACCGTCGTGTGAGTGCTGCTAGCTTTGTGGCTCAAGCTAATGGCACTGCCTTTCGTTTTTACCGCTTTAATGCTGACCATCAACCTGAGCAACAAAGTTTTAGCCATGAATGGCTAGTCACTCATGCGCAACAACTGGTTGAGCATGAGCAGTTGTATGAACAAGATGAGGTTTTATTAACGCGTGCTTATGCAGCTCCTGAGCAAGCACGCTATTTATTAGCTCCGTGGTTAGTCGCTGGTTTTCGCCTAAATTTTCCAGAACTCCTAGAAACCCGCGACACGGATCGGCGCGAAATTGGCCCAAGCTTCATTCTAGGCAAAAAATCGACTTGGGAACGGCTGATTCAGATTACCGAACAGCGCCTACCTAAACCAGGTACATGGGCGCGCCGTTGGATAGACAGCTCATTGCAAGCACCACCGTCTTCTTGGCTAAAGCGCTTACATTACTACACCCTTGGCTACTGGTTAGTGCGCCGTCCGTTAAAGGATGTGCTAGGGATAAGCCGTACTCGCGTACCGTTATTAATTGGCGAACCTTTAACACCTGAAGCACAAGCTTGGTTTCAACGCCTAGGCTTGGACATACGGATTTATCCTGAATACCAACAATGGCAAGTAGCTCCCGTTAAGCAGGAGAGCGATAAGTTCTTGTCTCCTGCGCTTTATCACCTGCAATGGATTTAGGGAGTACTGAATTGACTAGCACGGCTCACACTCTCCTTCCACCTTTATTGAAATTAGAAAATATTTCCTTGGCTTTCAAAGGGGTTAAAGCAATCACTGATATTAGTTTTGAAGTACAAGCGAAACGGATTACTGCACTCATTGGGCCAAATGGAGCTGGGAAAAGCTCACTCCTAAATGTGATCAATGGGGTTTACCAGCCTCAAGCAGGCACAATTACCTTCAAACAAATTCCCCATAAACAGATGACCCCTCGTTATGCGGCCCAGCAGGGAATTGCGCGTACTTTTCAAAATATTGCCTTATTCAAAGGCATGAGTGTCCTAGATAACCTACTGACCGGCCGCACCCTCAAACGTCACAGCACTTGGTTAGAACAAGCCTTCCGTGTTGGACGTGCGCCAAGGGAAGATAGAAGCAATCGCGAATATGTGGAGCAACTGATTGATTTTCTGGATTTAACTGCATGGCGAAAAACCTTGGTAGGTACTTTGCCTTATGGCATTCAAAAACGGGTGGAGTTAGGCCGAGCGCTGGCTGCTGAACCCACGTTATTACTTCTAGATGAGCCGATGGCGGGTATGAATGCTCAAGAAAAGCAAGAAATGAGTGAGTTTATTCGCGCCATCAATCGCGAGTTTGGTACCACTATTGTCTTGATTGAGCACGACCTTAGTGTCGTCATGAGCTTGTCTAACCATTTAGTTGTGTTGGATTACGGCAAAAAAATTGGTGATGGTAGCCCTGAAGAAGTGCGCCACAACCCTGAAGTGATTGCCGCTTACTTAGGCACTCGCCATTAAGGCTCAGATGAGGGCTAAATAATGAATTTCTTTTTTGAAGTCTTAGTGGGTGGTTTATTAGCCGGGGTTATGTATTCCCTTGTAGCCATCGGTTTCGTACTTATCTACAAAGCCTCAGGTGTATTCAATTTTGCTCAAGGCGCTATGGTTTTATTTGCGGCCCTCACTTTCGTGAGCCTATTAGAACGTGGGGTTCCCTTCTGGCTGTGCTTTCTTATGACACTTGCCGTGATGATAGTTCTAGCCTTGGGGATTGAGCGTTGGGTTCTAGCCCCTTTAGCAAATCGTTCTCCGATTACCTTATTCATGGCTACCTTAGGCTTGTCTTATGTCATTGAAGGTTTGGCTCAATTGCTTTGGGGAGCACAAGTACATGGTTTAGAGCTAGGCATCAAAGATGAACCTTTCATTATTGGCGGTATTTTCCTCTCACAGTTTGATTTATTCGCAGCAGGCATCGCGTTAAGCCTAGTCATTATCCTGTCAATTTTCTTCAATAAAACTCAGATTGGTTTATCACTACGAGCCGTAGCCGATGACACCCTAGCGGCTCTCGCTGTAGGCATTCGCTTGCCCAAAGTTTGGGTCATTGTCTGGTCAGTCGCTGGGTTTGTTGGCTTGGTTGCGGGTTTATTGTGGGGCGCGCGTGTCGGGGTGCAATTCTCCTTATCATTAATCGTATTGAAAGCCTTGCCAGTCCTGATTATTGGGGGCTTTACTTCGATTGAAGGTGCGATTGTTGGGGGATTAATTGTCGGTGCTAGCGAAAAATTGGCAGAGGTCTATTTAGGTTCTGTTATAGGTGGAGGGATTGAAAACTGGTTTCCCTATGTGCTTGCTCTCGGCTTTTTATTAATTCGTCCAGCTGGCCTGTTCGGTGAGCAAGCCATTGAGCGTGTATAAGGAGTAAAAATGATGTTGTTTACTGAAGCCGGACAACTTGCTACCAGCTATAAAGCCGAACAAAAATTATTTCGCCTTAGACAGGACTATGTTGCTTTCGGCATCTTGTTATTCTTAGCCTTTGTCGCCCTTCCATATTGGGGCTCCGATTACTGGTTCAATGCAATTCTGATCCCTTTCTTAGTGTTATCGCTAGCTGGTTTGGGTCTCAACCTACTAACCGGTTATGCAGGGCAATTATCTTTGGGCTCAGCAGCTTTCATGGCAGTCGGCGCTTTTGCTACTTACAACCTTGAGCTACGTATTCCAGATTTACCTTTGTTATTCAGTATCCTTGGAGGGGGCTTATTCGCTGCGGCAAGTTCCGTCATTTTTGGCTTACCCAGTGCAAGAATTAAAGGGTTTTATTTAATTGTGTCCACTCTAGCCGCACAATTCTTTATCCAATGGCTATTTACTAAATTTAGTTGGTTCTCAAACGGTAGTACTTCAGGGGTCATTACCGCTCCACCCTTAGTAATGGCAGGCTACGATTTTAGTACCCCTGTAGGGCGTTACTTACTAACCCTCAGCATTGTTGCAAGTTTATTTTTAATTGCGCGCAATCTGGTGCGAAGTGAATTGGGTCGGCATTGGATGGCGGTACGCGATAGGGATACAGCAGCAGCCGTCATGGGCATTCCGATTTTAAAAACCAAACTGCTCGCCTTCGGTATGAGTGGCTTTATCTTGGGCATTGCGGGTGCATTATGGGCGTTTACTTATCTAGGTACTGTCGAACCACACGGCTTTGACCTAACCCGCTCCTTCCAAATTCTGTTCATTATCATTATTGGTGGTATGGGAAGCTTACTGGGTAATTTCCTTGGTGCTGCTTTCATCGTCTTGCTACCGATACTGCTTTCTCAACTGATTGGTTTATTACCGGCTAATCACTGGGTTGATATTGGACAATTAGAGAACGCCCAAAAAATTATTTTTGGTGGCCTGATCATTTTCTTCCTGATTAAAGAACCCGATGGCTTAGCACGCTTATGGCAGCGATGCCGAGAACGTGCGCGGATTTGGCCACTACGCTATTAAAACTCTCAACCTCTCCTTTTAACTATTTGCTTAGGATCGATCATGCAACAACGTTTTAAAACGCTGTCGGCTTTGGCTGCGGCAGTTATTAGCAGTACGCTAACAGTTAATACAGCACAAGCTGGGAGCAATGAGCAGTATTTCCCACTACAAAGCTATCGGATAGGGCCATATGCTGCTGGTGGTACAGGTTTTTTTGGTGGATTTATTGACTACTTACAGAATGTTAATGCCAAAGGTGGTGTGAATGGGGTCAAGTTAACATGGAGCGAGTGTGAAACCGAATATATAGTCGAGAAAGGGGTGGAATGCTATGAGCGCTTAAAAACTGGCCTAAATGGTGCCCCTGCCGCGGCTACTAATCCTTTATCAGTGGGTATTGCCTATGCTACGTTAGAGCGTTCTACCAATGATAAATTACCGCTGATTACGATCAATCATGGCCGCACTGACTCGACGGATGGCAGTGTTTTTCCTTATGTCTTCCCTTTGCAACTTAACCCTTATTCAGAAGTTTCTGCGATTATTAACTATATTGCCCAACAGGCCGGTGGTTTGGATAAATTAAAAGGCAAAAAGATAGTTACGCTTTATCACGGCTCGCCTTATGGACAAGAAACTAATCCAATTATTGATTTGCTGGCCAAAAAGTACGGCTTCGAATCGACTACTATTGAAGTGCCTCACCCAGGCAATGAGCAGCAATCCCAGTGGCTAAATATTCGACGCATCCAACCTGATTGGGTTATTTTGCGTGGTTGGGGAGTGATGAATCCAGTGGCTTTAAAAACTGCCCAAAAAACTGGTTTTCCGGTTGATCATATCATCGGTAATATCTGGAGTAATTCGGAAGAAGACGCAGCCCCCGCTGGAGATGCGGCTAAAGGCTTTATCTCCATCACTACCCACCCTTCTGGTACGGCTTTCCCTGTGCTGCAAGAAATTAAAAAGACTGTAGTCGATGCGGGAACAACCAATCTGTCTGACCCCAAACGTTTCGGTACGGTTTACTATAACCTTGGTGTTGTGAATGGGATTTTGAATGTTGAGGCAGTGCGTTTAGCTCAAGAAAAATTTGGTAAAACCCCTTTGACAGGTGAACAAGTTCAATGGGGCTTTGAGCATTTAAATATTGATGATGCACGCTTAAAAGACTTGGGCGCAGAAGGCTTATTACAGAAGCTCAAACTGTCTTGTTCAGACCATGAAGGCGGTGGGGCGGTACGCTTCCAACAATGGGACGGCACCCAATGGAAAGTAATTTCTGATTGGGTACAGGCTGATCGTGCTTTATTACGCCCCATCATTGAAGAATCTGCGCAAAAGTATGCGAAGGAAAAAGGCATTACACCGCGCGATTGCTCTAAAGAACTCTAAAGAACTCTAAAGTAGTACCGATAAATGTTAGGCCTGTTTAACAGGTCTAACGCCTGTATTCATCTTTTAGCGAGCTTAGCATGTCTACACCCATCTTAGAGCTGACGCATATCGAAGTGCTTTATAATCAAGTTATTTTAGCGGTTAAGGATATTTCACTCACTGTTTATCCCCAGCAAATTGTAGCTTTATTAGGGGCGAATGGTGCAGGGAAAAGTACTACGCTAAAGGCCATTTCTAATCTAGTTCGTGCAGAGCGTGGTGAAGTGACTAAAGGACAGATTAGCTATAAAAGTCAGCTGATTACCCACACAGACCCTGCAAAGCTAGTCAGACAAGGTTTAGTTCAGGTATTAGAAGGACGTCATTGTTTCGGGCATTTAACGGTAGAAGAAAACCTTAAAACGGGGGCCCTACCTCTCAAACTCACTAAAGCTCAGCTTGATGCACAACTAGCCCGTATTTATACCTATTTTCCACGTCTGAAAACGCGGCGCTTTACACAGGCAGGTTATACTTCAGGCGGCGAGCAACAGATGGTCGCTATTGGACGTGCCTTGATGGCTCAACCCCAAATGATTTTATTAGACGAACCCTCTATGGGCTTGGCTCCACAGATTGTGGAAGAAATCTTCGAGATTATTCAGCAACTTCGCCTACAGGAAGGAACTAGTTTCCTGTTAGCTGAGCAAAATGCAGCGATTGCCTTGCATTATGCTGATTATGCTTATGTGCTAGAGACTGGCAAAGTAAATGTTCATGGTAAGGCGGAGCAACTGAGCCAAAATCCTGAATTACAAGCCTCGTATCTAGGAGCTGCTTTTTCTGTAGCTGCTTAAGTAGTTCAACCCGTGATCATTAATCATGGGTTGAACTGTATTAAGAATAAAACGAAGGAGTAGGGTAACGATTATTGAGCTGCCAATCGCCCAGCTCTTTGATTTTATAGTCGAAGGGGTCATGCAAACTATGAACACGCACATTGCGCCAATAACGATCTAAACCTAAAGTAGCTGTGGTTGCGCGTGCACCACAGACCTCAAACAAACGACTACTGACTTCCAAGCTAATTCGACCCGCTGCTAACTTAGCCAAAGTAACCGCTAAAGCTACTTCACCGCGCTGCTGCTCACTTAAATCCAGCTCCTGCTGCCAAGCTTGATCGAATAAATAAGTGGCTCTCTCATTTAAAAGGCGAGCACTTTCTAAACCCAAATAGAACTCTCCATAGCGACTAACAATGTATGGATCATCCAAGGCTGTAGCTGCTAATGAAGTAGACCAGCGCCGTGTTTGGGTATGCGTATAATGTTTTGCCTCTTGTAAAGCGCCTTCAGCAATACCTAAATAAATCTGCGTTAGGATCAATTGTGCCAATAAAGGGCGTAAGCAAGCAAAGGGCGAGGAGAGTGGACCTGGGTGAGTAAGCACTTCGTATTCATCAACCACCACGTATTCAAAACGCACACTGCCACTATCGGTCTGACGCTGCCCCATGTTATTCCAATCTTGATAGATATGAATGCCTGCTCGATCTGATGGTAAAACAGCAATCACCAGCTGATTTTGCCCTTGCGCATCTTTTTGGATGGCAGAGGCTAGTAACATTTGTGAATCCGTTGCACCTGAGCAAAAGCTTTTCTCTCCATTAAAAATACGTCCACCTGGTCGCGCTTCACTGGTAGTACGTTGATCTAAAGGATTTAAAGCATTCCCCCAAAAACAGCGGTATTTAGCACTATCGCGATACCAACGTTGCCATTGATCAGGTGCGCCAAATAAACGAGTGGTGGCTAGTAATAAGTGGTGAAATGCAAATACGTGTGCGAGTGAGCTATCAACTTGAGCAAGCTGGCGCACTGTATCCAAGGTTTGCTGCCAATTTAAACCTGCACCGCCCAATTCAATAGGAGTACTAATATTAAGTAAGCCACTTTGACGTAACAAATCACGTTCTATTTTCGGCGTTCCTCCAGACTTATCACGCGCTACGGCTGTTTTAGCAAAGTCAGTAATAATGCTATCTAAAGCCTGCTGAATAGGGTTAGGAATTGCCACGCTCATGCTGCTTTATCCTGCAAAACATTAAAGGCTTTTGGTGGAACAATATCATTCGCAATCACTTCACCACGAGGACCTTCTAAGGTAGTCTTGTTGGTTTGGTTTGATAGGGTTAAATCTAATAAAGGGAAGAGTAATTCAGCAGTACGATAAGCTTCCTCTAAATGTGGATAGCCCGATAAAACAAAGGTCTCAATCCCTAATGCTTGGTACTCTCTAATCCGTTCCGCTACCTCAGCAGCACTACCCACTAAAGCGGTGCCTGCTCCGCCACGTACCAAACCCACTCCAGCCCATAGATTGGGCGCGACCTCTAATTTATTACGCTGACCTTGGTGCAAAGCAGCCATACGTTGCTGGCCGACGGAGTCAAAACGGGCAAAGGCAGCCTGTGCAGCGGCAATGGTTTCGTCACTTACATGCGAAATTAAAGACGCTGCATCTCGCCATGCCTCCTCAGAGGTCTCTCGCACAATCACATGTAAACGAATCCCAAACTTTAAGGTACGTCCATGTTTGGCTGCACGTTCGCGTACATCACGTAACTTTTCAGCGACTGCAGCCAGTGGCTCACCCCAAGTTAAATACACATCCACTTGCTCGGCAGCTAAATTTAAAGCGACATCTGAGGAGCCACCAAAATATAAAGGGGGATGCGGCTGCTGCACGGAAGGGTATAAAGCCTTAGCATTCTCAACACTGATATATTTACCCTGATAAGAAACCGTCTCACCCGCAGCCACTTGCCGCCAAATCGTTAAGAATTCTTGAGCCTCTTCATAACGCTCTGTATGTGATAGAAAACTACCATCCCCACGTTGCTCGTCCGGATCACCGCCTGTGACCACATTTAATAACAGACGCCCATTAGAAATACGATCTAATGTGGCAGCCATGCGCGCGGATACAGTGGGCGAGATAATCCCTGGACGAATCGCTACCAGAAACTTTAGGCGTTGTGTTAAAGGCACAACAGAGGCAGCTACAATCCAAGCATCCTCACAGGAACGTCCAGTAGGAATAAGGACACCCTCATAACCTAAACGATCAGCAGCTTGGGCTACTTGCGTTAAATAACTATGATCAACAGTACGCGCACCTAAGGTAGTGCCTAAATAACGACTATCGCCATGTGTAGGGAGAAACCAGAAAATTTTCATTCTCAATCTGCTCATCAACTTAATTAACCAAGGTGTGAGCAGATACTGTGCCAACAAATAAAAAGTTAGCCATTTCAATTTCTTATAGAGTCTTATTCGGCCTAGGTCTGTTGTCATGACAGCATAAATGTTGACTAAGTGTTGCTAGAGCAACAAACCATATCCAATACAGAATAAGCACATGAGCTTTTATTAGTTAGGAATAAGCAGGATGTTTGCTAAGTTCGCCGCCATAGGCTATGGACAGTTTGTTGAATATGCCTTTCTGTAATAGCTTTTTTAGCGGAATCTAATATGCTTTCTTATTCAAATTGCTCAGATAGTGAGCCTTTACCATTAATTACCCTACCTAATGCTCAAACCTTAACCACTTCTATTCGTGCTACGGCTCTAGTATTTGAGGATCCTAAATCACTAGAGCTGCTCGCTTATATTCGGAATATTGCTCCCAGTGATGCGAATGTGCTGATTATGGGGGAAACAGGAACTGGCAAGGAATTAATTGCACGCCATGTTCATGCTTTAAGTAAACGGCAGCAAGGCCCCTTTATTGCTGTCAACTGCGGTGCGCTAACAGAGCAACTTGCAGAAAGTGAATTATTTGGGCATGAAAAAGGTGCGTTTACTGGAGCTTTAAGTAGCAAAATAGGATGGTTTGAAGCCGCTAATGGCGGTACTTTATTCTTGGATGAAATCGGTGATTTGCCGTTATCACTACAAGTTAAACTATTGAGAGTATTACAAGAGCGAGAGGTTGTTCGTTTAGGTTCACGTAAAGCGATCCCAATTAATGTAAGAATTATTGCTGCCACTAATGTGCGTTTAGAGGAGGCCGTTGCGGCTGGACGTTTTCGTGAAGACTTATTCTATCGCCTGCATGTGGCTAAATTAAGCCTACTGCCTTTAAGGGAGCGTAAGGGTGATATTATGCCTTTAGCCTGCTATTTCCTTCAGGAATATCGACGCCGTTTGAAATTAACTACCGTCAATCTGAGCAGCAGCGCTAAACAAAAACTACTGCAACATGCTTGGCCAGGAAATATCCGCGAGCTCGAAAATGCTATCCATTATGCACTGTTGGTATGCCATCATAACTTGATTCAAGCTGAGGATTTTCAATTAACAACTCTTCAAGTTGTCTCAACAACACCGCCAATTAACCAGACTCAGCCAGAAAATTTATTATCACAAGCACTGACTCAATTATACGATACGCCTAACCCTGAACTGTATGATTTTATTGAAAATACGGTTATCAAAACAGCTTATGAATATTGCCATTATAACCAAGTGCAGACAGCTCAACTATTAGGTATTAGCCGTAATATCCTTCGAGCCCGCTTGATTAAAGCTAACTTGTTACAAAATCGAAAGCTGATAGCTCAGCAGATTTGAAGTAGTTCATATAATTATCTCAAATCTAGTTCACGTGCTTACAGGAGTATTGCTCGTATAAAAATTTTAACCACCTTGGCCCTTAGACTTCACGCCAAGCATCTAGCACAACGCGCGTTTTACTTCTCTAATTCTGCAGTTTTCAAAGAGACTGAATTCTTTCAGGGTTTTTTGTTTTAAAACTGTCTAGTATCAGACATACCAGTTCAAGAGGAGAAGACTATGCGTTTCCGTTACACCATTTTGTATGTAGCTGATGTAGCAGCAAGTTTAAGTTTTTACCAGCAGGCTTTTGGCTTTACGCTTAAGATGCTACATGAGTCCGGTGATTATGGAGAGTTGCAAACGGGAGACACCTTATTAGCTTTTTCTTCCTTAAGCTTAATGCGTCAGTTAGGGAAGCACCCAGGAAGTGCTGATCCAAAACAGCCCATTTTTGAATTGGCTTTTGAAACTGAGGATGTTGAGCTTGCTTTGAAACAGGCTCTAGTAGCGGGTGCAAGCTTAGTCAAACAGCCGGAAACCATGCCTTGGGGACAAGTGATTGCTTATGTTAGTGATCCAAATGGTTTTCTAATTGAAATTTGTAGCCCTGTGTAGCTTGAGGATTGCTTAAACACTAGCTTGTTCAAATACTACTTGATTCCCTCCGTGGTACTGTGCCTGTTGTAAAGCGCGCTCGGAAGCTTTTAATAAAATTGCTGGATAAGCCACATCCAGTGGGTCAGTCTCAAGATTTGCTTGTTCACGTGTTGCCTGGGGTTGGCAGCTAGCAGCTCCAATACTGACTTTTAATCCAGTTAACTGTGCACAGGTCAATTGCTTGCGTTCAATTTCGCTCCGAAACTTTTCAGCAAGTTGTGCAGCTTCTTGAGTATTAGTAGTGGGCAAGAGGACGATAAAACGTTGATCATCATAACGTGCCACTAAATCACCGGCGCGTTGCACAGCTGACTTTAAATAGCTTGCTAACGCAATCAAACACTGTTCACTCGCATCGGTATCAGTTGCTTGATCAATGCCTAACATCAAAAGTGCTAAAGGCTCGCGAGTACGTGCGGAGCGACGCCATTCTAATTTAAATAATTGCTCAAATTGGCGGCGATTGGCTAATTGAGTGAGCGAATCGGTATTCATCTGCTCTAGCAATTTGCGCTGAGCAAGCTGGAAATTATGCATCAGTTGCGCTAAAGGTCGAGTTGCTAACAGGCCGACAATAGCAGCCGCCACTAGCACTAAACCCAATAAGCGAAAAATGGCCTCATTCGGCCAAAGCAACATTAAAGCCATTGGGAGCAATACCGCCGTGATTTGCACCGAAGCAATTGGCCAAGATAGCAACAGCATGGGCAAAGCACCTAAACTGACTAAGAGCAATAGAGCACTGTGGACTGCTAAAACTTCTATTTGATTCACAAACAGTAAAATACCGGATGCACCCCACAAGGCATGTAGGAGTGTACTCAGCAAGACATAACGTTGGGTGCGAGTTAATAAGCTATCTTCTGGGATTTTATCAATTTGGAAATGGCTGCTTACCCACCAACAACTGGCTGCCAATAAAGTAATACTGAGCAACCAAGCCATTAATAAGCCGACGCTAAAGGGCGGGTGTGCCCAAATTAAAAGACATAAAAATAAAGCTGCTAGCGTATGTAGCCAAAATAAAACGGCACCATAGCCTGCTAGACAAACCAATTGCTCATGCATCACAGCTGTTGGTAAGACTAAGAAATTATCCGTTGACAGCTTATGTTTGCCCATATACCTCGATCCATTTGCTAGCAAGCCAAGTTATAGCAGAAGCTTTTCTGTTTTTACGCTGAACGCAAAATTTTTCCGATAAGCTGTCTTCACCTCGGCACAGCCCCTAGCATGGTTAATCGCCTATTGGTTTTTGAATGGTATACTCTAAAAATAAGCGTACTCTATAAAAACAAATAAACTTAGGAGGGAATCATGTTCTTATACTTTGCCATAGCCATCATAGTTTTGGTGGTGACTTTATTTTTCATGGGGGTAAAGACAGTTCCACAAGGCTTTGCTTATACCGTGGAGCGTTTTGGCCGTTATGTCTATACCTTGCAACCGGGTTTGGGGGTGATTATGCCCTTTGTTTATCGAATTGGCCGCAAGGTCAATATGATGGAGCAAGTGTTAGATATTCTGCCACAGCAAGTCATTACAGCGGATAATGCGAATGTGAGTATTGATGGCGTAATTTTCTATCAAGTGTTTGATCCTGCCAAAGCCACTTATGAAGTCGCCAATTTGGAAAATGCCATCTTAAATCTCACAATGACTAATCTGCGCTCAGTGTGTGGTTCGATGGAATTAGATCATCTTCTGAGTAAGCGCGATGAAATCGGCGCGAGAGTTTTAACTATCGTGGATGAGGCAACTAGTGCTTGGGGAGTCAAAGTCTTGCGGGTGGAGATTAAAGATATTGAGCCGCCTGTTGAGCTAGTTAGGGCAATGAATCTGCAAATGACTGCTGAGCGTCAGAAGCGCGCCCAAATTACCGAGGCAGAAGGTAAAAAGCAATCGCAAATTCTCGAAGCTGAAGGTGCTAAATCCGCTGCTTTTTTGCGTGCAGAGGCGCGTGAGCGGGAGGCTCTGGCAGAAGCAAAAGCTACACAAATGGTCTCAGAAGCAGTGTCTAAAGGTGATGTGCAAGCCCTTAACTATTTCGTGGCACAAAAATACGTTGAAGCTTTAGGTAAGTTTGCGGATTCCAATCAGCAGAAAACGATCTTTATGCCTTTGGATACCAGTGGCTTAATGGGATCGATTGGCAGCATCAATGAGCTGTGGAAAGTCATGCGGGAGAAAGAGTAAGCATGATGAATCTTGAATTTTGGTACTGGCTAATTTTAGGCGCAGTGCTGCTTACTTTAGAAATGTTCGCACCCGGTGCAGTTTTAATGTGGTTTGGCTTCGGTGCTATCCTGACCGGCTTAGCGCTGTGGGTAGTTCCTGATTTAAGTTTAGGCTGGCAGCTTTTACTGTTTGGCGCGACTTCTATTTTAAGCCTCTATGCTTGGCGTAAATCCAAGTTTTTCCGTGATCCACCCACTGCAGAGCCAGAGTTAAATAATCGTCTACTCAATCATATTGGTAAGCGCTATGTCTTAAATGAAGCTATTGTCCAAGGCAGCGGTTCATTGCGGATTGGTGATAGTACGTGGCGGGTGCGTGGCAAAGATTTACCTGCTGGTACTAAGGTCGAAGTGGTCGGGGTTGAGGGGATAATTTTGTTGGTGGAAGTGGTTTAATGGGGTTAGATAAGTGATAGGCACTTAGCCTATCACTTGAGAGTTTGGCGTTTGCCCCCCATTCTGATGAGACAGTAATAAGGGTGGCAGGGGCAGAAAATGTATACGTGCATACCACCACAACCACGGCACCCCTACTACTAAGCCAAATACTCCCCAACCGGCTTGATCATAGAAATCTTGCATGGTCATGGGTGTAAAACCGCTCCACCACATACGATCCATCCATTCCATACTGACAGCAATCAGGTTATTCACAAAATGCACAATGATCGGGCCAACGAGTGAACGTGTTTTCATATACAGTAAGCAAAGAAATACACCGAACACAAAAGCCCCGAGCATGTCATAGTGCAGAAAAGCGAATAAACCCGAGGAGAGTAAGACGGCAGGAATCGGGCCTAATTTCAGCGTCCAGCGATTAAGTAAGTAGCCACGAAAAATAAACTCCTCCACAATGGGGGCGAAGATCACTGCGGCCACTACTGCGATAAAGTTCCCTAGCCAATAATGACCCTGCGCATCCCAATATAATAGGGGTGGGCTGTCGAGAAACCATTTCTGTACTAAATCAGGCGCAATAAAGGACAAAGGGTAATACATTAAATAAGCCAAGCCCATCGAGGAAATAATCATGCCGACAGCTAACCAAATGTATTGGGGAATTTCTGCGGGTGCGGGAACATTGAGTAAGAGCTGGGTAATTTCCTCACGGTGTTTGAAGCTCATCCACCATAATAGCCCCGCTAATACCGGATAGGTCATCGCAAACACAAAGCTTTCAATCGTAAAGAAACCACCTGCTGTGAAGAGGTGTTGGTTCTCTTGGGTTTGTTGAACCACTGCGTAGATGGAACCAATCAGAAAATACAGTACAAAGAAAAAAGTGCCTACCACCCAAGTAGAAGGCACTTCATCTAAAGGATTAGAACGCATGCGCAATCCTTGGTTTAGTTGTCAGTATCATGGAACAGCTCCAGTGAAACTTGTTCTTGCAAAGCAGCGTTACTAGGCATCGACATGCCAAAATATTGCCAAGTATGGCGAGTAGCCACGCGCCCCCGAGGGGTACGCATCAAAAAGCCTTGCTGGATCAAATAAGGTTCTAACACATCTTCAATCGTGCCACGTTCTTCACCAATGGCGGCCGCTAAACTATCCACACCAACGGGGCCACCATCAAATTTCTCCAGCATGGCTAATAGCAAGCGCCGATCCATATGATCTAAGCCTTGATCATCCACATTCAGCATATTGAGGGCACGATCAGCAAGCTCAGGTGTGACCCGTCCATCGCCTTTAACCTGTGCATAATCCCGCACACGACGGAGTAAGCGATTGGCAATCCGTGGCGTACCTCGGGAACGCTTAGCTATTTCATATGCGCCGCCTTCTTCCATTGGCACATTTAAGATATTAGCAGCCCGCCCAACGATATAAGCGAGGTCATCCACATTATAAAACTCTAAGCGTTGCACAATCCCAAAGCGGTCGCGTAGCGGTGAGGTTAATAAACCAGCGCGGGTAGTAGCACCGACTAAGGTGAAGGGGGGTAAATCCAGTTTAATTGAACGAGCTGCAGGGCCTTCACCAATCATAATATCTAGCTGAAAATCTTCCATCGCTGGATAGAGAATCTCTTCGACCATGGGGCTGAGGCGATGAATTTCATCAATGAATAACACATCATGCGGCTCCAGATTGGTCAGGAGTGCAGCTAAATCACCGGCTTTTTCTAAAACAGGGCCTGAAGTTTGGCGTAGATTCGCACCCATTTCTTGAGCAATGATATTCGATAAGGTGGTTTTGCCTAAGCCGGGGGGGCCAAAAATCAAGGTATGATCGAGCGCATCACCCCGCGCCCGTGCGGCGCCGATGAAAATCTCCATTTGTTCGCGCACCACGGGCTGACCAATATAATCTTTGAGGCGACGTGGGCGAATATGTTCATCAACATACTCTTCTTCACGTGAGCTAGTAGGGGAAATCATGCGATTATTTTCAGACATTGTTCTATTCCAGAGAGCCTGTTAGCCCTACACCATAGCAAATGCAGCTTGAAAACACATCCACGGATTTGGTGCAGAAAAAAGCCCTTTTACATCAAGCAAAAGGGCTGAACAGAAGCAAAATAACTAGGCTTATTGTTTAACCACGGCTGGATTAAACACTGGGATAGCTGCACCGCGTTTCACTTGGAATACGGCAGTTTCTGCTTGCATTTCAGTGGTCGCAGCTAAGGAACTGCTTGGATCTAACAGTGATCCATGTACACCTTCAGTGAAGCGGACGACTCCATCCGGCGTACCCGTTTGGGTAATCGATTTTAAGCCCATGACACTAATCAAGGGTTCAGTACCCGATAACGGCGCGCCTACCACACGATTAGGAATCACCTTATCGCTCCCCACCCCATTTAAACCGACCACTTCCATCATATGAATCGGGTGTTTGGCAGCAGCTCTCTTACCTAAGACAATCGGATCGGCGGGGTCACTTACCCATTGAGCAACTGCCATAAAGGTATCATATGCTGCAGTACCTTTAATGACGCCACTCGCGGCTAAACCTTGTTGAATAGCAGGGCCAAAGGTCTCAGAGCCATCCAATAAACGGGCAATACCGCCCCCTGGAACAGCTAAAGTGGCTGGGGTGCTGGTGGCTTCTTGGCTTAGATACCCTGTACCTACCATAGAGCCTAAGGAGATACCTACAAAGCCGACCTTTTTCGTGTCCAAAGGAATAGGACTCATACTTTGGATACTACCTAAACTCTTACGTAAGACCGTCAAATCAGAAATGCCTTGGCGGATATTATCCCGCGAGGTACGCAAGCTACTCAGATTAATGAAATAAGAGCCAGAGCTATCAATTATCCCATCTGCACCGGTCGCACCTGTACTGTTATTACGTAAATCCAGATTGAAAGTACGCTCGACATCGCCGGAGAAGGCAGGGTTGAGATCCGCTTTCAGCGGATTAGTGTTGTCAGTAATTCCGTGCAAAGGTAGATCAATCGCTACTACCGCAAAACCTACATCAGCCATAGTGTCTGCAATTGCCAACATATCTAAGCGACTACGAGTAATACCGTGTTGGAAGATGATGACTGGCCAACCCGTGGCTGGTGGAGTTGCACCCACCAAGGAAGTCGCATTCGGCACACTCATCAAGACTGGAACGGTTTGAGTGCTTTTTGACTTGGGTGTTGGGTTATAGCGGGTGAGATTGCTATCACCCACACCTTGCCAATAACTAGTTAAAGGCGCTTTTGCATTCAGATAATAAGGCAGGTCTAAGCTACCTATATGCACATTCGCTTTGCCACGTAAGTTACTAGAGAAGGTTTTAGTCGTGCCTAAAGCCGGTGACATCAACATTTTGCTAGCTTTTGCTTGCGCAACGGCAGCTTGGAGTACAGGTGTGACTGATTGAGTGGTAAATGTCCAACTCAAAATGATACGTTGCTTTGCTACGCCTTTCCCTACCGCAGCCGCTTCTTGAGTACCGATTAATTGGCGCAAAGGCTCTAAAGCAGCATAAGGTGTATTCGCCAAGGATTGAGTCGCTTTTGCCAGTAAATAGTAAGAGGAGCTAGCCGCTGCTTTACCCGCTTTATCTTTAATACTATTAGTCAATACGACCATATAGCCGGTGCTTTCTTTTAAAGGTTTAAGCGGTACTAAAACTAAAGTTTTGCCATCAGCAGTTGGTGTCGCATAAATATCTGCCGCCGTCAGTTCCTTTTCAATACTAGTGACAGCACCAGTAGCCAGGTCTTTTTTGACTTCATACACATACACACTACTACCAACCTTTACGGTAGAGGCATCCATCACATTACTGAAGGCTGTGGTAATCGGTGCAGTCAAAGCAAAACCATCTAAGGAGTTAATGGCTTCATAGAGGGGTAACTTCGAGGCAGGCAAATTAGTGGTGGGAATATTTAAAGTACCATCGGTGCTACCCCGGAAGAGTAAATCATTGGTACTAGGAATAATGCCATTTGTAGGGTCAAATAAAGGGGAAAGTGCAGGGCTGTAGTTGTTTTGCGCATTTGTTTGGCTGGCATCGAAATCATAAGCTAGCACATTGTAACTGGCTAGGCCTAAGGCTGCTGCTAAACAGAAGGCTAAGCTTTTAGGTTTAATCATGTTTAGGCCCTCTTAAAATGACATATTGAATTGCGCGCTGATAATGTCAACGCTGGCATCGAAAACCCCACGCACGGCATAACCATTGTCTTCACTGGTATTATCAATGGGGGTTTCACCCATGAATAAATGTGCGTAACCGAGATCAAGGCTAGAGGTTTTATTTAATTTATAATTCGCGCCTACGGCTAACCAAGTACGGTCATTATCTGGGGTGCGCGGAGTGCGCAATTTAGCGTTAGGAATCGGTGTTTTATCTAAAGCTACCCCACCCCGTAGTTTCAAACGATCATTATATTGATAACTCGCCCCCACCGAATAACGGGTCACATCTTTCCATTTCTCATCCACATTGGTGACAATTGCGCCAGTTTTCTTATCCACTACCCGCAAGCGCTCGAAACTACTCCAGCCAGTCTGGGTAATATCACCGAGTAATTCGACTTTATCGTTCACTTTGTGCGCAACTGCTAAAGATAGCGTGTCGGGGAGATTCGCGTCAGCTGTTACATCAACATCATTAAAGCGAGTGACACCTGTGGCGGTGAGAATCGGTTGTAAAGCAGCGTTAACACTATAATCAGCCTTACCTTCTAATTTATGATTTATAGCACTGCGATAACTGAGTCCAACTTTAGTTTTATCATTAGGCTTATACATAGCGCCTAAGTTATAACCGAACGATACATCATCACCGCTAATGACCACTTTGCTATCGGTGGCTTTATTGGACAAGGTAGGCATGGCTCTTAAGCAGCTCAATAATAAATCGCCACTATTAGCCGCACTTGCAATACTGCGACAAGCAGCAGCGGAGTCAATCGCACTACCTAACTCCACGGTAATATATTGCAGATTAACCCCACCGCCGAAAGTAAGTTGCTCATTCACTTCATAAGCAATAGAGGGGTTAATATTGACAGTTTGCATGGAAGAGTCTAAGGCGTTATAGCGCCCAATCCAATCATCCTCATAATTGGTTTCTAGACCAAAGGGGGCATTAATGCCAACTCCTGCGGTCAGTTTTTCATTAATACGTTTAACTGCATAAGCATTCGGTACGAAGGCTGCCTTACCGCCGTCATCATTTTTGCCAATTAAAGCTGCTTTGGCTTGCTCGAAGTCCCCACCGGTCAATGCTGGGTTGACCCAAGAGCCTTTATTGGTGAATTTCGCTTTAGGGATAATGATATGACCAGCGGCGCTGACATGAGTACCATCGCCCAACTCAGCCATCCCTGCAGGATTAAACCAAGTAGTTGAGGCATCCTCAGCGACGGCAGCTGCACCAGCAAAGGCATTCCCCATGCCTGAAGCGGAGTTTTCAATCAGAGCGAAGCCCGCCGCCTGCGCAGTAGTACTAAGAGCAAAGGTTATAGATACAGCCAGAAAGGTTCTAGCAGGTAGCTTTATCATCGTTATTCCTCCTCCTGTTGGATACCTTACAAAAGTAACAGAAAATTCACTTGAAAAGAAACTACCTGTTGCAAAACTACGACAGTTCAGCTACTGCACAGGTTTTGCAAACCCTTGCGCATAAATTCCAAATTCTTTCACCCTAATTTTGCATGGTCATTGCTTAAGATTTTCAGCAATGCATAAGGAGTTTAATCATGCAAAACTACCGTTTAGCCTTAAAATTATTCACTCTGTTTATACTAATTATTCTACTTTTTATTCCACAAGCTTCGTTGATGGGCTTAGTGAGTGAACGTGCCAGTTGGCGCTCTGAGGCCTATAGCAGCATTGAGCAAAGCTGGCCGGGTTCTCAAGTGCTAGCAGGCCCGGTGCTCGTAGTGCCTTATACCCTCACCGTGAATTTAAAAGAAACCATCACTGAAAAAGATGGTGCTACGCGGGAAGTCGTGAAAGCACAAACGGTTGAGAATCGCTTGATTATGATTCCCAAACAATTAGAGATGCAAAGTAAACTGGATAGTGAAACTCGCTATCGCGGGATTTATGCCGTGCCGATTTACAATAGCAGCCTACAAGTATCAGGGCGCTTTGAAACCCAAGCTCTAGTTGATTTAATTAATGAACATAAAAACGATCAGCTGCAATTATACAGCCCCTATGTATCGGTATTGGTGCGTGATCAACGCGGTATTGCCGCGCCCCCTGAACTCATTTGGAATCAACAAAAACTCGCCTTTAATCCTGGCACTAATCTACCGAATGCGGCGGCTGGTATGCATGCAAAAATTCCTGACTTTAGCACTATGCCTGCGCAACAATTTCAATTTAATTTTGATCTGCAATTACGTGGGATGAGTGCGATGAGTTTTGCCATGTTGGCGGAAAACTCAGATGTACGCTTAGTCGCAGATTGGGCACACCCTAAATTCAGTGGCGAATTACTGCCTGAAGAGCGTGCTATCAATGCTCAAGGTTTTACTGCTCATTGGCGCGCCTCTTCGTTCTCTTACAATGTGAATGCAGCCTTAGAGCAATGTCGGGCGAATCAATGTGATGCGCTCATGAGTCGTTCCGTGGGTTTCGAGTTATTACAGCCGGTGGATATGTATCAGCAATCCGAGCGTAGTATTAAATACGCCGTGTTATTTATTCTACTGACCTTTACAGTGTTGATTATGTTCGAGTTATTGAAGAAATTACGTATTCACCCGATTCAATATTTCTTAGTAGGCTTAGCTTTAACCGTATTTTATCTCTTGCTGATTTCTCTGTCTGAGCATATTGATTTTGCTTGGGCTTATTTAATCGCCGCTTTAGCCAGTACCAGTTTATTAACCCTATATTTCGGTGCGATCTTACATAACCGCAACTTAGGTCTGTTGTTAGGTGGTGGTTTATTGAGTTTATATGCTGTGCTTTATGTGATTCTTCAGGCTGAAGATAATGCACTCTTAATGGGGAGCTTACTGATCTTCGCAGTCTTAGCCGCTCTAATGCTCTCTACTCGCCACCTCGATTGGTATGCCTTAACGGCTAATGCTTTACCGCAACCGAAACGAACCGTGGTAGAACCAGAGGAACAATTGGAACAGCTGGATGAGTCCGTCAACTAAGCTCACTGCATGACTCTAATCTTTACTAGCTTGGCGACCTGCGGGTCGCCTTTTTTTGGTGTAAGCTTGGCACGGTAATCGTTGCATTTTTCATTGAGGAACTATTAATGCGCTTAACAGGGATGCTGCTTTCAGTTGTATTATTCAGCCTAACCAGCCTGAGTCATGCTGAAGACCGAATTTATTTATTGGCTGGACAATCGAATATGATGGGGAAAGGTAAAATTTCGGAAATTCCCGCCAGCTATCGGCAGACTCCAACAAATGTAAAATTCTATTATCAAGGCCGTGAAAAAGGCTTAGGGCAATTTGCCTATTTTGGCCCAGAAATTGGTTTTGCTCACGAAATTGCCCGTGCTTTTCCCAATGATCGCCATATTATTATTAAACAAGCCGCGACCGGCAGCACCATTGAGCGCTGGTTGCCAGGGCAGGCTTTATATAAAGGCTTATTGCGCCAAGTGGGATTTTCCTTACCAGAGGATCATGATAAGAAAATTGACGCTATTGTGTGGATGCAAGGCGAAAGCGATGCACGCAGCGCCAATTTGGCTGGGCAATATGGCGGCCGTTTAAATCGTCTCATTCAAGCTTTACGTAATGACCTTAATTCACCGAATAGTCTATTTATTCTTGGCCAGATCAATCCTGAAGATTTAGCCTTTTCAAAAGTTGCCCAAGTACAAGCTAGCCAGCGCCAAGCTCAGCAGGCGAGTGGTAATACCATTTTGGTATCTACCGAGGGTTTAGGCAAAATGTATGACCATGTACATTACAATGCGCAAGGGCAATTAGAGTTGGGTAAGCGTTTTGCCAAAGCCTATATTGAGCAAGCGCGTAAACGTAATCAACTCGCAAGTCGTTAAACCAATTCTATGCTTGAAGCCGTTTTACGCATCATCGGAATTATTTTTCCAGTCTTTGCTTGTGCTGGTTTAGGGGCTTATTACGGCTGGCGTTTCCGTCCGGATATGTCCGTGGTGAATAAGCTAAATATGGAGATCTTCGCGCCCTTTTTAGTCTTCTGGGCGCTAATGGATAAGCCCTTTGATTTCAGCGGTTATTGGGGTTTAGCTGTGGGTGGTTTGGCAGTAGTGCTCGGTTCAGGCTTATTACTGTTACCCATTGCCTTAGTCTTTAAAATCAATCTGAAAACCTTTTTGCCGCCGATGATGTTCAATAATTCCGGCAATATGGGTATTCCGCTGATTCTATTTGCCTTTGGTGAAGATATGCTCCAAGCGGCGGTAGTGCTCTTCATCATTGAAATGCTGCTGCATTTTACGTTGGGCTTATACCTGCTGGATCATAAAACCAACCCCTTGCAGCTACTAAAAATGCCGATGATTATTGCAGCGCTTGCAGGTTTGATTATGAGTTCTCTACACATTAGTTTACCGATGCCCTTAGCGAATACTTTGAAACTACTCGGGCAGGTTTCGATTCCATTATTACTGTTTTCTTTAGGTGTGCGCTTATTAGATGTCAGTTTAAAAGACTGGAAATTAGGTGTATTTGGTGCGATTGCAGGCCCTGCAGCTGGCTTAATTTCAGCCTTCGTCTTGCTGCCATTTTTACAATTAGACGCATTGGAAACTGGGGTGTTATTGGTGTTTGCTGCTTTACCTCCTGCCGTGCTGAATGTGTTAGTTGCTGAACAATATCAACAGGAGCCGGAGCGGGTGGCCTCGCTGGTCATGCTAGGTAATTTGGGTAGTTTAGTTATTATCCCCGCTACCCTGTGGTTTGCCCTAAAAACTTAATGTGTGAGTGTCCTAAACTGCCGTAAGCACGCGAATTGTTACAGGCATACGTTCACCATCCGCTAAAATCAATAAACCCCTGATCGAACCACGCGTGCTATCTAAATAGAGATGACGTGCAACCACCTGATTACCTTCATAAAACACAGGCTTCACGGTGTCATCGTATTGGATAGCAATTACTGCCGAAGGATAATCTTTGGCTTCACCCAATAGGATCAGATCCTTGTTAGGAAAAGGATTTTCTGGATCAACGAGGCGTGGCATGCGATCTGCAATACCGCGTACTTCACGTGGCTGCCCTGCAGTGCTAATCGGTTTATAAAAGCGTTGTGTAGCATACTCTGGCTTACTGCTTTTATTTTGATTCTCGTCCTCGCGCCCGACGATCTGTTGTAGGAAATTACCAACTAAACGTGCCATTTGCTGATATAACGTTTTTGGCAGCTCAAAGTTGACAAAGCGGTCAGCATGGCGCTTTAAATCGCGTTGGCTATATTGGTTAGTTTCTACTGGCTCAATCGTACTAGCACGATTAGTACGTATTTGCCCATTTTGAATTGGCGTGAACATTTGGTCTTTCCCTTTACCCCAATAAAATCCCGAAATGTTTTTCTTAGGATTCATCATCTTAGATTGCTTAAAAAAAGCCGAGCTTAGGGAGGACAAGTGCAAAGGTCTGCCCGATAAAATTAGTAATATTTTTAAGGGTAGAGAAGCGTTTATCGTGGGTTCAGGTAATGTGCTTAAGGCTTAAGCAAAAGCTGTTTTTGAAATAGCAAGTTGAACTAGTTACAAGTTGTTTGAAAGTTATTCAATTTTGGGCGTGATGTTGATTTGTCGCTCAGCTTCAATAAGCTGTTGAAGAGTTTGCCAATCATGGCGGATACTTTTCGGTAGACCAAACTTAAACCACGGTTTCTGGTTAATACGGCGGGTCAGTTGTAGTTCTAATGCGTCCTTATCATAAGCATCACCTGGCCACGCAAAGATTGAAAGATCGGCCTTTAATACAGGGGTAACTTCATAGCGCAAAATAGCTTCAAGCTCAGGGAGTGAATAAGGGGATTCCGCCAAAGTTTTAGCAACGGTTTCAACATCATCCTTATATTCACTCTGAAGAAATAACTGAGACATTGCAAACCAAACAGGTCTACGAGTTTCAATGATTGAGGCAAGTTCTAAGTGCTTGTTCATCGAATTAAGCGCTCCATGAAAAAGTCATACAGCGCTTATGCCAGTATGTCAAATGGTTTTTAACAAGTCCTGGTGGACTTGCTTGGTCAAGCGCGCCCCATACACTTGAATAATTTGGGCAGCCGCTTTACTCGCTAAATCACCTGCTTGCGCATCACTTAAGCCTTGGGTAAGTCCATACAAAAATGCGCCAGCAAACATATCACCAGCACCATTGGTATCTAAAGGTTTCACCTTTTGCGCGGCAATTTTGACTTCACTATCGGCATTGACTACTAAAGCACCCTCACTACCTAAAGTGATCACGAGTTTATGTGTTAGTGGTTTCAGTGCTTGAATTGCAGCGGGTAGCGTGGTTTGCCCCGTAAAGGCAAAGGCCTCTTCTTCATTGCAGAATAAAACATCGACCCCTTCGCCCAGCATTTCTACTAAACCCGATTTGAAATAGGTTGCCATTGACGGGTCAGAAAAGGTCATTGCCATTTTCACCCCGTGTTGTTTGGCAACTTTACGCGCTGCTAAGACAGCCGCACGAGAGGTATCTGAGGTAACTAAATAGCCTTCCACATAAAGATATTTAGATTGTTTTAATTCTTCATAATGTAATTCAGCAGCAGAAAAATCACTGGTAATCCCTAAATAGGTATTCATGGTGCGCTCTGCATCAGGCGTGACCATCACCATACATTTACCCGTTTTACCTTCAGAACTACAACGCACTTGATCTAAGCGTGTATCAACGCCTGCTGCATGTAAATCATGCATATAGAACTCGCCAAATTCATCATTAGCGACTTTGCAGGCATAAAAGGTTTTACCACCAAATTGACTGACTGCCACAATGCTATTCGCTGCAGAACCACCACCTGCGCGCTTTTTTAAGCCAAAGCTTTGTTTAAGACTGGCTAATAAGTGATTATGACGCTCTTCATCAATTAAGGTCATTAAGCCTTTTTCAATACCTTCAGCTGTTAAAAAAGCATCGGTCACTTCAAATTCTTTATCGACTAGCGCATTGCCAATACCGTAGACGTCGTATTTCATGGGTGTACTTTAAGCTAAAAAAGATGGGAGGCACTTGTACCGTATTCATCACCAATTTTCTAGATGAAGACGACAGATCCGTTTATTTTAGAAGTAAAGAGACGATTGACCAAAACAAAATATAAAGGGTATGAACGTAGTTCTACTCACTTATCGACAGACTTATCCACAGGTTTATGCACAAAGCTTTAATCTTTAGCTAAATAGTTTTCTAATAAGAAGTGGAATAAGCTTTGCAAAATATCTGCTAATTTGAAGTTTATAGCCCTAAAACTACCATTTATCGGTAAAAACCTACCAAAAATCTCATGTAATCTTGCGGCTGGATAAACATACTACATCTAGTGGTTCAAAAAAAGCTTGACCACAATGAGCAAGCTTAGGACTTATCCACAGCAAAAAAAGACTTGACAGCTTTTGGAGTGACTGAATTAGTGTTGAGGAGAAAACTGACCCGTACGGATAAAATGCAAGCACTCTTGTGCCACCTGTTTAGAAAACAGCATGCTGCTATGCGAGACAGGCAAAATGCGATGCGCTGTTTGTGCAGGATGGTAAGTTTCTGAAAGCGCTACGACCCCATCATTCACTTCGGCAATACCACCGAAGATTCTTCCAACACCAATCGGATTAGTGCCTGCAAGCGCGCCCCATTCATGCTGCAATAAAGTTTCGGGTAAACCTTGTCCATCTAAACCGCCTTCAAAGCTGAGTCCTATCAGTGGGCGAAACCAACGATATTTAGCCAAACGATGCGCGATTAAACTGCCCTTAGCTGGAGTACCTAAAGTGACTAAGCGCCCAGGTGGTAATTCGGCATGACAAGTGAGCATTTGCAAAGCCACAATCCCGCCTAAACTATGTGCAACAATATGCAAGCGTTCAGTGGGCAAGGCATACCGCTGAACAGCTTGATAAACGAGGCTGACATTATGAGCCGAATTTGAGCTAATCGAATGATAGATCGGTGTGACTACTTCATAACCGGCATTAGTGAATTGCTGCTTTAGCCAACGCATAGCCCAAGGATGCAACCAAAGGCCATGCAGTAAGAGAATTTTCTCAGTCATCTATTGTTAAAATTTTATCTCTGGGGTTGAATCAAGGTCAGGATCCTTTTTCTCCACCACTGTAGCTGTACTTGTACTAGCTGCTGAGGACTGATTTTCCTCTAAACGCCGCCGCATCCGTTCGGCGACTCGTGCTTCTTCTTCTTCCAAGCGCCGCATTTCCCGTTGCTGGACAAAAGCACGCCAAACCATCGCTAAAATAAATAATAAAGAAAGCAAAGCTACTGCCAAGGCTAAAGGTGAAACCCCACGTAATGGCGCAGAAGAGTTTGTGCTAGCTCCAGTACTACCTTGGTTGCCAGATTGGGCGAGCATTTGTGAAACCGGTACTGAACTAGAGGTTTTCACATCATTCGTAGGTTCTAAATTAGCTGCAGTTTGAGTACCGCTAGGTGCTTTAATTTCGGAGCCTGTTTCGCTACTGGCAGTTGCTGGTGACTTGCTCGCAGCACCAGCGATTCCAGTGTCAGCATTAGTTTTAGCTTCTGCGGTTTTACTAGCAGAGTCATTCGGTTTAGTGTCTTCTGCGGGTTTAACTCCAGTGGTTTTGTCTTCTGGTTTAGCCGATTTTTCAGTTGATTCGCTAGGTTTAGGTGCGTCAGTGCTAGGTTTATTTTCTGGCTTAGTCGTTTCTGTTGAGGCTGCAGTTTCAACTTTGGTGACTTCGTTAGGTTTAGTGGCAGTTTTGGTGGCTTCCGTACTCGGTTTAACGCCTTCAGTTTTAGATGCTTCAGTTGCTGGCTGATCAGTAGCGTTTTCGGGTTTAGCTGTTGGGGTAGTGCTAGGTACTGCAGCTGCTAGCGTTTGTGGCTCAGTGCTCGGTTTAGACGTGTTAGGCTCAGTCGCTTGATTAGAACTCGTATTCGGATTAGCCGTTGTAGTGGTTTCAGAGCTAGGCTTAGCCTCTGTACTAGGCGTAGCCGGTTTAGTCTCAGGCGTTGGCGTTTTGCTTTCATCTGCCCAGACCGACTTAGCGGTAGGTTCTTTATTTTCAGTGGTAGTTGTACTTGCTGGAGTGCTAGGAGCTTCAGCTTTAGTAGCAGTCTCACTAGGCTTAGCAGCGTTTTTATTGGCCTCAGCCGCTGCTTTAGGGTCAGCTGTGCCTGCAATGGTAGCTGTTGAAGCCTCAACCGTCGTGAGTTTTAATTCCGATTTGCCCGCTGAGCTTGGAGAGTTAGGCACACTAGCAGGGCTTACTTCTTTGAGTTTGTCAAACAGACGCATATTGTCTGCATGTTGTGCCTTAATCGTTTCGCTCGCATTTTTTAGAGAAGCTTGTAGCGTTTTAATGTGATTGTCTTTCTGATCAAGCACACTAGTTAATTCTTGCAACTCGATCTTAAGTTTTTTGACTTGTGCGTCTAGTTGTGGATTAGGCTTACCCTGTGATTGTTTAGCTTGTAGCGATTTAAGTTCGCTCGTCAGCTCTTGGTTTTTAGCCTCAGCAATTTGTAATTGGGCCTGTAAGCGAGCTAAGCGGCGCGTGGCATTGCGTGGAATAGTTGTGTAAGTAGGGGTTTTAGCAGCGGTTTTTACGACTGTTGGCTTGGAACGTTTAGTGACTGCACGTTCTTTAAGCTTTGGGACAGGCGGTGGCTCGGAGCGCGGCAAATCCACCCCACGTTTCCAAAAATGATTATGCTTTCTAGCTTCGCGTAAAGCCGCTAGGCGTTTATAGCGGCGTGCTTCAGCTGAGCTTGGAGCTTTAAGTGACACACCTTTCATTAAAGAATTAATATTGTTGCTAGCAAAGGCTTGAGGGTTTTTGTAATAAAGTGCCAGCATGGTTTGCTGCACTGTAGCTGTATTATCAGGTCGTAGCCGATCAGCAATCGTCCAAAGGGTATCCTGATCTTTTACGGGACCATAAGAACGCGGGGCGGCGTCAACAGTACAGGATAATGCTAGCCCTAAGAGCATTATCGGCAGAGTGTGCTTTAACATAAGCGCGGCAAGTCCATTCATTAGCTATTCTGTATCATTGGTTTATAGCTGATTATACAGAGGAATGCAGCCTGATATTTGATAAACCCAGTGGAATTCCAGCCAGAGCCTGCTGAGTGGCAGCAAGTTCTGGCAAAGTAAGGAAGGGGGAGGGTTAGATGGCGGCTTTATTTAAGAGCATTGCTTCAGCATAACGTGGGGCTAACACATATTTAGGTTTGCCCACCCCGCCTTCAGCATTCAATTCAACCACTGTTTCTTGTTCAAGCGTGCGCAAAATAGTCTCAGCAATTTCTTGGCGCTGTGGTTTGCCCATCAATGAGGCTTTAATTCCCATGCGTTCACCTTTTTCACGGATAATTTCACCTACAGCCTCAGTGACTGGGCGAATGGTCGGTTTCAGCTCACCATTCAAAATTCGATTGCGCACATCGGTATAAATAATCTTAAAGAAACGCTTTTGGGTCATATCGGCTATTTTGTTTTCCTCCGTTTCTACGCCTTCCAATTTTTGCGAGTTTTCAGTGGGCATCGTGACAGTCATACGCGCATTGCGATCAGGTGAGACCCAATCTAAATACTCATTACGCAATTGATTCGCATGATCTTGGGGGATGTTGCCACCACTTGCTAATTGAGCTGCCAAAGGAATCCCATCCGGTGCATTAATAAGCTCCCCATGTGAATCCCGTCCTAGAGACAATAAAGCAGCACGGTGATCCGCTACATAAGTTCCTACAAAATGGAAAGCATATTCAAAGGTACCAATAATAATCACTGAGAATAAAAAGGAAGCCCAAATGCCAGTCACGCCCAAAAAGTCTTTAATTAAACGAATCATGGCATAATGTTTATCTTCATCATATTCTAATTGCTTGGCTTGACTAATTGCACTGCTTAATAAGCTAGAGCGTGTTTGGTCTTGCATGACCACTTGATGATTATAAGATTCTAATTTGCGCTCATAATCAGCAATGCGTTTGTCCAAAGTTTTATGTGAGTATTTAACGGCTTCATGATTAGCCGTTTTCTGTGCTTTTAAATCTTGCCAGTAAGCTAATTGAGCACGCGTATCTGCTAAAGCACGTTGCTCATTAGAAATACTCGAGGCGTTACTGGCTAAGGTAGTGATACTGCCTACTGCAGCTTGGAACACCGCTGAGTTTTCAGAACGATGCCGCACGGTCGCATCCTCACGCTCCATCGATTGTGAAATTTCAGAGAATAGACCGAAGAAAACCACAATAAAGGTAGCGATAATCGCGGCTGGGCCTTTATAGCCAGAGGCATATAAAAAGGCTTGAGCAGCGGTTATAACCGCAGTAATACCTAAGCCCAAACAGGCATTTAACCATTGTTCTGAGGTCCAAGCCTCAGGGGTCATATCGCCACCTACAAAGTATTTCACCACGAAAAAAGCAGATGCTAAAAATGCAGCGACCGCTGCCATAAATAACCATAATTCAGCTTTGCGTAAATCGCGTAATAAATCACGAAGGGATTTACTACGTGCAATATAGCTTGGCCGATCAAATTTGGTTTTTACCTTTGAATCAGTCATAATTAATCTCCTGTCGAATCTTCCCAAATGACACAGGATCAGGTGTGGAGAGAGTTGCCGCTTTCTTCACACCTTTCGTTTACATCCAGCCCGCTAGCAGTAGCAAGACCCCTAAAAACCATAATAAATGTTTATCAGAGCGCATACTGTAAGAAGCGAAAATGGCAGCAATTAATCCCAAACCAATAAAAATATTGGGCAAATGCAACATAGCTGTTGTGGTATTAATAATTTTATCCATCCCGGGTAGCATAACGAGTAATAGCCAAACACCTAAAGCCCAAGCCACTAAAACCCAGCGAATAACGCCCCAAGCTTCTTTTAAATCTAATTGGCTTTTAATTTCCTCTGAATGGTCATTAAGAATTAAATCACTTGTTGACTGATGCAAGGCAGGTTTTAAGTGAGTTGGAGGTTTTAAATTATCTTTAATAGCCATGTTGTAACTCCTGTTATTAATATCTTCTTAAAAAAAAGGCAGCGGTATACGCTGCCTATAATCACCCTAGTGGTTGGTCTAGGGATCAGGGCATAAGATTAAATGCGGTGATTTAGGCTTAATAGCTACGGAATAAACCGACCATTTTGCCTTGTACCTGTACGCTACTTGCCGGATAAACCATCGGCTGCATATTGCTATTTTCTGGATGCAGCTCAACCCGTCCATCAGCTAGATAAAAAATTCGTTTTAACGTCGCACCATCACCTTCCACATAAGCGACTACAATATCGTTGTTAGTAGCGATTTCAGCATGTTGAATCACTACATAATCACCATCCATAACACCAATATCCCGCATCGATTCGCCTTGTACTTTTAAGGCATAGCGATTAGGACCGAGGAATAATTCATTTGGGCTAATTTCATTTTTATCTAAAGCCTCAATCGGTTTACCCGCAGCGATTTTTCCTAATAACTGTAGGCTGCTATGAATAGGTTCAGGTTCTGCAGTCCAATGAGCAGGGATGCTATAAGCACGCTTGCCTTCCGAAGCCTCCTCCAGATAACCCAAACTAATCAAACTCTGCACATGTTGGTGAACAGTACTGCGGGTATTAATACCCGCTTGGTTGCCAATCTGATCAAGTGTGGGAGCATAGCCATTGAGTTCAAATAGCGAGCGTATTGTTTGTAAAATCTCCTGTTGCCTGCGTGTTAACTTTGACATATCCCGTCCTTCCCATTATAAACCGAACCAAACACGAACTAAATATACGAACTAATGACGAACTTTGCCAATTAAAATTTCTTAGTAGTTATTCGTTTTTTGTTCGCTTTTTCCGATGAGTGGCATATTTACTAGCAATTCTGACGGTAGTTTTAGCAAGATAGTCGTCGAAGCTCCATTTTTCCTACGCATTTAGCCCTTATGATAAGCCGATGAAAATGACCATCTTCTCCAAACTCTTGCTCACTATTCTTACCACTGCCTTCGTAGTGATTTTATTCATGATGTTTTTCATGAATTGGAGCTTTCGTACTGGCTTTGCGGATTATCAATATCGCAATGATTTAGAGCGCGCTAATCGCTTAACTGAGCGTTTGGTGGAGTATTGGGAGGAGCAACATAGTTGGAATGCTTTGCGCTTAGACCGACGTAATTGGTCAGGTTTGCTTGCAGAAATAGGCGAGGGACGCTTTGCCCGTAGAGCAGAGCGTTTTGGTGAGGATCATCGGGGACACAATCGGCAAAATAATGATCAACCTCCTCCTCCCAATCAAAGCCTTGGTGGACGTTTACGTTTATTGGATAAGAGCGGAGCGGTGATTATGGGTGTGCCGGTATTACGGCCTGAAGAGAAAACAACCAATTTAGCCATCACTGTTGAGCAGCAAACCGTCGGTTGGCTGCAAATTATTCAACGCCCGCTGATAACAGATCAAGTCGCGGAAACGTTTCGTCAGCAGCAAGCCAATAATGCGTATTTAATTGCTTTGTTTGCGGTGGGCTTATCTTTGTTAATTGCGCTAATCGCCGCCCGTCAATTTGTACGTCCGGTAAAACGGTTGATGCAGGGTGCAAAAACCTTAAGTGAGGGGCATTACAGTACGCAAATTCCTGTCAGTTCTAGTGATGAGTTAGGCGATTTAGCACAGCGTTTTAATCAACTGGCAGAATCTTTACAGCGGCATCAAGAGCTGCGTGCGCAATGGATTGCGGATATTTCCCACGAATTGCGTACACCTTTAGCGGTGTTACGCAGCGAGATTGAAGCGCTTCAGGATGGGATTCGTAGCCCCACTCCTGAACGGATTCGCTCCTTGCATGCTGAGGTACTGTCTTTAGGTAAATTGGTGGATGATTTACATCAGTTATCGATGTCCGATGCCGGTGAATTAGAGCGCTCAGAGTTGGAGGTGTTGGAGGTAAATGAAGTACTGCAAGACTTGATTCAAAGCAGCAGTACGCGTCTTGCCAGTAAGGGGTTGCGTCTGGAGTCACAATTGCAACCGCAGCCTCTATGCATACAAGCGGATTATAAAAGCCTGCGCCAAGTATTTGCGAATCTGCTAGAAAATAGTTATCGCTATACTGATACACCGGGGCGCGTGGTGCTGCGCAGCCAACAAAAAGGCAATAAAGCGGTGTTGATTGTACAAGACAGCGCGCCGGGTGTGCCTGATGCTGCTTTGCCGCGGTTGTTTGATCGTTTGTTTAGAGTAGATAAATCCCGTAGTCGCGCTTTAGGTGGTTCTGGGTTGGGACTATCAATTTGTAAAAATATTGTGGAAGGTTTGGGGGGGCAGATTTATGCACAGCACTCGCCTTTAGGGGGCTTAGCGGTGTATGTTGAATTTCCTCTAGCCGATGTAAATAAGCATGGATAAGCAAAAAAGCATTCTGATTGTAGAAGATGAACCCAAGCTCGCTGAAGTCTTGCAAGAATATTTGCAGCAATCGGGTTTCAATGTAGCTTGGCTCGCGAATGGTTTAGAAGTAGTGGCTTGGGTGCGCGAACAGCAGCCGGATTTAATCATTCTGGATTTAATGCTCCCCGGCAAAGATGGTTTACAGATTTTCCGTGAGGTTCGCCAATTCACTGACACCCCGATCATTATGGCTACCGCTAAAGTCGATGAAATTGATCGTTTAGTGGGTTTGGAGTTGGGCGCGGATGATTATGTATGTAAGCCGTATAGCCCGCGTGAATTAGTGGTGCGAGTGAAAAATATTCTGCGGCGTGCAGCGTTGCCCACCCGTGAATTCTTAGTCGAAAGCGGCATTGAGATTGATGCCGAACGTATGGAAGCGCGTGTTAATGGGCAAGCTTTGGTGCTGACGCCAGTTGAGTTTCGGTTATTGCAACAGTTTGTTAACAACCCCGGTAAGGTTTACTCACGTAATCATCTTTTAGATCATTTGTATAATGATCATCGAATTGTTACGGATCGGGCAGTTGATAGCCATATTAAAAATCTGCGTCGTAAGCTCGAAGCGGCTATTCCTGAGAAAGAAGTGATTCGTTCTATATATGGGGTGGGCTATAAGTTTGATCCCACAGGCATAGACAATTAAAACAAAAGCGGCAAAGATGCGCCGTTGCGAACAAAAACTATCAAAACTACTAAGGATTGTATTTTAAATGCTAGAAAGACTTGCGCGCTGGAATCGCTCTGCTGGGTTTTGGCTTATCTTAATTGTATTGTGTATTGTGCTCGAAGGCGCTGCTCTGGTTTACCAATATGCCTTTTATTACGACCCCTGTGTGCTTTGCGTGCATATTCGCGCGTGGATTTTGGGGATTCTCGTAGCCTCCCTACTGGGTCTCATCCTACGAACTAAGCGTGTGGGTTTAATTATCTCGAACCTATTAGTACTACTTTGTTCGCTGGGTTTTGTCGAGCGCTCTTACCGGACTTTAGGCACTGAAATGGGGTTTTTGGATGGTGCTTGTTCAATGAATCCGAATTTCCCAAGCTTCTTAGCGCTGAATAAATGGCTACCCAGCGTGTTTGAGCCACTGACTTCTTGTGGCTATACCCCGTGGGTCATCCCGCAAATCTTATCTATGGCTCAAACTTTAATGGTACTTTCAGTGGTGATGGCCTTAGGTATGTTAGTCATGTTGATTAGCAGTTTGCGCCGCCCCGCTGATAGCTTTAACCTTTAAACGCTTCTTTTGAATTTAAGTACTCTAGTTCGGCTGGAGTACTTACCCGCCCTAAAGCTGCATTCCGATGCGGAAACCGTCCAAAGCGCTGTACAATCCCCCGATGATGTTCTGCAAAACGCGCATTTTCCACCAAACCCGCTGCGCTAAATAAGCGTACCGATTCATCCTGATCGGCTAAATGTTCACTATGCATTAAGGGCATATATAAAAACATCACGCGCTCAGGCGGCAATTGCTGATCAAAGCCTTGTTCAAGCGCATGTTTAGTGATTGCGACCGCTTGCTGCTCGGTTGAAAAACTGCGTGCTTCACCGCGATACATATTCAATGGAAATTGATCCAGTACAATACACAGGGCTAAGCAGCCTTCTGCAGTTGCTTTCCACGTATCCAGCTTGCCCGCTTTTGCTTCAGCCCAAGTGCTCTCGAAACGTTCACGAATCTCTGCATCAAGCGCAGATGTGGAATTAAACCAGTGCTGTGGCATTGGCGGCGTATACCAAAAATCTAAAATATCCTGAATCTGCATGCTTTAGCTCCAAAACTTTTTCTTGATAGGGACATTATAGACGTACTAGTTCAGTCTCTATAATAAGCCGATTTTCCATCAGCCCACTGGGCTTTTATTTTTAGGAGTGTATTCATGTCTAATTCTAATAAATTGCAACTCATCAGTTTTAAAGTCTGCCCCTTCGCCCAACGGGCGGCGATTGCCCTACAAGAAAAAAAAGTCGCTTATGAAACTGAATATTTAGTACCGGGGGAGGATCAACCCGAATGGTTCAAGCAGATTTCACCCTTAGGTAAAGTGCCAGTATTAGTGGTGGATGGAACGCCAGTCTTTGAGTCAGCTGTGATTCTTGAATACCTCGATGAAGTCTATGCACCGCAATTGCATCCTGCAGATCCTTTAGCCAAAGCGCGTCAACGGGCTTGGATGGAAGTGGCTTCTGAATTATTCGGTAAGCAATATTTAATGGTCACTTCTAAAGAACAAGCCGGTTTTGAAACTGCTAAACAGGACTTACAAGCAGGATTAGAGCGCGTAGCTAAGGCTTTAAGTACCGAAGAGCCTTTCTTTAATGGCAGTCAGTTTGCGCTGGTGGATGTAGCTTTTGCGCCTTTATTTGTGCGCTTAGACATCCTTGAGCAAGTCTTTAAATTGAATTTGCACATTAGTCCACGCATTGAAGCTTGGCGTAGCGCTTTATTAGCCAAAGACTCAGTGAAAAATTCGGTAGTTACGAATTTTGAAGAGGTCTTCATGATGTTTGTGAAGAAGTCGGATGGGTATTTAGTCAACAAGCTCTAATTGATCTTGCTGGCAGAAGTGAGTCGACTCACTTCTGCTTAAACAAACGCTCATAATCCCAATCCCGCAAGCCAATCAACAGCGTAGAGCCTTTACGCTCCCCAATCGGCAAGCTTGAATCATCTTTGCTCATCGCATCAAACTCTTTGGCAAGTTGCGCCATTTTGCGCTGGAAGAGTTGATTGGAGGTGTCACTGAGCATCCCATTCATGACGACTAGTTTTTCGCCGCGTTTACTGAAGTTGGTACGAAAATACTCACTTTCGATCTTAGCGCGGAACAAATTCATAATCGGGCCGTTTTCCCGCCATTTAAAATTGGGCGCGGTCAGGAGCTTAATCCGATTGCCAGGTTGTAGCTCAATAATATGCAAGCGATCTAAATGCGCTAGATAACGAATACATTGCGCTTCAGTGAAACGGTAATGTTTGAGAATATCTTTTAAAGTCCAACGATTGAGTACACAAACGGTAATCATCATCAGATTCAAATCGTCCGCGATTTCTTTTTCTTGTGCTTGACTGAGTTCGCTAATGGTATGAATTTGTTCAGAACTCATTTCGCGCACTAGGTCGGAAATTTCCAAATCCATCAGAGCGCAAATGCTATCCAGACGTTGCAAAGATAAATTCTGCTCAGAAAACAAGCGTTTAACGCTAGCTTCCGATAACTCTAAGCAGGCTGCGACTTCAGCATAGGTTTTATTATGCCGCTTGAGCAGTTTCTTGAGCATTTCAATCAGTTCAGTGGTTTGCGCCATCTTTTGCTACCTTTAGCCAGCTTAGAGTTTTTAATTATTTTAGAGATATAAATATCGAAATATATCACTTTTTTAGATGTTTAATCTCGCCGATACTGCCGCCATTCGACTAGATAGAAGTAAAATCATGACACAACATGACGAACAATTACATGCACTGGAGAGCGCTTACACCCACTTCGCTTTAGACGAAGCTTTGCGGGATTTACGCGATCATTTCAGTGGGCGCATTGCCTTTTCCACCAGCCTTGGCTTGGAAGATCAGGTGATTACCGATGCCATTTTCCGCAATCATCTCGATGTGGATGTCTTCACTTTAGATACGGGGCGTAATTTTAAGGAAACTTACGATACCCTCGCTGAAACGGTGAAACATTATGGCAAACCAATTCGTGCCATGTATCCGCAAACGGAAGCGCTTGAGCGTTATGTGACTGCGAATGGTATTAATGCATTTTACGAATCAGTCGAACTACGCAAAGAATGTTGCAATATCCGCAAGATTGAGCCACTAAATCGTGCTTTAGCGGGCGCGGAAGTGTGGATTACGGGTGTACGCGCTGCCCAATCGGACTTTCGGGCGAATATGAAGTTTTTCGAATGGGATCAGCAACGCGGTTTAGTGAAATTCAATCCCTTATTGAATTGGAAAACCAAAGATTTATGGGCTTATGTGAAAGAGCATCAAGTGCCTTATAACAAATTGCATGATCAGCATTTCCCCAGTATCGGTTGCGCACCTTGTACGCGCTCCATTTCGGTGGGTGAAGATGAGCGTGCCGGTCGTTGGTGGTGGGAAAGCTATAACCAAGAATGCGGCTTACATGATGGAACAGTTAGTAAAATAAGGAGTGTTGCCTAATGACTGCACCCATCCCTAAAGAGTGGAATGTTGTCGTACCCAATGGTTCGGCTGTGGAGCATATTAAGGATCGTAGCGATTATCTACGTGGCAATTTAGTGGAGGATTTTCTCAATCCGATTACGGCTGCGGTCAGTGAAGATAATGTGCAGTTGGTGAAATTCCACGGCTTTTATCAGCAAGATGATCGTGATGTACGTTTGCAGCGCCAAGATAAAAAACTTGAGCCTGCGCATTCTTTCATGATTCGTTTGCGTGTGCCGGGCGGTGAATTAAGTGCTGAGCAATGGCAAAAAATGGATGCGATTAGTGATACTTACGGGAATCACACCATGCGCATTACGACCCGCCAAGCTTTGCAGTTCCACGGCATTATCAAATTTGAGATGAAGAAAACCATCCAAGCGATGCATGCAGCCGCCTTGGATAGTATTTCCGGGTGTGGTGATGTAAATCGTAATGTGATGTGTACACCTGATCCGAGCCTCTCGCCCTTGAGTGCGGAGATTTTCCCGTATGCACAAAAGCTTAGTGATCATTTACTGCCGCGCTCACGTGCTTATCATGAAATTTGGCTGGATGAGCCAGCGGGTAAACGTTTAGTCGCGGGTGGCGAAGCAGAAGAAGTTGAGCCTTTATACGGCAAACATTATCTACCGCGTAAATTCAAAATCGCGATTACCATTCCGCCGTATAACGACATGGATGTGTATGCGAATGATATTGGCCTGATTGCGATTGCTGAGAATGGCAAATTGCAGGGCTTCAATGTGGCCGTCGGTGGTGGTTTGGGGCTGACCTTCGGGCGCGAAGATACTTATGCACGCTTAGCTTCGGTGATTGGTTTCTGCACACCTGATCAAGTCTTGGAGGTCTGTTATCACATTGTGGGTATCCAGCGGGATTTTGGTAATCGTCAAGATCGTAAATTGTCGCGTTTTAAATACACGCTTGATAAATACGGTTTAGATTGGTTCAAACAAGAATTGAATACTCGTTTGGGCTTTGATTTAGCAGCTGTGCGCCCGTTTGAATTCACCACCACCGGGGATCGTTTTGGCTGGAGTGAAACCACCGACGGTTTATGGCATTTAGGTTTGCGTTTGGAATATGGGCGTATTCTGGATACTGATACACAGAAATTGAAAACGGCCTTGTTGGAAATTGCGCGTTCAAACCTGTGCAGTTTCCGCATGACGGGTAATCAGAATCTGGTGTTGGTGAAGGTAAAGCCTAAAGATAAAGTACTGATTGAAGGCGCTTTAAAGAAATATGGCTATCAAGCCGATGCGAGTCATCTGTCGGGTTTACGGCGTAATTCGATTGCTTGTGTGGCTTTAAGCACTTGCCCACAAGCGATGGCTGAAGCAGAACGCTATTTACCGACCTTGATCACTAAACTTGAAGCGTCTTTGGATAAATACAATCTACGCCAAGAAGACATCAAAATCCGCATGACAGGTTGCCCGAATGGTTGTGGGCGCTCAGTATTAGGCGAGATTGGTTTAATTGGTAAATCGCCCGGGCGCTATAACTTGTATTTGGGTGCGAGCTTCAATGGTGATCGTTTGAATACTTTGTACCGCGAAAATCAGGATGAAAAAGCTATTCTGAGTACACTGGATGGCTTATTTGCGTCCTTTGCAAGCACACGGCGCCATCAAGAAAGCTTTGGTGATTTTGTCCAACGTACGGTGATTGCTGCTGCTTAATCCCTCACGAAAAGCTAGCTTGGATTGACAAACTAGCTTTTGCCCACTACATACAAGCTTTTAGCGTTTGGAGATTGCTGCGTGAAAGCTTTATTTCAGTCTAGTTTATTGGGTTGTTTATTAGTGCTCAGCACTGCAAGTATGGCAGCGGATTTAACCGTCACCATGAATGCGGTTGATGATAAAGGCATTGCCGGCGAGCTAGGACAAGTTGTGATTAGCGAAACGCCTTATGGTGTAGTCTTTACCCCGAATTTAGCGGGTTTACCTGCCGGTTTACATGGTTTTCATGTACATGAAAATCCAAGCTGTGAGCCTAAAGAAAAAGACGGCAAGATGACGGCAGCCTTAGCTGCAGGTGGGCATTATGATCCAACCAAAACGGGCAAACATGGTTTACCTTGGGGCGACGGTCATTTAGGGGATTTGCCAGCGCTTTATGTGGATAGTGAGGGTAAGGCAACGAACCCAGTCTTAGCGCCCCGTTTAAAACTCGCTGATTTAAGCGGGCGTGCTTTAATGATTCATGCGGGTGGGGATAATCATGCGGATCATCCAGCCGCTTTGGGTGGTGGTGGTGCGCGGATGGTGTGCGGTGTGATTAAATAACCTGTACAGCGATTCTTTCTTGAGCCTTCCCTCAAGCAGAGGGAAGGTTACGGAACTCAACTTTATTTACCAAGAGCTTTAATTTTTTTCAAATATTGCTTGGTCTGTTCTAAATTTGGGCTAGACCCTAAGGGAGCGAGGATTTTATCCCACAGGGCAAAGTCGATTTCTTTAATATTTTCTTTTTGCTGGGGTGCTTCCTTGAGCATAAATTCTAAATCTTGATTGATTTCTTTCAAAGCTAGAGTCACGTACTGCCCTTTAGGATAGCGCTTAAGGTATTCACCTTGAGTAATTTGCATTCGATAAGACACGCAGTCTACAAAGCCCTCACATTCCCCGCCTAAGGCGGCATGGGCGGCTTGCCATGCAATGACATCACCGATTTGAGCTTGTTTATAATGATCTGCTAGCTTCCAAAAGATGCGTGTGTCGACGTAATAGCCGCCTGCTAATTCGTGATAAAACACTTGGTTGCCCAAAGACTTAATCCAAGGTGCATACGGTGGTTTCTTTTCCTGATTGATGGGAATGGCAAATAGACCTTGCTGTACAGCTTGTAGATAAGCGAGTTGTAAATCACCTGCTAAATCAACTGTTTTTGCTTTACTAGCTGCTTGTTGGGCAAATTGACTGACTTCGAGAGCATCATTGAAATTGAGTGTGCCAGTATCTGCAAGTCGGTCGGCTTTACCTAGTTTGCTGCGAATCAGCTGTACGGCAATTCTATCGGGATTTTGCGCATCATAGTCTTGCAGCAAACCACCAAATACCCAACCTTTGACTGGGGTATTCACGCTATACCAATAGTCCTTTTTAGCGCCAATTGTGGATTGGGCGGGCGAGCGCTGCTGAGTCACAAGCACAGTGCCAAAGGGTAACTTGCCTACTTCAGCCGCTGACACGGTAGGATTAGCACGTACACGGACTCCAGTTCCAGTAATGATTTTTGGTGTTTGATAGGCTGTATTTGTTTCGGCATAACTGGGTGTGAGCTGAGCAGCTAAACAAAAAACCAACACGCTTAAAACTTTGAAAATGAACCTCATTTGATAACCCTCGCTGATGGTTGAAGCTTATTATTAACATAGACTGCCGGGGCCTGCTTGTCTGGATTGGATTAGCTCTAAAAGGTGTAAGCGAAGCTCGGGTAGTTGAGATAGAACTTGCTTATTAGTATATCGAATGACTTGTAAACCGTAGGCATTGAGGATGCGTGTTCGCTCATAGTCATACTCTATTTGATTGGCATGGCTGCTGCCATCAATTTCAATGACTAAGCCTAAAGCAGAACAATAAAAGTCCACGATATAGCCATCAATGGGTTTCTGGCGTAGAAACTTGAAGTCCGCTAATTGACGGTTGCGCAGCAGTTTTGACCAGATCAGTGCTTCAGCGGGTGTAGGCTGTTTGCGGTTAGCTCGGGCTAGTGGAACAAGGGTAGATTTATAGGGTTGGTAGCAGTTGTCTTTCATCGGGCAAGCTTAGACAGCTCTGTGTTTTGAGTGCTAGTTGCGCTGCTGAGTGGTAAGTCTATCCCTAGCTCTTTGTTTGTTGTATTTAGAAACCCATCCCTGACCTTTCGCTTATCAGAGCTGCGTGTGGAAACCCATCCCCGACCCTTCCCTTATCAGAGCTGCGTGTGGAAACCCATCCCCGCCCCTTCCCTTATCAGGGAAGGGGGCTAATCTTTTAAGGTTTGATGCTCCTCCCCTGATAAGGGGAGGTTGGGAGGGGTTGCCCTTCTAAAACAGGGCTACATTCAAACGGGCTGCAATTATCTAATCTGCGCTGCATCTGATGTCTTAATCCCTTCTAAAACAGGGCTACATTCAAACTCTCGTGAAACTTCAATGGAGATCATGGAAGCAAGTCTTAATCCCTTCTAAAACAGGGCTACATTCAAACCCTGTGAGGGCGACATTGACCCTGCCACACTATCGTCTTAATCCCTTCTAAAACAGGGCTACATTCAAACACGCATTTGTGAGCGGCTCGGCTTTTTAGCTGAGTCTTAATCCCTTCTAAAACAGGGCTACATTCAAACCTCAACTAATTCGCCATCAACAATGTCAAGCCTCTGTCTTAATCCCTTCTAAAACAGGGCTACATTCAAACGTTAATGTCAAAATCACCTCGTTATTAACAACCTCGTCTTAATCCCTTCTAAAACAGGGCTACATTCAAACAAGAGATGATTGAAGACATTGTGATCTATGAAGAGCGTCTTAATCCCTTCTAAAACAGGGCTACATTCAAACCGGCGGGAACGGTTCACAGTGAACTTGTCCCACAAGTCTTAATCCCTTCTAAAACAGGGCTACATTCAAACAAGCGATAATCTATACACATATTGATTGAGTTGGTCTTAATCCCTTCTAAAACAGGGCTACATTCAAACGTTTATATTTCAGGGGGTGCTCATGATACACTTATGTCTTAATCCCTTCTAAAACAGGGCTACATTCAAACACAGTTTAAATCTAAGGAGTAGCAAAATGAGTTTGTCTTAATCCCTTCTAAAACAGGGCTACATTCAAACTTTCGAAAAAAGATATAATTAATAAAAACTATGGTCTTAATCCCTTCTAAAACAGGGCTACATTCAAACCGCTATGTAGCGGCAAATTGGCAAGCAATTGCGTCTTAATCCCTTCTAAAACAGGGCTACATTCAAACGGCACAAAAACCGTTAGTTGTTCACATTGACGGTGTCTTAATCCCTTCTAAAACAGGGCTACATTCAAACGAGGTTGATATGTTTAGTAAGAGCGAATTGTTTGTCTTAATCCCTTCTAAAACAGGGCTACATTCAAACTTTAGATAAGGAGCAGGCACATGCCTGCGAATGGGTCTTAATCCCTTCTAAAACAGGGCTACATTCAAACTTTTTTTGAGTTGCAAATATAAGCATTCTATTTTGTCTTAATCCCTTCTAAAACAGGGCTACATTCAAACTGGAGTTTCGGGGAAAAAAGCAGAAACGACTTTGTCTTAATCCCTTCTAAAACAGGGCTACATTCAAACAAGCCGATATGTTCCTCAAGGGTTTCTATGAAACGTCTTAATCCCTTCTAAAACAGGGCTACATTCAAACTTCGGCTTATAGCGCCTAATGGATGAATGAATTCAAAGTCTTAATCCCTTCTAAAACAGGGCTACATTCAAACATTTGAAGAGTTCACTACAAAGCGCATTGACTTAGTCTTAATCCCTTCTAAAACAGGGCTACATTCAAACGATTTAAAAATGACTTTTAAAGCATGGTTAGATGAGTCTTAATCCCTTCTAAAACAGGGCTACATTCAAACCCATCAGAATTTGAAGATTTCACTACAAAGCGCGTCTTAATCCCTTCTAAAACAGGGCTACATTCAAACGATTTTAAAATGGGTTATGTATTGTCAGAATTTAGTCTTAATCCCTTCTAAAACAGGGCTACATTCAAACGGCTCGTGTCTGGCGAGCCTTAAAAATCAACAACTTACAGAGGCACTTAGCAGAAAAAGTGCTGTATAAAAAGTTTGCATGAGAAATTTTTAAGCAATGCATAAAAATCTAGCTAATTTACCCACTCAATTGTGAAAGAACTCAACACGACGAACAGTGTACCGCTAGCTTTTTACTTGGGTCAATGAGCGTGCATGCTCATCCCAAAAAGTTTCTGCTTTTAACTGCATAGCACTCGGTAATTTAAGACCGGTCAATAACATGCCCTCATCCCACAACGGCTTGCCCACAGCACACCAATCAGGCTGAAGGGGCAGCGGATAAATCCGAATATCATCTTCACGCGCCTTGATCATCAGCGCCAATTGCTTCATGAGCTGCTCAATGCGCTTAGCATCCGCCTCGATTAAAAACACCGAATATTGCAAAGGCAAAGCCACCTTTTTCAAAAACCGATGAATCCGTTTCAAGCGCTTTGGCTCAGCAATATCGTAACTAATAATATGTGGAAACCGTGGTTTAGCCATTAATCCACCTCTAAGGTTTTTAACTGCCGCCACAAACGATTCAAAGCAATCCGCGCCCGCTCTTCAAAATGCGCTTGATGCTCCTCATAAAAAGCAATCAGGCTATAACGCAAACCCCGCTGCGCATGCAAAATCGGACGCTCACCGCGCAACACCAACCAATACACTTCCAAGCTCAATAACTGCCCCAGATCACGTGCCAAATGCACCCGCCGCGTAGTCGGTAAATGAATATTGTCACTAAAACCATAAGCCGCTAGCACTTCGCTCACATGGCTGGCAATCGGTGCTTGCAATTGAGCCGTAAATTGCGCGAAGCGACAAGGCAATTGCACCTGCACCCAGCGCTCAACTTGCCCCATCACCTGATAAGCCAAACGCCCTTGCAAATGATAATGGCGGGTGCGCCCCGCGCGCTGCACCCACTGATATTCTTCTTGGCTGCGCCACTGCTGATACAAAGCATCACCCTCTGGATGATCGGCACACGCCGTCACCAATGCCTCTAGCGGTGTTTGATTACTGCGCTCACTTAAGCAATGCCCGATCAAACGCCCATTTCGCTCCCGAAAAGCCAAGGGGATGCCATAATCTAAACAAGCTACCAAAGCAGCCGTTTGCCACTCTACCTTGCCCGTGACTACAATGCGCGCAATCCGCCGTAACGGATAAAACAACATTAACTGCTCATGCGTTCGCACCCGCAAAGCCACGGTCTCCAAACTCACAGAATCAGCCTGCAAACTATCTAAATATAAAGCTTGACGTGCTTCAGTCATTCAGCCACCTCCTCCCAAGCGCGCATCTGTCGAATTAGCGCTCGTGTTTGCCAGCGCAAAGCTCGCGTCAGGGGGCGCAAACAAGCCTCAATTTCTGCAAAGAAAATAGCTCGACCAGCCTTATCCAAAAAGCAGCCATTCGCATCCGTTTTAAAATGCTGCGCCCGCAACCGCTGCTGGCTGAACTGTGTCCAAACCCAAGCCTCAATAGTCGGACGCCACACCTCAATCAAATCTGAAGCTAAGGATTCACGCCCAAAGCTGACCTCATGATAAAAGCCCAATAAAGGCTCTAAACCTTGGGTATGCAATACCTGAACCGCCCGATAATGCAGCAGAGTAAACGCTAGCGATAAACTCGCATTTACTGGATCAGGTGGGGGTCGACGCTTACGCCCCGTAAAGCCTAAGGAATCCGGTAGCACCGCAGCTAAGGCCATAAACCCAGCCCGTGCGGCTGCACCCTCTAAACCCAACAAATTCTCCAAACCGGCTGCCTCAGCCAAGCTACTTAAATACTGTTGAATTTGTTGCTCAGCCTTCCAGAAAGTGTGGCGCTGCTCAGGGCGCTGCGCTTGCATTTCGCTTAAAGTGCGTAATTGTGCTTTGAATTTAGCGCCTAATAATTCACGGCTACATTGCAACCGCCAAGCCGCATCTTGTGCCAAGCGATAATGCAATAAACGCAAACTGGCATCATTGTGGCCTTGCCCGAGTAATAAGGCGCGTCGCTTCGGTTTGCGTGGATTCGCCACCATAAACGCAATCCCACGCTCGGCTAACGCGCCCAGCAGATTCGTTTCTAATTGCACATTACTCAAACACACTACACGCTTTAATAAAGCCAAAGGAATGGGGCGTTGACGCTGATCCTGCAACCAAGTGACCAGCGTTTCACCCTCTAGTTTTAAACTCAGATATTGATGATCTAAATAAAGAGTGCTCATCGGTCTAACCCACATAAAACCAATCAGGATTACTCGGTGGAATAGCAATGCCTAAGGTATAAACATGCTGCCGTGGATCAAGCCGGATAAGCAAAAAACTATCCTCACGCAGATTCAGGATTAAATTCATTTCCAATAACAACTCGCCTTTTTCAGCGGTCGTCAACCAGACCTCATGCACTGACTTTTGCCCACCCGTGGCATAAGCCCGCACACAAGCCAAAGCTGCCCGCAACCGATCATCTTCACAGACATCATAAGAAGCCAAATACAAGCAACGCCCGCTCATAAAATAGCTCGGCTAACAGCACAGAAAAACTTAAGAGCAGCGAAAATAAATAGGCGGTGATCCATCAGGCATTCCTTTAACAAACTCATCACATCATGCCTGAAAAATAGGGGATAGTTAGTTTCGACAAGCTTGTCAAATACATGAACTAACAAGGCACCAATAAAAAAGCCAGACTAGGCTCAACCCAATCTGGCTTTATTAATTAGAAAAAAACTAACTAAACTTTCTGTGCAGTAAATGCTTCTAAACGCGCCCCATACGCCTGCATAATCTCTGCCGTTAATTCCTGCCCCCGCAACTCCGCAGGTAACTCCAAGGTTAAATGAAAATAACGCCCACCGCGCTCATTCACCTCAGCAATCAAATTCACCGGCAACGTCCCTAAAATCACATCGCCCGCATTCACAACCTTCACATCAAAATGCGCCAACTGCTGATCTACCTGAAACCCCTGCGACTGCGCCCAAGCAATCGCACCGGAATGGCGGGAAATGAAGTAGGTGGTCATAGGTTATCATCTTTCTCTTTGTTAATGCCTAAGAGGTCAAATAGCTCCAACAAGCAGCTTTTTAAGTCTGTGGGGTTAATCATTAAATGAGCAATATCCTGCTGGGCTTCAGTTCCGTGAGCTAATGAGTTACGTATACGACTTAATTTTTCAAAGGTGGGATATAAAGCTATATCACCTCTACTAGAAATTTGTCCGCTTTCACTTGAGCTTTTGAATTCTTTTGATGCTCTATTCCTAGTACGAAAATTTTGCTGATTTCTTTTTTCAGTTGAGAGCAGTAAAGAAGTAATGAATGCCTCAACACCAAAGATAGCTGCTCGCACAAAATCACCTTGATTGAGATAAAAATGAGCTAAATCACTTTGGCGCTCTTGTAAAGCTAAATTGTCAGACCATGCTATATGTTTATTGAATTGCTTAGTGAAAAACCCGCCAATACCATCAAATTTATCTGGAAGATGCTTCTTGATTATAGCGAGATGCTTTCCAGCCTCTGTCAAATTAAAGATGCGCTCATAATACGCTGCCTCTCCCAATGCTGTTAAGGCATTATTAGGGAGTTTTTCATGCTGCAATGGCTCTTTAAACGCTGTGTAGTCTCCATCTTGCTCATAACGATGCAGTGCTTTGGTCCAACGATCAATTTCTAGCATTCCATCTAAGGCCATAATAGGTGTTATATTATCCTGAGCAATATTAAAAGCACCATAAAATATATTATTTATTTTCACACCTCTCAAGGATTGCAATAGCAGTGCACTTTGTTGCATTAGCATAGGTAAATGTCTTAAACCGTTGCTTACATCAAGTGTTGCTTCTTGTGATTGCTTATTATCTGCAAAACAGTCCATCATAATTTGCAATGTTTCTGTTTGCTCATTTTTATTACGCCCATAAGGTATTAAGCGCAATTCATAGCAACAGTGATCTTTATCTATTGAAGAAAGTAGTTTGGCGGCCTCATTTAAATCTGACTGCCTTACAGCATCTTTATCATAATCAGCTTTCAGGCGACTCAGAAGGGAATGAATGGGTTCTTGATTGTTAGGCATTTGATTTTTCAGTAGGCAGTATTTTATTAGTAAATGCCATGCACTCTTTGTTGTTCCAAGAACTACCATTTTATCAGGTTTAAATTGCTCTTTAATGGCAAAGCTGGTGTAGCTCGTTAAGCTGGATTTATTACCATTCTCAAACTGATAAGTAGTTTCAACATAACTACCATCAGATTGAATTTTAGGGTCGCCCAATAGCGTTACTAAAGTATGCACCGCGTTGCCTCTCTTAATTAATCAAACCTGAAAAAAACAACCCAAGCTTTCAGCGACTTGCTTCAAACGCCTATCTTGTGTGGCGAGTGGCAATCTTTCCCTTAAAGCTAAAGCCAAATAAGCAGCATCATAAGAAGAAAGCTGATGTGTTCGCGCCAATTCCAATAACTCATCTTGTTCAATCACGGGGGAGTATTTATCGGTCTGAATATCGAGTGCTTGCAATAGGTTTAAAAACTCTTGAGTTTCATTAGGTTGAATACGATGACGCCGCTCACCCACTAACAACACATTCAACACTTCCAAGTGCCAAATACGTGGCACTAATGCAGTTTGCGAGGCCAAACAATCTAAAACTTTATCAGTATAATCGCTGGCCTCATCATCAAAACACCATGCCAAAGCAACTGAGCAATCAAGGACAAACATTAACGTCGTCCCTCATTACGCCAATCCGCAATAGACTCGTCCGCTGATAAGTTGTGTTTGCGAAACGCTTTAAGCTTTTGGATAGCTATTTGTTTACTAGAAGGTTCTGCCTCACAAGGTAATAACTTCGCTATCAATTTCCCATGACGAGTGATGCCGATTTCTTGCCCGCTTTCTACTTTGCGCAATACTTCAGCAAAGCGTGTTTTGACTTCGTTTGACTGTATGGCTATCATGCTATATCTCAATTTTGACTGGTTGTGACTGGTTGTATATTCACATAAACCTGAAGGAATAGAAAGGCCTATTAGTTGTCAGCTTGGCTTCCAAGATCAAACTGCTCCAACTCCTTAGCACTACACTCAATCACCAGCTCATGAATCTCAGCATTTACCTGAGCTTCTTCCAATGCATCAAAAAACGCCTTTTGATTCAAAGCCTGCAATTCATAGCGTTTGCCCTTTTCTTTCATGGGTAAAATCCCAAGCAAACCCTGCACCTCAGCCCGCGTCAGATTCTTGCGCCGAATCTGTCCTTGCAAGGTAATCAGGGTCTCAGGGTTAGGACAATGCAGCCGAATATCAATCAAAGCATTATCGCGCTTTTCCTTGCGCCATAAATAAGCCCGAATCGACAGCGAGACGAAAATACTCGCCACCGCCGCGAAAATACCGATTTTGTCGAGGATGTCCCAGAAGGTAGTCCAGTTCATGAAGTGCTTTTTAGCAGGGCTAAAACGGTTTTTTTGCTATCAACTTTATGTTTTGGCCCCCATCCATGCCAGTTATAGACCGCTTCGGCTAAGTCCGATAATCTTATTCGGTATTCAAAACTCCAAGTTTTACCTTCTTCCAATAGATTCGCTAATTGGTTACTGGTAGTTCCACCAGCTTGTTTAATGCCTTTTTCTTTATCATGATTGAGTGATTTTTGTAACTCAAATAACTTACGATCCTCTAGTGTCATTTTCTTGATACGAGTAATTTCTTCATTTTCTTGCCATTTAGTTAGTAGTGTTTTAAATCTACTAGAGTGCTCTTTTAACGCTTCATCGGTAAACTTAAAACTCCCATAACCAGTTGCAGTTTTTGCCCCAGCGCCTGCATAGTCTAAGGCTTGCTCTAGCACACAGCCTACGTCATCCAACTTCACTGGCTTTCTTTTGTCCGCTGGATTACGCTCAAATGTGCGCAGAGTAAAACTAAACAATAAAGTGATGTTTTTAGCTACTAAAAATGTTACAGGAACAGGGTCATGCCAATCGGCAGGCACATTATTAGGTTCGGTAGCAATATTCTGAATGGTATCTCCTTTTTCATACCAGTCGCCTAGGTGCGGCGTCATAACATCGACACCTAATTGGACAGGCTCAAGGGGAACTGCATCAAAAAAAATAACCTCACCTGCTATAGCTGGGTAGTCTTTAGTCTGTTTTTTAGAATCTTTGTCGGTGCTACCAAACCATTGCCACAAGATTCCTTCTTTATCTAGTTCACTATAGTTATTTTCAAAATAACTGCGTATCAAGCCCTTGACCGCTGCACCTGTTAAATAAGGAACGCCTAGCGTTGGATGCCATGAAAAGCCATTTTCAACAGGGTGAGGGTTGCCCATGCCTGTAACAAAATGCCAAGATGACTTAAAAGCTACGCACTTTCCCGCAAGTGCAGTGGTTAATTCAATTTGGTTTTTTGTATAACGAGTAAGCTCGTCTGAAATCCCAACATCTGATCTAGTAAATGATTTGATTAGCCAATCTGTTCGAGGGCTTTCATCTTTATCTTTACCATCAATTTTTTTACTTTTTAAGATACTGAAATTATCTTCATAGGCATTAAAAAATCGCTCAAACAGAAGCCCTCTGTGACTATCATTAGAGAAATTAGGCTCTTGCTTTTGTATCGGGCTATAAATGGGTAGTGTCATGAGGATGCCTTGTCTGATGCGTTTTGTTGATCATTAGACTTATCGACCATAAACGCTTTTGCAAATTTTTTGACCCAACCCATGAGTGCTTGAGCTTCAGCTTGTGCAAGACGATAAGCATGCATATCTTCGTGTATTATGCCTTCCAACATATCTTGATAGTTTTCTGCAGGTTTATCTTTATGGGGTTTGCTGTAAGGTTGTTTTGGCATCGGTGTAATCGTATTACCTTGCCCACAAAGCCAGTCAGAGAGAGTTTGATACAAAAGAAAATAGGCTTTTTCCTTAGTGGTTCTGCGGCTTTGTTCTTTATCAAACGCGGATTTTGATCTAAAGAAAGCAGCAGCTTGTCCTAGACCATTGGTGTGTATCATTGCTGGTAAGCTAGAAGCGTAGCTTTTATATTCACTATGAATAGATACATCATTAGCAGCATCTAGCACCCTCTTCATTGCATAAGCGGCACGCTGTTGTTGAATAGTTTGCGTCATTTCTTATCTCCCTCTAGCAGTTTAACCGCACACCAGCCCATACCCACTGTTTCATTGCCCCCGACTTGCAGCCATGGTTTTGTATCAAATAAATCAGTAACAGCTTTTAAGACCCAAGTTGGAGAGTCGTCTGGAGGGAGATCTACTTTAATATTCTTTTCATCAGGTTTGCGTACCTTATTTGCGGATAAGCCTAGGTACAGGAGTGTTTCAGGAGGCAGCGTTTCCTCATACCACAAAGCACCACCTGTGACAGTTTTGCTAGTAGAGTCAATGGCTATGTGGGCATTCACGGGAGTTGCGTGTTGGCAAAGGTGAGCAAACATTGTGTCACTGACTATGACTAGCTGTTTTTCTAGAACACTCTTAGCATCACTACGCTGCATTAACGCGGAAAGTTGGTCGATAATTTGGCTTAAATCTCTATCACACTGACTAAAACGATACTCTTCGAGAAATAAATCGTTGCTTGTATTATCACCAGTATGTACCCAGGCTTCTTCCTCACCTATTTCGATACTAAACTCTGAAACATTATAATTAAATCGTTGAGCATCACGTTGATAGCGTTTTAGTACATCAGGGCAAGTCACCCATTTAAAAGCAGAAGTAAGTGACCGAACCGGAAGCAATAGTAAGCGTGCATCACTGATTATTAGGGAACCAGCATGATCGCTTGCTCCGTTAGTATTAGGACCAAATACATAGGTGACACTAGCATTAATTTTGCCATATTTATTTTCGGCATGATTACGCAAAGCGCCTTTCATCGAAGATCCAAACACACAAGGATAACCATTATGCCCCTCACGCTGAATCGGTAAGTCAATCACGCCTGTATTCGAGCCTGTGCCTGCATGAATCGACGTTTGTGCTAATAAACCTAAAATTGCTGTTGCTTGTGTCATGAGTTAATCCTTTGATTTATCGTTCCAAACGCCGACCGCGACGTGACCAAAACCATATTCTGTGAATGTGCCAATTTGCTGATTATGTAGAGCAGATAAGGCTTGTTTGGCAGTGCTGCCATCCATTAGCTCAAGGTAAAAAACGCTGCCAGCGGGGATAAAGTTGGTGACTTTTCTAGGGGCATGCTTTGCCATATCCCATCCACCCTCACGTAACACTTTGCCTGTTACAGCACCATGTAGCTTCAGACTGACACCGTTTAACTCGCCAACCCAAACTGTTTGCTCAGGGTATTCTTGCTTAGTGAAGTTGGGCAAAATTTCCTTAGTTTGAATGGGTAGAGGCGTTAACAAATACAAGGCCAACTTATTGTTTTTAATCGCTGCTGCTTCAATGGTGGTTAGCAACGGGGTAGTTTGTTGAGCCAATTTTATTTGAGCTGGGCGACCTTCGCCGCCTAAACGCACAACTGTTTGCGCGGGCATTTCAGGCAAACCTGCTACTACATCTAACTCCACTAATAGTTCAGTGTTAGGGCGCACATGTTGGGTTTGATACAATAAGCCTTCAATTACCCCACGCTTTTGATTATCGCGGGCAATACCTAGACGTGATTCGCGCTCGAAGAGCTTGTCTGCCTTTTTAATATCAATCTTCTGATTAGGTGCATTACCTTCCAACACTTTGCTTAGATCAGCTGCGGTCAACCACGTGTTTTCTAAAGCTTTACCGCCTTTATAACGTTCCTCATTACTAGGAAAGGTTGCTAGGCGCACCTTCTTGCCTAGATCACATTCAATAGGTTGATCAAGTTTTAAGAAAAAGAGCTCATCCTGTTTGGTTTTCATCAGATTTAAAGGCGTGGGATAAAGGCGTTCGCCTGCTAAATTTAGCCAAGCACCCTGAAATTTGAGATCCCCTAAATCGTCACCAAAACCAATAATTTTCCTTAATGGATAGTCTTCTTTTTCACTAAAATCTTTCCAGTCGGTAGGCTTTTCTGTTTCATCAAGCCAACCCTCACCAATCCAGCTTCGCACCGCACCTGCTAAAGTACGCACTGAAGGCGGAAAAACACTTTGTAATTCGCCTTGTGATTCCATTGGACGGGTTTCGCGGAAAAAAAGCGTATCCACTGCACTGAATTGCAAGCTAATAGACTTCGTAAAATCTAAAGGTGTATCCGCTTCTTTAGGCATTGGACGTACGATCACGTCTTTACATGGTTGTTTGTGTGTTTGTGTTGCTGCTGGTGTCAACTTAGAGGAAGTAGTCGAAGCATTGTGGTGGTTATTGGTTTTTTCCTTTTTGCCATAGTGAATAGGTGGCTGTTTATGAGCTTTGTTTTTATCTTTACTCATGAGTGATCCACTCCTTTTTGTGCAAGGAAACGTACTAACAAAGCAGCATCAGCCTCCCAAATTTTGAATTTTTCTAGTGTTGGTTTATTTATTTTGTCAGCCGCTTTATTTTTATCTTTGCTCAACTGATGTTTTTCAATAAAGCTATCGTTTAAATCCTTGATATCCACTTGCAGCCAGTTTTCTGGATTAGTTGGATGATTTTTATCACGCTTTACAGGACGGCATTGCTTCATTAAGCGAGTTACTACAGCTTTTGCAGTGTCGTAACTCAATTCTTTCTTGTTGTAAGCATTCATATACTCCATCGTCATCAACTGAATCGCTTTCGTTTCATCATTGAAAACAGAAAAGTCGGTGTATTTATCCTCTTTGTCTTTAGGTGGGTTTAATAGGTCAAAACGCTCGCGAATTTTGTAGAGAAACTTATTGGAAAAGTCTTCAGTGGTTTGATTGTTTTTTTTGAATTTTTGAGCCAAGTTACAGACTTCAGCATGGCCTTCTTTATCTAAAACAATTTCCCAAGGCTGCGACCATTCAATCTGTAAGCCACCTGGCTTCCAGACACGCACGGCAAGTGCATCCCGACCGCTACCGTCTTTAGCTACGTCATCCAGTAGCTTGTGGGAGTCTTTAAGCACTTTGGTGAATGGGGTATGGATATGTACAAATTCAATGGCGGCAGAGATAGTGGTATCGACAGCGATACGATCTTCATCAGGTTTAGCTTTAAAGCAATTCATATAATGTTCACGCAAGGCTACTGCACAAGGAAGAGCATCTTCCAATGGCAAAATCGCTAAGACATCATCACCACCAGCATAAACGAGAAAGCCATTTTTGTTGTAAACGATGTAAGGTACTTTCTTTGTAAACTCCTCCAATCCTTTAGTGATGGGATGCTGAAAGTCTTTATTACTCATTTTTTCGCCGAGTGAGTCACCATCCATGAGTAAAATGGCGTAGAACGGAGTTATAGTTTCAAGCTTCTTGCTCTGTGCAGCTTTAAGCTCTTTTGCTCGTTGTGTAATAGTTTTTAAAGCGCTTAGGGTTTGAGCCTGCTGTATGCTCTTGGGGTTTTTCTTAGAAAAGATGCGTGGATTTTCTAGTTCGGTTGGAAAAAAAACATTGCCATCTAGCGCTAGTATTTTCTTGAGGAGAAGGTTTTCTTTGAAGACTTTTAAACACTTAATGTTGGTGTGAATCTCACTGTATTGTTTGCCAGTCAAATCGAAAGCCAAGGCATGAAACCCGTCTAACATAGCATCATTAGGGCGTGGCTCTTGAAGTAGCTGCTCCAACCAATGCACAGCTGCCATATAAGTCACAGAGGGTACATTATCAGGTACAGGCCAGCCTTTGATTACCCAGTTAATCTTAAAGCCCTGGTCGCTCGCTTTAAAATCTTTTACTACCAGATCAAAATGACGGCTAAAACGACGTTTAATAAACGCAATCGCACAAAGCGCTTCACCCTCATTTATGTCATAAAAAAGGGTTTTTTTGTCTTTATCGTTATGCTCACTCTCGATAGATTGACCTTCTTTATCAACACCACGCACTTTATTCCAAAATTCATTCATATCCTCACGCTTAGGTGAGGACACTCCAGAAAGCTCCTGCCAACCATCCATCATAAAACACTTAACACCTTCCTCTTCAGAGGGGGTGTAAGTACGCCAGTTTTTACGACGATCTAGGGCGGAGCTATCTTCAATGTCACCTGTAATAATCCAAGCTATATCCCAAAATGATTCAACCTGACTTTTCCAGATAGTGTAGTGCTTAGACTCTTGTCCAAAGCTCTTTAAATCTCTATCCCAGACCTTATCAGCCAAGGCTTTCCAAGCTTCTTGCACTGCATTGGTCACTAATTCAGGTTTAAAATTGTCGTCAACCAACGCTTTAAAACGATTGGGAATACTCCCTTGAGTTGGTTTTTGGTTAGGATCTTTTTCTTTGGAGTCAATTAGCCATTTCATAAACTCAGGGTCTGGTGCAGGAAATAAAATGACTTCCTCTAATTTTTTATCAGAATATTGAGTATGAACTGCTTTCATTGCTACTGCAGAAAGCCACGACAAAATAAACGAACCTGCCCAGAAATCACGGGTACGACGAGCTTGGGATACAAAGCCTTGTACGGGGCCTAGGGTGAAGTGGAAGTAGTGGTTCTTATTCATAGTACGTGTACCCTATCCGTGAAACGATCCATGTAGGTATGAATCACTTGCCAATCAATCATGGCTTGCTCATTAAAAGTAACTTGCACTTTGTCCTTTGGGCTATTACTCATCTTGAACTCTAATGCCGTTCTATCTGGCAAAAACTCACTGGGTAATAAACTTTGTATGACCGCTACTTTTTTATCAGGAAATTGGTGGACGTGGATAAATAATGGAGATGCTCTTCTTGTTCGATTCTTTTCAGATGCTGAAAATTCTGCTTGAGATTTCCGCCGAGCTTCTTTTTTTGCATCTGGCTCACTCATGCCTCTTGCAAGTGCCTCATCTTTAATCTTTTTAAACTCAGAGGAAAAGAAATAATTATGCGGTAGCCCAAATACAGAGCGCATTGGAATACTATGGTGAGTAGTTTTGGTGCGGATGACGTCTAGAACTAAATCATGATCGGAAGCAAATTTTCTTTCTGCCCTTTTGCCATTCACAAATCCATTCTGCCCATAAGAGCGATAAAGTTGCTGCTCCTCACCAACAATATTTAAAAGCTCCAATGGCTTAGTGCCTTGTGCTGTTATATCAATACGAGTTTGGCTAGAAAATGCGGTAAACATTGGCAGCCCCACATTACATTTCCAGCGACTAATCATGTTTTTTAATTCAGCAATATTTTGAGGTATAGCAACAGCTTCTTTGCCATTCGATAAGGATTCGATGGTAACTGACCCAAAACCTTTTCTGGCACGACTGCCTAACCCGCCCAATAAACCAAACACTAATAAGGTATCGCACAAATTATTTTTTTCATCCTGCGAAGCATCACGAATTATTAACTTGAGTATGAAACTTTGATCAGTGCTTAAAGCGGTGTGTTCTTGATCTCGTGAAAGCCCTATCCCTAATAAATATTTTAAACCCGCAGTGGTTAAGTCCTTGACTTTAACTGGGGTAAGGTTTTTGGGTTGTTGTATCTGCAAGGTAAATTTACCTTGCCCATTGGCCACTAACTCATCCTTTTTCTTTTGGCGTATCAGCCTTTCATTCAAGCTAGAGCGTTTCTCATCCATTGCAATACCAAATAACTTTGCTTCCTGCTCATGCAAAATTTTTAAGGCAGCTTCATCAGTTTTCTCCTGCGAACGAATCCTGCCCCAATTCAAAGCTCGCCACCAAAACCGCAAAGTGCCTTTAACGGATTGGGGGGAAATTCCAGTTGCCTGTTGCTCGGCATCGCCAATAAACATTGGTGTGACAATACGGTAGGTCGCCTCAATGATATGAGGTGATTTGAGCTGAGTCTGAATCATTGCAAAACCTTGGTTTAAGCATTTTAAGACGGGGTTCTGCTTTGATTATTCAATAAGCAGCCGCTGAATGCTAGTTTGACAAGATTGTTAATTTTCCACTTGCACTTAAATTAATACTCGTGCTGTGAAGGATGAGGCCAAAGCAAGTGCTAGGTCGATTGCCGTGTGAGTGAATTAAGTAATTGGGTAGCTCAGTGAGGCGGAGTTGTTTTTTGAGATAAGCATTAGTTTTGGACTTGTGTTCATGAAACCAAGTGTGATTGAGTTCATGCTCAAGGGCGCGTTCAATTTTTTCGAAATGCCCTGTTTCACCATAAATGCGTTTATAAATATTTAAAATTTGGGTTTGAAGGCTGGGGTTTTCTTGAGTAAGCCAATTAATTGGTGGGAGATTCTTAGCACGTCTATCCAGCATCCAAACATAAAAAGTGAGTTGTAGTGGCGGCATTTTAATGGCTGTGTCACCACAAATGAGTTGTTTTAAACTCCAATTAAATTGCACGCTAGGGGGCGCGATTTGTGCTTGAGCTTTAGCAATCAAATCAGTGAAGCGCTGTTTGCCGCTAAATAGCTCCATCGGCAAAGTGTCACGTAGGCGAATGAAGGGAAGATCGGCTAGCGTAATTTCAATGGTTTGTGCATCTACGGTTGAACCGTCTTGGCAGTTGATGAGCTTGGATTGAGGCGGGGGGTAATAAAACTGATTATTAAAAAAGTATTCATCCTCAATCAGTACATGAGTTAGACGATCTTGATGGCGACCAAATAAGGACATGGCATAGCCCATATAATAAGTCATCGTGCGTCGCCCACCGGATAAAGATGCGTATAAACTACAATTCGGGTCAGCGGTAAAGTCGCGTACAAATTGGGTAATAAAATCCGCCGCACAAGCATTATCAGCGCTATTACGGACATCTTCTAAAGGTTGATTTTGATGGTCAGTAATAATATGTAGGTGATGAGGGGGCAGTTTAATCGGTGCTAGCTGATAGTCTTCACATAATCTTGCCAACCAATTCTCACCTTCTGGGCTTAAAGCAGCTTGAATAGTTTTTGCGCCGCGTCCAGTGGTAATCACATGCAATTCGGTGGGTAGCCAGTAGGGTTCTTCAGTGGCTAGCGCATAAATCGTTTCAGTAATAATTTGCGGTGATTTAGCTGCAACCGCCAATAAAATACGGCGTGGATAGGTATGTGGCTGTTGCATGGGGTTACTCATACCTTGGAGTATAAGCGGCTAATTAGATGCTTGAAAAGGTAAAAGTATTTTTAATCTAGCTGATTCAGCTCTGGGTTTAGAAACCCATCCCCGCCCCTTCCCTTATCAGAGAAGGGAGCTAATCTTTTAAGACTTGATGCCCCTCCCCTGATAAGGGGAGGTTGGGAGGGGTTGTCTTTACAAAGCAAGGGTAAGTTTAAAGCCTAGTCCTTGCTTTTTTATTTGTTATGGCTGGGTTTAGAAACCCATTCCCGCCCCTTCCCTTATCAGAGAAGGGAGCTAATCTTTTAAGACTTGATGCTCCTCCCCTGATAAGGGGAGGTTGGGAGGGGTTGTCCTTCTAAATCAGGGCTACATTCAAACTACGCTCAAAACGGTTACTACCCTGATTGTTCAGGGGTCTTAATCCCTTCTAAATCAGGGCTACATTCAAACCGGTAACAATTTCTTCGCTGAAACCCGCGAAGACGTCTTAATCCCTTCTAAATCAGGGCTACATTCAAACGCCTCTCTACAGAACGGCGGTGTTTGCCCGTTCGTCTTAATCCCTTCTAAATCAGGGCTACATTCAAACCGCTCCGGTAAGTTGAGTGCTGGCATTGATATTAAAGTCTTAATCCCTTCTAAATCAGGGCTACATTCAAACTTTATCGTTGGGCGGAGATAAAGAACAGGCCGGTGTCTTAATCCCTTCTAAATCAGGGCTACATTCAAACATCTGAACTTTAACAAATAAACAAACGAGTACCGGGTCTTAATCCCTTCTAAATCAGGGCTACATTCAAACGGAGTAATAAATTAAACCTAACGCTGCAAACCACAGTCTTAATCCCTTCTAAATCAGGGCTACATTCAAACTATTTTAAAAATCTAAATAGTCGCGGGCTTGGCAGGTCTTAATCCCTTCTAAATCAGGGCTACATTCAAACAGGTAGCAAAGGGTAGGTATGGCACATGCCAACGGTCTTAATCCCTTCTAAATCAGGGCTACATTCAAACAATCGGCTGGTTGTAGGTTCAAATCCTACCTGATGTCTTAATCCCTTCTAAATCAGGGCTACATTCAAACGCCCCTAGAGGGCAGGCGCTTGAGTACGCCCCACGTCTTAATCCCTTCTAAATCAGGGCTACATTCAAACGTTTTCTAAATGAAAAAGATTATAAATTTTATCAGGGTCTTAATCCCTTCTAAATCAGGGCTACATTCAAACGACATATATCACGTTTAAATAGATTATTGGGTAATCGTCTTAATCCCTTCTAAATCAGGGCTACATTCAAACAAAAGATGTTAGTAAAAAGCAAAAGGTAATAGATGTCTTAATCCCTTCTAAATCAGGGCTACATTCAAACCTTAAAAAGCACCCAGATGTCGTTGCTTATGGCGACAAAGTCTTAATCCCTTCTAAATCAGGGCTACATTCAAACAATAGGCGCAAGTTTATTGTGTGCACAATTAAACAGTCTTAATCCCTTCTAAATCAGGGCTACATTCAAACCAATTAAAAAAAGACAAATATAACAAGTTTTATGTAGGTCTTAATCCCTTCTAAATCAGGGCTACATTCAAACGATAGCTTAAAAGCTATTGCATTATCTAATAGTTGTCTTAATCCCTTCTAAATCAGGGCTACATTCAAACATATCACACACGAACACATCAAACAAGGTGGGTGTCTTAATCCCTTCTAAATCAGGGCTACATTCAAACGGCTAGCGTCAAAAAATCCTTTAAAATCAATAACTTGCAAAGGCCCTTAGCAGAAAAACAGCTGTATAAAAAGTTTGCATGAGAAATTTTTAAGCAATACATAAAAATCCAGCTCGAATGACCACTAAATGCTTCAATAAACGACCAACACCACACAGTGTAGCACCCCAGAAACAGCGGTCAAGCAATGACCTGCAATTCATACTCACCTTGCCCCATTACGGTCCCTTTTCCCGTATGTACCCATTGACCCCACCACAACCACGGCCAAAAACTTTGCCAAGCCTCACCCGCCAAACTAAATTCACCGAGCAACCCATCCATCGCAATCAAACCTTGCTGGCGGCTCGAATAACGTGTCCACGCAAATCCGCGTAACTCAGTCTCATAAGCCGTTAATTGTCTTGCTGCGGTACTAAACGCCTTAAAATCAAGCTCTAAGCGAGTCTGAGCATGATAAGCACTTAACAACGACAAACGTCGCAATAAACCCATCAAAAACCCAGCCAAATCAAAAATAGCGTCATTCATTAAACGCCCACCATGCACGCCTCGAAAGGGAGTTTTGAATCTTAAAGTGATATGTTCAGGGGCATTCGGCAAAGCAGGAATTACGGTATCAAGCGCTTGCAAACCTTCTGCTTTGCCAGTTTCATAAATACAAGCCCAACTGTCAGCGCCCAAGCTAGTTTCCTGCCAGACTTTCAGCACTTCATAGCGACCTAATTTTGTCCCGACCCCACGTTGCCCCATCTGTTGAATACTATGAATAAAATACGGCAGTTGCTGAATCGCCTGCCCGATTAAACTTAACTGAATCCGCAGACGATCCCCGGCTTGATACTGCTGCCCAGAAGTGGCTAAGGGATGTAAAATAAAAGGATGCGGTGCAGCATTGCCTTTACTTAACAAAGGTTCTGCACCAGCGGGTGTTTCAAATACTTGGCTATATACACAACGACGCTGTAATAAACAGCCCGTACAATGTGGCTGGCCGGTCACACACACTGCCCGTTTTAACGCATTCCCAAACGCTCCACGCCAAGTCGAGCCGGCGTAAGGCGGAAAACTCAAGGCCGTGGAAGCGCGCAATTCAAATTGATAACGCGCAATCGGCAAATTTAAAGCCATCGTCATTCACTGCCCATCCCTAATCATGCTTCAAACACTCAAGAATAAGAGCATCTTTAAGGTTTTCTACGGGAGGGGTCAAGAATCACAAGCTTGTTAAAATCAACCAAACCTACTAAGCAGCCACAAAAAAGCCGCTCTAACCGCGGCTTCTTCTTTATACCCCTCTCCTTAAGGGAGAGGCGTTGGGGTGAGGGCAACTTAAAAAAACAATTTCACCTTCGCTTCCTGACGATATTTATGCAGTAAAGGCTCAGTATAACCATTCGGTTGTTCACGGCCTTTAAACACTAAATCGCAAGCCGCTTTAAAGGCGACACTCTTTTCAAAGTTGCCAGACATTTTGGTATAAGTCGGATCATTAGCATTTTGTGCATCAACTTTAGCCGCCATTTGTTTGAAAGCCTCCATAATTTGCGCTTCGGTACAAATACCATGATAGAGCCAGTTACACATATGTTGGCTGGAAATACGCAAGGTTGCACGATCTTCCATTAAACCCACATCATTAATATCCGGCACTTTCGAGCAGCCCACGCCTTGATTAACCCAACGCACCACATAACCCAAAATACCTTGGGCATTATTTTCCAATTCTTGCTGGATTTCTGCCGCGCTCCAATTTGGATTATTCGCCACCGGCACAGTTAAAATATCATCCACATTCGCACGCTGGCGGCTCTTGAGTTCATCTTGACGCTTGAACACATCAACTTGGTGATAATGCAGGGCGTGTAAAGTGGCGGCAGTAGGTGATGGAACCCAAGCAGTATTCGCGCCCGCCAGCGGATGACCGATTTTGGTGGTTAGCATATTGGCCATTTGATCAGGAATCGCCCACATGCCTTTACCGATTTGCGCACGCCCTTGCAAGCCACAAGCCAAACCAATATCTACGTTCGAATCTTCATAGGCTTTGATCCATGCAGCGGCTTTCATATCGCCTTTGCGAATCATTGCGCCCGCTTCCATCGAAGTGTGGATTTCGTCGCCGGTTCTGTCCAAGAAGCCGGTATTGATGAATACCACACGCTCTTTCGCCGCACGAATACATTCTTTTAAATTGATAGTCGTGCGACGTTCTTCGTCCATGATGCCAACTTTTAGCGTATTGCGCGTCAAACCCAAAGCATCTTCAATCCGTTCGAATAAGGTATTGGTGAAGGCGACTTCTTCAGGACCATGCATTTTCGGCTTGACGATATAGACTGAGCCAGTACGAGTGTTTTTCGCGCTGGTATTGCCCTTGAGATTATGTATCGCAATCATCGAGGTCAAATAGCCATCCATGATGCCTTCAGGAATTTCCTTGCCGTCTTTGTCGAGAATCGCTGGATTAGTCATCAAATGACCCACATTGCGCACAAATAATAAGCTACGCCCGTGTAAACTGAGCTTGCCGCCATGCGCAGCGGTATATTCCCGATCGGGATTCATTGCGCGGGTGAAAGTTTTGCCGCCTTTGCTGACTTCTTCTTGCAAATCGCCCTTCATTAAACCGAGCCAGTTGCTATAAATCAGCACTTTGTCCACATCATCCACCGCAGCGACCGAATCTTCGCAGTCCATAATCGTGGTCAGCGCCGATTCCAGCAGAATATCATTCACGCCTGCTGTATCACTGCTACCAATCGTGCCGGTGCGATTGATTTGAATTTCAAAATGCAAGCCATTGTTTTTCAATAAAACTGCACTTGGATTGGCTGCTTCGCCCTTGTAACCAACCAATTTCTCAGGCTGTTTTAAACCAAGTGTTGAGCCATCTTTTAGGGTAACTTGCAAAGCACCATTCGCTACCGTGTAGCTCGTAGCATCCTGATGCGAACCAGAGGCTAAAGGTGCAGCTTCATCCAAGAACTTACGCGCAAATTCAATGACCTTAGCACCGCGCACTGGATTATAAGCTTTGCCCGCCGCTGCACCATCGCTCGAAGGAATCGCGTCTGTGCCATACAACGCATCATACAAACTACCCCAACGGGCATTCGCCGCATTCAAGGCGAAACGCGCATTCATCACCGGTACAACCAATTGCGGGCCTGCGGTGGTGGCAATTTCGGTATCGACGTTTTCAGTGCTAATGGAAAAATCCGCACCTTCGGGCAATAAATAGCCGATTTCTTGTAAGAAAGCTTTATAAGCTGCGAAATCAAACTGGCCTTTATTCGCCACATGCCAAGCATCAATTTTAGCTTGCAGCGCATCACGCTTAGCCAGCAATTCACGATTACGTGGCGCTAGCTCATTCACGATTTGTTCCAGCCCAGCCCAAAACGCCGCAGGCTCCACTCCCGTTCCGGGCAACGCTTGCTGATTGACGAAATTATGCAGAAGTGTGGAAACCTGCAAACTACCGAGCTGGATTCTGTCCGTCATGATGAGCTAATTCCTTAAAGATTTAGAGAAAGATGTCGACATTCGGTTATAGCTTAAAGTAAGCAGTGGCTAAAATTGGAATTCTCAATAATGAATATTGGATTAATAAAATTAATCTATTAATTTGATTTTAAAGTAATTTATCTAAGAGGAGGTGACTTGTTCTAGCCAAAAAAGATGGGCTAAAGCTTGTTTTTGATTTTCGCCACACATTTCAGATGTCGGCATCAAGCTCGAACAGACCTGGGGACGAGCTGCATCCCCGAATAGTTCGCAACGCAGCTCGGTGCTTAAATGCAAGCAAGCGACTCCACTCGCCTTACCTTTAGGATGTTTTGGAGTGGGCGAGCTAATGGAAGGGGCAATGCAGCAGGCTGCACAGCCCAGACGACAATCCATTAGCGGCGTTCCAGCTTCATTTCTAAAGCACCGCGTGGACGTAAAGTGAGGCGACACTCGTGTGTAATCGCAGTACCTTGCGGTAAAGTCAGGCGGAAGTGCTGGGCTAAAATCGAGATAGCCAATACCGCTTCCACCAGGCCAAACATTTTGCCAATACAGACCCGTGGCCCCACACTAAAGGGTAGATACAAGAATTTATCAGGGCGTTTATTCACATCCATAAAGCGCTCAGGAATAAAAGCATCGGGCTGCTCCCAATAATCTTTATGCCGATGCAGTAACCAAGGTACGACCAGCATAATTGAGCCAGCTGGAATCTTGCGCCGCCGAATCACATCCTCGTCTTTAGCTTGACGTGACAGAATCGGCACGGGTGGATAGAGGCGCATAGTTTCTTCAAATACTGCACGGGTATAAGGCAAATTCGGTACATCATCATAAGTCGGCAAACGCCCCGCAAGTACCCGATCAATTTCAGCATGCATTTTTGCTTCGACTTCAGGGGCTTGTGAGAGTAAATACCAAACCCAAGACAGTGCATTCGCAGTCGTTTCGTGCCCTGCCATAAACAACACAATTAATTCATTACGAATCCCTTCTCGGGAAATCGCTGCGCCTTTGGTGCGTTGATTAGCCGCCAGTAGTTCATTTAATAAAGTATGTTCGTAACCACCTTGTTCGCCTTTAGCAATCACATGATCGACAATCGCATGGATACGTTTAGCAGAGCTTTTCGCAGCCGCCATTTTTAAACTGCCAAGCGGAATCCACTCAGGCAAGCCTAAGAAATTAGTGACGTGAATCTGCTCAATCGCCGCTTGATATTCAGCAAACGCATTAATAACGGCTGCGGCATCCTCCCCTAAACGTGCACCAAATAGAGTACGTGCAATAATTTCTGAAGTGAGTTGCCCCATCGCTGAAAGTACACTGACTTTAGAACCAGCAGGTAAGCTAGCCCATTGCTCGCGCATCTCTACCGAGGTATCAACCATCACTTGGCTATACGCTTGAATATGTGTGGTGTCGAATAAGCCATTTTGTAGCAAACGCCGATTTTTCCACAGTTCACCATCGCTAATGAATAAGCCATCACCTAGGAGTGGTTCAAGCGCTTTACGCATCTGCGGGCTTTTGCTTTCGTAATTGTCTTTTTGCGTAACGAACACGTATTTGACGAGTTCGGGTGTATTCGCAATAAAAATCGAGCGGTTTAAGATGCGCCGACTCATGAATTGATAACGGAAAGAGTCTTCGCTCCAGAAAGACAATAAATCGCGCTTGGCACTTAACAGAGTGGCAATACCACCCAGAGCAGAGGCATGGCGTTTAGGGTAAGGCGGAACAAAAGTAGTGCGCATTTTTATTAGCAAAGTGGCTCAAAATAGGCCAGCACTATAGCACAGCTCAGAAAAAGCACTGGTAACCTTTGTCAGGTTACCAGTAAATAACAGTAAGTAAGGAAATGAAATGGGATCAAAATGAGTGTTACTAGTTCTGTCGTAGCAACTTAGCTTTCGGTTCAATCAACGAATACTAGCATCTTTCGCAATGAGATCACGATAAGCATGCCAACTCGCATGAGCCACTAAAGGCATTACAATAATTAAACCTAAATTAAAAGTTGCTAAGCCTAAACCAATAATCAGGGTAATCGTGATTGCCCATAAAAACATGGTTTTAGGGTTAGTCATACATACCCGGATACTGGTCGCAATCGCAGTCATTAAGTCTGCTTTACGCTCAATCAAAGTCGGCACAGTGACCACACCTGTAACGAATGCAACTAAGGCAAATAGGAAGCCCACACCTAGGAAGCTTAAGCCGAATAAAAAGCTATTATTCATGTGCATCAAGCCATCCCACAATGCTGCATAGCCAGTCATGTTACTTAAAGAACCAATATTATTGAAAAACAAGGCAATCATCATCGCTGAGGCAGGCACCCATAATAGCATCAGGAAACTCACAGTTAATGCATATAAACCTAAACCCAAGGCATTGTGACGAATTGCCCCTAGAGAGGCACCAAAGTCGATTTTTTTGCCTTGCTCACGTTGCCAACTGAGAACATATAAACCTAAGGCTAAGAAAGGGCCGACTAAGAAGAAACCACTGGTGAAAGCTACTGCAAAGCCAGGATGGGCAGCAGAAAACATACTTAGAATAATGCCGGCAATGGCAAAAAAAGCCCCATAAAACAGGCTAGCCGCTGGATTAGCTTGGATATCTTCCCAACCACGTTTCAACCAACGGGGAATGGCAGAGGCGTCCACTTGTTGCACAGGGTAACTTTTGAACAAGTCGCCGACCTGTGGCGCCGGTGAGGCTGTGGTTGGTCTACTGATGAATTGCTCCATGTTTACTCTCCTTAAACAAAGCCCAAACAGTCTTGACTAATCGATCTACAGCATTGACTTTTACAATACCTGACACTTTTAGTCAGGAATAGGCTAAGTATAGACAAGCTTAGAAAAATTGCTCAACTAACCCCAGAAAATACATGGGACTTTAGGGGAGGGAGTGGAGGCTCTTGAGACGCAAACACTAATTCGATTTCTGTACTCGCCAACAAGCGCCAATCACCTGCCTGTAGCCTAGGATCTAACTGCAAACCACCAATCTGTTCACGATGCAAAGTTATCACACGATTTCCGACCGCGGCCAACATGCGTTTAACTTGATGATATTTACCTTCATGAATCGTCAAGCGCACTTGTTGCTTAGGGAGAATTTCGATTTTAGTGGCTGCCACTACCTGAGTCTCACCGTGCAAGAGTACGCCCTGTAAGAGTTGTTGAGCTGCTAGCTGGCTTAAAGGTTCGGCAAGTTGGGCCAGATATACTTTCGGCACATGCTGGCGTGGTGTGGTAATCCGATGTGACCATTGCCCATCATTAGTGAGTAATAATAAGCCTGTCGTATCTTTATCTAAGCGCCCCACCGGATGCAATAAACGTGCATGTGGATGCTTGATTAAGTCTAAGACAGTGCGCTGACTCGGGTCTTCTGTCGCACTAATTACTCCCAAAGGCTTATGTAAGATCAGATAAAGTAAACCCGGTAAGCTCAGTGGTTCGTCATCATAAGTTACGTTTGCGTCCGCAGTTATATTGGTAGGTGCTTTGGTCACTACGGTTTGGTTGACGCTAATGAAGCCCGCACGAATGAGCTTTTGTGCTTCATTACGCGAAATCTGCAGAGCTTGGCTAACAAATTGGTCAAGGCGCATGGTTTAGAAACTACGCCCTACATGCATATAAATATTTGAGTCATAGCCCTCTGTATGCCCCACTCCTATGAATGCAGGCCCAATGGGACTATCCATGCCTACAAATAAGCTACCCGATAACAGCAAACTGCCCCAGCTGACATCTTCAGCCTTATCCCAAGTATTGCCTAACTCTAAAGAGCCACCGGCATATACTTTTGCAACCCCCGGATAATCCGCTAGTTCGTACATATAAGTCCCACGACCTAGTGCCGCATGATTACCACGTAATTGATTGGGTGATAAACCTGAGAGGCTATTGTAGCCACCTAAAGTAATTTGCTCAGTGATGAAGGTGTTATCGCGGAAAGTACTCGCCACTTGGCCTTTTAACGTAACGCGGTGTTTGCCTTCCGTCCAAATTTTGCCACTCGCAAGTTTCAGACGATCAAACTCCACATCCGCACCAATGGCTTTAAAGCCATGTACATATTCGGCTTGTAACCACTCGCCACGATTTGGAAAATCAGCATCATTTAGTGTATCCGTATTATAAGCTAGCTCAAGACCTGCAATCTGTAAGGATTCACCCGGAAAAGTGAGTTTACCAGTCTTAATATCAGGGGTGAGGTTCCGATAAATCGCACCTGCACTCACTTCACTGGCGGTACCCACATCGGCTCGCCAATTGGCTTCGACACCGGTTTCACCCAAACGTACTTCAGCAGAGCGATCTTTACCCACATACTCATAAAAGTCTTGGCGATCATGCCAAGCACGCGCATCAATAAAAGCGCCTTGGCGATCATTCAGTGGATGTAACACCTGAGCTTCTGCATGCAAACGGTCGCCGACGATCAAGCTATTCCGTAATTCCGTACCGGCTCTAGTTGCACCTTTAATAATATGCCTAACACCCAATTGATAGCTGGCATCCCCTTCAAAATTATCATCTAAAGTAAAGCCAAAACGTAAACGCTGATCCCCTGTGGAGCGCTGGCGAGCGGTCACATGTAAATCGTATAAGTCTTTACCTGCAGGCGTTAGGCTGTAGTCGACAATATCGAAATAGCCTAAACCATGTACATTATCTAAACCACGCTGTAATTGCTCGATATTTAAAGCATCGCCTGCTTTAATCCCTAAGCGCTTGAGGAGGATAGCGTCTTTGAGACTTGAGTCATTTTCTAAAATGATTTTAGCTACCCGCCCATCACGAATCCCTTGTTCTTCTTGCTCATTCGCATTGCGTTTGGCTAGTTGTGTTGCTTGGTAATTGGGCGCATAAGCTGCTAGACGTTTAATCCCACCTAGCTGTGCACGTGCTGCTTGCTCACCAATCGGGATGGTTTCACTCACCCGATTAAAGGAGAGAGAGCCAATATCTTGTAGGTCAGGCACAATCACAATATTGGGGGCATTTAGACCTTTTAGCTGCGGCAAACTGTTTTTAGCCGTGAGGAATTGCATAGCTTGCAAGGTGACTGCCACTGCAGAATTCAGTTGCTCACGCTTTTCAAACTTATAAGGCAAACTGACTACAATCAGAATATCTGCCCCCATTTGTTTAGCCACATCTACAGGCACGTTGTTGGATACAAAGCCATCGACTAACACATGATTATCAATCGTAATCGGTGAGAAGAAGCCCGGAATCGACATACTGGCACGCACGGCTGTAGCTAAATTGCCTTTGCGCAACACAACCTGTTCGCCGGTTTCAATATCGGTAGCAACCGCACGAAAAGGGATGGGTAAGCGATCAAAATCCTCAACTTGAGCCACGCGTTCTAATAAGCGTCGTAGTTCAAACATTAGTTTTTGCCCACTGACTAGACCATCAGGCAGTTTTAAGGATCTATCTTTAATCCCAACTTCACCTGTATTAAAAAACCCCGCATTATCACGCTTGAGTTGGAAGCTTTGCATTTCCCGCGCTTGTTGATCGTCAAATAAACCCGGCCAATCTAATTCTTTAACGACTTTTTCTAGCTCATCTGCTTTATAACCGGCAGCATATAAACTACCGACAATCGCACCCATACTAGTGCCCGCAATTACGTCAATGGGTACGCCTTGCTCTTCTAAAACCTTCAAAACTCCCACATGCGCAACCCCTGCAGCACCGCCTCCGCCTAATACTAAACCGATGCGTGGACGTTGTTTGCTGGTTGGAATAGCCGCTGCAGCATTGGATGAAAAGCTAGCCAAAAGACTGAGGCTCAGAACAAAGGCAAGTAGTTTAGTAAAACGCATAATTTTAGACCCTGAATAACTGCGTAAAGTATAGGTGTCCAGACGAGCTGAACTCAACTTTAGGGGAATTACTGATACAATAAGTTTGTACGAATTATAAAAATAAGAGATCACCCAGATGGCATTAAAAGATTATTTACGCATTCTTGCGACTCGTGATGGCTCGGATTTATATCTCACGGCTGATGCACCGCCTGCTGCTAAATTCCAAGGTACGCTCAAACCCTTAGCCCGTGAACGTTTAACGCCGGAAGAGGTGCATACAATGGCTTATGAGTTGATGGATGCGGATCAGCGCCATCAATTTGAGCACAAGCCGGAAATGAATCTGGCTATTAGTGAGGAAGGCATTGGACGCTTTCGGGTGAATATTTTCAAGCAACGCCATAAAGTAGCGATGGTGATTCGGAATATTAAAACTGAAATTCCAGACGCGAATAAAATTGGCCTGCCTGAAGTCTTAAAAAACGTCATTATGGAAAAGCGTGGTTTGGTTCTATTTGTAGGCGGGACTGGCTCTGGTAAATCGACTTCACTCGCGGCTTTGATTGATTATCGCAATCGCAATTCAGATGGGCATATCATCACCATCGAGGATCCAATCGAATATGTGCACCCACACCGTAAATCGATTATTAGTCAGCGTGAAGTGGGGGTGGATACCGACAGTTATGAAGATGCTTTAAAAAACACCCTGCGCCAAGCACCCGATGTGATTCTGATTGGGGAAATTCGTACTCGTGAAACCATGGAGCATGCGCTTGCTTTCGCTGAAACCGGCCATTTATGCTTATCTACCCTGCACGCGAATAGCGCGAATCAAGCTCTTGATCGGATTATTAACTTCTTCCCTGAGGAACGTCATCACCAGCTCTTACAAGACTTATCGCTTAATCTAAAAGCCTTTATTTCGCAACGTTTGATTCCTACGATTGATGGTAAACGTACTGCTGCGATTGAGATTTTGTTAGGTACACCCATCGTGCGTGACTTGATTATGAAAGGTGAAGTCGGCGCGATTAAGGAAATTATGGAAAAATCCGAGCAACAAGGGATGCAGACCTTCGATGGGCATTTATATCGCCTGTATCGTGAGAAAAAAATCAGTTTAGAAGAAGCTTTGCGCAATGCGGATTCTGCTAGCAACTTAAAACTGCGAATTAATCTTTCGCCGGATGATGCCGTTCAAACTAAAGGTGAGGCTATCAAACCGGCGGGGCACTTATCTGCACTGGATGGTTTATCCTTGGAGCCAAAAGCAGAAGAAGTGGAAGAAGAAGCCTTCTAAGTTTCCAGACTTTAATCTAAGCCTAAGATCTGCTTAGGCTTAAAAAACCTAGCGAGTGGGATAAACTTGAATCCTAATCGGTTCTAGCCCATGCTTAAGACTTATTGCGATTGCTGAATAAAGAGTTCGCCATGACTGCCAAAACACCCACTGTTCCTTTAATTAAAATTCCGATTACGGCTCAGGTTGAGTCCCTACGTCCGCATTATACGCCTGAACAAAAAGTTGAAATTAAAGCCAAAATTGCCCAAAAGCTTAAAGAGCAGGATGCGGTCTTGGTTGCGCATTATTATGTTGATCAAGACTTACAAGAGCTCGCCGATGAAACCGGTGGTTATGTCTCTGATTCTTTAGATATGGCGCGTTTTGGAAATGAGCATCCCGCTAAAACCCTGATTGTCGCTGGTGTGCGCTTCATGGGCGAGACCGCTAAAATTCTAAATCCTGAAAAGCGCGTACTCATGCCCACTTTAGAGGCAGAGTGTTCCTTAGATTTAGAATGCCCTGCTGAACCATTTTATAAATTCTGCGATGAGCATCCGGATCGCACCGTAGTGGTTTATTCCAATACGAGTGCTGCCGTCAAAGCGCGTGCTGATTATGTAGTGACTTCCAGTATTGCAGTCGAGTTAATTTCTTGGCTGGATGAACAAGGCAAGAAAATTCTCTGGGCACCTGATCGGCATTTAGGTCGGTATATCCAACAAGTGACGGGCGCAGATATGCTGCTGTGGCAGGGTGCTTGTATTGTGCATGATGAATTCAAGCATTTAGCTTTAGCCGACATGAAGGAAAAATATCCAGATGCGGGGGTTTTAGTGCACCCTGAATCACCTGAAAAAGTGATTAAGCTTGCTGATGCGGTGGGTTCTACCACTCAACTGATTAAAGCGGCGCAAACTTTGCCAAATAAACGTTTCATTGTGGCAACCGATAGCGGCATTTTCTACAAAATGCAGAAAGCTGCACCGGATAAAGAGTTTATTGCTGCACCGACGATGGGTGAGGGGGCAACTTGTAAAAGCTGTGCGCACTGCCCGTGGATGGCGATGAATGGCTTACATAATCTCTTGCAGGTCTTGGAAACAGGCAAAAACGAGATTTTCGTGGATGAAGACATCAGGGTGAAGGCCTTACGCTCCACCCAGCGCATGCTCGATTTTGCCAAGATGCGACGCGGCTAATTTAAGCTAGTACTTGTGCGACCAAAGCACGTACTGAGCCTAAACCTGTCGCAACCCCATTACTGCCGTGACCTGCATTAATATACAGGCCACGAACATCTGGGTGTTCACCCATGAAGGGTTCATCGTTCTCTGAGAAAGACAGTAAACTGCTCCAGTGATTATGAATGGGCAAGGCCTGCAGTTCAGGCATGAGCGTCCCCGCCACTTCACGTAATTCTTCCTGTGCCTGTTCACTCAATGATTTTTCCAAGCCTTGGGAAGAAAATACCGAGCCACACACAATCCGTCCATCTTTACGTGGGATCAGATAATAATTTTTGTGCACAATCATATGGGCTAGTGTCTGTTTCGGGGTGCGGAACATAATCGACTCTGCCAAGAGCGGACGTAGTTGCAGTTCGCTATCTTGAACTTCAGCAAATGCACTTGTCCAAGCACCTGCAGTCAAAATCACTTTATGCGCTTTAAATAAGTCATTGCCAATATAAACACCGCTAGCTTGACCATTCACAATATGTAATTGCTGTACAGCTTGATGTTGGCTCACCAAAAGGGGACGCATGCGTAACATCGCGCGTAAAGCCGCATTTAAACGGGGACTGCGAACTTGCGCCAACTCCGGAAAATACAGTGCTTGTTTGAAGGCTGAACCGAGGTACGGTTCACTAGTTTTAAGTGTATGGCCTTCTAGTAACTGGAGCTGATAGCCCCAAGTCTCAGCCCAAGCTTGCGCCGCTTGCTGTTGACTCGTATCGGTAATAACCAAACCTGACTGAATCCATTGCGGATCAATGCCCGTTTCTTGATATAGACGCTCACACAAAGCCGGATAATGCTTTTGGCTATCCTTTACTAAAGCACTCACAAACGCGCTGGTCTGCCAAGGGTATAAGGGCGTGATTAAACCACCCCCTGCCCAAGACGACTCTCGACCTAGTTCATTTTGGTCGACCAACATAACCTTCAGCCCTGCATCATGCAGGAATAAGGCGGTCAGCATGCCTTTTAGGCCGCCGCCTACAATGATGACATCTTTCATGCAAATCCTTCGGGGTTGACTGCGCGTAGTATATCAGCCCCGAGGCGACTATTTGATTAAAACAGCTTGAAAGGATGGTCGCGCGTTTGTTCGTTAGGTGTGCCCGGATTGGTAAACAGACTCGGATCAGGCATACCGGTTTGAGTGGTGGCTGTGCTAGCAGCTACGGTAGTTCCATCGGGTGCAGTGGTGGTTGCGACGGTATTTGTATTATTAGCCGCGGCACGTTTGCCTAAACCAAAAATATCTACTGCATTATCACTACTTTGCTCGGATAAGTTTTTAACTTGTGTAAACAGTGCAGGATCAGGCATGGGGGCTGCTTGTTTAACCGCAGTAGCTGGAGTAGCCACTGCTACTGTAGCAGGTGCTTTACTCGGGCCACCCATATTAAAGAAAGTTTGATCAATGGTGCTGGTATCCGCTTGAACTAAAGGGCTCAGTAACACGGCTAGTAGGGAAGAAGACAGCAATAATTTAGACATAATGGCTTACCTATTAAGCGAATTAAGGCGAAACGCCTATGAGGCTATTATACCGAGGAATTTATCCTGCAAGCCAATAAGCTTAAAGGCTTGCGCTATACACAATGGCCATTAGGCCTAACCAAGCGGCGCTATGCATCCACATGGCTCGTCGATAACGATGCGCTAAACGCGCTGGTGGCAAATTGGTAATCATAAATAAGCGTCCACCGCTTGGTTGCTCAATCACATGCGTACCTACGGCCGGTTGCTCATCCAGCAAATCTTCTTGGGCAACGCGCTCAGCAGTTTTACACACTTCTTGCCATTCCTCTTCATCCAAGCGCCCATTACCATTGGTGTCATAGGCTTCTAATAAAACTTTAGGTTTCAATTTCCAACGAGATAAAAGTTCGGCCATCCGATGGCGAATCGGCTGGTGATTATCCGCTTTAAGCGTGCGCATATCACCCAGGACATAAAGTTCTTGCCCCGGATAGATCGCATGCAGCCAATCTAAATAAGTATCTGCAGGGCTGGTAATAATTTCGGCTTGGCGCGGATAAAGCAGACAGCGTCCATGCCCATCATCGAGTACAAAAGGTTGATCTTCGATATAACCTGGAATCCACAAAGTAACGGGTAAATTCACCAAGCCGCGTACACTTTCGCCTGCGGGTAGCAATGCGCGCCCTCGCAAAGACACATAACCTTGGGCGCTATGGCTAATGAACGAATGCGGGGTATCCAACATTAAGCGATAGCGCTTAAAAAAACCAAGCGCAAACCATAGGTTAAAACAAGCAGGCAGTAATAACCAAATCGGCTTATTCAGCAGGATCAGATAGCAAAGCAACAACCATAGCGGCACAAATTTAAGTTGAGCTGCAAAGTTGAGTAGACCCGCCCGCCGTAACACCGAAGCAAACTGATTACGTGCGACCTGCTCCCAAGCAAAAACACCAATATTTTGCATTTAGGATTGGAAATGCGCAGCAACATCCACATCGGCTTTTTCTGCACTCGAAAAAGTCATTAAGCGATAAGGCTTAAAACTGAGCGGGCGCGCAATCAATAAGTCCGGAAATTGGTCAATACGGACATTATTAATCGTGGCAGCATCATTATAAAATTCACGCCGATCCGCGATGCTGTCCTCTAAACTGGTAATCCGTCGTTGTAACTGCAAAAAACCTTGGCTGGCTTTTAATTCGGGATAAGCCTCAGCCACCGCAAATAAATTACCTAGACCAATTCGTAATTGATCTTCTGCTGCCCCTAAAGCATTTAAGTCACCACTACTCATCGCGCTAGCGACCTTGCTACGCGCTTCAATCACCCGTTCTAAAGTGTCCTTTTCATATTTCATATGCTCTTTACAGACAGTAATGAGCTTGGGCAGCTCTTCATTGCGCTGCTTAAGGAGTACCGCAATATTACTCCAAGCTTTATCCGTATTATTTTTCAGCAGCACCAACTGGTTATACAGTGCGATACCCCAAACGGCAGCACCAACTAATAGCAAAGTAAAAATTAAGAGTCCGCTGGTCATAATATTTATTGTTATTCATGGGCTAGAAGGTTTAAGCCTAACAAATTTAAGCTTTGTTGAGTGAGAGAACCGACAATTGGTGGGCTGAGTTAAACTTAAACTAAACAAGCACCTGAAGTGAGTTGATAGCTCACTAAACACTTCATTAAATTATTGATGACTGCATCGAGACTGTTAAGTATGTCTACTAAATCGGTGAATAATTGGAAGCTAGGATCTAAAAGTAAAATTATTAACTTAGATGCTGATTGTATGGATTCGTTAGTCCTCAACCCAGTTACTATCCATCAAGTCATAAAGCAGGTGGTTACAGATCAAACACTGGCAGATACATTATTTTGGCAATTAGCGGGTGAACCCACTCAAGTGATTTGGTATAAGTGGCAGAGTCAACGCCGTTCTTGGCAAGAACATGCAGTAGCTTTATTTAAAACGTATACACGTCCTACTTGGGATAATTTTTGGCGAGAGAGTTCACCGACTGGCTGGTTTTGGAGTAGTTACTATTGGTCAGATAAGGCGCGACAAGATGCTCTGAATAATCCTTATAGCCTACTTAAACTCGCGGCTAAACCTTATTTTCTACCAATCATTAGCAAACTCTATCTGAAAAACCTCTCGATATTCAGCAAGGTAAGTCTGTTGTTAAAAGCCTTGGTAGATGAGTTACTAGCAGATACTTCTGAACGTACAGGGTTGTTAACTCATTTACAGCTATTGGCTTGGGAGGTAAAAACGACTAATCCTTTAAATGCTGAAGCAAGTTTAGACTTAGGCAAGGCGCTCACACTCATTCCTAAGAAGCATTTGGAGTTGGCGCGAGCTGTATGTTTAGTCAGCATGCATAACCAAACAATTAGGTTTAGTCATCCTTTATTTCTCGATTTCTTTATTGCTACTAGTTTTCAAGAGCAGCGTGCCCAAGGGCTGCAAGCGATCAAGCTATGGCCTAAATCATCTTGGTGGGAGGACTCAGGTTGGGAGACAGCCGTTAGTCTTGCTCTAGACTATGCAACCGACCCCAACGATTTGTTAGCTTGGCTTACATCAGTACAACCTGTTTTAGCTTATAAGTTAGCTAAACGAACTAACCTAGGAGCTGAAACTTTCTTTCTGCCTTATCAAGAAGGGTGGCAACAGGCTATTACCGATATTGAGCATTATCCCCATCCACACGAACGGCAGGCGTTGGGCTTATTGTTAGCAGATTTAGATTGGGATCATCGGTTTGGAATTGGCCTTGATGCCCAAGGTCTTCCTGCACTTGCTTGGATTGAGGTTCCCGCTGGTGAGTTTATCTATCAAGATGAAGAGCGACTTGACTTAGCTAGTTATCAAATTAGCCGTTATCTGATCACTAATCTTCAATACCAAAGTTTTGTGCAGGCAGCAGATGGCTATCAGGATGAACGTTGGTGGCAACAGCTTTTCAAGCCAGATGAGGAAGCCAGCCTCGACTGGAAAGAGGCTAACCGTCCAGCCGCGTCAATAACAGCCTATGAGGCCTTGGCTTTCTGTCGCTGGTTATCGTATAAAACCAAGCTGGCTATTCATTTGCCGACTGAGCAGCAATGGGAGAAAGCGGCTCGAGGCACTGAAGCACGCCTTTATCCTTGGGGCAATAGTTATCAAAGTGGTGCTGCAAATTTCCTTGAGAACGCCCGCTATGTTGCTCAAGTCATGGGGGGCAATGCCTTGGAGGCTAGTTCAGTGGTGGGTATTTACCCTCAAGGCCAATCGCCTTATGGCGTATTAGATATGGCAGGTAATCTTGCAGAATGGTGTTTGAGCCAAGATACAGGTTCAAGTGCGTTTAGTCAGGATAGGCATGCTGGGTTTGTTCAGCGGGGTGGTTCATATTTCGACGAGCCAAATCAAGTCGTTTTAACTACACGCGTGGTTACAAATGAGCCACATGAAGCTGGTTCTGACGTGGGGTTTAGAGTGTGTTGTTCTAAACCCAGGTAAGGTACTGGTTAGCGAGCTACCCCGCCACCCCATGCTCCCGCGTCGAATTAAACTTAATCTCCGGCCATTTTTCCTGCGCCATTTGCAAATTCACCCGCGTGGGCGCGATATAAACCAACTCACCGGCATGATCATAAGCCAAGTTTTGCGCAGCTTTGGTTTTGAACTCTTCAAATTTTTTCTCATTATCCGAGCTAACCCAACGCGCCGTGGTGACATTCACGCCTTCAAAAATCGCATCGACTTTATATTCATCTTTTAAGCGCTGCATGACCACATCAAATTGCAGCACACCTACCGCACCCAAGATCAGATCATTATTAATCAGCGGCTTAAATAATTGCGTAGCACCTTCTTCGCATAACTCCGCTAAGCCCTTTTGTAGCTGTTTCATTTTCAGCGGGTCTTTAAGCTGAGCACGGCGGAATAATTCGGGCGCGAAGTTAGGAATACCCGTGAATTGCAGGTTTTCGCCCATCGTAAAAGTATCACCGATACGAATGCTGCCGTGGTTATGAATGCCGATAATATCGCCCGGATAAGCGTCTTCCACATGCTCACGATCCGAAGCCATGAAAGTGAGCGCATCGGGGATTTTGACATCTTTGCCAATCCGCACGTGCTTAGCTTTCATACCTTTTTCAAACTTGCCCGAGCAAACCCGCAAGAAAGCAATTCGGTCACGGTGTTGCGGGTCCATATTCGCTTGAATTTTAAAGACGAACCCTGTGAAGTTTTCTTCATCAGCTTCGACTTTTCGGGAGGTAGTCGGGCGTGCTTGTGGTGCAGGCGCATTCGCGACGAAATCATCCAATAATTCGCGAATCCCGAAGCTATTTAAAGCCGTACCGAAATAAACAGGGGTAAGTTTGCCATCTAAATATTCTTGCAAATTGAATTCGTGACTCGCACCTTGTACCAATTCAATTTCATCACGCAATTCTTGTGCCTGCGAACCTAATTTTTCATCCAATTCTGGATTATCAATACCCTGAATTTCTTCATATTCTTGGCGGCGCTCGGTATCCGGTTTATATAAAATCACTTTGTCTTGATAAAGGTGATAAATCCCTTTTAAGCGTTTACCCATCCCAATCGGCCAAGTAATCGGTGCACATTTAATTTTTAAAACGGTTTCGACTTCATCGAGCAATTCAATCGGTTCTTTACCTTCACGGTCAAGCTTATTAATGAAAGTCATAATCGGTGTATCTCGAAGACGGCAGACCTCCATCAAATTAATCGTGCGTTCCTCAACCCCTTTGGCAACGTCGATGACCATCAAGGCAGAGTCAACCGCCGTCAACACTCGATAGGTATCCTCCGAGAAGTCTTCGTGGCCGGGGGTGTCAAGGAGATTGACAATATGATCTTTGTACGGGAACTGCATGACCGAGGAAGTAACCGAAATACCCCGTTCTTTCTCCATCGTCATCCAGTCAGAGGTTGCGTGCCGACCAGCTTTGCGCCCCTTAATTGTCCCCGCTAACTGAATCGCGCCCCCGAATAGCAGCACCTTTTCAGTCATGGTAGTTTTACCCGCATCAGGGTGGGAAATAATCGCGAAAGTGCGGCGGCGAGCGGTTTCGGTTAGGCGGTCGGTCATGATCTTGAGTCGTGCTAAGGTTTTGAAAGTGGGAGAGTATAGCGGAAAGTACAAAAAGGCGTAAGCAAGCCATTGACAAACTACCGCCCGACGGATTGCAGTAGCAAGCTATTATAGGTCAATTGTTCGACATACATGAGCAGGCAGCTACCTAAACCTTAAATAATAATAAAATCACAATAAAGGAATTCATTCATGAGCTTTTTAATTGAAGTAAAATTTAAAAATGGCAAAGTTCAAAAAGTCACTATTCGCGCAGATGTTGCAAGTGACGCTATAGCCCAGATCTATAGCCTGTATAATGATGTTGCGAGCTATAAATTCTTAAAGTAAATTTGGTAACTCTTATGACACTTATAAATGAAATAAGATGTGCAATTCAAGATGAAAGACTTGAGCCGATCTTTAGCCGAGATGAAGTGATAGCTATTGGTATTTCAGATAAACATCATAATCTATCAAATTATGATAAGAAAAATACTGGATCAAGTCATAACTACGCATTTCATGCATAACGCCTCTAGTCATTGAAAACCTCCCCTCCGCTAATACTATCGAGGGGCTGGAATAAGTTCAAACAACTATAACAAAACACTATCCACCATCACCTGCTTACCATTACCACACACAAACGCACTTCCCGCCTTCAAACTACGGTAGCTGGTATAACGCCCATTTTCCGGCTGTTGGAACACTTCAAGGCAATTTTCCTTGAGATTAACTAACCAATATTCAGGGATGCCATGGCTCGCATACGTGGTTGCCTTCAACCGATCATAAGCCAACGTACTGTTCGCCACTTCTACCACCAACGCCGCCGTTTGCGGATGAGCATAACGATAGTCCATGATGCCCCCCGTCACCACTACCACATCAGGCTCAGGTTCAGAGGCATCTCCCAATGCCAATGGCATTTGAATACGCACATGGTAGCCAGCCCCAAACAAATTACGAATATAATCTGCCATCACCTGAATAGACGTTGCGTGGTAACTACCCTGCGGGGACAGATCAATAATCTCACCATCAATCAATTCAAAACGTGCTTCAGGGTGAAATACCCCCGCCTCGACCATACGTTCGTATTCGGCGCGAGTCCAACGGTGTGGTTTTGCCAACAATACCGCGGATGACATGCGTATTGCCTCCTTTTAAAAATCATACCGACCTAATTATCATACGGAATCTTCATCCCAAGGAGCAATCTTGAACTCTATCCCCAAGGCTCGCATCACCTGCAACAGACTGCCAACTTGTACCGTATCCTTACCATGCTCAATCTTAGACAAAGTATCTTTTGCGACGCCACATAAAGAGGCTGCGTCATCAATACGCAAACCAGCTTGTGTGCGCCGCGCTTTTACATATTCCCCTAATAGTTGCATCGTGAGGAAATCATCCGTTTTAGGGGTGGGGAGAGGTTTGATTTTTCCGGCCATAGCACGCAGATTAATTCCCATTAATACAGGAATAATAGCATATGAATAGCTTTCAAGAGCGATTCTTCCTGTAGAAGTAGGAATAATTAGACTAAGCTACCATTAGCTAAAGATTCATCTCCAACCCTGCTTCAAGCTTTGGCATTTCCTCAAAGGCCTGTTTCCCCCGTGTCAACTTAAACCAAAGCGTATACAAAGCGGGTAAAAATAGCAGGGTCAACAAAGTGGCGCCCAATAACCCGCCCATAATCGCCACGGCCATCGGGCCAAAGAATACGCTTTTGGATAGTGGGATCATTGCTAAAATAGCGGCCATTGCGGTGAGCATAATCGGGCGGAAGCGCTTAACCGCAGCATCCACCACTGCTTGATGAGGGATCATACCATCTTCAATATTCCGGTCGATTTGATCCACTAAAATGACTGAGTTGCGCATAATCATGCCAGACAAGGCAATCGTGCCAAGCATCGCGACAAAGCCGAAAGGCTTGTTAAAGAGTAAGAGAAAAGCAGTGACGCCAATCAAGCCAAATGGTGCCGTTAATACCACCATGACGACTCGCTGGAAGCTTTGTAATTGCAGCATCAGAATCGTCAGGACAGTGATAATAAATAACGGCATCCCTGCGGCAATCGATGCGCCACCTTTAGCACTTTCTTCCACGCTGCCACCAATCGCGAAGCTATACCCTAAGGGTAAATTCTCGACAAATTTATCCTGATTGATTCTTGCCATGATTTCATTAGTGACGGTTGGTGCTTGTACAGTGCTATAAATATCGCCTTTGATGGTAATCGTTGGGACACGATTACGATGCCAGATTAAGCCTTCTTCTTGCACATTTTCTAAATGGGTAATTTGCGATAAAGGCACCGATTTGCCATTACTAGTGGGAATTGTGAGGGAGGCTAAAGCTTCAATATTATTCCGGTCACCTGTATCCCCACGCACCATCATCGGAATCGCCTGATCGCCTTGTAGAAATTCCCCAACAGTTGCACCTTGCAAAGTGCTCGACAGGACTTGGTTAATATCTGATTGAGTGACCCCTAAAGCGATGGCTTTGTCTGCATCCACTTTTAGTTGAATCGATTTGCGTAGTTCATTCCAATCTAAATGCACATTCCGTAAATTGGGATTCACCCGCATATAAGCGGCTGTTTGCTCTGCTAAACTGCGTAATTGCCATAAATCATCACCAGAAATGCGGAATTGCACCGGATAACCCACGGGAGGGCCATTTTCTAAACGTAATACCCGCCCGCGTAATTGGGAAAATTGCTCGCTATCCATTAAAGCAATTAGCTTGCTGCGTAAGGCTTCACGATCCGGAATTCTTTTAGTCGTAATAACAAATTGTGCAAAACTTGGGTTTGGTAATTGTTGATCGAGGGGTAAATAGAAGCGTGGTGAACCTGTGCCAACGTAACTCACAAAGTTTTCAATATGTTCGGTTTGCGTATTCAAATAGGCTTCCACGCGTTTGACATTTTGCGTAGTCGCTTCGATGGAAGCCCCCTCGGGCAATTTTAAGTCCACTAATAATTCTAAGCGGATAGAGTCGGGAAAGAACTGCTGTTGAACTAATTTAAATCCAACCACGGAGCTTGCGAACACTAATAGAGTAATCAGGATCACTGTTTTAGGGTAGTTCACACAGCGCGTAATCAGGCGGCGAAACCAGTTAGAAAATCCATCGGTTAGCTTATGTTCAAAGCTTTGAATTTTCCCAAACAAGCCCGTCTTTTTGTTTTGCTCGCGCTCGCTATGTGGAGTAATTTTAAGTAAGTGATAGCCCAGCCACGGCACAATAATCACCGCTGCAAACCAAGACAAAATCAGCGCAATTGAGACGACTTCAAAAATAGCGCGTGTATATTCGCCGGTTGCGGACTTAGCGGTAGCAATTGGCAAGAAGCCTGCTACGGTGACAAAAGTCCCTGACAACATCGGAAAGGCGGTTGTGCTATATGCAAAGCTGGCGGCACTTAAGCGATCAAAACCTTCTTCCAATTTCCGAGCCATCATTTCAACCGCAATAATGGCATCATCAACTAATAATCCCAGTGCTAAGATCAGCGAGCCTAAGGATATTTTGTGTAAGCCAATATTGAATAGGAACATGCAGAAAAACGTACCCGCTAACACCAACGGAATCGAGAAAGCCACGACCGTTCCAGCCCGCAAACCTAAGCTTAAGAAGCTCACCCCAAGTACAATTACTACCGCTTCAAACACGGATTGAGTAAATTCATTAATCGAGTCTTTAACGGCCACAGGCTGATTATTCACATCATGAATATCCATCCCAATCGGTAATTGGTTTTGAATACGCTGCATAGTAGCTTCGAGGTTTTTGCCTAACTGAATAATATCGCCACCTTGTTGCATGGATACACCAATCCCTAAAGAGGGCTTGCCCATATACCGAAATTCTTCGGTCGGTGGGTCGTTATAGCCACGGGTCACTTCAGCGACATCCCGTAGTTTTAGAGTTTGAGTGCCAATCTGCAAGGGTAGGTTGCGAATACTGTCTACATCAGTAAATCGACCCGTGGGATTAACAATAATTCGGTCACTACTCAGCTCATATTCGCCTGTTGCGACCACGGCATTTTGCTTGGCTAAAGTGGTTTGTAGCTGTTGGAGGGTGATGCCAAGGTTAGCGGCTTTGGCATTACTTAATTGAATATAAACCCGCTCAGGCTGTTCACCAACGAGTAGCACTTTAGCGACAGACGGGACACGTAATAACTCCTTGCGGATTTGATCGGCAGCATCCCGTAGTTGTGCCATACTGAAGCCATCGCCGGATAAAGAATAAATATTGCCGAAAGTATCGCCAAACTCATCATTAAAAAAAGGCCCTTGCACACCTTGAGGTAGGCTAGTTTTAATATCTTGTACACGCTTGCGCACTTGATAAAACATCTCGGGCATATATTTGGATTCAGCACTATCCCGTCCAATCACCATAATATTGGCACTGGCAGGCATCGAGTAACTACGTACATCAGAAACGTAAGGCGTTTCCAGAATGACTTTTTCAATCCGATTGACTACTTCTTTCTCGACTTCTAAAGCACTTGCGCCCGGCCAACGCACTTGCACTAACATGACTTTGAAGGTGAAGGGCGGGTCTTCTGCTTGCCCGAGTTTGGTATAGCCCCAAATCCCTAAAATAATGATCAAGACGAAAAAATACAGAACTAGATTCTGATGCTTGAGTGCCCAGCTAGATAAATTGGTTTTGCGCATGGTTATAGCTCCGGCTTGGCTTCGCCATTATAAGGCACAGGAATCACTTGCTGACCGGCATGTACCCGTGTAGCCCCGGCTGCGATTACTGTTTGATTCGCATCTAAGCCAGACACGAGTAAACCATTATTCAAATAGCGCTCAACTTTAATCGGTTTAAGCTGAGTTTGTTTATTCGCATCGACTAGCCAAACTGCCGCTTGCTCACCTTGTTGGAACAAGGCAGTGGGTGGCAACCAAGTGACAGGCGTGCCTAAGTCTTGGCTAAAAGCTACCGTTGCCGTCATGCCCAATTTCAAAATTTGCTGAGGGTCATCCACAGCTACTTTGACAAGCCAGGTTCGATTCGCATCCGCAGCTGGGGCAATTTCACGAATCTTACCTTGTAAACTTTGATTGCTATCAGCCCATAAACGAATGCTCGCAGGCGTATCCACTTTCGCTTGTTGAATCGCTTGTTCGCCAACCCGAATCTGTACTTCATATTCACCCGCTTTCGCGACGGTTACTACCGCTTGCCCTGAAGCCACGACTTGTCCGGCCTCTACCAAAGTACGAGTGACTACGCCATTCACATTACTGGTTAAGCTGGTATAGCCCGATTGATTTTTAACGAGTTTGAGTTGTTCTTGAGTGCTATCCACTTGAGCTTGAGCACTTTTTATCTGCCCATTTAAGGCTTGGATATTCGCATTTGCTGCTGCTACATCACCTTCCGCAGCACTCACTTGAGCTTGAGTAGTTGCAACTTTAGACTCAGCGCTTTTCACTTGAGCGCGTGCTGCGGCTGCATTAGATTGCACTGATTTTAAATTCGCTTGTGCGCTTTTAAGGCGTTGGGTATTGCCATCTAAGACAGCTTGGCTAGCAAAACCTTGCTTAATTAATTTAAGCGTGCGGTTGTATTCAAGTTGGGCATTATCAACTTCTGCTTGCGCGACCCCAACCGAAGATTCGGCTGCAGCAGCACTGGATTTAGCTGTATCCACCGCACTATAGGCGGTCTCTAAGCTTGCTTGGGTGGCAATTAGATTGGCTTTGGCGCTAGCTAAACGGCCTTGAGCCCCGCTTAAATTGCTTTGTGCTGAAGTTAGGCTGCCAAGACTGGCTTGTAAGCCTGCGGCTGATTGATTCACTGAAAGCTTGGAGTCTTCATCATCTAAACGAGCCAACACTTGGCCTTGTTTAACTTCTGCGCCAATGTCCACTAAGCGCTCAATCAGTTTACCGCCAACGCGGAAAGCCAAGTCAACTTCTTGGCGAGCCTTAACTTCACCGCTATAAGTTTCAGTTTGTTGAGCGATAGTGTTTTGAGTTTGCCAAACTTGGGCGGGTCGAATCGGTTCAGCTTCGACGGTTTCTTGTTTGCAAGCAGACAGGCTGAGCACAGCCAGTAAAGCTAATAATCCTAAGACTGGTTTCATAATGAGTCATCCGCATGAGCTTGAGCAAGAAGGCCAGTGAGGAGGGTAGCTAGGCTATTACCCAAAAACTCTAAAAACTGCTCTTCCGTGGCAGGTATTTGGCAATTGGTTTCAATGCCTTGAGCCACTAAATGTTGGTGCACAGGGTTTTGTTTGATCAGTTGCCAGAGGCCTAACATTAAGGCATAGCACTGCATCATGGTGGTGCAGCTAATCTTGGGAAAATGCTGTTGCAAGGCGAGGACCGCTTTATCAATCTGCTCAGTAATGCGTAACTTGAAAGCCACACCCAGTTCGACGGGAATATGTCGCTCCATTAAGCCTAGGCATAAAGAAGCTAAAGGCATAAAAGTCGGTGAGCTTTGAATGGACTCAATCACGAGCTTGGAGAGATCTTGAGCTTGCATGGGTTCAGGTTGCTGAGCACGCTCAATAACCCGCCCGAAAAACTGCTCCATATCCCGTTCGTGCAAAGCCAGCAGCACTTCTTCCTTACTACGGAAATATAAATACAAAGTACCTTTCGCCACTCCACTCGCTTGAGCGAGGGCATCCATGCTGCTTAAACGATCGGTCTGAGTCGCCCAAAGATATTGGGCTGCATCCAAAATAGATTCACGCTTGCGCAGCTTATCTTCTGGATGAATAGCGCGTGGGGGCATAACTAACTGTCTCTGATTCTGCATAGCGAAGAGCCGCTGGAGGGAAGCATAAATGACTGCGAGTCAGTTGTCTATTATGGCTTAGTTTTGCACAGAGGTTGCTAAAACCAACTGAGGTATGCAGTACGTTTGAGTTTTTATTACGGATGCATAAGTTATTTTTATCTATCTTCTAATAGCTACCCTCTATCGTGTTGTGGATAGCTGACCTTCCACCATCTATTTAATAATTTTATTTATTAAATAAATCAACCGAAACGACCGGTAATATAACTTTGTGTTTTTTCTTCTTTTGAGATCGGAAGAGCACACGTCTGAACTCCAGTCACTTAGGCATATCTCG